>Ga0207872_100002_pt1 | contig 407033 bp, 359 predicted proteins | sample Passage260B_FD_187372 | JGI IMG/M metagenome (GOLD analysis project Ga0207872, IMG submission 187372) | Cellulose adapted compost microbial communities from Newby Island Compost Facility, Milpitas, CA, USA - Passage2 60B (SPAdes) (version 2) ...
CGGGGAGATCCTTCGCTGCGCCGAGGGCGGCTGGCCGCCGCCCCCGGCTCCGCTCAGGATGACAACGCGGGGGCGCGGACGGCTGTCGCGTTTACCGGACTAATTCGTCAAATTCATAAGCCGCCGGGCACGGGCTGCGGCGCGGGATCCTCACATCACCCATCCCCGGGCACGGACCAGTCGGTGGACACCGGATCACCGGGCTGTGCGCCATGCCCCGTCCCAGCCCGCTTCAGCGGGCTTTGGTTGTGAGCCCGGCGGCTTGAGCCCCGGGGCACGGGCCGACCGCGTACACCGATATCATGCGTCAAACTTCATATGCCCACCGGGCCGATCGGTCGTGGTCGCGGCGGTAGGGGACGCGGTTCACCGTCTACGGGACGGTCGGGCCTGGGTCGTCGCCCGGCGTGCCGGCCTCGGGCTGGGGTTCCTTCGTCGGGATGCGCCCCAATTTCCCGGCGAGCACCAGGGTGCCCAGCACGTCCATGATGACCCTTGTGCCGAGCAGCGCGGTGATGTCCGCCACGTCGTAGGGCGGGCTGACCTCGACCACCTCCATCCCGGCGAGCCCTTCACGGGCGACCAGGCGGATCAGCCGGAGCACCTCGCGCGGCAGGAAGCCGCCCGGCTCCGGGGTGCCGGTTCCGGGCGCGAAAGCGGGGTCGACCGAGTCGATGTCGAAGCTGAGATAGACCGCCTTCGCGCCACGCCAGGCGATCTCCAGCGCGTATTCGGAGACGCGGTCGATGCCGTAGCGGTCGACGTCGTCGAGGGTGATGACGGTTGCGCGGCGCTCGCGGGCCACCCGCAGCCCCTCGCGGGATCCGGTCCAGCCGCCGATCCCGATCTGCACCAGGTTCTCAGGCGGCGCGTTGGGGATGTTCGTGGCGTGGAAGAAGGGCGAGCCGTGCATCCGCTCGTCGAGGCTCGACTCAGACAGGTCGGAGTGGCGGTCGAAGTGGATGATGCCCACCTTGCCGTCGACGAAGGGGGCCAGGCCGCGGATGTCCGGGTAGCCGATCGAGTGGTCGCCGCCGAGGATGACCGGGAAGACCGCGCGCTCGTGGAGGTAGGCGACGGCCCTGTCGATCTGGTCGAAGCTCTTCTCGATGTTGGCCGGGATGACCGACACGTCGCCGACGTCGACCATGTCGAGCGACTCCACGAGGTCGACGCCCAGGCTCGGGTTGTAGCCGCTCCCAAGCCTGGAGATGCGGCGCATGGCCTGGGGGCCGAAGCGCGTTCCGGCGCGGAAGGTGGTCCCGGTGTCGAGGGGGACCCCGAGGATTGCCACATCCTGACCGCCGAGTTCGCGCATGTCCTCCAGGAACGGGACGCCCATGAAGGTGCCGGCGGACCAGCCCCACTTGCCGCGGTTGAAGAGGGGGATCGTGCGGTCGCGGATAGACGCGGCTGACTCCAGCCCGTACGCGAGGGCCTGCTGAGTCAGCTCGTCGCGCCGCGTCGAGGGGAGGTCCTCCTCCCTGTGCATCGCCTGGGTGCCGTCGAGGTCGTCGCGCCGGAGCCTGCTGTCTTCCTGGCCCATGGTTGCTCGCCTCCTGCCTGCGCGGTGGGGTGCCGGAACGGCCGGGAGGGGATCGCGCGAGCGACCGCGCGGCCCGTCTCGGTGCCGGCGCCGACCGGGCGTCGTCTCACGATCAGCATGTGCGCATCCCTCGCGCAAGAGCGGTGCCCGGTAAACAGCAGCGCCGGCACGCTGCCGGCTCCGCAGGGACGAAGCATGCGTTGGCCGCATGCCGGCGCGCTGGAAGGGCTGGGGCACTCAGCGGTGGAGGTGTGGGTCGAGGGCATCGCGGATGCCGTCGCCGAGGAAGTTGAAGGCCAGGACGGTAACGAAGATCGCGGCGCCGGGGGCGATCGCCATCCAGGGGGCGTGGTTCAGGTAGTCCTTACCGAAGGAGAGCATGGCACCCCAGCTCGGCGTCGGCGGCTGGACGCCAAGCCCGAGGAAGGAGAGACTGGCCTCGGAGAGGATGGCGAACGCGACGCCGAGCGAGGCCTGCACGATCAGGGGCGCGGTCACGTTGGGTAGGATGTGCCGCCACATGATGCGCAGGTCCGAGACGCCGATCGTGCGTGCCGCCTCGATGAACTCCCGCTCGCGCACGGAAAGCACCTGCCCGCGCACCAGCCGCGCGTAGCCGGGGATGCCGACGATCCCGACGGCGATCATGACGTTGGTGAGGCTGGGGCCGAGGGCGGCGGTGATGGCGAGGGCGAGGACCAGGGTCGGGAACGCGAGCAGCGCATCCATCGCGCGCATGATGGTGCTCTCAAGCAGCCCGATCCGGGTGTAGCCGGCGATCAGACCCAGCGCGGTCCCGATGATCATGGCGATGCCGACCGCGATCACGCCGACCTGGAGCGAGACGCGGGAACCGTAGATGACGCGGCTGAAGACGTCACGGCCGAGCGTGTCGGTGCCCATGAGGTGCTCGCGGTTGGGGCGGGTGAGCGTGGCCGCGAAGTCGCCCTCCTCGACGCCGTAGGGGGCGATGATCGGTGCGAACACCGCACACAGGACGACCAGCGCGATGATGAGGCTGGCGACCGGGGCCATCCGGGTGCGCATGAGACGGGCGAAGAAGGCGCGCAAGCCGGTCGCTCGGCGCCGCGCCTGCTGCCCTAATGGGTCCGCGACGGGTGCTGCCGCGATCTTCGTACCTTGCATGGCTACGCCCCCTCGGTTGTCGTGCTCGCGCATGGCCCCACCATGTTAGCTGTAACGGATCCGTGGATCGAGGAACGCATACAGAAGGTCGACCAGGAGATTGACGACCAGGAACGCCAGGGAGGTGAAGAGCACGACTCCCTGCACCAGCGGGAAATCCCGCTGGAAGATCGAGTCGACCAGCAGGCGCCCGATGCCCGGCAGCGCGAAGATCGTCTCGGTGATGATGGCCCCGCCGAGCAGGCCGCCGATCTGGAGACCGACCACCGTCGCGACCGGGATCAGGGAGTTCTTCAGCGCGTGGACCCGGATCATGCGCATCTCGGTCAGGCCCTTCGCGCGGGCCGTGCGCACGTAATCCTGGTCGAGCACTTCCAAGAGCGATGAGCGGGTCATACGCATGACGATCGCCGAGAGCGCGGTCCCGAGGGTGATGGCGGGCATCAGCATCCGCTTGATGTTGTCGACGATGCCGTCGGCAAGGGGTGTGTAGCCGATGGGCGGCAGCCAGCGCAGGTGAATCGAGAAGATGAAGATCAACAGGATGGCCAGGAAGAAGTTGGGCAGCGACACCCCCAGGAGGGCCACCCCGGTGGACGCCGTGTCGAGCGGCGAGTTGCGCCGCATGGCCGACACGATCCCGACCGGGATCGCGATGGCGACGCCGATCAGGACGGAGAGGATGGCAAGTTCGAGCGTCACGGGCAGGCGCTGCGCGATCGCTTCACTGACCGGCTGGTTGGAGCGGATCGACCGGCCGAGGTCGCCCTGAAGGACGGAGCCCACCCAGCGCAAGTACTGGACAGGCAGCGGCTGGTCGAGCCCCAGCTTCGCGCGCAACGCGGCGACCGCCTCGGGCGTCGCCTCCTCGCCGAGCATGGTGATCGCCGGGTCACCCGGCGTCAGGTGGATCAGCGAGAAAACGATCACGCTGACCAGGAACAGGACCGGCAGCATCGCCAGGATGCGCCGCAGGATGTAGCGGACCATATCGGAACCCCCGCATCCGGGCGGGGGGCTGATGCCCCACCGCCCAGTGCCCTCGCGGCTACTGCTCCAACCAGACCGTGTTCAGCCGCATCATGCCATCCGGGATGTGGACGAAGCCCTTGATGGCCGGCTGCCAGACCTTGATCTCCGCCGGGAAGCGGATGAAGATCATCGGCGCGTCCTCCGCGATGAGGCGGCACACCTCCGAGTAGAGCCGCTTCCGCTCGTCGGGATCCGACACAGCCCGGGTCTGGTTGAGCAGGTCGTCGACTTCGGGGTTGCTATAGCCACCCCGGTTCAGACCGCCGTCGGTGATGAAGTAGTTGTAGATGTTGCCGTCCGGGTCGGGGCGGCCGCTCCACTGGAGGCTCACCGCCTCGAAATCACCGGCATCGTTCCGGTCGAGCAGGGTGCCGAACTCCAGCAGCTCCAGCTTGGCAACGATACCTACCTGGGCGAGCTGGGCGCGGTACGCCTCGGCGAGCTGGATGGCGTCCGGCGAGTTCGTGACCAACATGGTGAACTCGAAGCCGTCGGGCATTCCCGCAGCCTCGAGCAGCTCCCGCGCCTTGTCATAATCCTGCTTGTAGACCTGGACCGACTCGTCGTAGGCCCAGGAGCTGGGCGGGATGGGCGTCTGCGCCGGCGTGCCGAGGCCGAAGAAGATCGCATTGATGATGGCATCCCGGTCGATGCACCAGGCGACGGCCTGGCGCAGCTCCTTCTTGTCGAACGGCGGCCGGGAGACGTTGAGCGAGATGTACTGGAAGGCCAGGCCGGGGATCTCGGAGTAGACGAGGGAGGGGTCGTTCTTGGTCGCCTCCACGTCCTTGGCCGAGATCTGGTCGATCATCTGCACCTCGTTGGTGCGCAGGCTCGTGAGACGCACGGTGGCGTCGATCACCGGCTTGTAGGTGACTTCGTCGAGGTAGGGCAGGCCCTCCTGCCAGTAGTTCTCGTTCCGCCGGACGGTCAGGTGGTCGTCCTTGACCCACTCGACAAAGGTGAAGGCGCCGGTGCCGACCGGATTGCGGGCCAGGTCGTCGCCTAGCTCCTTGATGGCCTTGGGCGAGATGATCATGCCCGCGCGGTCGGACAGGGTGGCCAGCAGCGGCGAATAGGGCTGGCTGAGGGTCAGGACGACGGTGGTGTCGTCCGGTGCGTCGACCTGGGTGACCTGCGCGACCTCACTGCGCCGCGGCAAGGCGTTGTCGGGGTTGAGCATGCGCTCGAAGTTGACCTTGACCGCCTCCGCGTTGAACGGCTCGCCGTCATGGAAGGTCACACCCTCAACGAGGGTGAAGGTGTATTGCTTGCCGTCGTCGGCGATCTCCCACTTCTTGGCGAGATACGGGATGACGTTCAACTGCTCGTCGATATCGACCAGCTTGTCGTAAATCAACTGGTAGACCTGGCGGTCGACGGCCGCGGTGGACTTGTGTGGGTCCATCGTCGTGAGGTCGGAGTTGAGCGCGACGGTGATCTTGCCGCCCCGCTTGGCCTCGCCCTCGCTCGCGGGTTCGGTCGCCGCCGGAGTATCGCCGGAGGTCGAACTCGTGGCGGTTGCGCCCCCGCCGCTCCCGCCGGACGGGGTCGAGGGTGACTCGCTGCCGCCTCCGCAGGCAGCCAGTAGGGCCATGCCGGCGCCGGCCAACCCCACGCCGGCGGCCCGGCGCAAGAGCGTGCGCCGGGTCATTGCGCTCTTGGTCACCGCCTCGACCGCTTCCTCGACGGTGTGTTCAACGTCGTCGTGCGAACGCATGGTCCACCCCCTTGCCCCGAGGGACCCTTCCCCCGGAAATACGACTCTCATCTCCTCCGCGTTCTGGAGCGTCGACGCCGCTGGGACGTGCGCGGCACGTGTGCTCCGCGACACTCACTCGGACAGGTCTGGTCCGCTCCTCCTCCTTACACTCGACGCTGATCGTGCGTGGCGTTCGGTTCGATGCGTCCGGTGGGTGTTAGCCTCTACCACGCTGCCGAGGATGAAGGACTCCACCTCGCGCAGGTGCTGGAGCATCTTGTCGCGTGCCTCATCGGGCTGGCGGGCGCGGACGGCATGCAGGATCTCCTGATGCATCTGGTACGCCCGCAGGTGCCGCTGTGTCGAGGCGTGGTAGTGGCGGCGGCCCTCCTGGAGGAAGCGGTTGATCAAGTGGATCACCTGGACCGCCACTTCGTTGCCTGATGCCTGCGCCAGCGCGACGTGGAACTGCCGGTCGAGATTGGGGGCGCGCTGCGGGACGGGGTGCTCCAGATCCTCGGCCTGTTGGTGGAGCACCTCCTCCAGCGTTGCGATGTCCGCCGGCGTCGCGCGCAGCGCCGCGAGGGCGGCCACGTCCGGCTCGACCATCAGGCGCACCTCCCAGAGGTCGCCAATCAGATCGCCGCTCGCCTCGAGCACCAGGGCCAGCGGCGAGACGAGCCCTTGGACGAAGCCGTTGCGGACGTACGTGCCGCCGCCGTGGTGCGATTCGACGATCCCCGCGATCTCCAACCCACGCAGGGCTTCCCGCAGCGAGGCGCGGCTCACTTGCAGTTGCTCGGCCAGGTCGCGCTCAGCCGGAAGGCGGTCGCCGGGGCGGTAGTGCCCCTCCCGGATCAACTGGCAGAGCTGCGCAGCGATCTGCTGGGAAAGTCTGCGCGGCCGACGAATCGGCTCGACCACGGAGGTCGTCTCCAGTTTGGGAACCACGTAGACCAAAGAGGTCTACTGGTCATACCACTACGTGACAGGACCAGTATAGGGTTGACCTGTTTCCTTGTCAATCGTACGTGGGACATGTCGAAAGGGATGGCACTGCGACCATCGTACACGGCGAACACCGGGGCAGGCCGGTGGCCCCTCAGGGGAGGGGGCAACCGGCCGCGTTGTGTTGGGTACCGGAGAAACCGTCAGTACCGAGGGTACAGGCGCTGGTAGCAGTCGCGGCAGTAGACCGGTCTGCCGTTGCGTGGCTCGAAGGGGACCATGGTGTCCTGGCCGCATTCGGCGCACACCGCCGGGTAGAACCGACGCTCGGGACGGGACGCGCTGAGTGCACCCGTGCCGGATTCATTGGAGTTCGCCGCCAGGCGGGCCTGGCGCCGCGCCGCCCGGCAGCTCGGGCAGCGGGCGGGGTCGGTGAAGCCGCGCTCGGCGTAGAAGGCTTGCTCCCCCGCGGTGAAGACGAACTCGGCGCCGCAGTCGCGGCAAACCAGGATCTTATCGGGTTGTTCCATGATGGGGCAACTCCCTCGCGGACGGGCGCGGTGGTGCGGCCGCACCTCGCGCCGCGGCTCGCGGTCAGTCCGCTGCCCAACCGGCGAAGGCTGGCGACCGCGCCGCGGCGCGCCGTCCCGGCACAGGGAGCGGATCAGATACTACTCGCGAAACGTGCTCTCAGTATAGGGGGAGGTTTACGCGATCGCAACAGGGGGTCCGGCAGGCGCGTCTCGTCCGTCAGGTATCGGGCTCGGTAGTTCAGGCGCCTGGCGGCAGGCGGGCGGCCGGTTGCCCGGCGCGCTGCCGTGAGGTCGTCGTACGGGCGTATGGCGGGTGAGGTGTTACGACAGCACGTCCTGCAACGCCCGGAGGTACTCCTGATCGTGGTCCTCAATCCGGCGGACGAAGCTGGCCAACGTGATCTCGCCCCACACAGGATGCCGCCCTCGCCGCTCCCAGTCCGCGTCGTTCAGCGAGGCGAGCAGCCGGACGAGGCGCCCGCGGATCTCGCGGAAGGCGGCGAGCGCCTTGCGCGGATCCTGGGCGTGGTAGTCCCGCTCGATCGCCCAAAAATCGGTATCGAAGTTCTCCAGGTTGGGGTTGTCTTCCTCCAGGATGCGGTGCACGCGGTCGAGATTCACCTCGTCCCAGTCGCGTAGGTGGGCCAGGATCTCGACAGCGCCCCAGCCGCCGTCCGGGCCGGCTCGGCGCAGCGCATCCAGCGGCTGTGGCTCGACGATGCGGGCGATCCGGTCCGGGTATTTGAGTAGGCGCTCGAGCATTTCCTCACGTTCGGACGGCATCGGGGGTCACTCCCTCGGGCAGTGAGCGGGCGTCACGCGCCGCCCGGACGGCGGCGCGGGCCAGGACCGCGGTGGGGTCGATGAGCGGCACGGAAACGTCGCTGGGATGCAGGATTAGCGGCAGCTCGGTACAGGCGGCCAGGAGCGCCCCTGCCCCGCGTTCGATCAACTCCTGCGCGGCGACCAGGGCCTTCTCGGTCGTGGCCGGGCTCAGGTCGCCCGCCTTCACCGCCGCGATGGCGGCGGTCACCTGGGCCTGCGCGTCCGGGCCGGGCACGAGCGCACGCAGACCGGCTGCCGCCAAGGCGTCCTGATACAACCCGGCGCGCACCGTGCCGGCAGTCGCCAGGATGCCCGCGGCCGCGCCCGGTGGGAGCAAGGCGGCGACTTCTGCGGCGGTTTCGTCAATCATGCTAATGATCGGGATCGACACTGCGTCGCGCACGGCGCCGAGGAAGGCGTGGGCCGTGTTGCACGGGATCACGATGAAGCTGGCGCCCGCCCGTTCCAGACGCTGCGCTCCGGCGATGAGCCACGGCGTCGGGTCAGGCCCCCCGTGGAGCAGAGCCTCGGTGCGGTCGGGGACTGACGGGTCGGCGTCGATGATCACATGCAGGTGGTCCTGATCGCGTTGTGCCGGTGTCGCCTCGATGATCTTGCGGTACAGGTCTGCCGTGGCCAGCGGTCCCATGCCGCCGAGAACGCCAATCGTTCGCCTCGTTGTCATGCCCTTGCTGCCGTTCCTTCCTCGGGGAGCACCCGGACCGGAACCTCGCGCACCTCGCCGTCGACGCGGAAGGCGCGGACGGTGGGGGGATCGGTCAGAAGCGAGATGATGACCATGAGCGCGTCCGGGTAGTAGGCGTGGCGCAGGTCGGTTGGCGAGGGGGTCGCCTCGCTCCGCGGGTGGGAGTGAAAGATGGCGCCGAGGCGCCAACCCTGGCGGTCGATCTCATTGAGCGCGGCGACGACCTCGGCCGGGTCCATGTTGTAGCGGGTCGGGCTCTGCTCGGTGTTGGTGCCGCGATAGATCTTAACCGCGCGGGATCCGCTGAAGGCGATCAACCCGACGCCCTCGATCGGGGCAACCGATCGGACGTGCTCGATCATCTGCTGATAGAGCGGGGCGCTGATGTTCAGCGCCTCGGGCGCGCCATTCTGCCTGTCTCGCGCCATGACCGCGTCACTCCCGATCGGCTCCGTGCGCGGGGAGCCTCGAACGAAGACCCGACACGGGTGCCGCGCGCACCTTGCAGTATAACAGACGGCTCGCCCCAGACTAACGGGCCGCGCGATCTGCCCGGCGCGACCGAAGGGTGATAGGGTATGCAGCGTGGGTGGCCTGACCCCGGCGGGCGCCGGAGCGGAGGAGGTGGGTCCATGTTCGTCGACATCAGCGTCTTCGAGGTCGAAGAGGGGATGCAGGGGGTCTTCGAGCGCGACTTCCTCCCGGTCGTCGAGCGGGCGCGGGCGGAACAGGGCTGCCTGTCGTCGGAGCTGGTGCGGCTGGAAGAAGAGCGCCGCTATGCCTGGGTCGAACGGTGGGAGAGTCGGGAGCAGCACAACGCCTTCAACGAAATCCTGTTCGGCCAGATCTTGCCGAACCTGCCCGACATCGGTCGCTACTCCACGCGACTGGTCGAGCGCGAAGCCGAGGGCTACGTGGTCGAACGCACCTCACCCTTCGAGCACGCGTCGTAATTCGGTGATGTCGGCGTCGACGGCGTCCAGTGCCTGAGCCAGGCGCTGGAAGCGGTCGCGCTCGGTCCGGACGAAGGTGGCGTAGGGCGAGAGCGCGTCGCGCACCCGCGCCGTCGAGCGTGTCACCTCGCGGTCGAATTGATCGCTCAACGCCTCCGCCAGTCGCTCGCGCAGCTCTACCGAGCGGCGCCGCAACAGTTCACGCGCATGCCGCTTGCGTGCGGGAAGGATGAGCAGCCCCAGCCCACCGACGGTCACGGCCGCCAGAATCCCGGTCACGTCCATCGCCGCCGTCGTCGCGAGCGCGATGACCGCCGCGCCCAGCCCAATGGCGCCGACCTCGGCCACGGCGGTCTGCGTCACCGCGCCGCGCAGCGCCTCGGCAATGACCTCCGCTTCCCGGCCGGGGTCGAACTGATCGACGACGTCTCCGGCTCGACGAGCGACCGCCCCGAGCAGCGCCTGGCGGTCGTAGGTGAACTGCGCGCCGCTCTCGCCGACCACCTCATCCTGGTGCCGGTCGAGCTGTCGCCGGTCGATGTACTCGGTGACGCTCTGCCACAGCCGCAGATCGCGCTCGACCATCCAGTCGATCATCTCCGAAACGACGCCGTCGACCTGTTGCTCGGTGTCGGCGATGACCTCCTGCTCGAACTCGCGCTGGATGCGCTCGCGGTCGAGCAGGTCGAAGACGCGGCCGAGGCGGATGGTCCGGTCGAAGAAGCGGTCGGCGCGTTCGTTCATGCGGTAGACGACGGCGTCGATGCGCGACAGGTAGGCGGTGAAGTCGGCGCGCATCTCCGACTCGAAGACAGCGATCCGCTGTTCGATACGCTCAATTGTCTGCAAGTCGCGGTCGAGCAGATCGAGGCGCTCGGCCGCGATGGCGCGGTAGCGGCCGCCGACGCGGTCGGCGATGCCGAGCGGGTTGAGCAGTTTGAGCCGGATGCGCGTCTGCTCGTCGAGGGTGGAGAGGATGAACTCTTCCAGGGCGCCGAAACGGCTGGTGGCCCACAGGCGCTCGCGCTCCTCCGGCGCCTCGGAGGTCTGCGCCTCGCGCGCCAGGCGCGCCGAGACGGGGAAGATCTGCGGTTCGAGCCCGAGCAGGCGGACGCTGTTGCTGCGGATGAAGGCGACGACCTCGGCGACCTCCTCGTCGTTCCGCAGCAGGTCGATCTTGTTGAGCACGACGACGATCTTCTTCCCCCAGCCGCGGATCTCGGTCATGAACTGCCGCTCGCTCTCGGTGAACGGGCGGTCGGCCGAGGTGACGAAGAGGACGAGGTCGGCGCGGGGGACGAATCGCTGCGAGAGCGCCTCGTGCTCGCGGATGATGGCGTTCGTGCCGGGCGTGTCGACCAGATTCACGTCGCGGAGGAAGTCGGCAGGGTACGTGTGCTCGACGATGCCGTCGATCCCGACGACCTCGTTCGTGCTCGGCCCGAAGCGGAGGATGTGGATGGCGCTGGTGGTCGGCGTGACACCTTCGGGCATTACCGTGTCGCCGAGCAGCGCGTTGACGACGGCGGACTTGCCGGAGTTGAACTCCCCGGCAATGACGAGCAGGAAGAGTGCACCGAGGCGCTCGGCCGCGTCGCGCAGCAGGTCCAGGTCTTCGGCCTCGGCGGGGAACTGCCGGATGGTCCGGGCCAGCTCCTCGACGATCCCGGCGGCGCGCTGGCGCATCTCCTCCTCGCGGCCGGAGAGGATGCGATCTGGCGGCAACGCGGGGGTGTCGCTCATAGCACGGCGCTCCTCGCGGATGGGCGATGCCTGCAGTTCCCTACGGGCATGCGTATATCTGGGAGTATGCCGGTTACTGGCGACCTCGGCAACCGGGGCGGGTAACAGGCTCTTCCCTGAACACGGAGTTCCCGAGCAGTTCAGGCACGCAGCAAGGGGAGGTCGAGCAGGCGCGCGTAGGGCGGGAGGGGGCCGTCGATCAGCGGCAGCGCGTAGGTGCGGAAGGCATCCGTGACCGAGCGGCCGTCGGGGCCGATGAAGGCATCGGGCATACAACGCTCGCGGTTGGCTACCTCGGTCGCGGCGATCACGCCAGTGGTGGCGGTGTAGGGGTCGTCGCTCACGCGCTCCAGGGTGACCATCACTTCCGACGCGCCCTCGACCAGCAGGCGCACGGCGGCGGCGCCGACCTCGTAGGCTTCGCGGCGATCGACCGACGAGGCGCACGCGGCGAACATGCGCGCGATGGTGCCGGGCTTGTCAAACCGCGCCCGCAGGCCGAGGTGCTCCTCGACCGCCCGCGTCAGGGCCGGGCCGGGACCGGGGTAGTAGCGGTGGCCGAACGGGTCGGTCCAGCTCAGGTCCTCGCCGGAGAGGGGGCGGCCCTGCGCGTCCTTGAGAGTCTCCGGCACCACGGCGACGACCTGCCCGTAGCGCTCGTAGGCGCGCTGGATCTCCTCCAGCAGGCCGTGCAGGTTGCGAGGTGGTCGCTCCGGGAAGAAGATCAGGTGCGGGCCGTCGCCGTCGCGCTCCTGGCCGAGCGCGGTGGCCGCGGCAACCCATCCGGCGTTGCGGCCCATGACCTCGATGAACTTGATCGGGTAGAGGGCGGCGGTAGCTTCGGTATCCCGCACTGCGTCGCGCGCAGCCAGCGCGAGGAACCGGGCGATGGAGCCGTAGCCGGGGCAGTGGTCGGTGCCCGGTAAATCGTTGTCGATCGTCTTCGGGACGCTGACGACGCGTAGGTCGTAGCCGGCATCGCGGGCGGCCGCGGCAAGGCGCAGCGCGGTGTCGGCAGAGTCGTTGCCGCCGATGTAGGCCACGGCGCGGATCTTGTATCGGGCGAGAATCTTCACGGCCCGCGCCGCCGTCTCATCGGTCAACCGGCGCCGGGTCGTCCCCAGCACTGCCGAGGGGGTGGTGAGCAACTGGTCGAGTACCTCCGCAGGCTGGCGACCCAGATCGACGAAGCGCTCCGTCAGCACGCCGTCGATCCCGTGGCGAGCACCGATGATCGCATCGAACCGGCCATGTTCCTGGGCTGAGCGGACGACGCCGGCGAGGCTGGCGTTGATGACCGCCGTCGCGCCGCCCGACTGCGCCACCAGTAGGTTTCCGCCAGCTCCCACTCCCTGCTCCGCTCCTCTGCCGACTCTGAGAGTTGTGCCGTCCGCGGCATACGCGGCACGGCTGATGCGTTATAGCAGTAGGGCGCGGGGACGAGCAACCGGCCCGTAGGCAGTGCTGAGAGGCAGCGAATCGATGTTAGACGCGATCCGCGATCTGATCCGGGACGGTGTGAACCGGCTCCGCGACCTCCTGGACCCCTCGCGCCGGCTGCGCCCGCAGCCGGTCCCCGTACCGGTCCGCGACGACCCCCGCTACCGGCGCTAGCCGGGCTGCTAGCGAACGCGGAAGTCGCCGATCGGAATCTCCTCGCGGTCGCCGGTGATGAGGGTCGCCTCGGTGGACGATGGGCCGCCTGAGGCGGGCGCGGTGCGCACGAGAACCGGTCCCAACGTCAAGAGACTCAAGAAACCGCCCGAGGTGGTGACGGGCTGCACCTCAACGCCGGTGATCATGAGGTCGCCCACGTCGGCGTCGGTCGTGACATAGCGTTGCAGAATCGGACTGAGCCGCGGTCCGAGCAACACAGCCGCCACGATGCCGACGAGGAACGGCAGCAGCGTGAACTGCTGGATGATGACGAGCGTGGCGAGGAAGGCCAGCGCCATCACGAGCTGGGCGGCGACGAGCGTGGTGCCGCAGCGCGGGTGGATTGCCAACCGTCGCTCACCGGCCTGCAAGCGGGCCAGCGCCTCCTGCGCGGCGTCCGCAACCAGCGCCGGCGGCGCACCGCCCTGGATGACGAACCCCTCGGGTTTGGCCAGCCCAGCCAGGTGGGACCGGCCGTAGCGTTCCTCGATCACGTTGACGGTGGCGTGCTCCAGCGCGTGGTTGCGCCGGAGCGTGCGGTCGCGCAGCAGCCGCCAAAGCTGGCCGGGCGCGGTGACGAGCGTGACCAGCGAGGCCAGCGTCACCCCGACGGTGGTCAGGATCGCCAGGCCCGCGAGGCCAACGAAGAGCATGAAGACGAAGAGCAGAAACAGCATGGGCGTCCCACCTTGGTCCGCCGCGGAGCGAGCGCGGCGTTGGGACAATTGTGCCACACCAACGCCGCGCCGTGTTGACCCGTGTCACAACAGCTACTATGACCTGGGTCAACCTTCACGCTGTGCCCGCTCCGCGATCCGGCGGCGGTACTCTTCGCGCGCCGCGAGCCACTCGTCCCGGAGGAGGTCGAGTATCAGCCAATCGCGGAAGCGCCCGTCTTTCCGCGTCATGGTCTTGATCCGGCCGGCGTCTCGATAGCCCTGGCGGCGCACGGCGGCCGCGGAGCGGAAGTTCGGCTCCCAGACCATGGAGTAGACCATGTGCAACTGAATCCGGTCGAAGGCGTACTCCAGCAGGAGATGCTTAGCCTCCGGGCCGTAGCCCTTGCCCCGGAACTCAGCGTGGCCGATGTAGCTCCCCGTCTCCGCCGTTCGGTTGACCCAGTCGATGCTCCACAGGTCAACGGTGCCGATGAACTGGTCATTCTCTTTCAGGCAGACGGCGAACGCGATGTGCTCCGGCGGCTGCTTCGCATACGCCTCCCGGATCCAGGACGTGAACGCGATGGGGCTGAGGGGCATCCGGTGCTCCCAGAAGGGCTCGGGCTCCTGGGCCGCGTACTGCGCCAGCAACTCCGCGTCACTCTCCTCCAAGGGGCGGAGATAGACGCGGTCGCCTACCATGATCGGATTACGCATCATCTGCCTCCACCTTCGGGTCGACAAACTGGTAGATCAGCAGGTCAACGCGGTGCCCGGCGCGGGCAATCGCCTCGCGCATGCGCACGGCCGGCTTGAGCCCCGCCGACTCCGCCGCCGCCAGCGTCCGCTGCTCATCCGCGGCGATCTCGACCGTGATCGCCAGCAACTCATGCTCGTCGCGTAGCCAGGGGACGACGAGCCCGAGCGCCTCGGCGCGCATGAGATCGGCGTCGTCGAGCCAGGGCGCCATGTGGAAGCGGAGGGATGCCCGCTGCGTCCCGAACTGGATCCGGCAGCTCCCCACGACCGCCTCATCGCTCCGCCGCACGATCGCGAGGAGATGCCAGCGGGCGTCCCAGGGGTCACCATGGAGCTTCTCCTTGAGGAACGCCTCGGCACGAGGGGTGTTGACCGGGAACCGGCTGTCGAACCACGCGGCGGCGTGATGCTTGTCGTCCTCCACCATCGCGCGGAGGTAAACGGTCGGACCCGTCAAGTAGACGGCCTGCATTCAGCACTCTCCTCCACTCCGAGCCTGTCATCTCGTTCCATGCTCATTGGCTACACCGCCCAACGAACGCGGCCCACATCGATGCCTCCTCTCAAACCGGGTCTCCTCCTCATGGCCTTGCCGATCCATCATGCCGTGTGCACGCTTAGCCGCTGCGCTTCAGCCGGCCGGTGCGCTTGGCGTAGCGTTCGACCGCCGTGAAGATCGCCAAGCCGAGCGGGATGGTCAGGAGTCCGATCACTCCCATCGGCAGGAGGTACTGCCCAAGCTCGGCGGTAGAGCGGCCGTCGAGCACGGTCGCGCGCATGCCCTCCAGCACGTAGGTAGCGGGGGACACGCGGGCAAGTCCCTGCATCCAGCCGGGCAGTACCGAGATCGGGTAGTAGACGCCGGACACCAGCAGCAGCACCGACGAGATGATGAACGTCATCTCCTCCCCGCGCTCGGTGAAGAGCAGCGGGAGGACGGCCGCCATGATCCCGACGCCGATGAAGCTCAAACTGCCGAAGAGGATCACCACCAGCGCGCCGCCCAGGTTCGCGTTCGCCAGGCTCACGTCGAAGAACACGGCCAGCGTGAGGAGGAGGACGGCCGTCCTGGCGATGCCGTAGAGCACGCTGAAGAGCGAGACGCCCAGCATGTGCGTCAACCGCGATACCGGCGCCATCATGGTGTACTCGATCGTCCCCTCCCAGCGCTCCCAGGAGATCATCTCGCTGATGTTGGCGAAGACCGAGCGCAGGTAGGACCAGACCAACGTACCGATGCCCAGGTAGAGGATCAGATCCTGGCCGGGCATCTGCTGCGCCTTGCCGATGTACATCACGCTCAGCGACGAGGTGACGTTGTAGATCAGGAAGGCGATCTCCCAACCCCAGTAGCGTCGCACCAGAAAGAAGTTGCGCTCGACGAAGGCGTACGACGCGAGGGCCTCGTGCCGAAGCCGCCTCCGGCTGAAGGGACGCACCTGCGTTGAATGAGCCATGCGCTCTCCCTACTCGTCCGCCCGCGCGGCCGTCCCAATGCCGTCCGGCGCGGGTTAGTCCACCCCGCTGGGCGCTTCGTCCTCGTGGAGGTCCCGCCCCGTGAGGTGGAAGAACGCTTCCTCCAGTGTGTCCACGGGCATCCCGGCGATGGCCGTCGCCTGGCGCTTCAGGCCGTCGGCATCGTCGACGGCGATCAACCGGCCGCTGTCGATCACGGCGATCCGATCACACAGCCGCTCCGCTTCGGCCATGTCGTGGGTGCAGAGGATGATCGTCGCGTCGTGCTCGTTGCGGAGTTGCAGGATGAACTCCTGCACGTCCCGCTTCGAACGCGGGTCGAGGCCGGTGGTCGGCTCGTCCAGGAGCAGGAGCACCGGCGACGTCAGGAAGGCCCGCGCGATGGCGACCTTCTGCTGCATCCCACGTGAGAGCTGCTCCAGCGGCTGGTTGACCCGGCTGCGATCCAGCCCGAGCCGTTCCAGGATCTCGACGATGTCCGCGCGTAGGCCGGCGCCCGCGCGGCCGTAGAGCCGCAGGGCGTACAGCAGGTTCTCCATGGCCGAGAGCTTCTTAAAGAAGGACGCCTCGACCGAGACCCGGTTGATCAGCCGCTTGATCTGGGCCTCATCCGCTCGCAGGTCGAGCCCGAAGATGCGGACGGTACCCGCGTCCGGGATCAGCAGCGTCGAGAGGACGCGGATCAGCGTCGACTTACCCGAGCCGTTGACGCCGAGGATGCCGAAGATCTCCTTCCGCTGGACGTCGAAGCTGACGTCATGGAGGGCATGCACCGTCTGCAGCGGCCGTCTGCGCACCAGCGAGTAGCGCACGAAGACCTTGGACAGGTGCTCGACCGTGACGGCCGGGACCGACGCGGTGGGTCGTTGGACGGCCGGTGACTGCACGGTAACGCTCATCGGGTGTCCTCTCTGCCTGACAGGTTTCATGAGCGGCCCGAGAAACAAAACAAAAACCGCGGGCGAGACGACGGAGTCTCTCTGCCCGCGGTGGGATACTCTGGACGTTAGAGCGTTATCTCAAGGTTCCCCCGACGCGGGCACATTCCGCCCCAGCACACCAGCCAGCAGGCTACCGGTCTCGCGGTAGCTCACTCCCTGGCTGATGTTTACGGCAAAGCGGTTCAGCACCCGCGTCCTCCTAAAGTCACGTAAGCGTGACCCTCGGGGTCAACGTTGCCATTCTAGGGCTGTTGCGGGCCGCTGTCAAGGCAGGAGCGGCGTGGGCGGAGTGGGACAGCGACGAGAGCCGGCAGGGGCGCGTCGTGCTGCGGCGCGCGGGCCATCAGCGGTGCAGGTCGCATCCGACCGGCGAATTCGCGCCGCGCACCGCGTCGCGGGTTTTGCATCGCCCGGGACCGTCTGCTATACTCCTACTGTTTCGGGGAGTGGCGCAGCCCGGTTAGCGCGCCGCGTTCGGGACGCGGAGGTCGGAGGTTCAAATCCTCTCTCCCCGACCAGCCACGGGAGCCGTACGGCTCCCGTTTTTTCGTGCCCGGCAGGCCCCGTTGGAACCCCATCGGGTGCTATGATCCGAGCCGGAGGTGGAACCGAGGCATGGGACAGGGTGACGGCGTGGAGACCAGCATCGACTACCAGGCGCTCCGGCGGTTGCCGTCGATCGCGGCGGTGACGGCGGACCCGACGGTCGCGGACGTCGCGCGTGGGCTGCGCCCGGAGATCGTCACCGCCGTCGCGCAGCGGGTGGTGGAGCGTGTGCGGCGGGCGATCCTCGCGGGGGAGGCGGGGGCCGACCCGGAGCAGGTGATCCCGGAGGTACGGGCGGAGCTGGCGCGGCTCTTGGAGCCGCGGCTGGCGACGGTCATCAACGGCACGGGCGTTGTCATCCACACCAACCTGGGCCGAGCGCCGGTCAGCGCGGAGACAGCGCAGGCGATGCTGGAAGCGGCCACCACTTACACGCCGCTTGAGTTGCAGATCGAGACGGGTCGCCGCGGTGGGCGGATGGACGAAGTGACCCGCCTGATGCGGGCGCTCACCGGGGCCGAGGCGACGCTGGTGGTCAACAACAACGCCTCGGCGATCCTGCTGACCCTGAGCGCGCTCTGCGCCGGGCGCGAGGTGATCCTCTCCCGCGGGCAGGCGGTCGAGATCGGCGGCGGCTTCCGCGTGCCGGACGTGATGGCGCAGAGCGGTGCGCGGCTCGTCGAAGTGGGTACCACCAACCGGACCTACGCCCGCGACTACGAAGCGGCCATCACCGAGGAGACCGCGGCGCTCCTGGCGGTTCACTGGAGCAACTTCCGCATCATCGGCTTCACTACCCAGCCCTCGCTGGAGGAGCTGGCGGAGATCGCGCGGCGGCGGGGTTTGGTACTGATCGAAGACCTGGGGAGCGGCTGCCTGATCGACACGGCTCCCTACGGGCTGGCGCATGAGCCGACGGTGGGGGAGAGCCTCGCCGCCGGGGTGGACGTGGTGTGCTTCTCCGGCGATAAGCTGCTCGGCGGCCCGCAGGCGGGGATCATCAGCGGCCGGGCGGACCTCGTTCGCCGGATCGCGGCGCACCCCCTCGCCCGGGCGGTCCGGGCGGACAAGACGGCACTGGCCGGTGTCGCGGCCACGCTGCGCCACTACCTGCGCGGGGACGTGACCGAGACCGTGCCGATCTGGCGCATGATCGCGGCGCCGGTCGAGTCGCTGGAGGAGCGATGTCGCGCCTGGGCGGCCGCGCTGGAGGCGGTCGGGCCGCTGCGGGTGGTGCCGAGCCGGGCGGCGGTTGGCGGCGGCTCGCTCCCGGGTGAGACGCTGGAGAGCCGGGCGCTGGCGATCGACGCAGCGGTCGCGGCCCGGCATGGGCTGTCGCTCGACGCGCTGGCCGCCCGCCTGCGTACCGGATCACCCCCGCTCATGCCCCACGTGGCCGAGGATCACCTGCTCATCGACGCGCGCACGGTACTGCCCGACCAAGACGCCGGCGTGGTGCAGGCGGTGGCGACCGCGCTCGGCGCGAAGGTTCCCGAATCGCAGTGACTAGAGCCGCTGCGTGCGGCCCTCACCCCTGTCCCCTCTCCCACGTGTGCGAGAGTCGCTTCGTGTTTCTGGCGCAGGTTGCGGGGCTCGCTTGACCGGCTCCCGCCTGCATCGTAGGATGGCGGCGCGGTGGTGTACCGGTGGTCCGGACGCCAACCGCGGGTGAGCTATTTTTCGCGCTGCTGACTCCGCTTGGATCCGTGGTGACCGAGACGGAGGAATAGGGAAGCCTGCCTCCGCCCTCCTTGGTGGGAGGGTGCCTCGGCGCCTGGCCGGCGGGGGAGCCGCGCCTAGCTGGGAGGCAGGATGCTCCTCGTCCTCGATGTCTCCAACCGGCAGACCGCGGTCGCCCTCTTCAACGCGGACCGGTACGACCCCTGGTGGGTCAGCACCGACCCCAACCGAACGGCCGATGAAGTCGGCCTCCTCCTCGAGACCATGCTGCGGCACCGCGGTGTCGACCCGTCCCGCCTGCGGGGCGTAGTCCTGGGCTCGGTCGTTCCCGCGCTGACGCGGACGGTTCGCCAGGCGTGCGCCCGCTACCTGGGGCTGGAGCCACTCGTGGTCGGGCCGGGAGTGCGGACGGGCGTGCGCGTGCGCACCGACAACCCGCGCGAGGTCGGTCCCGACCGGATCGCCAACGCCCTGGCCGCCTTCCGCCGCTACGGCGGGCCTGCGGTGGTGGTCGATGTCAGCTCGACGACGACCTTCGACGCCGTCTCGGCCGACGGGGACTACCTCGGGTCGGCGATCGCCCCGGGGCTGGACATGGCATCGGGAGCGCTGGCACAGCGGGCGGCGCAGTTGCGAGAAGTGGAGCTGCTGCGGCCGGAGCGGGTCATCGGCCGGAACACGGTGGCGGCCATCCAGTCGGGGCTGGTGTTCGGGTTCGCCGCGCTGGTGGACGGGATCGCCGAGCGGATGAAGGCGGAGCTGGGAGGCGGGCGCGTGATCGCCACCGGGCCGGACGTCGCGCTGGTCCAGGCGGAAGCCCGGAGCATCGACGTGGTCGACCCGATGCTGACCCTCGAAGGGCTGCGCCTGATCTGGGAGTTGAACGCGGGGGAAGGAACGTCCCGGTGAAGCTCGGGTTCGTCGGCGCCGGCGCGGCCGGAGGTGCGATGGCCCGAGCGCTGGCCGCGGCGGGCGTGCCGGTAGTGGCGGTGACCGGGAAGGGTCAGGAGCGGGCGCGCGCCCTGGCGGCAGTCATCCCTGGGTGCGCTGCCGTGCCGACCGCGCAGGACGTTGCGGATCGCGCGGATCTGGTCGTTCTAGCGGTGCCCGATCGCGCCATCGCGGAGGTGTGCGCCGCGGTGCGGTGGCGTGCCGGGGCGGCGGTCGTGCATTGCAGCGGCGCGCACTCGCTCGATGTGCTCGAGCCGGCCCGAGAGGTCGGAGCGCTGGTCGGCGGCTGTCATCCGTTGCAGACCCTCACCGGTACCCCGGAGGACGCCGCCAAGCTGGCCGGCAGCGTCTTCGGGATCGAGGCGGAGGAACCGCTTCGCGGGATGCTGGCGGACCTGGTGGAGCGCATCGGCGGGCAGCCGGTGTTGCTGTCGGCGCGGGATAAGGCGCTCTACCACGCATCGGCGGTGCTGATCTCGAACTTCACCGTGACGTTGGCGGCGACGGCCGCCGGGCTGTGGGAGGTATTCGGGGTGGACCGCCGGGACGGACTCCGGGCGCTGCTCCCGCTGCTGCGGGGCACGATTGTGAACCTGGAGCAGCATGGTGTCCCGAACGCATTGACCGGGCCCATTGCCCGGGGCGACGCCGGGACGCTCGAGCGGCACCTGAATGCGCTGGCGGACTACCGGCCGGACCTGTTGCCGCTCTATCGGGAACTGGGGCGGCATACCGTGCCGCTGGCACGGGAGCGCGACCCCGGCGGCGCGGCGGATCGGATGGCGGACGCCCTCCTCGCTCTCCTCGACGGGGAAGGCGAGGGCGCGGAGTGAGAGGACCCAGTCATGAAGGATACCCGGATCACCATCGCGGACCTGAAGGCGATGAAGGCGCGCGGCGAGCGCTTTGCCATGCTCACGGCGTACGACTACGCCACGGCGCGCCTGCTCGATGAGGCGGGCATCCCCGCCCTGCTGGTGGGTGACTCCTTCGGCATGGTCGTGCTCGGGTACGACACGACGTTGCCCGTGACCCTCGACGACATGCTGCACCATGTCAAGGCGGTGGTGCGCGGCACCAAGCGGGCGCTGGTCGTGGCCGACATGCCCTTCCTTACCTACCAGGTCAGCGTCGAAGAGGCGCTGCGCAACGCCGGGAGGCTGATTCAGGAGGGCGGCGCGCAAGCGGTCAAAGTCGAGGGTGGTGCCGACGTTGTGCCGACCGTGAGGCGGCTGACCTCGGCCGGTATCCCGGTGATGGGCCACCTGGGGCTCACGCCGCAGTCGGTCCACCAGTTCGGCGGGTTCAAGGTCCAGGCGCGGACGCTTGAGGCGATCGAGCAGTTGATCGCCGACGCGAAGGCGTTAGAGGAGGCCGGGGCGTTCGCGGTGGTGCTGGAGTGCATCCCGGCTCCGGTCGCCAAGGTGGTGACGAAGTCCCTCTCGATCCCGACTATCGGCATCGGTGCCGGACCGGACTGCGACGCCCAGGTGCAGGTGATCCACGACCTGCTTCACCTCATCCCGGGCCCGCTGCCGAAGCATGCCAAGGCGTACGCCAACGTCGGAGAGATGATCCAGCAGGCGGTCGCCCAGTACGCGGCGGATGTCGCCTCGGGCACATTCCCGACGGAGCAGGAGAGTTTCCGGCTGCCGAAGGGGGTGACGCCCGACGATGTTGCGGCGCTGGGCGCCGCGGCGGGTGGCGAGGACTAGCGAGGGGAACCAGGCCATGCGGGTCATCGAGACGGTCGCGGCGTTGCGCTCCTGGCGGCGCGCGCTGCCCGGCACGCTGGGGTTGGTACCCACGATGGGCTACCTCCACGAGGGACACCTGGCGCTGGTGCGGAGGGCGCGGGCCGAGAACGACCACGTCGTGGTCAGCATCTTCGTCAACCCAACCCAGTTCGGGCCGGGCGAGGACTTCGCGGCCTACCCGCGGGACACCGAGCGGGATCTGGCGCTGCTGCGCGGGGAGGGCGTGGATGCCGTCTTCCTGCCGCCGGTCGAGGAGATGTATCCCCCGCGCTTCAGCACGGCGGTGGAGGTCGGCGGCGTAACTGAGCGGCTGGAAGGGGCGGCCCGGCCGGGGCACTTCCGGGGCGTGGCCACAGTGGTCGCCAAGCTGTTCAACCAGTCTCAACCCGACCGGGCGTACTTCGGGCAGAAGGACGCCCAGCAGGTGCTGGTGGTCCGGCAGATGGTGCGCGACTTGGACATGCCGGTGGAAGTCGTGACCGTGCCGACCGTGCGCGACGCGGACGGCCTGGCGCTCAGCAGCCGGAATGTGTACCTGGGTCCGGAGGAGCGCCGCGCCGCGCTGGCGATTCCGCGCGGCTTGTTCGCGGCGGAGGCGGCATTCCGGGCCGGGGAGCGAGACGCGGCGCGCCTGCGGGCGGTGGTAATGGAGCACCTGGAGGCCGAGCCACTGGTGCAGCCCGAGTACGTCAGCCTCGCCGATGCCGAGACACTGGAGGAGCTGACCGTGGTAGACCGGCCGGCGTTGCTGTCGCTGGCGGCACGGGTCGGGCGCGCGCGGCTGATCGATAACGTGGTGCTGGGGGAGGGCGAGTGAGAGGGGACGTCAGGCGTCATGCGTCATGCGTCCCCCTCACCCCCCGGCCCCCTCTCCCACGAGGGGAGAGGGGGAGTTGCGGCGATGGGTGGTGTGGGATCAGGCGATGAGGGTGAGCGCGCGGCGGCGGAGCTGGTAGAGGTTGATGGCCCAGCCGACACCGAAGGCGCGGGGCGTGATGATGCGCTCGTCGTCAGGATTCCACCAGGCGGCCTTGATGCGCTCCAGCGTGGGAACCCGGAAGTCGTAGGGTACGAAGGCGACGTTCCCCTGCCAGGTGCGCTCGCTGGCCGGGCGTCGGAGTTGCTGCACGACGGCCGCGACCACCAAGCCAAACATGATCCAGGGCATCAGCTTCCGGACTCGCTCCATTGTGTTCCTCCCTGCCTGTACAGTGCCGGTGTTCGCTCCGTCAATCCCGATGGCAACGCGCGTGCCGAACCGAGTCAGCCGGTGCGTTCCCAGACCCAGCGACCACCGACCATGGTGCGCAGCACCCGCGTGTCGCGCAGTGCCTCGTCCGAGACGGTCAGCGGATCACGATCGACGACGATCAGATCCGCGAGCTTCCCGGGTTCGATCGACCCGCGGGTGGCCGCGTCACCGGTGGCGGCGGCTGCCCAAATTGTATAGCTGCGCAGGGCGTCGGCACGGCTGATCCGCTCGGCCGGATCCAGGTCGCGCCCGGTCACGGTGCGCCGGGCGACGGCGGCGTACATCCCGACGAAGGGGTTGAAGTCGGCAATCGGGGAATCGGACGTCCCGGCGAGGGGGACGCCTGCGCGGAGGTAGCTGGCCATCGGCATGGCACGCGCGGCGCGCTCCGGCCCGACGCTTGCGACGAAGCTCTCGCCCAGGTGGACGAGGAACGGGTTACTGACCAGGGCGGGGATGCGGTGGCGGGCCATGAGCGCGATGGCGTCGTCGCTCGGGAAGTAGGCGTGGTGCACCCGGTGGTGGACCCTCCGGCCAGGCGCGGCCTCGAGCGCGGCGGCATAGGCACGCACGGCCAGGTCCTGCGCCGCGATGCCACAGGTGTGGGTGTCGATGGAATAACCGAGGTCGTGCACCCAGCGAACCAGATGAGGGTACTCCTCGGGGTCGACGACCCACTGGCCCACGTTGTCCGGCTCGTCGACGTAGGGGATGTCCATGCGGGCGGTGCGGTCGCCGATGCCGCCGTCGAGCATGAACTTGACGCCGTCGATCCGCAGGAGATCGTCGGCCTCGTCGGGCCGTGAGCGGATGTCGGCGATCCAGCGCTTCAGCTCCGCTTCGCGCTCTGCCGGGACGTAGCCCCAGGCGCCGAGGAGCACGAGCGTGCGGACGGTCAGCTCGCCCCGCGCGCGCAGGGTGTGGAAGGCGGCGATCTTTTCGTCGTCGAGGCCCGGTTCGGCGACGCCGACCAGCCCGACCGCGTTGTAGGCGCGGCAGGCTGTGGCCACCGCTGCCACCAACTCGTCGGCGGTGGGTGCCGGGATGGCGTCGAGGATAAGTGACTTGGCGCGGTCGCGGAAGAGCCCGGTGGGTTCACCGGTGGCCGGGTCGCGCTCGAAGCTGCCGCTGTAACGCTGGTCGCGAGGCGGGTCGGGTGTCTCACGGGTGATGCCCGCGGCGGCGAGCGCGGCGCTGTTGGCGACGAGCTTGTTCCAGACGCGGTGGAGGACGACGGGGTGGTCCGGCGCCGCGCGGTCGAGCTCCCAGCGGGTGGGGTGGCGGCCCTCGGCGAGCAGGCTCTCGTCCCAGCCGCGCCCGATGATCCAGGATCCAGGTGGGGTCGTGCGTGCCCGGGCGGCGACGCGGTTCAGGATCTCGGAGATGGAGCGGCAGTCGTAGAGCGTGACCTGCTGCAGGACCTGTCCGGTGGACAGCAGGTGGTTGTGCGCATCGATCAGCCCCGGCAGGACGACCGCACCGCCCAAATCCTCGATGATCGTGCCGGAGCCCGCAAGCGCGCGGATCTCACCGGTCGGTCCCGTCGCCAGGATGCGGTCGCCACGGATCGCGACAGCCTCGACGATCTGGAATTGCGGGTCGACGCAGACGATGCGGCCGTTGACGAGGATGCGCTCCGGCGCGCCCGGTGACGTGCCCATGCCCACTCCCTTTCCTGCACTGGTTGGCCATGCGGGGAGATGGTAGCCGATACCGGGGGCGGACGCTACCAGGTCTGCTCGTCCTCCTCCGGTCGGGGGGCGCCGGGCACGAGCGGGACAAAGCGGACGGGGCCGAGGCTGCGGCGCTGGAGCCGCCCTTGGTGGCGTTCGATCACCAGCAGTTCCTGCTCCTCGGTCGGGCCAACCGGGATCACCAGGCGCGCGCCGTCGTCTGGGGAGAGTTGCTCCAGCAGCGCAGCGGGGATCTCTCGTGCGGCCGCCGTCACCAGGATGCGATCGTACGGCGCGGCGGGTGGCCAGCCCTCGGACCCGTCGGCGACGATGATCGCGACGTTTCGGTAGCCGAGCGCGTCGAGCCGCCGCTTCGCCTGGATCGCCAGCGACGTGTGGCGCTCGATGCTCAGGACCCACCGCGCCAACTCGCACAGGATAGCGGTCTGGTAGCCCGATCCGGTGCCGATTTCGAGCACGCGCTCGGTGCCGGTCAGGCGCAGCGCCTGCGTCATCAGGGCCACGACCAGCGGCTGGGAGATAGTCTGGCCGGCGCCGATCGGCAGGGCGTGGTCGGTCCAGGCGACGGGACGGAGGGACGGGGCGATGAACCGCTCCCGCGGGACGGTCGCGATGGCCAGGAGCACGTCCCGATCGCGTACCCCGGCCCGGTTGAGCGAGCGGAGGAGATCCTTGATCTGCTGGGTTCGGGGTGATTCGGGCATCGCCAGATTTCCTCGCTTCCGCTGATCGCCGCGGGAAGCGTGCCACGGTGTCACGGAATCGGCAAGGGGCGTGCCGGCTGACCGAGCCTGTGCGCAATAATTGTGCACGGGCGTGGATCGTGCGCAGGGCGTCGGGGCGCGATTTTCCTTGACATCGCTGGAAGCCGGCATCTATGATTCGGGAGGATCTGCGCTCAGGGTGAGAGATCCCCAGCGACGCGGCATGCGAGAGGCGGGCCGCGTTCGTGGCGCAGAACTTTTTGGAACCTTAACAACCGAACGGTCCAACGGACGAGGAGTGTACCGCATGCCGACCGAAATCCTGGTCCTCCTCGCGGCGCTCGTCGTTGGCATCGTCGCCGCAGTCGCGACGCACCTCTACCTGCGCTCAACCGCGATGGCGAAGGTGCAGCAGGCTGAGGCGGAGATCCAGCGACGACTCGACGAGGCAGAAGCCAAGCGCCGGGAGATGATCCTCGAGGCCAAGGACGAAGCCATCCGGCTGAGGGATGAGCTGGAACGGGAGTACAACCAACGCCGCAAGGAGTTGGAGCGTATCGAACGCCGGCTCCAGCAGAAAGAAGAGCAACTCGACCGGCGACTGGAAGGGCTGGAGCGGCGTGAGCGCCGGGCACAGGCGCGGGAGCGCGAGCTCGAAGAGGCGCGTGAGAAGCTGCAAGACATCGAAGCCGAGCGCCGAGCCGAGCTGGAGCGCGTCGCGCAACTGACGACGGACGAAGCGCGCAGCTTGATCCTCGAGCAGACCGAGCGCGAGATGCGCGAGCAGATGAACCGGATGGTTCGCGAGATGGAAGCCGAGGCCCGGGCGGAAGCCCAGCGGCGCGCGCAGAACATCCTCGCCACGGCAATCCAGCGCATCGCGTCCGACTACGTTGCCGAGACCACCGTCTCCGTTGTCTCCCTTCCAAGCGACGACATGAAGGGTCGCATCATCGGGCGTGAGGGTCGCAACATCCGCGCGCTCGAACAGGCCACCGGCGTCGATCTCATCGTCGACGACACGCCGGAGGCCGTCACGCTCTCATCCTTCGACCCGGTGCGGCGTGAGATCGCTCGCCGGGCCCTGACCAAACTCATCCAGGACGGACGGATCCACCCGGCGCGCATCGAAGAAGTCGTCAACAAAACGCGCCAGGAGGTGGAGCAGATTATCCGGGAAGAGGGGGAGCGGGTGGCCCTGGAGGCCAACGTGCAGGGCTTGCATCCCGATCTGATCAAGCTCCTGGGTCGCCTGAAGTACCGCACTAGCTACGGTCAAAACGTTCTGCAGCACTCGCTTGAAGTGTCCCTAATCGCTGGTGCGTTGGCCGCCGAGCTGGGGGCCGACGTCAACGTTTGCAAGACGGCGGCTTTGCTCCATGACATCGGAAAGGCCGTCGACCATGAGGTCGATGGGCCGCACGCGCTGATCGGCGCCGATATCGCCCGGCGACTGGGTCGATCGGCCAAGATCGTGCACGCGATCGCCGCACACCACGGTGAGGAGGAGCCGCAGACCGTCGAGGCATTCATCGTTGCCACGGCGGACGCCATCAGCGGCGCGCGCCCCGGTGCGCGGCGCGAGATGGTCGAGGCGTACATCAAGCGTCTGGAGGCGCTGGAGGGGGTGGCGAACTCCTTCCAGGGGGTCGAGAAGGCCTACGCCATCCAGGCCGGGCGCGAGGTCCGAATCCTGGTTCAGCCGGACAAGGTCGACGACCTCGGTGCGATGCGCCTGGCACGCGACATCGTCAAGAAGATCCAGGAGAGCCTGGAGTACCCCGGTCAGATCAAGGTCACGGTCATTCGGGAGACGCGCGCCGTCGAGTACGCGCGTTGACCGGGGCATTGTGATCCCGAAGCTAGCGAACGCCGGGATCGGGCACGTAACATGCCCGATTCCGGCGTTTTCCGTTCTGAGAAGCGAAACTGGCTGCCGCACAAGGAGATCATCCGGTCGCTGGCCGGTTGACGGGCTCTCAAAGGCTGTGGTAAGCCTTTCCCCGGGAAGCGTCTGGGGTGGGCCCATGTGTGCCTGCGTCAGGCCGGGAGAAGGCGGCACGACCCGCCGGGCAACGGCGATGCAGCCGGCCCAGCGATCGCATGCGGGGAGCCGCGCTCTTCGACCGCGGTGGCCGTCTTCCCAGCCAGGTGATGTTCGACGGAGAATCGTGGGAGGGGTGCGAGCGACAGAACCAGCACGACGTCACCTCGTTTGAGCTACGGTACACTGGGGCAGAGCGACCGCGGTCGCTCTGATGGAGGAGCAGGATGGATCGGTTCTTCAGCAAACTCGATCTGCGCGATATCAAGATCGATCCCGAGGCGAGCTTTCCGCCGGACGAAGATGCGTACGAGTCCACGGAGTCGGCGAGCACCTGGGACGGGGAAACGGGTGACTCGACCGCGGTGGCGACTGAGACGCGGCGCAGCGACGTCCTGAAGGTTTCGGCCCGGTCCCGGCCGAGCGCGGTTGCCGGAGCGATCGCCGGCGTCGTGCGGGAGTCGGGGCGTGCCGAGGTCCAGGCGATCGGGGCCGGCGCGACCAACCAGGCCGTGAAGGCGGTTGCCATCGCGCGGGACTACCTGGCCGAGACCGGCATTGAGGCCGTCTGCCTGCCGGCGTTCATCGATGTGACCATCGACGAGGAGAACCGGACCGCCATCCGGCTCATCGTAGAGCCGCGCTAGGGCCGAGCGCCCGCGTGGCGCCTCGCCCGCCGTGCTGCCCATCGGCTGAGCGCGACCGAATTCAACGTGATGGGCGCTAACGGAGGGTACCGACACCACATGGCAGCGACGGGCGAGCCACTCTCCATTGTTGATCTTCACACACATACCACCGCATCCGACGGTGTCATATCCCCCGCTGAGCTGGTCGCACTGGCCGGCCAGCGGGGGCTCCGTTTCCTCGCCGTGACCGACCACGATTCCACCGACGGCGTCGATGAGGCGATCGCTGCGGGCCAGCGCCTCGGCGTGACGGTCATCCCCGGGATCGAACTGGGCACCGAGACCGAGCACGGCGAGGTGCACCTGCTGGGGTATTTCATCGATCACCGCGACCCGGTACTCCAGGAACGGTTGACGGAATTCCGCGAGGGACGCGAGCGCCGCGTCGCGCGGATCGTGGAGCGCCTCGGTGAGCTCGGTATGCCGATCGACCTCGGGGAGGTGCAACGGCTGGCCGCGGGTGGCTCGATCGGTCGTGCCCACGTGGCGCGGGTGATGGTCGCCGCCGGGTACGTGGACTCGGTGGACGATGCCTTCGAGCGCTACCTGGCGTTCGGACGGCCGGCCTACGTGCCGCGACCCCGGCTGACACCGCGTGAGGCGGTGGCGCTCGTCCACCAGGCCGGCGGCGCGGCGGTCCTTGCCCACCCCTACACCGTGACCGACGTGGAGGAGACGCTGGTCGACCTCGTCGCCGCCGGCCTGGATGGGATCGAGGTCTACTACGCCGTGTACAGCGACGAGCAGCGCGACGCGCTGCGCGACCTGGCGGACCGCTATGGTCTGATCCCCACCGGGGGGAGCGACTATCACGGCCCGGGCCAGCAGGAGGGGCGCGAACTGGGGGCGGCCCCGGTGCCGCTCGAGACCGTCGAGCGACTGCGACAGGCGGCGCGGCGCACGCGTTGACCGTCGCGATAGCCAGGTGCTACACTCCCATCCGGGGTGCACGTATCACCTGGGAGCGTTATTCCGAGGCCGGCCACGACCCGCTCCCTGCGTGGCAGAGCCTTCCCTCCCGTCCGGTCTCGGTGCGGACAGCGCCGGCCGGAGTCGCCTGGCCGCTCGGCCGGGGCATTTCTAGCATTGAGGGTGCTCGTCATGGCGGACCGACGCGGCCGCGTGCAGCGCGCCAATTCGACGCTTGGCCGCGTTCTGCGGTATTTGGGGCTGCTCGTCGGGATTGCCATTGGGTGGCAGGTCGGCTCGATCCTCCGGCCGGAGGGTCCGCTGGACGACTACTACGGGATGCCCATCCTCTTCGCCGCGGCCTTTGGCGCGCTCCTGTTCCTGGTTGCTCCCTATGTCACGCTTGGATTCTTCGGTTGGCTGCGCCATGAAATTCGCGGCCTGCCGGCGATCGATCTGGTCGCGGCGGGGTTCGGGCTGCTCGTCGGGGGCCTGATCTCGTCGCTGCTGGCCTGGCCGATCTCGTTGCTCCCGAGCCCGTGGGGCCAGGTGTTGCCGTCGCTGGCCGCCGTCCTCATCTGCTCGCTTTCGGTCGTCGCGTTCGTCACCAAGAAGCGCGAGATCCTGGGGATCCTGGGCCGGCGCTCCAATCAGACCGACAAGGTAGGGGAGCCCATCGAGCGCGGCAGGATGTTGCTCGACACCAGTGCCATCATCGACGGCCGGGTGGCGGAGCTGGCCCACCTGGGGTTCTTCCGCGATGATCTGGTCGTCCCGCACTTCGTCCTGCGCGAGCTGCAACTGGTCGCCGATTCTTCCGAACCGTCCCGGCGTGTCCGGGGACGGCGCGGGCTGGACATCCTGGAGCGTATGCGGCGTGACGAGCGAGTGCGGCTCGAAATCAGCGACCTGGACGCTCCGGAGGAGTCCGACGTTGACAGCAAGCTGGTCAAGCTGGCGGCGACCTATGGCTTCACCATCCTCACCGGTGACCAGAACCTGGACCGGGTCGCGGGCCTGCACGGCGTGACGGTGCTGAACCTGCACGAGCTTGCGCGTGCCCTGCGGCCGGCGATCGTGGCCGGGGAGGAGATCCCGATCAAGATTATCCAGCCGGGCCGGGAGTACGGCCAGGGGATCGGCTTCCTCGAAGACGGCACGATGGTGGTGGTCGAGGAGGGCAAAAGCTACATCGGACAGGATGTGACGGTCGTGGTGACGCGGACGTTGCAGACGGGAGCCGGGCGCATGGCCTTCGCCCAGCTCAAGCCGGTGGAGACCACCTCGTGAGTCGCTGCGGAGCGGTGATCGCAGCTGCGGGACGCAGCCAGCGCATGGGCACCGCACTCGACAAGACGGTCTGGCCCCTCGCGGGACGCCCGGTGATCGGCTGGGTGCTGGATGCCTTTGCGGCCGCGCGCGGCATCGACGAAATCGTCGTGGTTGCCAACACGGACAACCTGGAGGTCGTCCGCGGAGAGATCGACGCCCGGCCGGAACTGCCACCGGCGACCGCCTGCCTGGGCGGCGCGACGCGCGCGGAGTCCGTCGCCGCCGGGGTCGCTCGCCTCAGTCCCGACGTGGACCTGGTCCTGATCCACGATGCGGCGCGGCCGCTGGTCACGCCGGAGCTGATCGAGGCCGGGATCGCGGCAGCCGCGCGCTGGGGAGCCGTCGTCGCGGCCGTCCCCGTTGCCGACACGATCAAGCAGGTTGGACCGGACGGGCAAGTCCTGACGACGCTGCCGCGCGACGACCTCCGGGCGGCCCAGACGCCGCAGGTCTTCCGTCGCGACTGGCTGTTGGCCGCCTACGCCGATGCGGGTACCGATCTGCACGCCTTCACCGACGAAGCCGGCCTGCTCGAACGGTCCGGGCGGGTGGTTCACGTCTATCCCGGAAGTCATGAAAACCTGAAGTTGACGACGCCGGCCGACCTCACCGTGGCCGAGGCGATCCTGCGGCGCCGCCTCGACGAGGTGGTGCGGTGATCCGGACCGGCATCGGCTACGACGTGCACCCCTTCGCCGAGGGCCGGCGGCTGGTGCTCGGTGGCGTCGAGATCCCGGCGGAGCGGGGGCTCGCTGGGCACTCCGACGCCGACGTACTGTTGCACGCCATCGCGGACGCGCTGCTCGGCGCGGCGGGGCTGGGCGATATCGGCCTGCACTTCCCGCCTTCGGAGGCGCGCTGGCGTGACGCTGACAGCCGTGATCTCCTGCGCCGCGTCGTGGAGTTGCTCGGCGAGGCGTGGCTCATCGCCAACGTCGATGCCACCGTCGTCGCCGAGTCGCCGCGCATCGGGCCGTATCGAGAGGCGATGCGCGCGACGATCGCTGCCACGCTCGGGATCGAGCCGGAGCGCGTCAACGTCAAAGCGACGACCAACGAAGGGCTCGGCTTTATCGGACGCGTGGAAGGGATCGCGGCCCTGGCGATCGCGACGCTGCAGCAGCGGTAGCGCCTGGGGCAGGGATTGCGGAGAGGGAGAGGCATGCGGGTACTGATCCAGCGGGTCAGCGAGGCTGCGGTGCGGGTCGACGACCGGGTCGTCGGAGAGATCGGGCCGGGCCTGCTGCTCCTCGTCGGCGTTACGGATGGGGACACCGAGGCCGAGGCCACCTTCCTCGCCAACAAGGTGGCGAATCTGCGCATCTTCGAGGACGAAGAAGGTAAGATGAACCGCTCGGCCCTGGAGCTGGGGCTGAGCGCGCTCGTCGTTTCGCAGTTCACCCTGTACGCCGACACCCGCAAGGGCCGGCGGCCCAGCTTCATCCGCGCTGCCGCGCCGGAGGTCGCCAGCCCCCTCGTCGATCGTCTGGCCCAGCAACTCCGAGAGCTGGGGTTGACCGTCGCTACCGGCGAGTTCGGCGCCCACATGCATGTCTCGCTGGTGAACGACGGCCCGGTCACGATCTGGCTCGATACGGACGAGCTTCGCTGATTCCGGCCACGACGCTCACGGTACGTTGGTCCCGCCTTCCTATCCAGCCGGCCCTACTCTTCGGAACGATCGGCCTCCCGAGATTGGACTGATGGCCCTCTGGAATGGCGCCCCGTGCCGTGTATGTTCCGCACGGAGCCGCACTCACGTGGCACGCACCGGCGTGGTGTCGCTGCCAGTCCAAACTGGGTACGGGGGTGGCGATTGGACGAGGGAGGCTGGGTCCGCCCAAGGCGTCTGGGCGCACGTCTGGGAAGCGCACGGGACGTAAGGCGCCGTTCATCGCCGGGGCGCATCCGCGTGGCCTGGCCGCGCGAGTGGTCCCGGCGTGTGCAGCTTGTGCTGCTGGCCTGCATCGGTCTTCTCGCGCTGGGACTCACGCTCACGACGGCGCTCTTCCCGGGCGCGGCGAGCGGGCGACTCACACCATTGTTCGCCGGGCTCGGAGCCGCCAGCTTCGTCTACCGCTGGCTGCGGCGATACCGGGGCGCGCCGCCTCGACCCCTCTGGACCGTCCTCGAAGCCTTCTCAGTACTGTTGGTCACCGCTGCGGGCGGCGCGCGGCTGTCGCCACAGGGCCTGCTGGCGCTTGTGCTGATCTACGCTGGGCTGTGTTCTCGCTCGCTCGGTGCGTCATGGCTTCAGGTCGCCGGCGGCGTGGTGCTGTACCTGGTGGCGCACGTGGCGGGAGTCGTCGCCGCCGCGTCGGGCTCGCCGGCAGGCCCGGAGCTGCTCGCTGGGCTGCTGCAGGCGCCGGGGTTTGCCGTGTCGGCGGTGGTGTCTCGCCTGCTGGCAGAGGCGCTGGAGCGGCACGAGCGTGCCGCGGCAGGCGAGCGAGTCCTGCTGCGTGCCGGAAAGACGCTCGCGGGCATGTCGAGTCCCGAGCAGGTGTTGGAGTCGGTCGTCGAGGCGCTCCAGAGCATCGCCGGCCCGGCTCCCGTGGTGGTGCGGGCGGTCGCGCTGGTGGCGGGCGGTCGTTGGATCGAAGCGGCTGCCGAGCCGGGGAGGGGTTTTCGCCTGGGCCCGGCGGATCCGCCGTCGCTTCCATGGACGTACGCGGCCGACCTTCAGAGCGGTCGGGCTGTCGCGTGTGCCCTTGGGGAAGCCGAGCGGCTGGCGTTCGGGATCGATGAGCCAGCCAAGCACGCCGTCGTCGTGCCGCTAGTCAATGCCGGGCGCCTTGCCGGGCTGATCGTCGTCGCTTCAAGCCCGAACGTCCCGGACGGGTTGCGCTACGCTGCCGAGGCCCTGGCCCAGCCCGCGCTTGTGGCGCTCAACCGGCTCGCGTCGACCGACGACCTGCGTCGCCGGGAAGCCTCCTTCCGGGCGTTGGTGCAACACTCGTCCGACATGCTCCTGATCGTCGGCCCGGACTCTCGCATCCGGTTCCTGACGCCCGCCGTGGAGCGGCTGCTCGGCTTTCGTTCTGCCGATCTGGTGGGGCGACGGCTGGTCGAGCTGGTTCATCCGGATGACGCGCGAGCGGTCGCCGCGTTCATCGACCGGGCGGCGGCGACACTAGGGCGCTCGGGTCCGGCCGAGTGGCGCTTCCGGTGCTCGTGCGGTTCGTGGCTCCATGCAGAAACGGTCGCAACCAACCTGCTGCGCGACACCCGTGTCGGCGGGATCGTGCTTACCACGCGCGATGTCACGGAGCGGAAACGGGCTGAGGAGGAGTGGCGGCACCGGGCGTATCACGACCCACTCACGAACCTCCCGAATCGCGCCTTCTTCATGGATCGCCTCCAGGCATCGCTCGCGGCGGGGCAGCGCCGGAGCGACGCGGTGGCGGTCCTCTTCGTGGACCTCGATGGGTTCAAAGAGGTCAACGACAGCCTGGGCCATGGCGCCGGAGATCGGCTGCTGGTCGAGCTTGCCGACCGGTTGCGTCGCGCCCTGCGCGAGCACGACGTGATCGCACGCCTCGGCGGCGACGAGTTCGCCATCGTGCTCGTCGATGTCGTGGAACCGCGCGACGCCGTGCAGACGGCCGAGCGGATCCTGGACCGGCTGCGGGAGCCGCTCGTGCTGGAAGACCAGCCCATCCCGATCAGCGCGAGCATCGGCATCGCGCTGGGCACGCCGGGCCGCGATCGGCCGGACGCGGTCCTGCGGAAGGCCGACAGCGCGCTCTACGCTGCGAAGCGCGCCGGCAAGTCGTGTTACGCCCTCTATGACGAGCAACTGGCGCGTCCGGCACTGGAGCAGGGGGAACTCGGGCGGGAGCTTCGTGGGGCGCTGGAGTCCGGCCGGCTCACGGTCTACTACCAACCCCTCGTCGTGCTGCGCGATGGACGGATCGGGGAAGTCGAAGCGCTGCTGCGCTGGGATCACCCGCAGCGCGGTCTGCTCCTTCCCTCCCAGTTCCTCGACCTGGCGGAGGACACGGGGCTGATCTTGCCGATCGGCTACTGGGCGCTGGAGGAGGCGTGCCGCCAGGTCCGGTCCTGGCAGCGCAAGCGTCCGAGCACGCTGCCGCTGACGCTGGCGGTGAATCTCTCCGCCCGGCAACTGCGGGAGCCGGGAATCGTGGCCGCGATCGGGCGTGTGCTGGCGCGGACCGACTTTGACCCGCGCCACCTCCGTGTGGAGGTCAGCGAGGCCGTCGTGCTGGCGGAGCCGGACGCGGTGAGAACCCTCCAGGCGCTGCGTGCGCTCGGGGTGCGCATCGCCATCGACGACTTCGGTGCGACCGCGGCGGCGCTGACACCCCTGACCCACCTGCCGGTCGATGCGTTGAAGATCGACAGTGCCTGCGTGGCCGCGCTCGGCGACGGGGCACGCGAGTCGGCTCTGGTGCGCGGCGCGGTTGCCTTCGCGAAGGCACAGGGTCTGACCATCATCGCCGAAGGGGTGGAGACGGCGGCCCAGGCGCGCCAACTCCGCGAGCTTGGCTGCGACCGAGGGCAGGGCTACTACTTCTCCGGGCCGTTGACCGGCGAGGAGCTCGCTCGCTTGCTCCGCAGCGGCGTGTGGGGTGCCGATGGTGACATCGAGCTCGCCGCGGAGCCCCTGGTCGCGCGCGACGGCTAGACCGGGCATCCCGGCGGGAGCGCCAACGCGGAACTCGTGACAGCGAGTCACACGAAACGCGCAAAGCCCCGGGCTGGCGTCGGCCCGCTTCGGCGGACGAATCGCGGTGCTACATACCCCCGATCTCCCGTTTCAGGACTTCTAGGCTAACGTGCCAATCTCCTGAGCAATGATAGACTCGAATCGCGAAGGGACAGGCTCGACGCCTCGACAACCCGGCCCCCTCGCCGGCGAGCGGCGCGAGCGACGGACGGCTTCGAAGCTAACGGGAGGTCCAGGTGTATTGCGCACAATGCGGCACGAGCAATGATCCCGGTGGCGACACCTGCGATGTGTGTGGTGCCCCGCTGACGGCTGAAGCCGGCCCGGAGCGCTGCCCGTCGTGCGACGCGCCGATCTCCGTCCATGACCGCTACTGCCGGTCGTGTGGGGCCTCGCTGATTGGTCCGGATGCCGCCCGGTACGAGCCGGGGCCGAGCTTTGTCGACGACTCCAATCTGGAGGTCGACCCGGCGACGCTCCCACCCTGGCTGCGCGATGTGGTCGGCGGCTCCGTCGCCACCGCCCAACCCGCGGCTGAGTCCCTCAACGGTGAGCAGATGCCGGAATGGCTCCAAACGCCGCGCCCCGACTTCGGCCCGTCCGGGACGCCGACGGTCCAGGTCACGGAGACCAGCAGCGAGCCGGCCGGGGCGGCAGGTGGATTCTCCCTGATCGGTGAGGATGACCTGCCGGAGTGGCTGCGGGCGCTGGGCGACGAGGAATCGGATGCTCCGGCCGCTCAAGTGCGCGACGCGTCGCCGGCTCCGGTGGCTGCGGTTGCGGAGGTGCCGCGCGTCAGTCGTGCCTGGCTTGAGCGGCCACGGACGATCGATCCGGCAGCGGAGGCGTCGGCGCGCCAGCAGTTCGCTCCGCTCGAAAGCGAAACGGTGACAGGACATGTCGCCCTCCAGATGCAACCCCCGGTGGCGGTTGCGCCCGCGGCTGTGAGCCCCGCAGAGCCGGCACCCGCTGGTCCGGTCGATGTGGTGCGGCCCCGGAGCGATGCGGAGCGGCGTAAGCGTCGGGTGCGCATCCTGATCCTGCTGCTGGCAATCGCCGTCCTGGTACTTCTGCTGGTGCTCTACATGGGAGGCAGCCTGCAATGACCGGGATCAACGTGGAGCGCTCGAGCGAGATCCGGGGCGGCGTTGACGTCTACCCGACGCCGGCAGGGGAGAGTGGCCCGCAGACGCGCGACGCGGTGCTGGTGGTGGATGTCGATGGAGCTGCTGCACGGGCGCTGCTCTTCGACATGGTCGAGGGGGCGCCGCGCTTCGTCGCGGTGGGGGTGAGCAGTTCAACGGCCGTACCGCCGTTGGGTGACCCGGCTCCCGGGATCGTCCGGGCCATCCGTGATCTGGAGACCCAAACGGGTCGCGCCCTGTTGGACGGCGAACAGTTGATCACCCCGCAGCGCCCGAACGGCGACGGGATTGACGCCTGCTTCCTGACGGGGATGCCGGTGCCGCCGCTGCACGCTGCCCTGATCACCGTGGGCCAGTCCGACCTGCGCCGAGAACTGGCGTCTGCGGTGCGGCGGACGACGACCGTTTTGGCCGACTCCGGTGAGGATTTGCCGGAAGGGGACGGGACCGTTTCGTCCACGGCCCTGCGCGAATGGCTGGCGCAGGCCCGCCCGGAGACCGTCGTGCTGCTTTGCGCGGGCGGCACGCCGGACGATTGGACGGTGGTGCTCGATGCGGTGGCCGACCTGGCACGCGACGGGGTTGTGAAGTCAGGAATCGTCGTTGCTGACGACGCGCATCAGCAGCAGGCGGCGACTGCGCTCGGCAACATCATCGACCTCAGCGGGACCGACCCGAGCGCGGTGGATACGCGCGAGATCGCGAGCGCGTTGGAATCGGAGCTGGGTGCTGCCTACGCGCGGCGGGTCAGTGAGGCATTCACCGGGAAGCTGCTGGCGGCAGCCCGGTTCGTGGATCGCCCGCGCGCGATGCAGTCGGTCACGGCGTTTCTCAACCGACGCATGGGACGGAACGTCCTGGCCGTGTCGATGAGCGAGGGCACCATCCTCCATGCGGCGGTGGGGACACGGGGCGCGGCGGTGCACCGCGCCGAGCGCGACCTCAGCGGCGGGGTACGGTCGCTGCTGGCGATCCCACCCGAAGACGTGCTGCGCTGGCTCCCGGCACGGACCTCCACCGAGGACGTCACGCAGTGGATCCTCAACCGTGCCCTTCGACCGTTCACGGTCATGGAATCCCAGGCCGATCGGCTGATGGCCGCGGCGCTGCAACGGGAGTTGCTGGCGCGCCTGGTCCGTGATGCCGGCTTGTCCGAGCAGCCGGACGTGGATCTGATCGCGGCGGGTCCGGCGTCCCCGGGCGAATCCCTCATGCTGACCGTGCTGACACTGCTCGACGGCATCCAGCCGACGCCCGCCGCGGGGGTGGTGTCCGTGGCGGCGGACCTGGAGGGGATGATGGCGCCGGCGGGTGCCATCGCAGCCAGTGACCCGGCATACGCCCGCGAAGTTCTGGAACAGGACTTCCTCACGCCGCTCGCGACCTGCATCGTAATCACCGGGAGCGCCCCGGAGGGCGCGCTGGCGGTGCGCGGCGAGCTCCGGCGCGAGGGCGGCGAGACCACCCGGTTCAGCGTCCCCGCCGGGAGCTTGCACCGCCTGCCGCTGCCCGAGGGGGAGTCCGCCACGTTGATCCTGGAACCGGAACCGGGCTTCGCCGTCGGGAAGCGCGAGCCGGGTGAAGTGGTCCGGCTGGAAGGTGAGCAGCAGGTCTTCGGGGCGGAGCTTGGCATCATCATCGACGCTCGCGGCCGGCCACTCACCCTGCCGGACGACCGTGAGGCGCGCGTGGCGCGGCTGCAATCCTGGCTTGCCGACCTGGGTGTGCCGGCGGAATAGACGGAGGAAGGGGCCGTATGGCGCTGCAGGTGACGACCTTCGAGCCTGTCATCGTCGAGGACGCGGTCTTCCTCATTGAGCGCGTGGTCGGGACCGCGGCTGACGTCTCGGCGCGCGTGAACGACCTGGTCGAGCCGGGGACGAAACTGGCGACGGCGTCCAGCGAGGCCGGTCGGGCCTTGACGCTCCACCTGGCGCGGGAACTGGGCGTCGCGCCGAACACCGTGTCGCGTTACCTGACCAAGCCGATTGGCTCCGCGTTCCAGGCGGGCGAGGCCGTGGCCCGGACGCGGCGCGGGTTGCGCGTCATCACCGCCGCAGCGCCGATCGCGGGGACGTTGACGGCCGTCGACGAGGCGACCGGGACGGCAACCCTGACCCCGGAGGCTCCGGCCAGGGAGCTGCAAGCCCTGGTCTACGGTCAGGTTGACACGGTGCTGGAAGGGCGCGGCGCACTGATCCGCGCCGGCGGCGCCCGGTTGCGCGGCACGTTCGCCGTGGGCGGCGAAGTCTGGGGTCCGCTCAAGGTGGCGATCGACCGCCCCGACCGGGAGCTGACCCCGGACGCCATCACGCCCGACCTGGCCGGAGCGGTGGTGCTGGGTGGGATGACTCTCGGCGCTGCGGCCATGCGCCGCTTGGCCGAGGTCGGCGCTCGGGCCGTGATCGTCGGCAGCGTCAGCGAGGCCGAGGTGCGGCGCGTACTCGCCCCGGCGGAGGGGGCGCCGCCCGCGGCATTGTGGCGGGCGCTCAGTGAGGGCCGGGCGCTGGCGGCAAGCGCCGAGCGCGCACCCGTGACTGTGTTCGTTACCGAAGGCTTCGGCCGCTGGCCGATGGCGGGGCCGATCTTCGACTTCCTGGCGCGACGAGAAGGCCAGGTCGCCAGCGTGCTGGTACCGCGTGACGGGGCCGCAGCCGAGGCACCGCCGGAGCTCTACTTCACGGTGACCACGGTCGAGGACGACGCGAGCATCCAACGCATCGAGCCGGCCGACGGTGTGGTGGCGCGGCTGGTTGACCCGTCACACCTCGGAACGGTCGTGACCTGCCGCAGCGGCGTGCTGCTCGAACGCAGGCCGTTCGGTGCCCAGGAGGTCGTGGAGGTCGAGTTGGCCACCGGCACCCAACGCCGTGTCCCACTGGCGAACCTGGAGCTGCTCACCGCCGCGTCGGAGCAAGACTGAATCGTATTGAGTGTCACGAGCCCCTCGCTCCCTGACCCCCTCTCCCACCAGGGGAGAGGGGGTTCATGTTGACAGGACGCAACCAGGAGCGCGGCGTCCGCACCAGACGACACGAGCCGGAGCGCGACGCTCCGGCTCGTGCGGCGTGCTGCCTTGGCCGCGGGGATTTACTCCTCGTTGTGGACCTCGCGGAACTCGCCTTCGACGGTGGCTTCCTCCTCGGCACCCGCCTGCTGGCCGGTGTCGCCGCCGTCGGGGCCGGTGCCGGTGGCACCCGCCTGCTCGTACATGGTGGTGCCGACGCGCGAGAGCGTCTGCGTCATGTCCTCGTAGGCGGTCCGGAGTCGCTCGATGTTCTCCCGGTCGTTCTCCAGGATGTCCCGCACGACCCCGATCTTCTGCTCCAGCTCGGCCTTGAGCTCCGCCGGGATCTTGTCGCCGTAGTCGTTGAGCGTCCGCTCGGCCTGGTAGGACATCGCCTCGGCCTGGTTGCGGAACTCAATCGCCTCGCGGCGCTTCTTGTCCTCGGCCGCGTGCTGCTCCGCCTCGCGGATCATCCGCTGGATCTCGTCCTCAGTGAGCCCGCTGGAGGCGGTGATGGTGATCTTCTGCTCGCGGCCAGTCGCCTGGTCACGTGCCGTGACGTTCAGGATCCCGTTGGCGTCGATGTCGAAGGTCACCTCGATCTTCGGCACGCCGCGCGGTGCCGGCGGGATGCCGTCGAGGATGAACCGGCCGAGGCTCTTGTTGTCGGCGGCCATCGGCCGCTCGCCCTGCACGACGTGGATCTCGACCTGCGTCTGGTTGTCCGACGCGGTGCTGAAGATCTGGCTCTTCCGGGTCGGGATGGTCGTGTTGCGCTCGATCAGCGGCGTAGCGACGCCACCCAGCGTCTCAATCGAGAGGGTGAGCGGGGTAACGTCGAGGAGCAGGACGTCCTTCACCTCGCCGCCCAGCACACCGGCCTGGATCGCCGCGCCGATGGCGACCACCTCGTCCGGGTTGAGGCCCTTGTGCGGCTCCTTGCCGAAGAACTCGGCTACCTTGCGCTGCACGGCAGGCATGCGCGTCTGGCCGCCGACCAGCAGCACCTCGTCGATCTGGTCCTTGGTCAGGCCGGCGTCCTTGAGCGCGGCCTCCATCGGCTCGACGGTGCGGTCGATCAGGTCGGCGACGAGCTGCTCCAGCTTGGAGCGGGTCAGGGTGATGTTGAGGTGCTTCGGCCCGCTCGCGTCGGCGGTGATGAACGGCAGGGTGATCTCCGTCTGCTGCGTGCTCGACAGCTCGATCTTGGCCTTCTCGGCCGCTTCCTTGAGCCGCTGCAGCGCCATCCGGTCGCCGCGGAGGTCGATGCCCTCCTGCCGCTTGAACTCATCGGCCAGCCAGTCGATGATGCGCTGGTCGAAGTCGTCACCGCCGAGGTGGGTATCGCCGTTGGTGGCCAGCACCTGGAAGACACCCTCGGAGAGGTCGAGGATCGAAATGTCGTAGGTGCCGCCACCCAGGTCGTAGACGGCGATCTTCTCGTCGTTCTTCTTGTCGAGGCCGTAGGCCAGCGACGAGGCGGTCGGCTCGTTGATGATCCGCAGCACGTCCAGCCCGGCGATCCGGCCGGCGTCCTTGGTGGCGTTGCGCTGGCTGTCGTCGAAGTAGGCCGGGACGGTGATCACGGCCTTGTCGACGGTTTCACCCAGGTAGGCCTCGGCGTCGGCCTTGAGCTTCTGCAGGATCATCGCCGAGATCTCCGGCGGGCTGTACCAGCGGTCGCCCATCTTGATCTCGACGCCGCCGTTCTGGGCGCGCCGGATCTCATACGGCACGAGCTTGAGATCCCGCTGCACCGTCGGGTCGTCGTAGCGGCGACCCATGAAGCGCTTGACCGAGAAAATGGTGTTCTTCGGGTTGGTCACGGCCTGGCGCTTGGCGAAGCGCCCGACGAGGCGCTCACCGCTGGAGGTGATGGCCACGACCGACGGGGTGATGTTCTCCCCTTCAGCGTTGGGGATGACCCTCGGCTCGCCACCCTCGATGACCGCCATGACCGAGTTCGTGGTGCCGAGATCGATACCGATTGTTCGTCCCATGCTGCAGTCCTCCGTCACACTCGAACGTCCGCGCGACCCGCGTTACCCATCCGTGGGGACCCGCCCATCTCCTCCGGTCGCCTGCCCGACCTTCACGATCGCGGGGCGTAGGACGCGGTCGTGCAGCAGATAGCCGCGTTGGAACTCCTGGACCACGGTGTCGGCCGACTCAACGCCCTCTTCGACGGTCACCGCCTCGTGCAGCGCCGGGTCGAACGGCTTGCCCACCGATTCGATCGGGCGCACGCCTTCTGCCTCGAGGATCGACCAGAGCTTGCGCTCGATCAGCAGAATCCCCTGAATCCACGGGTCGTCGCGGTGCTCGGCGGGCACCGACTCCATCGCGCGGTTGAAGTCGTCCAGCACTGGGAGCAGGCGAGCAATCAACTGCTCACCGGCGTGCTTGCGGATCTCCTGGACCTCCTGCTCGGTGCGCCGCCGGAAGTTGATGAGCTCGGCGCGTGCGCGCTGTGCCTGCTCCAGGTACTCCGCGGCTCGCGCGCGCTCCTGTTCGAGGAGCTCCTGGAGCTCCTGCACGCTGGTTTCTTCGGTCGGTGGTGCTTCTGCCTGGGCCTCGCCGGTCGAGGTCGTCTCGTCCGGCGCGGGGGTTGCATCCTGTCGCTCGTCCATATCGTTCAGCGACCCTCCACGTCGCGCGACTTAGTCTTCGTCTTCCGCTTCGTCGTAGATGTCTCGCAGCAGGTTGGTCATCACCTGCGCGATGTAGCGCACGATCGAGATTGAGCGCCCGTACGGCATGCGCGTCGGTCCGACCACCCCGAGAAGCCCCGCCACCTGGTTTCTCGCCCCGTAGCTCGCGGCGACGACCGCGAAGGGGTGGAGGTCGGCCGCCCGGTGCTCCTTCCCGATGATGACCTGGACGTCGTCGCCGGGTTGCAGTTGAGGCAGCAGCAGGGACAGGATGGCGCCGCCCCGCAGGAGTTCGAGGAGACGCTGGGCGATCGGCCCACCCTCGATCTCCGGCTGCTGCAGCACGTAATCAAGCCCCTCGGCGAAGACTTCGGTTTGCGCCTCCTGCTCGGTCAGGCGCAACAGGTCGGCCAGTTGCTCGAGGATGAACGAGGCCAAGCCACTTGCACCCGGGGCGAGTCGCCGGATCTGCTCATGGGTCAGATCGCGGATCTCGGGGTTGAGTCGCTGGCTGAGGGCGCTCAGCTCCTCCTGGCTGACCTCGTCCTGGAGCTGGAGGATGACCTCCCGCACCATACCGGTCTGGGTGACGGCGACCAGGAGGACGACTCGCCCGCGCAGGCTAATCAACTCGAAGTGGCGCATGCGCTCCACGCTGCTGCGCGGGGGCGTCACCAGCGACAGGTTGCCGCTCATGTCGGCGAGCACCACCGCGGCCAGCTTGGCCCAGCTCTCGATCTGAGCCTCCACCTGGCGGAACTGGTGGCTGATCGTGATCTGCTCGGGGATCGGCAACCGTGCATCATCGAGCAGGTACTCGACGTAGTAGCGGTAGCCGCGGTCCGTCGGCACGCGGCCCGCCGAGGTGTGGGGGTGCGCCAGGTATTCCTGTTCCTCTAGCTCACCCATCTCGCTGCGCACGGTGGCAGGGCTAATCCCCAGGTCGTAGCGCTCGATCAGGCTCTTGGAGCCCACCGCGCGCCCCGTGCGGATGTACTCCTGCACGATGAGCTTGAGAATCGTCCGCTGCCGTTGACTCAGTTCTGGCTGCACCATTCACCTCGGTTAGCACTCCTAATCGACGAGTGCCAACTCAGCGTAGGATACCAGTTGATACTACTTGTGTCAAGGTTCCCGGCCGCTCGGGAAGGGGTGCGGTGGTGCCGCACGCGGGGGTCGCTTGCCCCCGGGCGCGCTGGCGCCGTAGGCTAGACCCGGCCCGTATGTTTGCCGTGATCGCAAGGTGGGTTGATCGGCCTCATAGATGAGGCAGGGGAATGAGCTGACAATGGCGCTATCGCCGCCACGAACGTCTCGGTCCTGGTTGGATCGTGCCGGCTACGCAGCGTCTGCCTGGGCGCTCATCTTTTCGGCGCAGAGCTTCTACCACGCGGCAGGCGGGACCGCGGGCGCGGAGACGATCGGTCCGGCCATCGCCGAGCACGTGCTGGCACGGGAGCCGCTGTGGGTCGCGGCCATGTGGATCACCGGCGGGCTGAAGGTCGCCGCGGCGCTGCTGGGTCTGGCCCTGGTGCGCCCGTGGGGCCGGCACCTCCCGCGCTGGCTGCTGCTGGTGGCCGGGTGGGGCGCGGTCGCGGTGATGGCCGTCTATGAGGGCGCCGCGAGCCTGGCGCAGCATGCGCTGATGGTGGCCGGGGTCATCGACATCCCGGCTGGGCTCGGCCCGACAGCCGCCCGCTGGCATCTCGCGCTCTGGGATCCGTGGTGGCTGCTCGGCGGGATCCTCTTCGGCGTGGCGACCTGGCGGTATCAGCGCCGCAGCCGGGTCCACGCCGTGCCTGACCGGCCCGGACGCACCCCACGTGGCCGGGCCAGACCGTAAGAGAAGGAGAGCTCATGGCCGTTACCGTGCCCACCGCGCTGCCTGCCCGAATCGTGCTCCGGCGGGGCGTCGCCTACGCGATCGACATCGCGCTTGCCTACGGGGCGTTCGTTGGGATCCAGACTGCACTCACCCCGCTGCGCAGCCGGCTTGGCCCGCTGTGGATGACATCGGGCCCGCCATTCGAAGGGTATATCTTCCTCACCATCTCGCTGCCCATCTGGTGCTACTTCACGCTCTGCGAAGGATCGCGATGGCAGGCGACGGTCGGCAAGCGGCTCCTGGGGTTGCAGGTTGTCACGGTGGCCGGGCAGCGCGTGGGGTGGGGGCGGGCGCTTCTCCGCACGGCGGTGAAGTTGCTGCCCTGGGACATCGCGCACCTGACCGTGGCGCTGCCGACGCCGCTCTTCATCGACCCGGAGACCGGCGCGCTGGATTGGACGCGGGGTGACTTCCGCCTCGGTTTCCTGCTCGCGTACGCAGTGCTCGCGCTCACGCTGGTGGTGGTGGTCCGCACCCCGCGACGGCAGGCGCTGCACGATCTGGCCGCCGGGACGGTCGTGGTGCCGGTCCGGGATCGCGACGAGCGTGCGGAAGTCGCACGTTAGTTCAGTATGGAATGACCGGGCCGCGCCGGATCAGGCGTCACCCGCGTAGCCGAGCCAGGCTTTCCACTCCTGGTCGAGCTGGTCGAGGCTGATGCCGAGCGCGCGCTGGACAGCCTCGTCGTAGGAGACACCGCCGCGGAAGACGTTGATGAGGTCGGCCATCGCCTGCGTCCCCTTCTCCTCGATGATGAAGCGCGCGATGCTCTCGCTCTCGGCATAGGCGAGGATGGCGGCCGCTGGGTCCGCCGGGAAGGCGGAGTTGAGGGCGCGGACAGTGTCGAGCCGCCTGTCTCGGATCGCGCGCTGGAGGACCGGGGTGAAGCGGTCGTCCGGCACCTCCTGGTAGTAGCTCGCCAGACCCTCGTTGAGCCAGGGCGGCGGCGCGTTGTAGGGATTGGCCGTAGCCTCGGCCATGACCACGTGGACGACCTCGTGGCTCAACATCCGGGCGACCTCGCCGGTGTCACCGGGCTGGATGGCGACCACGATCAGGCCGAGGTCAGGCTCGGCGAAGCCGCCGACCCAGTCGTCGCTGCCGGCCGGGAGCGCCGCGCGAAAGTCGCGGTCGCTGGCGTACATGACGACGCGGATGGGGCGGTCGGTGGTGACGCCGAAGGCGTCGTCGAACCGTTCGATGGCCCGGACGGTGGTGTCGAGCGCCTGCTGGGCGAAGCTCTGGTTGCCGGCGTAGTAATAGAGGGTGACGACGCCGCGCTGGACCGTCTTCCAGTCGTGCTGCTCGTCCATGTAGAAAAGGCGCTGCTCGGGCGTCCTGAGCGCCTCGCCGCTTGCCAGCGTGAGCTGCCAGTAGTACCGCACATCGATGCCGGGTGGCAGGTAGTCCAGCAGCAGGTCCACGGTGTGCGTCACGTCCACGTGGGTTCCCGGGCGGGTCTGGGGTCTGGCGACGTTGATGACCGGCACGCCGTCGGGGTAGTAGCGCAGCTCGACGCGGGTGACCGGCTCCGAGACATCGGCTTGCAGGCGGAAGGTGATCCCGTTCGGGAAGTCCGGGATCGCTTCGCTCAGGTGCACGCTGAGCGTCGCGGCGCCGGCCGTGCTGAAGAGGGCCGACGCCGCGAGGGCCACGAGCGCCAGGATCAGCGCGAGACTGAGCCGAGCGCGCGTGCTACTGCTCATCGGCAGCACCGACTTGCTGGTGGAGGTAGGCCTCGATGAAGGGATCGATCTCCCCCTCCAACACGGCCTGGACGTTGCTGGTGCTGTACTCGGTCCGGTGGTCGGTCACCATGGTGTAGGGCTGGAGCACGTAAGAGCGGATCCGGTTGCCCCAGCCGACGGCGACGTGCTCGCCCTTGAGCTTAGCCTGCTCCTCCTCGCGCTTGCGGATGGCGAGCTCGGTCAGCCTGGCGCGCAGGATCTTCATCGCCGTCTCGCGGTTCTGGATCTGGGACCGCTCGTTCTGACAGGTGACCACGATGCCGGTCGGCAGGTGGGTGATCCGCACCGCCGAGTCGGTCTTGTTGACGTGTTGACCGCCGGCCCCGGAGGAGCGGTAGGTGTCGATCCGGATCTCGTCCTCGCGGATGACCACCTCGGTGTTGTCCTCGACCTGGGGCAGGACCTCGACCAGGGCGAAGGCGGTGTGTCGCCGGTGGGCCTGGTCGAACGGCGAAAGCCGCACCAGCCGGTGGGTCCCGGCCTCACCCTTGGCGTAGCCGTAGGCATACGGGCCCCGGATCTCGATGGTCGCGCTCTTGATCCCGGCCTCTTCCCCCTCGGTGACATCGAGCACCTGGGTTTGGAACCCCCGGTTGCTGGCCCAGCGCAGGTACATGCGCATGAGCATCTCCGCCCAGTCCTGGGCGTCGACGCCGCCGGTTCCGGCGTGGATCGCCATGATGGCGTCGTGGTCGTCGTACGGGCCGCTGAGCAGGAGGTTCAACTCCAGCTCTTCGACCCCACGAAGGACACGCTTGGCCTCGGCCGCGATCTCGTCGCGGAGGTCGTCGTCTGCTTCAGCCAGGTCGATGAGTTCACGCAAGTCGGCGGCCTGCTGGTGGAGTTCCGTCCAGGTTTCCACCTGATTCCGGAGCGCGCCGAGGCGGCGCATCACGCGCTGTGCGCCTGCGCCGTCGTTCCAAAACTCGGGGTCGGCGGAGCGAGCTTCCAGTTCTTCAATCTCGCGCTGCTTGGCAGGCAAGTCAAAGACGCACCCCGATCCAGTCGAGGCGCTCAAGCATCCCCGTGACGGTGGCTTCCAGGTTCTCGATCGTCATGCGTCAACTCCCGAAAGACGCGCGAATATCCTGACAGCTATCCCCCGCGCGTCGTACTTCACAGTATCCGGCCAAGTATAGCATCGCCCGCGCGCATCCTGGGAGGCCGCGACGAGCGGCGGCCCGAATTGACGTGCGTAGATGACACGTTTTTCATGTAAGTGATTATTGACATGTGCGCGAGTTCAAGTGAAGATAGGCGTATCCCAGTCAAGGATTCCTGCTACGTGAATAGGCGCCGCGTGCGTGTGAGGAGGCGCCATGCGCATCGCAATGGCTGATGGCAGTCGGATCGGTGTCATCGCGGTTGACAATACCTTCGTCGATATCGGCGATCTCCTGCAACCGTACGATCCGCTCGGTCCTGAGGACCTGCTGCCGGACCTTATTACCCACTTCCCGGAGCTGCGGGACACCCTGTCACACCGAGTCGCAACCGGGGGCGGCGTCCCCCTGGAGGGGGTCCGGCTTCGGTCGCCGGTGGTGCGCCCGTCGAAGATCGTCTGCCTGATCGGCAACTACCGTGAGGGCACCGATCGCCCGCCGCAGATTCTCGACTTCTTTTTCAAGTCGCCTGAAGGGATCGTGGGACCCGGCGACACGGTTGTCCTCCCGCCGCACCCCGCCACCATCTTCCACCACGAGGCCGAGATCGCGGTCATCGTCGGCCGCGAGGCGAAGAGCCTCTCGGCGGACGAGGCGATGGACGCGGTCTTCGGCTACACGGTGTTCAACGACGTGTCCGCCCGCGGGCTGGGCCGCTCGGGGATCAACAGTTTCCTCGGCAAGTCGTTTGACACCTTCGCCGCCTTCGGGCCGTGGATCGTCACGGCGGATGAGATTGCGGACCCCTACGCCCTGCACATCACGGTGGAGGTGAATGGGGAACGGCGCCAGGACTACTGGACCAGCGACATGGAGCGCCCGATTGCCGAGCTGATGACCGCCATCTCCGCGGTGACAACGCTTCACCCGGGGGATGTGATCTGCTGCGGGACGAACCATCAAGGGCTCGGTGCCATGCAGGACGGGGACGAAGTGGTGACCGCGATTAGCGGGATCGGCGCGTTCACGCTGCATGTTCGCGATGAGCAGCGACGGGTGTGGCCCCCGGGCATCGACCGCCAGACGGCAGAGCGGGTGCGCGCGGCGGGCCTGCGGCCGTCCCAGTAGGAAGGGGCGAGCGTATGCGACTGGTGCTGAGCAGGGATGATCGGATAGGCGTCCTGCGGGACGGCGGCTTCGTCGATGTCTCCGCCGCGTTCGCCGACATCCGCTACCGGACGGCCGCGGACCGGATGCCGCGCGTGATCGCCACCCTGGCGGAGCGACGCGCGCAGGTCGAGGAACTGGCGGCTTCGAGCCAGCCGGAGCCGGTCCCTCCATTGCAGGCGCCCGTCCCCCGCCCACCGAAGCTGATTGCCGCCTTTGCCAACTATCGCGAGGGCGCGAACCGCGAGCGCCAGCCTCAGGATCTGTTCTTGGAGAGCCCCGACTCGGTCATCGGCCCGGGCGGGACGGTCGTGCTCCCCCCGCACCAGGCCACGATCTTCCACCACGAGGCCGAGCTCGCGCTCATCATCGGCGCGCGGGCGAAGGATCTCCCGGCGGATGAGCGCGCCCTGGCGGCGCTCGCGGGCTATAGCTGCGCGATCGACGTCTCAGCCCGCGGGCTGGGGCGGATGCCTCCGAGCCGCATGGGCAAGTCGTTCGACACCTTCACTCCGCTCGGTCCTGCCGTTGTGACGACCGACGAGGTGCCCGATCCCCAGGCCCTCAGGGTCCAGCTATCGGTCAGCGGTGAGCTGCGTCAGGACTACTCGACCCGAGACATGGAGTACTCCGTCGTCGAGATCCTGGCGTTCGCGAGTTCGTACATGACGCTCGTTCCCGGGGACGTCATCTTGTGCGGCACGAACCACCAGGGCCTCGGTGCCCTCCAGGATGGGGATGCGGTGCAGATGTCGATCGAACGTGTCGGTGAGCTGTCGGTCACCGTCCGCGACCCGCTGCGCCGGACGTGGCCTCGCGGCATCGACGAGGAGATGGCGGCCCGCCATCGTGGTGCCCATGCCTAGCGCTGCCACAGATGGAGCGAACAGGCAGAAGCGTCGAGGTGAGAGGAGGAGATCACGCCATGGCTCACGAGCATTCGGCCGATCGGGAGCTGGTCTCTCCGCTCAACGCGCGCCTCAGCCGCCGTGGCCTGCTCAAGCGCGCGGCAGTCCTGGGCGCCGGTGTCCCGTTGGCGGGTAGCCTCCTCGCTGCTTGCGGTGGCGGAGCAGCGGAGGAAGCGCCGGCCGACGCCACCGAGTCGACGTCGCCGGCTGGGGCCACCACGCCCCCTGGTCAGACGACGAGTGGTTCTACCGGGTCCACCGGGTCCACCGGGTCAACAGATGAGGGCGAGCCGCGGCGCGGTGGCCGGCTGCGGGTTGCGTTGATCGCCCAGCCCCCGTCGCTCGATATCCATCAGACGACCGGGCGCGGGGTCCTAATGGCCATGTCCCACGTCTTTGAGACCTTGTTCACGTGGGACCGCGAGTACGCCGTCATGCCGCTGCTGGCGTCGACCTATGAGGCGAGCGACGACAGCCTGACGCACACGATCACGCTGCGTCAGGGGGTGCTGTTCCACAACGGTCAGGAGCTGACCGCGGCGGACGTGATCGCCACGTTGGAGCGCTGGGGACGCCTCAGCCCGCTCGGCGAGCTGCTCATGGGCGCGACCGAGGAGCTGGAAGAGGTCGACAAGTACACGATCCGGTTCAGACTGTCGCGCCCGATGGGCATCGTGCCGCAGCTCCTGGCCCGCGGCGGCCAGGGTGCCTACATCTACCCGAAGAGCGTCGTGGAGGCCGCCGGCGACGACTTCGTTTCCGAATACATCGGGACGGGACCGTACAAGTTCGTGGAGTTCCGCCCCGATCGGTACTTCCTGCTCGCACGCTTCGACGACTACGCCGGCCCCACGGGCGAGCCCAGCGGCTATGCCGGCAGCAAGGCGGCCTACATCGACGAACTGGAGTTCATCCCGGTGACCGACGACGCCGCGCGCGTGGCGGGCCTTCAGGCCGGCGACTACCACTACCTGGAGGAGATCGTTGCCGACGAGATCGAGATGCTGCGGAACGACCCGAACGTGGTGGTGGAAATCCTGCCCGTCCGGAGCTATGGCTTCATCGGGTTGAACCACGCACAGGGACCGATGAGCAATCTGACCATCCGCCGAGCGGTGCAGGCGGCGCTCTCGATCCGGGAGCAGGGGCTGGCCTCCCACGGGGAAGGCTTCTTCGAGCTCGGGCCGGGCATCATGCTGCCGATCACCGTCTGGGACTCCGACGCTGGAGCCGAGCTCTACGACCAGGCGAATCCGGTAAAGGCCCGCCAGCTCCTCCAGGAGGCGGGCTACGACGGGACCCCGATCCGCTGGCTCACGACGCAGGACGACCTGGGCGACTACAACTCGGCCGTCGTGTGCAAACAGCAGTTGGAGGAGGCTGGCTTCTCGGTGGAGTTGATCGTCCTCGACGAGGCAACGCTCTTCACCACCCGGAGCCAACCCGAGGGCTGGGATGTCTGGAATGGCGCGTTCATCCTGCGGACCGACCCGACGCAGCTTCCCTTCCTCGCCTCCTGTGATTATTCCGGCTGGTGGTGCTCACCCGAGAAAGAAGCGGCGTTCGAGCGGCTGCTGACGGAGACCGAGTTCGAGAAGCGCTACGAGGCGTTTGAGGAGCTCCAGCGGCTCTTCTATGAGGAGGTCGGGGCCATCAAGCAGCAGAACAACTACGGGATTATGGCGAAGTCGGCGAAGCTGAAGAACTTCGGCCCGGAAACGACGCTCTTCCAGCTTGAGCCGGAGTTCGTCAATGCCTGGCTCGAGGAGTAGGCGGAGCGGTCGGAGGCGCGGTAGGCCGGCAGCGCGAGTCAGGCCACGTGCGGTCGCGCGATCAGCAGCTACCGTGACCGGTTCACCGCGCCGAGCCGTGCCGGGTCGGTTCGGCGCGGACACCGCCGGGGTGGCGCGCGAGCGGATCCGGCTGGGCGCGACGGAGACTGTAGATGACGGCTTACATCCTACGCCGACTATCTCTCTTGGTTCCCGTGCTGCTGATCGTCGGCGTGCTTGTGTTCTCGCTGATCCACCTCACCCCGGGAGATCCGGCGGCGATCATCGCCGGCGAGGACGCGACGACCGAGCAGATCGCGGACATGCGCGAACGCCTCGGCCTCAACGACCCGATCCACATCCAGTTCTTCCGATGGTTCGGCGGGGTGGTGCGCCTCGATCTCGGTGATTCGATCTTCCTGCGGCAGCCGGTCACCGAGGCACTCCTCGACCGCGTTCAGCCGACCGGCTTACTTACGCTGTACTCGCTGACGCTGGCGATCCTGATTGCCGTGCCGGCCGGCGTGATCGCGGCCGTGCGGCGCAACTCCTGGGTGGACCGGGCGCTGATGGTGGTCTCGATCAGCGGCGCGGCGATACCCAACTTCTTCTTCGGCATCCTGCTCATCCTGCTCTTCGCGGTGATTCTGCGGTGGCTCCCGTCCGGGGGCTACGTCGATATCGGCGAGGATCCGATTCGACACGTCAAGAGCATGATCCTGCCGGCGCTGGCGCTTGGCTTTTCCACGGCAGGACTCCTGGCGCGTATGGTCCGCTCGACCATGCTCGACGTCCTGCGGGAGGACTACATCCGCACTGCCTTCGCCAAGGGGTTGTCGCAGAAAACCGTGGTGCTCCTCCACGCCCTGCGGAACGCCGCAATTCCGGCCATGACCGTCTTGGGGGTCTCGCTCGCCAACCTGCTCGGTGGGTCGGTGGTGGTCGAGACCGTGTTCAACCTTCCTGGCATGGGCCGTCTGGTGGTGGAGAGTGTGGCCCGCCGCGACTTTCCGGTGATCCAGGGGACGGTCATGGTCATCGCGATGATCCAGGTGATCGTGATGCTGCTGGTCGATGTGTTGTACGTGTACGTTGATCCGAGGGTGCGGTATGGCGCTGACTGAGACCGGAGACGAGGTCGTCAGCGCGCAGGCGTCCAGGCGGAGACGCTTTGGTCTCGCGGCCATCACGCCGGCGTCCCGCTACTACTGGCTGCGGCTGCTCCTGACGAACCCGGCCGCGCTGGGGAGCCTGTGCTTCCTGGCGGTCGTCGTGATCCTCGCCGTGCTGGCCCCGGTTGTGGCGCCGTACGGACCTACGTTCGTCAACCCGGCGGATCGACTCGTCGGCCCATCGTCGGGCTACTGGTTCGGAACCGACACGCTCGGGCGGGACATCTTCAGTCGAACGGTCTACGGCGCACGCATCTCGCTGTTGGTCGGCCTCACCGTGATGGTGGGGACAGCCGTCCTCGGCTCGCTCATTGGGCTGGCCGCCGGTTTCTACCCGCGGCTCGACACACCGCTCATGCGGGTGATGGACGGGATGGATGCCTTCCCGAGCATCCTGCTCGCCATCGCGATCATGGCCGCCTTCGGCGCGTCGACGCGGAACGTCATCGTGGCGTTGGTGGTGGTCTTCACGCCCAACGTGAGTCGGGTGGTGCGCAGCACGACGCTGGTCAACAAGCGCCAATTGTATGTGGAGTCCGCGCGCTGCATCGGCCTGCGCGATCGCACCATCCTGCTCCGCTACATCTTCATGAACTCGCTGTCGCCGCTCATCGTCCAGTGCACCTTCATCGTCGCCTTCGCGATCCTGGCGGAGGCGTCACTGTCCTTCCTCGGCGCCGGTGTGCCAGCCGGAACGGCGACCTGGGGCAACATGGTGAGCGAGGGACAGGACTACATTCGCACGGCCTGGTGGATTGCCGTGTTCCCGGGCACCTTCCTCTTCCTCACCGTGTTGGCAATCAATCTGATCGGCGACGGGCTGCGCGATTCGCTCGACCCCCGGTCTCGGGAGCGGTAGCGTCGGCGCTAGCCTCCGGCCGACGGCGTGGACGGCGGAACGATCTGCGCGCGGATCAGTTCGGCGAAGCGCTGAGCGCCTTCGGGGCGCAGGTGGATGCCGTCGCCCCAGAAGAACTCCGGGTGGTCGATGCTGGCGGCGTGCCAGTCGACCAGGACCGCGTTCGGGTGGCGGGCCACGCCGTCGGCGATCGTGGCGTTGTTGACCTCTTCCCACGGACGCGGGACCTTGAGGTTGACGAAGATCGCCCGGCGCTCGGGCCCGATCACCTGCATTATCTGCTCGAACTCTTCGGCGGTGAAGAGCCCGTTGTTGCCCATGTGCACGACGACGACGTCGCCCAGGCTGCCGTCAGCCTGATGGGCCTGGAGCGCCGCGATAGCGGCGGTGGGAGCCATACCGATCTCCGCGTCGATGCTCAGGTTGGGGATCTGCTCCTGCAACGCCGGCGCGGCGCCGACCATGACCGAGTCACCGACGGCGGTCACGCGCGGTTCGGGGACGGGGGTCGGCGTCGGGGTCGGTTCCTTCGTCGGCAACGGCGTCGGCGTGACGGTGGGCAGGGCCGCCACCGGGGGAGGGCCGGGAAGGACGTCGTCGAGGGTCGGCCCGACCACCGGCGTCGGGGTCGGTGTCGGTGTGGGCGATGAAATGGGTGTGGAGTGGATCTCGCTGACGGGCAGGAACGAGGGTGGTCCGGGCGGCTGCGCACGCACCACCATGACGCCGAGGACCAGCATGGCCGTGCCGACCGTGCTGCCGAAGACGGCCCATCGCGCCGGCAGGGGCCGGTGCCAGGCGCCGTCACTTTCACGCAGGCTGCGCCAGACACGTCCGGCGGCGCCGGTGCGGAACGGCGTCTCGATGTACCGGTAGGAGATCTCGGCCAGGATGCACGTGAGCCCAAGTCGCAGGACGACGACGGGGAGGCCGCTCAGCGCGATGTCGAGGTGCGGCCGCGTGAGCATGAAAATGGGCCAGTGCCATAGGTAGATGCTGTAGGAGCGCAACCCAATCCACTTTAGCGGCTGCCGGCCAAGCACGCCGGGCACGATCCGGGCACGTGGGTGCGCCACCACCGTGATGAGCAGCGCCGTGGCGAGGGCCACGCCGACGAATCCGCCCCGGTAGAGATGCGGATCGTACTCCCCGAGCCGCCAGAAGGCGATGCAGAGGGCGGCGAACGCAGCCACGCCCGCCCCGTCGAGGAGGCGTTGCGCGTGGCGATGCGTGCCGAGCCAGCGGATCGGCCGGGCCGCCTGGTCAAGCCCGGAGCGGAGCGTCTCCGGCTCCCAGACGAAGGCCAGTGCCGCACCGAAGAGCAGCTCGGCCGCTCGGGTGTCGGTGCCGTAGTAGACCCGCGAGGGGTCCACGCTCGGGTCGTACAGGAGCCACATCAGCGCGGTCGAGGCAACGGCACCGCCCAGCGTGATCGCCAGCGCCACCCAGCGCCGCCCCAGCTTCACGGCGAGGAGCAGCGCCCCGACGAGGATGAGCGGCCACAGCAAGTAGAACTGCTCCTCGACCGCCAGGGACCAGAGGTGCTGCAAGAGTTGCGGCCGGCCGATCGCCTCGAAATACGACTCCTGCTTGTACACCAGATACCAGTTGGTGACGTACGTCGCAGCGGCCAGCGCCGCGGACCGGGTTCGCGCCACCTCCTCGGGTGCGACGACGACGGCAATGGCGAGCGTGCCGATCAGGAGGAAAGCGACGGCCGGCAGGAGCCGCCGGGCGCGGCGCAGCCAGAACGCCACGAAGTCGATCCGCTCGTGCTGCCGCCATTCCGCCAGCAGGAGTGCCGTGATGAGATAGCCGCTCAGGACGAAGAAGACCTCGACCCCGAGGAAGCCGCCAGGCAACCAGGGAACATCGAGGTGGTAGAGGAGCACTGCCAGCACGGCGACGGCCCGCACGCCGTCGAGCCCGGCCAGGTACGGGAGTCGTGGCCCGCGCGTCCCCGATGATGGGGGCGACGATCGCGCGGCCGAGGAGTCCGCCGCAGCGCTGTAGCGCTCCCAGAAGGCTGGACTTGACGCTCGCAGGCGCCGCAAATCGGGCGGCTGCACGCAGGATCCTCCCCTGGCCTCACGCCGAGCCGGTAGCGGGTTGCCACCAGCGCCGCTACCGCCGGACGGCCGTCACCAGATCGCTGATGATACCATGCATGCGGAGCGTGCGTCGTGGGGAGTGTCGCATCACCGTTCACCTGGGCCGGAGTAGGATTCGCCTCGCTCCGTCGTTCCTCACTAGGTTCAACGCTGTCCATCCCGTTTCGTTACCCGTCCGTACGTACAGTGGCGACGGCGCGTGAGGCGCGGTATCATCCGGCGCCGCGAGGCGCCGCCTGACGATCCCGGGGGCAGGAGAGCGTGGAGACGCTGCGACAACTGATGCGGAACCGGGCGCTCCTGACCTTCATGCTGGGGCATTTCACCGTCGACTTGTACGCCGGTGTGCTCCCGGTCCTCTACCCCCTGATGGCGCTCGAGTTCAGCCTGACCAAGGAAGCCGTCGGCATCGTGGCGCTGGCCTTTACCGCCACCTCCTCGCTCGTCCAGCCGCTCTTCGGCTACCTGGCCGACCGCTTCGGCAGTCGCGTGTTGGCACCGGCCAGCGTCGTCTGGGCGGCCCTGATGGTGGCGGTGGCCGGGCTCGCCCCGGCGGTGGGCTTCCTCATGCTGGCCGCGTCGCTCGCCGGGCTCGGGTCGGGCGCCTACCATCCACTCGGGGCGTCCAGTGCCGCGGCGGTCACCGGGGAGCTGCAGAAGACCACCGCCATGTCGATCTACACGGTCGGCGGCTCGGTAGGCTATGCGCTGGGACCGCTCCTCGGCGCGCTGGCCTTCGGCTCCGTTGGGCCGGCCGGGTCGGTCTTCATGCTGCCGGTGGGACTGGTCTCGGCGCTGTTGATCCTGCGCTCGCTGTGGGGACGGCCCGGGCGGGTGGCCCAGCGGGCGCAGGCCGTGGTCGCGGAGGCGCCGTCCCAGCGCGAGCGCATCGCATGGCGCCCGTTGTTGCCGGTGGTGGGGGTGACCATGCTGCGCTCATGGGTCAGCCTGTCGCTGATCACCTTCATCCCGCTGTGGTATGCCGATCTGGGCTACGGGGCAGAGTTCTACGGCCCGCTCACGACGCTGGTGATTGGCGGCGGGGCGGTCGGGACGCTGCTCGGTGGGTTGCTGGCCGACCGCTTCGGACAGCGGCGAGTGCTGTTACTGTCGCTGGCATGCACACTGCCGGCGCTGGTGCTCTTCGTCGGGGTGCCCGGGCCGATCGCGCTGGCGACTGGGGCACTATACGGTATGCTGGCCGACTCGTCGCTGTCGATCACGCTGGTAATGGCGCAGCGGGCGCTGCCGGGGCGGACCGGGTTGGCCTCCGGGTTCATCCTGGGGCTCGGGTTCGTGACCGGCGGCATCGGCGTCCCGCTGGTGGGGCGGCTGGCCGATGCGGTGGGGATGCCTGCGGCGCTCCTGTCGCTCTCGGTCTTGCTGGTCGCCGCGGTGGCGTTGGCGCTGTGGATCCCGCGTGACGCGCCGCAGCGTGCGCCCGCCCCAAGCGCGGCGCTCGCCCGCGGCGACGACTAGCCGCCGCGGGTCGCCGTCACACGGCCGGGCCGTGCTCGTGACCGCGGCCAGCTCCCGCCACCGACTCTCGCGGCTCGACCACCGAGTCGGGCAGTTCATCGCGCAGTTGCATGTAGCGGATGACCGCGCTCCGGGTCAGCAGGCCGACCAGCGTGTCGCCCTCGATGATCGGGATCTGGTGGATGTCCTTGGCTGAGAGCGCCCGGAGGGCGTCGGTCAGCTCGCTGTCGGGGCCGAGCGTGATCAACTCCTGGCGCGGCGTCATCCGCTCGCGCACGGTGATGTGGCCCCAGTCCTCGCGCGGAACCTCGCGCAGGTCGGTGAGCGTGACGATCCCGATGAGCTGCCCGTTGTCGACGACGGGCAGGCCGCGGACATTCCGCGCCAGCACGTAGCGATCGACCAGGTCATCCAGCGTGACCTCGGGCCGGACCACGACGGGGTTCGGGTCCATGATGCTCCCGACGCGCACACCAGAGAAGGCCCGCTCCAGCCGCATCTGCCGGTACGACTGCTCGGCAGCGCTCTGGAGGAACCAGCCGATGGCGATCAGCCAGATGCCCTGGATCGGCGCGACGAACACGTAGAAGATGCCCGCGACGATGAAGAGGTAGCCGATGATGACGCCGACGGTCGCGGCGATCTTCGTGGCGCGCTCCAGGCTGCCGGTGATCCCCCAGACGATGGCCCGGAAGACGCGCCCGCCGTCCAGCGGGAAGCCCGGGATGAGGTTGAAGACTACCAGGATCACGTTCGCCACGCCGAGGTAGAACAGAATGGCCGCCGCGAACGAGTCCACCCCACGGATCAGCCACCACAGGGCGAGCGAGCCGAGTCCAACCACCAGGCTCACCGCGGGACCGGCGATGGCGATCCGGAACTCGTCCCCGGCCGTCTCCGACTCCTGGCTGAGCTGCGCCACCCCGCCGAAGATGAAGAGGGTGATGGCCCGGACCGGGATGCCGCGCGACTGGGCAACCAGCGCGTGCCCCAGCTCGTGAGCCAGCACTGAGGCGAACAAGAGGATGGTCGCGAGCGCCCCGGCGAGCCAGTAACGGGTCGTGCTCCAACCATCATTCAGGGATGGGAAGAAGCCGACAGCCAGCGAGTAGGTGAGCAGGCCAAAGACGATCAGCCACGTGTAGTGGACTCCGATGACGATGCCGCGCACGCGGCCGAGTCGGATAGAGGCTTCCATGGGCTTTGGCCCTCCTGTTGCGTGGTCGTTTGTCGTTCGGCTGCGGACGTGGCCCGCAGGTACTGCAACGCTACCAACCGAACGGACGCAACTGCGTTACACAGCACGAGCGCAGCGTATCAACCGCGTCACGATTCAGTCTCGGCCAACGTATCTCATGCCCCCGGCGCGAGCACGGCGTGTTGGGTCCGGGTGTGCAAGCCCTGTGCCGACACCCCGATGCCCAGACGCCACGCTGGTATGATGCCGGCTAAACAGTATCACCCACTTGACCACCCACACGAGGGGAGGGCGACCATGAGCCTCGACGATGCTCCGGTCTTGCTCGCGTTCGACGACGACATCGCCAAGCTTACGCTCAACCGCCCGCGCTACCGCAATGCCGCCGACCTTACCTTGCTTGAGGCGCTGATCGAGGCGGCGGAACGTCTTGACCGTGAGCGCCCGCGCGTCGTGCTGCTGCGCGGTGCCGGGCCGGCCTTCTGTGCCGGGATCGACCTGCGGGCGATGCAGGCGGCCGACACGCCTGCGGCGATCCGGCACCTGATCGCGACGATGCACCGGGCGCTGAGCGACCTGCGAGCGTTGACGGTGCCGATCGTCGCCGTGATTCAGGGGGCGTGCGTCGGGCTCGGGGTGGAGCTGGCCATTTCGGCCGATCTCCGGATCGCGGCACCATCGGCGCGGTTCAGTTACCGCGAGCCTGCTGTCGCCGTTCCCTCGCCCGCCTGGCGTCTGATCCAGGTGGTCGGTCTTGCCCGGGCGCAGGATCTGCTCCTGACCGCGCGCTGGGTCGACGCCGAGGAGGCGCTTTCCCTGGGACTGGTGAGCCGCGTCGCGGAGGACGTGGAGGCCGTCGCACAGGAAGTGGCGGGCCAGATCGCGGCGCTCGCGCCTCTGGCGGTCGTCGAGACGAAGCGCAACATCGCCGTCTCGCTGAATCAGGGCACCGCGGCGGCCGCCCAGCACCACATTGACGCCGTCGTCGCGGCCCGGCAGACCGAGGACGGCCACGAGGCGCTCACCGCCTTCGCCGAGAAGCGAGAGCCGCGTTTCGTCGGCAGGTAGAGCGTCGTGGAGCACCGCCAGGAGCGGGGCGTGTGTCGGCTCCGCGCGTGCTCTTCCGGACGCTGGGACTCCGTCGAGCTGTGTCATCCTGAGCGAAGCGAAGGATCTCGCGTCGGACCCGTCACGCAGCGGAGGGATCCTTCGCTGCGCCGGGACGGCTGGCCGCCGCCCCTGGCTCCGCTCAGGATGACACAGGCGAACGCGTTCACCCGAAGAAGTTGGTGTCAAGTCAAGAAGTGATACGCTGCCGTACCTCGGCGGGGAGGGCGTTCCAGGCGGCCTCGACCTGGGCAATGGTGGCTTCGACGGTCCCGCTGTTGTCGATGACGCGGTCGGCCCGGCGGACCTTCTCCTCCTGCGGCGGCTGAGCCTGGATGCGGCGCAGCGCCTCCTCACGGTCGAAGCCGTTGCGCCGCATGAGGCGCTCGACCTGCTGCTCCGGCGTGCAGGTCACGACCCACACCTCGTCGCAGTCGTCGGCGACGCCGGCTTCGAACAGCTTGATGGCGTCGATGGCGACTACGGCGGCGGTGGACGCAGCCACGCGGTCGCGGATGGCGGCCACCGTCGGCGGGTGCGCCAGAGAATCCAGCAGCGCGAGCTTGTCCGGGTCGCGGAAGACGATGGCGCCGAGAGCGCGCCGGTCGATGCCGCCGTCCTGCCCGCGAATCTCCTCGCCGAAGGCGGCGATGATCCGCTCGGCCGTCGGGGTGCCGGGTGCCATGACCTCATGGGCGACGCGGTCGGCGTCGATCGTATCGGCTCCCAGCCCGGCCAGGGTCTCGAGCACGAGGGACTTGCCGCAGGCGATGTTCCCGGTCACGCCAATGACGTACGGTTTCCGGCTCATGAGCGCACCGCCTCCGTCGCTTCATCCAGTCGCCTTCCGAGGGCTTCCCACTCGGCGTAGGCCGCGTCCAACTCGGCCTGCACGGCTTCGTATTCGTTGCCCAGCCGGGTGATGGCCTCGACGTCCTGCTCGATCGTCGCCAGTGCCAGGTCGTCGTTGAGTTCGTTCAGGCGCTGCTCCAGGCGGCTAATGGTGCGCTCGGCGGCCGCAAGCTCCTGCTGCAAGCGACGTCGCTCCCGGTCGGAGAGCCGGTCACCCTGGCGCGGCGCCGGGGTGGGCGTGCTTGCCGGCGCCGGGCGCGCCGGTTGGGCTGCTTCCGGCTGCGGTGTGGCGCGCTCGCGCTGGCGCAGGTAGTCGCCGTAGTTGCCCTGGTAGACCCGGATCGTCCCGTTCTCGACGGCCCAGACGCGGGTGGCCAGCCGGTCGATCAGGTAGCGGTCATGCGACACGAAGAGAATCGCGCCCTCGTAGTCGCTCAGTACCCCCTCCAGCGCCTCGCGGGACGAGATGTCGAGGTGGTTGGTCGGCTCGTCGAGGATCAGGAAGTTGGCCCGCTCCAGCGTCAGGGTGGCCAGCGCCAGGCGACTTCGCTCGCCGCCGGATAGGGAGCCCACGGTCTTGAACACGTCGTCCCCGCTGAAGAGGAAGCGGCCGAGCAGGGTACGGGCGCCCTCTTCGCTCATGGGGTACTTGTCCAGGAGCGTGCTCAGGACCGTCTTCCGGGGATCGAGCCCTTCGTGCCCCTGCGCGTAGTAGGCGGGCTTGACGTTTACGCCGAACTCGATCCGCCCCGCGAGCGGCTTGATCTCACCGACGATGGTGCGGAGCAGGCTGGTCTTGCCGATGCCGTTTGGGCCGATGAGGGCGACCCGGTCCCCGCGCTCGATCGTCAGGTCCGGGACGGTCAGCAGCACCGCCGGCTCCTTGCCCCCGTCCCGCGGCGGGTAGCCGACCTGGAGGCGGTGGGTGCTGAGCACGACGCGGCCGCTGCGCAGGCCGGCGGTCAGCCGGACGTGCAGGGTCTCGTGCTCCCGCGGCTTCTCGATGCGCTCCAGCCGGGCCAGGCGCGTCTCGCGCCCGCGGGCCTCCTTGGAGCGCTGCCCCGCCTTGTAGCGGCGGATGAACTCCTCGGTGCGGGCGATGAACTCTTGCTGCGCCTCGTACTCCTTGAGCTGGCGGGCGCGGCGCTCCTCCCGCAGGACGAGGTAGCGGCTGTAGGGTGCCGGGTAGTCCTCCAGCGTGCCGAAACTCAGGTCGAGCGTGCGCTCGGTGACGCGGTCGAGGAAGTAGCGGTCGTGCGACACGACGATCACCGCGCGGTTCCAGGAGCGCAGGAAGCCCTCAAGCCACTCCAGGGCGGCCAGGTCGAGGTGGTTGGTCGGCTCGTCGAGCAGCAGCAGGTCCGGGTCGCTCAGGAGCGCGCAGGCCAGCGCGAGGCGGGTCTTCTGGCCGCCGCTGAGGTGCGTCACAGAGGTTTCGAAGTCCTCTTCGGCGAAGCCGAGGCCGGTCAGCACCTGCTCGGTGCGGTACTCCATCTCGTAGCCCCCGGCGGCTTCGAACCGGGCGCTCAGTTCTCCGTACTGCTCCAGCAGCTCGTCGAGCTCCGCTCCCTGGGCGTCGCTCATGCGCGCCTCAATCGCCGCCATCTCCTCGGCCAGGCGGCGCGCTTCGCGGAAGGCGTCCAGCGCGGCCTCGCGCACGGTGTGGCTGGGGTCGAACGTCGCCTCCTGGGCCTGGTAGGTGATGCGCAGGCCCGAGAGGGTGGTGATGGTTCCGGCGTCCGGTTCCTCTTTCCCAGCGAGCACGCGCAGGAGCGTGCTCTTCCCGGCGCCGTTGACGCCCACCAGGGCGACGCGCTGACGCTCCTCTACCTGGAACGTGACCCCGCTAAAGATCTGCTCGGAGCCGTAGTTCTTGGTCAGATCGTGGACTGACAAAATCGTAACCGGCATGCTGCTTCTTCCTCATACTCGATCCCGCGTGTCTAGTGTTTACTTTCCAGAGCGCAGGGCACAATGACCCCTAGGCCCGGCTAGACCGCGGTTCTGAGGATCAGCGGCCGGTTCACGGGAAGGTAAGGGTTGTGGCCGTGGCAGGGGAACGCGCGGACGGACGCACCCCACGGCGGTGCGCCTGCCACACATGATCGACCGTACCGGTTCACATCGCACGCGATCATGCGGATAGCTTACACGGTCGTCACCGACATGCCAAGGTGGCCGTTCTACCGTTGGTTGGTGGCGGTATCCGGGAGTTGTGGCCCTCTTTGTCGGCGCGTGCTGGCACCGTATAATCCCGAAGCGATCAGTGTGGTGTAGGAGTGCAGCACGCCCCGGCGATCCGAAGCGGAAGGGAAGTCGATGGTCTGGCCGGTCACGACCGAGCGGGATGGCTCGGGTCAGTTGATCATCGGCGGGGTACCGGTATCCCAGCTCGCCGATGAGTATGGAACCCCGCTTTACATCTACGATGAGGCGACCCTGCGCCAGCGTGCGAATGCCTACCGCCAGGCCTTCGAGCGCCACTACCCCCGGGCGCGTGTCGTCTACGCCGGAAAGGCGTACCTGGCGACGTGGCTGTTGCCGCTGCTCGACGAGGCGGGGTTGTGGCTGGACGTCGTGTCGGGTGGGGAACTCTACGTGGCCGTGCACGGCGGGTTCCCTGCCGAGCGCATCGTCTTCCACGGTAACAACAAGACGCCGGAGGAGCTGGCGCTCGCGCTCGATCTGGGTGTCGGTGAGATAGTCATCGACAACTTCTATGAGATCGACGTGCTGGAACGGCTGACCGCCAAGCGCCAGGGAACGCTGGACGTGCTGCTCCGGCTGAACCCGGGCGTGGATGCCCACACCCACGAGTACCGAAAGACCGGCATCGTCGATTCAAAGTTCGGGCTGCTGATCGAGTCTGGCGACGCGGCGCGAGCGGTCGAGCGGGTGCTCGCCGTGCCGGGCCTCCGCCTGCGCGGGTACCACGCGCACATCGGCTCGCAGATTGCGGAGACGGAGCCGTTCGCGACGACGGTCAACGCGCTGTTCACCTTCGCGGCCGAGATGCGGGACCGGTTCGGCATTGTGCCGGATCAGATCAGCCCCGGCGGCGGGTGGGCCATCCCGTACGAGAGCACCGATCCCGATGCTGCGATCGAGCCGTACGCCGCGACCGTGGCCGAGAACGCGCTCCAGGCGGCCCAGCGCTGGGGGTTCAACCCGCCGGTGCTCACCGTCGAGCCCGGCCGCTCGATCATTGGACCGGCCGGGGTGTCGGTGTACCGCGTCGGGGCGATCAAGGACATCCCTGGCGTGCGCCGCTACGTCTGCGTTGACGGCGGGATGGCCGACAACATCCGGCCCCCGCTCTATGGAGCGCGCTACACGGCGGCGCTGGCCAACCGCGACGGGGCCGGGAGCGACCGCGCGGTGGTGACCATCGCCGGGAAGTATTGCGAATCGGGCGACGTGCTCATCCGGGACATAGAGTTGCCCACCGTGGAGCCGGGCGATCTGCTCGCGCTTCCCGCGGCGGGCGCCTACTGCCTGGCGATGGCGAGCAACTACAACCTGGCGCTCCGGCCGGCCGTGGTGGCGGTCGCGGATGGGCAGGCGCGGCTCGTGCAGCGACGCGAGCGGTACGAAGACCTTCTGGCGCGGGAGGTGGTTGCGGTTCCGGGTCAAAGCTGAGAGTGACGGTAGACGTTTGCATTTTGGTATTCGGCGTAGTATCACTGCGACACCGCTCCACACCAATGCTCGTCCCGTGGGCTGCGGAGAGCATCTAGCGTGGCTGAGGGTATGAGATACCGCTATCCGGATGATGGATTCCAAGACCCCGTGGACCCGGTGTCCATGAGTGGCGACAGTGCAGACGGTATCTCCGGCGACGACCGTGCCGATGAGCTGGCAATCCGGAGGATCATCGAGCGTGCCCGCGAGCAGGGCTACCTCTCGGCCGAGGAACTGGCGGATGTGGCCGCTGCTCCGGGTGGAGCCGCCGCGGTCGACGCGATCACGTCCCAGCTTGCAGAGATGAACGTGCCCGTGGTCGACCCGGCCGAGGACCCGCCGGACTTGCCGGACGTCGCGGCTACGGAAGTCGACGACGACCTGTTCTCCACCGAGCTCTCCGATGTCGATCTCAGCGGGATCAGCCTCGACGACCCGGTACGGATCTACCTGCGCGAGATCGGGCGGGTGCAGCTCCTGACCGGCGAGCAAGAGGTGGCACTCGCGCAGGCGATGGAGCGCGGCGACTACATCTTCCGCCTGCAACAGGAGCTCCAGGGCGGCAACGGTGACCGGCCGAGTGCGGCGGGGATCGGCTGGACGGTCTACCGCACACTGCGCGACGGCTGGCCGCTCACCATCGCCTTCTATCGCGCCGCGTTCCCGAATCAACCGGCCACTACCAAGGCACGGGTGCTGGCGGCGGTCCTGCCGCTGACCGAGGAGATGGAGCCGGCTATCAAGGCGGTCGGCGAGGAGTTCGGTGTCAGCCGCGAGGAGCTGGAAGAGAGCCTGCGGCGGCGTCGGATCGAATACGACCTGCTCCCGTCGCCGATCCAGGAGTTGATCCGGCCCGTCGATGCGTTCCCGTCCGATGAGGAAGTGTGGGCGATCCTTCGCCGGGACGAGGCGGCGCTGCAGGCGCGCTGGGACGAGTTCGTGGTCCGCGGCGACATCGCGCGGAAGAAGCTGACCGAAGCCAACCTGCGGCTGGTGGTGAGCGTCGCCAAGAAGTACGGTGGGCGCGGCATGTCGATGCTGGACCTGGTGCAGGAGGGCAACCTCGGTCTGATCCGCGCCGTCGAGAAGTTCCAGCACCACAAGGGGTTCAAGTTCTCGACCTACGCCACGTGGTGGATCCGGCAGGCGATTACCCGCGCCATCGCCGATCAGGCACGCACGATCCGGATCCCGGTCCACATGGTGGAGCAGATCAACCGGCTGATCCGGACCTCGCGGCGCTTGCAGCAGGAGTTGGGGCGCGAGCCGACCTCCGAGGAGATCGCGGCCGAGATGGGGCTGCCGCCGGGCAAGGTCCGCGAGATCCTGAAGATCTCCCAGGAGCCGGTGTCGCTGGAGATGCCCATCGGCGAAGAGGAAGACAGCAACCTGGGCGATTTCATCGAGGACTCCAAGGCGCTGGCGCCGTCGGACGCGGCCTCGCTCAAGCTGCTCAAGGAGCAGGTGGACGACGTGCTTGGCTCCCTGGGCGACCGGGAGCGGCGGGTGCTGGAGTTGCGCTTCGGGCTGGATGACGGCCGCACCCGGACGCTGGAAGAGGTCGGGCGCGAGTTCGGCGTCACGCGGGAGCGCATCCGGCAGATCGAGGCGAAGGCGCTCCGCAAGCTACGCCACCCCAGCCGCAGCAAGAAGCTGCGGGACTACCTGGAGTAGGCTTTCATCCCCTACGTCTCACTGAATCTCCACCGAGCCGGCGCAGTCCGCTGCCGTGCCAGGCTCCGCGTGCTCGTGCGAACCGGAAAGGGCGCCGTTGCTCCGTATGAACGTTGCCGCATCCGCTTGGCGGCCCGCACGTAAGCCGCTCCCGCGCCCGTGTCATGCTCGCTGCGCCTGGCGCGGCTGGCCGTCGCACCTGGCCCCGCTCAGGGTGACGGCAACCGGGCGACGGGGGTGGCTCCTCTGTAGCACGGTCCTTCGTCACAGTTCATGTGTATGTGCGGCGTTGGGCTAAGATACGGGCACTGCGAGCGCGCGGCATCGCCAGTGCGGGGGTCCGCAGGGGCAATACGACACGCGCGAGCATAAGCCGACATGGAAGGTGCCATGTTCTACGACCGGGCAAAGATCTACGTCAAGGCCGGCGACGGCGGCAACGGGGCGGTCAGCTTCCGGCGGGAAAAATACGTGCCCTTCGGCGGGCCGGACGGCGGCGACGGCGGGGACGGCGGCGACGTCTACCTCCGCGTGGACCCGCACCTGAACACGCTGATCGCCTTCAAGTACAAGCAGCACTTCCGGGCCGAGCGCGGAGAGTCGGGCCACGGGGCCAAGAAGACCGGCAAGCGCGGTGCTCACCTTTACATCGACGTCCCACCGGGCACGGTGGTGATCGACGACGAGACGGGCGAGGTGCTGGCCGATCTCGTCAACCCCGGTGACGTGGTTCGGGTCGCTTGCGGCGGCATGGGTGGCATGGGGAACGCGCGCTTTGCGACCGCGACCCGACAGGCGCCGCGGATGGCCGAGAAGGGCGAGCCGGGTGAGGAGCGCTGGATCCGGCTGGAGATGAAGCTGATCGCCGACGTGGGGCTGGTTGGACTGCCCAACGCGGGCAAGTCGACCCTGCTGGCCGCCTCCAGCTCCGCTCGGCCGAAGATCGCCGACTACCCGTTCACGACAATCACGCCGATGCTCGGCGTGGTTGAGATCGGTGGCCCCGGCGGGGACACGTTCGTCATGGCCGATATCCCCGGCCTGATCGAAGGAGCGGCCGAGGGCGTTGGGCTGGGCCACGAGTTCCTGCGTCACATCGAGCGGACGCGGCTGCTGATCCACGTGTTGGACGGTTCGGGCGGCCTGGAGGGGCGCGACCCGCTGGAGGACTTCCGCACGATCAACGAGGAGCTGGCCGCCTACGCGCCGGAACTGGCCGAGCGGCCGCAGATCGTGGCGATCAACAAGATCGATCTCCCCGAGACGCAGGCCAATCTCCCGCGGCTGACCGAGGCGCTGACCAAACAGGGCTATGAGGTCTTCCCGATCTCGGCGGCGACGACCGAGGGGGTGCCGGCGCTGCTAGCCCGTGTGCTGGAGCGCCTGCGCGAGCTCCCCGCCCCGCTGGAGGTGGCTCCGCAGGAGCGCCGCATCTACACCCTGGAGGAGAAACAGGATGACTGGTGGGAGGCCGAGCGTCTCTCCCGGCACCATTTCGCCGTCCGCGGTCCGAAGATCGAGCGGATCACCCGGATGACCGACTTCGGCAACGAGGAAGCCGCCGAACGCTACCAGCGGGTTCTCGAGGCGTCCGGCATTTCCGCCAAGCTGGAGGAGCTTGGCATCCAGCCGGGGGACGTCGTGCATGTGGCCGACATCGAGTTGATCTGGGATGAGGCTGCCCTGGAGGCCGAGCGGCAAGAGGAGGCCGCACAGCGACGCCGGAAAACGCGACGGGAGCGGATGGCGGCGCGTCTCGGGATCGACCCGGACGAGTTGCTGGAGCGTTGAGCGGCGTCGGGAAGGGTTTTGGGATGGAGAAGATCGACCCGCGCCAGGCGCTCAAGGAGCTCTACGCACCCTCGGCCAAGGAGGTGACCGAGGTCATGGTCCCCCCGCTGCGCTTCCTGATGATCGATGGGGAGGGTGGACCCGACAGCGCGGCATACCGCGAGGCGGTCGAGAGCCTGTTCTCGCTCGCCTACGGCGTCAAGTTCGCCGCGAAGCGGCAGATGTCGGTCGACTTCCGGGTCATGCCGCTGGAGTGCCTCTGGTGGGCCGACGACTACTCGGTCTTCCTGACGGGCGACCGCGCGGCCTGGCGCTGGACGGCGATGATCATGCAGCCCGAGCCGGTCACGACCGAGCTCGTCGAGCAGGTGAGGGAGCAGATCGCGGCGAAGAAGCAGCTACCCGCGCTCGAGCTGGTGCGCTTCGAAACGTTCGAAGAGGGGCGGGCCGCACAGATCCTGTACGTCGGCCCATACGCTGACGAAGGGCCGACGATCCAGCGCCTGCACCAGTTCATCGCGGACCGCGGTGGCTCGCTGACGGGCAAGCACCATGAGATCTACCTCAACGACCCCAGCCGCACCGCGCCGGAGAAGTTGAAGACGATCCTGCGCCAGCCGTTCGTCTAAGCGGCGGGGCGTAGGGTGGAACCGAGCGCGGGCGATGGTCACATCGCCCGCGCTCTGACGTTGCAGGTTGTATCGCGTTCTGGAGCGAGCGCTAGGGCTCGACGGGGAGCCCCTGATCGCGCCACGCGGTAAACCCGCCTTCGAGGTGGGCGACCCGGCGGAAGCCCATCTGCTGGAGGGTGTCGGCGGCCAGGGCCGAGCGGCCGCCGGCGCTGCAGTACAGGATGATGTCCTGCTCGGGGTCGAACTCCTCCCGGTGATAGGACGTGGTGGGATCGGCGTAGAACTCCAGCATCCCGCGCGGGGCTGCGATCGAGCCCGGGATGGTGCCGTTTTCTTCGCGCTCCTCTGGCTCGCGCAGGTCGACGAGGACGACGTTGCCCCGCTTGAGCTCGGCAGCTACCTCATCGGGCGAGAGGTTCCTGATGCGGGACTTGGCCTCGGCCACCATCTCCGCTGCGGTCTTCTTCGCCACGCTTGGCACTCCTCTCACGCGACCCACGGCTGCAGCATCGGCGATCGTCCGGGCTTCTCGTTGTGCCCGTGCCGGCGACTGCCGGCCGGGTGAGAGGCCGCCCAGTATGGTTCACCTAGCAAGCGACGCGGGTGCGTATGCACTGATCGAGCCGTTCCGCGTGCTTGAAGATCAACTTCCAGCAGGATGAGTGCCGCAATCCTGGCGCGGGGCGTGATCCCTTGCCGTGCGAGCAAGGAAAGCAGCGACGTCCGCTGTGGTCGGGAGCGCGTCGATGGCACCGTGACGCGTCGTCGCCAGGGCTCCGACGGCCGCGGCGAAGGCGATGTCGTCCGGCGAATAGCGGAATCCGGTTTCGACTCCGCGAGCGATGAGGGCCGCCATGAAGGCGTCGCCGGCGCCGGTCTCGTCAACGGTCTGCACCGTGAAGGCGGGCTGATGCCCGCCCATCTCGGGCGTCCAGTAGTCGCACCCCGCCGCGCCGCGGGACAGCACGCGGAGGCGAGCCTGTGGCGCCAGATCAAGCAAGTCGTCGGTCGTGATGCCGAGGATCGTGAGGTCGTCCGCGCTGAGCTTCAGCACCGTCGCCGCGCGAGCGATCTGCCAGCACGCCTCGCGGGCGGCGGGACCGGCGGCCAGGAACTGTGCCCGGGGGTTCGGGTCGAAACAGACCGGGACGCCCGCGGCGACCGCGAGGTCGACCGCCCGCAGCGCCGCGCTGCGGGACGGCTCGGCGGTGAGCGGCAGCGCGCCGAGATAGAGGGCCGCGGCGCCGGCGATCGCCGCGGCCGGAAGGTCGTCCGGGCGCAGCAGGCTGTCGGCCGGCGGGTGTCCATAGAACGTAAACCCGCGCTGCCCGGCCGGGCCGGTCACGACCGCCAGACGTGTCTGCGCCGGGGAAACGCGCGTGACCCAGCGGGTGTCGACGCCTTCCGTCGCCAGCCGGTCGAGGAGCATCGGGGCAAAGGGATCGTCCGTGGCGACGGTCCCGACGAACGCCGATGGCACGCCGAGTCGCACCAGCCCGACCGCGACGTTGGCCGGGGCGCCGCCGACCCGCGGCACGAAGCGCTCGACGGCTGTCGCCGGGCCGGGCGGGTGGCCGATCAGGTCGATCAGGATCTCTCCGAGGCAGAGGGCGGGGGCGTTCACGGCGCTCAGGCGGGGCGGGGACCGGGTGCTGCCTCACGGCGTACGTCGTAGACGTCGCGGATGGTTTCCAGCTTTTGCAGCACCCGGCTGAGCTGCTGGACGCTCTCGACTTCGAGGGTCATCAGCACGGTGACCGTGCGGTCGTCATTCACGCCGGTCAGGACCGAGAGCATGTTGACCTTCTCCTCGGCGACCAGCGTCGTGATGTCGCGCAGCAGGCCGACGCGGTCCCAGGCTTCCAGGCGGACGTTGACCGGGTAGGTTTGCCGCTGGTCGTTCCCCCAGCTTACCTGCACCAGCCGGCCGGGCTCGTCAACGTGCGCCACGTTGTGGCAGTCGGCGCGGTGCACCGTGATGCCCCGCCCGCGTGTCACGTAGCCGACGATCGGGTCGCCGTAGACGGGCTTGCAGCAGGCAGCCAGCCGGGTGTAGAGGTCGCCCACGCCCTGGACCCGCAAGCTCGGGAGCGACGGCTGCGACGTTGCCTTGCTCGGGTGCGCGAGCACCTGCGGCTCGGCGTGCTCGGCCAGGCGGGACGCGATCTGCTGCGGCGTGATGGCGCCGTACCCGATCGCGGCCAGGAAGTCCTCGACCTTCTGGTAGCGCGGGAACTGCTTGGCGATGTCCTCCAGCTTGGCGTCGATGCCCAGCCGCCGCAGCTCGCGGTCGAGGATCTCGCGCCCTTGGGCGATGTTCTCCTCACGCTCCTGGCGACGGAACCACTGCCGTACCTTCTCTCGCGCCGAGGCGGTGGTGATGTAGCCGCTGCTGGACATCAGCCAGTCCCGGCTGGGGCCGACCTTCGTCTTCGAGGTCATGATCTGGACGACCTGGCCGTTCTGCAGCCGGTAGTTGAGCGGCACAAGCTGGTTGTTGACCTTCGCGCCGACGCACTGGTGACCGACCTCGGTGTGGATGCGGTAGGCGAAGTCGACCGGGGTCGCGCCCGCCGGCAGCTCGATGATGTCGCCCTTCGGCGTGAAGACGTAGATCATCTCCTGGAAGACGTCCGACTTGAGCGACTCGACGAACTCCTGCGCGTCGACCACCTCGTCGCGCCAGTCCATCAGTTGCCGGAGCCAGGCGATCTTCGCCTCCACGTTCGGGTCGGGCCGGGCACCCTCCTTGTAGCGCCAGTGGGCCGCGATGCCGTACTCGGCGACGTGGTGCATCTCCGCCGTGCGGATCTGGATCTCGAGCGGATGGCCGTCGGGACCCAGGACCGCGGTGTGGATCGACTGGTACATGCTCTCCTTCGGCGTCGCGATGTAGTCGTCGAACTCCCCCGGGATCGGGTGCCACATCGTGTGGATGACGCCGAGGGCGCCGTAGCAGTCCTTCTTCTCATCGACGATGACGCGGACGCCGAGTACGTCGTAGATCTCGTCGAAGCTCCGCCCCTTGCGCTCCATCTTCCGGGCGATCGACGTGATGTGCTTCTCGCGTGCGGAGATCTCGGCGCGGATCCCGGCCTCGTTCAGCGCCTTCGTCAGATCGTTGATGACGCGCTGCAGATACCGCTCGCGGTCGGTGCCGCGCCGGTCGAGCGCCCGCTTGATCGAGAAATAGGTCTGCGGGTCGAGGTAGCGCAGCGCCAGGTCTTCCAGCTCCGACTTGAGCTGCCAGATGCCGAGCCGGTTGGCCAGCGGCGCGTAGATCTCCATCGTCTCCTGGGCGCTGCGGAGCTGCTTGGCCCGCGGCATGTGCTCGAGCGTGCGCATGTTGTGCAGGCGGTCGGCCAGCTTGATCAGCACCACGCGAACGTCGTCCACCATCGCCAGGAACATCTTGCGCAGGCTCTCGGCCTGTCGCTCCTTCTCCCGGGTGACCGAGTCCTCCTCGGTCGTCCACCGGATGCGTCCCAGCTTGGTGACGCCGTCGACGAGCCGGGCGATCCGCTCCCCGAAGATCGTCGTCAACTCCTCAACCGAGGTGTCGGTGTCCTCAATGACGTCGTGGAGCAGGGCAGCGCACAGCGCCTCCTGGTCGAGCTGCATCTCGGCCAGGATGATGGCGACGGCAATCGGGTGGGAGATGTAGGGATCGCCAGAGCGCCGGAGCTTGCCGGCGTGGGCCTGATCCGCGAACTCGTACGCCTTGCGCACGAGGGTCAGGTCCATGCCGGGCATCCGCTCACGGATGACCCGCTCCAGGTCGTCCCACGTCGGAACCCCTTCTCTCGCTTCGCTGGGATGGGGCGACGCGACGGCCGCTTCGCGCTCTGACCGGTCGTCGATCTGTGGTGCAGACATGTTCTCGGAACCCGCACGTGCAAGGATGTGGGTCAATACGTTGTAACTATACGTTCTCCCGTGCTCACTGTCAAAACGACGATCCGCGGGCCGGGCACCGGCGGGATCGGCGATTGTCGATCCCCCTGGTGTGCGAATCCGGCATGTTGAGCTGATGCAACCCACGTGCCGCCCCTACCCGGGAGGGTAGGTCCGGTTTACCCGGCGGGGTAGGCAGCAAACCACCCTGCCGGAGATGGTTGAGTCCCCGGCCTATCCATAGCCTGTCACACAACAGAGAGCGGGGTGCCCCACCAACGGGGCCGGTGGCACGGCACGACGGTTACGCCGGGCCGCCGGAGGGGGATGGCGTACGGAGTGGGCCGGCACCAGCCGGGAGACAAGGAAGTCGAGCCATGGACAACGCGCATCAAACGCGACGCTTCAACCGTCGCACGGTCCTCAAAGGCGTCGGCGCCGCCGCCGTCCTGGGCCCTGCGGCGGGGGCGCTCTTCTCGTCGTGCAGCGTCGGTGGTAAGGGGAACGGTGGCGGCGGCGGCGGAGCGGGAGCGCCCGCCTCTACGAATGACATCGCCAAGGAGCGCGGCCTGACCCCGGAGGACGTGGCCGCTGCACTGAAGACATACGTGCCCAGCGGACGCCACGACGAGTACCTGATGTTCACCTCCGGAGGGCACTCCGGCCAGTTACTGGTGATCGGTATCCCGTCGATGCGGCTGCTGCGGGTCATCGGCGTGTTCGCGCCCGAGCCGTGGCAGGGGTGGGGGTACTCCGATGCCAGCCGGAAGGTGCTGGAGGAGGGCGGCTTCCAGGGGAAGACCCTGACCGTCGGCGATACCCACCACCCGGCCCTGAGCGAGACGAACGCGCAGTACGACGGCCAGTTCGTCTTCATCAACGAGAAGATCCATGGCCGCGTGGCGGTGATCGACCTGCGGGACTTCGAGACGAAGCAGATCGTCAAGAACCCCTTGACGCTCAGCAACCACGCCTGCTTCGTCACACCGAACACCGAGTACGTCGTCGAGGGCTGCCAGTACGCCACGCCGCTCGGCGGTGCCTACGCGCCGTTGGAGGAGTTCGAGGAGAAGTACCGGGGCGCGATCACCTTCTGGAAGTTCAACCGGGAGCGCGGCCGCATCGTCCCTGAGGAGTCGTTTGCCGTCGAGCTGCCGCCCTACTTCCAGGATCTCGGCGACGCCGGGCGCGGCGCGAGCGACGGCTGGGTCTTCCTCAACTCACTCAACACCGAGATGGCGACCGGCGGCATCCAGGAGGGCAAGCCGCCGCTGGAGATCGGCGCCTCGCAGCGGGAGATGGACTACCTCTCGGTCGTGAACTGGAAGAAGGCCGAAGAGGTCGCCCGCGCCGGCAAGGTGGAGATGATCAACGGGTTCCCGGTCATCACCATCAAGACCGCGGTCGAGGAGGGGATCCTGTTCCAGGTTCCCGAGCCGAAGAGCCCGCACGGGGTGGATGTGACGCCCGACGGCGCCTACATCGTGGTCTCCGGCAAGCTGGACCCGCACGTCACGGTCTACAGCATGAAGAAGATCGAGGAGCAGATCGCCAAGGGGAACTACGAGACGGACAGCTTCGGCATCCCCGTCCTCGACTTCGCCGGATGCATGGAGGCGCAGGTCGAGCTGGGCCTTGGCCCGCTCCACACTCAGTTCGACGACAAGGGCTATGCCTACACCAGCCTCTTCATCGACAGCGCGGTCGCGCGCTGGAAGCTCGGCGGTGAGGGCACGTCCGACGGCTGGAAGTTCGTCGAGAAGATCCCGGTCCACTACAACGTGGGCCACATCGCGGCGGTCCAGGGCGACACCATCAATCCGGGTGGCAAGTTCCTGGTGGCGCTCAACAAGTGGTCGGTCGACCGCTTCGCTCCGGTTGGGCCGCTCCTGCCGCAGAACCTCCAGTTGATCGACATCTCGGGCGAGACGATGCAGTTGCTCTACGACATGCCGATCGGCATCGGTGAAACGCACTACGCCCAGATCATCCCGGTCGACCTGCTGAAGCCGTGGGAGGTCTACCCGGAGACCGGCTGGGAGCCGGGGATCCAGGCGGTGGACGCCGAGGCGGCGCAGGTCGGCAACGAGGGCGTGGAACGCAACGGCTCGCAGGTGACGGTGCGCATGACCGCGCTGCGCAGCCACTTCACCCCGGACATCGTGCGGGTGAAGCAGGGCGACACCATCACCTGGCACATCACCAACGTCGAGAACGCGCACGACGCGACGCACGGCTTCGTGCTGCCCGGTGTGAACGTCAGCCTGAGTCTGGAACCGGGCGAGTCGAACTCGTTCACCTTCACCGCCGAGCATCCGGGCGTCTACCCCTTCTACTGCACGGAGTTCTGCGCCGCGCTGCACCTCGAGATGATGGGCTACCTCATCGTCGAGCCCAGCTAGTGCCGGGCGTGACGGGGCGGGGCAGTGTTGACCCGCCCCGTCACCCCGGCCGGGGAAGGACGGAGCGATGGTCTCCTCGGAGCAGGCAACGAGTCGAGCGTTCGGCAGCACGGTGGCGCGGAGCAGGGAGCGCACCGGGGCCCGGCGGGTGACGCTGCGCCAGATACTCCCGCTGGGTCTCCTGATCCTCGCCGCGGCGCTGCTGATCGGCTCGATCTTCCTCCCGTACTGGGAGGTGGGACTGCGTGCGCCACAGTACCCCGAGGGGCTGACGGTGGTGGCCTACGTTTCCCACCTCGGCGGCGATGTCCGCGAAGTCGACGGGCTGAACCACTACATCGGCATGATGGCTCTGAACGACGCCGCAAAGCTGGAGCGGCAGATCTCCCGCTACGCGATCGTCGCCGTGGCGGTGCTGGCGGTCGGGTCGTTCTGGCTGCGAGGCCGGTGGAAGTGGCTACTGGTTCTCCCGGCGATCCTCTTCCCGATCATCTTCGCGGTGGATCTGGCAGCCTGGCTCTACTACGCAGGCCACACGCTCGACCCGCACGCGCCGCTCAGCAGCTCGATCAAGCCCTTCACCCCTCCGGTGATGGGCGAGGGCAAGATCGGCCAGTTCTCAACCGTCTCTCGGTTCCTGGTCGGGTTCTACGCGGCGGTGCTCGGGGCGGTCCTCGCTGCGGTGGCGACCGTCCTCTCGCGGAGATGGGACCATGGCCGCACCTAACCGCGCGCGCTGGCTGGCCGCCGTTGCCGTTGCCCTCCTGCTGCTGGGCCTGTCCCTCGTGGTTCCGCGCGGTGTCAGCGCCGCCGTGCCGGAAATCGTCGTCTGCCCCGACTGCGGCGTGCGAACCATCAGTGAGGCGCTGGCTCAGGCCCCGGTAGGCGCGCGGGTGATCGTGCGGGCGGGCACCTACGCCGAGCAGGTGGTCATCGACCGGCCCGTGACCCTGGTGGGCGAGGGGCAGCCGGTGATTCAGGGGAACGGCCACGGCACTGTGGTCACCATCACCGCGCCCGACGTGACGATCGAAGGGTTCACCGTCCGCGGCAGCGGCACCGACCTCAACCGGGAGGACAGCGGCATCCTCGCCACCACGGGCCCGGTGGTGGTCGCGAACAACCGGGTCGAGGATGCGCTCTTCGGGATCTACCTCAAGAGCGCGCACGGCAGCGTCGTGCGGGACAACGTGGTGCTGGCCAAGCCGCTCCCGATCGCGCTGCGCGGCGACGGCATCCGCATCTGGTACAGCAACAACACCACGATCGAGCGCAACGTGGCGCGCGACGGCCGCGACGTGATCCTCTGGTTCTCGCACGACGGCGTCGTGCGCGACAACCAGTTTGATCGCAACCGCTACGGGTTGCACCTGATGTACAGCGACCGCGCCACCATCGAGCGCAACTCTCTGCGAGCCAACGCGGTCGGGCTGTACGTGATGTACAGCCGCGAGGTCGTGGTGACCGGGAACCTGATGAACGACAACCACGGCCCGAGCGGGATGGGGCTGGGGATCAAGGGAAGCGACGACGTCGTCGTCGAGGGGAACCGGATGGTGTCGAATCGCATCGGGGCCCAGATCGACGAGTCGGCGCGGGAGATGACGTCGAGCGTCGTCATCCGGGGCAACGTCTTCGCCTACAACGGCATCGGGATCGGCTTCCTGCCCAGCGCACAGCGGAACACGGTCACCGGCAACGACTTCATCGACAACATCGAGCAGGTCGGCATCCTGGGTGGCGGCAGCCTGCGGGACATCACCTGGAGCGAGGACGGACGGGGCAACTACTGGAGCGACTACGTCGGCTACGACGCCGACGGGGACGGTATCGGCGACGTGCCCTACCGCAGCCAGCGGCTGTTTGAGTCGCTGATCGACCGGAACGAGGCGCTGCGGCTCTTCCAGTTCAGCCCGGCCGAGACGGCGATCGACTTTGCCGCCCGGGCGTTCCCGGAGGTCCGGCCGCAGGTGAAGCTCGAAGACGCGGCGCCGCTGATGCGGCCGGTGATGCCGGAGGGGCTGCCCCCGGTCGAGAACGGGCTGAGCGCGCAAGCACGGGTGGTGACCGGTGCCGCCGGGGTGGCGGTCGCCATTGGAGGGATCGTCATGATCGGAGCGCTTCGGCGGCGGCGGGCGGTCGCCACCGCACAACCTGCGCCCACCGTGGCCGGCGCGGTGGCGGCCGGAGTGCCGGTGCTGGCTCACGCCACGAACGGGGCCGTTCCCCCGGCCGCGGTGGCGGTGCGCGGCCTAACCAAGCGGTACGGCCGCGTGGCGGCGGTGGACGGGATCGACTTCGACGTGCGCGGCGGGGAGGCGATTGCGCTCTGGGGGCCGAACGGCGCGGGCAAGACGACCATCCTGCGCTGCTTGCTCGGTATCGCCCGTTTTGAGGGCGAGGTCCGGGTGGCGGGTCTCGACCCGCGACGCGACGGGCGGGCGACCCGGCGGCGCATCGGCTTCGTGCCGGAGGAACTCCCGATCCCGGGAATGACGGTCGGTGAGTTCGCGCACTTCATCGCCGGTCTGAAGGGCGTCCCGCCCAGCGCTGCGCTCGGGCGGCTGGAGCAGCTCGGTATCGGCGACCAGATGGCGAAGGAGGTCGGTGCGCTCTCCGGCGGGATGCGACAGCGGCTTGCTTTGGGGCTGGCACTCATCGGCGACCCGTCGCTGTTGCTGCTCGACGAGCCGACGGCCAATCTCGATGCGCGCGGTCGAGCGGAGTTGCTGGAACTGCTGCGGGGGCTCAAACGCCAGGGGATGACGATGATCTTCTCGTCCCACCGACCGGAGGACGTGCTGATGCTGGCCGACCGGATCCTCCTGATCGAGCAGGGTGCCCTGCATGGGGAGATCACCCCCGAGCAGTTCCTGGAACGGCTGGAGCGGGACGCGCGGCTGGTCCTTCACCTGGCGGAGGGGGAAGCCGCCGCGGCGCTCGTGGCGCTCGACCGGCTCGGCTACCAGGCCACGGCGCGGGGCGACGTGGTCGAGGTCGTCCTGGGCGGCCAGCCGAAGGGCCGCGTGGTTGGGGCGCTGGCGCGGGCCGGCGTGGCGATTGAGGACTTCGAGATGGAGCGGGGATCATGGACCGACGCGTCGTGATGGCGATCGCGGTGCGGGAGGCGCGCGGCGGCCTCCGCAACCGCTGGTTCCTGCTCTACGCCGCGGCCTTCGTGGTGCTGATCGTCGCGTTCGCCTGGGTGGCGCTGGCGGGCAGCAACGTGGCCGGGCAGGCTGGTTTCGGCCGGACCGCGGCCGGGCTGCTCAACCTGCTGCTGCTGATGGTGCCGCTGATCGGCCTCACCATCGGCGCGCAGACGCTGGTAGCCGAGCGGCAGGACCGCACCCTGGACTACCTGCTGGCGCAGCCGGTGTCGACCGCCGAAGTCTTCGTCGGGAAGTACCTGGGCGCGGCCGGGCTGCTGGCGCTGATCCTCGCCATCGGCTTCGGCTGGGCGGGAGCCGCGCTGGCGCTCCGGGGCGCAGGGGGCAGCCTGGGCAGCTTCGGGGTGCTGATCATCCTCACCACGTTGCTGGCGCTGGGGATGCTCAGCGTCGGCTACCTCGTCTCTAGCGTGACACGCCAGACCTCGGCGGCGCTCGGCATCGCGGTGACCCTCTGGCTGGTCCTGGTGATCCTCGGCGACCTGGGGCTGATGGGGAGCGCGCTCGTGATGGGGCTGCGGCCCGACTCGCTCCTGGCGCTGACGCTGGCGAACCCGCTCGACACCTACAAGCTGGTCAGCGTGCAGATCCTCCAGACCTCGCTCGAAGTCCTCGGCCCCGCGGGGGTGTACGCGATCGACCGCTTCGGCGAGCGGCTGACGCCCGTGCTCCTGGCCATCGAGGCGGTCTGGGTCGTGCTCCCGCTGCCGATCGGCTACTGGCTCTTCAAGCGAACGGACGTGCACTGATGCGCCGCCTGCACTGGCTCGTGTTGCTGCTCCTGGGCAGCGTGCTGCTCGTGGGGTGCGGCGGGAACGACCCCGACAAACCGCCCGAGATCGCCTACGGCCGCGACACCTGTGCCCGCTGCGGCATGATCATCTCCGAGGAGCGCCATGCCGCCGGACTGGTGGACGCGAGCGGGAAGCAGGACGTGTTCGACGATGCCGGGGAGATGGTCGCCTTCGTCCAGGAGCATGGCCTGGGCGATCGGCGCGTCTGGGTGCACGATTTCGACAGCCAGGAGTGGATCGACGGCACGACCGCCTTCTACGTCGCCAGCCCTGACGCGACGACCCCGATGGGAACCGGCCTGGTGGCCTTCGCCACGCGCGAGAGCGCGGAAGCGTACAGCCGTGACCACGCGGGCACGGTCATGACCTGGGATGAAGTCCTGAGCTCCTGGACCCCGCCGATGGACCACTGAATCGACGACCAAGCCTCTCCCACTGTTCCGCACGCGCCCGGCGCGCCCGCGCCGGGCGCGTGCTAAGATACGGCCGGTTGATGCTCCCGCATCTGGAGGAGGTCTGGTCTGATGCCGACGGGCGATCGCCTGCTGCCGCCGCATGAGGCGCTCGAAATCATCCTGCGCCATGTGCGGCCACTGCCGGTCGAGCAAGTGCCGCTTGAGGAGGCCGGGGACCGTGTGCTGGCCGAGCCGCTGATCGCCGACCGGGACCTGCCGCCCTTCCCGGCTGCCACGATGGATGGCTTCGCCGTGATCGCGGGAGACGTCTCGCCCTGGCGGGAGATCATCGGCGAGCAGTTTGCCGGTTCCCAGACCTCGGTTGAGGTGACGCCGGGCACGGCCGTTCGCATCACCACCGGTGCGCCGCTGCCGCCCGGTGCGGATGCGGTGGTGCCTGTCGAGAACACCGAGTTGCGCGACGACCACGTGGTCATCCACCAGGAGCACGTCGAGGTCGGAGAGAACGTGCGGCCGGTAGGCGCGGACCTGCGGAAGGATCAGGTGCTCGTCGAGGCGGGGACACCGATCGGCCCGGCCGAGATCGGGCTGCTCGCAAGCCTGGGCCAGGTGGACGTGCCGGTCTTCCGGAGGCCGCGGGTGAGCGTGCTGTCGACCGGGGATGAGTTGGTCGACCCGTCCGAGGAGCCGGGACCGGGGCAGATCCGCGACTCCAACCGCTTCTCGCTCGTGGTCGCTGCCCGACGCGCCGGAGCGGACGTAGTGTGGTCCGGCCGCGGGCCGGACGATCCGGCGGCGCTCCGTCGCCTGCTGGAAGAGCGGATCGCGGACAGCGATATCGTCCTGACGTCCGGGGGCGTGTCGGTCGGGGAGAAGGACTTCGTCAAGGAGATCCTGGACGACCTGGGCACGGTGCACTTCCGGCGGCTCTTCATGAAGCCGGGAAAGCCGCTGAACTTCGCGACGGTGGGCGACACGCTCGTGTTCGGCCTGCCGGGCAATCCGGTCTCGGCGCTGGTGGGCTTCGAAGTGTTCGTGAACGCCGCGCTGCGGGTCATGGCAGGGCGGCGCGACATCCAGCCCCGGCCGGTGCCGGTGGTGCTGACCCATGATGTCCCGAGCGGCGACCGCCTGGAGTTCCAGCGCGGCCTGGTGTGGGCCGATGAATCGGGCGTCCTGCACGCGCGGAACACCGGTCCCCAGGCGTCGGCACGGCTCCTCTCCCTGGTGGGCGCCAACGCGTTCATCCTCATTCCGCCGCGTGAGACTCCGTACCGCGCGGGCGAGCGGGTGATGGCGGTCATCCGCGGGCCGATCGGACCAGCACCGGAGTCGCCGGCCGAATGAGCCGCACCGACCGCCTCCTCCTGGGCACACTGGTGCTGGTGGCGGTGCTGACGGCGGTGAACATCCTCCCCGGCGTCGCGGGCTGGAATCGTTCCTGGCGGGCGTTCCAATCGCTGGGGCTGCAATTGGAGGCGGTTCGGGTCCGTCCAGACCGGCACGGGCTGGAAGTGGATCTGCTCCTCTGGAACGACTCCGACGTGCCGGTACGCGTCATCGACATCACCGCAGCCATCCAGGCAAATGGGCATTCGGTGGCGGCCGGGCGGCTCACGCTCGACGGGCTGACGCTGCTTGGTGGCGAGCGCCACTCCCAGGTGGTTGTCGGCGAGGTGTACGGGAACACGCAGCAGACGTTCGAGGAGCAGATCAGCGACCCCTCGGTCGAGTGGACGGTGAGCGGCCAGATGCGGGTGGCGGTTCAGAGCAGGGACGAGGCCGAGGAGGCCATCATCCCGTTCCGAGGCGTGGTCGATGGTCCGTGAGGTGGCAAGCTCGCGCGGTCGCTGGCGGGCCGCTGTAGAGGTCTTGCTGGCGGGGTGGGTGCTCTGCGCGCTCTACGCCTCGGCGGCCAGCAGTATCGGCCCGGGCGCGCTGCTGCGGCTGCCCTACTGGCTGACGGCGTTGGGGGACGTCGGGGTCGGGGTGATCCTGGCGCTGCTGGTGGTCGACCTGCGGCGGGTGCTGATCGCGGCGGCGCTCGCGGCCGGCGCGGCGGCGGTCTTCTACTGGCTGCTGCTGGCGGCGCCCGCGCTGGTAGCGCCGGACTTCGCGGCGCGCCTGACGAACCATGCGTCGATCCAGATGGTGCCGGTCTTCTTCCTCTCGCTCTTCCTGGCTCTGATCGGCGCGCTGGTCGGGACGCTGGTCAATACCGCGGCGCGCGGGTATGAGTTGTGATGCCGGACCGAGCCGAGTACGACGCTCGTGGAGGAGGGAAGGGTGCAGAAACGACCGATCCGGGCTGACGACCTGTTCCGCATTGCGATGGTCAGCGACCCCCAGGTCTCGCCCGACGGGACACAGGTGGCCTTCGTTGTCACCCGGATGTACCGCAAGGAAAACTGCTACCGGAGCGGGATCTGGACCGTGCCGGTTTCCGGCGGGGAGCCGCGGCCACTGACCGCCGGGACGGCGCGCGACAGCACGCCTCGTTGGTCGCCGGATGGGCGCTGGCTGGCCTTCCTCTCCACCCGCGGTGGGGACAAGCCCCAGCTCTGGTGCATGCCGGCCGACGGCGGGGAGGCGCGGCAACTCACCAACCTCCCCGAGGGGGTCGAGCAGCCGGTCTGGTCGCCGCGCGGTGATGCGCTGGCGTTCGTCAGCAAGGTCGGACCGGAGAAACGGTCCGATTCGGACGTGCGCGTGATCCGCACGATTCGCTACCGCTTCGACGGCGAAGGGTTCCTCGACGACAAGTACCGCCAGATCTGGGTCGTCCCCTTCGACCCGAGCGACCCGTCCATCCCTGAGGCCCGGCAGATCACCGAGGGACCGTACGAGCATCGCGACCCGGCATGGTCGCCGACCGGCCACGAAATCGCCTTCACCGCGGCGCGCCACCCGGATTGGGAGCTCGGCAACCTCCACGACATCTGGGCCGTCTCACCCGCAGGTGGGCCGCCGCGGAAGATCACCTGCGCGCCGGGTGCCTGGTCCGAACCGGTCTGGTCACCGGATGGGACGACCATCGCCCTGCTCGGTCCAAGCGATTATCGCCGCGCCGACCACGCGAACGTCCTGGTGTGGACGGTGCCTGCCGGAGGCGGCGCGCCGGTTCCGCGCACGGCCGCGCTCGATCGCTCCGCCGGGGATACCACCCTGGGCGACATCCCGCGATTCTCCTCCTCGCCGGTGGCCTGGGACAGCCGTGGAGAGGCGATCCACTTCCTGGCCAGCGATCACGGCAATACGCATCTCTTCCGCGTCTCACTGGCGGACAACCGAATCGAGCGGGTGATCGGCGGGCAGCGCCGGGTCGGCATGGTAGTGCCGTTGCCGGGCGATGCCGGATTTGTCTTCGCCGCCTCAACCCCGACGAGCCCGGGCGAGATCTATGTTTGCGGACCGGACGGCGGCAACGAGCGGCAGTTGACAGACGTGAACCGCGAGTGGCTGGCGGAGGTCGAACTGTCGGAGCCGGAGGAGATCTGGGCGACCAGTCCCGACGGCACACGAATCCAGGGCTGGCTGCTGCGCCCGCCCGGTGCTTGGCCCGGGGTGCGTTACCCGATGATCCTGGAAATCCACGGCGGGCCGCACCTCCAGTACGGCAACGGGTTCATGCATGAGTTCCAGATGCTGGCAGGGCTGGGCTACGCGGTGCTCTACAGCAACCCGCGGGGTGGCACGGGTTACGGCGAGGAGTTTGCGGCCAAGCTGCACGCGGGGTGGGGCGAGGCCGACATGCCGGACCTGATGGCCATCGTCGACGAGGCGATCCGCCGGGGCGGGATCGACGAGCAGCGGCTCGGCGTGACCGGCGGGTCGTACGGCGGGATCATGACCAACTGGGTCATCGGCCACACCGATCGCTTCAAGGCGGCCGTCACGCAGCGCTGCTGCTCGAACTACGTGAGCATGTACGGCACCGACGACATCAGCTATTTCACCAGCGCGATGTCCTTCGGTGCCGAGGTGTGGGAAGACCCGGAGTTGTACTGGCGCCTGTCGCCGATCACGTACGTCGCGAATATCAAGACGCCGTTGCTCATCATCCACAGCGAGGAAGACTACCGCTGTCCGATCGAGCAGGCCGAGCAGCTCTTCGTGTCGCTCAAGGTGCTGCGACGTCCAGTCGAGTTCGTGCGCTTCCCGAACGAGAGCCACGGCCTGTCGCGCAGTGGGCAGCCGCGGCACCGGCTGGAGCGGCTCGAAGCCATCGCTGGGTGGTTCCAGCGCTGGCTGTAAGGGCAACGATGATCCCGCCGCGCGTTGCATCCCAGTGACAATCTGCCCGGCATGGGCCTCGCGCCCCGGCGGCGGGTGGTAGCATCAGCAGGGAGTCAGGGCGGAGCGCGGCACGGCCGTGCCCCCGCGTTGCGGGTGCTGTGGCGTTCGCCCGACGCACGCTGCTGGCACGAGCTGCGCCAGCCTCCGGCGGAGGCTCCCTGACGAGCAGCCGATGTCGGACGAAGGGACGGTCAACGAGATGACGAAGGAGCCAGACGTCCGGTCTCCTGAGGTGCATACGGCGGCGGTTTCCTTCACCGGGCCGGCTGGGCAGCGGTTCCTCCGCGTCTCCCAGTTCGCGCAGGGGCTGGTCTACAGTCCGACCGCGTTCCTTTTCCTGGCCGCCGCGGTCGTGATGCTTGGCTACAGCGTGGTTGCCTTCGTCGATACGGTCACCGCGACCAGCGGGCCGGAATTTCCGGTGACCATGGTCACGCTCATCAACGACCTCCTCCTGGTGCTGATCATCATGGAGGTGTTGGCGACGGTCCTGTCCTACCTGCGCGAGCAGGCCTTCACCCTCCTGCCCTTCCTGTTCATCGCGGCGATCAGCGCCACGCGGCGGATCCTGGCGGTGGGCGCGGCAATGAGTGTGGAGCAGCTCGAGCCGGAGGAGTTTCGGCAGTCGGTGATCGACCTTGGGGTCAACGCGGGCCTCATTGTCGCGCTCACGTTGGCGCTGTTCCTCCTCAGCCGGACGCGCGTCCGGCTCTGGCGCGAAAGCGACGCTGTGGAGACCACTCCGCCCACGAGCGGCGACTAGCGTTGCCGGTGCGAGGTGGGGACCCCGCCAGGCCCGCCTCCCCTCCTGTTCTCGTAGACCACAAGCGAGATCGTGAAATTCGGCCCGACCGGCATGCCGGCTGCCCGTCATCAGCCGGTTCCGGGGCACCGGTAGGCTGGTGTGGGTGCCGGCAGCCGGCGTGGGGTCTCCCCACCCCGGCTGCCGGCCGCGCTCGGGTTTACGACGCGCCGGCCAAAACCCGGTAGGCCAGCGCCACGTGAAACTTGGTCGCGGCGATGACGCTGTCGATACCGATCGACTCGTTGATGTTGTGCGCACCGGAGCGGGAGGGATCGTCCGTCGGTGCCGACGGGACGAAGCCGTAGGTGACGTTCCCGAGCGGTCGCACGAAGCGCGAGTCGGTGAAGCCGACCGCGATGCCGGGCACGAAGGTGATGTCGTCGATCCCGATAGCGTCGCGCGTGGCGGCCTCCACCGCCTCCCGGAAGGGTGAGTCGTACGGCGAGGCGTTGCTCACCGCCGTCTCGATCACCTCGAAGCTGACCCCGTCGAGCCCCTCCAGGATGCTTGCCACCTGGCGCCGGACATACTCGACGTCCTGCCACGGCAGGCTGCGCACATCGCAGATGATGGTGCAGGCCTCGGCCACGCTGTTCGACTTCACCCCGGCCTGAATCATGGTGGCGACCAGCGTCATCCGCGAGGCGGCGCGGAGCATTGATGCCAGGTTCGGATTCCGCTTCTCCAACTCGGCGAGCACCTGATCGATGTTCTCGTCGGTCACCGGCTCGGTGATGCCCGCCAGGGTGTCCAGGTGCTGGAAAATCTCTGCCCGGGTCGAGACCTCGGGACGCCAGGCGCGGATGCGGCGGATGACCTCCTCGGCCTTGTAGATGGCGTTGTCGGCGCGCCAGGGTTGGGAGGCGTGCCAGCCCCGGCCACGGATGCGGATGTGGATCTCCAGCCGGCCCTTCTCCCCGGTCGAGATCGGGTAGATCAGCCGACCATCGTGCCGCACCGGGCCGCCGCCGCCTTCGTTGACCGCAAAGTCGGCGCGGAGCACGTCGGGGTGGTGCTTGGCCATCCAGCCGAAGCCGTAGGCACCGCCCGCCTCCTCGTCAGCGCAGGTGGCGTAGGTGAGCGTTCCCCTCAGGGGAATCCCGGCGCGCTTGAGAAGGATCAACGCCATCGCCTGCGCCGCCACGGTGGCCTTCATGTCGGATGCACCGCGGCCCCAGATGCGCCCCTCGGCGATCTCCCCGCTGAACGGCGGGTAGGTCCACTGGTCCGGATCCTCGACCGGCACCACGTCGGTATGCGACATAAAGAGCAGTCGTGGGCCGTTCCCGTCCCCCAGGGTGGCCACGAGATTGCCGCGGTTCTCCGCGGAGGCGTAGATGGTGGAATCGATCCCGTCCGCAGCCAGCTTGTCGCGGAGGAAGGTGGCGGCGGCCATCTCGTCGCCGCTCTCGGGCGTGCCGAAGTTGACGGTCGGGATGCGCACCAGATCCTGCGTGAGGCGGATGACCTCATCCGCCGCGGCGTCGACCATCTCCATGAGCCGGGAGATCTCCGCAGTCATCTCGCTCTTTCCTTTGCTGTTCTCGGGTGGCGCCGAATCGACGCCGCCCTGACCCCACCCCTGACGGTCCCCGCCATGGTAGCCGCGTCCATGCAGCGCCGCAAGGCGTTTGGGCCGACGTCGTGGCGCTCGATCACGGCGAACGTATAGGGAACCCCTGGATGGTACAGGCATTGCGGAGAGCCGGGCAGGCCGCGGTGCCGGGAGGATCCGGCACGACGGACTTTGGAAGGAGTGGTGATCGATGGTGGAAGAGATGCGCGTCTCGGACGTCATCGTCCCCGAGGTGGATACCATTGGACCGGACGAGACGGTGCGCACCGCACGCCGCCGCATGGAAGCGCAGGCAATCCGTTCGCTCATCGTGGTGGACGAAGACCGCCCGGTCGGCGTGATTCAGTGGCGCGACATCATGCGCGACAACGAGGTGCCGGCGGATGCCGCGGTGGCCGACTACATGGTGCGCGAGTTCCCGGTTCTCAACCCGGACCTGTCACTGGTGCAGGCTCGGTCCCAGCTCGGGGAAGAGATTGACTTCGACCGGCTGCCGGTCGTGGACGAGAGCGGGCACCTGATTGGGGAGGTCCCGCGCACCGCGCTCTCGCAGGTCGGCGAGGTGATGGAGTCGGCCCCGGCCGCCGAGGAAGGTGCCTCGACCGAAACGTGGACGACCGTCCGCGAAGAAGAGATGACGGTCACGACGGGGCGAGGTGCCGAGGTGGAGGTCGAGGAGGTGGCGGCGGATGAGGTAGCGTTCCCGACCATCGGCGCGGGCATGGTGGTCAAGGGCGCGAACGGCCGGAAGTTGGGGACGGTCGATCAGGTGATCGTCGACTCAAACGGCGATCTGACGGCATTCACCGTGCAGCATGGCCTCTTCGGTCGCAAGCACAAGCGTATTCCGGCTGACCTGGTCGGGCAGGTTGAGGACGACGCAGTGGTCTTGTCGATCGCCGGCACCGAGTTCAATATGCTTCCCGACGTTGAAGACGAGGGGTGATGACGGCCGTGGCGCGTGGGACGGTCCGCGCGCCCAACGCCCACCCCGCCGGGGAAGGGGAGCGTTGCATGGCGCAGGTGCAGCGATCCGGGGCGACGCGCACACCCTGGGACGGTACCCACCCCGCCAGCGAGGAAGCGATCCTGTCGCGCTTCGCCGCGGAGGGGTTGCGCCCGTACCGCTGGAGCAACGGGCCGGGTGACCGCTACGCGGTGCATTCCCACCCGTACCACAAGGTGATCTACGTGGTCGAAGGATCCATTCGCTTCGACTTGCGGCCCTCCGGCTCGATCGAGCTACACGCGGGCGACCGCCTGGATCTCCCGGCCGGTGTCGAACACAGCGCGGTGGTCGGACCGGAGGGCGTCGTGTGCCTCGAAGGGCATCGCTGGGATGAGCGCGCTCGGGACGGCGCGTAGGTGCGTGCTCGTGGACCGCTGGCATGTGCCCGGGGTTCAAGCCGCCGCGGTGACGCTGGAAGCCGGCAGGGATCGCGGTACGGCTCAGACCCTAATGCGCCGGTCCCGCCGCTCGGCACGTGCCCGGGGCTCATGGAGGTTGACGAATTAGTCGTGTCTACCCGCCAGCCGCCCACGAATCTCCGCGTGTCATCCTGAGCGGAGCCGGGGGCGGCGGCCAGTCGCACCCGGCGCAGCGAAGGATCTCTCCGCTGCGTGGCCGCTCCGATACGAGATCCTTCGCTCCGCCGCCCGGCGCGCCTGCGCCGGCCGGCTCCGCTCAGGATGACAAGGACGAGACGACGGACCGGTACGTGTACCACAGTAATTCGTCAAACTCCATCAGCCCCGGGCTGACAATGAAAAGCCGGCTCAAGCCGGCTGGGGTTTGTGAGCCGGCCGAGTGCTGAGATGATCCCAACGCCGGGCCCACGCCAGGACGCGGGGATCTCCACACCAACCAAGCCAGGAAGAGGCGGACGCCGTGAGTCGGCGTCCGAATGTTTGCCGAATCCGCTCGGTGCCCTGGGTCAATCACGGGGCATGGAGTGGCCGAATTGTTCCTGGTAGGCCGCCTCGCTGCCGATCCAGGTTTCGCCGCCTTCGTAGGCTTCTTTCTTCCAGATGGGGACGATCTCCTTGATGCGGTCGATGGCGTAGCGGCAGGCGTCGAAGGCTTCGGCGCGGTGGGGGGCGGCGACCGCGATGACGACGCTGGGCTCGCCGATCTCGACGCGGCCGATCCGGTGGGTGATGGCGACGCGATCGATACCCCAGCGCTCGCGGATCTCGTCGCCGATCTGCGCCAGGGTCTTCTCGGCTGCGGCGGGGTAGGCGTCGTATTCCAGATAGAGAACCCGGCGGCCGCGCGCGTTGTCGCGCACCGTGCCCTGGAAGGTGACGATCGCCCCGGCGTCCGGCGCGGCGACGGCGGCGGCGACGTCGTCCGGGTCGATCGGCTCTGTGACCACGCGGAACGGCCCGGCGCCTCCCGAGACGGGCGGGATGATGACGAACTCGTCGCCGTCGGAGAGTGGGTGGTCGAGGGGGACGTATTCCTGGTTGACCATCACTCGTGAGTAGGCCCGGAGACGGCCGACGATGGGGTAGTCCTCGGCGAGTCGGTCGAGGAGATCACCGACCGAGGTGCCGGGTGAGAGTACCCGTTCCTCCGCGCTACGCCCGGCTGCCTCGCGCAGCACCGCGAAGTAGCGGATCGTCACACGCATGTCGTTTCCCTCTCCTGGCCACTCCGGCCGGCATCGGCACGGCGTGCGTTGCTCGCTCCTCACGGATTCTAGCACGTGGCCTCGGCAAGCTCGCGCCGTCGGGAACTTGTCCTGGCCGCGGGACGTTAGTCAGGCAGGCGACATAACGGCTGTCGCATGGGGCACATGGAGGAGGCGAGCGGTGGCGATAACGCGGCGCCGCATTGGATTACTCGTTGTGGCGGTCGCGGTCGCAGTGGTGGCGATGCTGCCGATGCGCGCGCTGGCGTGCTCCTGCATCGCGATGACGACCGAGGAGCGGCTTGAACGCGCCGATGTGGTTTTCGTCGGGCGGGTCGAACGGGTCGAACGGCCGATTGGTAAGGTCTTCGGTAGCGCCCGGGTGACGCTGGCCGCGGAAACCGTCTGGAAAGGCCCGTTGCAGACGCACTTCGACGTGGAGGGTGGCAACGGCGTGGGCGACTGCACGGTAGCGTTCGAAGTCGGCGAGCGGTACGTCGTGTTTGCCACCGGTGACCCTGGCAACGTCCTGTACACCAGTGTCTGCGACGGTACGCGACGACTGACCGGCGCCGCGGATCTCGCCGCGCTTGGTCCGGGGACTCCGGTCGCCCCCGATGCGCGGGTCATCCCGGTGAACCCGACCGCTCCTTGGCCTGTCGGCCCGGGCGATGTTGCCGCGGGACATATTATCCGCGACCCAGGGGTCGGGAAGGACGCGCCGTTGCCGACCGACGACGCCGGAGCGGTCGGAGATGTACGGCTAATTGCGGCTGCGCCGGGAGGGTCGCTCTTGTCTCGTGCCGATGCGGGTCTGGCGACCGTCGCGGGTGCGCTGGCACTCGTCACCGTGGGCGGCGGGGCCGGGTGGCTGGTCGTGCGCCGCCGCCGCGCACGCTAAACCGCATCACCGCAGCTCGTGATCAGCGCAAACCAGTGCGCCCGCCGGGTATCCCGGCGGGCGCACTGGTGCTCAGCGGCGCTGAGTTGACCGCTGCGTCGCGTACGTGAGGACGAGGACGGTGACGATGGACGTCCCCAACACCAAGGGAATGTCGATCAGGACGAAGGCCCAACTAATCAGCGCCTCGCCACTGATGATGGTCGCAATGACGCCAAAGACCACGCTCAGTGCCGCGACGAGCAGAGCTCGCATCCGGAACGACGCGACCCGGAACGCGAGCAGCCCAACGAGCACCCCAGCAGCGACGGGGAAGATCTCGTGCATCCCAATCCTCCTTGGAATGGCAACGTCTACCATTACGGCCGCGGCGCATCAACGATGCTAGCACCAGCGTGGCGCGACCGCAAGCAGGTGTGGCGGGCGAGGTTGAGCATGGTCACGCTGAGCGCATATGGGCAGCCCGCTGTGCCGGTGGACGTTGCCCAGGAGGGGGCATCGGGTGATCCGTGGAACCCCGGCGAGTTGCGGAGGCGAGCCGCCGGCAAGTCGATCCGGCCCGACGTCATCTTCGGCCGAATCGAGTGGACCGTCTGGACCGGCGGACAACCTGGCTAGCGATCGTGAGCGCGGCCGCGCCCCTTGGCAGGGAAGCTGAGCGTGGCGGTGGTTCCCTTACCCGGTTGGCTCTGCAATCGCAGGGTTCCGCCGTGCGCTGCGGCGATCCCGCGGGCGATCGCCAGGCCCAGCCCGACACCGCCTGTCTCCCGGGAGCGCGCTTTGTCCACGCGGTAGAAGCGCTCGCCCAGCCGCGGCAGGTGGGCGGGATCGATCCCCACGCCGGTGTCCGCGACCACCAGGTGCGCCTCGCCGTCGCTGGTACCGGTTCGGAGCGTGACCCGGCCACCCGGCGGCGTGTACTTCAAGGCGTTATCAACCAGGATGAGCGCGGCCTGCTCCAGTGCCTGCCGGTCGCCGACGACGACGGCGGGTCCGTCTGCGGCCACCTCCACATTGATCTGCCGCTCCGCAGCGAGGGAGGCCACCCGGCGGGCGATGGCCTTGGTAAGCTCTCTGAGGTCCACGATGTCGTACTCCAGTTGCAGCCGGCCGGCATCGAGGCGCGCGAGGGTGAGCATGTTGGAGGCGAGGTGATCCATATGCGCCGTCTCGGCGACGATGTCCTCGAGGAGCGCCGCGTCCTCCGGGGCGAACCGGTCGCGGCGGCGCAGGAGGACCTCCGCGTTTGCCCGGAGCAGGGTGAGCGGGGTCCGGAGCTCATGTGATGCGTCGGCGATGAACGCCTGCTGGCGCGCGAAGGCGAGGCGCGCGGGCGCCAGCGCCCGCCCGGAGAGAAAGAGCCCGCCAAGGGTCGCGACGAGCAATGCCACCCCGCCCAGCGCCAGCAGGATGGTCCGCAGGGCGGCCAGAGCCGAGCGCTGCTCGGCGATTGAGCGCCCGCCCTGGACGACGCCGAGGACCGCTCCCGACGCGGGATCGTGTACCACCCGGGCCGACCGGTAGAGCGCCCCGACGTCATGGCCGGCGTCCACGACATCGGACGCGGTGCCCCGCGCGAGCGCGCGGTGGGCCAGGTCATCGTCGAGGAAGTCGTGGGGTGGCTCGGGCTCCAGCTCCTTGACGTCCTCTGTCGGTTCGAGGTCGTCATCGTCGACTTCGAAGCAGACGGCGTAGAACGCAACGGTCCGAGAGGCTCCCGAGGAGCCGGAGAGGGGACACGGCGGATGACCCTCACGCGCCCAGTCCCGCGCCATCTGGGCGACTTGCCGGTCCACGTCTTGTGTGATGGGACGAACGACGAGCCGCTCCACGCCGAAGTAGAGCCCGATCCCCGCCAGCAGCAAGGAGATGGCCAGCACTCCGCTGTACCAGAGCGTCAGCCGGAGGCGCAGTCCACGGAAGAGCGCCGCCGACGGGTCGCGACGCCCCGATCGCCAGCGACGGAGCTGCTGCGGCCAGGCGAGCCGCGCCCGAATTTCCCGGGTTGCCGACCGCACTGCTGCTAACCCTCGATCTTGTAGCCGACGCCGCGCACGGTCTTGATGAGCGGGCGGCCGAACCCACGGTCAATCTTTTCGCGCAGGTAGTGGATATAGATATCGACCACGTTTGAGAGCGAGTCGAGATCGTACTGCCAGACTCGATCGATGATCTGCGAGCGCGTGAGCGCCCGTCCCGGATTGCGCATGAGGTACTCGAGGAGGGCGAACTCTTTCGGAGTGAGCTCGATCACCTGCCCGCCGCGGCGCGCCTCATGGCGAAGGAGGTCGAGCGTGAGGTCGGCAACCTGCAAGATCGTCGGCGGGCCGTCCGTTCCCCGGGCGCGCCGGAGCAGGGCGTTGACCCGTGCCACCAACTCCGCCATGGCGAACGGCTTGACCAGATAATCGTCCGCGCCGGCGTTCAACCCCGTGACCCGATCCTCGACCGCGCCCCGCGCCGTCAGCATGAGGATGGGTGTCCGGACCCCTGCGGCGCGCAGGTGGCGGCAGATCTCGACGCCGTCGAGATCCGGGAGCATGAGGTCGAGGATCGCAAGGTCGTAGTCGCCGTGCAGCGCCATGTCGAGGCCGGTGGCGCCGTCGTGGGCGAGGTGGACCGTATGCCCCTCGTCCTGGAGCACGCGCTGCAGCAGGCGCGCCAGGCGTTGCTCGTCTTCGACTACCAGGATGGCCATTGCTGCGCTGTCCTCCTCCGCCCCGGTCCGTCACCGGCGCAAGCCTAGCGTACCAAGATTGGAAACCCATGAGAGCGTGGGGCGGATCTGGCGGCTGGTTCCTCGGCGGTCGGCCGGCTGCGGTCTTCAACCACGCTGCCGCCCCGCGTCCATGGGAATTCTCTCATCTACTCCTCATCGACCTCTCATTGGCACCAGCTAGGCTCAGAGTGACGGGCACGTCCACCACGGCGCACGCGGTGCCTCGGCGGACGTCCGCGGAACGAAGCACAGCACGGCAGGAGGGCATCATGGCAGTTGAGCAGCAGCAGCGTGCGACGCCTCACGACACGATCGACGAGGCGCCTCGCCTCCTCATCCCCGGGGTGACCCGGCGCGAGTCGCTGCTGGAGTACCGCAGCCGGGGCGGGTATGCACCCGAGGGATGGGCGTGGTCGCCCGAGGAGCTGCGGGATCTGATCGCCGCGAGCGGACTGCGCGGCCGCGGCGGAGCCGCCTTCCCGACCGGGCGGAAGTGGCACGGGGTGGCGGCGCAGCCGGCGCCTCGCGTGGTGCTGGTGAACGCGGCGGAGTCCGAGCCGGCGAGCGCCAAGGATCGCACGCTGCTGCTGCGCCGGCCTCACCTCGTGCTCGAGGGCGCCCTGCTTGCGGCACGGGCGATCGAGGCCCGGGAGATCGTGCTTTACCTCCATGCCACCGCCACCGAGGTGCGGGCGTCGCTCGAGCTGGCGCTGCGGGAACTGCGAGCCGAAGGGGCGCGCATGCCGCACGTCCGCATCGTGACCGCGCCGCCGAGTTACGTGGCGGGCGAGTCCTCCGCCGCCGTGCGCCGGGCCAACGGCGGGCCGGCAAAGCCGACCTTCAAGCCGCCACGACCGTCGGAACGGGGCGTGGGCAACCGGCCGACGCTCGTGCAGAACGTAGAGACGCTTGCCAACGTCCCCCTGATCGCACGACACGGTCCGAGCTGGCTGCGCGACGTCGGGTCGCCGAGCCTGCCTGGGACGCTCCTGGTGACGCTCTCCGGCGCCGTCAACCGGCCCGGTGTCTACGAGGTGCCCAGCGGCGTGCCGCTCCGCCACATCGTCGAGGATCTGGGGGGTGGCGTCATCGGCGGTGCGTCGATCCAGGCGATGCTCGTTGGTGGCTACTTCGCCGGATGGCTTCCCCCCGAAGCACTGGAGCAGGGTGCACGGCTGGAACCGGAGTCGCTGCGACCCTGGGGAGTCTCAGTTGGCTCGGGAGCCATCGTCGTCGTGCCCGACTGGATCTGTGGCCTGGCGCAGGCCGCCTGGCTCATGCGCTTCTTCGCCGACGAGTCGGCCGAGCAGTGCGGGACCTGCCTCTACGGGACGCGCGCGATGGCGGACGTTTTCAGCAAGCTGCTGCGGGGCACAGCCAGCCAGAGCGAGTGCGATCGCCTGCGCTTGTGGGCGGAGCGCATGTTGCCGGGCCGGGGTGCCTGCGGTCACCTGGACGGAGCCGCGATCGCCGCGCGCACCGCACTGGAGGTGTTCGCGGATGACATCAAACGGCACGCGCTCGGCGGCGGCTGCGGCCGGCCCGAGACGGTGATCCTGCCCGGTTTCGAGGGAGGTGTTCTCGATGTCGCAGCGTAAGGTGCGGATCCGGGTTGACCCGACGCGCTGCACGGCCTTCGGGTTCTGCGCGGAGTTCCTCCCCGAGTCCTTCGCGCTGGACGACTGGGGCTATGCCTGGCTTCAGGCCCGAGAGCTCCCGCTCGAACTGGAGTCGCTCGCCCGCGAAGCGGCGCGGCTCTGTCCCACGGGGGCCATCTCGGTCGAGATCGTGACGGTGGAGGATGAGCCGGAGGACACGGCGACGGCACGGCCGGCATCAAGCCTTCGCCCACGTCAACGTTAGCTGTGAGGAGACGATGACCATGCGCAACTACGAGCCACTGCGTCACGTGCAGGGCAATGCGATAGATCCGGAGTCCGGGCCGCGGTCCGGCTATGCCCAGCGATTGCGGCTCGCCCGGCAGCTTCGTGCCATCCGTTGGGGTGTGCTGCTCGTCGGCACGGCCGCGACCGTCGCCTTCTCGACGCTGGCGATGCACGGGACCTCACAGGCAGATTCGGGTCAGGCGACGTCTGCACCGCCCGCGCAGCTCGTGGCCAGCGACATGCCGAGCCAGTCGCTCTTTACCGACGGCCTGAACGGGTTCTCGCTCTCGCCCGACTCGCTCCGAGTGGGGGGCCAGATCATCACGCAGCCACATGCTCGATCGTCGACTTCGTAGCGAGGAGCCACATCATGACAGCCGTTACTCACGAGACCGTGGCAAGCGCCAGCTTTCCCGCGCTCGGCAGCGAGATCACCGTCGCGGTGACCAACCCGGATCGGCTCGACCACGTGGTGGGGCACGTCCGCGCGCGCGTGGATGAGGTCGATCGCACGCTGAGCCGGTTCCGGCCGGACAGCGAGCTTCGACGGCTGGAAAGCCGGCCCGGCGAGCCCCAACCGGCTTCCGCGCTCTTCATCGAGGCACTGGAACTCGCGATCATGGCTGCCGTCGCGTCGAACGGCCTGTTCGACCCGACGATTCGCGACGCGCTGGAGGCCGCGGGCTATGACCGGAGCATCGAGCGGATCGAAGCCGAAGGGCCGGGGCCCGCACGGCCGACCAAGCCCGGAGGCGGCTGGACCGGCATCCGCGTCGACCGCGCGAACCGCACGGTGACGCTGCCGCCCGGTGTTCGGCTCGACTTTGGCGGCATCGGCAAGGGACTCCTCGTCGACTATGCGCTTCGCACCCTCGGCAACCCACCCTGCGGGGTGCTCGTCAGCGCGGGCGGCGATCTGGCGGTGACGGGCCCACCGCCCCCTGGCGGCTGGCGTTGCGGCATCGCGGTCACACCCGATGCGCCGGACGAAGCGGTGGTGCGGCTTCAGGCCGGCGCGCTTGCGACCTCCGGGCTGGGGCGCCGCCAGTGGACGCGCGACGGGCAGGTGTTCCACCACCTGATCGACCCACGAACCGGACGACCCGGCGTCAGCCGGTGGCAGGTCGTCACCGTCGCGGCGGGGAACTGCGTCGCCGCCGAGGTGGTGGCGAAGGTCGCCTGGCTGCTCGATGACGATGGACCGGCGTGGGTGGCGCGCAAGGGCCTGGCCGGCCGCTTCCGCGATCGGGTGGGCGCGGTGGTCACCGTCGGTGGTTGGCCGGCTGAGACCCCGGCCGTTGAAGGAGCGTGAAATGGAAGCGAACTTGGATCTGAGCTTGACCTGGTACGTCGCGCGCGGGAGCGGGATCGTGGCCTATCTCCTGCTCACGGGCGCGGTCGTGCTGGGCATCGCGTTGAACCGCCGCGCCATGGGGCGGCGGGTACCGCGGCTCCTGCTCTACGCAGCGCACCGCTGGCTGACTCTCGGCTTCTTCGCCTTCGTCGTCGTCCACGCCGCGACGCTCCTGATCGATCCGTTCACGCGCTTCGGGCTCCGTGACGTCCTGGTGCCGTTCGCCAGCGACTACCGCCCGCTCTGGCTGAGCCTCGGCATCATCGCGGTGGAGCTGGGTCTGGCGGTCGGCCTGAGCGTCCTGGTCCGCCCGTGGATCGGCTACCGCACCTGGCACGCGCTCCACGCGCTGACGTACCTCCTCTTCCCGCTGGCTCTGCTCCACGGCCTCGGGACCGGGAGTGATACCCGCACCCTGTGGGCGACCGCGATCTATGTTGGCAGCGTGCTCCTGGTCATCGCGGCGATTGCCTGGCGCGCCCGGAGCCTTGCGCGCTGGGGACGCCCCGCGGTCGCAGCGGCCGGCCTGGTCGCCGTCGGCGTCCTGTTCTGGGCGGTGACTGGTCCCTACGCGCCGGGCTGGGCTGTCGCGGCCGGGACGCCCGAGCGCCTGCTCGACGCTCCGGCTGAGCAGGCAGCGACCCTGGCAGTGGCCGACGCGCCGGTGCCGGCGCTCCCGACGAACCTCGACGTGCGGATCAGCGGGGAGACCCTGACCGGGAAGGGGGACCGCATCCTCCTACGCGGTACCGGCACGGGCACGATGCCGCTCGACGTCGCGATCGGCCTGGTGCGCCGCCAAGGCGTGGGCGAAATTCAGCTCCGGACCGTTGACCACGTGCCGCTCTGCTCGGGACCTGTTGATCGCTTCGACGGGGCTGCGCTCACGGCCATTTGCACGGGTTACGGGCGCTCCGATCGGTTGGTTGTCACGCTTGATCGGCTCGACGACGCGGGGTTCAGCGGCGTCCTTCGGTGGGCTGGTCCCGGTCCGGCTCTGGCCCAGGCTCCGGCGAACGCACGCGACTACGTCGATTACGACGATGACGATCACGACGATCATAAGCACCATGACGACGACGATCACGATCGCGCGGCCTACCACGACGACCACGACCACGACGCGCATGACGATGACGACTAGCGCGGTTCCCGCTCTCCGGTCGCTGGAACGTGCCAGCAACGGCGGGGCGGGAACCGCACCCCATCGCCCTGCGCCACCACGGCAGCCTCTCCGCCCGCAAGCGGGCGTGCGGCCGGTGGACCGGCGCGGGGCTGCGGGCGACCGGTCAGCCCGAGGTCCTGTGGAGGTCAGCCTAATGCCCGAGAAACCTCATCCAGCCGCGGCGGGCGGCCCCACCGGCCAGGGCGAGCGCCTCCGGATTGTCCCCTCTGCGGGGAGCACATGAAGAGTCCGAGGCGGCGTCGCCCCGGACTCTGCTTTCTACTCCTGCACGCGGTTTTCGGTGGTACCCCCGGCAGGACTCGAACCTGCGACATGCGGCTTAGAAGGCCGCCGTTCTATCCGCTGAACTACGGGGGCGAGACGGACGAGTCCGGCGGTCATCGCGCGCCGGGACCCATGTCTCCAAGAGCTTATTGTACCCGAAGTCGGAGTGTCCGGTCGCGAGCCGAATTCCGCACCGCGACGGTCATTGGCGATGGTCCGGGGTGGCAGTCAGTGCGTGCGCACCGGCGCCGGCGAGGGCGAGCCAGGAGCGGAGCTGGACCACGTCGGCGATGCCGCAGCGGAAGCCGATGTAACCGTCGGGGCGGACGACGACGATGCCCGTGCCGGGGATGCTCGTGAGCCGGTGGACCGCGACGTGGGGACCGAGCGATTCGTGCTCAATGGGCGCGGCGTCGCGGTGCAGCAGGACGTGGAACCCCGGCCGGGCGAGGAGCGCGTGAAGCCGGGTATGCCGGCCGTCGGCGGTGGTGACGGTCGCGTCCGGGAGGCGATGGCCGGCGCCCGGGCCTCCTGGAAGGGAGGGAGTGCCCTCGACTGACAGGGGACTATCCGGGTAGGCGACGCGTAACTGGGATACCCGGCGGACTCCCGCCGCGACCAGCCGGCGGCGACCGAGGATGACGGGGATCAGCGGCGCGCCGACGGGGGCAATCGTCCCGCGGAGCAGCGAGGGAAGCGGGCCGGTGGACGCCTCGCCCCAGAAGATCAGGTGGGTCAGCCGGAGGATCTGCCGCACGACGGGGCGGCGCTCGAAGTCGTAGGAGTCGAGTACGAGGTCCGGGTCTGAGGCTGCGGCGGCGCAGGCGAGTTTCCAGCCGAGGTTGACGGCGTCCTGGATGCCGGTGTTCATCCCCTGGCCGCCGCCCGGGGACGATACGTGGGCGGCGTCACCGGCGAGGAACAGCGGACCCTGGCGGAAACGGGATGCCAGCCCGAGCTGCAGCGCGTAGCGTGCCGACCACGCGAGGGCCGTGATCCGAGCGTCGACGCCCACGGCGTCGAGGAGTGCCTGCAACTCGGCGCGGGCGACCGGTGGACCTGGTTGACCGTAGTGGATTAGGTCGTGCCCGGCGGGACGGGTCGCCAAGATGCGCCAGGTTGCCTTCTCACCGAGCGAGAAGAGGAACACCAAGCCGCCACGCGCCGCCGCGACGTGGGCGACGCCGGGGGCGAGATCGGCGTCGATCTCCGCGTCGGCAATCACCACCTCTTCCCTGTACGGCTTGCCGCGCCACGCGATCCCGGCGAGGCGGCGCACGGTGCTCTCCGGGCCGTCGCACCCTGCGACGACGGTGCAGTCCACGTCGTGGAGTCCCGCGGGTGAGCGAATCGTGGCCCGGACGCCGGATGGCCCGTGCTCCAGATCGACGAGTTCGGTGCCGCGCTCCACCACGACGCCGCGTGCGGCGAGTGCCCGATCGAGAACGTCCTCGATGTCCGTCTGCCGCACCAGGGTCAGGTGCGGGAACGCCGTGTCCGGCAGCGCGAAACCGGCGAGGGTGACGCGGACCACCCGTGCGCCAAGGTGCAAGTGCACCTCCGGGGCGGTATCCGCCCGGTCCAGGATCGCCTCGGTGACACCCAACGGGCGCAGAACCTCGAGGGTGCGCGGGTGCAGGATGAGGGCGCGGGACGGCCGCCATAGCTCGGCGCGCCGGTCGATGATCCTGACCCGCGCTCCGAGGGCGTGAGCCTGGAGTGCCAGAGTGAGGCCGGTTGGCCCTGCGCCGACCACGAGGACATCGGTTGCTTGGCTCATGACGTCGCCACCACCCGCCACCACGCCTTCGTGTCTGTGGATGTAGTGGCCCCGAGCCGCGCCGGAGCCGCAAGCAGGTCGTCCCGCCGCAGGCCGGGCAGTACCTGGTAGTGGATCGAGCCCGGCACGCACACCAGCGCGAGCACCTGCCAGAGGCAGCGAGCGTAGTGCTCGGCGCGGTCGGGACCGTCCCACTCGTAGACCCCCCGGTAGACCCCCTGTTCGTCGTTGGCGAGCCACAGTTTGGAAACGAAGCCGGGGAAACCCACGAACAGCGGGGTATTGAGCAGGCTCTCCCAGCGGAACAAGGTGTGCCCCAGGCCGCGGACGGCCCGCAACCGGAACGCCACCACGAGGACGCAGGGGTCGGTGGGCACCCGGTGGACGACCGTCTCACGGTAGACCGGCGCGGACGTCCTGTCCGCGAAATGCAGGCACGAGCCAAGGTGCTCGTGCCGTAGATGTATCCGACGGCGAGCCGCCAGGGTGATGGTGCTGGCGACGCAGCGGACCTCTGCCCACGCCGCGGTGCTGATGGGCAACGGAGTCTGGTCGTTCATGGTGCCCTCGCAATCAGGTCGGCCGCTCGGTGAGGACGGTGCTTCGCGTGCGGTGCGGCTCGGCTTCGGCGGGTCACATCCCTGTTATGCGGGTCATACAAGGTGCCACCGTTACGATAACCGGCCCACGATCACGTGCTCGCAATAGAACCTGCTAAGAAGTGTCAGATGCGTTGCTAATTCGGGGATCTAATTGCGGAAGTGGCTGGATCTCCGTCGCACGGGCGTGAAGGGTGGCACGGAGATTGTGACGGAATTAACATTCCATTGGACCGCCAGATCGGGTACGGTTTGGACAGGTCTGGTGGGCTAGTCGGACAGGTGGAACGACCGGCCTCACCTGGTATGGTACGCCGGGGAGCGCAATGAGGCGCTCGGAGGCCGAAGGTGACGGGAGTGGTGCCGTGGAGGTTATTTCCGCCGATGTGGCCGGCGTCACGCTCCTCGATCCACCGGAAGTCGTCTGTGTAGCGACCACGCGGGATCCCGCTCAGGTGGCGCGCTGGAGGGACAAGCTGGAGCGGGCGAACATGCCCGTCCGCACCCAGACGATCAGCGTGAGTCAGCCGGGGCAGGCGCGCGAGGTTGTCTACCTCCTCTACGTCCGGCCCTGCGATGAGGAGGCTGCCGTGCAATTGATCGGGTCGCAGCCGGGCCTCCCGATTTTCCCCCTCGCGCACCTTCGTCAGACCTGGTAGTGACGCCGAGAGTTGACCTCGGGGCACGGTTCCTGCTGCACGCGCGGAGGCGCGGAGGATTGGTGCCGCGTGACTGGCATCGGGTCATGCGATCGGGAACCTTCCCAGGGAACGCGACGTCTCATCAATAGGCGCGTCAACGGTGATGCGCCCCACGGGCGGTGCCCGTGGCATGACGGAGGATTAGAGTGACCGAACGAGAGTTGCTGCGAATCATCGCCGCCTCGCCGAGCAAGCCGGGCGACCTCGTCGTCGAAGACCGGCGCGGGGAGCGGCGGCTGTTCATCGGCTCCACCGGCACATTGAGCCGGGGGACGCTCAATCCCGACTTCGTGGCGGCGCTGCTGCGCAGCGACCGCTGGGAGCCGATCGACGACGACCAGTGGTACTCACTGGAGGAACTGCGACAGCGCTTCGCCTCGGGGCAACCAGAGAGTGAGCGCACCGGCGCGCGGCGGCTCGTCGCCGCGCTCGGAGGTCGCGCTCGCTGATTCGCAGGCGATCACGCACCCGGCACCGAGTGGTGCCGGGTGCGTTTTTTTGTGCCGTGTGGTGCAGCTCCCCTTGACAGCGCCGGCCGCTCCGCTAATATGTAGGTATCCTACATATTAGCACTGCGAAGGGAGGCCCCGCATGGCAGCAACCCAGATCCCCGGCTATCGCTACGGCGACCCGTCGCTCCCACCCTCGGCGCTCTCGCTCGGCGACCTGCACCGGATCCAGCAGGCGCTGCTCTTCAGCGAGGAGGATGTCCGGGCGCTGCGCCGAGCCGGGGAGATCCTGGCGCCGCAGGTCTCCGACATCCTCGACGTCTGGTACGGGTTCGTCGGAGCGCACGACTTCCTGCTTGCCTATTTCTCGACGCCGAACGGGCCGGATGCGGACTACCTCGCCCGGGTCCGAGCGCGGTTCGGTGAGTGGATCCTGGACACCTGCCGGGCCGAGTATGATGAGAACTGGCTGGCCTACCAGGCTGAGATCGCTCGCCGTCACTATCGGGACAAGAACAAGACGGATGGGGTGCAGGGCGCGCCGCCGTTCATCCATTTCCGCTACGTCAACGCCCTCGCCTACCCCATCTACGCGACGATCCGTCCGTTCCTGGAGAAGGGGGAGTCGGACCCGGCGGAGGTCGAGCGGATGCATCAGGCGTGGCTGAAGGCGGTGCTCCTGCAGGTGACCCTCTGGAGCCAACCGTACCTGCGAGAGGGAGCATTCTGACGGGTGAGCCTCTACGACCCTGAACGCCGGAGGAACGACCCGGCGGCTCGCGTCGGAATGGCGCTACTCCGCCTGGCCCAGGCGGTAAAGAAGCTGTCCCTCGCCGAGGCGGAGGAGCAGGGCCTGACGCCGGTGCAGGCGCAGGCGCTCCTGTTCATCCGCCATACCAAGCCGTTTCTCGCGTCGGTCGGACGGCTGGCGGCGGAGTTGGGGACGACCCACGCGACGGCGATCGGCGTCGTGGACGGCTTGATCCGACGCGGGCTGGTGACGAGAGAGCCGAGCCCGTTCGACCGGCGGGTGACGCTCCTCCGGCTCACCCCGGACGGTGAGGCCGTCTGCCGGAACCTCGACCGGCTGGGCCGGACGCTGGCGGACGCGCTCGGGCGGCTCGACGCCGACGATCTTCGGAGCCTGGAGCGGAACTTGGGGGCGCTGGTGTGGAGCCTGCGTGAGATGGGAGCGCTGCAGGTGAGCGAGCCGTGCCGCGGGTGCGTGCACTTCCGAGAGAACGCAGCACCGGGTGCGGCCGAGCCACACCACTGCGCGCTGATCGACCGCTATCTCTCGGAAGCGGACTCACGGCTCGCCTGCCCCGACTTCACGCCGATTGCGCTCGCGGGTCGGAACAGACCAGACGACACCAAATAGGCGGCGCGGGCGCACGGGCCAAACCACCGTGCGATGACCGCCTTCGGGGTCACACATCCGCGCAAGAACACCCGCCCTCCCGGTGCGGAGCCGGACGGCGGCCTTGACATCCCTGGCGGGGGTCTGATACATTGCTCACAATCTCATCTGGCGATGAGGGGAAGTAGTAGCGCGTTTCGGCGCACAGCGAGCCGGGGGACGGTGTGAGCCCGGTGCGAGCAGAGCGCGCGAACTCGTCCCTGAGCCGTCGGGGTGAAGCCGGCAGGTCTAGCTCCGACCGGGTCGCGTCCGTTAGCACGCGCAGAGTGGGCACCGCTTCGAACCGGAGCAGTGCCAAGTAGGGTGGTACCGCGGGTGAAGCCCGTCCCTTCCGAGGGACGGGTTTTTTGATTGCCGTGCGCGGCACGAGCGGATGGACGATAGGGTGATCGGGCAGATGGCAGCGCGCTACCTCGACCTTCTTGGGCTTTTCCTTCTTTCCCTTCTTCGGCCCCTTGGCGGGGCGAGAGGCGCGCTGGGAGGCTGCCCGTAACGCGGGCATACGCATCAGACCGGAAGACTCACCGGCCTCCCAGCACGGGAGGCCGGTTCGTTTATCCGGCACTTGTCAACACGGCGGATGGAAGAGGAGCGGAGGTTCCCGATGAGCGACAGGTTGATCATCTTCGACACGACGCTGCGCGACGGCGAGCAATCGCCGGGTGCGACGATGGCGACGCCGGAGAAGCTGGAGGTCGCACGAATGCTCGCGCGCATGGGCGTGGACGTCATCGAGGCTGGCTTCCCGGCCGCGTCGCCCGGAGACCTGGAGGCCGTGCGGACCATCGCGCGCGAGGTGAAGGGGAGCGTCATCTGCGCCCTGGCGCGGGCCAACGACCAGGACATCGACGCCGCCTGGGAAGGGGTACGCCCCGCGGAGGAGGCGCGCATCCACACCTTCATCGCGACCTCGCCGGTCCACATGGAGTACAAGCTCCGCATGACGCCGGATCAGGTCGTCGAGGCGGCGCGCCGGGCCGTGACGCGGGCTCGCGGCTATGTCTCCAACGTCGAGTTCTCGGCCGAGGACGCGACCCGCAGCGACTGGGACTTCCTCTGCCGCATCTTCGCCGTAGCGATTGAGGCCGGCGCGACGACGATCAACGTGCCGGACACGGTGGGCTACACCACGCCAGCCGAGTACGCGCGGCTCATCCAATACCTGATGGAGAACACGCCCGGCATCGAGAACGTCGTGGTCAGCGTCCACTGCCACGATGACCTGGGGATGGCGACGGCCAACACGCTGGCCGCGATCCAGGCCGGCGCGCGGCAGGCGGAGGTAACGATCAACGGCATCGGCGAGCGCGCGGGCAACACCTCGCTGGAAGAGGTGGTCATGGCGCTCCACACCCGCAAGGACTTCTACGGCGGGATCATGCCGCGCATCGAGACCCAGATGCTGGTCCCGGCGTCGCGGCTGGTCAGCCGGACGACCGGGATCGTGGTGCAGCCGAACAAGGCGATCGTCGGTGCCAACGCGTTCGCCCACGAGGCCGGCATCCACCAGGACGGCATGTTGAAGCATCGCGACACCTACGAGATCATGACGCCGCAGTCGGTCGGTTGGGAGGCGAGCCGGTTGGTGCTCGGCAAGCACTCCGGGCGTGCCGGCTTCACTGCCCGCCTCAAGGAACTCGGTTACGGCGATCTGAGCCGGGAGCGGATCGACGAGCTGTACCGGCGGTTCATCGACCTGACCGACCGGAAGAAGACCGTCACCAACGCGGACCTGATCGCGATCGTCGAAGAGGACTTGCAGCACGGGCCGGAGCGCTACGTGCTGTCCGGCTGGCGGGCGCATTCGGGGTCTAACGGCCAGGCCGAAGCCTGGGTCAAGATGGTCATCGACGGCGTCGAGCGGGAGGCATCGGCGGTCGGGAACGGGCAGATCGACGCGCTGTTCAAGGCGATCGACCGGCTGGTGAACAGCGGTTGTACGCTGGAGGCGTTCCACATCGACGCAGTCACCCCGGGCGAGGACGCGCAGGGCGAGGTGACGGTGCGCGTGCGCTGCGGCGCGAACATCTATAACGGCCGGGGCGTGGCGACCGACATTGTGGAGGCTGGAGTACGCGCCTACTTGATGGCGCTGAACCGGGCAGGGGTAGCAACGGAGGTGACGGTCTAAGCATGGGCCAGACGATGACCGAAAAGATCCTCTCGCGCGCGGCGGGTCGCCGGGTGGAGCCAGGCGAGATCGCCGAAGTCGCGGTGGATCTGGTGATGACCAACGACATCACCGCGCCGCTGGCGATCAAGGAGTTCAAGAAGACCGGGCTGGAGCAGGTCTTCGACCCGAACAAGGTCGTGTTCGTGCCGGACCATTTCGTCCCCGCCAAGGACATCAAGGCGGCCGAGCAGGCGAAGGTCATGCGCGAGTTCGCCGTCGAACAGGGGGCGATCTACTTCGAGGTCGGCCGCGCCGGCATCGAGCACGTGGTGCTGCCGGAGAACGGCCTGACGCTCCCCGGCCAGGTGATCATCGGCGGGGACTCCCACACCTGCACCTACGGCGCGTTCAACGCCTTCGCGACCGGCATGGGCTCGACCGACATCGCTGCGGCGATGGCGCTCGGCACCACCTGGGTGCGTGTGCCGCCGACGATCAAGTTCGTCTACAACGGCACGCTGCCCGAGGGCGTCGGCGGCAAGGACCTGATCCTCTACACCATCGGCCAGATCGGCGTGGACGGCGCGCTCTACGCGGTCATGGAGTTCACCGGCGAGGTGATCGACGCCCTCGACATGGACGGCCGCATCGCCATGGCCAACATGGCCATCGAGGCGGGCGCCAAGACCGGCATCTTCGCCTGCGACGACAAGACCCGCGAGTGGCTGGCCCGCGTCACCGATCGGCCGTACGAGCCGGTTGAGAGCGACCCCGACGCCGAGTACCTGAAGGTCATCGAGTTTGACGTATCCAACCTCAAGCCGGTGGTGGCGCTGCCGCACCTGCCGTCGAACGTCTACCCGGCCGACGAGGTGGGCGACATGCCGATCCACCAGGTCGTCATCGGATCCTGCACGAACGGCCGGATCAGCGACCTGCGCGAGGTGGCGAAGATCCTCAAGGGTCGCCAGGTGCACCCGAACGTGCGCTGCATCGTCATCCCGGGCAGCCAGGAGGTGGCCAAGCAGGCCACGCGCGAGGGACTGGCCGACATCTTCTTGGAGGCGGGCGCGATCTTCTCCACCTCCACCTGCGGCCCGTGCCTCGGCGGCTACATGGGTGTCCTGGCCAAGGGCGAGCGCTGCGTCTCGACCACCAACCGCAACTTCCGCGGGCGTATGGGACACCGGGAGGCCGAGATCATCCTGGCCGGTCCCCAGGTCGCCGCCGCCAGCGCGGTGCTCGGCCGTGTGGCCTCGCCCGCCGCGTTGAACTAATCGGGTAACGACGGGGCCGGCCGCCGCGCGGCCGGCCAGCGCAGGGAGCGCAGGCGAATGCTGATTCGAGGCAAGGTCTGGAAGTTCGGGGACGACATCGACACCGACGTGATCATCCCCGCGCGCTATCTCGTCACCTTCGAGCCGGAAGAGCTCGCCAAGCACGTCATGGAGGACATTGACCCGACCTTCGCGAGCAAGGTTCAGCCGGGCGACATCATCGTCGCCGGCAAGAACTTCGGCTGCGGCTCCTCGCGTGAGCACGCGCCGATCGCGATCAAGGGCGCGGGGGTCGCCGCGGTGGTCGCCGAGTCGTACGCCCGCATCTTCTTCCGCAACGCGATCAACATCGGCCTGCCCGTCATCGACGCGGCGGAGGCGGCGCGCGAGGCGGAGACGGGCGACATCCTGGAGATCGACACTGAAGAGGGCGAGATCCTCAACACCCGCACGGGCAAGACCTACCGGGCCGCGCGCTATGACGACTTCATCCAGGACATCATCAACGCCGGTGGCCTGATGGAAGCGGTAACGCGGCGCGTCCAGGAGCGGCGGGGGGAGCAGCAGCCCTCATGAGCGAGCGCACCTTCCACATCCTCCTCCTGCCGGGCGACGGAGTCGGGCCGGAGGTAACCGCCGAGGCCCGGGCGCTGCTGGAGGCGGTCGGGTCGGCAATCGGCGCGCGCTTCGTCTTCACCGAGGGCCTGATCGGCGGCGCAGCGATCGACGCCTACGGCACCCCGCTGCGGGACGAGGAGATCGACGCGGCGCTGGCGAGCGATGCCGTGTTCCTCGGCGCCGTCGGCGGCCCGGCCTGGGACCACTTGCGCGGGGACGCGCGGCCGGAATCCGGCCTGCTGCGCCTGCGCAAGGCGCTGGGACTCTTCGCCAACCTGAGGCCGGTGCGTGTCTTCGACGCGCTGGTGGACGCGTCCCCGCTCAAGCCGGAGATCGCTCGCGGGGCCGATCTGCTGGTCGTCCGCGAGCTGACCGGGGGGCTCTACTTCGGCCGACCCTCCGAGCGGCGCACCGACGAGGCGGGTCGCCGCGCGATCGACACGCTTCCCTACGCCGACCACGAAATCGAGCGGATCGTCGATCTGGCCTTCCGCCTGGCGCGCCAGCGTCGCCGCAAGGTCACCAGCATCGACAAAGCCAACGTCCTAGCGACCTCTCAGCTCTGGCGGGAGGTGGCCACCGAGGTGGCCGAGCGCTACCCGGACGTCACCCTGGAGCACATGCTGGTCGACGCCGGCTCGATGCGCCTGATCGCCCGGCCGGCCGACTTCGACGTGCTGGTGACCGAGAACCTGTTCGGCGACATCCTCAGCGACGAGGCAGGGGTGCTGGCGGGGTCGCTCGGGATGCTGCCCTCGGCGAGCCTCAATGGTGAGCCACCAACCCGCCCCGGGACGGTCGCGCCGATGTTCGGCCTGTACGAGCCGGTCCACGGCAGCGCGCCCGACATCGCGGGCCAGGGCCTGGCGAACCCGCTCGGCGCCATCCTCAGCGTGTCGCTGATGCTGCGCTTCTCGTTCGGGCTGGCCGATGCAGCTGACGCAATCGAGGCGGCCGTGGACGACGCCCTGTCGGCGGGCTACCGCACCCGCGACATCGGGGGCACGACGACCACAGCCGAGCTGGGCGCGCAGGTCCGCGAGCGGGCGCTGGCGCGCCTCGGCGGGTGAGCTGGACGCGGGTGGTAGAATATGCGCAGGCGTCGGGAGCGCGGTCGCGCTGCGCGGTGCCTTGACACCTGGCACTGAGCCGGTATGATTTTGTTAAGGATTGGTTGCGAAACGCCGGCGACGCCCGTGCGACGGGTACGGGGCGAACGTGGAGGAAGTGACTCATGATCACGATGACGCCGGAGGCGGTGGAGCGCCTGAAGGAGTACCTGGCGGACGAGGGGATTGAGGACGCGATGCTGCGCGTCTTCGTCGCCCCGGGTGGGTGCTCCGGGCTTCAGTACGGTATGTCGGTCGAAGAGGTCGCCGAAGAGGATGACCATATCTTCGAGCAGGACGGGATCAAGCTCCTGGTCGATCAGTTCAGCGCGATGTACCTCGAAGGCGCCGAGATCGACTACGTCAACAGCCTGATGGGCGGTGGCTTCACCGTGCGCAACCCGAACGCGGTTGCGACCTGTGCCTGCGGCCACTCCTTCGATACGGGCGACAACGCCGGGACCGCTCAGGGCTGCGGCTGCGGCGTCTAGGCGCCGGCCGCGCTCTCCGTACCCGCGATCGCAACGACAGCAAGCAATAGCACGCGCCGGGTTTCCGGCGCGTGCTACGTTTGGTGCTCGAATATGGCGTTGTGCGATCAGACCATCGCAACGGGTGCCGGTGCCGGAGTCGCTGCGAGTGCCCCCCTCCGGCGGCGCCACGTCGTCTTGATGGGCTGATAGTGGCTCATTCGGCGCAGCCGCGCGAAGTCGGCCGGTGGGACCGGCTGCGGCGTGCTGTCGGATTCGAGCTGCAGGAACCCTTCCCCTCGCCGGTTCATGAGTAACCTGCGCCCGGGGTGGATTGCACTTTCAGCGATGACGCGATAGTGTTCCATCTCGGCGCTGCTTTCCAGAAACCTCCCTGTCACCATAACAGTAGCTAATGCATGTTCCGTGCCACGTCGCCTCCGCCCTCGCCCCGCGCCGATCCCTGATTGCTGATCTGTAAGGAGAAAACCGGTTCTGATGAGGAGAAGCACGCCGTCGCCGCCGCGGGCTCGGCCCAATCGGGGTGGTCCTGGTACAATCGAAGTGCCCGCGCTGGGCTTCGGCGCGGGCATCCCTGGGGGAATGTCGGAACTGGCAGACGAGCATGACTTAGGATCATGTGCCGCAAGGCGTGTGGGTTCGAGTCCCACTTCCCCCACCCTCACGAGATTTCACCTGTGATCGAGGGACGGCCCGCGTTTTCGTGGCTTGGTCCGTCCGCTGACAGGGGCCGCTGACAGCAGCGCAGCAAATGCGCTGCTGTCAGCGCGATGCTTACCAGCCGCGGGCCGCGACGAGATCCGCGCCGAGGCGCCCGAGGAGCACCCGGTGCGGCTCCGGGTTGTCAGGGTGGAACTCGAAGCGCGCTCGCTCGAAGTACTGCACGGTCAGCCCGGTGTCGGGGTCGGTGAACTCCTCGGAGATGGGGTAGCCGAAGAGGGCGAGACTCTCGCGGTAGGAGACCCCCGTCTCGCCGAACTCCAACCCGTGGTTCTTCCAGTACGCTCTGAAGCCGAAGCAGAGCCGGTGGCCGGTTTGCGAAAAGAAGGTGCAGTTCGCGTCGCTGGGAGTGTCGGCCGGGAGGGATGCGAAGGCCGGGTGGTCCAGCAGACCGCGGCGCGCAGCGTCCTCGGCCCCGAGCCGTCCCAGTTCCACCTCGTACGGGGTGCCGGCGTGCTCAGGGTGGTACTCGAAGCGTTGCCGCTCCAGGTATTGGACCGTGCGGATCGTGAAGGGATTCACCTGTGTCTGTGAGAACTCTTCGGTGAGGGGGAAACCGAAGACCGGAAGTCCCCCTGACTCCTCCCAATACGCCTTGAAGCCGTTGCTCAGATAGTGACCCGTTTCCGGGAAGTAGCGCCATGCGGCACTGGAGTCGCTCGGCGCTGGGCGGGGCGACGTGGGGAGAACGCTGCTGATGGGTACCGCGTGGACTTCTCGGCCCTCGTACGACCAGGGAACACCGCCACCCCAGACCGTACCCGCCTGACCCCAAACCAGCATGTCACCGCGGACCATGAGCACGAGTTCGGTGAGGGTATCCCCCGTCGGGACCGTGAATCGGCTGTCGGTTTCGCGGTCGTATCCCACGAACTCCCGCACCGAACAGCGGTACCCGCGGCACCCTGAGGTATCCACGAAGATGTAACGGCCGTTCGTCCGGGGGTTCGTCACCGACACTTGGTCACCAACAAAGAGAACTTGTGACTGATCGGTCACCACGTCGTGCACGACGACGCGCGCGTCCGACATGGTGTAGACCACGAGATTCTCGAACAGATCGAGGCCGCCAAGTCCGAAAGCGATTCCCTCTTGCACCGGAATGGGCTCGTCCCCTATCGTAGCTACGTAAATGAGTCCGCGCTCATAGGGTTCTCGCTCGACCCAGGCAACCCTATCCTCCCAAATTGCCGCATCCAACAGCAACCGGTCCGGGGGAATGGTCCGGATGGTTACGGGCGGTGCCATCGTCGCCAGGTCGCGGGCCTTCAGCAGAGTGCTCGCCCCTTGGGCCTCTTGCCATAGCACGGTCGTCCCGAAGATCCCGTGGAGGTATTCAAATGACTCTGTGATCGCGACGTCGAACTCATGCCCCGTGGCGAGATTCTTCCCCCGAACATCAGCGATTCCGTCGCCTCCATATTGCTGCCAAACCACCAGGTCACCCGAGATTCCGACCTTGTCGATGCCAATCTGGGGCGGCGGAGCGTAGACCAGGAACGGCTCCTGGTCGCCCTCTCTCATGGCATACACGCCTGCCGGATCCTCCGAAGAGAGCCACACGAGCGTGGTGCCGTCTGTGGTTGGGGCAAAGCCGGTGGGGACGAATCCACCCGGACTTGGCGCCGCACGCACGCCCTCAACGCTGAGGCTCATCACCAGCAAGGCGAGCGTGATGATTCGGAGTCGCCAGTGGCGGCGCATCCTACCAGAGCCCTTCCTTCCGGTTCGTCGATATCCGATCCCCACAACATCCCCTCTCCGTACTGGTCGTTCCGTATCCCTTGCCCATGGTAGTGACAGCCGGTTCCCTCGTGGTTCCCTGTCGAACGAAACGATCGGTATGTTCGATGCGCCTCATTGATCGAAGGCTCATGTGGCTGGACACCCGAGGAGCAAGACCGATGCGCGGTCGGTGCGTCGTGATCGCGGGGCTGCTGATAGCCATCGCGGCGCTGGTGGTCACTGGGGGTGCGTCGCCGGTTGGGGCTGGGGAAACCACCCGTCGAGTGCTCACCCCGGAGATAGCGGAACCGTCAACCTGCGCCTAACTACGGGTGGCTCCGAGCCCGAGGGCGGTCGATCCGGGGATCGTGGTGCCGCGGCCGTGGCCGGGAATCGGTCCGCGCAAGGAGCCGGGGCCTGGCGGGGAGGCATTGCGCGAGAAGCTTCGCGGTCACCAACCGCCGCCGTCGGCGTGTCAGCCGATTCCTCCGGCGGCGTTCGTCGGTCCAGGGCAGGACCAACCGTAGAGGACAACCTAATGAACGCGAAGCGCCGGCTCCTCGCAGGCGCTTCGGGTCTGGGCGTGTACGTTGTGCCGCTCTTACACGTCGCGCTCGGATTGCCCCAGCGCGGCCTGGGCGGCGGCGAGTCGCGCGATGGGCACGCGGAACGGCGACGCGCTCACGTAGTCCAGGCCCGCCTGGTGGCAGAACTCGACGCTGCTCGGGTCGCCGCCGTGCTCGCCGCAGATGCCCAGCTTGATGTCGGGGCGCGTCTTGCGGCCGCGCTCGACGGCGATTCGGATCAGCTCGCCGACGCCCTCACGGTCGAGGACCTGGAAGGGGTCGTTCTTGAAGATGCCGTGCTCGACATAGTACGGCAGGAAGCGGCCGGAGTCGTCCCGGCTGAGGCCGAGCGTTGTCTGGGTGAGGTCGTTGGTGCCGAAGCTGAAGAACTCGGCCTGCTCAGCGATCTTGTCCGCCAGCAGCGCCGCGCGCGGGAGCTCGATCATCGTGCCGACGAGGTAGGGGATGGTGCGGCCTGCCTCGGCGAACATCTCCTTCGCGACCCGGTCGACAACCTCCCGTTGGAGCCGGAGCTCCTCGACATCGCCCACGAGCGGGATCATGATCTCCGGGTGAACGTCGACCCCCTCGGCGGCAACGTCCAACGCGGCACCGAAGATGGCGCGGGCCTGCATTTCGGTGATCTCCGGCGCGGTGATGCCGAGGCGGCAGCCGCGGTGGCCGAGCATCGGATTGGCCTCCCGGAGTGCCACGACCTTGTTCTTGACGATCTCGGGGTCGATGCCCATCGTCCGCGCCAGTTCCTCGATCTCGGCGTCGGTGTGCGGGAGGAACTCGTGGAGCGGCGGGTCGAGGGTGCGGATGGTGACGGGGAGCCCGTCCATCGCGCGGAAGATCCCGGCGAAGTCCTCCCGCTGCATGGGTTCGAGCTTGGCCAGGGCGGCGCGGCGCTCTTGCTCGGTGGTCGCGATGATCATCTCCCGCATGGCCCAGATGCGGTCGCTCTGGAAGAACATGTGCTCGGTGCGGCACAGGCCGATGCCCTGGGCGCCCAACTCGCGGGCCTTGGCGGCGTCCTCTGGTGTATCGGCGTTCGCGCGCACGCCGAGCTTACGGATCTCGTCGGCCCAGCCGAGCAGCGTCGCGAGGTCGCCGTGGACCTGGGGCTCGATGGTCGGAACCTTGCCGAGCATGACGGCGCCGGTCGAGCCGTCGAGCGTGATGTAGTCCCCCTTCGGGATGACCGTGCCGTTGATGGTGATCTGCTGGCGGTCGTAGTCGACCTGGAGCGCGGTGCAGCCGACGACGGCGGGCTTGCCCATGCCGCGGGCGACGACCGCGGCGTGCGAGGTCATCCCGCCGCGGGCGGTAAGCACCGCGCGGGCGGCCAGCATACCGTGGAAGTCCTCGGGCGAGGTCTCCAGCCGAACCAGGATGACGTCGTGGCCGTCCTCGGCGAGCGCCTTGGCTTCGTCAGCGTCGAACACGACCTGGCCGGTCGCGGCGCCGGGGCTGGCGGGCAGGCCGTTGGCCAGGATCTCACCGGTATGGCTGGGATCGATGGTCGGGTGGAGGAGTTGATCGAGCTGGCTGGGCAAGACGCGCAGGACGGCTTCTTCCTTGCTGATCAGCCCCTCGTTGACCATGTCGACCGCGATCTTGACCGCCGCCGCGCCGGTGCGCTTGCCGGTGCGGGTCTGGAGCATGTAGAGCTTGCCGTTCTGGATCGTGAACTCCAGGTCCTGCATATCGCGGTAATGCTGCTCCAGCCGCTGGGCGATCTCCTGAAGTTGCTGGTAGGCCGGTCTGACGTGCGGGTCGTCGGCCATCTGCTCGATCGGCTGCGGCGTCCGCACCCCGGCGACGACATCCTCGCCCTGGGCGTTGGTGAGGTACTCGCCGAAGAGGCGCTTCTCACCGGTGCTCGGGTTGCGGGTGAAGGCGACGCCGGTGGCGCAGTCGGGCCCCATGTTGCCGTAGACCATCGCCTGGACGTTCACGGCGGTGCCCAGGTTGTGGGGGATGTTGTTGGCGTTGCGGTAGTCGATGGCGCGACGGTTGTTCCAGGACTCGAAGACGGCGATGATGGCGGCGCGGAGCTGATCGTGGGGGGCGTCCGGGAAGTCCTGTCCCGCCTCGCGGCGGACGATCTCCTTGAACTCAACGACCATGCGGCGCAGGTCGTCGGCCGGCAGCTCGAAGTCGTTGCGCACGCCGAGCGCGCGTTTGTGCTCATCGATGACGTCCTCGAACAGGTCCGCGTTCACGTCGAGGACGACCTTGGCGAACATCTGAATCAGGCGCCGATAGCAGTCGTAGGCAAAGCGCTCGTCGGCCTCGGCGGCCAGCCCCCGGACGGTGACGTCATTGAGGCCGAGATTGAGGATAGTATCCATCATGCCCGGCATGGAGAACTTGGCGCCCGAACGGACCGACACCAGCAGCGGACGGTCGGGGCTGCCGAAGGTGCGGCCCATCTGCCGCTCGATGTCGGCGAGGCCTTCGAGCACCTGCTCCCAGAGTCCCTCCGGCAGGCGCGCGCCGTCCTCGAAATAGGCGTTGCAGGCTTCGGTGGTGACCGTGAAGCCGGGTGGCACGGGCAGACCGACGTTGGTCATCTCCGCGAGGTTGGCGCCCTTGCCGCCTAGCAGGTCCCGCTGCTGTGCGTTCCCGTCCCGGAAGAGGTACACCCAGCGATGCGCTGCCATCGGTTCCCTCCTGATGTTCGGGGAGGATCCCCCCAACGGTTCGCTGCGGCGTGCGGAGAGTTGCGCCCGTTTCCGCACGCGACTCCCCGGCTGACCGCGTTAATCTACGGTCAGATTAGCCAAGCTCGCCATCAGGCGCTTCTGCCCGTGGCGCTTGAAATTGACCGTGACCTCCTGGTCACCTCGTGATGCACGCACCGCAGTAACGATGCCGTCGCCGAAGTGCGGATGGAACACGCGCATCCCGGGCCGGAGGTCGGGCACGACCGGTGCCGGCTCGGGGGCCGGCCCATTCCTGGCCGCGATCGTCGTGCGCGTGCCGAGCCGTGGCGTGGCAGTGCGCAGTGCGGTAGTTTCGATCAACTCCGGCGGAATGGCGTCGACGAAACGCGAGCGGACGCTGACATCGTCGCGTCCCCAGACGGTGCGGCGGAAGGTGTGGGTGATGTACAGGCGCTCCTTGGCGCGGGTGATCCCGACGTAGAAGAGGCGGCGCTCCTCCTCGACCTGCGCCTCGCTCTCCATCGACCGGGCATGGGGCAGGATGCCCTCCTCGGCCCCGACCAGGAATACGACCGGGAACTCAAGCCCCTTCGCCGCGTGGAGGGTGATGAGGGTGACCTGATCGCCGCTCTCGTCGATGGTGTCGGCGTCGGCGATGAGGGCCGACTCTTCAAGGAAGACCTCCAGGGCCTCCGACTCGGGCAACTCATCGTAGGTCATGAGCACGTTGCGGAGCTGGAGCACGTTCTCCCAGCGCTCCAGCGCCTCCGGGTCGCCGCCCTCCTGGAACTGGGCGGCGAAGCCGGTCTGCTGGACGATCGCGTCAAACAGGGCCGAGAGGGTCATCGAGCGGCTCTTGACCTCCAGTCCCGCGATGGTGCGGTAGACATCCGCGAGCAGCTTCGCGGGGCGGGTGCCGACCGGCGGCGCGGGGGCGTCGCTCTCGCCTGCGAGCGCGGCCAGACCGGTATAGATCGGCAGGCCCGTCTCGGTCGACCAGCGCTCCAGCTCCTGCAGGGTACGCGCGCCGATCCCTTTGCCGAGTGGGGTGTTGGCGAGGACTCGCTGAAGGCTTACCGCGTCGCGCGGGTTGGCGATCAGGCGCAGGAGCGCAAGCGCGTCCTTGATCTCGCGCCGCTCGTAGAACCGTGTGCCGCCGACAAGCTGGTACGGGATGTCGGCTCGGATGAGCGCCTCCTCCAGCGGCCGGCTCTGAGCGTTGGTGCGATAGAGCACCGCGATGTCACGGAAGCGGTAGCGCCCCGACTGAGCTAGACGGTGGATCTCGCCGACGACGAACTGCGCCTCCTGGGCTTCGTCGTAGGCCTCGCGCACGACCAGCCGGTCGCCGCGCGGGTTCTCGGTCCGGAGCTGTCGGCGGATGCGCTGCGTGTTGGCGCGGATCACCTGGTCGGCGGCCTCGACGATCACGCCGGTGGAGCGGTAGTTCAACTCCAGGTGCACCTCGGCGGCATCGGGGAAGTCGCGCTTGAACTCCAGGATGTTGCGGATGTCGGCCTGCCGCCAGCCGTAGATCGACTGGTCGGGGTCACCGACGACGCACAGGTTCCGGTGCCCGGCCGCCAGGGCGTGGACAAGCAGGTACTGGACGTGGTTGGTGTCCTGGTACTCATCGACCAGGATGTAGCGATACCAGTCCTGATAGCGGCGGAGGACCTCGGGCTGCTCGTCGAATAACCGGACCGTCTCCACCAGGAGGTCGTCGAAGTCGAGCGCCCGGTTACGGCGCAGGATCTCCTGGTACCGCGGGTAGACGCGGCTGACGATCTCTTCCCAGTAGGTCTCGACCTGCTCGGCGAAGCGCGCCGGGTCGACCACCTGGCTCTTGGCGGCGGAGATGCGGTTCAGGATCGGCCGCGGCGGAAACTGCTTCGGATCCAGGTTGAGCGCCTTGAGCGCCTGCCGCACCGCGTCGATCTGGTCGGCATCGTCGTAGATGGTGAAGCGCGGGTCGAGGCCGATGAGGTGGCCGTCGCGGCGGAGGATGCGGACGCAGAGTGCGTGGAAGGTGCCGACGGTGAGCTGCCGGGCGCGCTCGGGTCCGACCAGAACCTCCAGGCGCTCGCGCATCTCGCGTGCGGCCTTATTGGTGAAGGTGACGGCCAGGATATTCCACGGCGAGACGCCCCGCTGGTCGATGAGGTAGGCGACACGGTGCGTCAGCACCCGTGTCTTGCCGCTGCCCGGCCCGGCGACGACAAGGACCGGGCCCTCAGTGATCGTCACGGCGCGCTGCTGCGCCTCATTCAACCCGCGGAGCAGATCCACGCCCACGGAAGACGGCTCCCACACCAAACCGGCTCGTCCCTCCCTGCGATTCAGACTCCTGAGGCCGATTGTACCACCCGATCTGCGGACGTACGGTCTGTTCGGACACCGTAACGTGCCGGCGGAACTCAGTTTGACGTGAACGCGAGCGCCTGCTACACTTACTGGCGCTCTGAGCGCCGGTGTAGCTCAGCGGTAGAGCAGGGGACTCATAAGCCCTTGGTCGGTGGTTCGAATCCGCCCACCGGCACCATCAATAGAAGAAGACGACGCGGGGCCGAAACCCCGCGTCGTTTGTATATTTTGAGCTGTTCGGGCGCTAGGCGACTGGCACCTGTCACTTAGTCGCTATGAACTGTCGTAGGCGCTGGATTCTGAGGCCGGGTGGCGGTTGAGGCAGGCGCTCGTACAACCAGTTGGCTAAGACGAGAAGGCGTTGCTGGTTGGGGAAATGATTGGTTAATTCATCGGTGGTCCCTCTGGGGCGTGGTCACAGGCCCATTCGACCGTTGACCTGCATCATCTGTGACTGTCTGTAGGACTTCGTCCCAATCGTTGATGAACAGGCGGAGTACGTCATCCGCGCAGAACCCCTCATTCATGTGTCCTAAGTCTCGTCTGATCTCCAGGAGTATCTCGGCAAGCTTTCTAGCGAGGCGCAATCCCTGCTCTCTCCGTGCCGCGTCATTCATTGCCACGCCGGCCCCTAACTTCTTGAACTCTCCCCACTTCTTGAGCACACCGTCTGATCCCCACACGACCATCTCTCCCATGAGGTGGGTTAGGTGTCGGATGAGGGCTGGGTCGGGGTCGCGCTTTGTGGCGGAACTCGGAGTGGCCCGTTCCAGTGCTAGTTTCTGTCCATTGTGCTTCCCGTTCCGTGCTTGTTTTTTCTCCGTTTGCTTTTCTGCCAGCATTTGCTTAATGAGGAGGTCAACGAACTGGCTGTAGACCCGCGATTTCCGCTCTCGAAGAGCCTGCGCGGCCTGCATCTCCCGGTTGGCCTTTAGCTGAGCCTGGAGTTGCCACACCCCGAGTCCTCCCAGGATGATCGGCGATGCCAGTGCCAGGACGACGTCGGGGGCGTAGATGGCAAGGATGGTCAGCACGCCGACGGGGACAAGAACTACCGCGGCTCCCAAGAGCGTGGTTCCTCGCGTGGATCTCCTTGGAGACGAATGTTCATCGCCTACCATGGACCGCTCCTCCTACCACATGTAGCGCCGAACATTAGTTCTTGTGCCACAGATGGTAGCACAGGTGTACGTTCACAAACAAATCTAGTCTCGTCAGATCAGGCCCGCCGTCCACAGTGCGACCAGGTGTCTGGCGGTGACGATGCGGCGAGCAAGCACATCGCCAAGTACGATGATCGCTTTGGACATGAGCACTCACGTGCGCGGGGCTTGGGATCTGGTAAGCGAGATCAAGGCTCGCATCCGGCGAATGGAAGCGCTCGTCGCTGCGTGGGCAGGTGACTACCGCCCCAGGCGGCGAGCCAGGGACCAGCCCGCTACGAGGGCCGCGCCCATGAGGGCAAGGCGGGTGGCGGGGTGGTGCTCGAGGACGCGGGTGTAGAGGCTGGTCGGCTTGGCCTTGGCGGTGAACTGGCCGGTGGTGGTGTAGGTCTCGGTGGGCATCGGGGCGTCGAAGGTGTCGCGGCCGTCGTCGGCTTGGTCGGTGTGCTGTGCCCGGAACACGAGATCTCGGACGAGCATGAGCCGGTCGAGGAGGCCGGGCATCGCTGCGTTGAGGATTGCGAGCGGGCGGCCGGGGCCGATGTAGATCTCGGCCCGGGGATGCTCGATGGCGAACAGGATGGTGTCGGCCACGGCGCCGGGCTCGTAGATCGGCGGAATGGGGTGGGGGACGAACCCGAGCCGCGAGCGGGCGTGGTTGGTGAACAAGGGCGTGTTGATCGAGAGCGGCATGATGAGGACGACTTTGATCCCCGGGTGATCTCGCGCCAGCTCCACGCGCAGGGCCTCGGTGAAGCCCTTCACCGCGAACTTCGAGGCCGAGTAGGCGGCGAGAAGGGGAGTGCCGCGAGCGCCGACGGCCGAGCCCACGTTGATGATCGTGCCCTGCCTCTGGCGGATGAGATGCGGTAGAGCGGCCTTGGTGCCGTGGATGGTCCCGAGGACGTTGACCTGCATCAGTCGTGTCGCGTCGTCGATAGTCATGTCTTCGACGCGGGCGGCCAGGTAGAGGCCGGCGTTGTTGATCCAGGTGTCGATGCGGCCGAAGCGGTCCACGGCGGCCTGGGCAAGCTTCTCGACCTGCGGCCAGTCGGCCACGTCGGTCGGGACCACGTGGGCTTGGCCGCCGGCCTGCTCGATCTCCCGTGCCAGGGAGGTGAGGGCTTCCGCGTTCCGGGCGGCGAGGACGAGGGAGGCACCGCGTTGACCGAGGCGGAGGGCCGTCTCGCGGCCGATGCCGGATGATGCGCCGGTGATGACGACGACCTGCTCACGCAGCGGGCGGGGCATGGTTCTTCCTCTCGTCCAGGGTGTTCGGATCACGCGCGGATGTACCGGTTGCCGGCACCGGAGCACGTGTGATGCCACTCCCGTCGCACAGCGCACGGTGAGCGTGGTGCGTTCGTCGCGGGTGCGGCGGCACCCGGTGGGCGCCTCCCGGCGTGCGTTGGTGCGCCGGGCCGAGTACCATGGTGGCAGCGCGATGGGCGCGGTCGGTGCCGGATACCGGTCGGAGTGGAGGTGTCGATCATGCCGGAGCGAGCCGCAATCTACACGTGGTTCCGCGGGGAGCAGCACCCGGACCCGGAAGACGACCTCGACTCACAGGAGGAGCGGTGCCGGGCGTACGCCCTCGCCCAGGGTTACCGGGTGGTCGACGTATTCCGGGAGACGGCTTCGGAGCCGGGCGATGAGCGCCCGGAGCTGAAGCGGCTCCGGACACTCCTCTGGCGGCGTGGGCTGGACGTGATCATCGCGACCCGCCCGGATCGGGTCTACGTCGACCTCAACCGCCTGACGCGCCTCAGCAACGAGGCACGTTTGATGGGCGTGCGGCTGGAGTTCCTCGAGCAGCCGTTCATCCTGCCCGAGGAGTGATCGCCGGCCTGGCTCCTGTGCAGCGGCGCGCGGGATCAGCGGTTCAGGCGCCAGATGGCCGCGTTGAGCACGGTCGCGAAGGTGGTCCAGGCCAGGTAGGGCAGTAATAGCCCCGCCGCCCGACCGGAGACGCGCGAGAAGCGCAGGGTCGTCGCGACGAGTGCGCTCCACAGGGCAACGATGTTGATCAGCGCCGCGAAGGGCGAGCGGGCCCCGAAGAAGGCGGCCGACCAGAGCACGTTCAGCCCGAGCTGGACGCCAAAAAGGCGGAGTGCGGGCCGCGCCTCCGGGTCCGTGTCGCGTCGCTGCCATATCATCGCGGCGGCAATCCCCATGAGGGCGTAGAGCACGGTCCAGACGGGGCCGAAGACCCAACCCGGTGGGTTGAAGCGCGGCTTATTCAACGTTTGGAACCAGCCGTTGAGGCCGGCTCGGGTGAAAATCGAGCCGATCAGGCCGGCGCCTTCGCAGATAAGGACGGCGACGATGGCCGGCTTGACGAGTCCGGTGCTCCTACGGGTTTCTTCCATCTCTTCCATCCTTCCCCAGATCCTGGATATGGGTGCAGGCGCGTTGTCCCGGTGTCCATCACCCGCACGCGGCCTCTGCCCTGCGTGTCGCTTACGCACGCCGCGGGCCGCGCTTGGGTGCTCCCGCCGGGTGATACACTCGCGGCGACGGGAGACCGGGCCTGACCCGGCGGACGGAGCGGTGGCGGCAGTCGTGGTGGCGTCTTTCGAGCGACACGTCCAAGAGGCGGTCGAGCGGGCCGGTCTCGGCCCGGATGACCGCGTGCTGGTCGGTTTCTCCGGCGGGGCCGACTCATTGGCGCTCACCGCGGCACTTCAGGCGCTCCACGCGGCGGGTAGGGGGCCCCGGCCGCTCGCGCTGCACGTCAACCACCGGCTTCGACCGGAGGCTGACGCCGATGCGGACCGCGCGGTGGCGCTCGGGAAGTCCGTGGGGGTGACGGTCGAGGTCGCGACGGTCGACGTCGGCGCGTGGGACCGGGTGCTGCGGGAGGGAACCGAATCGGCGGCGCGGGCGGCACGATACGCGGCGCTGGCGGCGGCGGCGCGGGAGCAGGGCGTGCGCTGGGTCGCGGTGGCGCACACGGCCAACGACCAGGCGGAGACGGTGCTGCTGCGGCTCGTGCGCGGGGCCGGGCTCGACGGCCTGGTGGGGATGCGGGAGCAGACCCACCGGCCGGTGCCGCTTGACCCCGACGAGCGCGAAGTGGTGTCGCTGTGGCTACTGCGGCCGCTGCTGGGGCTGACCCGCGCGCAGGTGGAGCGCTACGTCCGGGCGCGGGGCCTGGTGCCGATCGAGGACACGTCGAACGTGTCGCCGGTCTACCGGCGCAACGTGGTGCGGCATGCGGTCCTACCGGAGCTGGAGCGAATCGCTCCGGGAGTGGTCGAGACGATCGCTCGGACGGCAGGGCTGCTCGCGGACGACGCGGCGTATCTCCAAGCGGCGGCCGACGCGACGGCTGCGGAGATCGTGGGGCGGGCTGGGAGGCTGGTGACGGTCGCGCGCGAGGCCCTGCGCGACCTGCACCCGGCGTTGCAGCGGCGGGTGCTGATCCTGGCGGCGCGGGCGGCGGGCGTCGACCCGGCCGGGCCGACGGCGGAGCGGGTCGAGGCGCTGCGGCGGGCGGCGATCGAGGGCGCGGTCGGGCGCCTGATCGAAGTCGGCGGGGGCGTCGGGGCGTGGGTGGACTACGAGTCGCTGGCCCTCGGGTCGCTCGCGAGTCTGGAGGAGGATCTGCGCCGGGCATCCGGCCGGCCGCTGATGCCGGCGGGTGCCGTGGAGCCACTGGTCGCGGGGACGGAGATTGACATTCCGCTCCTCAATGGTTGGCGACTGCGAGGCCGGGTTGGGCAAGGCGACTGGCGCCTGCGCACGCGCCGGGCGGGAGATCGGGTGGTCGTGTCGGGAGGGTGGCACCGCTCATTACAGGACTTCCTGGTCGACGCCAAGGTGGCGGCGTATCTGCGAGACTGGCTGCCGCTGCTGGAGCGGGATGGGTTGATTGTGTGGGTGGCCGGAGTGCCGTCTCTGGCGTTCGACGGCGCCGGGACGACGCTCCGGTGCGAGCGGTTGGAGGACTGCTGAGCCGTGGCGGAGGGTTTGAGGGACATACCCCTGCACCGGGGGCTGGACCGGATCTTGATCGACGAGGAGACCCTGCAGGCGCGCGTCAGGGAACTGGGGCGGGAGATTCGGGAGTACTACGGTGATCGCACCCCGCTGCTAATCGGGGTGCTAACCGGCGCGTTCGTCTTCATGGCCGATTTGGCGCGGGCAATGGAGATTCCGCTCCGCGTCGAATTTATGGCGGTGTCGAGCTACGGACAGGCGACACAAACGTCGGGTGTGGTGCGGATCCTGAAGGATCTCGACCGTCCCATCGAAGGCGAACATGTGCTATTGGTCGAAGACATCATCGACAGCGGACTCACTCTGGAATACCTGATCGATGTCTTGCAGCGGCGCAACCCGGCCTCGCTGCGGCTGGTTGCACTGCTGCGCAAGGACAAGCCGCGCAGCGTGCCCGCACGGGCCGATTGGGTGGGCTTCGACATCCCGGACGAGTTCGTCGTTGGCTACGGCCTGGACGTGGCCGGCCGATACCGGAACCTTCCGTTCGTCGCCGTGGTCAAACCCGACGCCGTGCTGGGCAAGTAGGGTGCGGATTTCCCGGCTGCCGAGGCGTCGCGTCCTGTCTGTTATAATCAAGCTACCCTGTTTAGCCCGCGTGACCGTGGCGCAAGCACAGGGACCAATCGATGCGCATGGCGCGGTCGGAGGGCACTGAATGGCCGAAAACAAGTGGCTACGCAATGGATTCGTCTGGATCGTCCTGATCATCGCGGTCGTCGCGCTGTGGGTCACCTTCATGAAGGACGGGGGCAGCGCGCGGGAAGAGAACTTCGCCGATGTTGCCGCGGACATCCGCCAGGGCCGCGTCGCGCGGATCGTGATGACCGAGGGCTCCAACGACATCCAGGTGCAGTACATCGGTGAGGAGGAGCCGCGCAGCAGCCGGCTGCCACCGGATGTCAACATTTACCAGGCACTCGAACAGTACGGCCTGTCGGGAGCGGACGTCGAGATCCGGGTGAATCCGGCGAGCCAGTGGGGTAACTGGCTGAGCGCGCTGACGTTCATCCTGCCGACGCTGTTCCTCATAGGTATCGTCGTCTTCATGATGCGGCAGGCCCAGGGGACGAACAACCAGGCCATCTCCTTCGGGAAGAGCCGCGCGCGGATGTTCACGGGCAACAAGCCGACGGTGACGTTCGCCGACGTGGCCGGTGTCGAGGAGGCCAAGGAGGAGCTGGTCGAGGTCGTCGAGTTCCTGAAGTACCCGGACAAGTTCGCCTCGCTGGGTGCGCGCATTCCGCGCGGGGTGCTGCTGGTTGGCCCGCCCGGAACAGGCAAGACGCTCCTGTCCCGCGCCGTGGCCGGTGAGGCGGGCGTCCCGTTCTTCAGCATTAGTGGTTCCGAGTTCGTCGAGATGTTCGTCGGCGTCGGCGCCAGCCGCGTCCGTGACCTGTTCGACCAGGCAAAGCGCAACGCGCCATGCATCGTCTTCATCGACGAGATCGACGCGGTCGGACGGCAGCGCGGTGCTGGTCTCGGCGGTAGCCACGACGAGCGCGAGCAGACGCTGAACCAGATCCTGGTCGAGATGGACGGCTTCGACAGCACGACCAACGTGATCGTCATCGCCGCCACGAACCGGCCGGACGTGCTCGACCCGGCACTGCTGCGGCCGGGCCGCTTCGACCGGCAGGTCGTGCTCGACCGGCCGGACATCGCCGGGCGGCGCGCGATCCTCGAAGTCCACTCGCGCGGCAAGCCGCTGGAGAGCGATGTCGACCTGGAGGAGCTGGCGCGGCAGACGCCGGGCTTCTCGGGTGCCGATCTGGAAAACCTGGTCAACGAGGCGGCGATCCTCGCGGCGCGACGCAACAAGAAGACGATCGGGCGTCGCGAGCTGACCGAGGCCATCGACCGGGTGATCGCCGGGCCGGAGCGCAAGAGCCGGGTGCTCAGCGAGCGCGAGAAGCTGATGACGGCGTACCACGAGGCCGGGCACGCCCTGGTGGCGCGGATGCTGCCGCACGCCGACCCGGTGCACAAGGTGTCGATCGTGGCGCGCGGCATGATGGGCGGCTACACCCGGGTTCTGCCCGAGGAGGACCGCTTCTTCTGGACGAAGAAGCAGTTCGAGGACCAACTGGCCGTCTTCATGGGCGGTCACGTGGCCGAGGAGCTGGTGTTCCAGGAGATCTCCACCGGCGCGGCCAACGACATCGAGCGGGCCACTAATCTGGCGCGCAGAATGGTCACCGAGTACGGCATGAGCAAGACACTCGGGCCGCTGGCGTTCGGCCGCAAGGAGGAGCTGGTCTTCCTGGGCCGGGAGATCAACGAGCAGCGGAACTACAGCGACGAAGTCGCCTACATGATCGACCAGGAGATCCGCAGCCTGATCGATACCGCCTACAAGCGGGCCCACGAGATCCTGAGCCAGCACATGGACAAGCTGGAAGCGATCGCCATGCTCCTGATGGAGGCGGAGACGATCGACGGGCACGAGCTGGAGGCGCTGTTCGACGAGCCGCGCCCGCGGCCGCAGTTGGTCGGCCCGCCGATAACGCGTCCGGCGGCGCTCGCCCATAAGGCGGAAGAAGCGGATCGGGGAGGCGAGCGATCGCCGCATCCGCAGCCGCACCCCTCACCGACGATGCGGCCACAGCCGGCGTCCTGACCGGCTGCACCACAAAGGCAACACAACCACCCGGGCACGACAACGGCCCGGGTGGTTTCGTCTCCGGGGAGTGTTTCCGGGAGCGACGACGCGCGCTCAGGACCGCGTGCATCTTGGTCGCGGCGCTACGAGCCGGCGACCTCGGGAGCGGCGGAGTCGGGGAGCGGGCAATCCATCACGATGGCGTCCAACTCGCTCCGCCAGGAGCGGTCGAGAACGCTGTGGTATTCGCGGCTACGCATGAGCCGCATGGCGTCGCGTGCGGTGACACGGACCAGGCGTGTGCCGCAGCCGGCGCGCAGGAAATGGCGGCCGTCCGCGTCGCGGAAGATCAGCGTTTGCGGTTGACTGAGCCGCCGGCCGATTACCTGGTAGGCCCGGGATTCCATGGCGCACCCTCCCTGTCTGGTGCGTCGAGCGGTGAGGCGGTGGGAGGTGGGGTTCGACCTATGCTGGGCCGGCGCACCTCCGCGGATCGTGCGAGCCGGTCACTGGACCTAGCTGCGATCGGGTCTGAACGGCTGAACCGTCGCGAGGTGTGCGACGGGTGGTGTGAGTAAGGTTCGTGGGTGGAGGCAGGGGGATTCGAACCCCCGACCTCTACAGTGCGATTGTAGCGCTCTCCCAACTGAGCTATGCCCCCACGATCGGCCCCGTCCCGGAGCCGCGAGAAGTATACGAGGGATGACGGGTCATTGTCAAACCGGCACCGCGCCGGGCGAGAGCCGTCGATTTCCCCGGTGCTGTCACGAATTTGTGACGATGGTCCTGGAGATCAGGATGACGCTGTTGCCCGAGTTTGTCTACGATACCGTCACCAAGGCCGCGTACGTACGGGCTGGAGACGAGGCCCGTCACAAGGCCCGAGCAAGCACCCCTTTATCCCCTTGTTTCCTCTGTTGCCCCCCTAGATCGTCTCCCCGGCGCCCCAGCGCCGGGTTCCCTCTTTGTTCCGCCAGCGCCCGGATCTGCCGGGCGCTGTCCTTTCGTGCAGGGTGAATGGCTGGCCGGTATGCCGCTCCATGCCTGACCCAAGATCCGATATCGGGCGCCACGTCGAGCATCTACCCTTGGATCTCGTGATGGACGATGCGGTCCACGACCGGCAACGGAGTCGGAGCAGCCGAGAGGAGCACGACGGTGATTGGACCGATGATGGAAGTTCATGCCGAGGCGCGGCGCCGGGACCTGCTGCTCGAATCCCAGCGCGGGCGGCGGATCCCCGAGGTGGGCGGCGAGAAGCGCCGGAGCATGCGGTCGAATATCGGCGGCCGCATCGTGCGCCTCGGAGTCTGGATCGCGGGCCAGCGATCCGCCTAGAGACAAGACAATAGCTGAGGTCGGCGTGCAGCCGGGTCCACGATCGGACCCGGCTCCTTCATGTTGACCGATCCTCTGTCTGACGCTGGCCCAACCACGCGGCCTCGGACAGAATAGGGGCGGAGAGGGGAGGACGCATGGCCTGGGTCTTTCTCGTGATCGCCGGCGTGTTCGAGATCACCTGGGCGGTCGGGCTGAAGCTGTCCGAGGGGTTCACCAAGCTCTGGCCGTCGGTGTTGACCATCGCGGCGATGATCTTGAGCTACGTCTTCCTCGCGCAGGCGGTGAAGTCGTTACCGCTGGGGACCGCCTACGCCATTTGGACCGGGATCGGCGCCGTCGGAGTCGCCGTCGCAGGCATTGTGCTGTTTCACGAACCGGCCAGCGTCTTGCGCCTCGTCTCCATCTCCCTCGTCGTCGCCGGCATCATCGGGCTGCGGCTGGCCACCCCCGCCTAGCCGGTTCCCCGGGCCACCGAGGCCACGTTCCCCCGTCACCCTACGACGACTGATACGGGCATGGCCCTTGCAGCCGGAGAATCAGCGATCAGGATGTCCGAACCAACCGAACCGGGAGCGCGAGAATCGCGCGTTCCCGCCGTCGTAACGGCTCTCGTAGGCCATCCAGCGCGCTGGACGGTCGCAGTCCCTACTCATCCAGCCGCCCGTGAGGCCGGCCGGTGTGAATGCGGCGTCGCCAGCCAGCGACCAGGCGGCCGCGAGGCGAGATCAGCGGCCGTGGACGGCGGCGGGTCGCCGCGTCCGCGAAGAGACGAGGGGTGCCATGAAGGACGGACAGAACACGCCAGGGACACCGCGGGACCGGCAGATCGAGGAGGCGAACAAAGCCACGATCGCCCATGCCTTCGAGGAATGGGCGGCGGGAACGGGCGGGCCCTTCGGGCTCTTGGCTGATGACGCCTCGTGGACCATCGTGGGGAACAGCCCGGTGTCGCGCACATACGAGAGTCGCCAGGAGTTCATGGACGGGGTGATTCACCCGTTCAATGCGCGGATGGCCTCGCCGCTCGTCCCGGCGGTTCGCTCGCTGTATGCGGAGAACGACTGGGTGATCGCCCTGTTCGACGCCTGCGGAACGGCACGCGACGGCAAGCCCTACCGCAACACGTACTCGTGGTACCTGCGGTTGCAGGACGGCCGGATCGTCGAGGCCATTGCCTTCTTTGACACGATAGCGTTCACGGACCTCTGGAACCGCATCACGCCTTAGCGCGCCGCATCGAGGACGCCGTGCGAGGTGAGCCAGGGCCGGTCGAGCCGGGTCGCCAGCCAGGCAGCACGGCTGCCGTATGCCGAGCCATCGCCGAGCACAAAAATAGCCCGGATTCATACTGAATCCGGACTGAGGGAGCGGGTGATGGGATTCGAACCCACGACATCCTGCTTGGGAAGCAGGCACTCTGCCAACTGAGTTACACCCGCATCTGTACCTGCCGACCCCCAGTATAGCAGATGCTTCGGCTCGTCGTCTAGAGGTGCGCCAGGGGTTCTGATGTGCCCGCTCCCGGTACCGTTGTCCTACGACGAGAAGGAACGTAATGGGACGTTTGTCCCGCGCGGGATCCTTCATCGCGGGCTACCTTGGTGAAGTGGTCCGTGTACGGCAACGCCGCCCGGAGGCGGCGTGAAGCCCGGAAGGGAAGGAGTACCGTGAGAGCTGCGCTGGTGAGGGTGACCGGGCGCTGGGTGGCGCTCGTCGCGGCGGTCGCCGCAGTGCTGGTGATCACCTCGCTCCTGGTGGTGCCGCGAGTGGCAGGTCAGCAGGGCCAGACGGTCGTCATCGACGTGGCCTTCGACCAGCCGAACATCCACCGCCTGGCGGACGCGCCGGCCGGGGCCTGGCCCGCGCGTGGAGAGGTGTCCTCCGGCGGCGGCAAGATCTTCGAACCGGACCTTGAGGCCACGGAGCAGATCGGGGAGTTCTACTTCATCGGCGTCGGCACCTCAGCACCGGACTACTTCGAGACGGCGGCCAACCATCTCTTTGAGGTGGCGCGCTTCGAGCTGTGGGGGCAGGGGAGCATCGACGTGATGGGCACCGTCACGTTCCGTGGCAAGAGCTACCTCTCCGTCACCGGCGGCACCGGTGCTTTCGCGATGGCGCGCGGCGAGTGCACCGAGGAGATGGTCGCTTCCCGTCGCGGGCGCTTCACCTGCTACATCGAGCGTTAGGTACCAACCCATCCCTTCTCTCGCGCCGTGGCGCCGCCTCACCCCCGGATGAGGCGGCGCCCGCTTCTCGTGAGCGCATCGGCTCGTTCCTCGTTACAATCCCGTAGGGGCTACATGCCCGAAGGATTCCGGACGGAGAGCGAGGATTGTTGATGCGTAGCCATCTCACCCATCTGGAGTGCACGGCGTGCGGGGAGACGTATCCCGCTGACCGGCTGATGACCACCTGCCCGGCGTGCGGCAAGGTGCTCTTTGCGCGGTACGACCTCGAAGCGGCGGCGAAGACGCTGACGCGGGAGGCGTTGGCCAGTCGGCCGTGGAATCTCTGGCGCTACGCGGAGATCATGCCGGTCCAGGATGCTCGCCATGCGCTCACGCTGGGTGAGGGAGGCACGCCGCTACTGCAGGCTTCCCGGCTCGGGAAGGCGCTCGGCTACAACCGGCTGCTGGTGAAGGACGACGGGCAGAATCCGACCGGCAGCTTCAAGGCGCGAGGGCTGTGTGCCGCGGTATCGCGAGCGGCGGAGCTGGGAGCGACCGCGGTGGCGATCCCCTCTGCCGGAAACGCCGCCGCGGCGATGTCGGCCTACGCGGCGCGCGCCGGGCTGGACGCCTACGTGTTCATGCCGGCCGACACGCCGGAGTCGATGAAGGCCGAGTGCCGCGCCTACGGCGCCAGGGTCTTCCTGGTCAACGGCCTGATCAACGACTGCGGGCGTGTCGTGCGCGCCGGCGCCGAAGCGCGGGGCTGGTTCGACGTCTCGACGCTCAAGGAGCCGTACCGGGCCGAGGGGAAGAAGACAATGGGGCTGGAGCTGGCCGAGCAGCTCGGCTGGCGCCTGCCGGATGCCATCATCTATCCCACCGGCGGCGGGACGGGCATCGTCGGGATGTGGAAGGCGTTCAACGAGCTGGAGCAGTTGGGCCTGATCGGATCGAAGCGCCCGCGGATGATCGTGGTCCAGTCCGAGGGCTGTGCGCCGATCGTGCGCGCGTTCGAGCAGGGTGAGCGCCACGCGCAGCTCTGGGAGGGCGCGGCGACAGTGGCGCCCGGCATTCGCGTGCCGGTGGCGATCGGCGACTACCTGATCCTGGACGCGGTGCGCCAGAGCGGCGGCACGGCGATCACCGTCTCCGATGAGGAGCTGCTGGAGGGCGTCCGCCTCGCGGCGACGCACGAGGGACTGTTCGTATCGCCGGAAGCGGGCGCGGTCGTCGCGGCGGCGCGGCTGCTGCGGGAGCGCGGCGTGCTGGGCCAGGACGACGAGGTGGTGCTGTTCGCCACCGGCGCGGGGCTCAAGCATACGGACCTGGTCACCGGGGAGTACCCGGTGCTGAACCCGGACGACCCGGACCTGCTGTCCGCGATCGACAGCGCGTACGGGGAGCCTACAGCGTAGGCAGCGGCTGGCAGCGGGGGCAGAAGCGGGTGCCACGCTGGGCCACGACGACGCGCGCGATCGGCTCGCCGCAGCGTGGGCACGGGTCGCCCTCGGCCAGGTGGTAGATGTGGAGATAGTGCTGGTTGTTGCCGGGGCGGCCAAGGCCGTCCCGGTAGTCGCGCAGCGTCGTGCCGCCGCGGTCGATGGCAGCGGCGAGGGTCACTCGTATGGCGTCCAGCAGGCGGGCGGCCTCACTGAGCGTGAGGGAGTTCGCCGGGCGCAGCGGGTGGATTCCGGCGGCGAAGAGCGCCTCGTCAGCGTAGATGTTGCCGACGCCGGCAAGGAACGTCTGGTCCAGCAGGAGCGCCTTGACGGTGCGCGACCGGGCGGCGAGCATGGCGGCGAACCGTTCGGCGGTGAACCGATCGTCGAGCGGCTCGGGTCCGAGGCTGCGGTCAAGCTCGGCGGCCTCGTCGCGAGTCAGGAGCGTGAGCCGGCCGAACTTGCGGGTATCGGAGAAGCGCAACTCTCGTCCATCGTCCAGGACGAAGGTCAGGTGGTGGTGCTTGCCGGTGGGCGCCTCCGGGGACGTGACGGTCAATTCACCGGTCATGCGCAGGTGCACGGCGATGGTGTCGCCGCTGTCGAGCGCGACGAGCAGGTACTTGCCGCGGCGCCCGAATCCGGTGATCTTGCGGCCGGTGACGCGCGCGACGAACTCGTCGGGCGCCGGTGCGGCGATGCAGCCGGTGAACGCCCCCAGCCGGACGGCGGCGATGGTGGCCCCGGCCACGGCGGCGGAAAGGCTGCGGCGGACGTTCTCGACTTCCGGTAGCTCTGGCACAGTCCACTCCGAACTCGTGTTCGCATAAGTATAGCGCCCACGGGCCGCGTGGAGAGGGAGGTGGAATGGCGAACGACTGCATCTTCTGCCGGATCGTGGCGGGAGAGCTCCCGGCCACAATCGTCTACCAGGACGACGAGGTGACCGCGTTCAACGATATCAACCCCCAGGCGTCGACCCACGTCCTGGTGATTCCAAACCAGCACATCACGTCACTCAACCAGGCGGAGGAGACGGACCCAGTGCTCCTCGGCCGGCTGCTCCAGGTGGCCGCCAAGGTCGCGCGCGATGCCGGGCTGGCCGAGTCCGGCTACCGGGTGGTTACGAACACCGGGCCAGACTCCGGGCAGACGGTCTTCCATCTCCATTTCCACGTCCTCGGCGGCAACCGGCTGCGCCTGCCGCTTGGATGATCTGAGCGACCGGTCCGCAGGGGCGGCGACATCGTGCCGGTCCCGCTGTTCCCACGCGCGAGCCGGGGAACGGGACCGGCAGGATGCCGGCGTGCCTCGTGTCCCGCGAGGCATCGCCGATGTGGCGGCCTCGCGAGTACACTTATCCGTGCGGCAGACGGTGGATGTCCCGGGCGTCCGGGGTGGTTGGTGGGAAGATGCTGTACCGCTTCGTCTCGGGCGATGTCCCCATCACGATCGTGCTCTACCTCGTGTTCTGGCTCTGGGCACGGGGGCGGGTGTCGCTGCTGCGGCAGGTGGCGGTGCATGACACTCCGGTGTGGAACTGGATCGGCCGGTTCACGCTTGGGATCGTCCTGGCCTTCCCGGTGTGGGTCACGCTGTTCGACAACTGGCGCCAACTCCTGGGCTACGGGTACTCACCGGCGAAGCGATGGCAGAGCGATCCGTTCGATACCGCGCTAACGGCGGAGCCGATTCGCGGCATCACGGTGGCGCTGCTGGTAGCGGGGCTGCTCGGCTGCGCGCTGCTCTACGCCCGGCATCGGGGGAGTATCCCGCTGGCCGTGATGTGGGCCGCGATCGGGCTAGCCTGCATCTACTTCCTGAACCCGATCCGCATCCGGCTCGACGTCTACCTCTACGGCGCGCAGGCGTCGCTGGCCGACCCGCGGCCGGTCGATGTCGGGTTCATCCTTTTCTGGGCATTGGGGTTGTACGCGCTGATCGCCGGGTTGCTCGCAGCCGGGGCGGCGCAACTCTTCGCCGTGGTTGCACTCCCGGTGCGCCTGGTCTACTGGCTGGCAACGCGCGGGCGGGTCGAGCAGGAGGCGCCGGTGTACCAGGTCTTCCAGCGCAAGGCGCAGGCGCTGCACGAACCCGCCGCTGGCGGTGAGCCCGGAGCACCCACCAACTCGGAGTCGGTGGGGTAACCGCCGCTACTCGTCGTCAAACTCGTCGTCGAACTCATCCTCATAGTCATCGCCGAAGAGCGAGAGGGGTCGCTCGCCGGGACCGCGGTCCGCACCGTGGCTGGAAGATAGGCCGCTCGACAACTCGCTGACGCGGAGTTCGGCCTGATCGAGCAGGTCGTTGCACCGGCGGACCAGTGCCACGCCACGCTCATACTCCTGCAGGGCCTGATCCAGCGACAGGTCACCCCGCTCCAGGCGCTCCACCACTTCGTTCAGCACGGCCACCAGGTCCTCGTACCCGGCGTCCGGCGGGACGACGTCAGCGAGCCATTCATCGTTGGGTCTCTGCGGGGGCGTGGACATGCTCCGCTCCTCTCGACGTTTCGACACTGCGCACGACGGCGCCGGCCTCCCCGTCGTGGAACTCCAGCGTCACCTTCTGATCAACCGCGAGGCCCTTGGCGCTGCGCAGCCGCTCGCCCGTTTCCCGGTCGAGCACGATGGCATAACCGCGTCGCAGGACACCCAGCGGGTGCAGCAGGTCGAGTTGCCGCTGGATCGCCTCGATCGCTGCGCGCTGGCTGGCGATGCGGCGGCGAAGGTGCTGGTGCATGATCTCGGCGCGGCTGTCGAGCCGCAGGCGCTCCTGGCGGATCAGGTTCTCCGGACCGTGCCGCTGGAGCCGAAGCGCCAACCCGTCCACCGTCTCGCGGCAGTCGCGCAGGAGGTCCCAGAGCGCGGTGTTGGCCCGGGCCAGCAGGCCGTTCACCTCGGCGGCCAGCTCGTTGATGTGCGGCGCCACAATCTCGGCCGCAGCAGAGGGGGTCGGGGCACGCACGTCGGCGACGAAGTCACAGATCGTGAAGTCGGTTTCGTGACCGACGGCGGAGATGACCGGGATGCGGCTGGCGAAGACGGCGCGGGCAAGCGCCTCGTCGTTGAAGCACCACAGGTCTTCCATCGAGCCGCCGCCGCGCGCGATGATGATGACGTCGACGTTGCCGTCGAGCTGCAATGCCTCGAGCGCGCGGATGATGGTGGGTGGTGCATCGTCGCCCTGCACCTGGGCCGGGGCCAGGACGAGCTCCGCCAGCGGGTAGCGGCGCCGCAGCACCGTCTGAATGTCGTGCCAGACGGCGCCGGTGGGCGATGTCACGACGCCGATCCGACGCGGGAGGCGCGGCAGCGGCCGCTTGCGCGACGGGTCGAATAGACCCTCCATCTCCAGTCGCCGCCGCAGCTCCTCGAACTGGAGATGCAGGAGCCCGGTACCCTCCGGCTGGATGAGGTCGACGTAAAGCTGGTACTGCCCGCCGGCCTCGTAGACCGAGACCCGGCCGTGGGCCAGGATGGCGTCGCCGTTCTCGGGCTGGAAGGTGAGCCAGCGGGCGTTCCCGCGGAAGAGCACGCAGCGGAGCTGGGCGCGCTCCGACTTGAGCGTGAAGTAGATGTGACCGGCCGCCGAGCGCACGAAGTTGGAGACTTCGCCGCGAATCCAGACGTCGCTGAGGATCGGGTCCGCGTCGAGCAGATCCTTGATGTAGGCGGTGACGTCAGCGACGTCGAGAATGCGCACGGCTGGCCCCTCTACGGCTAGGCGTGCGGCTTGATGCGCATCAGCGGGTGGCCGTACTCGACCGGCTCGGCGTCGCGCACCATGATCTCCACGACGGTCCCAGCCACGTCGGCCACGATCTCATTCATGATCTTCATAGCCTCGATGATGGCCACCGTCTGCCCGACCTCAACCGTATCGCCCACCTGAACGAAGGGCCGCTCACCCGGAGCCGGCGCCGCGTAGAAGGTGCCGATCATCGGCGAGGTGATGATGTGCCCCTCCTCGGCCGGTGCCGGATCTGCGGCCGGTTGGGTGGGCGTCGCCTGGACGAGGGCCTCGGCCGGAACGGGACCGGAAACCGCTGGCTCCTCACGGGCGGCCAACTCGATCTTCAGATCGCCCCGCTTGATTTCGAGCCGGCCGATGCCGCCCTCGCGCATGACCTTGACCAGCTCGCGGACGGTTGCCGTGAGCGCTGCGTAGTCGTCCGGCAGTTCCGTATGCGCCCCGTCCGGCGTGTCGGGATTCCTCGTCATCATTCAGGCCGCTCCACTCGCGCGCAGTGCGACTAGTTCACGCGCCCAAGATACTCGCCGGTCCGGGTATCGACCGTCACCACATCGCCCTCGTTGATGAAGAGGGGGACGTTGATCGTCAGGCCGGTCTCCAGGCGCGCGGGCTTGGAGCCGCCGGAGGCGGTGTCGCCCCGCACACCCGGCTCGGTCTGCTCCACGCGCAGGTTCACTGTCACCGGCAACTCGACATCGATCGGCTGGCCGTTGTGGGTCAGCAGGTCGATCGTCTCGTTCTCAATCAGGTAGTAGACCGCGTCCCCGAGCGTCTCCTTGTCGAGGGCGAACTGCTCGAAGGTGTCCACATCCATGAAGTGATACTGGCCCTCGTCGTTGTACAGGTACTGGACGCGCTGGCGCTCCAGCCGGACCGGCGTGAACTTCGAACCCGCCTGGAATGTCTGCTGGGTGATGGCGCCCGTGCGCAGGTTGCGCAGGCTGAGGCGGACGAAGGCGCTACCGCGGCCCTGTTTGACGTGCTGGAAGTCGACGACGCGCACCAGCTCGCCGTTCATCTCCAGCGTCAGGCCCTTCCGAAGGTCCCCAGTATCGATCATGCTGCCTCCATTGAATGCCGTTGGATGCCGTATACGAACGTCAGTCGATGCTCCGCTTGGCCGCGCGCGTCAGAATGCGGATGCCTTTGTCCTCAAGCACCCCGACGTCTTCAATGCGGACGCCACCCCACCCGGGGATGTAGATGCCCGGTTCGATGGTGACCACGCTGCCGGCCGGGAGCGGCTCCTCATTGCGCTTCGACAGCGCCGGTCCCTCATGGACCCGCACGCCGACCCCATGGCCCAGGGAGTGCCCGAACGCCTCGCCGTAGCCGGCCTGCTCAATCACGTCGCGCGCCAGGGCGTCCCCCTCGCGGCCGGTGATCCCCGCGCGGAGGCCGGCCTCGGCTGCCTCGAGCGCACGGAGCACGATCGGGTAGATCTCGCGCAGGCGGGAGTCCGGTTCGCCCACCCAGACGGTGCGGGTGAGATCGGCGCAGTAGCCGTCGACGCGGGCGCCCATGTCGATCACGATCGGCTCGCCCGGCTGAATCTGGCGGTCGCCCGGTTCGTGGTGGGGCAGCGCCGCGTTTGGGCCTGACGCAACGATGGTCGGGAAAGACGGGCCGCTGGCGCCGAGTTCGCGCATCGCGGATTCGAGGCGCCAGGCGATGTCGCGCTCGCGGTCGCCTGCCTGGATCGTGGCGGCGACCTGCTCGAAGGCGCGGTCGGTCACCTCGATCGCCCGGGCGATCTTCGTGATCTCGTCCGAAGTCTTGATCACCCGCATGTCGTCGACGAGCGTCCCGACGGGAACCAGCTCGACACCATCGCCCAGGCGCTCGGTCAGTGTCCGGTGATCCTGGTAGAGGATCGCCTTGTCTTCGAAGCCGACCCGCCGCACGCCCATTTCGGTGAGCAGGGTCGCGTCTGCCTCGGCCAGGCCATAGACACGGTCGAAGACCTCAAAGCCGGATGCCTGCTGCCGCGCTTGCTCGGAGTTGACGGTGCTGGTGACAAGGACGGCACGGTCGGCAGTGACGATGACGTGACCGCCTGACTCGTTTGGAGGGATGTCATCTCCGGTGTAACCCGTCAGGTAGTACCGATTTGACGGGTGGGTGATGACGATCGCGTCGAGGCCGAGCTCCGCAATCCGCTCACGGAGCACGGCAAGGCGGTCAGGCATCAGGCGTGGTCCCTTCTGCTTCGTACCGGTCCATGAGGTACCGCAGGGCGAGCAGGTAGCCGTCGGCGCCCAGTCCTGCGATCTGCCCGGTGACAACGGGGGCGATGACCGAGCGGTGGCGGAACTCCTCACGGCGGTACACGTTGCTGAGGTGCACCTCGACGGCTGGGGCAGCCACCGCCGCCAGGGCATCGCGCAGCGCGATGCTGTAGTGGGTCAGAGCCCCTGGATTGACGATGATACCACAGGCCACAGAGCCGCTGCGCTGGATCTCATCGATCAGCGCGCCTTCGTAGTTGGATTGCACGATGATCGTCTCGAAGCCGCGCTCGGCGGCGGCGTCGCGGATTCGCTGGTCGATCTCGGCCAGGGTCACCCGGCCGTAAATCGCCGGCTCACGCTGCCCGAGCATGTTCAGGTTGGGTCCGTGCAGAACCAGGATGAGCTTGCGCCGGTTCCGTGCGGACGTATCTGTCACCGAATCCACCCCTTGATACGCACTTCGTCGGTGCCGAGCAGGCCGAGCAGCACGACGTACGGCGTGCCCGCGTTCTCCGGATGGTATTCGAAACGGGCGCGCTCAAAATACTGCACCGTCCGCCCGGTGGCCGGGTCGGTGAACTCCTCCGATATCGGGTAGCCGGAGAGCGCCAGGGACTCTCGGAAAGAGACTCCGGGATCGCCGAAGTCCAGCCCGTGGCTGGTCCAGTACTCCCGGAAGCCGAAGCAGAGGCGATGGCCGGTCTCCGGGAAGAAGTCGCAGTTCGCATCAGGCGGGGTTGTTGCCGGGAGGGGGAGGAACGGCTCGGTGCCGAGCAGGCCGCGCCGCTCGGCCTCGGCCGCACCCAGGCGACCGAGCAGAACCTCGTAGACGGTGCCCGCGTTCTCGGGATGGTACTCGAAGCGCTGCCGCTCGAAGTACTGCACGGTGTAGACCTCGCCCGTGTCCCGGTTCGGCTCGCTGAACTCCTCGGTCCAGGGATAGCCGAAGACGGGCAGACCGCCGTTGCGCTCCCAGTATCCCTTGAAGCCGTAGGCGAGGGAGTGGCCGGTCTCCGGGAAGTAGACGCGGTCGGGCGTGGCCGGGAAGGGCGGCACGCGCGTGGCGGGCGTCGCCAACCGCGCGACCTCATCCCAGACGGCCGGGTCTTCGTGGCCGAGCCGCCAGAAGGCGAAGCCGCCGAGGCCTTCATCGAGCATCAGGTCGAGCTTGGCGCGGATGCTGGTGGCGTTTTCGTACCAGACCTCGTGCTGGTGCCCGTCGTCGTCCGTGTAGCGCAGCCACGGGGTTTGCTGCGTCGTGTCGTAGCCGCCCTGGGCGCCGGTCCGGGCCAGGAGCGCCTGCGCCTGGTCGTAGCGGACGGAGGTCGCCGGCCGCTTCTCCGTCACGTCCCAGTTGTAGCCGTACAGGGGCATGCCCAGCAGGAACGTTGCGGCGGGCATGCGGCTCTTGGTGTAGGTCACGACGTTGCGCACCCAGGGGAGCGGCGCGACGGGGCCGGGGCTGCCGCCGGCGTAGTGGTAGTCGTACGCCATCACGACGACGTAGTCGTTGATCGCGCCCAGCGCCTTGTAGTCGTAAGCGCCGCCCCAGGCCGTCGGTGCGTCGGAGGTGCGGGCGGCGATGGCCTGGGTGACGAGCTTGCCCAGCGGATGGAGTCGCTTGGCCAGCCGCTCCTGGAAGTCGGTCAGGAGCGCGGCGTCGCTCGTATTGACCGCCTCGAAGTCGATGTGGATGCCGTCGTAGTTGTTCTCCGTCACGAGGTTGACCAGGCGCTCGACGATGGCATCACGCTTCTCCGGCGTGGCGATGGTGTCGTGGAACGCGTCCCACTGGGGCACGTTCTTGATCATCGGGACGATCTTGACGCCGGCCTTGCGCATCACGCTCAGTGCCTCGGACTGGGAGAAGTCCTGAATCGTGCCGTCGGCGTTCAGGTTGTAGAAGTAGGGCGAGACGATGTCGAGCTGATCGACGTGGGCCTTGAGGGTGGCCAGCGAGGTCGGGTCGTAGGTGATGTAGTACCCCCAACGCACGGTCGCGGTGCGCGCGGCCGCCTCCCGCGGTGCAGGTACGAGTGCGGCGGCGAGTGTCGTTACCAGCAGAAGCAGAACTGCGCCCACGTGTGCCGCTCGGATTGAGCCGTGCTTGGCCATGTGCCACGTTCCCCTTCCCGTGTTGGCACCCGACACCCTGTGGCTTGCGGCCCGGCGCCGAGCACGCCTATCCGCGTGGGGCTACCTGTGCGCTGACCGCGGGGACGTAGACCTTGACCGGGATCGGCCCGTCCGCCCCCTCGATCTCTGCCTGCCCTGCAAACACGACGAGCGGGACGAGGAATTGTTGCGCCGCGGGCGACCCGGCCAGCGTATAGGCGAGCGACACGGAGGTCAGGCTGGCTGGCCCGGTGAGCGCCCCGTCGGACGTCGGCAACGCTGCGGGATCGATCTCGAGGTAGCCGCGCCCGGCGCGGATGTCGTTCCACAAATCTTCTGCAGAGCGAAGGCCGTAGTTCGACCGGCGCAGGGCCGCCGGCCACTGGATGTCGGCCTGGAGCACGGTGCCGTCGGCTGTGAGGGTCACCGACGCCTCCGGGGTGGCAGAGAGAATCCCCTGGGGTTCCACGGGCTTGATGGCGACGATGGCGCGCCCGGCGTCGTCGTCGCGCAGCCGCACGCTGCCCGGCCCGGCATCGGCACCGACCAGATGATGCTCAATGAGCCAGGTGCGTGCCGTCTCAATCAGGGCGTCGTCCCCGGGCAGGTTGGTTGCCCCGGACGAGTCGGGTGCGCTGTTGATATAGCGGACCAGATCGCTGGCGATGTAGAGGCTCCCGTCGGCGGTGCGGAAGCTGCCCCCACCCTGGTCGACGACCTCGCTTTCGATGCCGAGCGAGGCGGCGAGGGCCTGCACTTCGTCGAGCGTCCAGGTGCGGTGCTCCAGTGCGTAGACGGGCGCCTCGGTCGGGACGAGTTGCAGGCTCAGATCGAGGCGGTAGTCCAGGGTGATCGGCCTCCGCGCCGAGTTGCCGCTGGGCATGTCCGGCGCCGGGAGGTCGCCGAATTCTCCGACCACCGGGGTCGGCGTCGGCTCGACGGTGGGCGTCGGCGGCTCCGGCGTCGGCGTTTGCTGAACCTCCGCCTCCTGTTCGGTCGTTGGCTCCGCGCTCGGCGCTGCGGTCGGTGTCGCGACGCCGAGTGCTGCGGTGGGCGACGCGTTGGTGGTCGCAGCCGTCGGTGACGCGGCCGGCGGTTCCGCCTTGCTGCGGCTGTTGAGGATGAGCACGCCAACGATGGCGAGCACGATCACGATGAGGATGACGGACAGAATCAGATTGAGCCGGGTTACGGCGCCGCGGCGCGCCCCTCGCCGATTCGGTCCCTGTGCCATTCCCCCCACTTCCCAGACGCGGGCGGCAGCGGCGCCTGGCGCCGCTGCCGATGCTGTACCTGCTGTCGCCGGGGTCGGATGGCTGAGGTGCGGTGAGCGACGGTCCCCGGTGCGGTGAATGCCCGCCTCAGACGACTTCCTGGATGCGTCGCAACTCGATGATCTGGTCCCGCAGCAGGGCGGCCTTCTCGAACTCGAGCATCTTGGCCGCTTCCTTCATCTGCCGCTCCAGGTCCTTGATCATCCGCACCAGCTCGTCGGGCGGCAACTCGGCGATCGCCCCGGCCTTCGACTCGGCCCGGTAGGGGCTCGCCTCTTCGGCCACCGCGCGCACGCGGTCGGTCAGGTCACGGACCTCCTTGACGATGCCGCGCGGCTCGATGCCGTGCTCCTGATTGTAAGCGATCTGGATGGCACGGCGCCGGTAGGTCTCGTTGATCGCGGCTTCCATCGACCGGGTGACGGTGTCGGCATACATGATCACCGTCCCTTCGACGTGGCGGGCCGCCCGGCCGATCGTCTGGATGAGCGCGCTCTCGGAGCGCAGGTAGCCCTCCTTGTCGGCATCGAGGATGGCGACGAGCGACACCTCGGGCAGGTCCAGCCCTTCCCGCAACAGGTTGATCCCCACCACCACGTCGTAGACGCCGAGCCGCAGGTCGCGCAGGATCTCGATCCGCTCCAGCGTGTCGATTTCGCTGTGCAGGTAGTGGGTGCGGATGCCGATCTCCTTGAGGTAGTCGGCCAGATCCTCCGCCATCTTCTTGGTCAAGGTGGTGACCAGCGCCCGCTCCCCGCGGGCGACACGACGGTGGATCTCGTCGATCAGGTCGTCGATCTGGCCCTTGGTCGGCCGGACGCTGATCTCCGGATCCAGCAGTCCGGTCGGGCGGATCACCTGCTCGACGACCTGCTTGCTGTGCTGCAACTCGTACTCACCAGGCGTCGCCGAGACGTAGATTACCTGGTTGATGTGGTCCATGAACTCGTCGAAGGTGAGCGGCCGGTTGTCCCGCGCGGACGGCAGGCGGAAGCCGAACTCGACGAGGATGTCCTTGCGCGAGCGGTCGCCACCGTACATGCCCCGGACCTGCGGGATCGACATGTGGGACTCGTCGATGAACATCAGGTAGTCGTCCGGGAAGTAATCGAGCAGCGTCCAGGGCGGCTCACCCTCTTTGCGCCCGGAGAGGTGCCGGGAATAGTTCTCGATGCCGGAGCAGTATCCGGCCTCTTGCAGCATCTCCAGGTCGTACAGGGTGCGCTGCTTGAGGCGCGCCGCCTCCAGGATCTTCCCCTCCGCCTCCAGGTGCTTCAGCCACTCCTCCAGCTCCTCCTGGATGCTCTTGATGGCGCGCTGGAGCTTCTCCTGGCTGGTGACGAAGTGCTTGGCGGGGTAGATGTCGATCTCGTTGCGCTCGGCCAGAACCTCCCCGGTGAGCGGATCGATATCGACGATGCGCTCGATCTCGTCGCCCCAGAACTCGATCCGGACCGCGATCTCCTCGTAGGCGGGGAAGATGTCGAGCGTGTCGCCGCGGACGCGGAAGGTACCGCGCATCAAGGTCAGGTCGTTACGCTCGTACTGGATCTCGACCAGATGGCGCAGCACCTTGTCGCGCCGGACGGTGGCGCCCCGGCGCAGGGAGACGATCGTCTTCCCGTACTCTTCGGGGGAGCCGATGCCGTAGATGCAGGAGACGCTGGCGACGATGATGACGTCCCGGCGGGTCAGCAGCGCTCGCGTCGCGGCGTGCCGCAGTTTGTCGATCTCGTCGTTGATCTCCGCGTCCTTCTCGATGTAGGTGTCGGTGCGCGGGACGTAGGCCTCCGGCTGGTAGTAGTCGTAATAACTGACGAAGTACTCAACCGCGTTGTGCGGGAAGAACTCTTTGAACTCGCTGTAGAGCTGCGCGGCCAGAGTCTTGTTGGGCGCAAGCACCAGCGTGGGGCGCTGCACGGCCTGGATGACGTTGGCCATGGTGAACGTCTTGCCCGACCCGGTCACGCCGAGCAGGGTCTGCTGATCGTAGCCGCGCTGGAGCCCCTCGACCAGTTGGGCGATGGCTTTCGGCTGGTCGCCGGTCGGTCGGAGATCGGTGACTAGCTGGAATTCGGGCATGACATCTCCTCGCCCCGGTGTCGAACTGCCGGCGATCACGGCATCTCGAAGTATACCGAAGGCGGGGAGAGGACCGGGAGGCGGCGCGGGAGCCTAGCCGCGGCGCCACCAGTAGTCGCGCTCGGTAACAACGTCGACCAGGGAGGGCCGCCCGGCCGTGAAGGCGGCCGCGATGGTGCCGGTGAGGTCATCGGGCGACTCGACGCGGGCGTAGGCCAGCCCGTGGAGGGCCGCCAGCGCCTCCAGGTTCGGTGGCGGGTACGCGCTGCCGACTGCCGGGTATCCGGCGCGCTCCTGCACGCGCAGCAGGTCGAGATGCACACCCTGGTTGATGACGACGAGCGGAAGCGGCACCTGCATGCTGCGGACGTGGGCCAGCAGGGCCGAGCGAACCGTCAGCGGGGTGTCGGTTCCGAGCCAGATCACCGGTGCGCCGTCCCGGTGCAGCGCGGCCGCAAGGGCAAGCGCGAGCCCTCCGCCGGGCAACCCGAGACCGTTGCTCATGAGGAATGTGCGCGGTTGAGTGGTCGTCCAGAGCTGGGCGGCGACGAGCCCGACCAGGTCGGTCTCCACCGCGAGCGGCACGTCGGCGGAGGCCAACCGCCGCAACTCGGCGATGACGTGCTGCGGTGTCAGCGGGTGGGCGTCGGGGGCCGGGTGCCCGAGGGCGTCCTGAATGCCGCGCCGCACGGCGCTCGATCGCTGGTCGCCGTCCCCGTAGGCGCCCGCCTGGCGCGGGAGGTCGTTGGCGAGCGCGTTGAGCGGCCCCACCAAGGTGACCTCGGCGGGAAGACCGGGGTCCGGGCCGTTGGGGGTGAGGAGGATCGTCGGCACCGAGGTCCGCCACGGGCGGACGAAGTCGGCACTGGTGGCACCGAACGCGACGACGAGGTCGCTCTGTTCGATCAGTTCGACGATCGGGTAGTCGCCCAACGCGCCGTACACCCCGGCGAAGGCGGGGTCGGTCTCCGGCACTGCGCCTTTGGCCATCGGCGTGACGACCAGCGCAGCGCCCCACTGCTCGGCCAGCAGCCGTGCGGCCGTCTCGGCGCGTTCCTCGACCGCATCCGGCCCGACCAGGACGACGATACGTTGTGCGGCGGTGATCATGTCGGCCGCTCGGCGGCGGAGCGTCTCGTACTCCTCGCTAGGAGGCGGCGCGGGTGGGTGTGCCTGGCCGCGCACCGGTGCAGCCGGTCTGGTCAGCTCGTCGCTGTAGACCCGCAGGTGCACGACTCCGCGCGGCGGCGTGGTGGCCAGGTGCCAGGCCAAGGGGACCAGCTCTCGCGCGTTGTCGGCGCGCAGGCGGTAGGATCCTTTGCTCACGCTGGCGAAGAGTGCCCGCAGATCGAGCGTGCGCCGTGCGGCGATGCGGGTTTCGTCGCCATCGGGCTCGACGGTGATGGCGATGAGGGAGCGCCGCTCGATCTGTGCCTGGGCAGCAGCGGTGGCTACCGCGGCGGCGCTCGGGCCACTGCCGGTGACGATCACGCCGGTTCCGCCGTGGACGGCGCTCTCCGCCGCGGCGAGCATCGCGCCACCGGTGGCGTCGGGGGTGATGATGGTCGACACCCCCCGCAGCCGGCAGGCGTTGAGGATCGTGGCCACCTCGGGGTCGGGTACCACCGAGACGCGCTGGGTGCCGTTGCGCAGGAGATAGTCGGATAGGTAGAGCGCCGTGTCGATGGGAATCACCCCCGTCCGCAGAGCGTCAGGGTCGAAAGGTCCGCTTGCTCATGCGGGCGCTGCCGCTCGCGTCGCAGGAACCATTCCCGAACACGAGGAGGGGTCTGTGCCGTGCGTCCGGAACCGGCTCCGCGGCAATGCTACCACGGCACGGAACTGTTAGGGCAGGGCGTAGAATTCGGCCTCCTCGCCGCCCATGGCGATGACGTCGTAGATGTGGCGGGCCGCCCAACGCTGGCTGGCGAGCGGCAATCGGGCGACTGTTTCCTCCAGGTCACACCAGGCGTAGTCGCAGTACTCCTGGGAGAGCCGAGGCTGTGCGGTCGGCTCGACCTGCACGGCGAAGGCCGGCGCGAGGACCACGCTGTCGGTCTTGTGGTCGTAGAACTGATTGATGTAGTCGGCGGAGTAGAGCCTGGTCGGGATCAGGCCGGTGTGCTCCTGGACCTCGCGGCGGGCCGCGTCGACGGCGCTCTCACCCGGCTCGATCTTGCCGTGGACGGACTGCCAGGTGTCGCCGAGCACGAGGTCGGGGCGTCGGCGGACGACGAGGAACTGGGCACCATGCTTGGTCCGGCGAAAGATGTAGACGTCTACGATGTCGCTGACGATCCGCGGCATAGGTTTCCTCGAGTCGGGGCGCCGGTGGGCGCCCACGTGCCGACCGGCCAGCATGACGGTGCATCGACCGGCAGAATAGCACATCAACGAGGTGGACGCCACCGGTCCAATGCGCCAATTTTCGAGAGAGAAAAGACGCGCGGGCCGTGGACGGAGCGTCGACCGTCCCATGAGAGCGGCCCTCATGCCTGCCTCACGCTCAACGGTTGGGAGCAGGGAACGGCGCCCTGGGCCGGTCGCTAATCGCGATTCCGTAGTCGCCAGAGCTGGTAGCGGATCTCGCCCATGATGCCGGCCCGGCGGGGCGGCAGATCGATGTCCTTCCCGCGCCAGCGCTGGATGGGCGGCGGCGCGGGAGCGCGCCAGCGCAGCACGATCGGGGCGAAGAAGGCAAGGATGCTGGCGATGGCCAGGACCATGGCGAGGGTCGCCGACAGATCCCGCGCGACGATGGCGACCAGCGCCAGGCCGAAAGCGACGGCGATCCAGATCCAGTCGGGGGTTGCCACTCGCGGTCGTCGCGGGCCCGGCGGCCGGCGATTGAGTCCCCACCGCGGTCGCAGGCGCCGCCAGGTTGGCTCACGGTCTGCCTTGTCCAGGATCTGGATGATCTCTTCTTCGACCCGGGTGTAGCGCTTCTTTGCCATGATGACCCGTCACACCATCTGGAGCGAGGCTTTGGCCAACTCGCGCACCGCCTCGATGGTCCGGTCGATCTCCTCGGCGGTGGTGAAGAATCCCGGGCTGAACCGCACCGTGCCTCCCGGGAAGGCGCCCAACGCCTGGCACGCCTCCGGCGCGCAGTGCAGCCCAGTGCGGCAGGCGATCTGGAACGCGTCGTCGAGGGCCGCGCCGAAATCGGCCGGCTCCCAGCCGTCGACGGTGATTGAGACGACGGCCACGCGCCGTTCCGGGTCACTCGGCGACAGGACACGGACACCCGGAATCGCGCGCAGCCCCTCGATCAGCCGGGTAGTCATCTCACGCTCGTGGGCGCCGATCGCGGCGACGCCCGTCTCCGCGATGACGTCCAGCGCGGCGCCGAGCGCGGCGATGCCGACGGTGTTCACGGTCCCCGCCTCGTAACGCGCCGGGAGCGTGCGCGGCTGGAAGTCCTCTTCGGAATTGCCGCCGGTGCCGCCCTCGCGCACCGGGGTCAGATCGTCGATCTCAACACGTGGACCGAGGATCAGCCCGCCGGTCCCGGGCGGGCCCATCAGCCCCTTGTGGCCCGGGAAGGCGAGCAGGTCGGCGCCGATCTCGTCCAGGGTGAAGGGCAGTGTCCCGGCCGTCTGCGCGGCATCGACGAGCAGGAATGCGCCGTGATCCGCGAGCACCTCGGCGATCTCCGCGACCGGCTGAATGGCGCCGTTGACGTTCGAGGCGTGGGTGATCGCCACCAGACGGGTGTTGGGCTGGAGCGCGGCCCGCACCGCCTCGGGCGTGACGAAACCCTCGGCATCGGCAGGAACCTTGGTGGTGGAGACACCGATCACCTCGAGGGCGCGGATCGGTCGGCGCACCGAGTTGTGCTCCATCACCGTCGTCACGACGTGGTCGCCGGCCGACAGGATGCCCTTGATCGCCAGGTTCAGTGCGTCGGTGGCATTGGAGGCGAAGATCACCCGGCGCGGGTCGTCCACTCCGAACAGGCGCGCGAGCGCCGCACGGGTCCCTTCGACGGCGGCCGCCGCACGCACCGCCATCCGGTGGCCGGAACGGCCCGGATTGGCACCGGCCTCACGCAAGAATGACCCAAGCGTCTCGTAGACCGGCTCCGGCTTGGGCCAACTGGTGGCAGCGTTGTCGAGGTAGATCATCGCGTGCCTCACATACCGATGTAGCGGGCGTAGACGGAGCGCGCCTCCACGGGGTCGGTGGTGCCCTTGATGATCGCTCGGCCGTCAGGGAAGACGGTGAGGTCATACCCGTCGGTCCGGAAGCGCAGCAGGTACGCATTGTACCCCACCTCGCCCACCGGCTTGAGCCGCTCGGCCAGGCTCGCCAGCGTGATCCGTGCGGGCGGATGAACCAGCACCTGGACCGCGTCACGCCCGCAGAGCTGGGTCGTGTGGCTCGGCGCTTCGCGGTTGAGGAACTCGAACTGGCGCCGGCCGCAGCACGGGCACTCGGTGTTCGGCTCACCAAGCGGGATGCGGTCAAAGGTGAGATCCCAGATGTCGAGCGACAGCAACGTCCGGTTCAGGTTCTCGCGCGCGCCGGTGGCCAGCTTGAGTGCCTCGGCGGACTCGATCGCGGCCACGGCGGCCACTGCCGGGCCGAGGACACCCGCGGTGTCGCAGGTCGGTGCCTCGCCGGGCGGCGGCGGGTCGGGGAAGACGCAGCGCAGGCAGGGCGTCTCACCCGGCAGGATCGTCATCGACATGCCGTAGCTGCCGATGACCCCGCCGTAAATCCACGGGATACCCTGCTTCACGCAGGCATCGTTAAGCAGGTAGCGGATCTCGAAGTTGTCGGTGCCGTCGATGACGAAGTCGACGTCGCCGATTAGGCCTTCGATGTTGGTCTGGTTGACATCGACGGCGCGGGCGTCGATCTCGATTTCGGAGTTGATCGCGCTCAAGCGGCGGGCGGCGGCGATGGCCTTGGGCAGGCCGGCGTCGAGATCCGACTCGTCGAAGAGGATCTGCCGCTGTAGGTTGGTCAGCTCCGGCACGTCGCGGTCGACGATGCGGAGGAAGCCAACGCCGGCGCGGGCCAGGGTGTCGGCCACGTGGGTACCCAGTGCGCCGACGCCGACGATGCAGACGCGCGCCCGTTGGATGCACTGCTGGCCCTCAGGTCCGATCGGCGCAAAGATCGCCTGCCGCTGGTAGCGTGCGGGCGTGGAGCGTGTCTCGATCACGTGACCCATCCGTTCTGGTCAAGGGACGCGGGCGGGTGTGGTAAGGTTGCGTTGCTGATTCCGGGCGGCCGCCCGGCGCCAGCGTCGCGCGGCACGCGTCGGCTCAGTATCCCACTCCCGCATGCCCCGTGCCGTATCACACCGCGGCTCCGTACCCAGCCCCAGGCTGGGTTCGCTCTGCCTTGAAGGGTTCACCAACGGTGTATGTTATCCGCTTTACGATCAACGATGACTCCGGCGTCGTGAGCTTTGTCGGCCCGTGCCACGCGATCAAGATGATCGCCGCCGCGTGCAGCCGCCAGCCACGGAACCTGCATGAACTGCTCCACTACACCCGGCCGTACGACGCCGACTTCGTCGATAGCGTTCGCTCCGGCCTGGCCGTCTTCGACGAGCACAATACGCCGGAGCATCCCGAAGCGTTTCACCGGCTCATGGCCGAGCTGCCAACGTCGGAACTGCCACCGTTCCGGGTGCTCGACGCCGCGACCCGCAAGGCGAGCCTGGAACCGGCCGCAACGGGGCTCATCATTATCAACCTATCTCAGCGCCGGATTATTCAGGTGCAGAACAGCTACGCCGATGTGGAGCGGACCGGCCGCGGTCGGGTTCGCCGCGGCGGGCGGCCGACGTCGATGCTCTACCACTACAGCCTCCCGGCCGAGTGGCGCATCGTGCCCTAAGCCGCGCCGGGCGGCTACTCCCGCTCGGGTCGCACGCCGCGCTTGTCGCCGCCGCGCGGGTCCCGGCCGCCGCGCGGCTTGCGGCGGAACAGGCTGCCGAACAGCATCTGCTGCATCTGCTCGCCCATCGAGAAGGGCGTCAGTTCCTTGTCGGCGTCCTGCACCAGGCCTCCGCCGCGTCGCTCGGTGGTGACCCAGTCGGCCCGGGCATCGCGCGCCTCTTCGAAGACCGCGCGCAGTGTCTCCAATGTCTCCTCGTTGCCGGTGTTGATCAGGTCGCGCAGGTACTGAAGGTCGGCAATGGCGGCGTCGACCCAGCGCACGATGTTCTCGCGGTTGGTAGCGCAGATGTCCCGGTACATCTCCGGGCTGCCCGCCGCCAGGCGCGACACGTCGCGGAAGCCGCTGGACGAAAGCTGGCGGATGTCCCGCCACTGGGAATCCTTCCGCACGGTGCGCATGAGCGAGACGGAGAGCAGCATCGGGAGGTGGCTGATGGCGGCCACAAACCCATCGTGCTCGTGCGCGTCGACGAAGAGCGGCTCGGCCTCCAGCGCGGAGATCATGCCCAGGACGGTCTGAACGGCCTCTTCACTCGCGGTGACGGTGGGGCAGACCGCCCACGTTGCCTGCTTGAACAGGTCGGCCTCGGCGCCCTCCACGCTCTGGGTCTTCCCGGCCATCGGGTGCCCGCCGACGAAGTGGATCGTGGGCGGGAGGATCTCGGCTGCCCAGGAGAGAACGTCGGCCTTGGTGCTGCCTGTGTCGGTGACAACCACGCCGTCGCGGCCGTGCTCGGCAATCGACTGCAAGACCTCACGTACGGCCCCGACGGGCGTGGCGATGATGATGAAATCGGCGCTCTCGATCGCGTTGGGGAGGTTCCACTCCGTGCGGTCCACCGCGCCCAGCTTCTTGGCGTAGTTCTGCACGTCGAGGCTGACGTCGAAGCCGGAGATCTCAAGGACCGGCTCACGCCGGCCGTTATCCGTCGCCCAGCGCTTGAGCCCCAATCCAATGGATGCGCCGATCAGGCCGAGCCCGATGATCGAGACCCTCTGCATTGCTCACCCTTCGCGTGACAGCCGCGCGTGGTCGTGGGGAAAACCCCGACGTGAGTATATCAAACAGCGTGGATAAGACGACGCGGAACGACTCCCAGTCGTGGGCCGCGTGCTGCTTGTCTGCGTGACGTTGGTCGCCGCCGGGTGGATCCCGGTCAGGAACCACGTCATCGGAGTGGGAGCAGTCTTCTGGCGCCGGGCCGTGGTCTCGTGAACACCCGAGCCCGCCGAGCTACGGCTCGTAGGGTGTTACCAGGGTGGCGGCGATCCAACCCTCGGTGCCGTCTTCCAGGCGACAGCGCATCCAGGTGGTGTTGCCCGTCTGCTGCTCCTCGCCCAGGAACTGGAGGAGGGTACCCGGGGCGAGGGTACGGATCGGCGGTGAGATCGTGTTCGGTCCCGAGCGGAAGTTCACGTCGGTGTTGGCGCTCACCCGGTGTGTCGCCTGCCAGGTCGGCGTGGGCGTCGGTGGCTCGGGGGTTGGTTCAGGTGTCGGCGTCGCCTCAGGCGTGGCAGCCGCGGCCACCTCCGTCGGGGCCGGTGTCGCATCGGCGGCGCCGCTCGGGATGAAGTCGCTCAGGTAGGGGCCGAGCCGGACGTAGATCCAGATGAAGCCCGCGATGATGATGAGGATGCTGATTGCCATGCTCAGACCGATCAACATCCCCGACCGGCGCGAGCGTTGACGCAACCTCGAAGTCAGACTCGGCTCGACCATTGTCCCCCGCATCGCCTGACACACGCCGGCTCACCACGACGTGTGCATCCTGCCGGTATCCCGTTTCCGGGCGATTATACTACGCTGGGAACCGGCCGCCGCCGTGCTGCGGTCCGTCGGCGTTCAGTCCGGACGCTCCCAACGGGGCACACCGGGCGGCACGACCGGGCGGGATTGGTCGTCACAGGGACGGAGGGACGCGATGGCGCAGTTCAAGAACTTCATCGGTGGTAAGTGGGTGGACTCGCGCTCTGGTGAGGAATTCGAGCGCACCAACCCGGCCACCGGTGAGCTGATCGGCACGTTTCCCAAGAGCACCGAGGAGGACGTCCAGGCCGCGGTCGAAGCGGCGCGCGAGGCCTTCAAGCGCTGGCGGCTCTTCCCGGCGCCGAAGCGGGGTGAAATCCTCTACCGGGTCGGCCAGCTCCTGATCGAGCGCAAGGAGCAACTGGCTCGGGAGATGACCGAGGAGATGGGGAAGGTCCTCACCGAGGCGCGCGGAGACGTGCAGGAAGGCATCGACATGACCTTCTACATGGCGGGCGAAGGGCGCCGCCTGTGGGGTCAGACGACGCCGTCTGAGCTGCCCAACAAGTGGAACATGTCGGTGCGCAAGCCGCTGGGGGTAGTCGGCGTGATCACCCCGTGGAACTTCCCCCTGGCGATCCCGACCTGGAAGATCATGCCCGCCCTCGTCGCCGGGAACACCGTGGTGTTCAAACCCGCGAGCTATACCTCGCGCATGGCCGTGCGGCTGGTCGAGATCTTTCAGGAGGCCGGCCTGCCCGACGGCGTGATCAACCTGGTCATGGGCAGCGGCGAAACCGTCGGGAATGCCATCCTGCGCCATCCGGACGTCGCGCTCATCTCCTTCACCGGCTCGACCGACACCGGCACCCACGTTTCCGTCGAGGGCGCGCGCCTGGGCAAGCGGGTATCGCTGGAGCTGGGCGGTAAGAACGCTATCATCGTCACGGACGACGCCGACATCGACCTGGCGGTAGACGGGATCCTCTGGAGCGCCTTCGGCACCTCCGGCCAGCGCTGCACGGCGGCCAGCCGCGTCATCGCCCACCGCGCGATCCAGCAGGAACTGGTGGAGAAGCTGGCGGCGCGCGCCGGCGGGATGCGGCTCGGCTACGGCCTGGAGGAGACGACCGACGTCGGACCGCTGGTCAGCGCCTCGCAGTTGGAGCGGGTCCACTCCTATATCGCCGTTGGGCAGGACGAAGGCGCCGAGCTGGTGGTGGGCGGCAAGATCGCTCGCGACGGTGCGCTGGCCCGCGGCCACTTCCACGAGCCGACGATCTTCAACAACGTCAAGCCGACCATGCGCATCGCGCAGGAGGAGATCTTCGGCCCGGTGACGGCGATCATCCCGGTGGACAGCCTGGACGAGGCGATCGAGGTTGCCAACGGCGTGAAGTACGGGCTGTCGGCCGCGATCTACACCCGGGATGTGAACAAGGCCTTCCGGGCGATGCAGGACATCTTCACCGGCATCCTGTACGTCAACGCCGGGACGATCGGCGCGGAGATCCACCTGCCGTTCGGCGGCACCAAGGCGACCGGCAACGGCCACCGCGAGGCGGGCCAGGCCGCGCTGGATGTGTTCACCGAGTGGCAGAGCATCTACGTCGACTACAGCGGCCGCCTGCAGCGAGCGCAGATTGATACGTAGGGGGAGCGTACCCCTCACCCCCAACCCCTCTCCCACAAGGGGAGAGGGGGCTTTGTTTTGGATCTAGCTAGGTTGCCGGGGGGATGCTGGCAGCCGTGCCGTCGTAGCGGGCTGGGTCACGCGTTGACTCAGTTGCTGGTCGCTCCCGACCGAGGTGCCACACGAAGAAGGCGAGGGCCAGGATGATGCACCAGGCGAACGTGGATGGCCCCGGTTCGGTGGATATCGGCGGAGGGAAGAAGCTGGTTATCGGCGGAAGGAAGAGCATCAGCCCCGTCCCGACCTTGACCCACCAGGCACGGGGTTGTTGCGCATGGACGGCGAGGCCGGGGACGAGCAGGAAGGCGGCGCCGTGGGGGTGAACGTCGTAGCCCACCAGCAGCGTGACGAACATGGTGGCTAGCACTTGTGCGGCAAACCGTGGCGACTCGGGTGCCCAGTGGCCGCGCCAGATGCGGGGGAGCAGTGCGAGCGTCGCGAGCGAGAGGAGTGCGAGGAGGGCCTGTCCCTCCCGTTCACCGAGCCCGGGCACTGTCGCCGCGAGCAGCCCCCGCCAACTGATCATGGTCTCGGGGGTCATCTTGTACCGGGTGAGGACGAAGCCGTCCGCGTAGCCGAGCACTGTCGAGACGTAGGCAACGACCCCGTCTAGGCCCATGATGAGGAACGAAGAGGCGAGGATCACGCACCCGGCCGCGGTGAGTCCCCCGAGTGTCGCCCAACGACGCTTGAACAGGAGCACCAGTACCAGAGGCGCCAGGTACTGTGGCTTCAGGAGGAGGACGCCCAGCCAGCACCCGGCGCGCAGGTCATCCCGTCGTTCCAGGGCCAGGTAGCCCCGGTAGAAGGCGAAGACGAGCAGCCCGATCGGTTGTCCAACCAGGAGCCCACTGGGAACCGGCCACCACAGGAGGAGTGCTGCTACCGTGATCGCTCGGGAACTCCCCTGCACGCGCCGGGCGAGTCCTGCGATCGCAACCCCGAGCAGCGCGACATTGGCCAGGGTCCAGAGCACGAAGCCCCCGACTGGCCCCGCGAGGCTGAACGGCAGCACGAGCAGTTGGAACAGCGGTGGGTAGGGCACCGGGTTCACTTGCTCAAGCGTTACCCCCTCGCCGTAGTAGGCGTAGGTGGGCATGAGGTGCCGATGCAGCACCTCGAGGTCGTAAACGGAGGCCGGTCCGTCGCTGACGAACGCCCGCGCCGCGGCCCAGAACATGGCCCAGTCAATCCCGAGATAGAAGAAGAGCCCGGTGTAGTGCAGGTGGGCTATCACGATGATGACCGGCTGGCTGGCGAGCAGCAGGAGTGCGAGCCAGCACGCAGCCGTGCGGATAGCACGAATGAGTGACTGGCGCGATAGAGTGGTGATTGGAGCAGCATCGTCCTTACTCAGCATGGGTAAACTGTGCGGGGAAAACGGTCCGTAGCAAAGGCCCATCAGTACCAGATGCAGTGATGCCCCGGCGCCGGCTCACCGGCAGTGGCGGACATCCTCTCGTGAGGCGGCCCACGACCACCATCACGTGGGCCGGGCTGCGCCACCGCGTCGTGACGGTCATGGTTCGGCTCGACCAGTTCAGGACTTTGGTCACTCTCCTCTGCGGAGGTCCGCGACCTATCCTCTTCTTATATAGGTGCTTCGGTCACTCGCACGTGGTCATAGCCAGGTCGGTGGATCCCGGGGGAGACGAACTTGAAGGTAACCATCACCCACCCCGAAGGTGATGCCGAGAGTACGGCGCGATTCCGTCCTCCCCTGAGGCGGCTCGCCGACAACGCTGGCGAGCTCCTTCCCGCGATTCTGACGGTGCTGGTGTCGATCATGGCGGTGACCATGATGCTCCAGTCCCTGGTGCATGGATGGATTGGCTGGCCGGCGTTCGACTACCGGGCGTTCGCCGCGGCGGGCCGGGCGTTCATCGAGCATGGCGCGGTCGGGGCCTACCATCTGCCGACCCTGACCCGCGTCGGGCGGGAGCTCGTGGGGAGCGATGACGCCACGATCCCGGTGGCGCCGTACCCGCCAGCGTTTCTGCTTCTCCTTGCCCCATTTGGGTTGCTTCCCTTCATTCAGGGCTTCTTCGTCTGGTTCCTCATCAATCTGGCCGGCACGCTCTACAGCCTCCACTCGCTGGCGGCGCGATTCACCTCCCATCGACGCAAGATGATGCTGCTCAGCGTGCTCTCGCTCCCGGTCCTCGACAGCCTGTTGGTGGGGCAGCCGATCGCCCTGCTGCTCCTTGGAATGTCCGGTCTCCACCGGAATTTGGAGTCCGGCCGGGACGGGCGCGCGGGACTGTGGGGTGGGCTGTTGCTCTTCAAGCCGCAGTACGTCGTGCTCCTCACGCTCGTGCTCGCGCTGAAGCGGCGCTGGCGTGCGCTGGGAGGGTTCGCGGTCAGCGGAGCCGGGCTGTTGCTCGCGTCGGTGCTCGCCGCCGGAATCGACGGTATTCGGGCCTACCTGTACCTACTCGTCGGGGCGGGGGCGATAGACAGCAACGTGCTGGGGATCAACCCGGCGGCGATGATGACCTGGCGTGGCGTGGTGGTTCACCTCGCCCCGGACACCCCGGACGTCGTGGCAGGTGCTGTAGTCGCGCTCCTGACTGTGCTCACGGCGTTAGCCATGGTCCCGGTATGGCGCGGGGAATGGCTACCCGGCAGCTCACGCTTCGCTCTGCAGATGCTCGCTACGACCGCTGCAGGGCTGTTAGTCAGCTATCACAGCCACACGCACGGGGCGGCGCTCCTGGTCGTTCCGCTCCTCGCTGCGGCGGCCTCTGGCGTGCTGCCCAGGAGCGGGCAGGTTCTCGTGGTCCTCGGCCTCGTGGTACCCCCGGCGCTTTCCATCGTGCTGGCTCAGAAGGCGATCATCTGGCGGCCGTACGTGGCCGTGGCCTTCGCCGTCGTCTGTGCAGGGCTGCTGATCGTTGGAGTCGCTGCGCTCTGGCGGACCAGCCCTGAGCGGAGCACGGCGTTGGCGGTCTCGTGGGAGGAGGCACGTGTACGCTCGGAGGCAGGGTCATCGTGAGCCTGGTGCATACGGATCACGGCGGCTCGGCGTCGCCCTCGCGGCCGGTCACTCGCGCCGGCCTGGCCCTGGCCGGTGTGAAGACGATGCGCGCCCTCACCCTGGTGCTCTTCGCACTGTCTCTCGCAGGGGCCGGGAAATGGCTGCATCCGGGGTTTCTCGTGGTGGCCGTGGCAACCGGGAGTGCTGCGCTCCTGATCGCGGGTCGGAGCCAAGGGGCGACGTACCTGACCTGGTTGCTCTACCTGGTCGGATTCGCGATCTTCAACCGACTCCGCCTGATGATGCACGTCGTTCCCGTGCCGACCAGATACGACTATGTGATCGACGCCGACCGGACGCTGTTTGGCGGCGTCGTGCCGACCGTGTGGCTCCAACAGCACTGGTACGCACCGGGGCAGATCAATGCGCTCGTCATCGGGACGATTGCCGTTCACCTCTCCTACTTCTTTGTGGTTCACATCGTCGCCATCTTGATCTGGCGGCTGAGACCGGAATGGCTGTTTCGCTACACGCTCGCGGTCCTGGGGACCCTGTATCTGGGCCTCGTGGCCTACGCATTCGTCCCGACAGCGCCGCCCTGGCTCGCCGCCTACTTCGGGCACCTGCCTGATGTCACGCGAATCTTGCCCGCCGTGCTGACCGCCTACGACCCGCGGATCTACGCGACGGGGCATCTGATCGTGGGGCGGCACGATGTTGGGGCCATGCCCTCGCTGCACCTGGCCACGACGTGCATCGTCGCCTTCGGGCTTCGTTGCCTCAATCGCTGGCTAGGACTGGTGGGGGCACTCTACGTGCTCGCGATGGGCTTTTCGCTCGTCTACCTGGGTGAGCACTATGTGACCGACCTTCTCGTCGGCGCGACTGTCGCTGGGGTGGCCTGGTACCTCTCCGGCCGCGTCCTGGCGCCCCGGTCAGCGGACGGCATCAATCGACTCCTGCGTCGCTTCGGAGGACGCTAGTGCGGCCGCGCGTCTCGAGCGGTGCGTTGGCTGACCATGAGCAGGAGGTTTCAGCCCCCCTCCCCCTGCGGGAGCCGGCTGATCGCTGGTGGCGGCGGGCGCTGTTCGCGCTTCTGCTGGGCACCCTCCTCTCTCGCCTTCCCTTCCTCTCCACGGTCCCCTTCAACGGCGACAGCGTGCACTACCTGCTGGCCATGGAGAAGTTCGATCCGGCGCAGGCGCGGCCGCACCCGCCGGGGTATCCACTGTATGTGCTGGCGGGGAAGGCAGCGCGGTTGGTGGTGGAGGACCCGCACCAGGCGCTGGTGCTCCTGAGCGTGTTGGCGAGCGTGGTGGCGGTGTGGGGTGTCGTCCGGCTGGGCACGGTCATGGGGGGCCCGGCGGTCGGGCTCTGGGCAGGCGTCCTGCTGGCCGTGAACCCGATGTTCTGGCTTCACGGCGAGTTGGCGCTGCCGTATGCGATCGAAGCGGCCGGGGCGGTGCTTGTCGCGCTGGCCGCCTGGGAGAGCTACACGCGACCGTGCACTCGCGGTGCGGTCTGGCTGGCGCTCACCGTCGCGGTGGCGGGCGGATTCCGTCCGACGATGCTCACGCTACTGGCCCCGGTCTTCCTCTTTGGCCTCCTCCGGCTCGGCTGGCGCAACCGCGCGCTGGCGCTCGGCGTCGCCGGGCTCGTCGTGTTGACCTGGCTGGTCCCGCTGGTGGTGCTGAGCGGCGGGGTCGGAACCTACCTCGAGCTCGCCCGGCGACAAGGTGAGATCGCTGGCGGGAAAACGGCGCTCCTCAGCGGGGCGGTGGATGGGTGGGTGGAGAACTTCGGGCTCTTCCTCACCACGTTGCTGGCAGCAATACACTTGGTGCTCCTGGTCGCCCTGGTCGCGCTGGTTCGGCGGCGGCCGCGGCGCATCTCGGCCCGGGCCGTGATGCTGTGGCTGTGGGTCGCCCCGGCGGCGCTCACCTTCGCGCTGGTCCACTTCGGCCAAATCGGCTACATCCTGTTGGTTGTACCGCCGTTGCTGCTGCTGTCGCTGTTCGCGGTCGCTGGTGCGTGGCCGGATGTGGTGGCGAGCCGTCGGCCAGCGCCGGTGCTGGTGACGTGCGTCATTGTGAGCCTGGTGCTCTCCTGGGCCGGCCTGGCGAGACTGCACGACAACGAGGCGGCGTGGCGAATGGTCCGGGCTGAGCTAGCGACGCGACCGCCCGCGGAGACGGTTGTGCTGGCGCGGGTGTCGGAGGGCGGATCGTTCCAGACGGCCGTCTGGGTTCTGCGCGAGTACCGGGTGGTGGGGTTGACCGGAAGCGAGTCCGCGGCGCGCGGGGCGCTCTACGAAGCCCGGGGCGGGGACTGGTCGTACCGGGTCGACAAGGAGGCGATCGCCTGCCGGCTTGTGCCGCTGGACGGTGCGCGGCGGGTAGCGGTGCTGGACGAGCTGCTGGTCGGGTGGGTGCCGGATCGTGCTGAGTGGAAATCGGTCGCGCTGCAGGGCGGAGCCCTGCTACTGCTACGTGACGTACCGCCGGGTGCGAACGTTGTCGATCTGTCGCGCGGGACGATCCAGTTGGTCGCGGGCGACGCGGCGGGGTGTTGACCTAGGTGAGGGGCCGAGAATGAGACGCGGCGGCCACAGCCGCCGCGCTTGTGTTGCGTAAGGATGCTTGGGCAAGGGCCTGTGCCCTACTGCGTATAGTTGAGGGCGTCGATCCCCTGCTGGTACGCGGCCTGGACTATCGGACCGAGCGCGATCAGGGCCGCCACCGCGACGACCGCGATGAAGACGAGGATCAGTGAGTACTCGACCAAGCCCTGGCCGTCGTGCGCACCGGCTTGCCGTTCTGGGTTGTTGTCCATCGGCGTCCGTCCTTCCGGTGCCTTACAGGGGAACGGCCCCGGCCAGCAGGCACGGGGCCGTTCCGTTCCGACGACTCGGGGATTCTAGCTGCCGCTGCCCGGCGCCGCGTTCATGGTGTTGCTGACGGTTTCGAAGACGCCCTTGACCTTGCCGCCGAGCGTAGCCATAACGGCGATCGCGACGACGGAGATGAGCACCAGGATCAGGGCGTACTCGACCAGGCCCTGGCCCTCGAACTGGTCCTCGTCGACGTAGAGGCCGTACAGGGACTTGACGTACTCGACCATTTCATCCCTCCTATGATGAATGAATACCGGATGAAACGACTCGAACTAATGCACTCAGGGACACGAGATCTAGATCCGGAACCCTAACCGGAACCCTATTGTCTCCCTCCCTTCGTGTGCGGCAGTTCCCGATCCGGAATTCCTGCCTCCATGCTCGGTACCATCGAGAATGGATCCGGACTATCTAGGTGCAACATTAAGGGTTGGGGAGACGTAGTACAATGAACCGTTGGTCCTCATCAGCGCGATCGTTGGTACCATCCCCGCGGTTACGCGAGGGGGATGACCAAGGCTAGACGGGTTGCCGTGTCGTCCACCGGCTCGAAGTGCAGTTCAGCACCGAGGTGGTCGAGACGGCGCTGCACCGTCTCGTCAGTGCGCAAGCGCGGCAGGGTTTGGTTACGCTCGAGCCCCTGTCCGCGGACCTCGATGCGCGCGGTCACCTGGGCGTCCTCGTAGCGGACGTCAATGTCGATCGCCGAAACGCCGTCGTCGGCGACGGCCGCGGCGATCGCCTCCTGCAGGAGGCGGTAGAGGGCGAGGCGCACCGGTTCTGCCAGGTCCCCGTCGTGGTCTGGACCGTCGATGTGGCCCTCGATCGGCCGGTTGCGACTGACCTGGGTCAGGTAGCGGCGCAGGGTCGGCACGACGCCCAGTTCGCGCAGCACCACCGGGCGCAGTTCCAGCAGCATGCGGCGAGAGTGGGCCAGGGCTTCCGCGGCGATGCGGCGCAGTTCTGCAAGCTCGGTGCGGGCCTGCTCCGGGTCCCGCTCCATCAGACGATCGCAGACCTCGGCCTCGAGCAGGATGTTGGCGAGTGCCTGGGCCGGGCCGTCGACGACGCGCTGGGCCAGGCGCAGCCGCTCGTCCTCCTGGGCCTGGATGATGTCAGCGAATGGCACGGTCGGGAGTGCAACCGTGGTGCCGTTGCGGAGGCCGCGGGTTCGCATGTCACCCGCACCCGGCCGGCTGCCCTGCATGGTCAGGTAGGTTTCGGCCAGTTCGACCAGGGTGCGCAGCCGGTCCTGATGGTCGCGGATGGTCCGCTCCCGCTCCTGGAGCTGTTCGAGCTGGCTCCGCATCATAAGCAGCCGGAGCTCGACGTCGTGGGCGGCGCGGAGCATGTCTCGGATATCGGAGCGAGCGTAGGATTCCAAATTGGCGTCCATCTCGCGAACGCGATTCGCGAGTTGCAGCTCCCGCTGGCTCAAGCGATCGACCTCGCTAGCCGTCTGGCTGACGAGGAGAGCGATCTCTTGCAGCGCCTTCGAGCCCTCTTCCAATTCCTCGCGGCACTGAGCGGCCAGGGTCTCCAAGCGAAGGGCGAACTCTTTCGTCTGGGGTGACGGCAACGCCATAGCACAACTCCCGAGATGGACGACGCGAGCGTTCGACGCACGCGCCTAGAAGGCACGTCGTGTCTGGAGCGTACGGCTAGCCGTCTGCGGGGAGAATGGTACCCAGGTCCTGAAGTACGGCAGAGGAAGGACGGAGGGAGCGCGTGCGGCCGAAGCTCACCGGGTGGTGCGTGGTCCGGGGCCGTGGCGCGGCTGTCCAGCCGCTGTGTTCGCGGCAAGAACGGGCCACCCAGGGCGCTGATCGCCCTGGGTGGTTCTGCCTCGGTCTTGCCGCGGGCGGGAGAGGAGTGCGGGGTACCGCTGCAGTACGCCGTCTAGAAGCTCCCTCCCGCGCCACCGCCACCAGCGGAGGCGCCGCCGAAGCCGCCGCCGCTCGAGGATGAGGGCGGAGGAGAGACGGCGTGGTGGAACCCTATCCAGTACGGGTAGAAGCCCATAGCTGAGCCAGGATGCATGGGGGCGTTGAACCAGGCAGGCTGGTAGCCGGCTTCACTGGCTTCCTTCAGGCGCTCGTCGAGCGAGTTGACCACGCCGAAGGCGACCGCGTAGGGGAGAACCTCGTCGAGGTCGAGAACGGCGGCGCGGTCTTTCCGAGCGGAGGTGATGCCTTCCTTGTAGCCGCGCCAGGCGACGGCCTCGGCCTCGCCGTACTCGGTGGTGTCGCGGATATTCGCGCCGAGGATGAGGGTGACGAGCGACGCGACGCCGAGGAGCCCGGCGCCGATCCCGGCCAGCGGCTGTTGGGCTCCGCCCGCAAGCACCGCGGCGATGACCGTGAGTGGGAACCCAACCGCGGCCGCCACGAAGGCCGGACGCCGTCGCGCGCTCGGGTTCGGCGCGTAGAGACCCTCATGTTCCAGGTGCTTGCGGAGCTCGTCCCGCGCCCGGCCCCACTGGGAGCGCGAGGCGCGGAGTTCCTTGGAGGTGACGAGGCCGTTCTCGGTGCTGCTCTCCTCGAGGACTTCCCACAGGGCGACCTCGAACGGGGTGCGGAGCAGGCTCCGATCGAGAAGGCGGACCTGGACCTTCTTCTCTCCGGCCGGCTCGATGGCAAGTGCCCCGCGATTCGCCAGGTCGATGAGGGTTGCCTCGAGGTGCCGGTCCATGATGTGCCCGTCAACAAGGGCACCGGCCACAGCAGGCGGGTGGGTGGAAGGTGGCATCGTCGTGGGAATAGCGGCGCCGCGCGCAACCGGCCGTTCCCGGTAGCGGCCAAGGCCGATGGCAAAGATCAGCGCAGCGAACGCTGCCGAGACGATGTTGGCAAGGCTGAATACTCCCTCGGTCAGATCCTGCGCGATGCGTTCGAACCGGGATGGGGGTGGCGGCGGCGGTGGGCCGTAGGTGAGGGAGTGGGCGATGGCGTCCAGCCCGGCCCCGATCCCGGCCGCCGTCTGGTTGTCCCGGAGCAGGGGCAGCATCTCCTCGTCAATGATGCGCTGCAGCTCCGCCTGCGGCAGGTTGCCACCATCGAAATGCTTCTCCCCGGCGTAGATGAACACCTCGCCGCGGCGGAGATTGTCGGGTTTGAGGTTGAAGAACAGGACGACGCCGTCGTGGGCGCCGGGGGCCGACTGCACATCCCAGGCGTCCATGAGATTGCGGGCATCGGCCTCGGTCTCACTGCGGGAGGCGTCGCGGGCCTGGAGGTAGACGACGACGGGCGCGCCGGCGGCCTCGACCGCGGCAGCGCGGCTCTCCAGGTCGGCGATCTCGTCAGGGGTGAGCAGGCCCGTGGTGTCGTAGATGTGTTGCCCGGGCACTGGTTCGCCGTACTCGGTCGCCGCGATGGTCGGGCTGGCAAGGAGCAGCAACAGGGAAACGATCATGGCGGCCCAGGTGAGGCGCCGGATGGCTTGGGCAGTGGTGCGCATATGGACCCCCTTGTCCTTGGAGCCGGTGCGCGGAACCGTGAAAGGTTCCGTGTACATCATAGGCTGCCACGACGGCACTGGGCCAGGTCAATGGGACGGGCAGCGCGTGTCCGATCGGACAGTGCTTATGGACAGCGGTAGGTGGTGGTTGCCTGGGTCGGTGGTCGCTTTGCCGCTGAGCGCGGCGTCGAGGCACCCTCTCGTCCAGTACGCCAGTCACGGATCGACCGGCCACGCGGCCTGTCCGGGTGCGGCGTTCCTTGACACGGCGCGTTGCAGGCCGGTACCATTAGACGTGCGCTAGCGGCTGTTGGCGGGTGGTGAAATGGTATCACAAGGGCCTTTGGAGCCTTTGTTCCAGGTTCGAATCCTGGCCCGCCAACCGGATTTAGGCGCCGGGGCGGAACCGTACCGCCCTGCATCGTCAGGCGTCGGGCGGCAGTGAACTCGGACGAAACAGGCAGAGCGCAGTCACAAGTCGCCGCGGTTATCCTCGCCGCGGGCTTGGGTACGCGCATGAAGTCGCGTATCCCGAAGGAGCTGCAGCCCCTCGCCGGGCGCCCCGTCATCGACTACGTCCTCCGCGCGATCCAACCCCTTACCCCATTGCAGACGATCGTCGTGTTGAGTCCCGCGAAGGCGGGGTTGGCCGAGCGCTTGCCGTCTGGCTGCGAGGTGGCCTGGCAGCATGAGCCGCTGGGCACCGGCCACGCCGCGGCGCAGGCGCTGCCCCTGCTGCGGCCGGAAGTCCGCCACGTGGTGGTCCTCTTCGGCGACCATCCCCTCCTCTCGCCGGACGCCGTGAGCGAGCTGGTCGACACCGCTATCCAGACCGGTGCGCTCGTGACGCTGCTCACCGCGCGGGTCGATGATCCCGCCGGGTATGGTCGGCTCCGGCGCGAGGGCGGGCGCATCGTCGGGGTGATCGAGGCCAAGGAAGACGACAGCCGCTACGACGGCCCGGTCGAGATCAACAGTGGGATCTCCTGCTACCGGCGCGACTGGCTCGAGGAGGCGCTGCCCAAGGTGCCGCGGAGCGCGGTCGGGGAGTACTACCTGACATCGCTGGTGGCGATGGCGGCAACGGCACGGGAGCCGGACCCACCGGTTGTCTCGGTCGTCGCGTCGCCGGACGTCGCGCACGGTGTGAACGACCGGGTAGAGCTGGCGGCGGCCGAGGCGATCATCCGGCGGCGGATCAACGAGCGGTTGATGCGAGCCGGGGTGGCCATCGTCGATCCGGCGACCACCTTCATCGACGACACGGTGGAGATCGCACCTGACGCCCGGATTGAGCCGTTCACGACCATCAGTGGAGCCTCGGTGATCGGGGAGGGCGCGCGCATCGGGCCGCAGGCGATTCTCCGCGACGCGCGGGTGGGGCCGGAGAGCGAAGTGCTGGCCTCAGTGATCGAGGAGTCGGAGATCGGGGCGCGGGTCCATGTCGGGCCGTATACCCACCTTCGGCCTGGCACGCGGGTGGCGGATGACGTCCACATTGGCAACTACGTGGAGATGAAGAACACCGTGGTCGGTTCCGGGACGCACGTCGGGCATGTCAGCTACCTGGGCGACGCCGAGCTTGGGCGAGACGTGAACATCGGTGCCGGGACGATCACGGCGAACTACGACGGGCGAGACAAGCACCGAACGGTGATCGGGGACGGCGCCTTCATCGGGGTGGATACGATGCTGCGGGCGCCGGTGACGGTGGGGTCCGGGGCGCGTACCGGAGCCGGGGCCGTGGTGCTCCGGGACGTGGCGCCCGGGGAGACGGTGGCAGGAGTGCCGGCGCGGACGCTATCGCGCCGGACGCAGGACGCGGGGGAGAGGTAGACAGGGATGGACGGCCGGCTGCAGGTCTTCGCCGGGAATTCCAGCCCAGCGCTCGCGAACCGGATCGCGAGCGAGCTTGAGGCACCGCTGGGGCGGGCGATCGTTGGGTCGTGGAGAGACGGCGAGACGCGGGTCAAGCTGGAGGAGAACGTCCGCGGCTCGGATGTCTTCGTCATCCAGACGATGAGCCGGCCGGTGAACCAGAACCTGATGGAGTTGCTGGTCATCCTGGACGCGCTGCGGCGCGCCTCGGCGGCGCGGATCACGGCCGTGATCCCGTACTACGCCTACGCGCGGCAGGAGAAGAAGACGTCCGGCCGCGAGCCGATCAGCGCCAAGCTGGTCGCCAACCTGCTGGTGACGGCCGGCGCGGACCGGATCCTGACCATGGACCTGCACTCCCCCGCAATTGAGGGCTTTTTTGACATCCAGGTGGACCACCTCCGCGCGACGCCGATCCTCGCGGCGCACTTCCGGCGGCTCGGGCTGGACGATCTGGTCGTGGTGAGCCCGGACGCGGGCAGCGTGGCCCGTGCCGAGGAGTTCCGGCGGCGCACCGGTGGATCGTTGGCCATCATCTCCAAGCAGCGGCCAGGGCCGGAGCGGGCCGAGGTGCTGGAGATGGTCGGCGACGTGGAAGGCCGCCACGCGGTCATCGTGGACGACATGATCTCCTCCGGCGTGACGCTCGTGAAGGCTGCTGATGCACTTCTGGCGCGCGGCGCGCGGAGCGTGCGTGCGGCGGCCGTGCATGGGGTTTTCGCCGGGGAGGCAATGCGGCTGATCCAGGAGTCACCGATCGAGAAGGTTTTTGTGACCGACACGCTACCGTTACCGGAAGGGGTGTCGTCTGACAAGGTTGAGGTCCTGACCGTAGCGCCGCTGATCGCCGAGGCGATCATGCGAATCCATAAGGACCTCAGCATCAGCGCGCTGTTTACGTAGTGCGCGCCGGGCGACACCCTGCGGGGCAACCCCGCCACCGATCGGGACGACCGATCGGCGTCCGGAGCCAGGAGAGCTATGGGGGCTCCGGCCGGAGGGGATCCCAGGAGTTGAGGGGGTTTGAGTACCGATAGTAGTTGGATAGAGTTAGCAGTTGCGTGTGTGGCGCTTCTGGTGCTGACACTGGCTGCGTTCGTTGAAGCGAGCCTCGCGGCGGTGAATCGCGTCACGCTCCGCGAGATGATCGAGGAGCGAACCAGTCCCCACCGCGTCCAGTCCTTCATCGAGCATCCCCAGTTGATCCGCTCGACGATGACCCTTGTCCAGTTGCTCGCGGCGCTCGTCGCCGGGGCAATGCTCACGCGCGTCTTCACCCGCGAGTTCCCCGGCTACGGCCTGTTGCTGGCGCTCGTCGTCGGGACGATCGCGTTGGTGGTTGCCGGTCGGGTGCTGCCGGGCGCGCTGACTGCCAGCGAGCAACGGGAGGAGTCGCGCCGCCTGAACCGGCTCAGTATGGTGCTCGCGGGTGCGGTCTGGCCCCTGACGGCGGTGGCCGACCTCATCATTCGCCTGCTCCGGCGCGGCCCGCAGGCCGAGGCCGGGAACGGCGAGGATATCGGCGAGGCGCATGACGGCGGGAACGGCGACCTGGACATCGAAGAGGACGAGCAGGAGATGATCAGCGGGGTGCTCGGCCTGGAAGAGGCGACGGTCCGCGAGATCATGGTTCCCCGGCTCGACATCGTGGCGGCGCCGCAGGACATGTCGATTGCGGAGGTCGTGGATCTGGCCCGCTCGGCCGGTCACTCCCGTATTCCGGTCTACCGCGACTCGATCGACTCGATCGTCGGCGTGATCTACGCCAAAGACCTGCTCCGGTTCGTGAACGAGGAGGCGACTGGGGTCAAGCTGCTCGACCTTCTGCGCCCGGCCTACTTCGTGCCGGAGTCGAAGCATGTGGACGAGCTGCTGCGCGACATGCGCCAGGCGAAGGTGCACATCGCCATCGTCGTCGACGAGTACGGTGGAACGGCCGGCCTGGTCACGATCGAGGACATCCTGGAGGAGATCGTCGGCGAGATCCAGGACGAGTACGACCGCGAGACGCCGCTGATCGAGCGACTGGGGGCCGAAGAGGTGATCGTTGACGGCCGGATCGCGGTGGACGAGATCGCCGACATCTTCGAGACCGAGTTTGCCGAAGGGGAGACCGGCACGATCGGCGGGTTCGTGCAAAAACGGCTCGGACGGATCCCGAAAGCCGGGGAGTCGCTTCAGGCTGATGGCCTGCTGATCGAGGTACAGGCCGTCGAACACCACCGGATCCGCAAGCTCCGGGTGGTACGCGTGCGCGAGGACGGCACCGCGCTGGGCGAAGAAGCCGGAGCGGCCTGACGTGGAGTGGCGCATCGAGCGGCGCACCACGGTCACCTCGACGATGGACGTGGCCGCGGACCTGGCTGGACGAGGCGCCCCGGTCGGGACGGTCGTCGTCGCCGAGGAGCAGACGGCCGGCCGTGGCCGCATGGGCCGGGTGTGGCTGGCGCCGCCCGGCACCTGCCTGCTGTTCACCGCCCTCTTCCGCCCGCCGCTCGCCGTGGCCCAGTCACCCACGCTGCTGCGGGACATTGGCGAGCGCGTGGCTGCGGCCGTCGCGGAGGCAACCGGCGTCCAGCCCACCATCAAAGAGCCGAACGACCTGCTCATCGATGGCAAGAAAGTCGCCGGGATTCTGGTCCAGACCAGTATCCGCGGCGATCACCTCGACTACCTGCTGATCGGCATCGGATTGAATGTGAACCTCCCCGAGGATCTCCTTCCGGTCCCGACCGCCACCAGCCTCCTCATCGCCACAGGCCGCGAGCATGACCGCGAGGCGCTGCTGCGCGCGATCCTGCGGCACCTGGAACGCGTGCCCGGGTTGGCAGGGTGAGGCGCGCTGGCTAATGCGTGTTCCGTGGTGCGTCCCCCTCACCCCCGGCCCCTCTCCCACCAGGGGAGAGGGGAGACGGACGGAACGCGGAACACGGAACACGCACCACCTCCCGATGACTCGCCGGGGACCTTGCGTATAATGCCTGCATGGCACAGGGTTCGGCGCGGCAGGGGAAGACGGTTCGCAGCCGGGCGGCGGGCAGGGGACGGTCCGGCGCGTCCGATCTCGTGCCGTCGCGCCGGCAGTACCTCGACCTGAAGGCACAGCACCCCCACGCCATCCTCCTTTACCGCATGGGCGACTTCTACGAGGCGTTCGACGACGACGCCCGCGTTGTGGCCCGCGACGCACGCATCACGCTGACCTCGCGCAGCTTCGGGCGGAACGGTCGGGTGCCGATGGCCGGCATCCCGTACCATGCGCTGAACCACTACCTGGCACGTCTCCTGGCACACGGGCACACCATCGCGATCGCCGAACAGGTCAGCGAGCCGGGCCGGGGATTGGTCGAGCGCGCCGTCACGCGCGTGCTGAGCCCGGGAACGGTCGGCGAGGCGGCGCTCCTCCCGGAGGGTGAGAACCGGTATCTGGCGTCGATCTGCCCGCTCGGCGACCGGATTGGACTGGCCTGGACGGACGTAAGCACCGGCGAGTTCGCGGTGACGGAGCTGTCCGGGCCGCGTGCGCGCGATCAGCTCGCCGAGGAACTGGCGCGGCTCAACCCGGCCGAGTGCCTGGTGCCGGACGACGGGCGCGCCGATGACGTCGAGGTCGCACACCGCACGCGGATGGAGCACTGGCGCTTCGAGCCGGCGCGGGCGCGGGCGGAACTCATCCGACACCTCGGCGTGCGCTCGCTGGTGCCGTTCGGCTGTGAAGATCGGCCCGCAGCGATCGCGGCCGCTGGGGCGATTCTGGCGTACCTGGAGCGGACCAACCCGGCGCTCTTGCCGCTGCTGACCGGATTGCGGACGGAGTCCACCGATGGCTGGGTGGGGCTCGACGCGGCGACGCGCCGCAATCTCGAGTTGACCCGCAGCCTGCGGACCGGCGGCACACGCGGGAGCCTGCTCGGTGTGCTCGACGAGACCCGAACCGCGATGGGCGCCCGGACCTTGCGCCGGCTGGTGGGCCAGCCGCTGCGGGATCTCTCCGAGCTGCAGCGGCGGCAGGCGGTTGTCGCCGGCCTGGTCGCGCGTCCGACGCTGCGAGCGGCCATCATCTCGTCGCTGGGGGGTGTGGGCGACCTGGAGCGACTGGTCGGGCGGGTGACGCAAGGGCTGGGCACCGCCCGGGACTTCCTCACCTTGGGCGGGGCGCTGCGCGCCGTCTCGCCGATCCTGGCGTCGCTCCGCGTCAGCGGTGACCCCGCGCTGGCTGCCTTCGCGGACGAGATCGACCCGTGCGCCGACGTACTGGCGCTGGTCGAAGCGGCCGTGGAAGACGACCCGGAGGATGGGGCCCGGATCCGCGCCGGGTTCTCGGCCGAGCTGGACGCCGCTCGGGACGGCGCCATGGCGACCCGCCGCTGGCTGGCCGGACTGGAGCGGCGGGAGCGGGAGCGAACCGGGATCAAGTCGCTGAAGGTCGGCTATAACAAGGTCTTCGGCTACTACATCGAGGTGACGCGACCCAACCTGGCGCGGGTGCCCGGCGACTACGTGCGCAAGCAGACGGTGGCGACAGGCGAGCGTTACGTGACCGCGGCGTTGAAGGAGGCGGAGGCGCGCATCCTGGCCGCGGATGAGGAGATCGCCGCCCTCGAGCGCGCGGCGCTGGCGAGGCTGACGCGCGACGTGACCGCGGCCACCGGGCGGCTGCTGGCCACGGCGAACCGGCTGGCGCTACTCGACGCGCTCCTGTCCCTGGCGGTGGTCGCCGACCGGGGCGGGTGGACGCGGCCGGCGCTGGAGGACAGCGCCACGCTGGAGATCGTGGGCGGGCGTCACCCGGTGGTGGAAGCGAGCCTTGAGGGCGAGGCGTTCATCGCGAACGACTGCCGTCTCGGTGGCGAGGCGCCGCGCGTGCTGGTCGTTACCGGGCCGAACATGGGCGGGAAGAGCACCTACCTGCGGCAGGTCGCGCTGATCGTCCTCCTGGCGCAGATCGGTTCGTTCGTCCCCGCCGAGCGAGCGCGGATCGGGCTGGTCGACCGGATCTTCACCCGCGTCGGTGCACAGGACGACCTGGCGGGCGGGTCAAGTACGTTCATGGTCGAGATGCTGGAGACGGCTACCATCCTGCGCCAGGCGACCGAGCGCAGCCTGGTCATTTTGGATGAGGTCGGGCGCGGGACCGGCAGGCAGGACGGGCTGGCGATCGCGCAGGCGGTGCTGGAGGATCTCCACGACCGGGTGCGGGCGCGCACGCTCTTCGCAACCCACTATCTGGAACTGACCGCGCTGGCGGAGCGTCTCGCGGATGTGGCGAACGTCCACCTGGCGGCGTTGGAGACGGACGAGCGCGTGATCTTCCTCTACGCCGTGCGGCCGGGGCCGGCCGACCGAGCGTACGGCATCCAGGTGGCGCGGCTGGCTGGGCTCCCGCCCTGGGTGGCGGAGCGGGCCGAGTCCGTGCTGGCGGGGTTGACAGAAATGCGACCTGCACCGTCTGCTGGCCCGGCTGAGCGAGATACGACGGCTCCCCGGGTCGCCGAGGATGGATTGCCGTACCAGCTCAGGCTCGACGGCTTCACGCCGGCGTTGTCGGAAGCCGAGCGCCTGGCTCGCGCGCTTGATTCCCTGGACCTGACGACGCTCACGCCGCGGGAGGCGCTCGACTGGCTCTTCGAGCAGCAGGCGCGGCTGCGAGGCGCCAACCCGAGTCGCTGACACCGCAGGGCGGGAGGGGAGCATGCCGGACCACGCGGCGACGGTTCTCCGGCCGATCAGGGTGCTGCCGGCTCCGGTCGTGGCTCGCATCGCCGCCGGGGAGGTCATCGAGCGGCCGGCGTCGGTGGTCAAGGAGCTGGTCGAGAACGCGCTCGACGCCGGCGCGCGGCAGATCCGGATCGATGTCCAGGGCGGCGGACTCGGACTGATTCGGGTGAGCGACGACGGCTGCGGCATCCCGGGGGCGGAGATGCCGCTGGCCTGCATGCGCCACGCGACGAGCAAGCTCCCCGACGACGACCTGGAGCAGGTCCGCACCCTCGGCTTCCGCGGCGAGGCGCTGCCCAGCATCGCGGCCGTGGCGGAGTTGACGCTCGTCAGCGCCACCGACGACAGCGGCGTGGGGCATCGGCTCGTCCTCCGCGGTGGTTCGGTGGTCGTGTCCGAGCCCTCGCCCCGCTCCCGCGGCACGACCGTCGCCGTGCGCCATCTGTTCCAGAACGTGCCGGCTCGGCTGTCGGCCAGCGGTCGACCGCAGACCGAGATTAGCCACATCACCCAGACCGTCCGCCGGCTTGCGCTGGCGGCGCCGCACGTCCGGATGAGCCTCTACATCGACGGTCGGCTGACGCTGCACACCGACGGTAGCGGTGACCTGGGCGACGCGATGGTTGCGGTCTACGGCGCCGCGCTGGCCGGGCGCCTGATCCCGCTCGGGCCGATCGACGTGGCCAGCGCGCGGATCTCCGGGTTTGTAGCCGGGCCCGAGCTCACGCGACCGGGGCGTGGTCAGGTCACCCTCATCGTCAACGGCCGACCGGTCCAGCCGCGGGGACTGCTGGCGCAGGTCGAAACCACGTACCGCCCGGTGCTCCCGCGCGGACGGCATCCGGTGCTGGCGGTGTCGATCGACATGCCGCCGGAGCTGGTGGATATCAACATCCACCCGGCCAAGCTGGAGGTCCGGCTGCGCGCCGAGCGCGAGATCGGTGCAGCGATCGGCGAACTGGTCCGCGGTGCGCTCGGGCGGCATCCGCTGCCGTTGCGGGTGGAACCGGCGGTCGGGGCGGCCGCGTTGGCTCCGACGCTGGTGCACCTTGCCGAGGCACGGCCTGCCTGGGACGACGACGGGCCGATCGTGACGCCGGGCCTGCCGCCGCTTCGTCTGATCGATCAGGTGCAGGGGCGGCTCCTCCTCCTGGAGGGTGACGACGGGTTGTACCTCGTCGATCAGCACCGCGCCCACGAGCGGGTGATCTTCGAGCATCTGGTTGCGCGCCATGGCCAAGGCGGACCGGAGCCGGTGCTGCTTCCGGAGCCCCTGCTGCTGGAATTGCGCCCGGCGCAGGTGGCTCGGTTCGCTCGGCGGCTGGACGATCTGGCGGCGTTGGGGTTCCAGTGCGAGACCTTCGGCGGGCGGATGTTCCTCCTGCGGGCGGCACCGGCGCTGCCTGGGGTGTTCCCCACGTCAGGCGGCACGGCACTGGCCGGGGTCGGTGAGGCTGATGGGCTCGTGGCGGAGTTGGTGGCGCTGGCGGACAGCGAACCGGGGGAGGGCGAGGGCTGGCGGCAGGAATTACTGGTGCGGCTGGCCTGCCGCAGCGCCGTCCGGCGCGGAAGGCGACTCGAACGCCCCGCCATGCGCGCGCTCGTCGAGGCCCTGGGGCACACGCGAACGCCCGCCGTCTGTCCCCATGGATCGCCACTCCTGGTGCACGTCAGCGACACGCTGCTGGAGCGCCAGTTCGGCTGGCGCTGATGTGGCGTGTCGGGCGACCTGCCCGGACCGGGCTGCTCCGGCCGACCCCGCGCGTTCCACCGTGCGGGTGCCCGTGTTACACTAAACATAACCGACGACTCTCGCACCTCACCGATCACCCGCATCCCAGGCTTGCAACGTCAGAAGGGTGGTCCCATGCCGACCTACGTGCTGCTGATAAGCTGGACCGAGCAGGGCGTCAAGAGCGCCAAGTCCACGGTCGACCGTGCACGCCATGCGCAACAACTCGCCCAGAGCATGGGCGGCGATCTGAGCACGATCTACTGGACGCTCGGCAGTCACGATGTCGTAGGTGTTGCCGAGATGCCTGACGACGAGACCGCGACGGCGCTCGCGGTGGCGATTGCATCGCAGGGGCATGTGCGCACGGAGACGCTGCGCGCCTTCTCTGCCGAGGAGATGCAGCGGATCCTGCAGAAGGTCCCGTAACCGTTGCCGCCTGTGCGGCAATGCGGGAGAGCGCTCCGCTTCCGCGAAGGACGACGAGAGAGGAATGCGGGAGACGTCGGTTCCAAACGACGCAGCGCCATAGCAGCGTGACGGAAGCCTCGACGCCGACCGCCGCCGCGTCCGGAACACCGGGGCTCGCGAGCGTGCCGAAGCGTCGGGAGTGCGGAGCCGGGCCGTGCATCAGGCCCGGCTCCTCGATGTCGCGTTTCCGTTGGCTCGGTACTGCGGGTGGGGGTGTTCAGCGAGGTTAGCGCGCCCCTTCGTTGGGGCCGACGCTCAGTCGCCCGGTGGCGATCAGCCACGAGAGGAACTGCCACCACTGCCGCTCGCGCTCGGTGGGCTCGTAGTGGTCATCGACGGCCTGCGTCGCGCGTGCGTGGAACTGATTCAAACCGCGCCCGGCTGCCCAGATCTCGCAGCGGGCGCAGAGGACGTAGCGGTCGTCCACGAAACCGTCTACCTGGACTAGTTCGCCGCAGGACTTGCAGTAGCGAGTGAGCGTGTTGCGTGATTCCGGTTGACCCATGATCCCCTAACACTCGTGCACTGAGATGCGATGCACGGCTGTCCCGCCGCGTGCAGGTCACCGTGCCTCCTAACAAGCGAAAACCCTCGCAACGTCCGTCGGAGGGCGGCGGCAATGATACAGATGGCGCGGCCGTTTGCACAGGTGAGGTGCGCGCGTCCTCACGGATGCTGTGCTTGACCCGTTCGCATAGGGTTCCCTATACTGCGGCCGGTTGTGGGGGGAAGGGACGCGCGCAGGCGCGCGCGTATGCGATGCGCGTAGGCAGTGCCGGGAGGCGTTGATGGACTTTGAATATACCAGCGAACAGATCCAGGTCCGCGACATGGTGCGCGAGTTCGCGCAGCGCGAGGTCGCGCCCTACATCCAGGAGTGGGACGCCAAGGGCGAGTACCACCCGGAAGTCCTCTATAAGATGGGAAGCCTCGGCATCCTAGGGCTGCCGATCCCCGAGCGGTACGGCGGTGGCGGGTTCGACTACGTGAGCTTCGCCCTGGCGTGTGAGGAGCTCGAGGCCGTCGACACGTTCCTCCGGGTGGTGATGAGCGTGCATGTCGGGCTCAACAGCCTGACGCTGCACCAGTGGGCCACCGAGGAGCAGAAGCAGCGCTGGCTCGTGCCGCAGGCGAAGGGTGAGAAGCTCGCCACGTTCGGCCTGACTGAACCGGGCGCGGGCTCGGACGCCGGGAATATCCAGACCCGTGCGGTGCGCGACGGCGACTATTACATCCTCAACGGCGAGAAGATGTGGATCTCGCTGGCCAACACCGCCGACCACTTCCTCGTCTTCGCCACACTCGATCCGAGCAAGAAGCATCACGGTTTGATCGCGCTGGTGGTCGAGCGCGGTATGGAGGGGCTGACCACCGGATCGATCAAGGGCAAGCTCGGCGTGCGCGCCGGCGATACCGGGTGGATCAACTTCCAGAACGTGCGAGTGCCGGTCGAGAACCGGATCGGCGAAGAGGGTGAAGGCTTCAAGATCGCCATGAGCGCGATCGACCAGGGCCGCTTCACCGTCGCCGCCGGTGCGGTCGGGCTCATCCGCGCCGCCAAGGAGGCCAGCATCAAGTACTGCCACGAGCGGGAGGCGTTCGGCCAGGAGATCGGGAAGTTCGAGCTCGTGCAGCAGATGATCGCCAACATGGTGGCGGGCGAGGAAGCCTCGCGGCTGCTGGTGATGCGGGCGGCAGAGCTGAAGAACCGCGGCATCCGGAACACCCGCGAGACGTCGCTGGCCAAGTGGTTCGCCTGCGACCGGGCTTTTGAAGCCGCCAACGACGCCATCCAGATCCACGGCGCCTACGGCTATTCGAACGAGTACCCGGTCGAGCGCTACATGCGCAACGCGCGCGGCGCCGTCATCTACGAGGGCACGCGGGAGATCCACCAGCTCATTCAGGCGGGCTATGCGCTCGGCTACCGGACCGACCGGCCGCTGCGCTGCCCACAGCCGCCGGCCCAGGCCTGGGAGAGCGAAGTCGCATCGCGATCGTAGGGCGAACGGGGAGGGGCGCTGGCGCGATGCCGCGCCCCTCTTTGCCTGTGGAGGCGGCGCGGGACGTGCTCGAGCGCGCGGCCACGGACGCCGCGCGGGGTGCGATCGACCGTGACCTTGTGGCGGCGGCGCAAGTCGTCGCGGGACGGGAGGCGAGCGACGATGGCGGTTGATGTGGCGCGCGATGGGCATGTGGCGACGCTCACGCTGAATCGCCCGGACGTCCTCAATGCGTTCAACACGGAGCAGTTGGAAGCCCTGCGGGATGCGCTGGCGGGGGTGACCCGCGACCCCGAGGTGCGGGCGATCATCATCACCGGCGCCGGGGATCGGGCCTTCGCCGCCGGTGCCGACATCGCCGAGATGCGGGACAAGGGGCCGAGCCAGGCGCTCATCTTTGCCCGGCTGGGCCAGTCGGTCTGTTCGATGCTGGAGAACGCGCCGCAGCCGACCATCGCCGCCATCAATGGGTTCGCACTGGGCGGCGGCTGCGAGCTGGCGCTGGCCTGCGACATCCGCATCTGCTCGGAGAATGCGCAGCTCGGTCAGCCCGAGGTCACGCTCGGCATCCCGCCCGGCTGGGGTGGGACGCAGCGGCTGGCGCGGGTGATCGGCCGCGCAGCGGCCAAGGAATTGATCTTGACCGGCCGGCGGATCGGCGCTGAAGAGGCGCTGCGGCTGGGCCTCGTGAGCGCGGTCTACCCGGCCGAGGAGCTAATGCCCCGGGCGCGCGAACTGGCTGAGCGGATCGCCGCCAACGCGCCGGTCGCGGTGTACTACGCCAAAGAAGCGATCAACCGGGGCGTGGAGACGGACCTCGAAACCGCGCTGGCCTACGAGGCGCACCTGTTCGCCCTTGCCTTCGACACGCGCGACCAGAAGGAGGGCATGGGCGCCTTCCTGGAGCGGCGCAAACCCGACTTCACGGGACAGTAAACACCCGCGGCCGGTGGCCGTTTCGGGTACGACGAACGGCGGTGGCCTGATGACTAGGTGGAGGTAGTTGCTTGAAGATCGTGGTCCTGGTGAAGCAGGTGCCGGACCCGAACGCGGTCCGCTTCGACCCGCGCGCGGGCGATATCCAGTCCGGCACGCCCCAGGTCGCCAACGAGTACGACCTGCACGCGATGGAGGCGGCCATCCAGATCAAGGAGCAGCAGGGCGACGTTGAGATCGTCGCGGTGAGCCTGGGGCAAGCGCGGGAGACGCTGAACCGCTGTCTGGCGATGGGTGCGGACCGGGCCATCGTGGTCGAAGACGCGGCGCTGGCCTCCGGGGACAGCGCCGTCACCGCGAAGGCGCTGGCGGCGGTGCTGCGCGCCGAAGGGTTCGACCTGATCCTGGTCGGCCAGGAGACGAGTGACGGCGGCACCGGGTCCGTCGGTCCGGCGCTGGCGGCCTTGCTCGACGTGCCGGTGGTGAGCAACGTGGTGGCGCTCGAGAAGCAGGACGGGCGGCTCACGGTGCAGCGCGAGATCGAAGACGGGCGGCAGGTGATCGACCTGGCGCCGCCGGCCATCCTCTGCGCTCTCAGCGGGCTGAACGAGCCGCGTTATCCCTCGCTCAAGGGCATCATGGCCGCCCGGCGCAAGCCGACAGAGGCGAAGAGCGCGGCTGATCTCGGCCTCGCGGACGACGCGGCGCAGTCCCGGGTGAGCTGGGGGCAGCTCTTCGTTGAGGAGGAGACGGCCGAGGGCATCATCCTCAAGGATGTCGACGCTGACAGCGCCGTGGATCAATTGGTGGCCTTCCTGCAGGAGCGCAAGCTGGTCTGATGCCCGGCTCACGGAGCGGAGAGAGGAACAGCGGTGACGAACGGAGCGAGCGGCGTCCTCCTGGTCGTCGAGACGCGGGATGGCGCCATTCGGGACACGTCTCGGGAGTTGTTCGGGATCGGCCGGACGCTGGCGAGTGAGACCGGCGGGTCGCTCGCGGCGGTGGTGCTGGGCAGCGGGCTCGATGCAGCCGCCAGCGAGGCAGCGGCCCTGGGCGCGGATCGGGTGCTGGTCGCCGATGCGCCGGAGCTGGCGGCCTTCACCGTCGATGCCTACGCCAAGGCTGTCGACGCGGCGATTGACGCCACGGGGCCGGCGCTCGTACTGCTGGCCGGGACGACCGGCGGGCGGGATCTGGCGCCGTTCCTGGCGACACGGCGCGACGCGGCGTACCTGGTGGACTGCATCCGGATCGGGCGGCAGGACGGCGCCTGGGTTGGCACGCGCCCGGTCTACCAGGGCAAGGTGCTGACCGAGGTGCGGGCCGCCGGGGACGGGCTGACCTTCGCCACGATCCATGCCGGGGCCTTCGAGGCGCCCGAGCTGGAACCCGGCCGGACGGCGGAGACGACGCCGCTGGAGCTGAGCTTCGCGCCCGGCGAGATCCGGGTGACGGTCAAGGATCTGGTGCAGGCGGAGGCCGGGCCGAGCAACCTGGAGCAGGCCGAGGTGGTCGTCGTCGGCGGCCGTGGCCTGGGTGAGGCTGCCAACTTCAAGCTGGCCGAGGATTTGGCCGCGGTGCTCGGCGGGGCGGTCGGCGCGACGCGCGCGGTGACCGACCTCGGGTGGCGCCCGCACTATGAGCAGGTCGGCCAGACCGGCAAGACGATCGCGCCGAAGCTGTACATCGGCCTGGGCGTCTCTGGCGCGGTCCAGCACACGGTCGGGATCCGCGGGTCGGAGACGATCGTCGCGATCAACCGCGACCCCGACGCGCCGATCTTCAAGATGGCCGACTTCGGCATTGTGGGCGACGTGCAGGAGATCGCACCGAAGCTGACGGAGAAGCTGCGCGCGGTTCGCGGCGGCTAGAGGAGACCGGGATAGGGCGGGTTCCCAACCCGCCCCACCCAGAAGGGAACGTAGGGCGGAGGAGCGATGCAGGACGAGCGAGTTGACGTCATCGTCGTCGGGGCCGGGCCGGCCGGCACGGCGGCCGCGTTGACGCTGGCGCGTGCCGGGCTGGAGGTCGTGGTGATCGAGCGCGGCGCGTACCCCGGCGCGAAGAACGTCATGGGCGGCATCCTCTACCGCCAGCCGACCGAGGAGCTGGTGCCCGAGTTCTGGCGCGAGGCGCCGCTGGAGCGCGCGATCATTGAGCAGCGCTACATGCTTCTGACCGACGACAGCGCCCTCGGCGTCACCTACCGCACGCAGGAATTCGCCAAGGAGCCGTACAACTCGTTCAGCGTCATGCGCGGCGAATTCGACCAGTGGTTCGCCTCCAAGGCCGAAGAGGAGGGCGCGTTCATCATCACTCAGATGGTGGTGGAAGACCTCATCTGGGAAGACGGCAAGATCGACGGCGTCCGCACCGGGGAGGAGGAGGGCGACCTCCGTGCCGATGTGGTGGTGCTGGCCGACGGCGCCAACTCGCTCCTGGCACAGAAAGCCGGATTGCACCGCGAGTGGAAGCCGGACCAGCAGGCGCTGGTCGCCAAGGAGTTGATCCGGCTGTCCGAAGAGGAGATCGAGCGCCGGTTCAACGTTCCGAGCGGGCTGGGCGTCGCGATGGAGATCTTCGGCCGGTCGACGAAGGGTCTCCTCGGCTACGGGTTCATCTACACCAACAAGGACACGATCTCGATTGGCACCGGCGCGCTGCTTTCCGATCTCATCGAGACCGGGCGGAACGTCAGCGACATGCTGAACGACTTCAAGGCCCACCCGTGCATCGCGCCGATGCTCGAAGGCGGTGAACTGGTCGAGTACTCGGCGCACCTGATCCCGGAAGGCGGCTGGCACGCGATGCCGCGCCTCTTCACCGACGGCGCGGTGGTGGTCGGGGACGCTGCCGGGCTGCTCAACCCGATCAACCGCGAGGGCTCGAACTTCGCCATGATCTCCGGCAAGCTCGCCGCTGAGGCGATCATCGAAGCGAAGGCGGCCGGGGATTTCTCGGCGGTGGGGTTGAGCCGGTATCAGGAGCTGCTCGAAGAGAGCTTCGTGCTCCAGGATCTTTACACCATCCGCAATGTCACGCCGTTCGCCCACGCCCGGCCCTGGCTGCTGAACGAGGTGCCGGAGGTGCTGTCGCGGGCGATGCGCGAGTACCTGACCGTGGACGACGACCCGAAGCGGGTGAAGCAGGGGAAGATCCTGCGCATCCTGCGCGATGGGTTCCCGGTGGGGCGGACGCTCGGCGACGCGGTCGGCGCGCTGCGCCTCCTGCGGTAGGGGCGGAATCACCTGCATCCGGTCGGCTCCGGGCCTGGAGGCACGGCCGCTTCGCCGAAATGCCGGCGCTTTCGAAGCAGACAACGAGGCCGGCCCACCAGGGCCGGCCTCGCCGTCGATTCCACGTGGTCTCCCCGTCACCGGGGAGTGCGGGTCAGGCCGTCGCGGCTTCCACCGGTTTCCCGGTGGCTGTTTGAATCGCCACGCGCCAGTCGTCGTCGATACCCTCTTCGGTCACGCCGTAGAAGACGCGCACGTGGCCGTTCTGCCGGTAGGCCAGGTCGTAGCGCACGCTGCCGTCCCGCTGCTTGTGGGCCTTGATGAAGCCGAGCGGGCCGTGCCAGCGGATCTTCTCGGGATCGATCGGGTTCGACTCTTTCTGTGTAATAGCATAGCGCCAGAGTCGCCGCGCCGAGTCTCGCGTCACGTTCTGCACGACCTTGCGGTTGCGCAGGTCGCGCATCGAGTGGTAGATGACGCCGTCGCGGGTCTCGGACGCCACGATCTCGACCCCCGTCCGTGGGAGTCGCGCCTCCGCCTCGTCGTCGCTCAACTCAGACGGCAGTGCGGGCGAATCGTCGGACGCCACTGTCTCGCCCGCAGCAGCGGCCCCGGCCGCGGCTTCCCGTCGTGCCTCCAGTGCGGCGCGCACCATCTGAATGATCTCGTCGCGCATGGCCACGCTTGTCTCCGACTCTTGCCGGAGCAGGATCTCGCCGGTGAGGAGCGCGTAGGGCTTGTCCTGGCCCTGCGGCACCGTGACCACCAGGACATCCTTGTCCTCAATCGTATGGACATCAACCGTGGCAGCCGGGGGCGGAGTGATGAAGCGGGCGATGTCGTTGCGGAGGGTCTCGGCGGCTTGTTTGGCGTTGGCCACGCCGTTGATCTCACCGTCGGGCTTGGCGTCCAGCCCGATAAAGATCGTGCCGCCGTTGGTGTTGGCGAAGGCCACCACATCCTTCAGCACAGCGTTCGACTTCGACCGCCGGCTGGGCAGGCGCGGGTGGAACGCCTGAACGATGTTGTTCCCCTCCTCCCGGGCGGCCAGCACGAAGTCGTACGGGGCCTCCGACGGGCGGTGGGGACGGAACAGGGAGAAGTCGTCGCCTTCGAAGACGGCCTTGAGGGCCTCGAAGCTGAGTTCTCCCAACAGGACCTCAGTCATGCGATCGCCGATGCCCAGGTTCGTCTCGCGCTCCGGGTCGCGCGTGAGTCGATGCGCGTCGGACCCCTGGATGACGTGCATCCGGCGCGGGTACTCCGGCTTGGTGCCGTTGAAGAAGCGCGCGGTGCTCCGCCGCGAGGTGTTGTCGAGGTCGGTAGCCTCGAGCGCGTGCAGGTACGGGCTTTGGGTATAGGCGATCTTCGTCTGGCCTCCGAAGGGGAAGCCCTGCATGGCGATGCCGTGTGTCGAATTGACGTGCGCGCCGATCACCAGCGCGCCGGCCTCGTGCAGGATCTCGTAGGCTTGGAGGACCTCGGTCGTCGCGCCGACCTCGCTGCTCCCCTGGTCGAGCTTTTCTTCCGGGATGCCGAGGGTCAGCAGGATGTGCTCCATCTTCCGAATCGAGGTGTCGGGCGGGAAGATGGCCAGGATGTGGAACCCGAAGGTCGCGGTGAACTCGAAGCCAGGGAGGACGAGCATCTTGTTCAGGAGCCGGCGGTATTCCGCGAGGAGCGCTTCTTCCTCCGGTTCAAGTCGTCCGAGGGCTTCGAGGAGTTCCAGGTCCTCAATCTCTCGCCACATGCGCGCCCAGCCGCGGACCGTGTTGTGATCGGTGAACGCGAGGATATCGATGCCGCGAGCCTCGGCCCGCTGCAAGAGGTGGACGAAACTGACACCCTGCTCCTGATAGTCGGCAGAGGCGGGGGTATGGATGTGGAGATCCATCGTCCGCCAGGCGAGATCCTGGCGTTCCTGAGGTTCCGCGGGACGCTGGCGAGGACGTCTGCTTCTAGCCAAGGGTGATACTGGCACCCCCTTCCTGACAATGTGTTGATACACGACAGGCCGTGGTGGAATCGCTCGCCCCACGGCCTGACCCCGCACCGAAAGCATATCATAGGGGCGGATGCCTCGCACCGCCCGAAAGTCCGCGTGCTACAATCTAGCGGCGGTATCCGGTACCGGTAGGGCGACGCAGGGCCGCTATGACCGCCGAGCGCAGGTGCTCGCGGTCTCGTTTTGAGGAGAAATCCGGTCCGCTCTCGTTCCCCGAGCGCTGCTCAACGACTGAACTCTCCGCCGCGAACCAGGGAGACACAACCGTGAACGTCTACCTGTTGCTCGACATTCTGCTGCTGATTCTCATCGCGTTGTTCGTGCCGATCGGGTTCTGGCGTGGGGTGCAGCGCGAGGTGCTGGTCACCCTCGGCATCCTCTTCGGGGCCGCACTGGCCGAGTCGTGGGCCGGCCCATGGGGCGCCGACCTGGCGAATATGACCGGCCTGCGCGAGTCCGGTGGCGCCTTCATGGTCGCCGTCTTGTTCCTGATCGGCAGCACGTTCCTGCTTGGCTACGGTGCCGGCGCGGCGCTGCCCATGCCGCGGCCGGGATGGGTCGCCCGCGTCTTCGGGGCGCTTGTGGCGGGGGCGAACGGCACGCTGCTGCTGAGCTACGCGCTGCGTGACATCCGCTTCTACCTGCTCTCGGCTGAGAATCCGGCGTTCCTGGAGCGCGCGGTGGTGGCGCAGTTCCTCGCGACCGGCATCGGCTGGGTGCTGCTGGTGGCAGCGGTGGTCTTCCTGCCGATCGTGATCGTCCTGGCCTTGTTCGGCCGGGGCGGCTACGTTGAGGTCGAGGAAGAGGAGGCGCCCGAGCCCTATCCAGAGATCGAACCGCCGACGACGCGGGCCTTCCCGCCGCGTGTGCCGTCGTCGCTCAACGACGAGGCGACGGCCGTGTACAAGACCGAGCCGCCGACCGTCCCGGTGCGTGCCGCGGAGGAGACCCGGCCGGTACGGATCTCGGAGGCGGATGGCGACGCGTCCCGCTCAGGCGGCGCCCGGCTCGATGCGGAGGCGACCGCGTTGCTGCGGGACGCGCATGAGACGATCCAGATCCAGACCACGCCGCGGGAAGAATCGCACGTGCCGGTGTCGGACGGCACGTGTCCCTACTGCCACGCCGATGTCAGCGAGGCGGAGGTCTACTGCCCGCGTTGTGGGCGGATCCTGTAGGACGATCCCCCCGCGCTAGCGCTGCTCCCACTCGGTCCGCTGCGCCGCGTAGAGCGACGCGTGGGGCTTGCCGTCGAGCGACTTCCGCATCAGCACCTCGACGCGATCCTCGACGAACCCCTCGCGGGCGTAGAAGGCGTGCGCGATCGGGTTGGTGACGTCGACGCTCAACTCGATGAAGGAGCAGCCCTGAGCGCGCGCGTGCTCCGTGGCGGCATTGAGCAGGGTTCGCCCGATCCCCTGGCCGCGGAAGTCGGGGTGCACCACGAAGCGACGGATCACGCCGAAGCGCCCGTGCTTGGCCTTGGCCCCGATGAACAGTTCCAGCTTGCCCACCACGCGGCCATCGACCTCAGCCACCAGGACGGAGCTGGGCTCGTAAGCGTCGTCGTGGTACTCGACGATCAGGTTCTCCTCGTCCCAGCACCATCCGGCTTCCCGGTTAAGCGCTGCCTCGGTCGCGGCGTCTTCGAACCTGCCCGGCCGCACCGTTACGGTTGGCGTCGTCATCCGTCTCCACACTCCCTCTCCATTGCCACGCCGGCGCCCGGCGCACCCGGCGGTGCGGCCCATTCTACCGGCCTGCGCGACGTTCGGGCACTGCCCGCCGTGAGGAGGCATCCGGGGGACCGCACCGCGGACACTGCCGTATCCGTCGTGCCTGTCGGAACAAGGGGACGGGATAGTGCACAAGTGCGCCATACCGCGTATAGTTCCGGGAGGATCAGCGGTTCGAATCTCTGATGGATGGGAGGGGAGTGCGTGAGCACGACCGGTAATCTGGAGGCCGCTCGCGAGGCGATCCTGGCGAAGATCGACGCCGAGCGGGACAACCTGATCGCGCTGTCGAAGTTCATCCACGCCAACCCGGAGATCGCGCTGCAAGAAGTGAAGGCGAGCGCGGCCTGCGCCGATTTCCTGGCCGAGCGCGGATTCTCGGTGGAGCGCGGTGTGGCTGACCTGCCGACCGCCTTCCACGCCAGCACGGGCGAGGGGCGCCCCCATGTGGGCTACCTGTCGGAGTACGACGCCCTGCCGGGTGTCGGGCACGGCTGCGGGCACAACCTGATCGCGATCGCCGGGATTGGGGCCGGGATCGGGCTGGCGGCCGCGCTGCCACACGTCGGCGGGCGGGTGTCGGTCTTCGGCACGCCGGCCGAAGAGGCCATCGGCGGCAAGGTCATCATGGCCCGCGCCGGTGTCTTCTCCGGGCTTGACGCGGCCATGGGGGCGCACCCGGGCACCAGTGAGGCCGCGGTGCCGTACCTGGAGGGCAGCGGTCAGGCGCTGGCCTGCCAGGGTGTGAAGATCGCCTTCCACGGTAAGGCGGCGCACGCGGCGGCCGATCCGCACAACGGCATCAACGCCCTCAATGCCCTGATCGAGACCTTCAACGGGATCAACGCGCTGCGGCAGCACATCCTGGACGACGCTCGCATCCACGGGATCATCACCCAGGGCGGGCAGGCGCCGAACGTCGTGCCCGACTACGCGGAGGGGTCGTTCCTGGTGCGCGCCTCGACCCGCGCCTACATGAAGGAGTTGGTGGAGAAGGTCCGGGCCATCGCCGAGGGCGCGGCCTCGATGACCGGCGCGCGGCTCAGCTTCGAGTACTCGGAAGAGCCGTACTACGACATGATCACCAACTACCCCCTGGCGCGGCGCATCAAGAAGCACCTCGACGACCTGGGTCTCCAGCTCCCCGACCCGAAGGTGGAGCCGGGCAAGGGCTCGACCGACTGGGGGAATGTGAGCTACGAGGTGCCCTCGGTGGAGACGAGCTATCCGATCGTCGACCGGGTGATCACCTGGCACTCGCAGGAAGTGGTTGAGGCGGCCGACAGCGAGATGGGCTACGCCAACACGCTGACGGTGGCCAAGGCGCTGGCGCTGACCGGGCTCGACGTGCTGACCGACGCGGCACTGCGCGCTGAGATCGGGCTCGCCTTCGAGCGCGAGCGCGCCGCACGCGGTTAGTCCCACTACTCGACGCACCGCTGGCCCCGGTGGTCCACCGCCGGGGCCTACACCGTTCTTGCCGGTACACCCTTTGCATGCTCCATCCTGGGCGAGGTGAGCTACCACCGGGATGGACGAAGCGTGAGCGACGAACGATTCGATGACCAGGAGCAGCAGGGCGATCAACGCGCTGAGGAACCGGACGGTGAGGCACGTCTGTCTGAGCCCGCGGCGTGGAGCCGCGAGGTCACCGTTCCAAGTGGAGCCGTCTCCCTGGCCGGGACCCTCACGCTTCCCGAGCGGGCGCGGGGCCTGGTGCTCTTCGCCCACGGCAGCGGCAGTAGCCGGTTTAGCCCGCGCAACCGCTTCGTCGCCGGAGAACTACACGTGGCACGGCTGGGCACGCTCCTCATCGACCTCCTGACTCCGGAGGAGGAGGCGATCGACCGCCGCACCGGCGCGCTGCGCTTCGATGTCGGCTTGCTGGCGGAACGGCTTGTCGGCGCTACAGGGTGGCTCCGGGAGCAGCCGGAGACGCGCCACCTTCGCATCGGCTACTTCGGTGCCAGTACCGGAGCCGCGGCGGCGCTGGTCGCTGCGGCGCAGTTGCCGAGCACGGTCCGGGCGGTCGTCTCGCGTGGCGGCAGGCCGGACCTCGCCCGAGATGCCCTGCGGCGCGTGCGGGCGCCGACGCTGCTGATCGTCGGCGAGCTGGACACACCCGTCATCCCGCTGAATGAGGCGGCGCTGGCCGCGTTGCCGGGTGAGAAGCGGCTCGAGATCGTGCCGGGCGCCACCCACCTCTTTGAGGAGCCGGGCGCGCTGGAAGCGGTCGCGCGCCTTGCGCGTGATTGGTTCGTGCGCTACCTGCCCGCGGGCGGTGTCGACTGAGCCACCGGGGTGAGCGAGTCGAGCGGCAGGCGCAGGCGTTTGGACTCCAGGTTGATCGTGAGGCGTTCGCCGCGATCGAGCTCCGCGACGAATCGCGCCTGGGGTGGCTCGCCGGCCACATCCCCGGAGCGCTGCGGGCGGGGACGCAGCAGGACCGCAGCCCGCTGGTCCGGGCGCTGGTCACCGGCTCCGAGCTGGACGAACGCGGCGATCTCCCCCTCCACCGGGAGCCACGCCCGGGTGGCGTCGGTTACTTCCTTCCCACCGTGGGCGATGAGCACCCGGACGTCCCCGTAGCGCAACAGCACCGCGTAGGCACCCAGGTTGGCGTCCGGCCCGGACGCAGCGGCGAGCAGAAGCTCCCGGTTTCCGCCGAGACTGATGCGCTGGGTGCCGGTGAGGTAGCGGATTTCGATCCCCTGGTCGCGGGCGGCACGCTCCAGCCGGGTCCAGACCGGCTCCGCGCCTGGTGTTCCCAGGACGGCGACCGCTCCGACATTCCCGCGCTCCACCAACGCGAGGGCACCGAGGGCCGGGTCGTCATCCGCGGCCGGAACGACGAGCAGGTGCACGTGCCGCTGCCACGGCAGGGTTGAGCGGTCGACGAATTCGGCCAGCTCGTCCTGCCACTCGCTGCCGCCAATCACGACGGTCCGGCCGTCCACGCGGATGAGGGTGCTGAGACGATTCCCAGTGTTGCCGACGCTGAGCCGGTCGCTACTATCCCACCCCGCTCCGGCCCAGCCGATGCCGAGGCCGGCTAGGATCGCGAGCACGAGGACGAGGGCTGCCGACCGCCACGACACGGGCGCGCTCAGCCATCCGGCATGTGGCACCCGTGTGGCTGGCGGCGTGGCGGGCGGCGACGCGGCCATGGCTAGTCGTCGCCGGCGTCGTAGTAGGCGATGGCGATGCTTGACCCGCGCGGCACCCATGAGCCCCAGGCCAGGGTCGCGCTGACCACAGCGCCATCCGCGAGGTTCTGGCAGTCGAAGTCAGGTGCCGACTGCTGGATCTGCTCGCACGTTTGCGGGACCACCGATTCGACGACGAATCCCGCGTTCTCCAGGGCAGCGACGACCTGCGGGTAGGGCTGCCCGAAGGCATCGGGCACCTGGATCTGGTCGCCGACGCTGATGTAGAGCGTGACCGTGCCGCCGTTCGCGACCTGGGACGGCGGATCCGTGCGGATGACGTTCCCGCGCGGCACGGTCGCGCTGCCCTCCTCGACCTCGTTGACCGTCAGCCCGAGCTGCTCGAGTTGCTGGCGTGCCTGAGCCCGCGGTAGACCGACCACGCTCTGGAGCGAAATGTACTCGGGGCCGCGGCTGACCTTGACCTGGATCTGAGTCCCCTTCGGGACCGACTCCCCAGCTCGTGGCTCCTGGTCGATGATCGTGCCGGGCGGCTCGACGTTGTCGTAGACCCGCTCCTCGACCAGCGTGAATCCCAAGCCGTTGACCGTCTCCTCCACCTGGTCGACGGTGGAGCCGATCAACCATGGCACGGTGGCCATCTCCGGCGTCGGTGAGGGGGTCGGTGTGGGCGTGCCCGGCGTTCCTGTCGGACTCGGCGTGGCCGGGGTGGTTGCCGTGGCAGTGCTGGTCGGCGTTGATCCGGTCGTCGGGCTGGCGACAGCGGCGGGCATGGTCGCGGTCGGGGTCGGCTGGTTGGATGGTTCGAAGAAACCGAAATCGCCGACGTTGAAGACCAGGACCACGAGCCCGACGAGGCCGATCAGGATGGCCGAGCCGATCAGCCAGGTCACGCATCCCACATCGTCGCGGAATGCCTGATTCCGCGCAGGCGGCGGGGGCGGCGCGCCGCGACCCGTCCGGCCTGGAGGGACAGCCGTTGCGGCCCGGCGGGGCGGCCTGTCGACCGCGGCGGGTGCCGTGGCGATCACGCGGGTCGCCTCACTGTCAGCCGTGCCTGCCCGTTCCCAGTGGTCGAGCGCGTCGGCCAGCGCCCCGGCGCTCGGGTAGCGGTCGGCGGGGTTCTTGGCGAGCGCGCGGAGGACAATCGCTTCGACTTCCGGCGGGATCGCCGGGTTGAACTGGCGCGGTGGTGGCGGGCTGGCGCTCACGTGTTGCATCGCGACGCCGACCGGGGTGTCGGCTTCGAACGGGAGGCGCTTGGTGAGCATCTCGTAGAGGACGACGCCGGTGGCGTAGACATCGGAAGCCGGCGTCGCCTGCGCGCCGCGCGCCTGTTCGGGCGACACGTAGTGGACGGTGCCCATGCCGGTGCCGTCCTCGGTCAAGTTGGCGTCGCTCAAGCCCTTGGCGATGCCGAAATCGACCACCTTCACGTGGCCGTCCTGGTCGACGAGGATGTTTTGGGGTTTGATGTCGCGGTGGACGAGGCCGTGGGCATGGGCATAGTCGAGCGCTTCGGCCACCTGGCGAATGATGAAGGCGGCGCCGTCGACGGAGAAAGGCCCCTGGCGGCGGATGAGTTCCTTGAGGTTGGGGCCGTCGACGTACTCCATGACGATGTAGCGGGTATGACCGTCCTGCCCGACGTCGTACACGTTGGCGATGTGGGGATGAGAGAGACGCGCTGCCGATTGCGCTTCGCGCTCGAACCGCCGCAGGAAGTTGCTGTCGGAGATGTACTGGTCGCGCAGCACCTTGACGGCCACCACCCGGTTGAGGACCAGGTCGTAGCCGCGGTAGACGACCGCCATCCCGCCCTCGCCGATGCGTTCGTCGAGGCGGTAGCGCCCATTCAAGGCCCGTGCTTGCACCAGATGGAACCTCCCCGGCGGCCAATTCTAAGAAGCATGTCGCACACCTGTCAATTCGTCGGATCAGCATGAGCGGCACGTGGGTGCGTGCCGCCGGCGCGGCAATCGTACTACCGGTGGCCCGGGGATTACAGGGCCGTCATGAGTTCTTCCCGGCTCGAACCGGGATCGGAGCGCCGATTCGGGATGCCTGGGTAGAATCGCCGCAGCGCGGGCGTTGGGCATCGCCCGCTCTGGGCCGGTTCGCTTCCCCGCAAGGAGACGGGATCAACGGGCCGGCGGCGATCCAGTGAGCGCAGCAAGTGAGCGCAGCAGAGGAGGAGTGGTGCAGTCCGAGCGGGTCAATACGGTGGTCGATCATGGATGCTTCGGTTGCGGGGAGAAGAACCCCATCGGTCTGCGGCTTGCCTTCTACCGGCATGGAGAGGCGGGTGTGCGGGGCACGTTCACCCCGGCGCGCGAGCACGAGGGCTACCTCGGCATGACCCACGGCGGCATCCTGTCGACTGTCCTGGACGAGGCGATGAGCTGGGCCGTGCTGGCCGACGGCCGGTTGGCGGTGACGGCGCGGATGGAGATGCGATTCCGTCGGCCCGTGCCGGTCGAGCAGCCGGTGGAGGTCATCGCGGAAGTGGTCCGCGACCGGGGCCGCATGGTCGAGACTCGCGGCGAGATCAGGGACCGTGAGGGCGCGGTGCTCGTCAGCGCCACGGGCACGTTCGTCCGCGTCTCCGACGAGCAGCAGGCGGCGTGGGAATCGGTGTATTTCAGAACGGAACGTCCTCAGGGTCGTCCCGAGAGTTGAGAAACGGATCCCATCTCTCGGGCCCGTCCGGGTGGGATGATGCATTCGTGGCTGGCACCCGCAGCAGAGACTCCCGCATCGGGAACCAGACCCATCCGTCGTCCGGGTTCGCGGCGCGGAGCAGATCACGGGCGCCGGTAACGCAGGCATCCAATTGATCGGCGTGGTGTAGGATCCAGGCTTCAATCGTGGCCGGGCGCACGGCGGCGCCCCACTCCGGTTGACCGTGGTGGCTCGCGATGAGGTGCAGGAGACCTGCCTGCCGCTCGTCGTCGATGTCATCCGCCATCGCGAGGAGGTCCTCGACCATGCGAACCCCGCGGAGTACGTGACCGAAAAGCCGTTCATCCGGGTGCACCTGGTCCGGCGCGTGGACCGGGTGCAGACCGGCCTTGCCGATGTCGTGGAGCAATGCCCCGGCGATGAGCAGGTCGCGATCGACGGCGCCGGCATACAGCGAGGCGGCCGCGTCGCAGATGCGCGCGACGTTGACGCTGTGCTACAGCAGCCCCTCGCGGTAGGCGCCGTGGTACTTGGCGCTGGCGGGTGACGTCAGGAAATCGGAAAACGTTTCAACCGCGCGCTCGAGCAGCGCGGTCAGACTACGGTCGCGGAGGGTATCCACGAGATCCCAGAACTCCGCCAGATTATCGTTCCGGTAGGGGCCGGGGAGGTAGGGGGCGATGTCGCCGTTGCACACTTCGCACTCGGTGACGTGCAGTTCGCGCTTGCCCTGATATTCCTTGACGGTTGCGGCCACGTAGAGCAACGTCGGACAGGTGTATTCCTCGCCGTCCACCACGTCCCACTTGACGGCCCGTACCTCACGGAGCTGTTTGTCGCGCAGCCGGAACTCCAGGAAAGGCTCGCCGCCTCTCTTGTGTCGCCGTTCTACGCGAAAGGCGAGCGCAATACCCTCGACGACCTGCCCCACCACAAGGGTGGCGAAGTCAAGCGCGTGGTGTTGCACTGATGTCTACCGCTCCACTTGACCCACAGTCGGTCCACGTAGCATATGCGCTGACGTGGTGATCGTCAATCTCGTACTCGAGGAGAGTAGCGCCGGATCCTGCGCGGAGACACCGATTCACCCCCGAACTGCGCGCAGGATTTCCTCGTTGGGGTCTCTGGCGACCGTGGTGCAAATGTGGACTCGCCCGGTCCCGGTCGGAAGGCGGTCGGCCATGGCGATCGCGGCGGCCTGGGTCGGAACTACGGTGAAGACCGACGGCCCGGCGCCGCTCGGCAGAACGACCGGCGCGCCCGCCGCATGGAGGGCGTCGATTGCTCGGCTGACCGCGTCCCATTGACGGAGGACGGGGGTGAAGGCGTTACGCATGAGTCTGGTGTCGAGGGTCTCGCCACGTGCCAGCGCGGCGGCCAGGCGCCGCGTGGCGGTGCCGTCGGTGAATTGGTCCGGCGTCAGCGCGCGGTAGAGGGCGGCCGTCTTCGCCGGGATGACGAGGTCTGGGACGACGATGACGAACCAGGCATTGGGCGTCGCGTCGAGGGGGGTCAGGTCGGTGCCGGTCCCGGTGGCCAGGGCCGTCCCGCCGCGGACGAAGAAGGGGACGTCGCTGCCCAGCGCCGCGGCGGCGCGTTCCATCTCGTCGATCGGGATGCCGGCGAGGAAGGCGAGGGCGCCGAGGAGGGTGCCGGCGTCGCTGCTGCCGCCACCTAGGCCCGCCGCGAGCGGGATGTGCTTCTGCAGCCGGATCTCGGCCAGAAGGCGTACGCCGAATGTTGTCTCGGCCAGCCGGACTGCGCGCCAGAGCAGGTCCGACTCTCGCTCCAGCCCCTCCAGCGGCGTGTAGCGGAGCGCCGGGGCGGGGAGCAGGTCGATGGTGTCGAAGAGGCTCACGCTCTGCAGGATCGTGACGACGTCGTGGTAGCCGTCAGGGCGCCGGGTGAGGACCTCCAGCCCGAGGTTCACCTTGGCCGGTGCGCGCAGGCGGACAGGGGCGGCCAGCTCAATCGACGTCACTCGGCTGCGCTCCGAAGCTGCGCTGCACGGCAAGCCACTCCTCCACCGAGAGCGTTTCGGCACGGCGATCGGGGTCGATGCCCGCGGCCGCCAGTCGCTCCTCGACCACGCTCTTCGGTACGCCCAGCGCATCGGCCAGGGCGTTCGCGAGCCGCTTTCGTCGCTGAGAGAACCCGGCGCGGACGAGGGTGAAGAAGGCTGCCCGGTCGGCGCCGGAGAGCGGCGGGTCCGGCTTCAGATCCAGGCGCAGCACGGCAGAGTCGACGCGCGGGCGTGGCACGAAGGCTCCCGGACCGACGCGGAAGGCGATGCGGGGCTCCGCATAGAACTGCACGGCAACGGCGAGGACGCTTATCTCCGGCGGGCGAGCAACGATCCGCTCGGCCACCTCGCGCTGCACCATGACGACCATGCGGCCGGGGCGGTGATCGCTCTCCAGCACGTGCTCGATGACGGCCGCTGCGACGGAGTATGGGAGGTTGGCGACCACGTGGTAGGGTCGCCCTCCGACGAGGTCTCCGAGATTCAGGTCGAGGATGTCGCCCTCGACGATGCGCACGTTTTCCGCCTCAAGCGACGCACGCAGGTGGGCGGCGAGGCGCGTGTCGAGCTCGACGGCGATCACCGTGCCCGCGCGGCGCGCCAGCTCGCGGGTGAGGATGCCGAGGCCGGGACCGACCTCGACGACGAGGTCGTCGGGACCGAGCTCGGCGACGTCCGCGATGCGCTGGACGATCCGAGTGTCGTGCAGGAAGTTCTGGCCGAGCGCCTTGCTCGGCCGGACGCCGATCTCGTCCAGCAGGTCGCGGAATGTCGGCTCGGTGCGCTCGCGCTCTCCGCGATGCCGGGGCCGTTCCCGCCGCCGCACACGCCCCTCCATCCCACTCAGGGCAGCAGGAGGAGCCCGTGCCCCTCCTCGACCGAGCCCACCCGCCAGAGCGGTTCACCAGCCGCGGCGAACGCCTGCTCCAGCGCCTGCGCCCGGTCGCCCGGGACCGCGATGAGCAGGCCTCCCGAGGTCTCGGGGTCGAACAGGAGGTCCAGCGTCGTCTCCGGGATGCCAGGGGCAATCTCGAGGATGCTCTCCGGTCCCTCGCCGTAGAAGGCGCGGTTGCGCCGCGCCCCGCCGGGGAGGCGTCCCTCCGCGGCGTAGCGCTCGGCGCCGGGGAGCCACGGCATTTGCCCCGCCGACAGGACGAGGCGCACGCCGCTCTTCTGCGCAACCTCGGTGGCGTGGCCGAGCATTCCGAAGCCGGTGATGTCGGTGCAGGCGTTGACCCCGACCTGCTGCATCAGGGCCGCGGCGGCGCGGTTGAGCTTGAGCATCGACGCCACGGCCTCGTCCACGTCGGCCGGGTCCGCCGCCTGGGCCTTGAGCGCGGTGGTGATGACGCCGGTGCCGAGCGGCTTGGTGAGATAGAGCACGTCGCCTGGTCGGGCGCCGGCCTTGGTCACAACCCGATCGGGACGGATCGTGCCGGTGACGACCAGGCCGTACTTCGGCTCGTTGTCGGTGACGGTGTGTCCTCCGGCGATGACTATCCCGGCCTCGGCAGCCTTGTCGGCGCCCCCCTGGAAGATGCGCTGCAGCACGTCGAGCGGCACGTTGTCGGGGAAGCCGGCGATGTTCAGGGCAAACAGCGGCGTACCCCCCATAGCGTACACGTCGCTCATGGAGTTGGCCGCGGCGATAGCGCCGTAGATGTACGGGTCGTCGACCACAGGCGTGAAGAAATCGACCGTCTGGATCAAGGCAAGGTCGTCGCTCAGGCGATAGACAGCCGCGTCATCGCTGGTCTGGAGCCCGACGATCAGGTTGGGGTCACTGAGCTGAGTGAGCGGACGCAGCACCTGCGCCAGGGCCTCTGGGCCCATCTTGGACGCTCAACCAGCGCAGCTCGCCAGTGTCGTAAGGCGAATCTCGTCGCGAGACTGCACGGTGGCTTTCCTTCCAGGACCCTGACAACGCGGGTCATCGCCGCTTGTTCGGCACCGCGCCGAACCACATGGCCCGATCATAGCCAACACGCGTGCCCGGCTCAACCTTCCCGTCGGCCGGTGTCGCACGGCGTGCTCGGAGTGGTACCGATCGTGCTGGCGTCACCGAGACACCCGGCAGCGGCCGGGAACGGTCCGAACGGTCTGGCGATGGAGGTAGGTGGACCATGATGACCGTCATCACCGAGACAACCCTCAAGCCCGGCCAGGAGCAGGAGTGGGACCGAGCGTTCGAGGAGCGGTTGCGCGCCGCGAAGCAACAGCCGGGATGGGTTGATACCCAGTTGCTCATCCCCGAGGACGAGCCGAACAAGCGGGTTGTGGTCGGCACCTGGCGCTCCCGCGACGACTGGGAGCGCTGGCATGAAACGCCGCCCTTCCGGCAGACGCGCGAGCCCTTGAACCGGTCGTCCATGGACGATGGCAGGCCCGAGTGGCACAAGGTTCAGGCACGCGAGGCGATGCAGGCCTGAGCGCGTCGCCCGGCTCAGACGCTCTCCTGCTCGATCCGGCTCGATCAATTGCCCCTGTCGCTGCACCTGCGTAGAATGGCGCGCGCAGCTGAGGCTTCGGCGCGGCGTGTCCATTGGGGTGAAGTGAGCGGAGGCGTGCATGGCCGGGTTGAGCACCGCAGAACTGGTCGATATCGCGCTCGAGATGGCGGAGATGCGGACGTTGCCCGCCGACAGCGCGGTCTACGTCGAGGGATCGGGCCTCAAGCGCGTGATGATGGGCATCGATATCGGCCCGGCGGAGCTGCTCCTGGCGCGGGAGTTGGGCTGCGACGGGGTGATCGCCCACCACCCGGCCGGTGGCAGCGCAACGCTCAATTTTCCCGAGGTTCTCACACGCCATGTTGAGCTGATGGTGGAGCATGGCGTCCCGGCCACCGCGGCCCGCGACGCCATCCAGGGGCTGCTCACCCGCTCACTGCTCCGCGCGCAGAGCGCCAACCACGACCACACGCCGTCGGTCGCGCGTCTCCTCCAGATGCCGTTCCTCAATATCCACCTGCCGCTGGACGAGGTCGGACGACGGATCATGGTCAAGACCATCCAGGAGGCGGTCGAGCCGTTGGGGGACGAGGCGCGGGTGCAGGACGCGATCGACGCGCTCATGACGCTGCCGGAGTTTGCCGGCGCGGCGACGCGGATCATGGTCCCGGTCGGCGCGGTGGATCAGCCCCTGGGCAAGATCGCGGTGGTGCACGGGGCGGGGACGAACGGCGGGTACGCCGTTGCCCGCGCCTACTTCGACCACGGCGTGCGGACGGTCCTCTACATCCACATCGCTCCCGAGGAGGCGGAGCGCCTGCGCCGCGAGGGTGGTGGGAACCTCATCGTTTCCGGCCACATCGCCAGCGACCTCGTCGGCATCAACCGCTACGTCCAGGCGCTGGAAGAGCGCGGTGTCGAAGTGGTGCGCATGAGCGGGCTGTGAGTCGTGGTGCGTGTTGCGTGATGCGTGATCCGTGATCCGGGTTGCGTGATGCGTCTTGGGTTTTGCGTGGAGGCGGGTTGTCGGTCTGACGGCGGACCGGTCGAGCGTGTCCCCGCCACTGCGCACGGACGACGGAACACGGAACACGCACCACGCACTAGGCGCCCCCTTCGCGTTGGAGTCCGCGGATGAACCCCGTGAGGAGGCGGCGGTAGCTTTCGTCGATGTCGACGGGAAGGCCGAAGCCACCAGCCAACTCCAGTGAGACGAAGCCGTGCATCAGGCTCCTCAGACCGCGGATGGCGTGGATCTGATCCTCGGGGGAGAGCTGGTACGGCTTGAGCACCAGCCTCAGGACATCCAGGATCTCCTCGCTGGCATCAATGAGCGCCTGATGATCCGGGTCCGGCGCACGCAGCGAGGCTTGGTAGAGCCGGGGACGCTCGTGCGCGAACTGCCGGTAGGCGTGTCCGATGGCGAGGATGGCGTCCTCCCCGGTGCGGCCGATCGCCGCGCGCGAGATGCGGGCGCCGAGCTCCCGCACGGCGAACACGGCCAGCCCACGTAGCAGATCGTCCTGGCCGTCGATGTGGTTGTAGAGGGACGGCGTGCGCACCCCCAGCGCCGCGGCGATCTGGCCGAGCGTCACCTCCCGCCCATCCGCCTCGTCCAGGAGATCGGCGGCGGTCTTCACGATGAGGTCGCGGCTCAGTCCCGGTCTAGGCGCCATGCGCAACCCTATCCGCCAGCTTGCGCTGGGCTACGGCGATGGCGCGGTCCATCGCGGGGAGCGGATCCTCCAACACGGGACCGTGACCGGTCGCCAGCCGCGACGGCTCGAGCGACCGCAGCAGCCGCGCAGAGTCGAGGGCCGCATCCTTGTCCCAGGTAAAGATCGAGGGGAACGGGAACGTGGGGACGATCGTACCCGAGACGGCGACATCGCCCCGCGTTTGGAAAGCGTCCCCGGCGATGAGCGTGCGGTCCCGTGTGTCAAGGAATGCAACCTGATCTGGTGCGTGGCCGGGCGCGGCGATGACCTGGAGCGAGCCGATCCGGTCTCCTGGCGCGATGGTGCGCGTCGGCCGGGTTACGCGGCGCGGCCACCGGCCGGGGATGGCTACGACTTCACCGTCGATTTCGAGCGTCCTTTCACCCTGGAGCAGCCGGGCGCTGCGATCGGTCATGAGCACCTCGGCAGCGGGCAGCGCGCCGCGGAGCTGGTCGAGCGCGCCCACGTGGTCGGAGTGGGCGTGCGTGAGCACGATGCGGCGAATGGTTTCACCATGCGCGGCTGCGGCGGCCAGGATGCCCGGCCCACTGCCGTTGGCGCCGGTGTCGATCAGCGTAAACCCGTCGTCCTCGCGGACCAGATAGACGTTGACCGGGAACAGGACCGGCCAGCGGGTCACCTGGATGAGGTAGTCGCCGTGGGTCGTGACCTTCATGTGCGTTCCCTTCCGGGGGATCGGCGGGACGTCTCGTCCGCGCTCTGGAACTAATACGCTTCAATCATAAACTAATGATATTAGTTTGGCAACCCCCGGGGACGACGAAGCGGGCGTCAACACGACGCCCGCTTCTATCGTGGTTGCCCGGTCGCGCGGCTGGTGGGTGGCCTGGTTAGCCGCCCAGGACGCGCGTGATGCGCTCCAGGGAGCGCTCGATGATGTCGTCGGAGTTGGCGAAGCTGAGGCGGATGTGCTTCGCGCTGACCTCGCCGAAGGCATCGCCGGGGGTGACGCCGACCCGCGCCTCGTCGATGAGCAGGCGCGCCACCTCCTGGCCGGTCATCCCGGTGCCGCTCACGTCGGCAAAGGCGTAGAAGGCGCCCTCCGGCAGCGGGCAGTGCACGCCCTTGATCGCGCTCAGGCCGGAGGAGATCAGGCGGCGACGGCGGTCCCAGGCCTCGACCATGGTGTCGATGAAGCCCTGCGGTCCTTCGAGGGCAGCCACCGCGCCGTATTGGGCGAACGACGTGGCGCAGGTGACCGAGTGGCTGTGGATCTTGGCCACCTGCTTGATGATCGGCGCGGGCGCGGCCAGGTAGCCGAGTCGCCAGCCGGTCATCGCGTAGGCCTTGGAGAAGCCGTTGACGGTGATGGTGCGCTCGGCCATCCCGGGCAGCGTCGCGATGCTGATGTGCTGGTGGTGGTCGTAGACGATCTTCTCGTAGATCTCGTCCGAGATGACGATCAGGTCGCGCTCCTGCGCGATGGCGGCCACCACCTCCAGCTCCTCACGGGTGAGGACGCGCCCGGTCGGGTTGTTGGGGCTGTTGACGATGAGCACCCGCGCGTTGGGCGTGAGGTGCGGCTCGATAACCTCGCGGGTGATGCGGTAGTTGTCGGCCGGATCGAGCGGAATGCGGGCGATTCCGGCGCCGGCGATGGTGGTCATCGGTTCATACGAGACCCAGCCGGGGTCGAACATGACCACATCGTCGCCGGGTCCGACCAGGGCCAGGATGGCGGAGAAGAGTGCGGACTTCCCGCCCGGCGTGACGATGATCTGGCTGGGGTCGACGTCGATCCCGTTTTCGTCGCGGAGCTTGCGGGCGATGGCCTGGCGCAGCGGGAGGATGCCGGCGCTGGCGACGTAGTGCGTCTCGCCGCGGGCCATGGCCTCGGCGGCGGCGCGGCAGATGTGTTCGGGGGTGGCAAAGTCTGGGTCACCGCCGCCCAGGTCGAGGACATCGTGACCCTCCTGACGGAGCGCTCGGACGCGGTCCGAGACGGCGATCGTCGGTGAGGGCTGCATGCTGGTGACACGGGCTGCGAAGTGGTACGTCACGCTCGATCCTCCTCCAGGTTCAACGCTCAGCCGGCGTCCTCTGCGCCCGGGCACCGGCACAGGGACTGGAACGCGTCGATTATGCCGCATCGGGTTCCCGCGCGTACCCTCCGCCTGGTCGGGATCACCGAGCGGCGACGGGATGCCAGCGCCCAGGTTTCGGGGGTGCAGGTGGACGAACAGGCCGGGCGGGGTGATGCATTGCTGAGGAAGCGACGTGCGGGTCGGCAGACTCGGCACAGTGCCCCTTGCAGGTTTCACACGTCTTGGCTAAGATACGCTCAGTTAGCACTCACGAGCCGAGAGTGCTAAACTGGAGACGCAGGAGAAGGGCGGCGGCGTGACCCGCCGCGTTCGTCAGAGGGAGGTACCTCGAGGATGGCGAGTGTGAAAACGCAGGTCCGGCCGCTCGGGGACCGGGTGTTGGTGCGCCCGGTGCAGCGTGAGGAAGTGACCAAGAGCGGGATCGTCCTTCCGGATACGGCCAAGGAGAAGCCGCAGCGCGGTGAGGTGCTGGCGGTGGGTCCGGGCCGGTTCGATGAGGACGGCGAGAAGCGCATTCCGATGGACGTCAAGGTTGGCGACCACGTGCTGTTCGCGAAGTACGCGGGCACGGAGCTGAAGGTCGACGACGAGGAGCTGCTGATCCTCAGCGAGAAGGACATCCTGGCGGTCGTCGAGTAGCGGCTGCCCGATCGGCGTGAGTAGCTTTCGCGGAAATCCGCGAGGGAGGGTATGAGACGTGGCCAAGATTCTCGAGTTTAACGAGCAGGCGCGTCAGTCCCTGAAAGAGGGGATCGACACGCTGGCCAATGCCGTCAAGACCACGCTTGGTCCGAAGGGCCGCAACGTCGCGCTCGATAAGAAGTTCGGCGCGCCGACCGTTACCCACGACGGCGTCACCGTCGCCAAGGAGATCGAGCTGGACGATCCCTTCGCCAACATGGGTGCCCAGCTCCTGAAGGAAGCGGCCACCAAGACCAACGACGTGGCCGGTGACGGGACGACCACCGCGACCGTGCTGGCGCAGGCCATCGTCCACGAGGGTCTGCGGAACGTCGCCGCCGGTGCCAACGCCATGATGCTCAAGCAGGGTATCGACCTGGCGGCCGACAAGGTCGTCGAGACCCTGAAGGACATGGCGAAGGAAGTCCGCGGCAAGGAGGACATCGCCCAGGTCGCGTCGATCTCCGCGGCTGATCAGGAGATCGGTAACCTGATCGCCGACGTGATGGAGAAGGTCGGCAAGGACGGCGTCATCACCGTCGAGGAGTCCCGCGGTCTGGCCTTCGAGACCGAGTACACCGAGGGTATGCAGATCGACCGCGGCTACATCTCCCCCTACTTCGTGACCAACACCGAGCGGATGGAGGCGGTTCTCGAGGATCCGTACATCCTCATCACCGACAAGAAGATCTCCGCCGTCTCCGACATCCTGCCGGTGCTGGAGCAGGCGCTGCAGGTCACCAAGAACTTCATGATCATCGCCGAGGACGTCGACGGTGAGGCGCTGGCGACCCTGGTCGTTAACAAGCTGCGCGGCACCATCAACTGCCTCGCGGTGAAGGCGCCGGGCTTCGGTGATCGCCGCAAGGAGATGCTGCGCGACATCGCGATCCTGACCGGCGGCCAGGTGATCTCCGAGGAGGTCGGCCGGCGGCTCGATAGCACCACGGTCCAGGATCTCGGCCGCGCTCGCCGCGTCGTGGCCACCAAGGACGAGACCACCATCGTCGAGGGCCACGGCAAGGAAGAGGACATCAAGGGCCGCATCGAGCAGATCAAGGCTCAGATCGAGCAGACCACCAGCGACTTCGACCGCGAGAAGCTGCAGGAGCGGCTGGCGAAGCTGGCCGGCGGCGTGGCGGTCATCAAGGTCGGTGCTGCGACCGAGACCGAGCTGAAGGAGAAGAAGCACCGGGTCGAGGACGCGCTGAGCGCGACCCGCGCCGCGGTCGAGGAAGGCATCGTCCCGGGTGGCGGTGTGGCGCTGCTCAAGGCGGCCGAGGCGCTGGATGATGTCCAGGCCGAGGGTGACGTCCTCACCGGCGTCAAGATCGTCAAGCGGGCGCTGGAGGAGCCGCTGCGCGGCATCGTGGCGAACGCCGGGCTCGACGGCTCGGTCGTCGTCCAGAACGTCCGCCGGCTGCAGCAGGAGAAGAACTCTCCGACCATCGGCTACGACGTGATCCGCAACGACTACGGCGATATGCTCGAGTGGGGCATCATCGACCCGGTCAAGGTGACGCGCTCCGCGGTGGAGAACGCGGCCTCGATCGCCTCGATGATCCTGACCACCGAGGCGCTGATCACGGACAAGCCGGAGGAGCAGAAGGCGCCGGCCATGCCGGGCGGCATGGACTACTAGTCGCCGACCCGACGGCAACGTCAGACACCAGAGCGGGGGCGCGCACGTCGCGCCCCCGCTTCGTGCTTTCCGCTGGTGATCGCGCAGCGGGAAGCGTCGGTGTCGGTCATGCAGTGCACTCCCTGCAGTTCCCGTGCCGGCCCTCGATGGGCTACCCCGATGACGGGTGGGCAGGTGCGCGACCCGTGAGCCCTTGGTCCCACACGTTACGATGCGGTCGTCAGGGATGGGCTCGTTGACCGAGACGCCGCTCCGGCGTAGCATGGCGCGCACGCAGGACCGTGAGCGTGGCATCAGTCGCAGGGGAGGTCGCCATGAGCAGCGGCAGCCAGCGAGGCGGAAACGTCTACCGGGAGCCGGGATCGGCTGCGGCGGATCTGTTCGAGCGAGCCCGCCGGGTACTCCCTGGAGGCAACACCCGCACGACCGTCTACAGTGCACCTTACCCGCCCTACGCGGCGCGCGGCCGCGGCGCGGTGATCGTCGACGCCGACGGTGAGGAACGGCTCGACTTCGTCAACAACTACACCGCGCTCATCCACGGGCACGCCGACCCGGACATCAACGAGGCGGTTATCCGCCAGCTCGCGGACGGTGTCGCCTTCGCGATGCCGACGGAACACGAGATCGCCCTCGCCGAGCTGCTCACGGAGCGCGTGCCGTCGCTGCAGCAGGTGCGCTTCACCAACTCGGGTACCGAGGCGGTGATGATGGCGATCAAGGCGGCACGGGCTTATACCGGACGGCCGCGGATCGCGAAGTTCGACGGCTGCTACCACGGTTCGTACGATTTCGCGGAGGTGAGCACGCAGTCCAGCGGAGAGCATGGGGACGACGGGTTGCCGGTCGCAACGCCCTATACCGCCGGTACGCCGCAGGCGGTGTTAGACTCGGTGGTGATTCTCCCCTTCAACGACATCGATGGGACCGAGCGGCTGATCGAGCGGCACCGGGACGAGCTGGCTGCGGTGCTGATCGACCCGAACCCGCGCAGCCTCGGGCTGCACCCAGCGGAACCGGCCTTCCTTCAGCGGCTGCGCGAGATCACACGGGCCTACGGCATCGTGCTGATCTTCGACGAGGTCATCTCGCTGCGTGCGGACTACGGCGGGATGCAGTCGGTGCTCGGGGTCACTCCCGACCTGACGGCCATGGGGAAGATCATCGGCGGTGGCTTCCCGGTTGGCGCGGTGGGAGGATCCGCCGAGGTGATGGCGGTCTTCGACCCGACGGGCGGACCGCCGCGGGCGCCGCACGGGGGGACGTTCAACGCCAACCCCGTGACGATGGTCGCTGGCTTGACGGCGATGCGCAAGCTGACACCGGCCGAGTTCGACCGGCTTGCTAGTCTGGGGCAGCAGTTGCGGGCGGGCATCGACGAGGTGCTGCGGGAGGCGGGCGTGCCGGGGCAGACGACCGGGCACGGCTCGCTGTTCCACATCCACCTGCACCAACGACCGCTGGCGGACTACCGGAACAGTATCCTCACGGCGGAGGAGCGCGCCTTCGTCGGGCGCGTCCACGAGGCGCTCATGGGGCGCGGCATCTTCATCACCCCGGCGCTCTTCGGCTGCCTCTCGACGCCGATGGGCGTGCCGGAGGTCGAGGCGTTCGTGGACGCCTTCGCCGCCGCGCTCAACGACGCGCGGGACTGACGCCGGCCGCTGGCTCAGCGTCCTCCGCGGGGCGCTCCTGACCGGGCTCCGCGAGGGCCGTATAATCGCGGGGGCCGCTGGAGGGGAAGGGGCGCGATGAGCCAGCCTGCGGCGCGGCTGCTCTGCGTCGGCACTTACGAGCGAGACTACCCACGCAACGCGCTGACGATCGCGGCGCTGCGCCGGGCGGGGTACGATGTGGAGGAGATCCACGTCCCGGTCTTCGAGCGGACACGCGACAAGACCGGCGGGTTCCTCCGACCCGGCTCGCTGGCCCGGCTCGGAGCGAGGCTCTTGTGGGCCTACGCGCGGCTCGCGCTGCGGCTCATCCGGCGGCTGCCAGACGCCGACGCGGTGATCTTCGGATACATCGGGCAGGGGGACATGCTAGCGCTGGGGCCGCTGGCGCGGCTCCGCGGGCGCCCCGTGGTTTTCAACCCGTTGGTGACGTTGACTGACACGTTGGTCGAGGATCGCGGGCTGGTGCGGGCCGGGACTCTCGCGGCGCGAGCCATCGCGGCGCTGGATTGGGCCGCGCTGAGGTTCGCCGACCTGATCCTCGTCGATACGCCGCAGAACGGGGACTATCTGGTCGACCGGTTCGGTGTGTCCCCGGCGCGCATCGCGGTGGTGCCGGTGGGCGCCGATGATCGGCTCTTCCACCCCCGCGAGATCGTCACGCCACCTAGTGGTCCGCTCCGCGTGCTGTTCTACGGCAAGTACACGCCGCTGCACGGCGTCTCGACGATCGTCGAAGCCGCGGCGCTCCTGCGCGGTGAAGACGTGCGGTTCGAGATGATCGGTGTGGGGCAGCTTGTGGCCGAGACGCGGGCGATGGCCGAGCGTCTGGGGCTGGATTCGATCGAATTCCGCGACTGGGTGCCGTTCACCGAGCTGCCCGAGCGCATAGCGGCCGCGGACGTTGTCCTGGGAATCTTCGGCGACACCGACAAGGCTGCACGGGTGGTGCCGAATAAGGTGTTCCAGGCGATGGCGATGGGTGCCGCGATCGTGACACGGGATGGCCCGGCGATCCGCGAGGTGCTGCAGCACGACGTGTCCGCGCTGCTCGTGCCGGCCGGCGACCCGTCGGCGCTGGCGGACGCGATCCGTGCGCTGCGCGACCCGGAGCGGCGGCGGACGCTCGGCGCGGGTGCGCGCGCCGCGTTCCTGGCAACGGGGAGCATCGACGCACTGGCGGCGCGGCTGCGCGACATGCTGAGCCCGGTGCTGGCGCGACGGGCAGGGCGCTCGGTGGTGCGGGAGCGGGAGGCATGAGCGGTGAGGCGACGCGGGCAGCCGGAGGGCCGCGCCCACGCTGGCGATCGCTCCTGCTGGTGTGGGGCCCGTTCGCCGTGGCGGTCGTGGCGTTGCTGGCTAGCGGCCAGGCGAGGGCCGTCGCGCGGGCCATCGGCGATGCCCGGCCGGGGCCGCTGCTGGTGCTGTTGGGAGTCGGGGTGGCGCTCCCGGTGGTTCATGCCCGCCGTTGGCAGACGATGCTGCGCGCCGTCGCGGCCGACGTGCCGCTACCGCACGCGGTGGAGATGACCGTGACCGCTTCGCTGGTGAACTACGCGGTTCCCGGGTACGCCGGCTCGCCGGTCAAAGGGGTGCTGGCGCGCCAGCTCCACGACGTCGGGTTCGGCCGCTCGCTGCCGACGCTGGCCGCGGAGCAGGTGCTGGACGCGGCGGCGCTGGCACTCGGCGCGGTGGTGGGGCTGGCGCTGGCGGGTCCGTCCGCACTCGCCTGGATCGGTGCGTTGGACGGCCCGTCGTGGCCGGCGGTGCTTGCGGGCGGGGCGGTCGCGCTGGGCGGCGTTGGGGTGGCCGTCCTGATCGCGCGGCGCTACGCCGGGCGCTTCGTTGAGCGCGTGGTGGCGAGCGGGCGGATGCTGGCCGCCGACCGCGGCCGCTGGGCGCCGGTGCTGGTACTGACCGCGACCTACTGGGGAATGAACGTCGCCGCGGTGTGGCTCGGCGCTCGGGCGGTCGGGTTAACGCTTGGCCCGGTCGAGCTGTTGCTCCTGGCCAATTTGCCGCTCCTGGTCGGGCTGGCTTCCCCGCTGCCGGGCGGCCTCGGCCTGCGCGAGGGGGCGATGGCGGGCGTCGCGGGGGTGATCGGGGTGCCGGTGGCGGCCATCGTGGCGGCGGCGGTGCTGCACCGGGGCGTGCTGGTGGCGGCGCTGCCGCTCGCGCTCGGCGGCGCCCGGCTGGCGCGGGGGTATGGCCAGTGGCGGTGACGGCACGTGCGCGGCGCCGGCTGCCGCGTCCAGTGACCGGGCAGATCGCTCCCGGCCTGGCGGCGATCTGGGCGGTGGGTATACTCATCCGCCTGGCGCTCGCGCCCTTCACGGTGCACCTGGACCTGTACCACGTCTACTCACGCGCGGCTCAGGCGGCCTACCACGGCGAGTGGTTCGTCTGGACGAGCCAGCTCGCCATCCAGATGGTGCACAACATCTGGCTCTTCCTCGTCAAGCCGCTCCTGCCGGGCGCCGAGACGATCTGGTCCCCCACCGCGGCGGTGTTCGGCCTCGGGGCGCAACCGTCGGAGTTCCGTGATCTGTTCCTGCGGTACCCGCACCTGTTCCGGGCGCTGCTGCTCCTCAAGCTGCCGTATCTGGTGGGGGACCTGGGGACCGGGTACCTCTTGACCCGCCTGGTGGCGCCTGAACGACGCCGGCGTGTGTTGGCGCTCTGGTTGCTCAACCCGATCGTGCTCTACACCAGCGCGGTCTTCGGGCGACACGACAGCATCGCCGTGTTCCTGGTCGTCGCGTCGCTCGTCGCCGCGGCACGCGGACGTCGCTACCTGGGGCTGGGCCTGCTCGGGCTGGGCGCCGTGACCCGCTTCTTCCCGTTCTTCTTGGCGCCCTTCTTCATCCTGGCCTATCGGCGGTCGAAGCGCGACCTGGCGCTGTTTGCGGGCGGGCTGGCCGGGGTGTGGCTGGCGGTCGAGGTCGTTGCGCTGGCCGCCACGGGCAGCAGCCCGACGCTGACACTGCTGTCACGCTACCAGCACGTCGACTACCTGACCGATCTGGTCCTGCCGCTCCGCTTCGGCGACCGGCTCTTCATCTTCCCGCTCGCGTACGGGCTCTTCCTGCTCTGGTTCTTCGAGCGCGGCGAGCACGGTGCGCGGGGCACGGACGCCTACGTCGCGGCCGGGGCGGCGATGTTCCTGGGGATGTTCGCGCTCACGTTCTTCCACCCGCCCTACGCCATCTGGCTGGTGCCGTTCCTGGCGCTCACGGTCGACCGTGACGACCGGCTGATCGCCTACCACCTGGCGCAGGCGGCGCTTTTGATCCTGTTCGCACTCCACTGGGACACGCAGATGACGACTGACCTGTTCCTGCCGCTCGACCCGGACGGCGTGGCGGCGCTGCCGAACCCGCGGACGGTGCTGGCGGCCCAGGTGCCGGTGCCGCTCTTCCTGGGTGTCGTGCGCAGCCTGTTCGACGCGCTCGCGTTGTGGATGGCGTACCGGATCGTGCGTGAGCGGCTCTCCCGGGCTGAGGAGGAGGTGCCCCTCGAACCAGACGGGGAGGCGGGCGGTCATGGCGCGTAGATGGGGCGTGCACGTCTGGTTGGCGTGGTGGCCGGTGGCCCGGACCGAAGCCACCGCGAAGGGGCTGATTCGGCGGTGTTGTGCGGTCGCACTGCTGCTGCTCATGCCGCTGCTGCTGGCGGGGTGCCGGGTCGAGCACCTGCTGACGGCCGAGCTGCCGGGCGCCTCAGGAAGCGTCACGGTCGGCGGCACGGTGAGCCAGGTGTTCCTGTCGCCGAGCGATGGACTGGATCGGGTCGGCCTCGGCGTGGTGCCGCCGGGCCCCACGGCCAGTCGTGCGGTGGATAGCGTCGCAGGGGGCGCGACGCTGGAGATTCGCTACGCGCCGGAGGCCGATCCGGGATACCCCGACGGCAACTTCCACGACTGGCCCGCCGACCACGCCTGGCTTGGAGAGCTGGTGGGTGAGCGGGAGATCGGGCAGACGTTTGTGTCGCGCTACCCGAACCTGGACGGGATCACGCTGCGGGTGGCGACGTTCGGCGCCGACCTGAGCCCGGGCGAGGGGCAACTGAGGGAAGGCCCGGCCGTGCCGGTGCGGCGCCTCCCGGTCGATGGCGAGCGGATCATTGACCTGCCCGGTGGGAGCACCGTGCGGGTCCAAGGGAGTGCCGAGGGCTGGGCACAGGTGTGGCTGGAGGACGGGCAGGTGGGCTACGTCGAGCTCTCGCAGTTCAGCCGGCTCCCGGCGCCGAGCCGTGTCAACGATCGGGACGTGGTGCTGCGCCTGTATCGCGACGGGGAGGTGGAGCCGATCCGCACGGCGACGATCAACGCCAGCGAGATGCACGACAACAGCCACGTGACGTTTCGCTTCGAGCCGCTGCCCGACTCCATGGGCGCCCGCTACCGCTTTACTGTCGCGTCGCCCGAGTCCACGCCGGGGAACGCCGTCACCTTCCGTTACTCCGAACGCGATGTCTACCCGGACGGGACGCGCTTCGAAGACGGAGCCGAGGTTGAGGGTGACCTGATCTTCCGCCCGGCTTACACGGAGGGCGCGCCGCTCGTTCAGGTCGACCTCGACCGCGCGGTGTTGTCCGGGCAGACGCAGGCGCTGGAGGCCTCGTTCGCGCCGGTGCCGAACACGGCGGGTCGTGCGCTCCGGCTGGTCGTCCGGGCGGGGCACGCGCCGCTACCGGTGACCTGGACGGAGCAGCTCCCCGAGGGAGGCCACCAGTTACAACTCTCGGGCGGCCAGGAGGGGCCGCCTGGTGCGTTGGTGTTTAACGTCGGGTACCGGGCCGACGTCGACTTGGGAGCGCTGGCAGTCGGGGTGGTGCGCCACGTCGGGCGGGGAGCGCGGCACGATCCAGCCTTCTTCGCGCTGTACGGCCTCGCGCTGGTGGGGACCGGCGGCTGGCTCGGCTGGTCGGTAGGGAGGGGGCGCCATGGTCGTCGATCGGTCTGAGCGATCATGCCTGCTCTGCGGTGCCCGGTTCACCGGTCGCGCCTTTCTCTGCCGTCGCTGCGCCGACGCGTACCGCAACGGCCCGATTCCAGCCGAGGTACGGCGGCGCTTCTATGAGGCGATCGACCGCGTCTACCCCACCTGGTCGAATACGTACGAAGAGTACAACCCTCCCGTGGGACTGCTCGCGTTCCTGGCCACCCTCCCGCGGACGATGCGGGTGCTGGAGATCGGCGCCGGGGGCGGCTTCGCGCTGCGGGCGATGGAGCGAATGGGGTTCAAACGGCTGATCGGGCTGGACCTGACGGCGACCAGCCTGGCTGAGGCCCGGCGGCGCGTGCCGGGCGCGCGGTTGATCGCGGCCGACGCCGAGCGGCTGCCCCTGCAGGACGACAGCGTGGACGTGGCGCTATCAACTGACCTCGTGGAGCACCTGCCGGACCTGGATGGGCACCTGGCCGAGGTCGCGCGGGTGTTGCGGCCCGGCGGGCACTACCTGATCAAGACGCCGAACCGCCGACCGGCGGAGGCGTACTACCGGCTGCGGGGGCTGTACGACTACCACTTCTGGCACCCGTCGATGTGCACGCCGGGCGAGTTGGCCCGGAAGCTGGCGCGGCACGGCTTTGCCTGCACCTTCGTGCCGCCCGCCCGGCTGACGCAGGCGCAGGTGCGGAAGATCCCCGTGGCACGCCTGCGCCCCCTAGCGGCACGTGTGCCGATCGGCTGGCTGCCCACCAGCCTGCGCCCGCACCTGGAGGTGGTGGCTACGCGGCGGTGAGAGTGGCGCGGTGCGGGCGCAGCGGCTATTCTGGCAGCGCTCACAAAGGAGACTGGTGCACGCACGAGGAGGAGGTCGATTCGTGGCGCGAGGTGAGGGAACGCGACGCGCCGTGGTGATGGCGCGCGAGGGCATGGTGGCGACGGCCCACCCGCTGGCGACGTCGGCGGGACTGGACGTCCTGCGGCGTGGCGGCAACGCCATGGACGCAGCGATCGCCGCGGCGCTCGTGACCGGGGTGACGCTCCCGGCGATGTGCGGGCTCGGCGGCGACGCATTCCTGATCCACTACGACGGCCGGACCGGTGAGGTCACGGCGATCAATGGCTCGGGCATCGCCCCGCAGGCTGCCAGCCGCGAATACTTCGTTGAGCGCGGCTACGAGAAGATGCCGTTCACGGGGCTGCTCTCGGTCGCGGTGCCGGGTGCGGTGCACGCCTACTTCACGGCCATCGAGCGCTTCGGCACCATGGAGCCGGCAGAGCTGTTCGCCCCGGCCATCCGCTACGCCGAGGAGGGCTTCCCGCTCACGACGGAGGGCAACCAGACGATCGCCGCCTATGCGGAGGGGATGAGCCGTTTCCCGACATCGGCTGAGATCTACCTGCCCGGCGGCGCGCCGCCCAAGCCGGGGCATCTGCTGCGCAATCCCAACCTGGCGCGCTCGATGCGTCTGATCGTCGAGGGCGGGCCGGAGGTCTTCTACCAGGGTGAGATCGCGGAGGAGATCGCCCGCTTCATGGCCGACAACGGCGGGTTGATGACCGTCGAGGATCTGGCCGGCCACGAGTCGGTCGTCTACAAGCCGCTCCAGACCGAATACCGCGGCTACACGGTCTACCAGACGGCGCTCCCGAGCCAGGGCATCATCATGCTGGAGGAATTGAACATCCTCTCCAACGCGGACCTGGCTGCGATGGGCGCGGGCAGCGCCGACGCCATCCACCTGATGGTCGAGACCAAGAAGCTGGCCTTCGCTGATCGGCTGGCGTACTGCGGCGATCCGAAGTTCGTCCAGGTGCCGGTGGATACCCTCCTGAGCCCGGAATTCGCGCGCGAGCGCTTCAATGCGATCGACATGAACCGGGCGATGGAGCAGTGCGAGGCCGGGCGCATTCCGGAGCAACTGGGCGACACGACCTACCTCTGTGTGGTGGACCGCGACGGCAACGCCGTCTCGCTCATCCACAGCCTCTCGGCGGCCTTCGGGAGCCAGGTCGTGGCGGGGAACACGGGCATCCTGCTGAACAACCGCGCGGGCCGTGGCTTCACCCTGGAGGAGGGGCACCCGAACGTCATCGCTCCCGGCAAGCGGACCATGCACACGCTCAACTGCTACCTCATCACCCAGGGCGGGAAGCTGCGCTGGGTCGGTGGCACGCCGGGCGGCGACGGCCAGCCGCAGTGGAACATGCAGGTGATCACGAACCTGATCGACTTCGGCATGAACGTGCAGGAGGCGATCGAGGCCCCGCGCTGGCTCAGCTTCCCGGGCACTGACCCGATCAACCTGCCGAACGACTTCGTGCTCCGCATCGAGGGTCGGGCCGGGGCCGAGGTGATCGAGGAGCTGCGGCGGCGCGGCCACCGCGTGGAGGTGCTGGGCGACTGGGCTGCCGGTGGGGCGGCGCAGGTCATCGAGGTCGACCCCGAAACCGGCACGCTGTTCGGCGGCTCGGACCCGCGCACGGAGGGTTTGGCGCTGGGGTACTGAGCCTCGGCGTGACCCGAAATCGGCAGTGGGGGAACGACCACTGCCGCTGTGCGTGCCCGGGGCTCAAGCCGCCGGGCTGACACGGCGAAGCCCACTGAAGGGGCTGGGGACGCGGTGCACGGCGGACTGTCGGATCGCGTCAGTCCAGGTGTAGGACGAGAGAGCCCCTTCAGTGGGCTTTTCTTTCTCAACCCGTGGGTCATGGACATTGACGGCATACGCTGGCACTCCCGGCGCCCCGTCTCCCGCCCGCCTCAGCCGGCCCGGGCGGCTGCCGACCGGATCCGAGATGGGTGGTGGAAGGACCCTCGTGCGGCGGCGCGTGCCCGGGGCTAAAGCCACCGGGCTGCATAGGGGTAAGCCCACTGAAGGGGCTGCGATGGCTACTCCTCGGCGGGACCGCTCCGGCCTCCCAATGGGCACAATGTCCCCAGCCCCTTCAGTGGGCTTCGCTGTCTAGCCCGGCGGCTTTAGCCCCGGGCACGCGCCACGGCGTGGGATCCTTCCCGCCACCCACCCCCGGGCACGTGCCGACCGCGCGCACTCAATTCAATCGTCAAACCCCATAACCCCAGGGCGCCAACCACTGCCGTTGAGCGGAACGACACGCACGTCACGCGATCCAGAGGGCCAGCGTCCGCGCCACAAGACAATCTACCGAAAACCACAGGCCCCGGATGACTCCGGGGCCTGCGTCGTTGTAGCGCATACGGGATTCGAACCCGTGATCTCCGCCTTGAGAGGGCGGTGTCCTAGGCCACTAGACGAATGCGCCACGTCTCAATTGTCGGCCAGAGAATACCCTATATTCCGCGGGGTGTCAAGGCGAGTGAGCCTCGGCGCTCGTGACCCTCTCCAGCGGCAAAAACTTACCATAACATCAGTCCGAGTGGTACAATTGAGTTGACGGAATCGACGCACTGGAGAGCATGATGAACCGATCGACCGTGACCAATCATGAGGCGGCGCTGATCCTCCTCAACATAGCGACCATCCTGGAGATGACCGCCGGAAATCCGTATCGGGTGCGAGCGTATCGGCGTGCCGCCCGGCGGCTGTTGGCGCTGCGGGAGCCGGCGACTGAGTATCTGACACCGTCGGGGGAGCTGGCGTTGCCGGGGCTGGGGCAGCGGCTGCGGCGCAAACTGGGCGAACTCTTCACCGAGGGCGAGATGCGGTTCTACCGCGACCTGTACCACAGCCTGCCGGAGGAACTGCTGCGGCTGATGGAGGTGGAGGGAATCGGGCCGCGCCGGGCGCTGCGACTCCACGTCGAACTGGGGCTCGGCTCACCAGAGGACGTGGTCCAGGCTGCGGAGATGGGCCGCATCCGGAAGCTGTACCGCTTCGGAGAAAAGCTGGAGGCGAATCTCGCGGAGGCTGCGCGGGCCGCGATCGCCGCGCGAGGCACTGAGCCCGTGGCGCTGCCGCAGGCTGCCTAATACCGGACGTCCACCACGTGATTGGGGGAGCGGCTCGACGCGTTGAGCCGCTCCCCTTGCGTCTAGGCGACGAGTGGCTGCGGCGGTGTCGTGCGCAGCGTCTCGAGGTCGATCCCGTACAACTTGGCTGCGTTCTCAGCCAGGATCTTTCGCTTGGTCGTCTCCGTCACGCTGACGCCGTAGTCGCGCGCCAGATCCTCCGGCATCTCGAAGTCGATGATCGCGTCGATCTCCCAGACCGGGTGCCAGATGTTGAAGTCGGAGCCGAACAGGATCCGGTCTTCACCGAGCCACGCCAGCAGGTTGGCCATGATCTCGGCGAAGAAGCGCTTCCGCTTGCCCGCGAAGGCCACGGCCACCGAAAGCCCGGCGTAGACGTTGGGTTGCTTGACGGCGATCCAGCAGAACTTGTCGAGCTTTGGCAACCCCACGTGGTCCACGATGATGTTCAACTCCGGGAAGGCGATCGCAACCGCGTCGACATCGCCGACGTCGAAGCCGTCGAGCGTGAGCGGGTCGATGCCCGGACCCTTGTGGAAGTGGATGTTCTTGATCCCGAGCTTCACGCACTCTGCGTAGACCCGCATCGCCATGTCGTCGTCGGCGCGCCATCCGTGCGGAATCCCGTTCCACCACTCAGCGGTGTACAGCTTCAACCCCTTGATCCCGTACTCCTCCTTCTGCCGGTGCAGCTCTTCGATGGCCTTGCTTCCGTCGCGAGGATCGACGCGGCCGTTGAGGATGAACCGGTCCGGTGCGGACTTGGCCATAGCTGCGTTCTGCTCGACCGTGTTGAAGCCGTGCTTGAAGAAGCCGTAGAGGTAGGTCGGCTGTAGGATGGCCATGTCGACGCCGCTCTCGTCGAAGAGGGTGCGGCGATACCAGTCCGGCTCAGGCTTGCGGAAGAAGTCGAGGTCCCACTCGTATTCGGCGGTCGGGGTCAGCGAGGTGTGATAGGCGTGGAAGCACTTGATCCAGCGCTCGCCGAGATCGTTGGCGTTTTCTCGACTGGCATCCCAGAAGTGGACGTGGTTGTCGATGACCAGATAGCCTCTGCGCATGGGTCACCTCCCGTCGTGCGGCATGGACGAGTCGGATGGAGCAACCTGGGGCGCGTGGTAGGCGTCGCGGGTGTCGCGACAGATGGCGCCGTAGGTCCGCTGGCTGAGCAGGGCGAGGCGTGCGGCGCGGCGCCAGCGGGGGAGATCGGTGATCGAATTCCCGTCGGCGTCGACGAGCAGGGGACCCGAGTCGGGAAGGCCGATCTCGCGACGCCAATGGCGCAGCGCGTCGAGCATCCGGGCGGAGAGCGACCCGCCGTCCACCCGCGCGGCCAGATCGGTTATCTCCAAGCTGGCGATCTCGTCCTCGCTCAACCCGCTGGCTTCGAGCTGGGTGAGGACGGTCAGCAGGCTGACGGTATAGCTCCGGGTCCACAGCTCCCGGAGGCGGGTGGGGTCGCGCTCGACGTCACGGACCATCTCCTGAAGCTCAGTTTCCGGGAGCAACATGACCGGCTCCAGCTCGATCTCGGCCTGAAGACCGTGGTCGGCGGCGATCTGCCGGATGCTTCGGGCGATGCCGGCCATCGCCAGCGGCCAGCAGTCGGGAGTGCACGGCTGGATGCGAACCGTGAGGCGGTCACCCGTGAGTGTGACGTCTTGGATGATCCCGAGCTCGCCGATGGTGAGATTGACGGCGGGGTCGCGGATACGCGCCGCGAGCTGCTGGCGGACCTGCTCAGCGTCGATGGCAGCCACGGTTCTTCCCCTTCCGGTGACCGAAGGGCGCGGCGTTTTGCGGCACTCGGATGTGTGGGCCTATTGTCTGCCTGTTGCCATAAGTTTGTCAAGATCCCGTGCCGAACACTCGCCAGCTCGGTGCGCAACGACGAGGATTCGGCCGGCGCGGCCGGTGATGGCGGCCGCGGCGGAGACGGGGGTGAGCAGCGCGGTGAGCGCGGGGTGGAGCCCTGCGAAGGCGCGGTCGATGCCGCCGCGTCCCCAGCGGCGACGTGCCCACAGCCGTAGCCCCCAGGACCATTCGAGGCCAAGCCATTCTTGGCGGATCTCGGTCACGGTGAACCCATGGCGGGCGAGGAGCGCACCGAGGGTCGCCGGCGTAAAGGCGTACAGGTGGCGGGGGACGTCATAGCCGATCCAGTTCTCCCTCCAGAATCGGGCCGCCCAGGAGTCCGCGTTGGGAAGCCAGAGGATGAGCGCGCCGCCGGGCCGGAGCACGCGGGTGATCTCCGCGAGCGTGTCCGAGGGGGAGGGGAGATGCTCGATCACGTGGGACAGGAGGACCGTATCCACGCTCGCTGGTGGGAGCCGGACGGCGTGCAGGTCGCCCTGGCGCACGTCGAGGCCCCAGCGCTCGCGGGCGATCCGCACCGCCTGCGCGCTCGGCTCGATGCCGAGCACCTCCGGGTTCCCACAGTCCCGGATGGCGCGCAACAGGTCGCCGGTGCCGCAGCCCACGTCGAGCACCCGGGCGGGCGGTCCGAGATAACGCCAGAGTGAGGCGACGTCGCGCCGGCGCTGCCGGTCGCGCACGCGGGCCGCGATCCCGCGCCGGGTGAACGGCGCGTAGTCCTCCGGGTAGAAGCGCGCCAGCTCCTCGGCCACCGGGCGGGGGTTGAGGTAGCGAAGGCCGCAGCGCTGGCAGCGGACCAGGCGGAAGTGGTCGGGGGTCGTGCCCGCCAGGATGTCGTCGAGGTCGAGCAGCGGCTCGGAGTCGTCGGCGCCGCAAAGGTCGCAGGCAACCTGTTCCAGCCTGACCGGGACGGTGCGGTGCTCAGTCACGGGAGGCGTCTCTCCGTGCCGGTTCGAGCGGGGTGTCGTGGCGCAGGTGGCGGCGGACGCTGAACTCGCGCTGAGCCGAGGTGTAGGCGATCATCTCGGCCAGGAGCCCGAAGACGACGAACTGCGCGCCGATGATCATGAGCAGCACGCCGAGCGTTAGCAGCGGCCGGTGGCCGATGGGGTTGCCCAGGAACCAGAGCGTGGCCAGGTAGGCGTTGATGAGGAACCCGACCAGCAGCGTGACCAGGCCGAACCAGCCGAAGAAGTGCAGCGGGCGGCGCCGGTACTGGGTCAGGAAGAGGACCGTGAGCAGGTCGAAGAAGCCACGGAAGAAGCGGGCGGCGCCGAACTTGGAGCGCCCGAACTGGCGCGACCGATGCCGAACCTGTACCTCGCGCACGCGGAACCCACGGAAGTGGGCCAGCACGGGGATGTAGCGGTGCAGCTCCCCGTAAAGGTGGATCTCGTCCAGCACCTCGGCGCGGTAGGCCTTCAGGCCGCAGTTGAAGTCGTGGAGCCGGACCCCGGTCATGGCCCTGACCACCCGGTTGAAGATGGCCGAGGGCAGGCGCTTGCTCAGCGGGTCGTGGCGCGGGAACTTCCAGCCGCTCACCAGGTCGGCACCGTCCTCCAGCGTGGCCAGCAGATGTGGAATCTCCGCCGGAACGTCCTGGAGGTCGGCGTCCAGCGTCACCACGGCGTCGCCACGGGCGGCGGCGAATCCGGCGGCAAGCGCGGCCGACTTGCCGAAGTTGCGCCGGAATTGGATCACCTGCACGCGCTCATCGGCGGCGTGGAGCGCGCGGAGGATGCCGCTGGAGCCGTCGGTACTGCCGTCGTCGACGAAGATGATCTCGTAGGGCAGCCCCAACGGGTCGAGTGCATCCACGATCTCCTGGTAGAGGGGCCGCAGGCTCTCGGCCTCATCCAGAAGCGGAACGACGACCGATACCGACCCGATCGGCGGGTCGTCGTCGATGATGAGGGCAGGGCTGTCCGCTCCGACGGCCACCCGTGGTCGCCCGATCTCCTCGGTTCGACTGGCTGGAATCTGCATCAGCGCGCCCCCAGTACGACCCAATCCCCAGTGTTGGCGGCGGGAGCCTGCCGCGTGCGGTGCGTCCCCCAGCGGTGCCGGTATACACTCACCGGGTGGAGTGTAGCACGGTCGCACGGGGCAGGCGGAGGGTAGCGGTGGCCTGGGCGGCGGACAGGGCGAACGGCTGGGCCGCGGTGGTGGTGAACCGCGACGCGGCGGTCTTCCTCGACGGCTGCCTGCGGGCGCTCTATGACGGCCCGCGTCCTCCCAGCGAGGTCGTCGTCGTCGATGCCGGTTCGACCGACGACTCGGTGTCGGAGTTGGCCGGGTGGCCGCAGGTGATGGTCGAAGTCATCGGTCACAACCTGGGCACCGCCGTCGCCGCGAACCGGGGGCTGGCGATGACCGAGGCGCCTGTGGTGGCGGTGCTCGCGCCGGAGGTGGTCGTTGAGCCCGGATTTGGGCAGGTGTTGACCGCGCTCTTTGCAGAGCAGCCGAACCTGGGCGCGGCGGCCGGGAAGATCGCCGCGCCGGATGGGCAGACGCTCGTCAGCGCCGGCGGGGCGGTCGATGAGCCGGCTATGATGGCGCGCGATCGCGGCCGCGGCCAGCCTGCTGAAGGACGGTGGGATACGCCCGGGGAGGTCGCGTACGCCCCGGCGTCGCTCATGGTCCTCCGGCGTCGCGCGGTCGAGGAGGTGGGCGGCTTCGACGAGGCATTCCAGCCTGGCGCCTACGCCGATGTCGACCTGTGCTACCGCCTGCGGGAGGCCGGGTGGCGGGTGCGCTACGACCCGTCCCTGCGGGCCAGCGGCTTGCCGCCTGATATTCCCGCGACGCCGGGTCATCTGGAGGACTGGCACCGCGGGCGCCTGCGCTTTGCGGTCAAGCACCTGCGCGGTGAAGCGTGGTGGGGGCGGTTCGTGCCGGCCGAGATCGAGCGGCTGCGCGGCGCACTGCGGGGGACGTTGGAGCCGGATTGGCCCGCGGTATCCGGCGCTGGGGCGATCGAAGCGCTGGCCCGGGCCGGGGCGCGGCCGCCCGGGCGGCCACGTGGGCTGCTGGACGGCGAGCCGCTCGCGGCGTATGCGCGGGCGCTCGAGGCGCTGCGCTCGGCGGCGGGCGCGCTGGAAGGTGCAGCGCCGCGTTCCTGGCGGCGATCCGCCGACGGTGATCGCGCGCGGGCGCAGCAGGCGTTCAACGAGGCGGTCGTGGCGGTGCTGGAGGCGCAGGATCGCCTCAACCGGGAGGTGATCGCCGACGTGCTGCTCGCGCTCCTGGGCCTGGCCGCCCGGCCGGTGGTTGACGAGGACGCTGGGACGGCTTAGGCCGGTGCCCGGCCGATGAGCAAGATCCCGGTCGCGGGTTCAGGCAGCGTCAGCGTCTCCACCTCGGTGAACCCCGCCTCGCGGAGCCAGGCGGCCGTATCCACCACCTCGTGGGCGGCGCCGCCGCGCGTTGACAGCAGCATCTGCAGGTCGAAGAGCGCGCCGTTGAGCGACGGTTCGCCGCGACGGCCGGCGTGGTGGCTGCGGACAGCGGCAATCCCACCCGGGGCAAGTGCGTCGCGCACCGTCCGGAGCAGCCGGACGCTCCCCTCGCGGTCCTCCCCGACGAGCACGCCGAAGACGAGTGCCAGGTCGTAGCCGGCACCGAGCGAGTCCTGGTGGAAGTCCCCCGCGACGACTGAGACGTGGTCGCCCACCCCCGAGGCGGCGACGATCTCGCGCGTCACCTCGACGACCGGCGGCAGGTCGAAGACGGTGGCCTGGAGGTCGGGGAAGCGACGGACGAGGTCGATACTGTAGCCGCCGTGACCCCCGCCGACGTCGATCACCCGCGCTGGGTGGCCGAGCCCCTCGATGAACGGGGTGAGCGCGGCGGTGATCCCGGGTGCCGCGATGCGCGCCGTGTCGTAGAGGGCCAGGGTGAAGTCGCGCACCCAGTTCGGGTCTTGCTCCTCTTGCAGGCTGGCGGCAGGGCGACCGCCGATTCGGACCGCTTCGGTCAGGTGCGCCCACCGGCGGTAGAACGCCGCCTCGCGGCGAGCGAAGTTCACGACCGAGGCCGCGCCGCCGCTGGTCAACGTGGCCGCGGCCAGTGGTGTCAGGCGGTAGTCATCGCCCTCGCGCTCGACGAGGCCGAGGAAGCGGGCGGCGTTGAGGAAGCGTGCGGTGGCGGCCGGGTCGGCGCCGATGGCGTCGGCGACTGCTGCGGCCGGGAGCGGGCCGTCGGCCAGCGCGTCGCCGATCCCGAGTTCGGCGAAGGTGATGAGGACGCGCGCCTCGCGGTAGCCGCGCAGCAGATCCATGATGCGGCGCGAATACTCGAACGGTGTCGCCTGCTCCATCGGTGCCTCCCCTCCCACGGGTGCCACCCCAGCCTGCCCTCCGGCCGATTGCGCCGGCCTGCGGCTAGTGTACCCGCATGGCGGCCGGGGCGGGACATCGATCGTGGCTTCCGTGGGGGAAGCACAGATGGTTGACAGTCTTTGGTACTTGTGACTATTATACGCGAGACGTCCGGAGGAGGGCGCGATCGATATGCGTGGCGACCTGCTACTGACGGTGGATATCGCGTGCTTCGCCCTGGTGGAGCGGGAGTTGCAGATCCTGCTCGTCCGGCGGCTGGAGGCACCGTTCGCCGGTGCCTGGGCGCTCCCGGGTGGACCGGTGCGGGCCGACGAGCCGCTGGACGAGGCCGCGCAGCGCATCCTGGTCGACACCACCGGGCTGTGGGGCGTCTATCTTGAGCAGCTCTACACCTTCGGCGACCCCGGCCGCGACCCGCGCGGGCGGGCCATCTCGGTGGCGTACTACGCGATCCTCCAACCGGGGGCAGCCGGGCATCCGCCGCGCCGGGCGACGCGGCCGGGCAAGGGAGTCGCGGAAGCCGCCTGGTTCCCGATCGACGCGCTGCCGGGACCGTTGGCCCTCGACCATGGGCGTATCGCCTCCTACGCCCGCTGGCGCCTGGCGCAGAAGATCAACTACACGCCACTCGCCTTCTACTTGCTACCCGAACGCTTCACGATGGCCGACCTCCGCGCCGTGCACGAGGCAGTGGCAGGTGAGCGGTACGACCCCAGCAACTTCGCACGGCAGATGCTGGCCCGCTGGGATCTGGCACCCCTCCCGGGTGTGCGGGATCGGCGCTCGCGGCGGCCGGCACGGCTCTTCCATTACATCGGCGCGCGGGAGATCCCCGGGCCGCCCGACAAGCCGGATGGAAAGGATGCGTGAGCGCCGGACGGCCCGGCGTGGACGTGAGCAACGATGAGTCGGGTGCCGGGAGGGGAACACCGCCGGCACCGAAAGGAAACACTTGGTGAGTACCCTGAGCCTCGTTGACAGCCCCATCACGACCGGCAACGGCACGGTCTCCGCGTCGGACACGTCAGCATTGGTGGCCGAGATCAACCGGTTACGCCGGGAGCGCAACGCCGTCATCCTGGCGCACAGCTACCAGATCCCCGAGATCCAGGACTTGGCCGACTTCGTGGGAGACTCGCTCGGACTGTCGCGGCAGGCGGCGACGACCGACGCCGAGGTGATCGTCTTCTGCGGCGTGCACTTCATGGCTGAGACCGCGGCGATCCTCAGCCCGGACAAGACGGTGTTGCTGCCGGACCTGGAAGCCGGCTGCTCGCTGGCCGCCAGCATCACCGCGGATCAACTGCGCGCCTGGAAGGCGGAGCATCCGGGCGCCGTGGTCGTCTCCTACGTGAACACGACGGCCGAGGTGAAAGCCGAGAGCGACTACTGCTGCACCTCGGCGAATGCGGTCGAGATCGTCCGGAGCATCCCGGAGGAACGAGAGATCCTGTTCCTGCCTGACCTGTTCCTCGGCGAATGGGTGCGGCGCGCCACCGGGCGCGACAACATCCATCTGTGGCTCGGCGAGTGCCACGTCCATGCCGGGATCATGGCCGAAGACGTGGAGCGTGCGCGCGACGCGCACCCGGACGCGGAACTGCTGGTACACCCCGAGTGCGCGTGCGGCTCGCGCTGCCTGCTCGACCTCCAGGCGGGGCGGCTCGACTCACGGCGGACCCACGTCCTCTCGACCGAGGGCATGGTGCGCCACGCGGCGGCGTCCGATGCCGGCTCGTTCCTGGTTGCAACCGAGACCGGCGTGCTGCACCGGCTTCGCCGCCTGGCACCGGGCAAGCAGTTCTACCCGGTGCGTGAAGCGGCGGTGTGCAACTACATGAAGATGATCACGCTGGAGAAGGTGTACCGCTCGCTTCGCGACATGGTCTACCCGATCACCGTCCCACCGGAGATCGCCGAGCGGGCGCGCGTCGCCATCGACCGCATGATCGCGGTCGGGCGCTAACACGGACGCGTCCGAGGCCGCCGGGAGCCCTCCCGGCGGCCCAGCAACCTCGTTACTCCGGGACGAACTCCGGCCGATCCAGCACCATGGCGCCGAGCTCGTGGCGCGAGGCGGTCAGCCGTACCGTCGTGCCCTCGATGTCGCCGATCAGGCGCGACGGGAGAAACAGGTCGTCGCGGAACGGGCCGCGGTCGACGTGGACGTAGATGTCCCAGTGATACGGTTCGTCCTGGTTCAGGCCGACGGGTTGGTAGACCCGTCTGACCGTGCCCAGCTTCTGCCCGGTCCGGGTGACCACGGGCATGCCGGGCCGGATCCGCGCCATGAGCGGGTCGGGATCGAAGCGAACGAAGTCCGCATCCCAGTGCTCGGCGTGCGCTTCCATCTCTCGCTGGATCTGCAGCCAGTCGTGCTCGCTGCCGGGTAGGTGATCTACGGGCACCCGTCCTTCCCGGTTGCCTGCCGAGCCGTTGCCCGTTCCCTGAGGCACGTCCGGTGCCAGGTCGCCCCGGCGCGGCGCCGGTACGTGGCGCCGGTCCTGCGGTTGCCGCCGTGAGCCGGGAGCAATAAGGTCAGGGCGAACGCGAAGGAGGACGGGGTGAAGGCACGGTTGATCCAGGAGGACGGCGGGAAAACCTACGCGGTGATCTTCGACAGCGGCGACGAGGTCTTCCAGGGGCTGACCGAGTTCGCCCGCGAGCAGGGCCTGACCGCGGCCCACTTCACCGGCGTCGGCGCGTTCAGCGATGTGCTGCTGGGCTTTTTCGACCTGGACAAGAAGGATTACGAACAGATCCCGATCGAAGAGCAGGTCGAAGTGCTGTCCCTGGTCGGGGACGTCGCGCTCGATCCCGAGGACGGCGGTGGGCCGAAAGTCCACGCGCACGTCGTCGTCGGGAAGCGAGACGGCACGGCGCACGGAGGGCATCTTCTCGCCGGGCACGTGCGGCCGACGCTTGAAGTGATCGTCGAGGAGGCGCCGGCGCACCTCCGCCGCAAGCCGGACCCGGCGACCGGGCTCACCCTGATCGACCTCCCGTGAGCGGTGCTTGGGTTCGTCGCGTGGGGTCGGGTAGAGACCACTACGGTGACGTTCTCCACGTATCCATACGCCACTCGTGCGCAACCGGAAGGCAGACATGCGGTTGAGCAGCGGTCGGGACGATCTGGAGCTGGTGGGAGCACCGATCGGGCGCCTGTACACCTGGTGGCGGGGTGATCCGCTGCCCGGCCTCCCGCGGGTTCCGGGCCTGGTCATCGAACCGGCGACCGACCTTGCGGCGCTCGCGGCGGTCGCGGGACACAGCCCTGCGGTGCTCCAGACGCGGATGGCGGAGGGGCACACGCCGTACCTGGCGTGGCTCGACGGGACGCCGGTGGCGAGTGGCTGGTTGGCGACGCGCGAGGCCGCGATCGGTGAACTGGGACTGGCCTTCGCGCTGCCACCCGGTAACCGCTACCTCTGGGACTTCGTCACGCTCCCGCCCTGGCGAGGGCGTGGCATTTATCCCCGAATCCTGCAAGACATGCTGCGCCGCGAGACGTCGGCTCAGCGCTTCTGGGTCGGCCACGACCTCGACAACGTCGCCTCAGCCCGCGGCATCCTGAAAGCCGGCTTTGTCGCCGTCGGGGAGGTCGGTCGGCTGCGCGGTGGGGGCCTCGGTTTGGTTCCGCGCGGCCAGGTTGAGCGCGGCGCGGCCGCTGCAGCCCTCCTCGGCATCCCGATCCTCCAGCGGACCGACACCCGCAGCGGCTGAGCACGCCGTCACCGCCTTCCGATCCCCATTCGCAATCGGACCGATCCTCTCATTCGTCGTGCGCTGGACCGTGCTCCCACTTGTTGCAACGAATCTGTTACGGACCGTCGTCAGATGCTACGCATCACACATGGGTTCAGGCATAATATTTTCAGGATGGGTAACCGATATGGTGCCGATACGCGATAACTCTGGCATGGCGCTTGTGGAGAGGGGATCTCATGGCCCGGTCGTCCCGCAACGTTCACTCGACTGGGGTGCTCATCGTCGATGACCATCCGTTGTTCCGGCAGGGGCTGCGCCGCCTCATCGAGGACGAAGCCGGGCTTCACGTGGTGGCTGAGGCGTCGAACGGGTACAAGGCCATGCAGCAGGCCGATGTGTACCGTCCGGCGCTGGCGCTGGTAGACGTTCAACTGCCGGGGGTGACCGGGCTCAACGTGGTTCGGGCGCTCAAGGAGGAATATCCACACGTGCGCGCGATCGTGCTCTCGACGTACCAGAGCGACGATCTGGTCCTCGCCGCGCTGCAGGCCGGGGCGGCCGCGTTCGCGACCAAAGACGTCGTGCCGGAGTTGCTCCTCGATACCATCCAGCGGGTTCTCCGGGGAGAGCGCCCGATCGACACGATCATCGTGAGCCGGCCGGCGCTTGCGCGCCGGTTGCTCCTGGAGTTGCGCGCCGGCGCACCCGGCGAGCGTGAGGGTGCACCGCCGGCGCAGAGCCTGTTGCCGCTCTCGCCGCGCGAGATGGAAGTGCTCGACTGCGTGGCGCAGGGGCTCTCGAACAAGGAGATCGCGGACACCCTCTACATCACCGAGCAAACGGTCAAGAACCACATCACGGCCGTCTACAGGAAGCTCCACGTCCAGGACCGGGTGGAGGCACTCACCTGCGCGGTCCGGCGGGGATGGGTCCAGATCGGATCGGCAGCGCCAACGACGGTCTAATCCCGCTCGAACGAGGATTGGCCTGGGGGCCGCGCTGAGACACGCCAGTGCCCAGAGGGCGCATGGAGTCTGACGACATACCGTGGGATGCCGGAGCTGTTCCCGTCGCCCGGTCGTTGTCATCCGGAGCTGTGCGGGGGACGGCCGGCCGCCGCTCCCGACTCGGCTCAGGATGACGCGCGGGGGAGCGGACTGCTGGCGGGTTGACCCGGTTAAGATGTCGATCACCCTTTCGGGCACGGGTGGGTCTCGCGAGGCGACGCTGCCCGCCTGCTGCTAGCGGAAACGGCGCAGCATGTGGCGCAGTCGTCGGAGCGTGACCACCTCAGGTTTCAGGCGAGGGGTTGGGAGGATGAGGATCGCGACGGTGAGCCAGCCGATAGCGGCCACCTGATTGAACGGGAACGTCCAGGTGGCGAACGCCGCCGCGGTCAGTGCCAGGATCTGTCGTGAACGCCGGTTCATTGATCGCTATCCCCTTACCGTAACGCGGCCGCGCTGGCGAATGCCCTGCCTTCCATGGACCAGGACACCACAGGGCGCGCCACAACCGCGCGGGCATGAGGCACGACGGCGTTACAAGACCCTAACAGCTTCCCATGTGGATCCGGCGCTGACGGCCGGGGCGCGGCGGGCTACAGGATGGCATCCGGGGCGAGCGCATGCGGCTCGCCCCGTGGTGGTCCGTTCGATACCGGAGACCTCAGTGCATGCTCGGCTGGTAGCGACTGTCGTCGGGCTTGGGCTCCTCTGAACCGGAACCGAGCGCCCGTCCCACCATGATGAGCAACACGGCAAAGTAGAGGAGGCCGCCGCCCACCCACATGATCAGCCCACCGATCTGCTGATCCACCACCCCCGAGAGTCCCCAGATGGCATCCGGGGCCTGATAGCGTGGGTAGACGACGTTGTCGGCCAGCGTCAGCACGGCGCCGATGGCGCTGGCGGCCATTGATGTCAGAAACACAGGGCCGAGCGCCCACGGAATTGGCAGTCTGCGGTGCCGCGGCATCGGGTCCACGATCAACCACCAGCAGAGATACGACGTGATGAAGAACGACAAGTGCTGAACGTCGTGGAGCAGTTCATTGTCCAGCACTGCCTGGTACAAGGTCGGGATGTGCCACAGCCCATGCACGACGTTGAAGAGGAGGAAGGCGGGGACCGGGTGCAGCAGCCGGTCCGTCCAGCGCCGCACGTTCCCATGGCCGGCGACGATCTTCGCCAGGCGGCGGCTGTGCCTCGGCGGCAGCGCGCGGACGACCACCTGGAGCGGCTGGCCGAGGGCGATCAGCGGTGCCGAGATCTGGATCAGGATCATGTGTTGCAGCATGTGCAGGAAGAAGACGGTGTCGTTGAAGACGTCCAGCGGCCCGAGCAGCGCCACGATCAGCAGCGCCATCCCCGCGTAGTAACAGCCAATCCGCCATCCCGCCGGCCTGCGTCCGCCTGCCCGGTGGAGCCGGATCACGGCGATGGTGTACGCCGCGATCAGCAGCGTGAGCGGCGCCATCACCTGCGGTCGGGCAATCCAGGCGGTCCAGAGCGACGTGCCGGGTGCGGTGTCGAGTACGGGTAGCAACATGCGCGGCATCCTCAGATCGTGCGGCGCGGCCTCGGCTCATGCCTGCCGTTGAGCGGAGGTCGAGCACGGCCGGGCCGGAACTCCTCTCCTCATGGATGAGCATAGCACTCGCTCGTCAGCCCGCCCAGGCGCGGCCGTGTCGGCATCCGCGCTACACATGGAAGGCCGTATGGCGCCGCGAGTCCGCGCGGAAGACGTCGCGTTGCCGGCGGGTTCCCGGCGGGAGTTCTCGCAGCACCGCCTCGTCAAACGAAGGGGTAGACAACCGGTGCGCTGACGAGTATCATTGAATTAGAACACTTGTTCGCCTCTTCGCCCCCGATCAGAGCGGTGCCGCCGGCCGGCCCCACAAATCGGCAGGGACCGCGAGAGGAGCCCCCGATGCAGGCCAAAGCGCACGAGTCGATCGAACTCGCGTACCGTGGCCGCGTCTACACCATCGTGGCCGTTCCCATGGGTGCTCGCTCCTGGAGCGCCGTCTGCCGCGAGCTGGGTATCGTTCAGGGGCTTTACCCCACTCCCCGGGATGCTATACTCGGCGGGTTGCACCTGGTGCTTCAGTACCGCACACGGCGGGGGGATCTGGCCGCCTAGCGCCGGAGGGCCCGCCGAATCAGCCGAACATCGGATGACCACCAGCTCCCTCCGGGGCGGCGGTTTCGTGCCGGTGGGGGACGTGTGCCATCCATCCGCTCCGCGCGGTGACGTGCGCGAAAGGAGGTACAGCTCATGCCAGCACGCCGTTCTCCCGCGGTCGCGATCGAGGCGTCGGGCCTGGTCAAGTCCTTCGGCGAAACCCGGGCCGTGGATGGTGTCGACCTGACGGTCCGCACCGGGACCGTCTACGGAGTGCTGGGGCCGAACGGCGCCGGCAAGACCACGACCTTGCGGATGCTCGCCACGCTCCTCGTTCCCGACGCCGGATCGGCACGAGTTCTCGGGCACGACATCGTGCGCGAAGCCGACGCGGTGCGCGGGAGAGTCAGTCTGACAGGGCAGTTCGCGTCCGTCGACGACGACCTGACCGGCGCGGAAAATCTCATCCTCCTCGGGCGCCTCATGGGCTACTCGCGCGCCCGGGCGAGGGAGCGCGCGGATGCGTTGCTGAACGCCTTCGGACTGACCGAGGCTGCCGATCGGCTGGTGAGAACCTATTCCGGAGGGATGCGACGGCGGCTGGACATTGCCGCCAGTATCGTCGTCACGCCCGATCTCCTCTTCCTCGACGAGCCGACGACCGGGCTCGATCCCCGCAGCCGCAATCAGCTTTGGGATATCGTCCGCCTGCTGGTGGTCGAGGGGACGACCGTCCTACTGACGACTCAGTACCTCGACGAGGCAGACCAGCTTGCTGAGCGGCTCGCCATCATCGACCGTGGCAGGGTGATCGCCGAGGGCACGGTCGAAGAAATCAAGGCCTCGGTTGGTTCGGGTGTCCTCCATGTTCGCCTGGGCGACCCGGAGCGCCGGCCGGCGGCGGCAGCACTGCTGGAACGCTCGCTCAATCTGACCACGTATTCGGAGGGAGACCCGGCGAGGTTGTCGGCCCGTGTGTCCGCAGGAGAGGAGGTCACACGCGCGCTCGACGTGCTCGCCAGGAACGGCATCCCGGTCACCGCGTTCTCGTTCGGACAACCGAGTCTTGACGAGGTCTTCCTTGCCCTGACGGGTCACCGAACTGCTGACGACGCTGCCGAGGAGGTTACGGCATGACCACACAGGCGCCTCTCCGACTCGCCGAGATCGACGAACGCGTCCGCTCGGCGCTCTCGAGCGACCGACCGCGGCGCCCAAGCGCACTGGCGGTATCGCTGACGTTCGCGTGGCGCACACTGCTGAAGATGCGGCATGTCCCCGAGCAACTGTTCGACGTCACCGCCTTCCCGATCATGTTCACGCTGATGTTCACCTACCTGTTCGGCGGTGCGATCGCGGGGTCCACCCGTGCCTACCTGCAGTTCCTCCTGCCGGGGATCGTGGTGCAGACCGTCGTCTTCATCACCATGTATTCCGCGGCCGGTCTGAATACCGACATCTCGAACGGGATCTTCGACCGGTTCCGGTCGATGCCGATCTGGCGACCTGCGCCGCTCGTGGGGTCATTTCTCGGCGATGCCGTGCGCTATTCGATGGCCTCGCTGATCGTCATCGTGGTGGGGCTGATCCTGGGGTTCCGGCCGGGCGGCGGTGCGCTCGGTGTGGTGGCTGCCGTGGGTCTGCTGCTCGTGTTCGCGTTCAGCCTGGGCTGGATCTGGGCGCTATTCGGCCTGATCATGCGCACCCCGAACGGGGTCATGATGTCCAGCATGATGGTCTTGTTCCCGCTGACCTTCGCGAGCAGCATCTTCGTCGACCCGCGGACGATGCCGTGGTGGCTCCAGCGCTTCGTCAACGTGAACCCCATCACCCTGATGGCCACGGCCGAGCGTGGCCTGATGGCAGGCACGGCAACGGTCGGGCAGGTCGTCGTGGTCCTCGCCGTGAGCGCCGCGATCGTGGCGATCTTCGCGCCGATCACCATGTACCGTTACCGCAACCTGCGGTAGCACCGGCGTCCGCGACCCATATGACCGGCCGGCGCGTCTGCGCCGGCCGGTCATATCTTCCTGGTAAGGAGATCCCGCCCGATACCTGGCCGACTTTCCCGTGGTCTGCCAGATCGCCGGCCGCGCACCCTGGTCCGGCCGGGTTCGTCCGAGGCGGTGCGGATGTGTCCGCAGCGTCCGCCGTTCCACCGCATGCGCCCAGCGCTGAGCCTGAACGGCGCCACGATCACTCCAGCGCTGGACGGCGGCCGTGCCCCGAGCCCGGCAGGAAAGGTGTACCCAGGTCGAGCTCAAGCGCGCACGGGCTCGAGGGCCAGAATCTCGCGCAAGACGTACTGCTTGAACTCGGTCACTGATGTGAAGTAGCGGAACCCCGCCCGGTTCGCAACCTCTCCAACCTCGTCCGGCTCGTCGATCAACAATGCGACCGGCTGACTCAGCCCCTCCTGCAGCCCGGCAGGCCAGGTGAGATCGAGCACGGCGAGCACATTTCCAGTCTCCGGGTCGGCAAGTTCGTACATCAGTTCGCCCGCAGGCAAGCCTTGCTCCTCGACCCACTGTGAGCACTCCAGGAGGAGCCGCTCCTCCTCCTCGGTCGCCACGCTCCCCGGGACAACGATCGGTTCGCGCTCGAGCACTGGCGTCGTCACGGTCCGCTGCACTGCGGAGCCGTTCAGCAGACCATCGAGGAACTCGTTCGCCGCACGCGCCAACAATTCGCGGCGGGCAGTGAGGAAGTCGTGGTAGCGCTCAACCCGCCACAGCGCCGGGTCCATCGGGATCCAGTGGGACTCGAGCGCGCCCGGGTGCCGGGCAGCGATCTCCTCAAGATACTCGTGGGGAGGGCGGTCCGAGATCTGGAGGTTGCAGTCCTGCGTGAGGAAGGTGTAGTTGGCGATGGCATTGACGTCGGCCCTGGTGTAGCCGGCCCGGTACAGAAGCGACTTCGGAAAGATGTGATGGACCTGGAGGCTGTTGAGCCTGCCCAGCAGCAGGTTCGACAGCTCGATGCCGGAGCACCAGTCCAAGGCGTGGTGGACGCGCGTCATCATATAGAGCAGCGGATAGAAGCGGGCGCCCATGCTCCACCCGCGGAAATCATTCGGGCGGATGCGCAGGTCGCCACGGCTCTGACGCAGTTGGTCGATCAGCCGGTCCAGCGCACCCTCCGGCTGCTCGATCAGCGCCAGGTCCTGGTTGAGCGCCGTCTCGGTCGAGCCGGTGTAGCGACCCCAGAGGAACGTGTGGACGTACCAGTAGAGCAGCTTGTCCCGTTCCCGGTAGTCGGCGAGCTGGAAGTCGCGCTGGTCGAGGTAGCGCGCCAGCAGCGGGAAAGAGTAGCGGCTCCCGAGTACCCGGTCGTGATCGAGACCGAGCCGCGACGAGATGAGATTCAGCAGCGCGTCGACTGCCTTCTCGGCGCGGGACAGCCCCATCATCACTCGGCTCGGCGGGACGTTCTCCAGGGCGCTGAACATCGCCTCGCCGGTGACGATCGAGTTGATACAGCGCAACAGCCACTCAAGTCGGAAGGAGAAACCGGCGCGGTGCCACTTGTCCAGCCGTGCCTTCATCTCCTGGCGGGCTTCCGGCCACTCGGCGCAGATCTTGGCCAGGGCAAGGTCGCCCTTCGAGAGCTTGGTGCCGCCGCTGTTGACCTTGTTGAAGATCTCGACCACGATGTCGAGTGTCTTGTCTTCGCCGGTGACCTGCTCGATGTGCAGGTCGATGCTCTTGATTCCCTCGATGGCCGAGAGGCGCGCGATGTAGCGGTTCAGGTCGGGCTGTAGCTCCGGCACTTGAGCCAGCCGCACGACGAAGTCACCGACACCGCGCAACATGAGCTCGGTAACGTCGATCCAAAGGGGGTTGCCCTTCATCTTTAGCGGGGCGTAGAACTCGAAGGTCTCGTCCTCGAGGTTGAAGTACAGCCCGGTGAAGGCCTGGGCGTTGCCGTCGAAGAACTTCGGTGGCTTCCCACGGATGATGCCGTAGAGCGAGGTGATGCGCTGCTGTCCGTCGAGGAGAAGCTGAACGGTGCCGGGCGGAAGGTTCTGGTCACCGCGCGCCACCGCGCTTTCAGTCTTGGTCACCCATACCAGCAGGCTGCCGACCGGATGCCGCCGGTAGAGCGAGTCCATCAGACCGCGCACCTGATCCCGGTTCCAGACGTATCCCCGCTGGAACTCCGGCAGGGCGATGCTCCCGAGATCTACCTGGTCAAGGATTGTGCTGATCTGCACGGGACTCGCTCCTTTCTATTCCCCGCGGTGTCCCAGCGGACGCGGGCAGTCCGCGAGGGCTGGTCCGAATGGGCCACGCTGGATCCAGCCGTTCGACCGGTTGAAGGGTGAAGCTCACGGCGTACTCGTACAACGAGATGTTTGGAATGACGGACGCCGCGTAGCGGAGCTTCTCATCGACCGTCCGGGCGACGATGACGCCACGGACGGCTCGGTCGCCCGCAAGGGCATGCCTTACCCAGCCCATGTACCGGGCGAGTTGGCCGACGGCCGCGTCCGGACCCAGGCCCAGTTTCAACTCAAAGACGACGAAGTCGCCGGACGCGTCGAGGGCCAGGATGTCGATCGGGCCAACCTCGGTTCGATACTCGACCCCAGCCCGTCCCGCGTCGTCGGTGTGGAGGCTAAGCGGCCTTCCGGGGATATCCAGCGATCCGATGTTGGCCGCCAGGAAGTCGCGGAGGTGTTGCTCCAGGCTGAAACTGAGCGAGGGCGGGGATTCAGTTACCTCGTCAGAGTCGATGCTGGTCGCCTCTACATCTGGTACGTCATCAGCGTCGTCGCCCGACAGTACGACGCGCAGGCGGCCATCCGCGTCCTTGACGATCTCCCAGATGCCATGCCGTGCAGGATCGTATCGTTCCACCTCCCCGCGCCCGATGCGGAAGAGGAAGTCGTAGCGTGGGTCGGTGGCGACGCGAGGCTTGCTATTCTCGGGAAGGTGGATGCGGGATGGCGAGTTGACGGTGCAGATGTTGATCTGTGTATTGATGGTGTCCGGGTTCACCTCCGGATAGCGGGCCAGAATGGCCTTGCGGATCTGGGCGTTGGTCGCCCGACCGCCGAGCTCGTCGATAGCCCATTGAATCATCTCCCGAACTGGAGGGGTGCCTGTCATTGGTTTCCGTCCCTCCGCGACTCAGATCAACCAGTGTCCGTCGTCATGGATGGTGCCGATCCGGCAAAAAACCGCACACAGATGTCCTAGACGGTGGCGCCTCATCCCGTGTGGACCGCCTACGCTGATGGTTCTGACTCAACGTCGTCGACCGCAGGGAATCGGACAGACGCGGTCGGCGCGGTGGCACGTTTCGTCATGGTCCTGCACACGCGAGTATACCGCGAAGCGGAGAGTTCTACCTCATCTCCCTGGATGCGACTTATTTCCCTTTGACCAGATATGTTGCGTGTACATACACTGGCAGCAAAGCAGCATGGTGACGACGTCTGCCAGCGGGCCTGTTGGCTTGGCTCATCGACGCACCGGCGCTTGCGTCCTTGGCGCGCGGGTGTGGGCGGTTCGGCGCGACGTCGTCGGCTCAGGGGCCGACGGAGAGTGCGTCAGGGTTTGGGAAGCGCTGCGGCGACATGGGCAGACGGGGATGGTGTTTCGCGGCGCTCGCTGTACCCGCCGCCGAATGAACGCGGTTGGTCGCGAGCGGCGTGGTGCCCGGGGAGAGAATCGCGATGGGGCGTGTTCGAGCGGCTCGCTGGCTCATCCTCTGGCTGGTTGCCGTGATCATCACGGCCGGTTGTGGCGTTACCGTCCCATGGAAGCGGGACAACTGCCATCCGAGCTATCCCACCGTCTGTATCCCACCCCCACCGCCGGACTTGGACTGCAAGGATATCCGAGCTCGACGATTCCTCGTGCTGCCGCCCGATCCGCACCGGCTCGACGCGGATTGGGACGGGATCGGATGCGAGCGGTTCACTCGGTGAGACGTGGCTGCCCGAACTTGGCGACCGGGCTGAGGCACTAGGGACTCGGGTCGACCCACGCAGGGTCGGCCTCGAATGGCGCGCTCGTGCGGTGATCTTGGGGTGCGGAAAGTGGGATTCGAACCCACACGGGCCTCAGCCCAGCGGTTTTTAAGACCGCAGCGTCTGCCGTTCCGCCATTTCCGCCTGAATACGAGAAACCGGACCTCGATCCCGAGGCCCGGCTGACCCTGTGGAGCGGAAGACGGGACTCGAACCCGCGACCTTCTCCTTGGCAAGGAGATGCTCTACCAACTGAGCCACTTCCGCTTGCGCGGCGGTCATCCCGCCGCCGGATCGCCCATATTGTACTCCCCACTTGCAGGAGCGTCAAGGATCGATCGGCGCCCGCGCCGAAGGGGAAGGGGACAACGCGGAGTAGCGAGGGTGCGTTCGGACGCGGCGTGGTTGCGTTGACGGGTACTTGACGACTCGACTATAATGCCATGAACCGCGCGGGCCAGACCGAAGTTCTTGGCATGGCCTTGACGGTACGGCCTGAGCGCCCGCGCGCTGTGGACCACTCCGCGCGCACCGTTACGCGATCAGCAGTGGTGTCAACGGACGATGAGTGAGCTTGCTACCCGGCTCCTCGACGATCTCAAGGCGGCCATCCGTGCGTCCGATACGACGCGGCGGGATGTGTTGCGTTACCTCCGCGCCGAGGTGCACAACGTGGAGATCGAGCGCGGTCGGCCGCTGACCGACGAGGAGATCGTGAGCATCATCCAGCGGCAGATCAAGCAGCGGCGCGACGCCATCGAGCAATTCGCGAAAGGCAATCGGCCGGACCTGGTCGAGGCGGAGACGCGGCAAATCGAGATCCTGCAGGAGTACCTCCCGCCGCCCCTCACGCGGGAGGAGCTACTGGCCCTGGCGCGGGAGGTTGCCGGGGAATTGGGCGCGTCCGGCCCGAAGGACATGGGGCGCGTGATGCCCGTGGTGCGCGAACGCGTGGGCGCCCGTGCCGAAGGCCGCGACATCGCCACCGCCGTCCGAGAGGTGCTGGCGGCCGAAGGGGGCTCATCCGCCGCATCCTAAGCGCTGGGTGAGAGTGGCGCGACGGTCGCTGGGCCGAGGCGCCTGGTGGTTTACGCCCAGTGCGTTCCTGGCGGAACTATGACTACATCATCTCTCCCGACCGACAATAGCCTTATGCGCGGCGGCTGGCTAGCACGTCGAGGTGGCGCTGATGCCTCGCGGCGACGGCAGTCGCTCCAACTCGTGGCGTTCGGGCTGGGGATGCTTGCCGTCCTCGTGCTGATCCTGTACGCCACCTGGGAGTCCGACGCGCTGACGCTCAAGGTCGGGCAGATCGCTGACCGTACCTTGAAGGCGCCCCGTACCGCGACCTTCGTGAGCGAAACCAGGACCGAGGCGAAGCGCCAGGAGGCCTACGACGATGTCCGAAACATCGTCCTGCGCACCGACCCCGCGGTGGCTCCTAACCAGACCGCCGCGCTGCGCCAAGCGCTGACGGCGATTGACACCGTGCGCTCCGATCGGGAGCAGGACCGCACGCGTGCGGTGGATCGGATTCGCGGCGCGGTGGAGGGGCTGACCGCCGAGGAGGCTCAGGCGATCCTGTCGCTCTCCGATGAGAGCTGGGCTAAGGTCCGGGCTGAGGCCGAGCGGCTCCTTGACACCACCCTGATGAACCAGATCCGTGCCGAAGACGTGGCTGAGGTCAAGGAACAGATGCTCAGCCGCGCCAGCCTCTTGCTGTCCAACTCGGAGCGGCAACTCGCCGCGGCCCTGAGCCGGCCGTTCGTCCAGGCCAACGTCCACGTGGACGAGGAGCGGACGCGGGCGGCGCGGGAGGCGGCCGCGCGGGCGGTCGAGCCGGTCTACGTCACGGTGCAGGAGGGCGAAGTCATCGTCCGTGACGGGGACCCGGTGACCCGCGAAGCGATGGAGAAGCTGGAGTACTTCGAGCTCCTGTCGCCCAGCGAGACGTGGGAGCAGTTCTTCGGTGTGGTCGGCCTGCTGCTGTTGCTGACCGCTGCGCTGGTGCTCTACCTCCACCGCATCGCTCCCGCGGATTGGCAGGCGCGGCATCTGATCCTGATCGGGTTGGTGATCCTGGTGCCGGTGATTGTGGGCCGGTTTGTGCTGGGCCACCCGGATCTCCGTTACATGTTCCCGGCGGCGGCCGCGGCAATGTTGCTGGCGATCCTGATCGACTTCCAGATCGCGGCAGTCATCGGCGGCGTCATCGGACTCTACCTGGGCATCATCTCGGGTACGTCGTACGAGATCGCTTTCATCACGTTCGTGGCGAGCGTCGCGGGCTCGGCGGTGATCTGGCGCGCCGACCGGACGATGACCTTCCTCTGGGCCGGCGGGGCCGTGGCGCTGGCGACCGGCGCGGGTGCAACACTCTTCGCTCTCGTGTCCGGCAACCTTGACATGATGCGGTTCGGAAGCCTGGTCGTTGACGGGGCGGTGAACGGCGCGCTCGCGGCGAGCCTGACATTCCTGTCCTTCAGCCTCTTCGGCCGGGTGTTTGGGATCACCACCCATCTCCAGTTGCTGGAGCTGGCACACCCGAACCAGCCGCTCCTGTACCGACTGGCTCGTGAAGCCCCCGGGACATACCACCACAGCATCGTGGTGAGCAACCTGGCGGAGAGCGCGGTGGAGGTCGTCGGGGGCGATCCGCTCTTCACTCGGGTGGCCGTGCTCTACCACGACGTCGGGAAGGTGCTGCGCCCCAGCTTCTTCGTGGAGAACCAGGCGAACCGTGCGAATGTGCACGAAGCGCTCGACCCCCGCACCAGCGCTCGCATCATTCAGGAGCACGTCCTGGACGGGGTGCGGCTGGCACGCAAGGCCCGACTGCCGCAGCCGATCATCGACGTGATCCAGCAGCACCACGGCACGACCTTGATCAAGTACTTCTACAACCGCGCCCTCAACTCTGGGGAGGATGTGGAGGAATCGGAGTTCCGCTACCCAGGGCCGCGGCCGCAGACGCGGGAGGCCGGGATCATCATGCTGGCCGACAGCGTCGAGGCGGCGGTGCGCTCTGCGGCGCAGGCGGGACGCCTGTTTGAAGAGGGCGCCAAGGGGAACGGCGCCGGCGGGGAGCGGCGAGCCGGGAAGCTCGCTGAGATCGTCGACAGCGTGATCCGCGAGCGATTGGACGACGGCCAACTCGACGAGTGCGACCTGACCCTGAAACAGATCGAGCAGGTGCGCCAGACGTTCATCTCGATCCTCGAGGGGATCTACCACCCACGCATCGAGTACCCGGAACTCAAGCGCGTCGCCAGTGCCCCGCTCGCCCCGGAGGCGGCCGCGACGGAGGCGCCGTCGTAGGCCATGCCGGAACTCGGGTCTCTCACGGTCGAGCTCACCATCAGCCCGGGCGCGCCCTCCCTGAATCAGGAGCGACTGCGGGCGCTGTTGGCTTTCGCCGCCCGCCACGAGGGGCTTACCGGGACCGTCGGCGTCTGGCTCTGCACCGACGAGGAGATCGCGGACCTGCACCTGCGATTCATGAATCTCCCCGATCCTACCGATGTCCTGACCTTTCCTGCCGACGTCACCGACACCGACGGCCCGTACCTCGGGGATATCGCCGTTTCCTTCGACACCGCGGCCGAGCAGGCGGTCGATGCGGGACACTCGGCCCAGCGGGAGATCGCCTACCTGTCGCTCCACGGCCTCTTGCACCTTGCGGGGTACGATGACCTCACGCCGGAAGAGCGGGATGCGATGCTGCGGCGCCAGGATGAGCTCATCGCCGCGTTCGAACGGGAGCAGCCGGGTGAGTGGGGCTAACGCGCTGTCGGTCAGCCTGATCCTGACGGTCAAGGACGAGGCGGACAACATCGACGACCTCATGGCGTCGATCGCCGGGCAGACGCGCCCGCCCGATGAGGTCATCGTCGTGGACGGCGGGTCGACCGACGGCACCGTGGCGCGGCTTCGCGCCTGGGAGGGTCGATTGCCACTGCGGGTAATCGAAGCACTCGGGGTGACGATCTCCCAGGGGCGCAACCTGGCGCTGTCGCAGGCGACCGGGGATGTCGTGGCGGTGACCGATGCCGGGGTGCGGCTCGACCCGGCCTGGCTGGCGCGGCTGATCGAGCCCTTCACCCGGGCGGATGAGCAGCCGGACGTGGTTTCCGGCTTCTTCCGGGCCGATCCGCGCACCCTCTTCGAGCTGGCCCTCGGGGTGACCACGCTGCCCGACGAAGCAGAGATCGATGGGACTCGGTTCCTGCCGTCGAGCCGGTCGGTCGCGTTTCGTCGCTCCTGGTACCTGGCCGGGATTCGCTACCCGGAGTGGCTGGACTACTGCGAGGATCTGATCTTCGACCTGCGCCTCAAACGGGCAGGCGCGCGATTCGTCTTCCAGCCAGCAGCGTTCGTCTGGTTCCGGCCGCGTCCCTCCGCACGAGCCTTCTGGCACCAGTACTTCCGCTATGCGCGCGGCGATGGGAAGGCCGGGCTGTTCGCCCGGCGGCACGCCGCACGGTATCTGACATACGGCGTCCTGGTCCCCCTCGCTGTCTCGGGGAGATGGCCGCGTGTGACACAGGCTGCAGCGGTTGGGGCGCTGTGGTACATGCGCCAGCCCTGGCTGCGCCTTTGGCGGAGGCGTCGGGATCTGCAACCGCGGGATCTGGCGGCCGCGGCGGCCCTGGCGCCGTTGCTGCGCTTCATCGGCGATGTGGCGAAGATGGCCGGCTACCCGGTCGGGCTCGTCTGGCGGGCGCGCCGCTACGGCCTGCGCGCCACCTGGCGGGACATCCCCGAAGTGTCGGGCTCAGACGGCCCCGCCAAGCTCTGAGCGGAGTACCACCCACAGGAACTCGGCGGCCCACAAGCCGGCACGGCGGCGGATCTCGCGCGGGATACCCTTGACCTGGTGCTCGCGCCGATGGGCACCAAATGGGCCGTTGATGGCGAGCGCGATTTCGCCGCGGGTGTCGTCCAGCGTTTGGCCGGAGATGAGGCGCACCGCGATCGCGAGACCGTAGTCGGCATGTAGACGTTCGCGGATCAGTTGCGCTTCGCGATCGGCGAGGGCTGCGGGGCTGCCGGGAGCGTTGGCATCGATTCCGGCCTCCGCCGCGGCGTGTTCGAAGGCACGGACGACCCCACCGTCGTAAGCGACGATCGCCGCCGGTTCCTCGGCGAGGAGCCCGGTCATCCGGCCGCCGCTCCCATCCTCTGCAATCGCCAGCGTGTGTCCTCTGGCAGCTAGCGGTGCCAGCAAGGCGGCGCCGAGCGAAGTGTCGTCCTCCCCATAGATGTACTCGCCCAGCACCTCGCGGATCTCCCGCTCCGCCGCTTCGACCGCTGCTGCGGCGCGAGCGCGATCGGGGGCGCTGGCGGTGATGCGCACGTGGACGCCGTCGTTCTTGGCGTAGGTCGCGATGATCGGATATCGCCGCTGGATGATGTCCACGATCAGGCGCTCAGCGGCCGACTCCCCGATCCCGATGGTCTTCAGGGTACGTGACACCACTGCCCGGTCACCGAGGTGGGGGAGGAGGCGCGGCACGGCTTGTTCCCGCCACATGCGCATCATCTCCCGCGGCACGCCGGGCATGCTGACGATCACGTGGCCGTCTCGCTCGACGAACCAGCCCGGCGCGGTCCCCATCGGGTTCGGCAGCGCCTTCGCCGACGGGATGAGCCAGGCTTGCTTGGCGTTCTGCTCCGGCATGACCAGCCCGCGGGCCGCGAAGTAGTCGGCGATCCCCCGCAGCAGGTCGGGGTCGACCGTCGTCGTCTCACCGAGCAACGCGGCGACGGCCTCCCGCGTCAGGTCGTCCTCGGTGGGGCCGATGCCGCCGGTGGTCACGATCAGGTCGGCGTCGTCCCAGGCTCGGCGCAGGGTCGTGAGGATGCGCGGGAGCGAATCACCGACCTGGCTGACGCCGACGAGTTCGATGCCCAGCGCCGCCATTTCCTGCGCCAGGAAGGTGGCGTTGGTGTCCGTGAGGAAGCCGTCGAGCAATTCCGACCCGACGGAGATGACCACCGCGCGCATGCGTGCCTCCGCTTCTGCCGCACCCGAACTCGCGAGCGGCATGATAGCACGTCGGCGTGGGGTCGGTGATGTGGGATGAGAAAACGAGGAGCGGAGGGGTAGATGCCCCTCCGCTCGTCGTACCCTCGGAGGGATTCGAACCCCCAACCCCTTGGTCCGAAGCCAAGTGCTCTGTCCGTTGAGCTACGAGGGCAGGCGACCGCGCAGCGGCGCTGTCGCGATCTCTCATGAGAGTATAGCATAGCGAGGCGGGCGGACCGCGCCCGCGGCATCGATCCCGCTGTGCAGCGTCGTGGAAGGCGACTGCTCGCTTCCAACCCATGAGGTGGAAACAGGGAGGTGCGCCATGGCCCCAGATCGACGATTGGTTCCCATCGTAGCAGGGCTGCTGCTCGGGGTGGTGGGCTGGCTGGTAATGCGCCGTGGGGGTGCTCCCGATGCGCCGGACACTGAGCCCGAGAGTGAGGCTGATCCGAACGTCTTCGCTGGTCTGTTTGAGGAATTTCCTGAGACGGATAACCCGGACGTGGTCCGGATGTTCCTTGCCTGGCGCCTCGCCGAGCGGCTCGCGGGCATGACGGCGGACGGCGCGCCCCAGGACGTCGAGAAGCACCTCAAGCGATTCGGCGAGCTCTACAAGACCATCGCGCGGCTGACCCGGTGACAGGCCAGGCATCCGGCAGCGTTTGTCGGCCGGAGGGGAGGGATAGGGAAGCGTGGAGTTGGACCTCAACCGCATCGCGTCGATCGGGGAAGCAGTCATCGTCCGCCTGGAGGGGATCAACGCCGCTCGCGAGCGGGCGCTGGCGGAGAGCCGGCAGATCATCCGGCTCAGCGCGAACGCCGTGCGAGCCGTTCACCGCAACGAGTTCGATGTCGCGGAGGATCTCCTGCGGCAGGCGCAGGAGCTCAAGGACGCGCTGGTCAGCCATCTGGCCGACTACCCGAGCATCTACTGGTCGGGCTACGTGCAGGACGCACACAAGGAATACGCGGAGGCGCGGATCACGCTCGGGGTGATCAGCGGCCGGGAGATCCCCGATCCCGCGCAACTCGGTGTGGAGGATGCGGTCTACCTGAATGGCCTGGGGGAAGCAGTAGGGGAGTTCCGGCGCTACTGCCTGGATGCGATGCGGCGCGGCGATCTGTCACGCGCGGAGGTCCTGCTCCGGGTGATGGACGAGATCTATGGATTGCTCGTCTCGGTGGACTATCCGGATGCGGTCACTGGCGGGCTGCGACGCACGACCGACATGGTGCGGGGTGTCCTCGAGCGCACGCGCGGTGATCTGACCCTGGCACTCCAGCAACAGGCGCTCACCGAAGCGTTGGGGCGCGCCGAGACGCTCCTCCGCGAGCAGGGGCGAGACGGGGACAACGCCTGACGCGCGGCCGTTCGACGGCGAATGGTCTAGTTGCCGCGCCAATGCCGGTTTGCTAGCCTCTAGATCGCTATTTGGCTAGGCAAATGCGGAGCGTTGATGGTCCGAGCCCCGCTCACACTGGTTTCGGTCTGCGTCCTGCTCGTCGCCGTCGTGGTCGCCGCGATTTCAGGCGTGCCTGCACGGAATGGTGAGACGCCGCCCGTTGTGCGCGAGGGCGCGCAGGATCGGGGCCTTGGCGCGGGAGCGGCGGAGCTGGCTCCGGCACGCCGGATGCTGGCCGAAGGGGACGCCGAGGCCGCGGCCGCGTCGGCGCGGCAGTTCGTGGGGCACGCGTCCCCTGAGCTGGATGCCGCGGCGCGGCTTGTGCTGGCCCGGTCGCTCCTGGCGATGGGGGAGGCTCGCGAGGCGCTCGATGTCCTGGCCGCTGTGCGAGACGGAAAGCGGTCACCGGCCATCGCTGCGGCCGTGAATCTGTCGCGCGGGCGGGCGCACGCGGCGCTGGGCCAGACGGCGAACGCACTGGACGCCTACCGACGCGCCGCGGAGCTGGATCCCAGCGTCGAGGTGTACGCCGCGCTGGGCAGCATCGAAGCGCTCCGTGCCAGTGGGCAGCTCGGTGCAGCACGGGATGCCGCTGTGGAGGCCGCGGACCTTCCAGCTATCCGGCGGACCCAGGTGGCCGTGCTGGAGGCGCTGCGCGAGATTCAGTCGGAACTTGACGACGGCGACGGGTATCTGTCGACGACGCACCGCCTCCTTGAGCTGGCGACGCTCCCGCACTACCGTGCCCAGTTGGCGTACCAGGCGGGCCAGTTCGAGCTTCACGTCGACCGACGGGATGCGGCGATCCGCGACCTGGCGGCGGCCGTCAGCGCGGCACCGGACAGCGACTCAGCAGTCGCGGCGCTGGACGCGCTCATCGCACAGAACGCGGTGGATGCCGTGGATCCGCTGGAGCGCGGGCTGGTGCTCTACCACGCCCGGCGGGATCAGGAGGCGATCACCGCGTTCACCGAGGCGCTGCAGAGCGATCCGGCCAACCACGACGCGCGCTACTACCGCGGACTCAGCCGTGCCCGCGCGGGCAACGTGCCGGGAGGCGTGGAGGATCTCCGCGAAGTCGCGCGCGGCACCCCTGACCGCGAGCTGGCGGGGCGGGCGCTTGAGCAGGCCGCGAGGTGGCTGGAGAGCGCCGGGGACGATGCCGGGGCGCAGGCGGCCTATGAGGAGGTGCTGGCCCAATACGGGGACACCGAGGCAGCCGCAGCGGCGCGGTTCCGCCTGGGCTTCATGCGCTACCTGGAGCGCGATTTCGGGACGGCGCTGACGATCTGGGCGGACGGCGGCGACGCGCGGGTGCAGTTCTGGCTGGGGAAAGCTCGGGAGATCGCGGGGGACGCCGCGGGTGCGCGAGCGGCGTGGGAAGAAGCGACGCGGCTGGACCCGAATGGCTACTACGGTCTGCGCGCCGCTGAGCTGCTCGGGGCGGAATCCGCCGCGAGCACGGGCGAGATACGGGATGACGCGGTCGTCGGAGATGCCGTCTGGCGCGAGTTGGCGCCATGGTTCCAGGAGCGGGGCCTGGACCTACCCACTGAGCGGGCGGCACGGGAGGGCGAGCTGCGGCGCGCCGTGATTCTGCTCGAGGCCGGAATGACCGACGAGGCTGGCTGGGAGATCAACGCGCTGGCCGCGGAACACGACGGGTACGCGGAGCGCCTCGTCGCGATCGCCGGTGTGCTGGCGGCGCGCGGGGAGACGGCAGCGGCGGCGGAAGCGGTGGCTCCGCTGGTGAACGCAGAGGAAGAACAGAAGTGGAGCCTGCCTCCGATTCTGGAGCGGCTGAGCTACCCCATCCCATATCTGGATCTGCTGTCCGAGGCTGCGCGGCGGCAAGGCGCAAACCCGTTGCTGCTGGCAGCGCTGGTGCGGCAGGAGAGTGGGTTCAACCCGCATGCGCGTTCCTCGGCGGGAGCGCTCGGCCTCGCGCAGATCATGCCGGAGACGGGACAGGAGATCGCGCGCCGGCTGGGATGGCAGGATTTCAACCCGCGGGATCTCATGCGGCCCGAGGTGAACCTCGAATTCGGTGCACGATACCTGGCTGAGCGAATGGAGCGTTACGACGGGCACCTGTTCGCGGCGCTCGCGGCCTACAACGCCGGGGATGGTCCGGTCAACGAGTGGCTCGCCACCCCCGGTGCGGATGATCCCGACGTCTTCGTCGAGTTGATCCCGTATCCGGAGACGTACGAGTACGTGCGGCGGGTCTACATGAACTACCAGCTTTTCAGCCGTTTGTACGGTCATCTCGGGTAATGGCCGGGCGTGAGAGCGCGACGCACGAAACGGCGGGTACGGCGATGCCTGCCGTACCCGCAGCATCGGTGCGATCGTTGAGTTGGGATCTAGACGACGGCCGGGTGCTTGGCCAGGAGTTTCTCGACCTCTTCCTTGTGGCGGGTCTCATCGGCCACCTGGTCCTCAAGCTGCACCTTCAAGCCGGTGTCGCCGAACTCCTCCGCCTGCTTGATCCGCTCGTTGTAGTCGGCAATGGCCTGCTTCTCGGCCTCGAGCACCAACTCCAGCATCTGGCGGCTGTCCGCGGCGGTCTTGACCGGGCGCGGCTCGGTGGTCGGTTGTCCGCCCAGCGAGGCGATCTTGTTAGCCAAGAACGTCGCGTGCCCGAGCTCGTCGGGAATCTCGTTGGCGAAGAACTCGCTGAGCTGCGGCCGATCCAGGCCGGTGACGGTGGCGCTGAAGTGCAGGTACTGGATGATGGCGGCGAGCTCGCCGGCCAGGTCGCTGTTCAGTCCGTCGATCAGTTTCTGCTTATCCATACGCGTCTCCCCTGCAGTCTGCGGACAACTCGGCGCGCTGATGCTTCCCGCTTTCGCACGCTCCATGCAGATCACGTTACGGCTCACCACATTGCAGGATCCGGGCCACCTCCGGGGGGCGGCGTCGGGTGTGATACGCTGCCCGGGGGAGACGGGGTGAGGTGCGCGGGTGAAGGTTGACACAGGTGAGGGGACGGGGACCGGCCGGGTCGCGAGCGAGTGGTCGATCCTCCGAGCGCTGATCGTCACGATGATCGTCAACCAGACGGGCGTAGTGATCATCAGCCCGTTGGTTGTGGACATCGCCCAGACGTTCGATGTGTCGGTATCGGCCGCGGCACAGCTACGGACGGCGTCGGCGCTGGTGTCGGCGATCCTCGCACCGTTTGTCGGGATCGCTTCTGAGCGGCTCGGCAGCCGCCCGCTGATTATCGGTGGCCTGGTCGGCGTCGGGTTAGCCGGACTGGGGAGCGCGCTGGCTCCCACGTTCGGCGTGTTGGTGGCGGTGCAGGCAGCGGGCGGCCTCGGCATCGCCGCCCTCCTCTCGATGGGCTTCGCTGCGGTTGGCGAGTACTTCCCGCCGGAACGGCGGGCATGGGCGATCGGTATGGTCACGATCGGCCAGCCGCTGGCGTGGGTCGTGGGCCTGCCGCTGATTGGTTTCCTGGCCGACACGTTCTCCTGGCGTGCGAGCTTCCTCGGGGTGCCGATGGCCTTCAGCCTCATCGGTCTCGCCTTCGCGCTGCGCCTCCCGGCGCCGCGATCGACGACGGCGCGCGAGCCGGGAGCGCGGCGAGCACAGGGGGGATCGCTGAAGAGTCTGATCCGTGACCACTCCGCCGTCTTGTGGGTCATCGCGGAGTTGAGTGCATACACCGGGTGGGCGGGCACGCTCACGTTCCTCGGGGCGTTCTACATCTCGCACTACGGCCTGAGCGCGGGGCTGGCCAGCCCGCTGCTGTCGCTGACGGCGCTCGGCTTCGTTGGTGGGAGCCTGATCGCCCATCGGATCAGCCAGGGGCGCCGGATGCCGGTCGTCGTGCTGGCCGCGGCGGTGTTATCCGCAACCTTGCTGCTGGTCGCACTGGGCCGGCCGTTGACCCTGCCGCTGGCGGTGGTGCTGCTGACCGCGTTTGGGCTGAGCCAGGGGGTGCGGGGAGCCACGTCGAGCTCACTTGGTCTTCAGCAGTCGCCAACCCACCGGGGGACGTTGATGGCGCTCCGCGCGGCGGTGGTGCAGTTGGGGTACGTGATCGGCGCCATCGGGGGCGCCCTGCTGCTGCCGATCGGCGGGTACGCGCTCGTCGGGGTGGGTGGCGCGGTCCTCCTCCTGGTCGGCGGGACCATGACCGCACTGTGGGTCGAGGAACGGCCCGGCTAGGGCCGCGGCACGAGCGCGCATGGGCCAGCGGTCGTAATCGTCACGAATGGAAACGGGAGGGCATCTTGCCCTCCCGTTTGCGTGCGATGCGTTTCTCGTGCCTGGCTAGTCGGCGGCGGCGGGCGTTGCCTCCTCCGGCACCCAGCGCAGGTTCAGTTGCCGGTTGGCGCGCACCTCGTCGAGCCGCTTGAAGAACGTGTTGTGCGGCGCGGCGTGGACGAACTCGGGATTCTGCTCGGCCTCGTCCGCGATCTGGTGCATGACGTCGATGAAGTAGTCGAGCGTCTCGATGCTCTCGGTCTCGGTCGGCTCGATCATCAGGGCCTCATCGACGATCAGCGGGAAGTAGACCGTCGGCGGGTGAACGCCGAAGTCGAGCAGCCGCTTCGCGATGTCGAGCGCGCGCACCCCGTTCTTCTTCTGCCGGTTGGCGCTAGCAACGAACTCATGCATGCACCGCCGGTCGTAGGGCACCTCGTAGCGGTCCTTGAGCCGTGCCTGGAGGTAGTTGGCGGCGAGCACGGCGTCCTCGCTGATCTGCCGCAGCCCCTCCGCGCCGTGCATCCGAATGTAGGTGTAGGCGCGCACATGCATGCCGAAGTTGCCGTGGAAGGAGTGGATCTTGCCGATCGACTTCTCCGGCCACTTCCAACGGAAGGACGGCTCTTCGCCCTCGACCCGCTCGACCACCGGACCCGGCATGAACGGGATGAGGTGCGACTTGACACCGACCGGGCCGGCGCCGGGGCCGCCTCCACCGTGCGGGGTGGAGAAGGTCTTGTGCAGGTTGAAGTGCATGATGTCCACGCCGAGGTCGCCGGGGCGGGCGATCCCCAGGATGGCGTTGAAGTTGGCGCCGTCGTTGTACACCAGGCCGCCGGCCTCGTGGACCAGGCGGATGGCCTCGTCGATGTTCTCGTCCCAGAGGCCCAGCGTGTTCGGGTTGGTGATCATCAGCGCCGCGGTGTCCGGGCCGACCAGTTCGCGCAGCTTCTCGATGTCGACATTGCCGCGCTTATCCGAGGGGACGGTGACGACCTTGTAGCCGGCCATGGCCGCGGTCGCCGGGTTGGTACCGTGCGCCGAGTCGGGGACGAGGACGGTGGTCCGCCCGGTGTCACCGATGCTCTCGAAGTACGCGCGAGCGATCAGGATGCCGGTCAACTCGCCGTGGGCGCCGGCCGCGGGCTGGAGCGTGACGGCGTCAAACCCGCTGATCTCGGCCAGGTAGGTCTGCAGCTCGTACATCAATTCGAGCGCGCCCTGCACGGTCTCCTCGTCCTGGAGCGGGTGGATCTGGGCAAACCCCGGCAGCCGTGCGGCCAGCTCATTGATCTTGGGGTTGTACTTCATCGTGCAGGAGCCGAGGGGGTAGAAGCCGGTGTCGACGGCGTGGTTGAACTGCGAGAGACGCGTGTAGTGCCGGATCACGTCGATCTCGCTCACCTCCGGCAGAGGCAGGCTCTCGCGGCACAGATCGGTGGGAAGCTCAGCCTCCGGCACGTCCAGGGGCGGCATCGATACGCCCTGCCGGCCCGACTTGCTCAATTCGAAGATCAATGGCTCCGTTCGCATCCCCATCCTCCATGTCACCCCGCGCCGGGCATCGGTTATCCTCGTCGGCGCGGGGCCAGGATAGCATTGCGCTTCGGGGTGGGCAAGCGTGGCGCCGGCGATCTCACGCGGGTGCCCGCGAGGCGGGGTATACTCCGGTGCAGCCGAATATCATGTTCGCTGCCCCGGAGAGGGCAGACTCGCCCAAGGGAGCGGCTCATGGACGACGCACGTGTCAGCGATGCGGAACGGGAGCGTGCCCTCATCCTCCTTCGCCAGGCGACGGTCGACGGGCGCCTGACAACCGAAGAACTCCTTGAGCGGACCGAGGCGGCGCTCACCGCCCAAACCCGGGGAGAACTTGCGGCCGTTACCCGTGACCTCGGCCGGAGCGCCCTACCGGCGACGCGGCTGCCTGCCACCAGGCGGATCCAGGCAGTCCTCGGGGAAACCAAGCAGGCTGGACACTGGCGCGCCGAGGGACAGGTGGACGTGCTCGCCGTCATGGCCGACTGTAAGGTCGATTTGCTCGACGCCGAGATCGTCGGCAGCGAGCTGGTGCTCCAGGTCAATGCGATCATGGCGGATGTGAAGATCTACGTGCCGGAAGACGTACCGGTCGTGCTGGAGGCGGCGACGGTCCTGAGCAGCGTCAAGGAGGACCGAGCGAATGTCGACCCGGCCCCCGACGCGCCCACCATCCGCATCACCGGCTTTGCCCTCATGAGCTCGCTCCAGGTTGTCGATGAAGAGGTGCCTCTCGTGGACCGGCTGAACGACATGTTGTACGGGCGCGGGCACCGACGAGCGCGGCGCCGGGCGGCGCGTGCCACCGAGCGCCTCGACCGCTGACCCTCGGCACCGTGCGACCCCGCTCCCTCTGGTACAATCACCCGGCATGCCGGCCCGTGCGCACGCGGAATTGATGAGGAACAGCCATGTCGGATCGAACATCCTACGGCGGTCAGGCGGTCATGGAAGGCGTGATGATGCGAGGCCGCCGCGACATGGCGATTGCCGTTCAGGCCCCCAGTGGCGAGATCGCCGTCTACCACGAGCCGCTGTCCGGAAGTAGTTGGGCACAACGAGTTCGCCCGCTCCCGCTTATCCGCGGCGTGTTCATGCTCTGGGACACGATGGTTCTGGGTATGCGCGCCCTCGTCTTCTCCGCGAACGTCGGCCTGACCGAGGGGAAGCTGGCGGAGCAGGAACGGGACGACGCCGGAACGCTGACCGGGGCCGCCCTCTGGGGCACGGTGGCCGTCTCGCTCCTCTTCTCCATCGGACTGTTCTTCGTGGCGCCCCTGGCGGTCGTCGGGTTCGTCGACCGCTACATTAGCAGTAGCGTCCTCAGCAACCTGATCGAGGGTCTGATCCGACTGGGCCTGCTGATCGGCTACATGCTGTTCATCGGCCAGCTCAAGGACATCCGCCGGGTCTTCGGCTTCCACGGCGCCGAACACAAGGCCATCAACGCCTACGAGGCGGGTGATCCCCTGGACGTCGAGCACGTGCGGCGGCACAGCATCAGTCACCCGCGCTGCGGCACCGGGTTCCTGCTGATCGTGGTGCTGCTGTCGGTGCTGGTGTTCGCGCTGCTGGGGCGGCCGCCGATGTTCTGGCGCATCGTGTCCCGCATTGCGCTGGTGCCGTTTATCGCCGCACTCGCGTATGAGTTCATCAAATGGACGGCGAACCATATGGACAACCGGCTCGTTCGGCTGCTGGTCGCCCCGAGTATGGCGTTGCAGCGGCTGACGACCCGCGAGCCGGACGACGGCATGATCGTCGCGGCGATCGTGTCGCTCAAGCGGGTGCTCCTGGCCGAAGGGACGATCTCCGCCGACGAGGTATTCGTCCCCGGCGTGGTCCCGGTCGATGAGACGGGGCAGGTGCTGGAGCCGGAGCGGATCCCGGTGTCGGCCGAGCCCGCGATCGAGGCGAGTTCCTGAGCGTGACGACCGGCCGGCTCGCGGCCGGCGCGAGGTGGGGAGGGTTTCGGTGACCGAGTCGCAGCCCGGTGGCGCGGCAGGGAAGCTCTGGGGCGGCCGCTTCAGCCGCCCGACCGATGCGCTGGTCGATGAATTGAATGCCTCGATAGGCTTCGACCGGCGCCTTTTCCGTCAGGACATCATGGGCTCGATCGCCCACGTGCGCATGCTCGCCCGCCAGGGGATCATCCCGTCCGACGACGCGGCGCGGATCGAGCAGGGCCTGCGCCAGATCTACGATGAGATTCGTCGCGGCGAGCATGAGTTCCGGCTGGCGGACGAGGATATCCACCTCAGCGTCGAACGGCGCCTCCGCGAGATCATCGGCCCGGCTGCCGGGCGGCTCCACACCGCGCGGAGCCGGAACGACCAGGTGGCGCTCGACTTCCGCCTCTGGACGCGCGAGGCACTGATCCGGATCGCGGCGGGCCTCACGGACACGATCGGCGCGCTGCTGGAGATCGCCGAGCGTCATCCCGACGCGATCATGCCGGGCTACACGCACGTCCAGCGCGCTCAGCCGGTGCTCCTGGCGCACCACATGCTCGCCTACGTCGAGATGTTGTTCCGCGACCTGGACCGGCTGCGCGACGCCTACCGCCGGGTGAACCTGTCGCCCCTCGGGGCCGGTGCGCTGGCGGGCGTCACCTACCCGATCGACCGGCAGTTCGTCGCCGACCTGCTCGGGTTCGACGGCGTCTGCGCCAACAGCCTCGATGCCGTCTCCGACCGCGACTTCGTGGTGGACCTGTTGAGCGCCTGCGCTCAGATCATGCTGCACCTATCGCGGCTGGCCGAGGAGATCATCCTCTGGTCGAGCAGCGAGTTCGGGTTCATCGAACTCGACGACGCCTTCGCCACTGGCAGCAGCATCATGCCCCAGAAGAAGAACCCGGATGTGGCGGAGCTGATCCGGGGCAAGACCGGCCGAGTCTACGGCCACCTGATGGGGATGCTGACCGTCGGCAAGGGCCTGCCGCTCGCCTACAACAAAGACCTGCAGGAGGACAAGGAAGGCGCGTTCGACACGGTCGACACGGTGCTGCTCATCCTGCGCGTGCTTCCGCCGATGCTGCGCACGACCCGGTTCCGCACCGACCGCATGCTGGCCGCGGCCGGGGAGGGCTTCACGCTCGCCACCGACGTGGCGGACCACCTGGTGCGGCAGGGGCTGCCGTTCCGCGAGGCGCACGAGATCGTCGGGCGGGTGGTGGCCTACTGCGTCGAGCAGGGGAAGGATCTTCCCGATCTGACGCCCGAGGAGTGGGGTCGGTTCTCGCCGCTCCTGGTCGAGAGCCCTCCGCCGCTGACGCCGGCCGATGCCATCGCGGCACGGGAGATGCTCGGCGGGACGGGTGCGCGCCATGTGGCCGACGCCCGGATCGCGGCGGCCGCCGCGCGCGATGAATGGGTCCGCTGGGTTGATGGCCGCGCCGAGGCGCTGGCCGCCGTCTCCCGGCGTCTCGGGCTGGAGGACACTGATGACGGCCCTGAAGGGGGAGCAGGAGACCGGGCGTCGCGATGACGCGGTGCGCACCTGGGTCGTGACCTCGCTGGCGGAGATGGCCGAGGTCTACGCGATCCGGCACGAGGTCTTCGTCGACGAACAGCATCTGACGCGCAGCGTGCGCGACGACCCGGACGACCGCTACAGTGTCCACGTGCTTGGCGCGGTGGACGGGAAGACAGTAGGCACCGGCCGGATCACCTTCTACGGCTCCGAGGCGCAGATCGTCTGGGTCGCGGTGCGCAAGCCATACCGCGGGCGCGGCGTCGGCCGCGCGATCATGGAGCACCTGCTGCGCCTGGCGCGGGAGCAGGGGAGCCGCATCGTCACCCTCAATGCCCAGACCCACGCGCTCACCTTCTACGAGGCCCTCGGATTCCGCCCCATCGGGCGGCGCTTCTTCATGGGCAACATCGAGCATCAATACATGGCAAAGGAGATGTGAGGGGGAGACTACCTTTCACCCCCCGGCCCCCTCTTGGACGGAGCCCACAAGGGGAGAGGGGGTGTATGTTTGGCATGCAGATGATTCGGATTGAGGGGAGGGTGCGATGGCGACGCTGAAGATGGTGCCGGAGGAGAATGCCCCGGAGGAGGTGCGGGCGGCGTACGAGCTGATCAAGGCGGGCTTCGGGGCCGGGCGGGTGCCGGCGGTCTACCGGGTGCTGGCGAACAATCCCCGTTTGCTGGCGGCGGCAGTGGTCAACCGGGCGCGAATCATGGACGAGGGGGAGTTGGATCCGGTCCTGAAGGAGTGGCTGGCCTGGGCCACGGTCACGCTCGCGAACAACGTCTTCGGGGTGAAGGTGCACACCGCACGGTTGAAGAAGCTCGGGGTGACCGACGCGCAGATCATCGAGGGGCTGTCGGTGCTCCAGTATTTCACGGGCATCAGCGCTGTGATCAACGGGTTGGCGATGGATGATGACGTGGACCCGGAGGTGCTGGCGGCACTGGGGTAGGGAACCGGATTCGTCATCGCCCGCGTGCATGCAGCGGTGTCACCGGCGTCGGGGTCAGTCGCCTGGGTCGATCACGGTCTCGTCGGCGGCGATGTCGTCGTCGACCGATCCGGACATCGACTGCAAAAGCGGCAGGAAGCCGATCGCAAGCGACTGCTCGACGATGTCGCGCTTGACCAGCGCCTCGGCTCGCTGCAGCACGTCGCGCAGCGGGTGCTCGGGCATGGCGTGGGCGAGCATCTCCCGGACCTGTCGCATCAGGTCGAGCGTCTTGTTGAAGGTGAGCACGAGGTCGCCCTCGCTGAGCTCGATCTGCTCCAGGATGCGCGAGACCGTGGCGCCATGGCACCAGGCGCGAACCGCTCCGTAAAAGCCGTCGTTGTGACCGGTCGTGATGAAGAGGTTGTTCTGGCGCTCGGCCATCAGGATCTCGCGCTCGAGGTCGTCCAGGCGGCGCCGGAGCAGGACCAGGCGGTTCGGCAGCGAGTAGGTATTGGCGAAGCGGAAATCGCGGTCGTAGGCGAACCAGGAGAAGACCTCGGCGACGTCGGCCGGGTTGAGCTTGTCGAGGAAGCCGCGGTCGATCATCTCGCAAATGACCAGGCCGTTGGTGTCGAAGACGTTCGCGAGCGTGTCGGCCTTGGCTGTCGGGTAGCCGCGGTAGAGGTAGCCGAACCGGTGGAGCACGTCGCGGATGCCGCGGATGAGCCGGCGAACCCGCTCTTCCTCGTTGGTCAACTCGCGACCGAGATCGGCCTGAAGCGCTGCGCGTTCACGTTCGAGGTGCGCCACGCGCTTGAGGTTGTTCTGGTGCTCCTTGCGGCGCGGGCAGGTGTGGCACGGATGGTTGCGGCGCTCGGTGTTGATCGCCTGGAGCTGTTCGCGGTGGGCGCGTAGCTCCTGCTCCAGGCGGTTGCGCTCGGAAGCGAGCCGTGCCTCCTGCTGGGCGCGATGCTCGGCGAGCAGCGCGTCCAGGTCGGGAAGATCGAGGTCTCTGACCTGGCGCCAGATCTCGTCGAGGGCCGCCTGACCGATCAGCGGCCGAACATCCTCAACCGGCTCTTCGAGCTCAGTCAACTGGGAGGGCACCTCGACAGCCGGCTCTCCCGCCGCGAGGTAGTCGATCTGGCGGTACTCGGCGAGGAGTACCACCTCGTGGCCGGTGAGGAAGAGACCCACGCCGCCGCTCGCGGCGCGGCCGAGGTAGACGGCCCAGCCGCCTCGGCGGAGGTGAACGACGACCCCGGCCGGCAGTTCACGGAAAGCGCGGCGCAGGGCCTGCCGCCCCGGCTCGGGCCAGGGGCGCTGATCCAGGTTGAGCCGCAGCGCGTGCATATCGCGCTGGAGGCGCCGCTCGCGCCCACGAAGGGCGTTTATCGTGGCGTTGAGACCGCGGTATTCGTCGAGGAGCTCGTCCCCGCCGTCGAGGCCGATGAGGCAGCCCTGGGGCACTGCCTCGATCTCGCGGCCCACGTCGATGATGAGGTCTTCGATCTCGCGTACCCGCCGCGCCGTCTGGAACTGCGAGAGGCTCTGCTGGAGCATGTGCCGCACGCGGCTGCCGTGGGGCGGGTCCCACAGGTTGAGGACCGTGTTGTAGCGGATGGCGAACGCGCTCCGCACCGGCTCGAGCTCGCCGGTGGCGATCTCCAGCATCTCGCGGAAGCTCATCCAGGGACTGTAGGGAACGACGACCGAGCCGCGCTCGTCCATGCCACGGCGACCTGCGCGCCCCGCCATCTGCTGGAACTCGTTCGGGGTGAGCGGGCGGCGACGACGGCCGTCCCACTTGGTCATCCGGCCGATGACCACGCTGCGGGCCGGCATGTTGACGCCGAGGGCCAGGGTGTCCGTGGCGAAGACGACCTGCATCAATCCCCGGCTGAAGAGCACCTCGACGAGCTGCTTCAGGATCGGCAAGAGCCCGGCGTGGTGAAAGCCGATCCCGAGCTGCGCCAGCGATGCGATTTGCTGGACCTGCGCCAGCTCGCGGTCCTCCAGGCGCATCTGGCTGAGATAGTTCTCGACGACCGTGTTGATCTCCTGCCGGATCTTGTCGTCCTTGACGAGGTTCGGGCGCATCAAGGCGAAGCGCTGGGCATAGTCCTCGCAGTCACGCCGGCTGAAGAGGAAGTAGATCGCCGGAAGCATGTCCTCGGCCTGGAGCGCCCGGATGATCTCCCAGGGCGGCGGTTCGGCTTGTTCGGCCTGACGCCGCTGCTCAGAGGAGAGCCCCCCGCGCATCATCTGCCGCCGCACCTCGCCGCCGGTGTTGGGGAAGTCCGCCACCTGACGCCCGTGCTCGTCGATGACCAGATGCAACTTCTTGTCGAGGAAGTAGTAGAGCGAGAGCGGCACCGCGCGCTCGTAGTGGGTCACCAGGTGGATCGGGCGGTGGGTGCGGCTGATCCACTGGGCGATCTCGTCGGCGTTGGAGACGGTGGCGGAGAGGCAGATGAGCTGAATGTGCTCCGGGCAGAGGATGATCGCCTCTTCCCAGGTGGTGCCCCGTTCCGGGTCGGCGATGTAGTGGACCTCGTCGAAGATGATGCAGTCGACCGCGTCGAGCTCCCACGGGGTCTGCAGCAGCATGTTGCGCAGGACCTCGGTCGTCATCACAACGATCGGCGCGTCGGCGTTCTCGGTGATGTCGCCGGTGAGCAGCCCGACGTTGTCGCCGTAGATCACCCGGAGGTCGCGGAACTTCTGGTTGCTGAGCGCCTTGATGGGCGTGGTGTACATCACCCGGCCGCCGCGGCGGAACGCCTCGTAGACACCGAACTCCGCCACGACCGTCTTGCCGGTGCCGGTCGGGGCGGCGACCATCACGGAGTCGCCGGCCAGGAAGGTCTCGATGGCCTCGCGCTGGAAGGGGTCGAGCGTAAACGGGTAGAAGACGGAGAACTGCTCGATGATGGCGTCGACGTCGCTGGTTTGATGCATGCAGGTCCTGTCCTCGCTCCTTTCCCGCGTGCTGACAGCGCCTCTCCGAGACGCGGCCACCGGGTGATTATAACACCCGGCCTGCCCGTCCCAGCCGGGGAAAGCCGCGTGGGACCCGGCCCTGTGCTACGATTGCCGCGCGCCGGGCGGTCGGGCGAGACGACCACGGGGGACCGAGCAGAGTGGCGGGGACCGCCACCGTGGAGGCGCGGAGTGCGGGTTGGAGTCCTTGGACACCTCCTCTCGTTCGCCCCGGGTTACCGGCAGGCGGGCGTGAGCCGCTACATCGAGTTCCTGCTGCGAGCGCTTCCGGCCGCCGCGCCGGACATCGAGGCGGTGGTGTTCACCGGGCCGCAGGCGGGAGAATGCGGCGCGGACTTTCCCACGTCCTTACAGTGGAGACGGAGCCGTGTCCCGACCGGGCGGCCGGAGGTGCGTATCCTCTGGGAGCAGGTGGCCGGGCCGGTGGCGCTGCGGCGTGCGGGTGTCGATCTGGTGCACGGGCCGGTGAACGTGATGCCGTTGCTGGACGGTCTGCCGGGCGTGGTGACGGTGCACGACCTGGCATTCCGCATCTACCCGGAGCAGTACCCGCGGGCCAAGCAACGGTACCTTGACCTGCTCACCGGCCTGTCGGTGCGGCGAGCAGCGCGGGTCATCACCGTCTCTGAGAGCACCCGCCGCGATGTGCTGCGCTTCTACCGCGTGGATCCGGAGCGGGTCGTGACGGTTCCCAACGGCGTCGACCCGTCGCTCGCGCCGGTGACCGACCGGGAGCGGCTGGCCGCCTTCCGCAAGGAACATGGCCTGCCCGACGACTTCATCCTGTTTGTGGGCACACTCCAGCCGCGCAAGAATCTGGTGGGCCTGCTGCGTGCCTACGCGCGGATGGGCGCGCGGGTCGACGCGCCGCTGGTGGTGGCCGGCGGCAAGGGCTGGATGTACGAGCCGGTGTTCAACGAGGTCCGGGCGCTGGGCGTCGAAGATCGCGTGATCTTTGCCGGATACGCCGATCCGGAGGATCTGGCGCTCTGGTACAGCGCCGCCACGGTCTTCGTTTACCCTTCGCTGTATGAGGGCTTCGGACTGCCGGTGCTGGAGGCCATGGCCTGCGGCACACCGGTGATCACGTCGGACACGTCGTCGCTCCCCGAAGTGGCGGGGGACGCGGCCCTTCTGGTGAATCCGCGCGATGTCGATGCGATGGCGGCGGCCATCGCGCGGCTCATGGGCGACCCGGCGCTGCGGGCCGACCTGCGGGAGCGCGGACTGGCGCGGGCGCGGGCGTTTTCCTGGGAGCGGACGGCGCGGGAGACCGCGGCAGTGTACCGCGCCGCGTGCGACGCTGGTCGGGTGGAGGAGAGGAGCGAGGAGTAGGGATGCGCGTGCCGTCCGGCGGCCGGCCGGTCAAGGAGGTCGGCGAGTTTCCCCTCATCGACATGATCGACGGTGTCGTAGGCGCCGCGCTGCCGCGGCGGCTCCGGCTAGGCATCGGTGACGACGCCGCCGTCTGGCGCCCACGGCCGGGCCGCGACCTCGTCTTCACCACCGACGTGCTGGTGCAGAACGTTCACTTCCGCCTCGACTGGATGGACTGGCAGGCGCTTGGGCACAAGGCGCTGGCGGTCAACCTGAGTGATGTGGCGGCCATGGGTGCTCAGCCGCGGCTGGCGCTCGTCTCGCTCGCCCTGACCGGTTCGGAGCGCGACCGCGAGGTGACGGACCTGTTCCGGGGCATGAACGCGCTCGGACGGCGTTACGGCGTCGTGGTAGCGGGCGGTGACTTGAGCGCGTCACCCAACGGCGTGGTCGTGTCCGTCACCGTCGTCGGGGAGACCTTGGCGGGCCGTCGCGCGGTCATGACACGCGCCGCGGCGAAGCCCGGAGACGTGATTGGCGTGACCGGCCCGCTGGGAATGGCCGCGGCCGGGCTGCGGGTGTTCCAGCAGCAACTCCTCACGCTCGACGGTAGTCCGGCCATGCGTGAGGCGTACAGCCGTCCCCGCCCGCGCGTGCGTGAAGGGCGCCTTCTGACCCGCGCCGGTGTGCGCGCCGCGATGGACCTCAGCGACGGGCTGCTGGGCGACCTGCCGAAGATGTGCCAGGCGAGCGGCGTCTCGGCCGTGATCGACATCGCGCGCGTGCCCATCCCGAACTCGATCAAGTGGAACTTCGAGGATTGGTTCGACCTGGCCCTGCGCGGCGGAGAGGACTACGAGCTGCTCTTCACTGCGCCGCCGGCCGTGTTTGCGCGCGTTTGCCGGGCGTTCCGCCTCGCCGGGCTGCACGGACCGTGGCGCATCGGCGAGATCGTCAAGGCCGGGGCGAAGGGCCCCGAGGTAAAGATCCGCGAGGCGAGCGGCAAGCTCACCGAGGTTGAAACCGGGGCGTACACCCACTGGGGATAGCGGATGTCGGCCGTCTGATCGGCCGGCACCGCACCGGAACGACGATGCTGTCGCCTGTTACTACGGGGTAGTGGATTCGTCTTCCCGGCGGCGCATGACGAGCGCCACGACGATCTCTGCCACCGCGATCACGAGGATAAACAGGCCGATGCTGGGGAGCGCCGGGATCGCGAAGACGAACGCCAGCATGCCGGCGATCAGCATCATCGGCCAGGAGCGCTGGGCCGCCGCGACGAGGGCAAGCAAGATCGATACTCCCAGGATGGTCCAGAGGACCCCGGCGATCAACTCATCGGACACCCGCTGCCTCCCTCCACAGTGGGGATGACTTCACGCAGCTTCAACGCATGATGCCGATCGTAGCACAGATTCGTCGAATTCCGTGTTCGGCGTTCGAGAGCGTCAGCGGGGAGCGCGCCCGGGTGTGCTACCATGCCTCCGAGATCACAAAAGAACAAGCCAGTCGGCGCGCGGTGGCGCGTGGAAGGGATGTGCGACGGTGGAAGCGATCGACCTGTGTTACCTGCCGGCTACGGAACTGCGACGGCTGTATGCGGAGCGGGCGCTGTCACCGGTCGAGGTCACCCGAGCGGTGCTGGAGCGCATCGAACGACTCAACCCGACGCTCAACGCGTTCATAACCGTCACGGCCGATCTGGCGATGGATCAGGCACTGTCGGCCGAGCGAGACTACGCCGCCGGGCGGGCCGACCGGCCGCTCCTCGGCGTGCCGGTGTCGATCAAGGACCTTTCCGTCACCCGTGGGATCCGGACCACGCGCGGGTCCCTGATCTGGAAAGACTGGGTGCCCGACTTCGATGCCCCCTTCGTCGAGCGGCTCTACGCAGCCGGGTGCGTGATGCTTGGCAAGACCAACACGCCGGAGCTGGGATGGAAGGGAGACTCGGGGAACCGGGTCGTCGGCCCGACGCATAACCCGTGGCAGCACGGCCGGACGGCGGGAGGCTCGAGCGGCGGTGCCGGGGCGGCCGTCGCGGCAGGGATGGGTCCGCTGGCGCAGGGCAGCGACGGCGCCGGGTCGATCCGCATCCCCTCGGCGTTCTGCGGCATCTTCGGCTTCAAGCCATCGTTTGGGCTGGTTCCCTCCTACCCGCCCAGCGCGGTCGAGTCGCTGTCGCACGTCGGACCGATGACGCGCACCGTGCGCGACGCCGCGTTGATGCTCGACGTGATGGCGGGCTTCGATCCGCGTGACCGGCTGTCGCTCGATCCCACCACGCCCAGCTTCGTCGCGGCCTGCGACGGCGGTGTGGCCGGCCTGCGCGTCGCCTGGAGCCGGGATCTCGGCTACGCGGTGGTGGATCCGGAGGTCGGCGATATCGCTGCCCGCGCGGCGGCTGCCTTCGCGGACCTCGGCTGCGAGGTGGAGGAAGTCACACCCGGCTGGGAGGATCCATTCCAGATTCTCGACGCGATCTGGAGCACAGCCATGGCGGGCGTCTTCCGTGACAACTTCGAGCAGGTGCGCGACCAGCTAGACCCCGGTCTGGTACGGGTGATCGAAGATGGGCGCCAGATCAGCGGGGTCGATCTTGCCGCGGCGATGCAGCGGCGTAGCCAGTTCGCGGATCAGGTGCGGCAATTCATGGAGCGCTACGACCTGCTCCTGACGCCGACCATGCCGCTCGCCGCGTTCCGGGCCGGAGACGATCATCCGGGCGAGATCGCCGGCCAGCCGGTGACTCGTTTGAGCTGGACGCCGTTCACCTACCCCTTCAATCTCACGGGTCAGCCCGCGGCGACGGTGCCCGCCGGGTTTACCGACGCGGGGCTTCCGGTCGGGCTCCAGATCGTCGGTCGCCTGCGCGACGATGCGACCGTGCTGCGCGCGGCCGCGGCGTTCGAGGAGGCGCGCCCGTGGGCGGACCGGCGCCCGCCGGTGGACTGAGACCTAGCTTGTCGATCAAGAGCAACCCTGGTCGTCGCCGTCCCTCGCGACGACGACCAGGGCTCGCGTCTTGACCCATTCCCCGTCATGCCCCGTGTTCCTGCTGAGCGGAATGTCCGTCTCGCGCAGAGTGGTCCCGTGTCGGCGGGTCCGGTGAGGACGGTTGCACAGTTCACATTTCCGTGACATTCCCGTCAAAGCTTCGTAGCGGCCTCCCCGTACCCTCGTGATGGTGGCTGGAGTCAGAGGTGCTCCGGCTCGCACGTCACGACGGTCTATCGGGGAGGTTCATCTATGGTGCAAACAGTTGCGCCGACCCGCACGGACAGCCCGGCAACCGTTGCCGAGCGCCCCCCGGTGCTGCGCGCTGTTGGCCTCCGCAAGCGCTACGGGAATCACGACGCAGTGCGCGGCGTGAGCTTCACGGTTCATGCCGGAGAGGTTTACGGCTTCCTGGGACCGAACGGCTCGGGGAAGTCGACCACGATCGCGATGATCCTGGGGCTGGTCGAGCCGACCGAGGGCAGGATCGAACTGTTCGGTCTCGGGCCGGAGCGACGCGGCGAGGCGCTGTCGCGCGTCGGGGCGATCATCGAGCGGCCGACCTTCTATCCGTACCTGTCCGGGTTCGACAACCTGTCGGTGCTGGCTGCGCTGCGGGGCGGGATCCCGTCGAGGCGGATCCATGAGGTGCTGGAGCTCGTCGGCCTGGCGGAGGCGGGCAAGAAGCCGTTCGGGAAGTATTCCCTGGGCATGAAGCAGCGGCTCGGGATCGCCTGGACGCTGATTCACGATCCGGAGCTGATCATCCTCGACGAGCCGACCAACGGCCTCGATCCGGCCGGGATGATGGAGGTGCGTCACCTCATTCTCCGGCTCTCCGAGGCGGGGAAGACGATCTTCCTGTCGTCCCACCTGCTGAACGAAGTCGAGCAGGTGTGCGACCGCGTGGCGATTCTCCGCCGCGGCGAGGTGGTGCTGGAAGGCTCGGTGGCCGAGTTGACCGCACGGGGCCAGCAGACGCTGGTGCGGGTGGACGACATGCTGCGGGCAACGGAGATCCTGCGGAGTCTCCCCATGGTGCAACAGGTGGAGGAGCGGGATGGTGCGCTGATCGTGCAGGCGACGGATGGCGAGCGGGCCGCGTTGACGGCCGCGTTGGTGCAGGCCGGTGTCGCGGTTGAGGAGGTCCGGCCGGTCGGAAATACCCTCGAGGAAGCGTTCCTGGAGATTACAGGAGAACTGGGGAGCGAGGTGCGGCGTGACTAGTGGAACCAATACCCTGACCGCGGCGACGCTGAGCGCAAGCGACGCGATGCGAGCCCGGCCGGGCGTCGCCGCACTGACGCGGATGGAGCTAGGGAAGCTCCGGAAGCGTCCCATGATCAAGGTAACGTTCGGTCTCGGGATCCTGGCGGCGGTAGGCTTCATGGTGCTCGTGCTCGTCGCCGGGACCGACGGCTCGCGTGAGGCGTTCGTCTTCCCCAATATCGTTGAGGACAGCTTCCAACTGATTCAGCTCATGGGGAACATGACCCTCCCGGTGATCGGAGCAGCCATTGCCGGGTCCGAGTACGGCTGGGGCACGATGCGCCTTCTCCTAGCGACGGGCGTCGGACGCAGCACCCTGTTCACGGCGAAGTTGCTGGCGCTCCTGGTGGTCGAGCTGCTCTTCGTCCTGATGATGGCGGTGCTCATTTCCGTGGAAGCCGCGTGCAGTGGGTGGCTCAGCGGCCAAGAGCAGGATCTGAGCGTCATCGACGGTACCTGGGTGGCGGATGCCGTGCAACTTTACGCGACGACCGCCGGGCTGCTCTTCTTCCTCGTCATCGTGGCGTTTGGTGTGGCTATGCTCGGACGCTCCATGGCGGCCGGAATCGCGGTCGGAATCGGTTTGCCGATCGCGCAGCAGATCGCTGCGGTGATCGCCCCGGCGGTCTTCGGCCGATTGGGCGAGCTGATGGTCGACTTCTTTCCGAACACGAGCTTCCAGGCGCTAGCGATGCGGGCCGGATTTGATCCCGCGCCGGCGGAAGGCTTGCTCAGCCCCGAGCGGGCCATCGCGACGCTCGTCGGCTACAGCGTGTTGCTCCTCGGTGTTGCGGCACTCGTGTTCTGGCGGCGTGATGTCCCCTCCGGTGACTAGGGACGCGCGTTCGCGCGGGCGGGCCGGCACGCGACGACGCCGGCCCGTCTCATCGCCTCGGGGCGGGAGGGGCGTTGGTATACTGGCTCGGATGCGTTGTTTGCGCGTTGCACGGTTGTGAGATGCGAGGTTCTGAGGGGACGTGGCGGATATTGTCGTCGTCGAGGACGAGCGGGAGTTGGCGACCCTGGTTGAACAGGCGCTGCGCGAGGAGGGACACCGGGTCGAGGTCATCCGCGACGGGGCTGCGGCGCTCGAGCGGCTGACCGGTCCGGGCCAGCCGGAGCCGGACCTGATCGTGCTCGATCTGATGCTCCCTAACGTTGACGGGCTGGAGATTTGTCGCCGCGTGCGGCAATCCAAGATCACGCCGATCCTGATGCTCACGGCCCGGTCGACGGAGCTGGATCGCGTGCTCGGGCTGGAGCTGGGCGCGGACGACTATCTGACCAAGCCCTTCTCGCTGCGAGAACTCCAGGCGCGGGTCTCGGCGATCTTGCGGCGGGTGGAGATGATGCGGGCGCGCTCGCGCACCGAAGACGATACGACACCGATCGACCACGGCGACCTGACGATCGATCCGCTGTCGCGGGAAGTGACCTCGCGCGGGCAACCGGTGCACCTGACCGCCAAGGAGTTCGACCTGCTGCACCTTCTGGCGGCTAACCCCGGGCGGGTCTTCAGCCGGGATTATCTCCTGCACCGGGTGTGGGGCGAGGACTACGTCGGCGTGGATCGAACGGTGGACACGCACATCCTCCGGCTGCGCAAGAAGCTGGGTGGACCGGGCAGCCCGGCGGAGAGGATCGTGACCTTGTGGGGCATCGGATACAAGTACGAACGACCGCGTGACGGAGGGGCGTGATGCGGCGGGTGTTCACCGCGCCGTGGCGGGCGGTGCGGTGGTTCTTCCGAGCCTATCGCCGGCGGCTGAGCGTCCAGCTCATCGTCTCGCACGTCCTGGTGGTGTTGCTGACGGCGTTGGTGATCGAGCTTGCCGTGGCCGGGGTCTTCCTCGGTGCCTACAACGCCGGCTGGCTCCCCCTGAGCACCGGCATCGACTCGTTCGCGATCAACACCACCGTGATGGTGGCTCAGACGGCGGGTCCCGACGCGGTCAGCGCTGCGGCGCTCGGCGACACCGAACGCTTGAATTCCGTCCAGCAGCGGCTCGCGCTCGTAGCCGGCCAATACGACGTCGGCAGCCCCAAGCGCGGTGAGCGCCGGATCGCGATCACGGACGCTGGCGGCCGGATCGTGGCGACTTCGGACCCCACCTGGGCGCCGCCTGGGCAGACCGTCGACGTAATCCCGAACCCGCTCACGGTGCGCATCGCGCGACGTGGTCTGGAACTGGCGGGCGCCCCGTCGGGTCACGGGAACCTCTGGGTCACGGACGGCGATGAGAACGAGACGGTCGTGGTCCACCCCATTCTGTCGGTGGATGACGTCTTCCAGGGGCTGGTCGTGCTCGAGCGATTCGACCCGTCGTCGGGCCCGACGTCGTTGCCGGCGCCGACGGTCGCGGCAGGGCTGGTCTACATCATCGTCACGACGCTGGCGGTCCTCATTGCCCCCGCCCTCGTCGTGGCGGTGCCGGTTGGGATCCTCCGGGCCCGGCGCGTGTCGAAGCGCGTGTCGCACCTGGCCGAGGCGGCCGACGCCATGGCGGAGGGCGACCTCGGGCGCCGTGTCGCCGTCAAGGGGGAAGACGAGATCGCGCGGCTGGCCGAGCGCTTCAACGAGATGATCGCCAGCGTGGATCGGACCGACCGGGCGCGGAAGGCGTTCGTAGCCAATGTGTCGCACGACCTGCGAACGCCGGTCGCGATCGTGCGGGGCCACATCGAGCGGCTGCTGGCGAGGCGGGGCGCCGACCCGCTCTCCGGTTCGCTGGGGGAGCTGGACGACGAGGAGACGCGGTCGCTCGCGGTGATGCATCAGGAAGCGCTCACGCTGGAGCGCCTCATCAACGACCTGTTCACGCTGGCCCGAATCGAGGAAGCCGCGCTGCAGATCGAACCGGCTCCGGTGGCGATCGAGGAGGTGGCACGGGCCGCGGTCGAGGGCATCCGGCCCATGGCGTGGGACCAGCGGAAGGTCGCCGTCGAGGCGATGCTGCCGCCGGACCTGCCGCCGGTGCTGGCGGACCGCACTCGCCTGCAGCAGATCTTCGGCAATCTCCTCTACAACGCGCTGCGTCACACGCCGGAGGGAGGCCTGATCGTCGTCGGCGCCGAGCAGCGGGATGGGGTGGTCGAGGTGTCGGTCCGTGACACCGGCGGCGGCATCCCGGAGGAGGAGCTGGAGGCCGTGTTCCAGCGCCATTACCGATTGGGCGACGGTGCGGGTTTCGGCGAGTCGAGCGGGCTGGGACTCGCCATCGTCAAGCAACTGGTCGAGGCGCAGGACGGGTCGATCTGCGTGGAGAGCGTGCCCGGAGAGGGAACGGTGTTCCGCTTCACGTTGCCGGTGGCGACCAAGGGGCGCGGTTGACGACGGCGCTTGCCGGTTTCATTGAGCGCTGGCTATGATGGGGCCACGCCACAGCGACTCCGGCGCAGGCCTGCACGCTGCGGCGCGCACCATAACGGAGGACACGACCTCGATGCTGACCCAGCGCCCAGCGCTCGACGTGATCAGTCACAGCCCGGAACAGACGCGGTGGCTTGGCTCGCGGCTCGGCCGGCTCGCCCGGCCTGGCGACGTCATCCTGCTCACCGGCATCATTGGCTCGGGCAAGACGACGCTGGTGCAGGGCATTGCACGGGGATTGGGCGTGACCGGCTACGTGCAGAGCCCGACCTTCACCCTGGTCCACGAGCACCCTGGGCGAACCGCCGACGGCCGGCCGGTGACGCTCTACCACCTCGACCTCTACCGCCTGGAGGGAGATGAGGAGCTGGTCACGGTCGGCTACGAGGACTACTTCGCGGACCCGGCGGGGATCACGGTGGTGGAGTGGCCGGAGCGGCTCAGCGCCGAGCTGCCCGAGGAGTACCTGCTCGTAAACCTCGAATATATTGCCGATGCGAAGCGCCGGCTCGCCCTCTATCCGCGGGGCGAGCGCTACGAGGCGCTGGTGGAGGCCTTTCGCGTGGAGGTGTTTGGTGCCCGCCGAGGACCGGCTGCTTCTGGCCATTGACACGTCGACCGAGGTCGCGGGGCTGGCGCTCTACGACGGCGCGACGGTCAGCGAGCTGACCTGGAATGCCGGGCGGAACCAAACCGCGTCCCTCCTCACCCAGATCCGGCACCTGCTAGATATCAACGGACGTGACCTGACGGAGGTCGGCGCCGTGGCCGTGGCGATCGGGCCGGGCACCTTCAACGGCCTGCGCGTGGGGATGAGCGTGGCCAAGGGCCTGTGCTACGGGCTGGGTTTGCCGCTCATCGGCATCGGCACACTGGATACCATTGCCTACCCGCATGTGCGGTCGCGCCACCCGATCCGCGCGGTTGTCCCGGCCGGTCGGGGACGGGTGGTGTACGCTGACTACCGGTACCGGAACGGACGGTGGGTGCGGCTGAGCGACCTGCGCAATGAGCGGATGGACCAGTTGGCGGACGAGCTGGTCGAGAAGACTATCATTGCGGGAGAGTTGCCGGCGGAGTTGGCGGCTCGCCTGGAGGAGTCCCCGCTCGTCATCGTGCCGCCGCCGGCTCTGCGGGTGCGGCGCCCGGCGTACCTGGCGGAGGTTGCGCACCGACGCTGGCTTGAAGGGGATACCGACCCCCTGGAGACGTTGGAGCCGGTCTACGTGCACGGCAGTGCGAGCACGGCCGCGGCGCCCGAGCCGCGCGCGTCCACGGGGTAATGCAGCGGGCGGGCTGGAGACGGTGTCCCGGGCACCGGTGGAGAGAGACAGGCATCGTGAACAACGAGATGACCGCTGGGCCTCGCCGGTACTATGTGCAGCCGATGCGCGTCGAGGACGTGCCCGAGGTGTCCCGGGTCGAGCGGCGCTGCTTCACCAACCCGTGGCCGGAGTCGGCCTACCGGCGTGAGTTGCGCAACCCGGCCAACAACTACTACATCGTGTTGCGCTGGCAGCGCGGTGACCAGGTGGAGGGTTCCGGAGCGCCCGAGCCGCGCGGGCGGCTGGCGCTGCTGCCCTTGATCCGGCGTTCGGAGCCGCAGGTGTCCGACCCGATCGTCGGGTTTGCGGGGATGTGGATCCTCTACGATGAGGCGCACATCACCACGATCGGGGTGGATCCCGACCATCGGGGCCGCGGGCTCGGTGAGTTGCTGCTCGTCAGCCTGTTCGACGAGGCGATCCGGCGGAGCGCCGAGTGGGTGACGCTTGAAGTCCGAGTCTCGAACCACACCGCGCAGGCGCTGTATGAGAAATACGGCTTCACGCGCCAGGGGCTGCGGAAACGCTACTACAGCGACAACGGCGAGGACGCCTACATCATGTGGTCACCGTCACTGCGTGACCAGGCGTCACGGCAGCGCTATGACGAACTCCGCGAGCGATTGTTCGCGCGCTTTGCGGCAGAAGGGATCGTGACAGGTCAGCATGGCGACGAGCACGGGCACCGTTATTCTGGGTATTGAAACCTCGTGCGACGAGACCTCCGCTGCCGTCGTTCGTGGCGGACGGGAGGTGCTCTCCAACGTCATCCACTCACAGATCGACCTGCACCAGCGCTACGGCGGGGTGGTGCCGGAGTTGGCATCGCGCCGGCACATCACGACGATCATCCCGGCCATCGACCTGGCGCTGGAGCAGGCGGGGGTGACGCGGGACGACATCGACGCCATCGCGGTGACCGAAGGCCCGGGTCTGGCAGGGGCGCTCCTCGTGGGAGTCAACGTGGCGAAGACGCTGGCGCTCACGTGGGGCCTGCCGGTGGTGCCGGTCAATCATCTCGAAGGCCATATCTACGCCAACTGGTTGTCGCTGCCTGGCGAAGATCCGGTTCCGCCGCCCGCCTTCCCGCTGGTGTGCCTGATCGTGTCGGGCGGGCACACGGAGCTCGTCTTCATGCGTGGACACGGGGAGTATGAGCTGCTGGGCCGCACGATCGACGACGCCGCCGGCGAGGCGTTCGACAAGGGCGCGCGCATCCTGGGTTTGGGTTACCCGGGCGGCCCGGCGATCCAGCGGGCGGCGGAGCAAGGGCGTATTGGACGATTCCACTTCCCGCGGGCGTGGCTCGGCGACAGCTACGACTTCAGCTTCAGCGGTCTCAAGACCGCGCTCCTGCGGGAGGTGGAGAAGTACCGGCGACCCGGCCCGCGCAAGCGCCGGCCGAAGGGTGACCAGCCGTTCCTCACCCACGAGCCGCCGGAGTACGCGCCCAACATGCCGGTCAACGACCTGGCGGCCGACTATCAGGATGCCATCGTCGACGTCCTGGCCGAAAAGACGATCCGCGCCGCCCGCGAGACGGGCGCGGCGACGGTGTTGATCGCCGGCGGCGTGGCCGCCAACAGCCTCCTGCGGCGCCGGCTTGCCGGTGCGCTCGACATCCCGGTCCGCTATCCGCCTCCAATCCTCTGCACCGACAACGCGGCGATGATCGCGGGCGCGGCCTACTATGTGCAGCGGCGCGGGGTGCAGGCGGGGTTGGACCTCGATGCCCACCCGCAGTTGCCGCTGGTCACCGCGACCGCATTCACGGACGACTGAGCGCAGTCCCGCCGCACGGCGGGGCGGGCGATGAGGAGCGCAGGGTGACAACAAAGACGTTGGAAGCGGCCCGGGCGGTAGCCACGGACGCGGCCCGTCGTGCCGGTGCGCTGCTGCGGAACATGGCCGGGCAGATCCACGACGTTCGTCACAAAGGTCCGGTCGACCTGGTCACCGAAGCCGACAAGGCCAGTGAGCGGCTGATTGTCGAGACGATCCGCGACTGGTTTCCCGACCACGCCATCCTCGCTGAAGAGAGCGGTGCCCTCCGCGGCGCTGACGATGCGCCGCGCTGGTTGATCGACCCGCTCGATGGCACGACGAACTATGCGCACGGGTATCCGCTGTACGCCGTCTCCATCGCCCTTGAGGTTGGGGCGGAGGTTGTCCTCGGGGTCGTCTACGTTCCAACGCTCGACGAGCTGTATGTTGCTGAGCGTGGGCGGGGCTCCTGGCTCAATGGCCGGCGCCTGCGCGTCTCTCGAACCGACACCTTGCTCGCGTCGCTTCTTGCCACGGGATTCCTGTATGATGTTGATACACGTGGGCGGAATCTTCCGCACTGGGAGAACTTCATTCATGCGACGCAGGGGGTGCGCCGCAGCGGTGCGGCCGCGATCGACCTGTGCCACGTCGCGGCGGGGCGGCTGGACGGCTACTGGGAAGAGGGACTGGCGCCCTGGGACTCGGCCGCCGGGTCGCTGATGGTCACAGAGGCGGGCGGTACCGTCACGGGCTACGGTGGCGAACCGTTCCGTGTGGACGGACCGAACTGCGTCGCGTCGAACGGACAGATTCACGCGGCGATGCTGCGGGTGTTGGCGCAGGGCATGGCGGCGCTGCCGGACTGACGGGCGCCGCTCGTGCGGTGGCATCGAGCTGGTTCGATGCCGGGCGTGGCCGGAGGTGCGTCGTGACCAAGGCGTATGTCCTTATCACCACCGAAATCGGCAAGGGCGACGACGTCTATGAGGCTCTGTCGCGCATCGAGGGCGTGACGGCGGTCAACATCGTGGCCGGTACCTACGATGTAGTCGCCGTCCTGGAGGCATCGGACGCGCGGGAGATCGGCCGGCTGGTCATGGGACCCATCCAAAAGGTCGACGGGGTCATGAGCACGGTCACACTGATGGCCATCCGCTAGGGCGGGCCGGCGCGCGTCGTTGCCGTCGCCTTGCCGGGCGGCATATACTGTGGCGCATGGACATCCCGACCGCCCTGATCCTTTCGGATCGGTTTCGCCTCCACGACACCGGGGCACATCCGGAAAATGCCCAGCGCCTGGTGGCGATCGAGCGTCACCTGCACGAGCGCGGGCTGATCAACCCGCGGACCGTGCTCGATCCGGAGCCGGCTACCCCTGACGATATCGCGCTGGTCCACGACCCGGAGTACATCCGGTTCATCGAGCAGATCTCCTACGCCGGCGGGGCCTACCTCGACAGCGACACCTACGTCTCCCCGCTGACCTACGAGACGGCGCTGCTCGCCGCCGGTGCCGCGAAGCAAGCGGTGGATGCCGTGCTCGACGGAGCGGCCTCGCGGGTGTTCGTCTTTCCCCGGCCGCCCGGCCACCACGCCCTGCGCCGGCAGGGCATGGGCTTCTGCATCTTCAACAACATCGCGGTGGCGGCTCGCCACGCGCTCGATCGCCGTGGTTTGCGCCGCGTGGCGATCATCGACTGGGATGTCCACCATGGGAACGGGACGCAGGAGGCCTTCTACGATACCGACGAAGTCTTGTTCTTCTCGGTGCATCAGTGGCCGCTTTTCCCGGGCACCGGGCACCGAGACGAAGAGGGAGTTGGATTCGGGCAAAGCTACACCGTCAACCTCCCCCTGCCCCCCGGCTCGGACGATGCCGACTACACCCGCGTGTTCGACGAGGTGATCGGGCCACGCCTCGTCGAGTACGCACCCGAGCTGATTCTGGTCTCGGCCGGTTTCGACGCGCACCGGGACGACCCGCTCGCTCTCATGGAGGTGACGGAGCGTGGTTTCTACGAGATGGCGCGGCGGGTGCGCGAGTGGGCGGATCAATTGAGCGAGGGGCGTTTGGTCCTGCTGCTGGAGGGCGGTTACAATCAACGCGCGCTGGTCCGGAGCGTGGAAGCGACGATCCGAGCGCTGGACGCGCTCCCAGCGCCGGAAGAGTGTGCAGAATGATCGCAGTCGTCGACTACGGCGCTGGCAATATCGCCAGCGTCGTCAATGCAATGGGCCGCCTCGGGGCGGATGCGTGCATCACGCGCGACCCGGACGTGATTCGGACCGCCGCGGGTGTCATCGTGCCGGGCGTCGGTGCGGCTGCGGACGTGATGGCGCACCTGTCGGCCAACGGACTGGTCGATGTGCTCCGGGAGACCATTGCCGCGGGCACCCCGTATCTCGGCATCTGCATGGGGATGCAGGTGCTCTTCAGCGTGAGCTACGAGGGTGGGGAGCATCCGTGCCTGGACGTGATCCCGGGGGCGGTGCGGCGCCTCCCCGGTGGTCAGCCGCTCCCACACGTCGGCTGGAACCAGGTGTCTCACCAGGGATCGAGCCCGCTCTTCGACGGCATCCCGGACGGCGCCGATTTCTACTTCGTCCACTCCTACTACGTCGACCCGGCGGTGGAGGGCTGGACCGCAGCGACCACGGACTACGGCGTGCGCTTCACCAGTGCGATCGCACGCGAAAACGTGATGGGAACACAGTTCCACCCCGAAAAGAGCGGCCGGTGGGGGCTGAAGCTGCTGCAGAACTTCACGCGGATGGCCGGCGCCGGTCGGTGAACGGTGGCCAGACATGCTGATTATCCCCGCGATCGACCTGCGCGGTGGGCGGTGCGTCCGCCTGGTGCAGGGAGACTTCGATCGCGAGACCGCGTATGACGACGACCCGGTACGAGTGGCTTGGCGGTGGGCGGACCTGGGTGCGCGCTGGATCCATGTGGTGGACCTGGACGGCGCGCGGGCCGGCAAGCCGGTGCAGCTCGATCTGGTGCGTGCGATCGCGGAGGTGGGGGTGCCGGTCGAGCTGGGTGGCGGTCTGCGCAGCCTGGCTGACCTGGAGGCGGCGTTCGCGGCCGGTGTCAGCCGCGCGGTGCTGGGAACCGCCGCGGTCGAGCGCCCGGCGCTGCTGGGTGAGGCGGTCGCGCGGTTCGGCGCCGAGCGGGTGGTGCTCGGGGTGGACGCCCGCGGCGGCCGGGTGGCGGTACGCGGGTGGGAGGAGACGTCCGATCTGGCCGCCGAGGATGTGATCGCCCAGGCGCGGGATGCGGGGGTCCCGCGGGTGATTTACACGGACATCGAGCGAGACGGCACGCTGACCGCGCCGAACTTCGCGGCGATCGCAGCGATCGCGCGGGTCGGTCTGCCGGTCATCGCGTCGGGCGGCGTGGCCTGCCGTGACCATGTCGAGCGTCTGGCCGCCATCGCGGGGGTGGAGGCCGCTATCGTCGGGCAGGCCCTGTACACCGGGGCGTTGACGATCCGGAGTGCCGAGGACTGGTGGGTGGAGCCTGCCACGTCGTTGCCGGGTATGGGGGAGGACCATGAGCGCGCGCACTGACCTGGCCGACAGCGTCCGCGAGGACGATCGGCGAAAGCGCGAAGAGGCCAAGATCCAGGGGCTGCAGGCACAGATCGACGAGTTGCGGCAGATCACCCGCGAGTTGCTGAGCCGCCAGCTCCGCGAGGAAGAGCAGATCAAGGCCACTGAGACCGCCCTGGCACAGCATCGTCTCGCCCTTGAGCAGCACCGCCACGAGGTCGCCCAGGCGGCCCAGGCGCGCCAGCTCGAGGAGGCGCGCTTCCGGCAGGCCCTGACTGATCTTAACCAGCGGATCGACGATGTCGCCCGTCCGATCCGTTCACTCCAGGCCCACGTGAGCGAGCTTCTGGAGACGGTCCGCCGCCAGCGGGAGGACGTAGGGCACGACACCAAGCGCTACGACGAACTGCGTGCCCTGATCGACCACCTCAGCGCCCACGGCGAGCGGCAGGTGGCGGTCTCCCAGGGCCTGCGCGACTCGCTGGACGCGCTGCGCACCGAGGTCGAACGGCTACAGCGAGACCTGATGCGCACGGACGACGCGGTCCGGATCGTCGAGCAAGAACTGCGGCGTCGGGTCGCGGAGATCGTTCAGGAGGTCTCCAATGTCGAAGCGCGGATCGAAGAGGAGGCGGCCGGGGTTGCCGCGGTGCAGGCGCAACTCCAGGAACTCCGCGAGGCGATGAAGGAGATCGACCCGCACTTCGAAGCGATCGGGCAGATCCTGGAGCGCCTGGAGAGCGAGATCGATCGGTTCCATACCCAGGCCGTGGAGCGCGACGAGCTCATGGCGGAGCGGATTGAAGAGCTTCGCCAGCAGTTCGACGCACAGGTCCGCGATCTCCAGCAGAGTAACGATATGCGCTTCGAGCGCGTCGTCCAGCGTGCCGACCAGATGGAGGAGGTCGACCGCGACCTGGCCTACCGGATGCAGATGATCGAGATCCGGCTGGAGGAGCTCCACCAGGTGGATCGCCGGCTGCGGCGCGAATTGTGGTACCTCCACGAACAGCGGGCGCGGATGCGGTTCGAGCAGGCGCAGCAGGAATTGGAAGCCGTCGTTGAGGCCCGGCGCGATGTCGAGCGGGAGGACGCGGGCGGCCGACCGCAGGACCGGACCGGGGAGTAGTTCCAGATGCTCACGCGGCGCATTATTCCCTGCCTCGACGTGAAGGCGGGGCGGGTGGTCAAGGGCGTCCAGTTCCAGGGGCTGCGCGACGCAGGCGACCCGGTCGAGCTGGCACGGCGCTACGACGAGGCCGGGGCGGACGAACTGGTCTTTCTCGACATAACAGCCAGCAGCGAGGATCGTGACACCATCGTCGACGTGGTGCGGGAGACGGCGCGTCAGGTCTTCATCCCGCTCACCGTCGGGGGTGGGGTGCGCAGCGCGGACGACATGCACAGGCTGCTCCGCGCGGGCGCGGACAAGGTCAGCGTGAACAGCGCGGCGGTGGCCAACCCGGAGCTGATCGCCACGTGCGCTCAGCGGTTCGGATGCCAGTGCGTGGTGCTGGCTATCGATGCCCGGCGGCGGCCGGACGGGGGCTGGGAGGTCTACACCCGGGGAGGTCAGGTTCCAACCGGCCTCGATGCCGTGGAATGGGCGCGGCGCGGCGTGGAGTTGGGCGCTGGCGAGATCCTGCTGACCAGTATGGACGCCGACGGCACCCAGGACGGGTATGACCTCGAGCTGACCCGCGCGGTGGCCGAGGCGACCGGCGTGCCGGTGATCGCCTCGGGAGGAGCGGGAACCCTCGAGCACCTGTATCAAGCATTGACGGAGGGCAAGGCGCAGGCCGTCCTTGCCGCGTCAATTTTTCATTACGGAACGTTCACGATCGCGGAGGCGAAAGCCTATCTGGCGGCTCGTGGCGTCCCGGTTCGACTGGGGCATTAATCACGAACAGTGCGTACGTTCGCGCCATTCGTTGCGTATTCGGTGCTGACGCGCTGTCACATGATTGACAGGAACAAGCGCATGTGCTAGCCTGCGACCTATACGGCAGTCTGTTGGTGGCACTCGGGGGAGCGCAACCAGCAACGTGACTGCCGGCGCCGACGCACGACATCCTGTCTGCAATGCTAATCCGGGCCGGGGATCCGGAAGCGCAGGCCCGCAGCCAGCGGGCCGGGCGGGGTGAAGTGCGTGAGGCCTGTGGCGGCGCACCGGTCCGGGCGCAGCGGGCGCATCGAGAGGGGACCTCGATGCATGACCACCCGCGGCGCACCGCGAGATTGGAGGAGGGTTCAGGCACTGGTTTCCCACCTCCAGTGGGACAACTGGTATTGCCGGCCACACGGACTCCAGGAGGGAAGGACGATTGGGTGTTCGAAAGAGACGCCACCTGCTCGGTGGTGTCGCTCTCGCTGCGGCGGTGGCTGTGACGGGGGTTTCGCCAGTCGCCGCGGATACCAACCTCGTCATCGGTGGACAGGCAATCGTAGCGAACACAGATGGTCTCGGCGTCAACCTGCGTGGCGCCGTCGGGTACGATGCCCCAATCCTGTTCACTGTCTCCGAATCCTCGACAATCAATGTCATCGGAGGGCCGAACACCGCACCGGACGGGTCCGTCTGGTACAACGTGGAAGTCAACGGCACTCTGGGCTGGATCGTCAGCGATTACCTGACCCTGCCGCCACTTTCGGCTGGCCAGGTCGTTGTCGTGTCCGGGACCGAGGGGAACGGGCTCCGGCTGCGTGAGGCCCCGAGCCTGAGCGCAGCGACCCTCACCGTGATGCCCGAAGGGGCGCACGTGAATGTGGCAGGTCCGGAGCAGACGGACGATCAGGGCATGACGTGGGCCCAGGTGAGCTACGGCGGGCTGACGGGGTATGCGGCCCGCAGCTACCTGTCGCTGGGTAACACCGGTGCTGCTCCCCAGGCGGTGCAGGTGTCGAACCCGGCGCCGGCGGCTTCGTCGAGCATCGTGGTCGGCGGGAACGCCGAGGTCGTGAACACCGGTGGCGCCGGCCTGAACCTGCGGAACGACGTGGGTTACGGCGCGGGCATTCAAACGGTGGCCGCCGAGGGCGAAGTGGTCCATGTCATCGACGGACCGCGCTACGACGGCGCGGGTGACGCCTGGTGGGGCGTCGATTACAAGGGCATTCGCGGCTGGATGATGGGCGCGTACCTGGCGCCGACCGACCGCCAGCCGACGCAGGCCCCGGCCCCCGCGTTGGCAGGCGGTAACGAGGAGCCGGCGGCTTCGGCTCCGGCCAGCGACATCGGCGCGGCTATCGTCGCCGAGGCGATGAAGTACCTGGGCTACCCGTACGTCTGGGGCGGCACGACGCCGGCCGGCTTCGACTGCTCCGGCTTCACCTACTACGTCGTCAACAAGGTACTGGGTGGCGGTTTCCCGCGGGCGATGGAGAGCCAGGTGGTGTCGGGGAGCTACGTCGACCCGAGCGATCTGCGACCGGGCGACATCGTGTTCCAGCAGAACACCTACCAGTGGGGGCTGTCGCATACCGGGATCTACATCGGCGACGGCAAGTTCATCCACGCGGCGGATGCCAGCACGGGCGTGATCATCAGCAACCTGTGGGACTCCTACTGGAGCCCCCGCTACTACACGGCGCGCCGCGTCGGCTAGCCGGAGCGACCATCCCAACGGAGAATGTAACGGACCCGCCCCGAGAGGCGGGTCCGTTCATGTCTGTGTGGAGTATGAAGGCTTCGCCCCCCTGGTGCCACCCGATTCAAGCATTCAGGTACACCTCTTGGTCTGACTCTGCTTGTGCTGTGGACGTCGGGGTGGGCGTGTCCGCGCTGGCCCGCACTGGTGGTCAGGAGCCGGGGACGGACTCCTTTGGATGGGCGTGCTCGTGACCCTGGTGGGTGCGCTCTCTGGCCGTCCGGTGGCAGTCCTCCGGGGCACGACAGCGCCCGCCCGGGTAGCTACGGCTGAGCGGGAGTGTGCTCGCCATGATGGCTACCTGGGCGGGCGCTTGGACGGCCGCTCTTACGGTTGAGAGCGTTAGACGTGCCCGGCGTGGGCTAGGAGAGAACCTCGTCCTCGGCCAGCTCCTCGGCTTCGGCGGATGCGCCGTCGTAGTTGATGCGGGAACGCAGCTCCGGCGAGGCGGCCCGGATCTGCTGCTCGATGTCCCGCATGATGTCCGGGTTCGCCTTCAGGAACTCCTTGACGTTCTCACGGCCCTGGCCGAGTCGCTCCTCGCCCAGGTAGAACCAGGCGCCCGACTTCCGGATGATGCCGAGGTCGGTCCCGACGTCGATGATGCTGCCGATGGCCGAGATGCCCTCGTTGTACATGATGTCGAACTCGGCCTGGCGGAACGGGGGCGCGACCTTGTTCTTGACGACGCGGACCCGCGCCCGGATACCGATGCTCTCCTGACCCTGCTTGATCGTCTCGATCCGCCGGATGTCGAGCCGGACCGACGAATAGAACTTCAGCGCATTCCCGCCGGTCGTCGTCTCCGGGTTGCCGAACATCACGCCGATCTTCATCCGGAGCTGGTTGATGAAGATGACGGCGGTGCGCGACCGGCTGATGGCGCCGGTGAGCTTGCGCAGCGCCTGGCTCATGAGCCGAGCCTGCAAGCCGACGTGAGCGTCACCCATATCGCCGTCGATCTCCGCGCGCGGGACCAGGGCGGCGACCGAGTCGATGACGATCACGTCGAGGGCGCCGCTGCGCACCAGCGTCTCGCAGATCTCCAGCGCCTGCTCGCCGGTGTCGGGCTGAGAGATCAGGAGATCGTCGAGCTTGATGCCGCAGCGCTCGGCGTAGACCGGGTCGAAGGCATGCTCGGCGTCGATGTAGGCGGCGACACCACCCAGCTTTTGCGCCTCGGCGATGATGTGCTGTGCCAGCGTCGTCTTCCCGCTCGACTCTGGGCCATAGATCTCGGTGATGCGGCCGCGCGGGATACCGCCGACTCCCAGCGCGAGGTCGAGGGCGATCGAGCCGGTCGGGATGGCCTCAATTTGGAGGCGCGATTCTGCCTCGCCCATGCGCATGATCGACCCCTTGCCGAACTGGCGCTCGATCTGCGCCATGGCGAGTTCAATCGCTCGGTCTCGTTCGGACATTCGCCGCTGCCTCTCTTCTGCGTCGGACTGTGTGCTCGCCATCCTAGAAAAAATGTTCTATTCCGGCCCTAATCATACGAAACCGAAGGGACTCGCGTCAACGTCCGTACAGGGTCAGAGTCGCTCGAACCGCTCCACATCCAAGACGAAAACGACCGCGCCGCCGACCTCCACCTCGAAGCTGTCGCTGAGGAACAGGAGCCCCGGTTCCAGCGCAGGGGTGTACGGCACGGCGACCTGCGTGCGACGGCGACAGACCTGACTGATAATCCCCAGCACCCGCGGAACCTCGGCGTCCTCAACGCCGATCAGCAGGCTCGTATTTCCGGTGCGTAGCAGGCTGCCGGTACTGCTGATGCGGGTGACGCGATACTGGGACGCCACCAGTTCGCCGACGAGGTTGTCGGCGTCTTCGTCCTGGACGACCGCCACGATGAGCTTCATCTCGGCTCCCCTCGATCGGGCTGCGGGAGATTCGCCCTCAGCACGGCCTGCATGTCTCGGGGGCCAACTGCTCGCAGTATACGGGAGGCATCAACCACCGGCAACAGGCGGCGCGATGCGCTCCGAGGCGCTTGTGGCGTCCTCGTGAATTACGACGCCGGGGATGTCCTCAAGGACCAACGCACGGCCGCCGAAGACCCGATTGACCTGGGTGGCGTAGGTCAGGGAGCCGGTCAGCACCTGGCGCGGCGGGCCGTCCGCCACGACCTCCCCGTCGCCAAGGAGCAGCACGCGGTCGGCGCAGACAGCCGCCAGCTCCACATCGTGGGTGGCCATGACGATGCAGGTGCCGGTGCTGGCGAGGCGTCGCAGCAGCGCGATCAGGCGCTCCCGCGCCTCACCGTCGAGCCCGCGGGTTGGCTCGTCGAGCAGGAGAACCGCGGGCTTGGCGGCCAGCACAGCGGCCAGGGCCACACGCTGCCGTTCGCCGGTGCTGAGGTCGCGCGGGTTACGTGCGGCGAGGTGGGCTACCCCTGCCATCTCCAGGGCGGGGCCGACGTCTCCGGGCACACCGAGCGCCCGTAGGGTGAAGCGCACCTCGGCCGCAACGGTCTCGTTGAACAGCATCGCGCCGGGGTTCTGGGGCAGGTAGGCCACGGTGCGGGCCAGGTCGGGCGTGGCGGTGCCGGCGATGTCCTGAGCGCGCAAGAGGATGCGACCCGATTGCGGGCGCAGCAGGCCGTTCAGGTGCTTGAGCAGGGTGGTCTTCCCGGCGCCGTTCCGGCCCATCAGGGCGGTCACGGTTCCCTCGCGGAAGACGGTGGTGATGTCACGCAGCGTCGTTCTCTCGCCGTAGCGGAACGTGACTCCCTGCATTTCCAGGACGACATCGCCACCCGCGGGTGGGTCGCCCTGCGGGGCGACCGGGCGCGGCATGCCCTGCGCCATGCGGCGCGCCTCCTGCACCGTGAGCGGGAGCGGGTCCCAGCCGAGTGCCAGCCCCAGCCGCACGAGCGGGGGAGGATACGGCAGCGCAGCGGCCACAGCGCGAGGTGGGCCGCTCGTAACGACGCTCCCCTCCGAGCCGAGCAGCAGGACGCGCTCGGCCGCCGGGAGGACACGCTCCAGGCGGTGCTCGGCGATGACGATCGTCGTCCCGAGGTCTGCGTGCAGGCGGTCGAGCACGGAGAGGACCGCTTCGGCGCCCCAGGGGTCGAGCTGCGACGTCGGCTCGTCCAGTGCGAGCACGGGAGGGCGCATTGCCATCGCGGCGGCGATCACGACGCGCTGGCGCTCGCCGCCGGAGAGGGACGCGATTTCGCGGTCGCGGAGCGGCGCGATGCCGAGCAGGTCCAGCGCTTCCTCCACGCGCAGGCGGATCTCCTGGCGTGGCAGCCCGTAGTTCTCCGGCCCGAAGGCGATCTCGTCTTCAACTCGGTCCATCACCGTCTGTCGCTCGGGGTCCTGGGCCACGAAGCCGACGATTCGGCCAAGATCGGCCGGCTGTGCCTCGCGGGTGTCGATGCCCTGAACCAGAACCCGGCCGCCGAAGGCGCCGCCGTAGAAGTGGGGCACCAGCCCGTTGAGCGTGCGCAGCAGGGTCGACTTCCCCGCGCCGGAAGGGCCGGCCACGACGGTGTAGGCGCCGGGGGCCACCTCTTCGGTGATGGCGCTGAGCGCGGGCGTCGAGCGCCGTGGGTAGCGGTAGGTCAGCCGGTCGAGGTGGATCATGCCGGCCGCCGTCCGTGTGGGAGCAGCGCGGGCGCTGCGATCAGGAGCCCTGCCACACCGGGGGCCGGCGCGAACGACGGCCAGGTGAGGCGCGGATAGGGTGAGTAGCTAAGGGCAGCGGTCGCGATGGAGGCCACAACGAGGAGCGCGCCGAGCGTTGCCGTCGCCAGCACGGCGGCATCAGACCAGTCCCAGGTCAGGGCACGGTAGCGACTGCGCCCGTGTGCTCCCCGTCGCACTGCCACGATTAGCGCAACGACGGGGACGAGGAACACGGCGGCCGCGAACCGGTACCCCAGTCCGACCGCCACGGCTGCCACGGCGGCGACCGCAACCCCAACGATGGCCCAACGGGCCGGAATGCGCGCCAGGCGTCCGGCACCGAACGCGCGGCTCTCCATCGCCTCGGCCAGGTCAAAGGCGTGCTCAAGGCCGAGGGTCAGGACAGGAACCAGGAGCGGCGGCACGTCGCGGATCGAGCGGATGCGGAAGCCTCGGGCCATCTGGGCCTCGCGTACCTCCCGGACGGCGCGGAGCGTCTGCGGGAAGATGCTCAGGCCGATGATGGCTGCGACCCCGACGGCCGCCAGTGGGCCAGGGACCAGCCGGAGCAACGCCGCCCGGTCGACCGCCGCGCTGAAGGCTGCGGCCAGCAGCAGGAGATCGAAGATCGCTAGCGCAGAAACGAGGCCGTAGACCAGGGCGTTGAGCGTCACCGGCCCACCCACGATGGGGATCGCGTCGGGCAGGTGAGCGAGCACCCGGTCTCCGGTGTGGACGGTCAGCAGGTTGAACAGTACGCTGACCGCAGCGACTACCGCCCCGACGCGGAGCACGGTCCCCCAAGCGGCCTGGGCCACCGAGCGGCGGTCCAGCGAGAGCAGGACCGCCGTCAGGGCCGCCGTGGCGAGCAGGAGGTAAAGCGGGTTGCGGGTGGTGACGACCAGCAGCGCCGCCGCACCCGCCCAGGCGACCCAGGCAACCGGGTTCACGCGCTGGCTCATGACTCGCTCCCGCTTCGCCGCCGGAGCGCGGTGACCATCGCCACCCCTACAGCGGCTATCAGCAGCGCGCCGAAGGCCAGGTAGGACGTGGGCATCGACCCGTCGTCGTCCGGTGCTCCTGTGCGTGCGGTGACCTTGCCGCTCGGGTCCACCTCGACGGCCAGCACCGCCGGTGCGGCGCCGTCGCCACCCTGGCGGTCCGCGCCGGTGAGGCGAGCGATCTCGTCGAGCGTGATGGCTGGCAACTGGGGATCGTCCGCTGCCCAGGACCACCCATCCACATCGCGGTCGCGGACGACGCGGTTGTCCGGGCCGTTCATCTCGACGTTCCAATTGCCGTCCGGCGTCAGGCTGAGGTACTGCCAGTAGTTGGATGGGTTCTCGTCGCTGTGGCAGAAGCAATCGTCGGAGGGACAGCCCTCGCCGTCGAGTGAGCAGATGGCCGTGCCGAGCCCGCTGAAGGCGGTGACCTCCGTAGCCAGCCCGGATCGGTTCAGCAGCTCCGTACCAGTGATCTCCGGCTCGGTGAACTCGACGTAGACGTAAACCAGGCGGCCATCGCCGTGGCGGACCACCAGTCCCGCCGCGTTGGTGTCGGCGGCTCGGGCGCTGGGGGAGAACGTGAGTGCGGCGAGTAGGGCGAGCGCCGCCAGCGCGCCGAACACGCGGGTCGCAAGCAACACAGCCGGGCGTCCCGACCCGGAGCGGCCGGGAGGCAGAATGGTGTCGTTCTTCATCACTTCACCTCACGGGAGTGGGTCAGCAGCTCGTCACCCAGTCGCCCGACCAGAACGTCGTAGTGCGACCACGCGGTCCCTGGGTGCCACTCCAGCCGCGCCCGCTCGAAATACTGAACTGTGCGTCCGTTTTCGACGATTTCCTCGCTGATGGGATAGCCGTAGACCGAGAGCGCGCCGTAGCGCTGCCAGTACTCGTTGAACCCGCCACAGAGGTTGTGGTGGGTCTGGGGGAAGTAGAGGCAGTCCGGTCGCTGGATCGGCTCGGCGGGAGCGAAGGACGGCGACCCGGCACGGTCGGCCGCTTGCTCGGCGCCGATACGCCCGAGCAGCACGTCGAAGCGCTCCGGAGCCATACCGGGATACCACTCGAAGCGGGCGCGCTCGAAGTACTGGACCGTCCGGCCGTTTTCGACGAACTCCTCGGTGAGTGGATAGCCGTAGACGGCCAGACCGCCGTACGCGAGCCAGTACGAGAGGAACCCCGCGCATAGGTTGTGGCCCGTCGCCGCGTAGTAGGCACAACCCTCCTTGGGCGAGGCCGGCTGCATCGCGCGCTCCATGGCAGTGCGGCGCCCGAAATCCGGGCGCGCGGGTATCGGGAGCGGTTGGAGGGCCAGCGCCGGGACTGCCTGTGCCGTGGCGAGCAGGCTGTCGCTGGGCACGTCGTCCCGGGCCCGCAGCGCGCCGCTGTCGTTCTGCAGGCGCTCCAGCGCGGCGATTCCGGCCGCCACCGTGTCCGACGTGGCGCGCTCTCCCGCCGCGAGCATCGCCTGGGTTGCCAGCGCCGTCGAGGTCGCATCACCCACGGCCGGAACGTCGGCGCCGACCTGGGAGACGAATGAACCGTCGTCGGTCTGCGCAGCCAGGAGGTAGCCGATGCCGCGATCGACCGCGGTGGAGCCCCGTTTCCCGGCCGCGACAAGCGCCTGGATCGCGAGAGCCGTCGCGCGGCTGTCGCTCCGGCGAGCGGGTTGCTGTTGACCCGAGGACCAGCCGCCATCCATAGCCTGGGCCGCGATCAGCGCGTCGACCGCGGCGGCCGGGACCGGTTCCCGTGCAGCCTCCAGCGCCAGGATGGCAAAGGCATGGTTCGCAGGCTGCGGGTCGAACAGGCCGGTGGTCTGGTCCAGGTGCGCCAAGATGCGCGCGAGCAGGTCCACCCTGCCGAAGTCCCGCGGATTGACACCGCTGGCGACCGCAACCGGCGTCAACTTCGCGGCACCGACCACGGTACCGGCGTAGTCGCCGGCAGTGGTGCGCAGGTAGTCGATGATCGACGGACCGCCCGCAGCCACGAGGTCCGGGTCGATCCCGGACGCGGCGAAGGCGAGGGCGGCGTCGGCGGTGATCCCCGGCTCGCTGGCACCCGTCGCTCCGGCAAACCCGCCATCCGGCTGCTGCTGGGAACGCAGCCAGTCAACCGCGCGGGTCAACTCCGGGTTGGGGCTCCCGCGCGCGGCAGGCGCCATAACGAGCCAGAGCAGGCTCGCCAGCACCAGGGTCGTGATCGTTCGCTGCATGGAAGTCCCCCCAGTGTACGGCAGACAAAGAACCGTCTGCGTCCTCGTAATGAGGCCGCTCAGAGGTGAGCGATTGGGGGGCTAGGTTCGGCGTAGCGTGGGCACCTTGGTGTCCTCCCTCCTTGGCTCGAGGCGGTTCGGACACGGCAGCGGCGGGTAATCTGGCTTCGCCGCGCCTCGGCGCGGCGTCACAGTTGCGGCACAGCCCCGGACTTGCACCGGTGTTCCCCCGGGTGGACCGGCCGCGCTTCGGCCGGTACCCGCTGCCGTAGGGGATACTCCATTCCTGTCCACATTCCTGTCCACGGTGTGGACAAGCGTAATATGGCACCGTTTCGTGACCACGTCAAGCACCGCGCGGCGCTGACGGAGCAGGCCACGCGGACGGCGCAAACGGGGGCGACGGGCACCCGGTGCTATAATCGCGGCGAGAATAGAAAACATGTTCGTGTGCCCGACGCGGGGCACACCTGGGCCGGGAGGGGAGGCCGGTGCAGCAGGAGAGCGGGCTGGAAGCCGTCATCAAGCGGTTGCGGTTCGAATCGCGGTTCGCCGAATGTCTCACGGCCTGGCGAACGATCCCCGAACGCCCGGCGGAGATGGTACCGCTTCCGGAGGATCTGGAACCCCGCCTCGTCGCGGCGCTGCGCGCGCGGGGAATCGAGCAGCTCTATTCCCACCAGGCTGAGGCGTTTGCCAGCGTGCGTCAGGGGCGGCATACCGTCGTGGTCACCGGGACGGCCTCGGGCAAGACGCTGTGCTACACGCTGCCGGTGCTCGACGCGATCCTGCGGGACGCGACGGCGCGTGCGCTTTACCTCTTCCCGACCAAGGCCCTCGCCCAGGACCAATACGCCAACCTCCACGCGCTGATCGAGGCCGCCGGAGCGGACATCAAGACCCACACCTACGACGGCGACACCCCGGCGAACATCCGGCGGATCATCCGCACGGCGGGCCACGTGGTCATCACCAACCCCGACATGCTGCACTCCGGCATCCTGCCGCACCACACCAAGTGGCACAACCTCTTCGAGAACCTGCGATTTGTGGTGATCGACGAGATGCACGGCTACCGGGGTGTCTTCGGCTCGCACGTGGCCAACGTGATCCGGCGGCTGAAGCGCATCTGCCAGCACTACGGGTCAAGTCCGGTCTTCATCCTGGCGTCGGCGACGATCGCCAATCCGGAGGAGCTGGCGCGGCGGCTGATCGAGGAGGAGGTGCACGTCATCGATCGAGACGGTGCACCGCACGGTCCGCGGCACTTCGCCTTTTTCAACCCGCCGGTGGTGAACCAGCAGTTAGGCATCCGGCGGTCGGTCGTGCTCGAGGCGACGCGAATTGCCAGCGAGCTGGTGCGGGCTGGGGTCCCCACCATCGTCTTCGCCCGGGCGCGAGTGACGGCGGAGGTGTTGCTGACCTACCTGCGCCAGGCGCTGCCACCGGGGATCGGCAGCGATGAGAGCGTGCGGGGCTACCGTGGCGGCTACCTGCCGCGTCAGCGGCGCGAGATCGAACGCGGCCTGCGGGAGGGGCGGGTCCGCGCCGTGGTGTCGACCAACGCACTCGAGCTGGGGGTCGACATCGGCTCGCTGGATGCCTGCGTCATGACCGGGTACCCCGGCACGGTGGCGAGCACGTGGCAGCAGGCCGGGCGCGCCGGGCGACGCGATGGGCCGTCGCTGGCGGTGTTGGTCGCGTCGTCCAACCCATTGGACCAGTTCATCGTGCAGAACCCGAACTACTTCTTCGAGCGCCCGCCCGAGCATGGGTTGATCAACCCGGACAACCTGCTGGTGCTGGTGGACCACCTCAAGTGCGCCGCGTTCGAGTTGCCGTTCAAGGACGGCCAGCAGTTTGGAACCGTTGACCCGACGGAGGTGCTGGAGTATCTCGAGGAGGAGCGGGTGCTCCACCACGCGGGCGATACCTGGTACTGGACGGCCGACACCTACCCCGCTGAAGAAGTGAGCCTACGCACGGCTGCGCGCGACAACGTCGTCATCATCGACACCGGGGAGCCGGGCAAGCCGCGAGTGATCGGCGAGGTCGACAGCTTCGCGGCGCCGATGCTTGTCCACACGGACGCCATCTACCTGCACGAGGGACAGCAGTATCACGTCGACCGCCTCGACTGGGACGAGAAGAAGGCCTACGTCCACCCCGTCGACGTGGACTACTACACCGACGCGAGCCTGTCGGTCCGGGTGCAGGTCATCGAGCAGTTCTCAGAGGGCGAGCCCTGGGCCGAGCGACACCACGGCGAGGTGCTGGTCGGCGCCATCGTGACCCAGTACAAGAAGATCAAGCTGTACACCCATGAGAACATCGGCTGGGGCCGGGTCCACCTGCCCGAACAGCAGATGCACACCTCTGCCTACTGGTTCTCGCTACCGGAGCACTGGACCCGGCGCATGCGCTCGGCCGACCTCCAAGGCGCGTTGATCGGCCTGGCGAACGTGATTGGGAACGTCGCGCCGCTCTTCCTCATGTGCGACCCGCGCGACATCGGTGTTTACCCGCAGGTGCGCTCGCCCTTCACGCAGCGGTCGACCATCTTCGTCTACGACCAGATCCCCGGCGGAATCGGCTTCAGCCAGAAGCTCTACGACCTGCATGATGAACTGCTCAGGGCAGCCTACGACCTGGTGCGTGCCTGCGGTTGCCCATCGGGCTGCCCGTCGTGCGTCGGGCCGATGACGGAGGTCGGAGCCTCCGGAAAGGCCAACACGATGGCGCTCCTCCGCGTCATGCGCGATACGCCGTCCAGCGCCAACGGGCGCGGGCGTGGCATCGAGCACACGGGCGACTACCAGTAGCGCATCGCGTCCCGGAAGATGCCGGCCAATGCATCGGCGTCGACCGGTCTGGGCGAGCCGACCAACAAGCGCTGCTGCTTCATCGCGCCTTCGACGAGGCCGGGGATGTCGCCCTCATCGTAACCCAGCTCCTCCAGCCCGTTGGGGATCCCTACGTCCCGCATCAGTTGCTGGATCGCGTCGGCGGCTGCCTCGGCGGCTTCCCGCACGGGCATTCCACTCGTGTCGACTCCGAGCAGCTCCGCCAACTCGGCGTGGCGTTCCGGCCACGCCGCCGCGGTGTAGCGGAAGGCGGCCGGTGCATTGATGATGACCGACAGCCCGTGGGGCACCAGCGGCTCATCGACGTCATAGTCCGGCGGCCAGTACTCCTTGACCATCCCCGCGACCGGGTAGGCCATGGCGTGCGGGATGTGGACGCCGGCGTTGCCGAAGCCGATCCCGGCGAAGGTGCTGGCGAGCAGCATGTAGCTCCGCGCCTCGATGTCGAGCGGGTTGTAGGTCGCCCGCCGCAGGTAGGTGGCACACCAGCGGATCGCCTGCTGGCTCCAGAGGTCGGCAATCGGGTTCGAGCCGATGTAGGCCGGGCGTTCCGCCGGGTTGGGAATCCGCGGCCGGGTGTCGTAGGGGCGGGCCGTGAACGACTCTGCCGCGTGGCAGATCACGTCGCAGCCGACCGAGGCGGTGACCAGCGGCGGGCAGTGCAGCGTGTTGAGCGGGTCGATCACCGCCACGGTCGGGCGAATGTAGCGGTGCGAGATGCCCGTCTTGACCTTCTGGTCGAGCAGGTCGAGGACGATGACCGGCGTCGTCTCGCTGCCGGTCCCGGCCGTCGTCGGGAGCGCGATGTGGGGCTTGAGGGGGCCGGGGACCGGTTTGCCGGCCCCGATCGGCTTGTTGATGTAGTCGAGCAGCTCCCCCTCGTGGGTACTGAAGAGGTTCATCGCCTTGGCGGTGTCGATCGTGCTGCCGCCCCCGAGCGAGATGAACGCCTCCGGCCGGCTCTTGCGCGCCACGGCAATGGCCTCGCGCAGCGAGACATCGGTCGGTTCGACGTGAACGTGGTCGAAGACCTCCAGCTCCACGCCGGCGTCGCGGGCGATGCTCTCCACCTTGTCGACGAGACCGAACTGCCGCAGGTTCCGGTCGGTGACGAGCATGGCGCGGCGGATGCCGAACCGGTCGAGTTCGAATCCCAGCTCCTCGGTCGCGCCGAGGCCAAAGCGGATCGGGACCGTGTCGAGCGCGATGATCGTCTCGGTGGGGATGAGACGCTCGGTCGCCACGGCGTGCCTCCTCTCTTGTTTGGCGTGTGGCGGGCGGCTACTCGTAGTATTCGGGCGCCTTCTTGAGCCGCTGGAATGCCTCCATGTCGTGCCCGAAGCCCATTGTGGCCTCGTACTTCCGCGCGATCTGCTTGATGGCGTACATCGAACGATAGTAGGCAACCGTGTCGTAGACGATACCCGACAGCCGCCACTCGTTGAGGTTGCGCTCCAGGTAGATGGCGTCCGAGGTGAAGATGAACGTGCCCGAGTGCTGCGTATGGGCGACCATGCCGATCAGGCCCGGCGTGTGGCCCGGCCAGTGGAACAGGTGCAGGTCCGGCGCCAGTTCGAGGTGGTTGCCCATCATGACGTCGTAGTTGAGGTTCGGCAGGTCAAACTCGATCTTGGCGTAGGCGCCGGCGAAGTCAAGTGGGCCGGTGTGGGTCACCTTCAAGGCGTGCGACAGTTCGTCCTCGTGGACGATGATCCCCCGGCTGCCGGCCTTGGTCCCGCGGAAGAAGTCGAGGCAGCCGCAGTGATCCACGTGGAGATGGGAGATAACGACGATGTCGATATCGCTCATTCGGAGACCGAGCTGTTCCAACTGCGCGGGCAGGAGCTGCTTGGGGTTGGCGCGGTACGGGAAGACGGGGCGCAGCGCCTCTGGCCAGCGCTGGTCCCACTCGGGGTGGCAGGTCGCGTCGTAGAGAACCCACCCGAGCTTCGGGTGCTCGATCAGGACGGTGTAGGTCGGGATGGTTACCCATTCCGCGGGCGGATTGGGGTTGTCGACGGTGCCGGTGTGCGGATTGAGCACCAGCCAGGCGAGGTCGAGGTCGAGCGTGCCGTTGTCGAGGACGAAGAGTTTCACGGCCGAGCTCCTTCCTACACGGGTGCGATGTAGCGACAAGCAGGCGAGGCTCACGCGGTGCCGGCCTTCCGCTCTGCCTCCTTGCTGTTGGGTTGTGGTGTTGATCCCAGTATACGCTCGCGACACGGAAAGTAAAGCCTCGATGGGAATGGGAAGGGCCAGATGTGCCTTTTCGTCAGCGCAGGTCGTGGAGTGTCATCATGGTGGGCAGCGGTCCGAGACCGCCGCGCCGAGGGGCAGACTGCCTCCACCATGGCTTCCCGGTGCAGGCAGCCGTGGTCGTGGTAGTCTCCCGCCGGGACGGTGAGGAGGCCGTCGAACTGGGTGCCTGACCGTGCTTCGGCCTGTGAGCTGGGTGTAGGCCAGGATCAGGTGGTGAACAGGGAAGCGGGACGACGGTGACGGGTCTGAAGGCGAGGCCGGAGGAGCGGCTTTACACGTCGACCGAGCGAACCTCGCGGCGACGGGTCGAGGTGCTCATCGCGGTGGCGCTCGCGTGCGTCTACTTCGCGGTCATGGGCGGGCGACTGTACAGCATGGACGGCCTGTTTATGTACCGGCAGGCGTGGGCCATCGCCTTCGACCATTCGATCCGCTTCGAGACCCCTGTCTGGATCTGGAAGCCGGACCCCGTCTGGAACAGCAAGTACGGCATCGGGCTGTCGCTGCTGTACCTCCCCGGCATCCTGCTCTTCCGTCGCTGGTTCGGCGAGAGCACACCCGTCTCGCTCACCCGGCCGGAGCCGCTCGATCAGTTCTACTGGAGCGAGCTCTACCTCGACCGGCTCTACACCGTGGGCGGGGCCTGGGTGCATGCCGTCGTCGTCGCCGTGACTGCCTACCTCGTGGCGCGACTGGTCGCGGAATTGGGCGGCTCGCGCCGTGCCGGGCTCTGGGCGATGCTCTTCTATGGCCTGGGTTCTTCCGCGTTTGTCTACGCCAAGGGCGATTTCGCCCAGCCGCTGGAGGGGTTGTGCTGGGTTGCGGCGTTCCTAGCCGCGGCGCGGTTCAGGCGGGCCGGGGCACGGCGGGACGTGTGGCTCGCGTCCCTTGCAGTCTGGTACGCGGTTCTGACGCGCCCCGTCGAGGGGAGCCTGCTGGTGCCGGCGGTGCTCGCCCTGGTTGCCCTGGATCGACGTCCGGGCGAGCGGCCTTCGATCCGCTTCCGGGCGGCACTGCCCGTAGTCGGGCTCTACGGCGTGGCGTTCGCCATCACCCTGCTGGTGAACTGGGCGCGCTTCGGCTCTCCCTTCGTGACTGGGTACGAGCCGCAGGAGGGCTGGCGGATGCCCGACCGGACGCGCGTCCTCGGGGTGCTGATCAGCCCGGCCCGAGGCATCATCTGGGAGTTCCCGGCGCTGGTGCTGGCCCCACTCGGATTCCGGGCCCTGTGGCGCACCCCTTCCCGGTGGGTTGCGCTGGCGATGGTCGCACTGGCGGCGGTGCAGTTGGCCAACGTGGCGACCTGGCTGATGTGGTGGGGCGGCTGGAACTGGGGCCTGCGCCTCTTCGGCCCAGCCATTCCCCTGCTGGCCGTGCTCGCCGGGCCGGGCGCCTCAGAGCTCGGACCGCGGACGCGGCGGTGGCTCCCTGCGATCCTGTTATTCGCCGGGATCACCTGGGCGGCGCCCGGCGTCGTCACCGACCTATTGGGCGGCTACGGCCTGCTGGCCGATGGGCCGCAGGGGAGCTGGCGGCTTGACGCCTTCCCGCCCTACGGCGCCTGGCAGTTCCTGGAACGGTGGAGCCCGCGGGCTGAGATCGACTGGGGCTCCGTCGACATCCTCTGGGTGCGCCTGACCCGCACGCACGGGGACGTCGTGCTGGTCGTCCCCGCGCTCCTCCTTGGAATTGCCGCGGTGCTAGCTGGCCGCGCGTGGCAGTTCGCGCGGCAGGAGGGGTGAGACGTGATGCGTGATGCGTGATGCGTGATGCGTCATACGTCATGCGTCATGCGTGAAGCGGCTGTTGTCCGCTGGTAGGCCCGTGCCCGGGGCTAGAGCGGCCGGGCTGACAATACGCAGCCCCTTGACGGGGCTAGGCACGCAGTATCCGGTAGGTGGCCGAATTCGAATACGCCGGGTTGTAGCAATCGTAGCCCCTTCAGTGGGCTTACCCATGTTCAGCCCGGCGGCTTGAGGCCCGGGCGCACGCCGCGACGCGGGATCCTCACGCCAACCATCTTGAATCGGTCGGCAGCCGCCCGAGCCGGCGGCGGGCGGGGACGTGCGGCTGCCGCCTGTGCTTGACCAGGGGTGTGGGGCGCGGTATACTTCGCCGGATTGAGAACTGGCGGGGTTGTACGAACACAGGGAACGGTCAGATTGCGCCAGTCGGCAGAACAATTCGAGGGCGTCCAGCCATCCAACGTTGATCAGTCAAGGCCTTTGGGTTCCGGCCGAACCCAAAGGCTTTTTTCGTATGTGGAACACGGAGAACGTAGGAGCCGCCCGATCCTGATCCGGGGTGGCCGCGTGGTGGACCCCTCGCAGGGACTTGACGCGGTCGCGGACGTGCTGGTGATGGGCGATCAGGTCGCTGCGCTCGGGGTTGGTCTGCCTGAGCCGGAAGGCGCAGAGGTGGTCGATGCGAGCGGCCTGGTGGTGACGCCCGGCCTGGTCGACGTCCACGTTCACCTGCGCGATCCGGGTTTTCCCGAGAAGGAGACGCTGGAGACCGGAGCGGCCGCGGCGGTGCGGGGCGGTTTCACCACGGTCTGCTGCATGCCCAACACCAACCCGGCACTCGATACGCCGGAGCGGGTCGCCGACGTCGTCGAGCGGGCGGCCGGCCTGCCGGTGCGCGTCTATCCCATCGGCGCCATCTCGATCGGGCGTGCCGGGACGGAGCCGGCGGACTGGGCGGGCATGGCCGCGGCGGGGGCGATCGGGTTCTCCGACGACGGTGACAGCACACGGAGCAGTGCGGTCATGCGCCAGGCGCTGGCGTGGTCGGCCGAGTCCGGCTTGCCGATCATGGTGCACGCCGAGGACTGGACATTGGCGCCCGGCGGGGTGATGCACGAAGGCGACGTGTCGCGAGAGCTCGACCTGCCCGGTATCCCGGCCGCTGCCGAGGAGATCATCACCGGGCGCGACATCGAGATCGCGCGGCTGACCGGTGGCTGGCTGCACGTGCTCCATGTCAGCACCGCGAGGGCGCTCGGCATGGTTCGGGCGGCGAAGCGCGATGGGGTGCGGGTCACCGCTGAGGTGATGCCCCATCACTTGCTCTTGACCGACGAGTGGGTCGCCGGGCGGCGTCGCTTCGTCTGGGAGGACACTGTCGTGCCCGGTCCGCGTCCGGATCCGAACGCCAAGGTGAACCCGCCGCTCCGGCCGGAAGCCGATGCCCGGGCGCTGCTGGAGGGCGTGACCGATGGAACATTCGACGTGATCGCGACCGACCACGCGCCGCACGCCGCACCGGACAAGCCGACCGATCTGCGGCGCGCGGCGTCAGGCATGATTGGTCTCGACGTGGCACTGCCGCTGCTGTGGCGTCTCGTCGAGGCTGGGCGGCTGCCACTGATGACGGTGATCGACCGCCTCTCGACGGCTCCGGCGCGGCTCTTCGGTCTGCCGGGCGGGAGTCTCCGCCCGGGCAGCGTGGCTGACCTCACCGTCTTCGACCCGGCTGCCGAGTGGGTTGTCAGTCCGGAGGCCATCGCGTCGAAGAGCAAGAACACCCCGCTGCTCGGGATGACGCTGCGGGGTGCGGTTCGCTTGACCATGATCGCAGGGGAGGTGCGGTATCGTGGCTGAGTTTCTCGCCTCCCGGGGGGCACTCGTGCTCGAAGACGGTCGGATCTTCCGTGGCGAGCCCTTCGGCGCCGAAGTCGACGCCGAGGGGGAGGCCGTCTTCACGACCAGCATGGTGGGGTACCAGGAGATCGCGACCGATCCGTCCTTCTACGGGCAGCTCGTCTGCCTCACGTACCCGCTCATCGGCAACTACGGCGTCAACGCGGAGGATGACCAATCGCGCCGGCCTTGGGTAGCCGGGCTCATTGTGCGCGAGTACTGCGACGAGCCGAGTCACTGGCGCGCCACCGGGACGCTCGCGGAGTATCTGCGACGGCACGGTATCCCGGCGCTCCACTCGGTCGACACCCGTGCCCTCACCCGGCACATCCGTCGGCACGGGGCGATGCGCGCGTTGCTCGTCTCCGACCGAGCGGGGCGGAGCGATGAAGAGTTGATCGAGCGGGCACGCCGGGCGTGGACGCCGGGTGAGCATGAGGTCGTCTCGACCGTCACCACGCCTGAGCCACAGGTGATCGACGGCCCCGGCCCGCATGTCGTCGTGCTCGACTGCGGGCTGAAGGCGGGGATCATCTCGTCGCTGAAGCGGCGTGGTGCTCGCATCACCGTCGTTCCCGTGACAACACCGGCTTCCGAGATTCTGGCACTGGCGCCGGACGGGGTGGTCACCTCGCCGGGGCCGGGCGATCCAGCACAGGCCGAGGCCGCGGTGGAGACGGTGCAGGGTATTCTTGCCGCGGGGGTCCCGTTCCTCGGGATCTGCCTGGGACACCAGTTGCTCGCCCGCGCGATCGGTGCCGAAACGCGGCGGCTCAAGTTCGGTCACCGGGGCGGCAACCACCCGGTGAAGGATCTCCAGACCGGAGCGGTGCGCATCACCTCGCAGAACCACGGCTACTACGTGGACGCCGCGAGCGTGCCGGTCGACTTGGGCTGGCGTGTGTCGCAGGTGAGCTTGAACGACGGGACAGTGGAGGGCCTGGAGCACGTCTCACAGCCGTTTTTCTCGATCCAGTACCATCCGGAGGGATCGCCCGGGCCGCTCGATAGTCAGGATGTCTTTGATCGATTTCTCGACCGCGTTCGCGCAGCGGGTCCCAAAGCGGAGGCGCCGGTGACGACGGGGACGCGGATCAGCGGGGTGCAGGAGTAGCGGACGACGTGCAATCGACCAAGCCAATCTCGAAGGTACTGGTGATCGGCTCCGGGCCGATCGTGATCGGCCAGGCGGCGGAGTTCGACTACGCCGGGACGCAGGCCTTGCGGGCGCTCCGCGAGGAGGGGATTCAATCCGTCCTGGTGAACTCCAACCCGGCCACGATCATGACCGACGAAGACGTAGCCGACGTCGTCTACATCGAGCCGTTGACGCTCGACGTCCTGCGGCGTGTGATCATCCGGGAACAGCCCGACGGCCTCCTGCCGACGCTGGGTGGACAGACCGGCCTGAACCTCGCGGTGGAGCTGGCTGAGGCGGGGATCCTGGATCGGTACGGCGTGCGGCTGCTCGGGACGCCCCTCGACGCCATCCGCAAGGCCGAGGATCGGGAACTGTTCAAGAAGCTCCTGATCGACATCGGCGAGCCGGTGGTCGAAAGCACGATCGTCCATAGCCTCACCGAGGCGCGCGAGTTCGCGCGCGAGGTTCCGCTGCCCCTGATCATCCGTCCCGCCTATACGCTGGGTGGCACCGGCGGCGGCATCGCCACCACGCCCGAGGAGTTAGACCGCATCGTCGTCGCAGGGCTGGCTGCCAGCCCGATCAACCAGGTTCTGCTTGAGCGCTCCCTGCTCGGCTGGAAAGAGATCGAGTACGAGGTGATGCGGGACGCGAGCGACACCTGCATCACCATCTGCAACATGGAGAACATGGACCCGATGGGGGTCCACACCGGCGACAGCATCGTCGTCGCGCCGAGCCAGACGCTCACCGACCGCGAGTACCAGATGCTCCGCAAGGCGGCGCTCAAGATCATCCGTGCCCTCGGGATCGAGGGCGGCTGCAACGTGCAGTTCGCGCTCGACCCGAACTCGGAGCAGTACTACGTCATCGAGGTCAACCCGCGCGTGAGCCGCAGCTCGGCGCTCGCCTCCAAGGCGACCGGATATCCAATTGCCCGCGTTGCTGCCAAGATCGCGGTCGGCCGGCGGCTCGATGAGCTGATGAACTCGGTGACCCGGCAGACGACGGCGGCGTTCGAGCCGGCGTTGGACTACTGCGTGGTGAAGATCCCGCGCTGGCCGTTCGATAAGTTCCGCCGGGCCGAGCGCACCATCGGCACGCAGATGAAGGCCACCGGCGAGGTCATGGCCATCGATCGGTCGTTCGAGGGGGCGCTGCAGAAAGCGGTGCGCTCGCTGGAGACTGATCAGGAGGATCTGGGCTGGGAAGATCCGCTCTGGTCCGAAAATGAGAGCGCGCTCGAGGACCAGATCCAGCGGCCGAACGACCTGCGCCTCTGGGCCATGATGGCAGCGCTGCGCCGCGGGTGGTCCCCAGAGAAGGTCAGCCGGTTGAGCGGCATCGACCCCTGGTTCACGCGGAAGCTGGCGGGTCTGGTGGAGATGGAGCGGCGCCTGGCTGAGGAGGAGTTGACTCCACAACTCCTCTGGACGGCCAAGCGGATGGCCTTCTCCGACGCGCGGATCGCCGCGCTCGCCAACCTGTCCCCGGATGAGGTAACGGCCCGCCGTCGCGAGGCTGGGATCGAGCCGGTGTACAAGATGGTCGATACCTGCGCGGCAGAGTTCGAGGCTGCCACGCCCTACTTCTACGGCACCTATGAGGAAGAGGATGAGGCCGAGCCGCTCCCGGGCGCCAAGGCGGTCGTGGTCGGGTCCGGCCCGATCCGGATCGGGCAGGGGATCGAGTTTGACTATTGCAGCGTCCAGGCGGCGACCTCGCTCGGGGAGTCCGGTCACGCCTCGATCATGATCAACAGCAACCCGGAGACGGTCTCGACTGACTTCGACACCTCGGACCGGCTCTACTTCGAGCCGTTGGACGAGGAGAGCGTCTTCGAGGTGCTGCGCCACGAGTCGGGCGGCAACGGGAGCGCTCCGGAGGTCCCGGTCATCCTCCAGTTCGGCGGGCAGACGGCGATCAACCTCTCCGAGCCGCTGGCCGCGCGTGGCGTGCCGATCCTCGGCAGCGCGCGGGAGGCCATCGACATCGCCGAGGACCGAAAACGGTTCGAGCGCTTCCTGTCCGACCTGGGGATCCCGCAGCCCCCGGGTGATGCCGTCACGTCGATGGACGCCGCGATGGAGGTGGCGGAGCGGATCGGCTACCCGGTGCTGGTCCGGCCGTCGTACGTGCTGGGTGGGCGCGCCATGGAGGTGGTCCACACCAGAGAGTACCTCGCTCGGTACCTGGAGACATCGGTCGCCTTCGACACCGGCCACCCCGTGCTGATCGACAAATACCTCCAGGGCAAGGAGGTCGAAGTCGACGCCATCTGCGACGGCAAGGAGGTCCTGATCCCCGGCATCATGGAGCACATCGAGCGCGCCGGGGTCCACTCGGGGGACAGCTTCGCTGTGTACCCGGGCCTCAACCTCTACCCGCGCGAGGTGGACAAGATCGTGGAGCACACCACCCAGATCGCGCTCGCGCTCGGGGCGGTGGGTCTGATCAACATCCAGTACGTGATCCATGCCGGGCGGATCTACGTGCTGGAGGTGAACCCGCGTGCGAGCCGCACGGTGCCGTTCCTGAGCAAGGCGACCGGTGTGCCGATGATCCGGCTGGCGACGAATGCCATGCTGGGCCGCAGCCTGCGTGAGCAGGGGTACGAAGGCGGACTCTGGCCGCGGCAGCCGCTGGTGGCGGTCAAGGCGCCGGTCTTCTCGATGGCCAAGCTCCGCGGCGTCGAGGTGCACCTCGGCCCGGAGATGAAGTCCACCGGCGAGGCAATGGGAATCGACCGGTCGTTCGCCCCGGCGTTCTACAAGGCGTTGCTCGCTGCCGGGATGGCGCTGCCGCCGCGCGGGTCGATCCTGGTCAGCCTGGCCGACCAGGACAAGCCGGATTCGGTCGGGTGGCTGGAGGTGCTGGCGCGCCTGGGCTATCGCATCTACGCGACTGAGGGGACCGCAGCCATGATCGAGCGCAACGGCATTCCGGTCCAGATGGTCACCAAGCGCATCGGCGCCGGCTCGCCCGATATGCTCGACGTGATCCTGAACGGGACGGTGGACGCGGTGATCAACACGCCCGGCCCCGCGCAGCGCGAGGTGCTCGACGGCTTCCAGATCCGGCGCGCGGCGGTGGAGCGCGGCATCCCGTGCATCACCTCGACCGACACGGCCCGCGCCATCGTCCAGACACTGGAGAGCGCGCCGAACGGTTACGCCGTCCAGCCTCTAGGCACCTACCGGCAGCGGGTGCAAGTCGGGTACTGAGAGCGGATCGCGACGGAGGGGGAGCGGGTGACTGAGGCAGAGTTCGAAACGCTGCTTCGCGAGGTCGGGGCACTGAAAGAGGGCCACTTCCTGCTGGCGTCGGGGCGACACAGTGGTCAGTACATCGAGAAGTTCGACCTGTTGCGCCAGCCCCGCATGACCGAGCAGGCTTGCCGCGAGTTCGTGCGCCAGGTGCAGGACTGGGGCGTCGAGGTGGTCGCCGGGCCGACCACCGGCGGCATCCTGCTCGCCTTCGAGGTCGCGCGGCAGCTCGGCGTGGCGGCTGCCTACGCGGAGCGGGCAAGTGACGGCAGTTCGGCGCGGGAGTTCCGCCGCGGGACCCAGTTCCCGCCGGGGGCTCGGGTACTGGTGGTGGACGACATTCTCACGACCGGCGGGTCGGTCCGTGAGACGCTGGCTGCGCTGGAGCGGGAAGACGTCCAGGTGCTGGGAATCGCCGTGCTGGTGGATCGCAGCGGCGGTCGGGTGACCTTCGACGTGCCGCTTCTGGCACTGTCGCGCATGGATATCGCCACCTGGGAGCCGGACGACTGCCCCCTCTGCCGTGAAGGCGTGCCGCTGGTCAAGCCCGGGACCACGGCGTCCGGCGGGAGCGCGCCGACGTCCGCGTAGCACGGCGGAGTGTGTCGATGCATGACCTCCAGGCACTACAGGCATTCCTCGATGGCGCTCACGTCGACGATGCGGTCTTCGCGCTCCGGCCCGACTACCGCGCGCTGCTGATCGCCGTCGACGGGCTCGTTCCCGGGCCGAGCGACGAGACGAGTGAGGCCTTGCTCCGGGAGGCTGAGGCCGCGGCCTGTGCGTTGCTCCGCGACCGGACGGTGGCCGACATCCCGCACGTGGCCGCGTGGCGCGAGGCGTACCGGGCGTTCGGCGCCAAGCCGCAGCGCACCCGCAACAGCCTGGAAGCGCTGCTTCGCCGCGCGGCGTCGGGCCTGCCCCGGGTGAACCGGCTGACCGACGTTTACAATGCGGTGTCCATCCTGCATCAGGTTCCGGCCGGCGGCGAGGACCTCGACTGCTACCGCGGCTCACCCCGGTCGATCCGCGCCACCGGCGAGGAGCCGTTCGACACCGTGGCGGATGGCGAGGTGGTAATCGAATACCCCGAACCCGGGGAAGTCGTGTGGTGCGACGACGCCGGTGTGACCTGCCGGCGCTGGAACTGGCGCCAGGCGCGCCGCACCCAACTCCGGGACGAAACCACCGCGGCGCTCTTCGTCCTCGACGTGCTCAAGCCCATGACCGACGAGGCACTCCATGCGGCGGCCGATGACCTGATCAACCACCTGTCACGGTTCGCCCCCGACCTCCGCGTCGCCCGCCGAGTGATCAGCCCTGATCGCCGCTCCTGAAACCGGCCGTTGGGCGCCCCAGCCAGACGGGCAGACAGTCACACTCATACCGCGACATGGGATCATCGCCGGGTCACTTTCTCTCGTGACCGGATCGAGCTCAGTCACGCCCACATTTCCCGGACGCAGCACATCCGCCGTGTATGACGCAGCGGTGTCCGCTCGCTGTGGTGCTTGGCGCCTTGCCGGTCGCTGCCGAACTCTTGTACCGCAGCCAGGCCATCGATGAGGTGCCCCCGGCCCGCCAGTTAGTGGTAGCCGGCACGGGGCGTACTCAGCGCACTGCGCAAATGATCGTTCAAGTTTTTCCAGAAATAGGCATCAACACGATTGTTTGTCCGATACGTGGATTGACACTCTTCTGACGGCACCCCTATAATGCCGTCGCTCCGTTCAATCGAAAGGAGGGTCTATGTCCCGACTATCCCGGCGGGAACTGATCCGGCGCAGCGTACTGCTTACGGTTGGTACAGGGATCGGCAGTCTGCTGGCGGCCTGTGGCGGTGGAGGGGACCAGACACCGACTACGGCCCAGTCAACAACGCAGGCCGCGAGCGCAGCCACGCCCACGCCACAGCCTCAAGTATCCCCCACGGCAGCGACGGAAGCGGCGGCGACTCCGGCGGCGTCGCCTGAGACCGGGGCGTGGGACGACGTCATTGCACAGGCGAAACACGAGGGCGAGCTGGTCTTGTACGACGGCCATGGCGGTGCCTTGCCCAGCATTGGTTTCGCGGCCGAGGAGTTCAGCAAGGATTTCCAGATCCGCGTTGATGTCTCAACGATGCGGGCCAGTGAAGCCCTGGAGCGCGTGCGGGTCGAGCAGCAGTCGGGGCAGGCGGTCGCGGACGTGCTGACGGTAGGGCCGACAACCGTCTATCAAATGCTTCAAGACGATTTCGTCCAGCCGGTTGGGGACCTGCCGGGCCTCGAACGCGTATCGCAGGACGTCTGGGTCCATGTTGATGCCTTGGGTGCGGAATATCGCGAGAATGCCGTTTGGGAGGCGCTGCAGTTCTACGGAATCCTGATCAACACGCGGTTAGTCCCGGAAGGAGAAGAGCCCCGTAGCTGGCGGGATCTGACCGACCCGAAGTGGCGGGGGCAGATCATCATGGACGATCCCCGGGCCATCGGAGGTGGAAACTACTTCTTCACCGTGTCGCTCAAGGAGTTCGGCCGGGAGTTCCAGGAAGCGCTCGCGGCACAGGAGCCGGTTCTGACGCGCAACATTGCGGACTCGACCAACCGCGTCGCGCGGGGTGAGTTCGCGATGATGGTGCCGTTCGCTTTCGGCCTCTTCGCGCAAGTCAGAGATCTGCCCACGGTGAAGGTGATTATTCCCGAGGAAGGCGCGGTTTTCGCGCTTCACGGGATCTCGATCCCGAAGACCGTTCGCCACCAGAATGCCGCCCGCGCGTTTGTCGATTATCTCCTGTCGGATAAGGTGCAGCGGAACCTGGCCGAGAACTTCCTGCGGCCGGCTGTCGACGCGGCCATGGAGGCCGCCCCGCCAGACGTCCGAGATCTGCTCAGCGCGACGCTGTGGGGTACGCTCACCGACCCGACCGCGGTGCAGAGCGTCATCCAGGTCGCACAGGAGATCTACCCGGAGTAGCTGAGGCGGCACGTGGGCATGCGACTGCCGTGCGTCATCACGCCTGACAGGTGGCGTATGCCCGCAGCGACGGGTCGAGTCTGGTGGTCCTGCACGGGGGAGCAGCGTTCGACGCGGCTCGAAGGTGTGGGGTGGGATTCGCGAACCCAGCGGTTCCCGATGATCGCTTCACCGCCGGTGCCGCTGCCCTTGGACCGCGGCGCTCATCGTCTGGATCCTGATCCTCGTCGCCATCGTCCGGGGCGCTCGTCCGGAACGAGTGTGGTCCCCGACGTCCGCAGGCGCTCGAAGGGTCGCTGAGAGGAGCCTCCAATGGGGTCGTTGCGCAGCATCTTGCCGGTTGGGAGCCCCCGATGGGCCGCGCGCCTGGCGCACTGGCATGTGCTCGGTCTGGATGCCGATAGCCTGGAAAAGCCCAAGATCGCGGTCGTCAACTCGTCCTCGGAGTTGGCCGTCTGCTACAGCCACCTCGACGAAGTCGCTCGGCGCGTAAAGCAGGCGGTGCGAGCCGCGGGCGGTGTGCCGTTTGAGATTCGGACGGTCGCACCGAGCGACTTCATCACCAGCGCCGGTGCCCTCGGCGGCTACATTCTTCCCTCCCGCGACCTGATTGCCTTCGAGATTGAGTCGATGGTCGAGGGGGCCCTCCTCGACGGCATGATCTGTCTTTCGTCGTGCGACAAGACCTTGCCGGGGCACCTGATCGCCGCGGCCCGGCTCGACATCCCGACGCTCATCCTCCCGTGTGGCTATCAACCGAGCGGCTGCTGCCACGGGGAACCGGTCGATCTTGAAGAAGTGTTCGTTCGGGCGTCGCAGTACGTCGTCGATCGGGACGAGGAGACCCTGCGCTGGTTGACGGAGTGCGCCACGGAGTCCGTGACCGGCCCAGGGGTGTGCACGGGGCTCGGGACTGCCAACACCATGCACGTGATAGCCGAGGCGCTGGGGATGACGCTCTTCGGCTCCACGCCGGTGCGGGCGAACAGCGCCAAGATGTGGGCGGCAGTAGATCGCGCGGGCGCGCGCATCGTCGAGATGGTCCAGGAAGGTCTCCGGCCGAGTCGCATCCTCACCGGTAGCGCGTTCCGGAATGCGGTCACCTTGCTCCTGGCGACGGGCGGGTCGCTCAACGCGGTCAAACACCTTCAGGCAGTCGCCACTGCTGGGGAGATCGAAGTCGACATCTTCGCGGCCGTTGACGAACTCTACGACCGCGTGCCGTTGCTGGTTGAGATCCGGCCGAACGGGACCACGTCGATCGAGGAGTTCGAAGACGCTGGCGGAGCGGCAGCCTGCCTGAAGGAGTTGGCACCGCTGCTGGATCTGACGGCGCTCACCGTCGAGGGTGTGCCCCTCGGCAACCATCTGGACCGGGTCACTGGCGGCGGAGGTGCGGGCGTCATCGGCACGCTGGAGGCGCCGCGGCGGCAGCGGAGCACGCTGATGCCGGTCAGCGGAACGCTTGCACCCCTGGGTGCCTTTGTTCGCTCGACGACGTGGGTGCAGGAACACAGCAAAGAGCCGTTCCGTGGTCGTGCGATGATCTTTGAGGACCAGGAGGGAATCCAGGCGGCACTGCGTGAGGGCCGCATTCGCCCAGGTACAGCCGTCGTGCTACGCGGAATGGGACCACGGGGACAGCCGGGGATGGGGATGACCTCGATGGCCGCATTTGCCCTGGCCCGGTCGGATCTCATCACCAGTGTGGCGCTGATCACCGATGGCCAAATCTCGGGCCTGGTCAATCAGGGGCTCGTGGTCGCGGAGGTGACACCCGAGGCGGTGAGCGAGGACTCGCCGCTGGGGCGCATCCAAGACGGCGACGAGATCCTCGTGGACACGGCCGCGCGACGGGTTGACGTCCTCGTGGACGACGCCGTGCTGCAGCAGCGACCGCCCTATCGGAAAGAAGGCGTCAAACCGCGGGGCTGGCTGGGCGTCTACACCCAGCTCGTGAAGGACATGCGTAAGGGAGCCATCGTCGAGGCGTAAGCTGCTGAATCGTTGGTGCGAGCGAACGGTGGAGTGCTGAGAGAGGGGAAGCACGTGGCGATTGTGGGACGCTGGCCGCGGGCGATCTTCTACGATTCGAAGACCACCCTGTTCGACTGGGCCTGGAGCTGGCGCGATGCCGCCCAGTCCTACCTCGATAAGTACGGGATCACCGCCTCGGTCGATGACTTCGTCGAGCGCTGGGTGCGCAACTTCGAGGGGTACCAGCGCATCGCCGCTTTCGGCCAGTACACGCCCATCACCGGGGTTTCGATGAAGAACGCCCTGGCCGACACCTTCCGCCAATTCGGGGTGGAGGGGGATGCCGCGACCGACATCCAGGTCTTTGAGCGGCTGCAGGAGCAGGTGCCGCTGTTCCCCGACACCGAGGAGGCGCTGCTGGCGCAGCAGGCGCTGGGGGTCAAGATCATCATCTACTCGGATGTGGAAGCCAAGTACCTGCGCATGTACGTCGAGAAGTTCGAGCACTTCCAGCCGGACCTGGTGGCGACGACGGACGAGGCGGGCTACCACAAGCCGAACCCGTGGACCTACCGCTGGGTGCTCACCAAGATGGGGCTGGAGCCGCGGGATGTGATCTACTGTGCGGCGCCGGTGTTTGACATCCAGGGGGCGATGGCGACGGGGATGATCGCGGCGCACCTGCGGCGCAAGGAGGGGCGGCTGTCGCGGGCGACGCACACGCCGGGGGTGATGCCGGCGGACTATGAGATCGAGAGCCTGCACGAGCTGACGACGATCGTGGAGTTCAACCGCTACCCGGAGCGCTACCAGCGAAAGGGGTAGGGCCGCAGTCCGCCGGGGAGCAGTGCCCGGTTCCGGTCTCGGTCCGCGGCGCGGTATGGAGGATCGGCGATCGGGAGGCACGGCCGGGTGTCGGGCCGAAGGTCGCCCGGCTCGGGGGCACGGGGCCGAACCGGCGTCCGCGTGCGCGGGGGGTGAACCTCACGCGGGACGGGCGACGATGCTCCGGGCGGTCGTGGCGGACGTCGCACGTTGTTCGGCCCGAGCAGGTCATCGCTGAACCGGAGCCATCCTGGCCGGCTGCCAGGTAGCCGACGTGTCGTCCTCCCGCGCTGGCAGGCCGCGAGTGCTCGACGAGGTGAGAGGAGACCGCAGTGAATGACGCGACGCTCCACACGGTCGTGCGCCGGAGCGAGCCCGAGTTGACCAGTGTCACGGCCGACGTCTGTGTGGTCGGGGCCGGGATGAGCGGGACGACTGCTGCGATCATGCTCGCCCGGCGCGGTCGAAAGGTCATGTTGGTCGACGCCTGCCCATGGATCGGTGGACAGGCGATCGGGGTGCCGATCGGGACCATTGGCGGCTTATTTTCGTGTGGAGACGATCCGTACCTGCTTACCCCGATCTTTGCTCGGGAACTGCTGGAAGGTCTTCGCGAGGCAGATGCGTACTACTTACAGCGTTCCCGGCGTGCGCGTACGATCAACGTCGTGTACGACGACGTGGTGTTGATGCGGCTCTTCGAACGGATGGCGCGGCAAGCGGGTGTGCAGTTCCTCCTCGGCGGCGTTGTCTCCGCTGCAGAGGTGGAGGGGCGACGCCTCCGCTCGGTCCGCGTCGACACGCGCTTCGGCCCGTGCGAGGTGCGGGCGGACGCCTTTGTCGATGCATCCGGTGACGCCGCGCTCACCTGGGTCGCAGGTCTGGCGTGCCGGACGGCAACGTTCCCGATTTATGGCACGCAGATGTGCATCCTCGAAGGGGTCGAATACGGGGACGCATCGCGCGCGCGGGAGATCGGGTACGAAGCCGAGCGGCTGTTCCGAGAGAAGGGACCGCAATACGGCTTGACCCGGCATGAGGGCGTGATCTTCCCACTCCCGAGCCGTGGCATGGCCGTCTTGAACGTGACACACGTCGCGACGCCGCTCGATCCGTTGCAATTCTGGGAGGAAGCCGGAGTCGGGCGTGAGGAAGCCGAGCGTGCGGTCGCACTCCTGCAGACCGAGTATCCCGAAGTATTCGGCCGTTCCCATGTGCGCAGCATGGGGCATCCGGGCATCCGGCAAACGCGCTCGATCGTCGGCGCGTACATGCTCACCGTTGACGACGTCACCGAGGGCCGCCAGTTCCCGGACGCGATCGCCCGTGTTGCCTGGCCGATTGAGTTGCACGACACAGCGGCAGGGTTCCGCTGGGAGCGGTTCCCCGATGGACACCTGCACTATATCCCCCTCCGCTCGTTGATCCACGCCGAAGCGGACAACCTCATCGCGGCAGGCCGATGCATCGATGCGGACCCATTCGCGCTTTCGAGCATCCGCGTGATGGGGCCGTGCATCGCGATGGCGGTCGCTGCCGCCGAGACCGTCGACCTCTTCCTGGATGGGGTGCCTTCGCTGCACGAGGTGGACGCTGCACTCGTGCAGGAACGCATCAGGCCGAACCTGGAAGGGACCACCTACTGGCCGCCGAGGGACGAGGTTCCTGGAGGCGACCCGAATGAGCATCGTTAGGGTGAGAAGCGCTGTCGTGCACCACCCTCACTCCGTCTGCGCGCGTCCGACCGAACTGACGGGGACGTGGCAGGACGCGCGTCCATTCGGCCGGCACGAGTCGACGAAGGAGGACGAGTTGTGAACGCTACGGGACAACCCGTGCAAAGCCTACAGGGCCTCATTGACAGCGTGCCGAACATCGTGGACCACCTCTACCAGAACCCAAAGGGCGTGCTGCGTGCCATCTTCCACAGCTTTCCGCCATCAGAGCTGCCGCCGGAGTTCACCAACTGGCGCGATGAGCAGCGGGCGAGGCGCGAGACGGTGGCGCTGCTCGACCAGTCGTTCCACATGACGAATCTGTACGTGCGCGGCCCCGATGCCTTCCGGATGCTCGAGCATCTCGCCATCAACAGCTTCAACAAGTTCGTTCCCGGGCGCGCCAAGAACTTCGCCGTGTGCAACCCCGAAGGGTACGTCATTGGGGACAACATCCTGTACTACCTCGACGAAGAGTCCTTCGTCCTCGTCGGGGGCGAGGTCGTCCTGAACTGGGTCGCGTTCCACGCGGCAAGCGGTGACTACGACGTCACGGTTGAACGCGATCCGCTCTGGTCGCTCAACCAGACCGGGCGACGCACGGTCTATCGGTTCCAGGTGGAAGGGCCGAACGCATTCCTCCTGCTCGAAAAGCTGAATCACGGTCCGCTTCCGGACCTCAAGTTCTTCCATACCGGGTACATCTCGATCGCCGGCCGGCCGGTACGCGCACTGCGCCACAGCATGGCCGGTGTTCCCGGGATGGAGATCTCCGGTCCCTGGGAGGATCGGGAGGCCGTGCGAGCCGCCATTATTGAGGCGGGGGAAGAGTTCGGCCTGCGACTATGTGGGTCGTTCGCGTATCTGTCATCCGGTGGGCTTGAATCCGGGTGGATCCCCCGCCCGTTGCCGGCGATTTACACCAGCCCGGCGCTCCGGTCCTACCGGGAATGGCTGCCGGCCAACGGTCTCGAGGGCAGGTCCGCGCTGGGAGGAAGCTTCTACTCGCCGAACATCGAGGACTATTACTTCACTCCATGGGACCTCGGGATGAGTCACATCCTGAAGTTTGACCACGATTTCATCGGTCGTGACGCGCTCATGGAGAAGGCGAAGGAGCCGCATCGCAAGAAGGTCACGCTCGTATGGAACCCGGACGATACCGCGCGCGGCTTCCGCTCCCTTTTCGATGACGGCCCGATGGCCCGCTACATGGATCTACCGTGGCTCCACTACGCCACCTGGCAATATGACCAGGTGCTCAACACGAAAGGCGACCTCGTCGGGCTATCGGTATACGCCGGATACAGCGCAAACGAACGTGCGATGCTGTCCCTCGCCGTCGTTGACGAAGCCTACAGTCAACCCGGTACCGACGTGGTGCTGGTGTGGGGAGACGCCGGAGGCGGCGCACGGAGCGGACCGTGGGTCGAGTCCCACGAGCCCATCCAGATCCGAGCCACCGTCGGCCCGGCACCGATCAGCCGCGCGACGCAGGAGTACTGGTCGGCCGTCAAATCTCGGCACTAGGGCGGTGCCGGTCAGTACCTTCGACTATCCGTCTTGCTCGTGACCTTCGGCCTGGGCGTGGCGGAGGGCGCGGAGCTGCTCGTGGAGGGCCGCTAGTTCGGTGAGGCGGCGCTCGATCTGGTCGAGGGTGTCGCTGCGTGGCTCCCGGACGTACTCGTCACGGAGTTCGATAACCATGTACGCAAGCCGGCCGATCGTCCGGACGAGATGGACCGGATCGTCCTCGCGGGTCGGGGCGCTGAAGCCGGACATCGTTGCTCCTTGCCAGGTGTCGGCGCTAGCTCGGGTCTTCGTCCGTCGCGCCGTTGAGGAGGGCCAGGAAGGCCTGCTCGTCGAGGATCTGGACGCCCAGCTCGCGCGCGCGGTCGGCCTTGCTCCCCGGATCCTGTCCGACGATGACGAAGTCGGTCTTGCGCGACACGGAACTCGTGACCGTGGCTCCCATCCGGCGCAGCGCTTCCTGTGCCTGCTCGCGCGTCATTGACTCGAGCCGACCGGTGAGGACGACCGTCTTCCCGGCGAGGCGGCCGTCGGCCGGCGCGGTGTCGCCGTCTGCCTCGGTCATCCGAAGGCCGTGGGCACGCAGGCGCTCGATTAGCGCCAGGTTCTGCGGCTCGTGGAAGAAGTCGTAGACCGCCTCGGCCACGACGTTGCCGAAACCGGGGATCGCCTGCAACTCCTCCATCGACGCGGCGGCGATCCGGTCCATGCGGTTGAAGTGCTGCGCCAGCAGGCGGGCGTTGCGCTCGCCGACGTGGCGGATGCCGAGGGCGTGGAGGAGGCGCGATAGCGGGCGCTCCTTGCTGGCCTCGATCGACGCCTGGAGGTTGGCGACGCGCTTGTCCCCGAAGCCTTCGAGTTGCCGGATCCGCTCCCAGTCGAGTTCGTAGATGTCGGCGACGGAGTGAATGAGGCCGAGGTCGACGAACTGCTCGGCGAGGCGGCTGCCGAACCCTTCGATGTCCATCGCGCCGCGCGAGACGAAGTGCCGAACCTCCTCGCGCAGCCGGGCGGGGCAGGAGGCGTTGACGCAGTAGCGCATCACCTCCCCTTCGAGCCGGACGGCGGCCGCACCGCAGACGGGGCAGTGGTCCGGCATGACGAAGGGTTGCTCGTCACCGTCGCGGGCCGACACCACGACGGCGACGATCTTCGGGATGACGTCCCCCGAGCGTTGGACGACGACCCGGTCGCCGATCATGAGACCGAGCCGCCGGATCTCGTCCTCGTTGTGGAGCGTGGCGCGACGGACGACCACGCCGCCGATCTCAACCGGGTCCAGGATCGCGACCGGGTTGAGGCTGCCGGTGCGGCCGACGTTGACCTCGATGTCGCGCAGGACGGTTGTCTTCTGGATTGCGGGGAACTTGTAGGCGATGGCCCAGCGCGGCTCGCGCGATACGGTGCCGAGCTCGGCCTGGAGATCCACGTCGTTGACCTTGACGACGACGCCGTCGATCTCGAAATCGAGTTCCTCCCGCAGGCTCAGCCACCGCTCGCACTCTGCCCAGACCTCGTCGATCGTCTGCCACACGCGGTAGTCGGGTGCGGTGGGGATGCCAAGGGTGCGGAGCAAGTCGAGGTTTGCCGAGTGGGTGCCGTTGTGCCGGCCGCCCTCGATGATGCCGACATCCCAGGCGTAGAAGCGCAGCGGGCGGGAGGCGGTCACGTTCGGGTCGAGCTGGCGCAGTGAACCGGCTGCGGCGTTGCGCGGGTTGGCGAAGAGGATCTCGCCGGCCTCGCCGCGGCGGCGGTTGAGCTCCTCGAAGTCGCTCTTACGCATGTAGATCTCGCCGCGCACCTCGAGCACTTCGGGGACGTGGATGCCGTCGACATCATGGAGACGCAGCGGGACGTTGCGGACGGTGCGGATGTTCGGCGTGACGTCCTCGCCCTGGACACCGTCGCCACGAGTTGCGCCCCGCTCGTAGACGCCGTTGCGGTAGAGAATGGAGACGGCGCTGCCGTCGATCTTCGGTTCGGTGACGAATTCGATGTCCCGGCGGCCGGCGAGCCGGTAGACCCGCTCGGCCCACTGGCGCAGCTCCTGCTCGTTGAACACGTTGCCCAGACTGAGCATCGGGATCTCGTGGCGGACGGTACCGAAGGCCGAGGAGGGCGGGGCGCCGACCCGCTGGGTGGGCGAGTCCGGGGTGATCAACTCCGGATGCTCGGCCTCCAGTTGGCGCAGCTCGTTCATCAGCGCGTCGTACTCGGCATCGCTCACCGATGGTTGATCGAGGACGTAGTACTCGTAGTTGTAGCGCTCGATGAGCTTCCGCAGCTCCGCGATCCGCTCCTGGACGTCCACGTCGTCCATACTCTGCCGACTCCTTCGCGCCGCACGCGCTGCCCGTCTGCCGTGGTCGCCTATGGCCCGTTGATTCGCCGCGAGTATAGCACAGCTTGTTCGTACACTTGTTCGGAAGTATACTCCGAGCGCGCCGTGACGGACAGTCACTGGGAGGGATGCATGGCGGCCGGTTCTGAGGCGCGGGACGATCCCTATGCGGGTTTGCGGCAGCGGGCCTACCTGTTCCTGCGCGAGCAGGATGGTGCCGTGTCCGAAGAGGCACTCATCGAGCACGTCTTCGGTTCGTCCGGCAACCCGGCGCTGTGGCGGCCGCTCCTGCGACAGGTGCTTGGATCCGACGACCGGCTCGACCTCCGCGCTGACGGCTACTGGGCGCTGCGCGGCACGACACCGGCCCGCAACGACCTGCTCCCGACCGACTTCGTCGTCATCGACATCGAGACGACCGGCCTGCGCCCGCTGCGCCAGCGTATCATCGAGGTGGCCGCGATCCGCTACCGGGGCGGCAGGCGGCAGGATGTCTTCTCCACCCTCGTCAATCCGGAGCGCCCGGTGCCGGCCTATATTCGAAAACTGACCGGCATCGATGAGCCGGCGTTGGCGGGAGCGCCGGTCTTCCGGCGGGTGGCGGATGAGCTGACGGCCTTCCTCGGCGACGACCTCCTCGTCGGCTACAACGTCGAGTTCGACATTGCCTTCCTCAATGCCGAGTTGAAGCGGCTCGGGAGGCCGCCGCTGATCAACCCGCGCCTCGATCTCCTGCCGCTGTCGACGCAGCTCATCCCGGGGATGCGGCGCTCAGGCCTCGATGCCGCGTGCCTGGCGCTGGGACTGGAGTCGCGCGAGCGGCACCGCGCCGAGGCCGACGCGGCCCTGACGGCCTTGCTGCTCGCTCGGCTCGGTGAGCTGGCGCGGGAGCGAGGGCTGACCACGTTCGACGGTCTCCAGCGTGCCGCGGCCGCGCGGGTGCCGGTGCCGAAGCGGCGCGGTCCGGTCGGGCGCGGCCGGGCGGTGCTCGATCGCTCGCATCTGGAGGGGATCCCACACGCACCCGGCGTCTACCTGATGTACGGCGCCCGCGACCGGGTGATCTACGTTGGCAAGGCCAAGGATCTGCGCAATCGCGTGTCCTCGTACTACTCCCAGCCGCTCGGCTACACGCGGAAGATGGATGGGCTGCTGGAGTCGATCGAGCGCATCGAGGTCGTCGAGACGGGCTCGGAGCTCGAGGCGCTCCTGCTCGAGGCGCAGTTCATCCGGCGCTACCGGCCGCAGTACAACACCCAGATGCGGAACAACGAGGCATACCCGTACATCAAGATCGACATCGGGAACCCGTGGCCGCGGGTGACACTGACGCGCCAGCGGGCGGACGATGGCGCGGTCTACTTCGGCCCGTTCCGCGTGGCGCGCTCCGCTCGTGAGACGGTCGATCTCATCAACGAGGTGTTCCCGCTCCGCACCTGCGCGCGTTCCTTCCGGACCGCACGGAGCTACGGTTCGCCCTGTCTTCGGCTGTCGCTGGGGCAATGCATGGGTCCCTGCACCGGGATGGCGGATCGGGACGCCTACCGTCAGGCGGTTCAGGACGTGATCGGGTTCCTCCGCGGCGAGCGTGACGAGGTGATGGCGCGGCTGCATCAGGAGCTGGTGACGTGCGCGGAGCGCCTGGACTTCGAGCGCGCCAGCCGTCTGCGCGACCGGATCCGGCGGGTGCAGCAGTTGGTTCTGAGCCAGCAACTCCTGGCCGAGACGGAGCAGCGCGGCACGGTGCTCATCGTGACGCCGTCGCCGGAAGCCGGGGCGCGGGAGTTCCTGCTGGTGGTGCGGGGGCGACTGTGGGCGCAGATCCGGGCCTCGGTCGACGAACCTGATGAGGACGTGGCCGCGCGGCTGGCGCGCAGTTGGGAGCGTGCCCAGCAGACGACGATGCCTGCGGTGGATCAGGAATCACTGGATCAGGTGCATCTCCTCGGCCGCTGGCTCCGCAAGTATGCGGGGCACCCGGCGATCATCCCGATCGACGCGGTCCCGGACTGGGAGGCGCTCGTCGCGCAGGGTCGCGCGCTTACGGACGATGAGCTGTCGTTCGACACGCGGTCCGTTCCCGCTCCCGAGGAGCCGCTGCCGGCGTGAGGGCCTGGGCTTTGCGAACCGGCAGGGCGTGTGCTAGCCTGACTCGTTGTGCTGGCGGCGTCAGGCACAGCGAACGGATGCGGGGTGGCGATACAGTTTGGTACGGACGGCTGGCGAGCCGTCATCGCCGATGAGTTCACCTTTGCCTCGGTACGCGCGGTCGCGCGTGCCTATGCCCTTGTGCTGTACGAGCAGATTGCGGATCGCCGGCCGCAGGTCGTGGTCGGGTATGACCGGCGCTTCGCCTCGGACGCCTTTGCGCGGGCGGCTGCCGAGACGCTGGCTGCCGCGGGCGTGTCGGTGCAGCTCGCTCGGCGACCGCTGCCGACGCCGGCGATTAGCTGGGCCACGGCGGCGCGCGGCGCTGACGGAGCCCTGGTCATCACCGCGTCCCACAATCCTCCGCTCTACAACGGGATCAAGCTGAAGACCGCAGCCGGGGCGTCGGCGCCTCCGGCGCTGGTGCGCCGGGTGGAGGCGCTGCTCGGCGCGGATCGGGAGTCAGGCGGAACCGCCGCGCAGGTCGTCGAAATCGACCCGACGGATGACTATCTGGCGGGGTTACGAGCGGCGGTGAACCTTCCCCGTATCCTGTCGGCGGGTCTGACGGTGGTCGCTGACGCGATGTTCGGAGCGGCGGCCGGCCTCCTGCCGATGCTCCTCAACGGGGACGCCACGGAGACGATCGAGATCAACGCCGCGCACAATCCGCTCTTCCCGGGCCTGAAGGGCCCGGAGCCGGTCGAGCGCAACCTGGTGCGTCTCAAGAAGGTCGTGGCAGACGGCGGGGCGACCCTCGGGGTGGCCTTCGACGGGGACGGTGACCGTGTCGGGGTCGTCGATGAGCGGGGCGAGTACGTCTCGACGCAGCACGTCTTCGGCCTGCTCGCGCGCTACGTGCTGGAGGTGCGAAAGGCGCGCGGGCCGATTGTCAAGTCGGTGACGGGGAGCGCCATGGTCGACCGCCTGGCCGAACGGGCCGGGGTGCCCGTGGTTGAAACCGCGACCGGGTTCAGCCGGATCGCCGAAGCGATGCAGGACGAGGGAGCGGTCCTGGGCGGGGAAGAGAGCGGTGGGTATGCCTTCGGGTTCCACCTCCCGGAGCGCGACGGTCTCCTCGCAGCGCTGCTCTTGCTCGATTACGTGGTGCAATCCGGGAAGCCGCTGTCGGCGCTGCTGGCTGACCTGGAGGCGGCCATCGGGCCGTGGCATTACCGCCGGGTGGATGTACCGCTGGCGCCGGACGTTGCCGCGAAGATCGTGGCCCAGGTCCAGCGCAGCGAGTGGCCTTCCCGGGTGGCTGGGCTGCCGCTGGCCGGGGTGCGCGATATCGACGGCGTGAAGCTGGAATTCGAGGACGGGAGCTGGCTCCTGCTGCGGCCCTCCGGGACCGAGCCGCTCCTGCGCCTCTATGCCGAAGCGCGCTCCCCGGACGACGTCGATGCGTTGCTGGCAGCGGGCCGGGAATTCCTCGGGATCTGAATCGCCGTAGGCCCGCAGGTGGACGTATACTGTTATCCCGGTGAGACGGACGCTGTGAGGAGGCGAGCTTGACAGCGAGTCTGGACACGATCGCGGCGCAAGTACGTGTCTGCACGCAGTGTGAATTGCATCGCATGCGGACCAACGCGGTCCCGGGACACGGGAACCCCAACGCCGAGATCATGTTCATCGGCGAAGGGCCGGGCTGGCACGAAGACCGCCAGGGGCTCCCGTTCGTCGGCGCCGCCGGGCAGTTCCTGAACGAAATGCTGCAAAGCATCGGGCTGTCTCGGGACGAGGTCTTCGTCACCAACGTTGTCAAGTGCCGTCCGCCCGGCAACCGCGATCCACTGCCGGATGAGATCGCCGCCTGCTCTGCCTACCTCGATGCGCAGATCGCCGCGATCAAGCCTAAGGTGATCGTGACGCTCGGCCGCTTCTCGATGGCCCGCTGGTTCCCGAACGAGCGTATCTCACGCATCCACGGCCAGCCGCGCCGCTTTGGCGATGTGGTGGTGGTGCCGATGTACCATCCTGCGGCAGCGCTGCACCAGTCCTCGTTGCGCGCGACCATCGAGGCCGACATGGCGAAGCTGCCGCAGATCCTGGAGGAGGTCCGTCGCGAGACGGCGGCGGAGGACGCGCCCCCGCCCCCACAGCAGATGCGGCTCTTCTAACACGTCGGCCGCGGGGTTCGGTCCGGTTGCCTCCCGGCGCGGGATCGACGGAGAAGGAGTGCATTCCCGGTTGAACAACGCCCACCACCTCGACGTCACGTTCCTCGGCGGGCTCGGTGAGGTCGGAAAAAACATGCTCGTGCTGGCGTCGGGTGACGATATGATCGTCATCGATGCCGGCGTCGGGTTCCCGGAGGAGGACATGTTCGGCGTGGACCTCCTCCTGCCCGACATCACGTACCTCCGCGAAAACGCGGACCGTGTCCGCGGGATCTTCATCACCCACGGCCACGAAGATCACATCGGCGCGCTCGCCTACCTGCTCGAAGCGGTCAATGCTCCGGTCTACAGCACGCGGCTGACCCAGGGATTGCTGCGGAATCGCCTCCGGGAGCGCAAGATGCTCGACCGGGCGGACCTGCGCCTGATCGTCCCTGAAGAGGACCCACGCATCCCCGCAGGGTGTTTCACGGTCGAGTGCTTTCGCGTGAGCCACAGCATTCCGGACGCGGTGGGGTTCGCGATCGAGACGCCGGTCGGCCTGGTAGTGCATACCGGCGATTTCAAGTTCGATCAGACGCCGGTCGACGGCCGGCTGACGGACATGGCGAAGCTCGGCGAGCTTGGGCGCCGTGAGCCGCTGCTCCTCATCAGCGACTGTGTTCACGTTGAGTCCCCCGGGACCACGCCTTCGGAGCGGGTCGTCGAGCAGACGTTCGACGACGTGCTGCGCCGCGCACCGGGGCGAGTGATCGTGGCCACCTTCGCCTCGAACATCTCACGCGTGCAGCAGGTGCTGACGACCGCACACCGGCATGGGCGGCGGGTGGCCTGCGTCGGCCGGTCGCTGCAGAACAACGTCCGCGTGGCGCTGGAGCTGGGTTACCTTACACCGCCGCCCGACACGCTGATCCGCGTGTCGCAGGCGGCGAAGCTGCCGCCGGAGCAAGTCGTCTACGTCTGCACCGGGAGCCAGGGGGAGCCGATGGCGGTGCTCAGCCGCATCGCGCGGGGCGACCACAAGGAGATCCGCATCCAGCCGGGCGACACGGTGGTGATCTCGGCGACGCCCATCCCCGGCAACGAATCGTCGGTCTACCGGCTTATTAACAAGCTCTTCAAGCAGGGGGCGGAGGTGATCTACGCCGCCCACGCGCCGGTCCACGTGTCGGGGCATGCCAGCCAGGATGAGCTGCGCATGATGCTCAACCTCGTGCGGCCGCGCTTCGTCCTTCCGTTCCACGGTGAGCCGCGCCACCTGTATCTCTACGCCGATCTGGCCCGCAGCGTCGGCATTCCGGACGAGTGCATCGTGATCGGCGATGTCGGCACGGTGTTCCGCTTCGACGGGGAGACGGCCCAGATCGCCGGCAGTGTGCCGAGCGGGACGGTCTACGTCGACGGGCTGTCGGTCGGCGAGGCGGGAGACAGGACGATCGTCGATCGGCGGCTCCTGGCGCGGGACGGCGTGCTCCTGATCGTCGTCACGATCGACCGGGAATCGGGCCAGGTGGTGGCCGGGCCGGAGATTGTCGGGCGTGGTTTCCTTCCCGATGGCGTGGGCACCGCCTTCCTGACGGCCGCGCGCGACCACCTCAGCCAGGTGCTGGGTCAGAACGGGCATACCAGCCACGGCCGGCTCGCGGCGACGCGTGCGATCCACGAGACGGTGCAGTCGTTCGTCTACCAACAGACGCGACGCCGCCCGGTGATTCTCCCCGTCGTGCTCGAGGTCTAGGGCTGAATATCCGCCCCTCGGTGCTATAATGCGTACGAACACGACGCACGTACACGGAGGGGGCGATGGCAGCGCAGGCAAAGGGGCGCCGGAAGAAGCAGCAGGCGAAGAGCACGGCACGCCGGAAGGGAAGCAGTCGGTCGACGCCGCCCGCCGCCCTCATGCTGGTCTGGCGTGGCTTCCGGGCTGTCGGCGCCTGGTTCGCGAGTTGGGAGGTGCCGAGCCGCCTGCAACGGGAAGTCCTGGGCGTTCTCTCCCTCGCCATGGCGGTGCTCCTCACCCTCCCGCTGGTGTTGCCGGCAGACCAACAGGGACTGATCGGCGTGCTGGGTGACTGGCTGCGTGCCCTGCTCGGCCGGGGAGCATTCCTGGTGCCGGTGGGACTGGCGGGCCTGGCGATCGAGCTGTTCGTGCCGGGTGGTGACGGCGCGCGCCGCCGCCGGATAACCGGATACCTGCTGTTCACCGCGGCCGTCGTCACCTTCCTCCACCTGATCGGGGCGCCGACGGTGGAGCAGGCCGGTGGCCACCTGGGCAGCGGCCTGGGCGAGCTGGCGCGCGCGGCGGCCGGCCACGCCGGAGCCTCTATCATCGCCTTCACCGTCGGCATCGTGGGCGTCTACCTCCTCACGGGGATGGATCTCCTGAGCGCGGTGCAGGCATGGCGCAGCCTGCGGGCGTCCCGCGCGGCCGTGCGCGCAGCGTCGCCACCCGCCGCGCCCGCAGCACCGAAACGCCGGGCCGCACAACCGGTGGCGGAGGAGCCAGCGGAGTCCGCCCCGCCGCCGCGCCCGGTGATCAACCTGCCCAAGACGGAGCCAGCCGATGCGAAGGCCGAAGAGCCCGCGTCCGCGGCGGCCACCCCGGCGTCAGGTAAGCAGGAGGGGGAGCCTACGCGGCTCGCGCCGTTACCGTTGCCGGACATCAAGCGCCTCGCGTTGTACGACGGCGGGACGCCGGATCCCGGCGAGCTGGAGAGCAAGGCGGCTCTGATCCAGGAGTCGCTGAAGAACTTCAAGGTCGACGCCCACGTGCGGGAGATCTTTCCCGGTCCGGCCGTCACCATGTTCACCCTTGAGCCGGGGCCGGGTGTCAAGGTGCGGCGCATCACGGAACTGCAGAACGATCTGGCTCTAGCGCTGGCCGCACCGTCGATCCGTATCGAGGCACCCGTCCCCGGGATGGCCCGCGTCGGTATCGAGGTGCCCAATTCCAGCGTCCTGACCGTCGGCCTGCGCGAGACGTTGGAGTCGGCGGCCTTCCAGCGCTCCAAGGCGAAGCTGCCGCTGGCGCTCGGGCGTGACGTCAACGGGCGCTACGTCATCGGCGACCTGGCCAAGATGCCGCACCTCTTGATCGCCGGCTCGACCGGCTCCGGGAAGTCGGTCTGCATCAACGGCATTATCGCCACCTTCTTGCTCACGCGCCGCCCGACCGAACTCCAGATGGTGCTCATCGACCCGAAGAAGGTGGAGCTGGTCGGGTTCAACGGCGTGCCGCACCTGAAGTGCCCGGTGGTGACCGACATGGACAAGGTGGTCGGCACGCTCCGCAAGGTGTTGGAGGAGATGGAGCGCCGCTACCAGCAGTTCGCCGCGCTGGGTGTGCGGAACATCGACGGCTACAACCTCCGGCGCCAGGAGGACCCCGGCCTTGAGATCATGCCCTACCTGGTAGTCATCATCGACGAGTTGGCCGACTTGATGATGACCACGCCGGAGGAGGTCGAGACGCTGCTGGTGCGCCTGGCGCAGATGGCGCGCGCGACCGGGATCCATCTCCTCATCGCTACGCAGCGCCCCTCGGTCGATGTGTTGACCGGGCTCATCAAGGCCAACGTTCCAGCACGTATTGCCTTCGCGGTGACCTCGGTGACGGACAGCCGGGTCATCCTCGACCTGCCGGGGGCGGAGCGGCTGCTCGGGAAGGGTGACATGCTCTTCCTGCCTCCCGATGCCGCCAAGCCGCACCGCGTCCAGGGGTCGTTCATCGAGGATCGCGATCTTCAGTACGTGGTTCGTCACTGGCGGAAGGTGGCTCCCAACCACCAGTACGACCCGAACTGGGTGAACGTGGAGACCGAGGAGCCGGCCGAAATGGGGGAAGACCCGCTGCTCGAGCAGGCGCTTCAGATCGTGCGCCAGCAGGGGACGGCATCGGCCTCGATGCTCCAGCGGCGCTTGCGCATCGGCTACAACCGCGCAGCGCGTCTGATCGAGCAGATGGAAGAACTCGGCTACGTCGGCCCGGCGGACGGCTCCCGCGGGCGACCGGTCTACATCACGGACGAGGAGTAAGATGCGCGCCGATGGTCCGCTGGCGGCGGCGCGGCGGGGGAAATGAGCCGTTTGGTATACTCATAGCCGGTGCGACGCCATACGGATCGTGAGGAACGGGTGCGATCTCGGGTTACAGCAGAACCGGTTGCCAAACTGATTGACGAATTCGGCAAGTTGCCCGGGGTAGGCCCGAAGACGGCATCGCGCCTGGCCTACCACATCCTGCGGAGCGACCGCGAGGAAGCCGTAGCCTTGGCGGAGGCGATCCTCGAGGTCAAGGAGCGGATCGTGCTCTGCTCGATCTGTTTCAACATCACAGAGCACGACCCATGTCCGATCTGCTCCGACGAACAGCGAGACCGCCGCACGATCTGCGTGGTCGAGGAGCCGCTGGATGTGGTAGCGCTCGACCGGACCGGCGAGTACAACGGGCTGTATCACGTCTTGCACGGCGTCCTGTCGCCGGTCGATGGAATTGGCCCGGACCGATTGCGAATTCGTGAGTTGGTCGCGCGTGTACAGGCGGACCCGCCCGACGAGGTGATTCTGGCGCTGAACCCGAATATTGAAGGGGATGCCACCGCCATGTACATTGCGCGGCAGTTGCTCCCGCTCGGCGTCACTGTCACCCGCCCGGCCAGTGGGCTGCCGGTAGGGGGCGACCTCGAGTACGCCGACGAAGTGACGCTCGGGCGAGCGCTTGCCGGGCGTCGCGCGCTCTGAGCCCTCCCGGCGCGGGGTGCCGGGCTCCGGCAGGAGCCGAACTGCACGGGGGTAGACGCATCATGGCCACGTTGACCGTTCGCCCCATCGGCATCCGCGATTTGACCGGTTTCCGTGCGCTACAGCGAATCCCGCTGGGTCTCGGCGACGGCGGTGCGCCGGTAGGCCCGATGGGGGCTGGGGTGCTGGCGAGCCTGCCCGTGACGCGCCGCTTCTGGCGCGGGTACATCGCCACGGCCAGCGAGGGCCTCCGCGCCGCGGTCGAGATTCAGCCGGAGCCGCGGGACTATCGCTGGGTGATCGCCGCGCTCGCGGCAGGGCCGGACTCCGTCCCGGAGCAGACCGAGTTGCTGGTCGACGTGTGGGAGGCGCTGCTGATCGCGGCGATACGCGCGGCCGGGGCATCCGGCGCGAAGCGGCTACACGCGTGCGCGCCGTTGGATGGCCCGGCCCTGGAGGCGTTGCTGCGCGCGAACTTCACCATCTACGCGTATCAGACCACGCTGGTGGCACCGGGTGTCGGCCCAGGTGCGTCGAATGGGACGGCGATTCGAGAGCAGGAACCGAGTGATGCCTGGGCCCTGCAGCAGTTGTACCAGCGGGCGACCCCGCAGCCGGTCCAGTTCGCCGAGGCGTTTACGACCAACCATTGGGACGTGGGCCGGCGTGCGGCCTGGCGCGTGCGTGGCTTCCTGGTCGAACGCGATCACCAGGCGGTGGCGTACTGCCGGGTGACGTCTCGCGGGCACCAGCATGTTGTCGACGTGCTGGCGCAGCCGGGTGAGGCGGAGCTCTTGCGGGATCTGGTGCCGCGGGCGCTGGCGCGGTCCGGCGCCGGGGAACACGACGAGGTTTGGGTGGGCGTGCCCGACTATCATAGCGAGTACATTTCGCACTTGGAGGCGGTGGGATTCTCCGTCGACGGGCGCCAGGCGCGGATGGTGCGGTACACGGCGGTGCCGGTGCGCACGAGTCAGGCCCGGCCGCTGCATCTGGTGCCGGAAGTCGGGGAGCGGCTTTCGGCGCGGCTGCCTTCGTATTCCAGCACAGGCACGACGCCGCCGGCTGATGGCGTCACATCAGGGACGTTGATGGTATAGCGACGGAGTGGATTGCACTTGACAACCTGGAGGACCACATCCGCGACGAAATCGCCGGCGCCGTTCGGCGAGGAGATCACCGACAACCTGGAGGACTTGCTCGCGGTCTTACCGCCCCACGTGGTGGAGGCGCTCGAGGCGGAGAGTACGCCTGAGGAACGCAAGGAGCTCATCGAGATCGTCCTGGACCTCGGACGGCCCCCTGAGGCGCGTTATCCGGACCGTGAGGTGTACCTGTCGGACCGCGAGGTCACGCGCGAGGACATCGCCTACGTCGCGGAGCGCATCGGCCGCTTCGGCGACGACAACCGGGCCGGGATCGAGCGGACCCTGCATCGCATCTCCGCCATCCGGAGCCGCTCCGGGCAGATCGTCGGGCTGACCTGCCGGATCGGGCGGGCGGTCTACGGGACGATCGGGATCGTGCGCGATCTAGTGGAGTCGGGCGAGAGCCTGCTCCTGCTCGGTCGGCCCGGCGTCGGCAAGACGACGATGCTGCGCGAGACGGCTCGGGTGCTGGCCGACGACCTGGGCAAGCGGGTGATCATCGTCGACACGAGCAATGAGATCGCGGGCGATGGGGACATCCCTCACCCGTCGATCGGACGCGCTCGCCGCATGCAGGTGCCGACGCCGGCCTTGCAGCACGCGGTGATGATCGAGGCCGTGGAGAACCACATGCCCGAGGTCATCGTCATCGACGAGATCGGCACCGAGCTGGAGGCGGCCGCGGCGCGGACGATCGCCGAGCGCGGTGTGCAGCTCGTCGGGACGGCGCACGGGAACACCCTCGAGAACTTGATGATGAACCCGACGCTGTCCGATCTGATCGGCGGGATCCAGTCGGTGACGCTGAGCGACGAGGAGGCGCGTCGCCGCGGGACGCAGAAGTCGATCCTGGAGCGCAAGGCGCCGCCGACCTTCACCATGATGGTCGAGATTCAGGCTCGGGACCGGGTGGCAGTGTACCGCGACGTGGCCAGCGCGGTCGACGCGATCCTGCGCGGGCAGCCGCTACGGGTCGAGGTGCGGCAGCGCGCGCCGGACGGCACGGTAACGGTCACCTACGAGCAGCCGTACCAGGCGGAACACGCCGCGGACACGGAACGGCGGCCGACCCGTCGGCGGGGACCGGAGCCGATACCTCAGGCGGGCGAAGACCCCGCACCGGTGGTGCGCGACGTCCTGCGTGCGGGCCGGGGAACCCCGGACCGCCCCGCGCGCGTGTTTCCGTTCGGCGTGAGCCGCAACCGTCTGGAGCAGGCGATCCACCAGATGGCCGCGCCGGCGACGGTCGTTCGTGACCTGCGCGACGCGGACGTAGTGGTCACGCTCAAGAACTACTACCGGCGGCGGCCGCAGCCGCTGCGGGAGGCGGAAGCGCGAGGCATCCCGATCTACGTGCTGCGGAACAACACCATCGTCCAGATGGCGAATCTGCTCCGATCCCTCTTCGCCGAGCAACTGCAGAGCAGTGTGATGCGCCAGGACGCTGAGCGTGGCTCGGACCGGTGGGATGACGAGGAGGCGGAGGTGCCTGAGGATCGGCTGGCGGCAGCCATGTTCGAGGCCGAGTCCGCGATCCACGACGTGTTGAGCGGCGAGGTCTCCAGCGTCGACCTGCGGCCGCAGGCTTCCCACGTCCGACGGCTGCAGCACCAGCTTGCTGAACGCTACAACCTCGCCTCGCGCAGCCGCGGGCGCGAGCCCCAGCGCTACGTCGAGATCTTCCGCCGGGACGGTCTTCCGTGAGCCTGTTCGTGACGTTCGAGGGGCCGGAGGGGGCGGGCAAGTCGACCCAGATCCGACGGCTGGCGAGTGAACTGGAGGCGCGCGGCTATTCGGTCGTCACCACGCGCGAGCCTGGGGGGACCGCGATCGGCGAGGCCATCCGGCAGATTTTGCTCGCGCCCGAACACGCTGCTATGCTGCCGGAGACGGAAGCCTTGCTGAACACGGCCGCACGTGCTCAGCATGTCGCTGAAGTGATTCAGCCCGCCCTCGCGGCGGGCAAGGTCGTGCTCTGCGACCGCTTCGTCGACTCGACGCTGGTCTACCAGGGTGCGGGGCGCGGCCTGCCGGCGAATGAGTTGCTGTCACTGCAACGCTGGGCGACGCGCGGGCTGTGGCCCGACCTGACGCTGCTGTTGGATCTGCCGGTTGCGGTTGGGCAGGCCCGCCGGCGGGCCTCGGGCGAGCCCCTGAGCCGTTTCGACGCGGATGCGCTAGGATTTCACGAGCGGGTGCGCACGGGGTTCCTCGCGTTGGCGCGCGACGAGCCGGCGCGGTGGCGCATTATCGATGCGGCCCAGTCTGAGGAGGCGGTGGCGCGGGAGGTGCTGGCGGTCGTGCTTGAGCGATTGTCGCCGGCGCCGGGGCGCCAGTAGGGGATGCAGATGAAACTGATTTTCGCGGTGATTCAGGGGAAGGATGCCGACAACCTGCTGACGGCGCTCCGGGAAAACGGCTATCGCTCGACCCAGATCAACAGCGCGGGCGGATTCTTGCGAGAGAACAATGTGACGGTCCTGATCGGCGTGGAGGATCCGTACGTGCCCGATGTGTTGCGCCTTATTGAGCAGAACTGCTATACGCGGACGCAGTATGTGAACCCACTGCTGCCGATCATGGAGCCCGGAGAGTTCTACGTGCCGAACCCCGTCGAGGTGCAGGTGGGCGGCGCGACCGTCTTCGTGTTGGACGTCGAGCGCGTCGAGCGTATCCCCTAGGCGGGGAGCGACCGGCTGGTGCGGAGCCGGCCGCGCGTGACACTCCCGACCGACAGAGGGAGAGAGTTTCGATGGAAGCTATCATCGCCCGAGCTGTCCAGGTCATCGTCGCCCTCGGCGGTGCCTACCTGCTCGCGCTCTGGTTTGCCCTGGTGGTCTGGACGTTCCAGGACATCCAGCGCCGCAGCCGCAGCGTGATCGCGCAGATCTTTTCGACGCTGGTCGTCGTGCTCTTCTTCGTTCCCGGTATCCTCATCTACCTCATTCTGCGCCCGCGGGAGACGCTCGATGACACCTTCCAGCGTTCGCTGGAGGAGGAGTACCTGCTGCAGGATCTGGAGGAGCTACCGCTCTGCCCGTCCTGCCAGCGCTACGTCAACGAGGACTTCGTCTACTGCCCGTACTGCCGGACGGAACTCCGCCAGCCCTGCCCCGGTTGCGAGCGCTTGATCGATCTTCGCTGGGAAATCTGCCCCTATTGCGGCGTGGAGCAGTACCCAAGCGAGGAGCATGGCCAGGCCGCAGCGTGGGAGCGGCCGGAACCGGCCGGGGTGAACCGGCTCGTGCAGGGGGCGCGGGAGCGCTTCTCCGGCCGATGGTCGCGGCTGCCCGATGAGGCGACGATCGCGATCGATCCTCCAGTCGGTGGCACGGGCGAGCGCGCGCGGGCCACTTCGGAGATGGCGAACGTGCCGGAAGCGCCGGTCTGGCGAGGACAGAGCCGGTCGGCCGCGGACGATAACGGCAGCGACGCGTTCGACGCGCGCTGGGGTGAGCCTGAAGCCCCGGCGGTGGACCCTCTGGAGCAGACCGACGAGTTGCCGGCCGGGGTCTCCCAGCCTGGGCCGCGCAGCTAGGCCCGCAGACCGTCACCGGCACGGCGGGGTGAGAAGCGGACGGGGTTTATGCTCGCTCACGTCCCCGTCGTCCGAGGGTCGGGACGGCATCCGGCCGGATCATGAAGTTGAACTTGCTCCGGAACGCGTCGTAGAAGTTCATCCCCTCCAGGACTGCCAGCCGGAAACGGTGCGTCCCGTCGCGGACGGTCACGACATCGCCCTGCTGCAAGTCCAGTTCGGGCACACCGTCAAGGATGAGGTGCGCCTCGCGCTCGCTCGCCAGGACCAGTTCGATCAGGGTCGTCTTGGGGACGACCAGGGTCGTGCGGATCGGTGAGTGGGCGCAGATTGGCGTGACTGCGAAGCCGCCGACGCCGGCTGCCAGGACCGGGCCACCCGCGGCCATACAGTAGGCCGTGCTGCCCTGCGGCGTGGCGACGATCATGCCGTCACCGGGGTAGGTGTTCACGTAACGTTCGTCAATGTAGACCTCGACGTCGATCATCTGCATGCCGGAGCGGATAACCACGTCGTTGATGGCCCAGGCGTCGACGATGGCCTGCCCGTCTCGGTAGACCGTCGCCGCCAGCGTCGGCCCCTCCTGCACCTCGTAGCGACCGTCGACGACCTCCTGCAGGGCGGCCTGCCAGTTCTGCCGCTCGGTCATCGCCAGGAATCCCACCTTGCCGACGTTGATTCCAAGGATCGGGATGTCGGGCAGGTCGTGGGCGACGCGCATGATCAGACCGTCACCACCCAGGGCGACGATCACGTCCGGCCGGGTACCGCTCCGCAGTTCATCCTCGCTCAACACTTCGCACCCGCGCTGCTCCAGCCACGGGATCACCTCGGCGGCCAGACGCTCGGCCTCCGACTTTCCGTGCGCGGCGATCAGGCCGATCCGGGCCATGCGTCGCCCCTCTCTCATCAGTCAGTCATCCCGCGCGACCTCCACAGTGGGTCGCACTGCCCATGGTACCGCAAGAACCCGTGCCGCTTCACCGCGGCGCCGGGTACGACGCCGCGGTACACTTGGAGGGGAACTGGTGAGAACGAAGGGGTGCCGGGGATGCACTGGATCGAAGAGTCGGGCCTGATTGCAGTGATTCGGCTCGACGACCTGAGCCGCGCGGTTGAGCTGGCGACGGCGCTCGTCGAGGGCGGGATTCGGGTGTTGGAGTTCACCTACACCAACCGCCAGGCGGGGAGCGCGATCGAGCAGGTGCGTGCGGCGCTGGGAGATGTCTGCCGCGTCGGTGCGGGAAGCGTGCTCGATGCGGAGACGGCGCGCGCGGCCATGCTAGCGGGGGCCGAGTTCATCGTCACGCCGACCCTGCGTGCCGAAACCATCGAGATCTGCCGCCGCTACTCCATCCCCTCCGTCATCGGCGCCTTCACGGCGACGGAGATCCTGACGGCATGGGAGCAGGGCGCCGACTACATCAAGGTCAACCCTGCCCGCGCGGCCGGTCCCGAGTACTTCAAGGACATCCTCGGGCCGCTGCCCCAGGTGAAGCTGATCCCGTCGGGTGGGGTCACGCTGGAAACGGGGCCGCGCTTCCTGGCTAACGGCGCCGTGGCCCTGGCGGTAGGGGGCGAGCTGGTCGACAAGCGCGCGGTGGCCGCCGGTGACTGGGCGGCCGTGGCGGCGCGTGCGCGGCAGTGGGTGGAGATGGTGGCGCGTGCCCGAGCGGAGCACGGTCATGGAACCTAGCGAGGAGCGGGTGGCGGACGCGCCGGCGGGCCCGTCCAGCGCCGACCAATCCGAGACGGCGCCGCGCCGGGAGCGGGTCCGGCTCTACCGCACCGAGGCCGTGGTGCTGCGCCGCCGCGATCTCGGCGAGGCCGATCGCATCCTGACGCTCTTCACCGCACGTCATGGCAAGCTGCGGGTCGTCGCCAAAGGTGTGCGTCGCACGCAGAGTAAGCTGGCCGGCCATCTGGAGCCGTGCGCGCGAACCTCGCTGCTGCTGGCTCAGGGCCGCAACCTCGATATCATCACCCAGGCGCAGCTCGTGAAGCCCTACCGCGCGCTGCGCGAGAATGAGATCTCCATCGCCTACGCGGGATACTTCGCCGATCTCCTCGATGCGCTGACGGTCGAAGCACAGCCGAATCCGGCGGCCTACGATGCCCTGGTGTCGGCGTTCGAGATGCTGGACCGCGGCCTCGACCCGTTTGTGACTGCCCGGATCTTCGAATTGCGCCTCCTCACGGTGACCGGGTTCCGCCCGGAACTCTACCGCTGTGCCGGGTGCGGTGAAACGCTTCAGCCGGTCGTGAATGCCTTCAGCGCCGAGGCAGGCGGCGTGCTCTGCCCCGCGTGCCGGCAGGCGCAGCCGCAGGCGTTGCCGCTCTCGGTGAATGCGCTCAAGTTCCTCCGCCTGATCGACCGCGACCCGTCGGCAGCGTTCCGGCTGCGCCTGAGCGATTCCCTGCGAAGCGAGGTCGAGGATGCGCTTCGGGCGCAAATCCGTCAGGTGGTGGAGCGCGACCTCGGCTCACTCGCTGTCCTGCGCCTGCTCACCCATTGATCCCAGCCCGTGCTGCCCGCTACCATACCGGCACCGATCGCCCCGGAGGGCAATCCGACGCATCGGGAAAGGCTGTCAGCGCGAGGAGGGCACCGTGGCATACATTGACGGACTCCTGGGCGAGGGGGAACGCATCCTGATCGTCGAGCGACGGCATCCGATCTTCATCGCCGGGCGGCTGGCGCTCTTCATCCTGGCCGCGGCCGTGCTGGTCGCGCTCGGCGTCTGGCTTGGGAGCGCCGTATCGAACCTGGCCGGGATCATCGTCGGGGCGCTGGCGATCATCCCACTCGCCGTGGCGCTGTGGCGCTTCCTGGCCTGGCACCGCGAGCAGTACATCGTCACCACCGCCCGCATCGTCCAGGTGGAGGGCATCATCACGAAGCGGGTGATGGATTCCTCGTTGGACAAGGTGAACGACATCCTCCTGACCCAGAGCGCCATGGGGCGCGTGTTCAACTACGGCACGCTCGAGATCGTGACCGGGAGTGAGATCGGGGTCAACCGGCTCGACGCGCTCGCGGACCCGTTCCGCTTCAAGCGGGCGATCCTCGATGCGCGCAGCCGGATGAGGTGGGACGACGACCGCCGCGTTGCTCCGCCCGAGGATGTGACGCGCCTGCTCGTCGCGTTGAACGAGCTGCGCAACGCGGGCGTCTTGTCGGAGTCCGAGTACCTGGAGAAGCGCGCCGCCTTGCTCGGGCCGGGCGCGCGGTGAGCGGAGTGCGATGTGACCCACGCTGATCTGCATGCGCTGCTCGCTGCCAGTGGCCTTGCGCCGCGAGTGGCGCTGGTGATCGGGTCGGGGCTCGCGCCGGTGGTCGCGGAACTGGACGTGGCTGCCCGCGCGGGGATGGACGAGCTTTTCGGCCTCCGGGTGCCTGGCGTGGCCGGGCATGCGCGGGAGGTGGTCGTCGGGCGCTTCGCCGGGGTGCCGATCCTGGTCTACCTCGGCCGTTACCACCTCTACCAGGGGCTTACGGCCGCCGAGGTGGCGGCACCGATCCGCGCGCTGGAGGGAACGCCGGTGCGCTATCTGGTGCTGACCAACGCGGCGGGCGGGCTTGATCCCGCCTTCGCGGTCGGCGACCTGATGCTGATCCGCGACCACCTGTACCTCCCGGGATTGGCCGGGCAGAGCCCGCTGATTCCGCCGCGCGGCGCGGAGGTGGACTTTATCCCGATGCGGGATGCCTACGCTCCGGAGCTGCGCGAGCTGGCACACTCGGCGGCCCGCGCGGTTGGCGTCTCGTTTCGGGAGGGGGTCTACGCCATGGTCGCCGGGCCGAGCTACGAGACGGCCGCGGAACTCCGCTTCTTGCGGGCCATCGGGGCAGACGCGGTCGGGATGTCGACGGTGCCGGAGGTCGTCATGGCACGCGCGATCGCGCTGGACGTCCTGGCGATCTCGACGATCACCAACCGCGCCGTCGCCGACGAGCCGGCCACGCCGAGCCACGAGGAGGTCGTGCGCGAGGGTGCGCGCGCGGCAGAGCGCCTGAGCGCGGTCCTGGGTGCGCTGTTGCCCCGCCTCGGCGGCGAGTAGCGGCGGATACGCCGAACATGAAAACCGGGCCTCGAACGAGGCCCGGTTGTGCGTGTCGTGAACATGGTGGGGCGGATCAGGTGCGGTCGATCTGCGGCTTGGCCGCCCGCAGGGATTCGACCGCGTCGCGCGTGATGGTCGCGACGAGCCCGATCGCCCGGCCGACGCGACGCGCCGGTCCCTTGCGCCGGCCTTCGCGGACCGACGGCCGGTGCAGCGGGGTCGGCAGTGCCTGCTCCGGGGTCGGGCGCACCGGAAGCTGGCGTGGCGGGCTGATGAGAGACTCCAGCTCCTCCCCGTCGATCGTCTCGACTTCCAGCAGCCGCTGCGCGACGCGCTCCAGGTCGTCGGCGTGGGCGCGCAGTACTTCGAGCGCAACCTGGTGCGCCTGCTGCACCAGCTCCAGCGCTTCCTGCTCGGCGGTGTAGGCCGACTGCGGCGAAAGCTGCTGCAAGTCGCTGGCGGCACCGGTCGAGAGCAGGCCGAAGCGCTTGCCCATGCCGTACCGCTGGACCATCGACGTCGCGATTGTCGTCGTCTGCTCCAGGTCGTTGGACGACCCGGTGGTGATGTCGCCGAAGATCAGCTCCTCGGCTGCCAGCCCGCCCAGCAGCGCCGCCAACCGGTCGCTGAGCTGAGCGCGGGTCCAGAGGCCGCGATCCTCGTCCGGCACGATCATGGTGTAGCCCCCGGCGCGGCCGCGCGAGACGATCGAGACCTTGCGCACCGGGTCGGCGTGCGGCAGCAGGTGAGCCACCACCGCGTGGCCGGCTTCGTGGTAGGCAACCACACGCCGCTCGCGCTCGCTGAAGCGACGCGCGTTGCGCGCGGGACCGGCCAGCGTGCGGTCGAGCGCTTCGAGCAGGTCTTCCTTGGTGATCGTCTCACGGTGGTCGCGGGCAGCCAGGATCGCCGCCTCGTTGATGACGTTCGCGAGGTCGGCCCCGGTCATGCCGGTGGTTCGTGCCGCGAGCTCGTCCAGATTGACATCTTCGGCCAGCGGCTTGCCGCGCGCATGGACTTCAAGGATGGCGCGGCGGGCCTTCCGGTCGGGCAGGTCCACGACCACCTTGCGGTCGAACCGCCCGGGACGGAGCAGCGCCGGGTCGAGGATATCGACGCGGTTGGTCGCGGCGACGACGACGACCGTGGTCCGCTCCTCGAAGCCGTCCATTTCGACCAAGATCTGGTTCAGCGTCTGGTCGTATTCCGAGCTCTGTTCCATGCGGCCGCGGCGGCGACCGATGGCGTCGATCTCGTCGATGAAGATGATCGCCGGGGCGTTCTCCTTCGCCTTGCGGAACAGCTCACGCACCCGCGAGGCGCCGACACCGACGTACAACTCGACGAACTCCGAGCCGCTGACCGAGAAGAAGGAGGCCCGCGCCTCGCCCGCCAGCGCACGGGTCAAGAGCGTCTTACCGGTGCCTGGCGGTCCGGTGAGCAGGACGCCGCGCGGGATGCGGGCACCGAGCCGGCGAAAACGCTCCGGATCGCGGAGGTAGTCGACGATATCCGCGACTTCTTCCTTGACCTCCTCCGCGCCGGCGACGTCGTCGAAGGTGATGACTCGCTCACCTGGCCGGATCGGCTCGAAGCTGCCGCGACGGGTCGTGGTGCTGCCGATGCTGCTCGGCCCGAAGCGGCGGAAGAGGAAGAAGATCACCACACCCGCGGCGATCAGAGTCAGTATGCGGAGCAGGATCATGAGATCGGCGGAGATGAGGCTGTTCCCCGCCGGATAGATCTCCGGCCAGCGCTCCACCGGGATCCCCGCATTCGTGAGGAGCGTCGTCAGGGACTCCCCCGCTGGCAGTGCCACGCGGGTCTTGCTGTCGTCTGCGTAGGTAACCTCGGCCTGTTGGCCGTCGTTGGTGAGGTGGATCTCCGTAACGCGACCGTTGCGGATGTCCGTCAAGACCTGCGTGAGGTTCACCGGCTGCGGCGTGGTGCGCATGCTGATGCCCACGCCGATGAAAACGAGCACGACCAGCGCCAGGGCGCCAAGTGCCAACCCCCGTCGATACTTGTTCACGCCTATCTGTCCCTCAGGCTTCCTGCCTCAGCTTGGCGAAAGTGGTCAGGAGTGGCGGTGGAAATCGCGCTTGCCCCGTTCTGGCGAAATCCGGCCCAATCCCTGCCCACGGCCGTTCCGGCCCCCATAGTACACAGATTCACAATCGAATGCCAACCGAGTTTCTGGCCGCCTCGATTCACGCGATGCGCGCCGAGCGAGTGGGGAGGATTACGTATCGCGTAAGTGCGCGTGACTCGCCGGCACGCGACGGGCCGCTCGTTCGCTGCCGTCTGCGCCGCTCCAAGACAACATAAGTATCGCCCGGGTGAACCGCGATGTGTCAATCGGTTGGGACCGGGAAAAAGGGGAGGGGGTGGCTTGCCGATACGACGCGCCGCGGCGCGTCGCTCACCGGCACGTCACCGGGATCCGGCTACCACGGTGAGGGAACCAATACCCAGATGACATGCGCAACTTCGTGGGGGGATGGATTGCGCCAACAGTGAGGCGCGCGGGCGGAGAATGTAAGGGAGTCGCCCGCCGTGAGCCGGTAATGGGTTCCATCGACCTCGATTTCGAGGCGACCGGCGAGGACGTGCACGAATTCGGCATCCGCCGGCAGCGAATACAACCCGTCGCCGCTCCCGCCACCCGGTTCGATATGCGATTCGATCACCTGGAGCCGTCGCTCGCCGCTCGGGGTGAGCAGGAACTCGGTGACGCGGTCGCCTCCGAAGTTGATCGGCGCCCGGTTCTCTGCAGTGACGAGGTCGGTCTGTGCCGGCTGGAACAGGGCTCCGATCGGGAGGCCCACGGCGTCGCAGATGGCGAGCAAAGAGGCGACCGAAGGGGAAGCCAGATCCCGCTCGACCTGGCTGAGGAAGCCCTTGGTCAGCCCGGTGAGGCGAGCCACCTGTTCCAGCGAGAGGGATCGCTGCTGACGGGCTGCCCGCAGCCGCTGTCCGATGCGGATCCCTCCTCCGTTCGGACCTGCGGCTCTCACTTCCCGTGGAGACCCTTCGCCTGCGCTACGGTTTGGCGCCGGCCTGTCGACTCCCGAGTCGCGCTTCATCGTCGCCCCTTGACAATCACTACCGGTGTTTTATGATCGTAAACAACGTTTACCAGTACCGTCAACAGAGTGCTCCGCGATGTCGCGCTGACACGCGGCCAGTGCCGAGAGCGCGCACCCGTGCGGCCCCAGAGGAGGGTGACTCGTGCGCCTCTTCTACGCGAGTGACGTGCACGGATCCGAGCGGTTATGGCGCAAGTTCCTCAACGCCGCAGCCTTCTACGGCGCCGACGTCCTGATCATGGGCGGCGACCTGACGGGGAAGGTCATGGTCCCGTTCGTCGAGCGCAAACCGGGCGAGTGGGTCGCCCGCGTGTTCGGCAAGGACGAGAAGGCGAAGGGCGAGGCGAAGCTGGAGGAGCTGGAGCGGCGCGTGCGGCTCAACGGCTTTTACCCGCTGCGCTGCACCTTCGACGAGTACGAGCGGCTGCGCGTCGACGACGGCTACCGCGACGAGGTCTTCCGATGCCTCATGCGGGAGGAATTGCGGCGCTGGCTCGCCCTGGCCCACGAGAAGCTCGCCGGGACCGGCGTCCGCTGCTACGTGATGCCTGGCAATGATGACGAGTGGGACATCGACGATGTGCTCGGTGAGGCCGCACCGCCGGTCGTGAGCTGCGGGGAGCGCGTGGTTCACGACGATGGGTTTCAGATCCTCTCCTGTGCCTGGACGAATCCGACACCGTGGGACTCGCCGCGAGAGTTGCCCGAGCCGGACCTGCTCCAGAAGCTGGAGGATCTGGCTACGGAACTGGAGCCGGGAAAGCCGGCCATCTTCAACCTCCACTGCCCGCCGTACGACTCCGGGCTGGACCTCGCGCCGCAACTCACCGACGACCTGCGTGTCGTGACCGAGGGGGGTGAGCCGAAGCTGGTGCCGGTTGGGTCGCAGGCGGTGCGGACGTTTATCGAGCGTCATCAACCGCTCGTGAGCTTGCATGGTCACATCCATGAGTCGCGTGCCGCGGCTCGGATCGGCAGCACGCTCTGCATCAACCCGGGGAGCGCGTACAGCGAGGGCGTGCTCGACGGCGTCGTGATCGACATCGAGGGCGGTCGGGTCACCGCCTATCAACTGGTGAGTGGGTAGCCTCGACCGGGGAAAGGGGTGCGGACATGCAGGGGCAGAGCGACTTTGTCATGGGCGGTCCCGGAATCTTCCAGCGGAAGGCGACCGGCCTGGTACGAGAGGCCGGCACGCTCGACGTCCTGATTTACAACATCAACTTCGTCTCGCTTGGCCTGATGACGATGCTGGTGTTTCTGTTCTCGACCGCGTTCTATCCGGGTGCCAACCTCTACCTCACGGCGCTGCTGATGTTCCTCCTCGTTATCCCAACCAGTCTGGTCTTCGCGTTCTTCGCCAGTGCGATGCCCCGCTCCGGGGGAGACTACGTCTATGTGAGCCGGGTTCTGCACCCGGCGCTGGGCATGATGTCGAGCTGGAACAACACCGTCTGGTGGTTCCTCTACGGCGGGGTGCCGTCGGCGTTCTTCGCGCAGTTCGGCCTCGCGCCGTGCTTCTCGACGCTGGGGCAGATGGCCGGGATTGCCTGGATGCAGGATCTCGGCGCGTGGTTCGCGTCCGACTGGGGCACGTTCCTCACCGGCGCGGTCTTGATCGCGGCACTGGTGGCCGTCTTCTCCCGCAGCCTCCGGCTCTACTTCCGGATCCAGAATACGCTCTTCATCATCTCGCTCGTATCGCTTGTGCTCGTGGCGATCGTCTGGCTGACAACCTCCAGCGCCACGATCATCGACCGCCTCGGCCAGGGGCTGGGGGAGGCGACCCTCCGCGGGCTTGGCCAGGCAGCGGTCGAAGCCGGGTACGCCACCGGACCCTTCAGCATCAAGTGGACACTGCTGGCGGGCACCTGGGTCTACATCAATCTCGTCTTCAACCAGTCGTCGGCCTACATCGGCGGGGAGGTGAAGCGTGCATCGCGGCTACAACTCTGGTCGATGCCGACCGCCGCTGCCTTGACCGTGGCGGTGCTGCTGGTGCTGCTGGTGCTCGGTGATCGCGCGGTTGGGCTGGACACGATCGGGCAGCTCGCTGCGTCGCAGGGACTCACCTATACCCAGATTGCGGCCTTTGGCTCGGGCAGCACGCTCGTCGCATTCTTCATCCTCGTGCCGTTCATCTTCCAGTCGTACACCTGGCTGCCGGGCCAGATCACCAATGCGTCGCGCAACCTCCTCGCCTATGCGCTGGACGGTCTGATGCCGTCAGCGCTGGGCCGGGTGCATCCGCGGTACCACACCCCGGTGCCCGCGCTCGTCTTGGTCGGGGCCGGCTCGATCCTGGCGCTGGCGGGCTACGTCTGGATCCCGGTCTTTGCGACCCTGGTCGGCATCTTCGGCTTCATCCTCGGGTTCATGATCGTCTCCATCGCCGCGATCGCCTTTCCCTACCGGCTCCCCGACGTGTTCGAATCGTCCCCGGTCAACACCCGGGTGGCCGGGATCCCGGTGATGAGCGTGGTCGGCGCGCTGTCGCTCGTGGCACTCGCGATCATGGCCTGGGCGTTCCTGACCGACCCCAGTGCGGGGTTGAACGGGCATCCGGGGCTGATTCTGATGAACGTGCTGATCCTGCTCAGTGGCCTGGTGATCTACGCCGTGGCGCGTGGGCTGCAGCGCCGGCGCGGGGTCGATATCGCCAAGCGCTTCGCCGAGATTCCGGTGGAGTAGCACGGCGTTTGACGAATGACCGTGACCCACCGGAGCCGACTCCGGCGCCGGTTCGCTGTCATCCTCAGCGGAGCCGGGGGCGGCGGCCAGCCGCCCCCGGCGCAGGAAGGATCTCTCCGGCACGTGGCCGCTCCGACGCGAGATCCGTCGCTCCGCCGCCCGGCTCCGCTCAAGATGACATGCGCGCGGAGCGAGCTGCAGGCGGGAATACCAGGTCAATTCGTCAAAGCTCATGCTGGGCGCAGGCGTCCCGGCTGCTGCCCCGAGCGGGCGGGATTGACACCGGCTAGCGACGCTACCTAGACTGGCGCCGCGTGGACAGTCAGGAGATGCCGCGCTCCGGAGCGTGGGGGATGCGTGATCGAGCGACCGCAGGCGTGGAAGGTTCGCCCGGCGTGGTGCAGCAGCCACTCGAGGATGTGCGGCAGGAAGCTGAGCGCATTCTGGTGTCTGCCGAGGAACGGGGCATCGTCCTGCGCATCCTCGGGGGTGTGGCCGTCCTGATGCACAGCCCGAGTGCCGAGCACCGCGCGCTCCAGCGCGCCTATGGCGACCTGGACTTCATCACCCTCGGGAGTGATCGCGCGGAGCTGCCCTCGCTCTTCGTCGAACTCGGATACACGCCGGACGCCGAGTTCAACACGCTGCACGGGCACCAGCGGCTGTACTTCTGGGATAGCGCGAACCAGCGACAGGTCGATGTCTTCGTCGACACCCTGCGGATGAGCCATACGCTCGACCTGCGGCAGCGGCTGCACCTGGAGCGCCGGACGATCCCGCTGGCCGACCTGCTGCTCACGAAGCTCCAGATCTACGAGATCAATGACAAGGATGTCCGGGACATCATCGCACTGCTACGGGATCATCCGCTCGGGTCCGGCGACGAGGAGATGATCAACCTCGATCGACTCCTGGCCATTCTGACGGCCGACTGGGGCTTCTACCGCACCACGGTCAAGAACATCGCGGTCGTGCGTGAGGCGCTCAGCGCGAACGGCCTTGCGGATGATGCGGACATCGCGAGTCGGCTGGACGAGCTGGAGCGAGCCATCGAAGCCGCTCCGAAGACGCGCGCGTGGAAGCTCCGTGCGCTGATTGGCGACCGCAAGCCGTGGTACGAGTTGCCCGAAGAGGTGCGGCGCGACTGACACCGGAGGGAGGAGTCGAGGGTGGCACTCTACGATCTGAGCCACCGGATCGTATCGGGCATGCCGCACTTCCCGGGTGACCCGGTACCGCAAGTCGCGCCCGCGACGATGGAGCCGCCTTGGCGGGTCAGTTCGCTCGCGATCGGGAGCCACACCGGCACGCACGTGGATGCGCCGAGCCACTTTCTCCCTGACGGGCGTCCCATCGGCGAGTACCCACTCGAGCGATTCATCTTGCCGGGGATGGTGGTCGATGCGACGGGCTTCGGGATGAATGAGGCGATCCCGGAGGACGTCCTGGCACCCTACCGGGAGGCGTTCAAGCCCGGCTGGTGTCTGATCCTGCGCACGGGATGGGACCGGCACTGGGATGACGAGTCGTATTATCGACACCCGTACCTCAGCGACGCGCTGGCCGCCGCGGTCGTCGCGATGGGGGCGTCGCTCTTCGGAATCGACGCGTTGAATGTCGATTCGACCGCCGACAGTGGGAACACGGTCCACGACACGCTGCTGCGGGGCGACGTGCTCATCGTCGAGAACCTCCGCGGACTGGATGCGTTGGAAGCCGGCCGCACGTACGGTTTCGGCTTCGTTCCCCTGGCGCTGGGTGATGTGGACGGCGCTCCGGTCCGCGCCCTCGCGTGGGATCTGGATCAGGCTCTCCTACCGGCGGGGTGAGGGACTGGTTCTCCGAGAAGCGATCCCGGTTAGAAGTCGACGAAGTAGGTGTTGCATGCCCGGTCGATCAGTTCCTGGCTCAGGGTCGGGGGCTGATCCAGGTATCGGGCGATGCCGACGAGCGTGCGCAAGATGTCGCGGGGGTGGCAGGAGCGCAACGGTCGCTTCGGCTTGACGTAGTACTCACGGAGCAGGTAGACGAGCCCCTGCTGATCGAACGGCACCCCGAGGTCCTCGCACTGCCGGCGGAAGATTTCGCGGAACTGGTTTACCGTCGGGTTGCCGATCCGGACCTTGTTCTGGATGCGGCGCAGAAACGCCTCGTCCACCAGGTCCTTTGGCTCCAGGTTCGTCGAGAAAACGATCAACTCGTCGAACGGGATCTCGATCTTCTTGCCGGTGTGTAGCGTCAAGAAGTCGACGCTCTTCTCCAGCGGCACGATCCAGCGGTTCAAGAGGTCCGCCGGGCGGATCTGCTGGCGGCCGAAGTCGTCGATGAGGAACATCCCATTGATCGCCTTCATCTGCAGCGGCGCCTCGTAGATTTTGGAGACCGGGTCGTAGACCAGGTCGAGGCTGGCCAGGGTCAGCTCGCCGCCGACCATGACCGTTGGGCGCTTGCAGAGGACCCAGCGGCGGTCGTAGTCGGTGCGGCCGTTGGCGGCCGGGATCGGCTCGTGGTGCTGCAGGTCGAGCATTTTGATGATGTGACCGTCCACGAGGATGGCGTGGGGGATGAGCACGTGGCCGCCCAGCATCTGCGCCACGCGCTCGGCCAACGCCGTCTTCCCGTTCCCGGACTCGCCGAAGAGGAACATCGACCGCCCGGTGTTGATCGCCTGCCCGATGGCATCGAGCACGGCGTCATCGAAGATGAGATCGGCCGTGGCGCGACGCACCTGTGCCGGTGTCACCCGTGTCGTGCGGATCGACTGCCGCTCGACCATCTCCTTGAAGGCCTGCAGCGGCACCGGCGCCGGGCCGACATACGAGTTGCGCTCTACCAGTTCCTGCGCACGGGCGCTGCCCTTCGGTGTCGTTTGGAACTGGTAGGCGAGTTCCCCAAACCCTTGAGAGCCCGTGACTTCGATCATCTCGTCGCGCTTGAGCTGCGCGAGAGCTCGCTCCACCACGTTGAAGTAGGGGAGGCACAAGAGGTCGCTCAGGGCCTGCGCGGTGATGGCGTTCTGGTAGTAGATGGCCTTGAGTGCGAGATCGCTGATGAACGAGAGGTCCAGCCCGGTCTGCTCGATGGCCGACGGCTCGCGCGTACTAAGGATTCGGGTTGTGGGACCTGGCGACGTCAGCGTCTGCATGTGGCCTGCTACCACTCCCTATCGCTGTGCCCCATGCGGGGGCGCTCCCCGCCTGTAGGGTACGGACGGCGTGGCGCGGAGGCACTAGGGCAATGGTCACGTTGGCTAGTGCCCGTCCGTCTCGCACTCGGTACGCCCGTACCTGCTCCGTCTGGCCGTTTGGCCCGAACAAGCGCACGCATACGCGATCGTCCGGACGGCACGCGGGCTCGTTCGGTCCAGTGGGGTGACCTGCGTGGTGCACGGGCTGTGCCTGATGGCGCCGGCTCACGGTTGCGTCCCCGACATCAGGCTGCTATCCTTGCGCGTCTCTAAATTGAGAGGCTGTCTAATGTCCGAGTATGGCAGGGTACCTGCTGAGCATCGTCATTTTCGGCCAACCGTGGAATGACCGCGAATTCGCGCGGTCGCGTCCAATGCGGGACCGCAATCCACCGCTGGTCGCTCGGTGTCCGTGATCGAGTGGATCGGCATCATCCAGCCGGTGCGGAGGGCGCGTGCCGGGTGGCGGAAGGAGACTCCGATGGCTCGCGCGACCGACGACACCGCTCTCCGGCCCTTCACGATCGCGATTCCCGAGGAAGATCTCGACGACCTCAAGACACGCCTGAGGCGTTCCCGTTGGACCGACGAGCTGCCTGGTGTGGGGTGGGGGTATGGCGTGCCTCGCAGCCACGTGCAACGGCTGGTTGAGTACTGGTTGGACGGGTACGACTGGCGGGCGTGGGAGGAGCGACTCAACCGGTATCCGCAGTTTGTGACGGAGATCGACGGGCAGCGTATTCACTTCCTGCACGTTCGCTCGCCCGAGCCGGACGCGTTCCCGTTGATCCTCACGCACGGCTGGCCCGGCTCTGTGGTGGAGTTCATCCGAATCATCGACCCGCTCATCAATCCCCGCGCGCACGGCGGTGACCCGCGCGACGCGTTCGACGTGGTCATCCCATCGCTGCCCGGTTTCGGCTTCTCGGGTCCGACCAGGGACACGGGATGGACCTCGGTGCGCATCTCCAGGGCCTGGGCGGAGCTGATGAAGCGCCTCGGCTATACCCGCTACGGCGCCCATGGCAACGACGCCGGCTCCATCATCTCGCCCGAGCTGGGGCGGGTCGACGGGGACCTCGTCGCCGGTGTTCACGTGACGCAGATCTTCGCGCTCCCGATGGGCGAACCGGCCGAGTTCGAGGATCTGTCGGAGGAGGACGTGGCCGCGATGCAGGTCCTCCAGTGGTTCTTCGAGAACAAGTTCGCGTTCAACCAGTTGCACTCGCATCGATCCGGCGGTTCGCCGAGCGCGACCACGCCAATCTGGTGCAGTGGCACACCTACGACGTACCCGGCGGCCACTACGCCGCGTATCTGGCACCCGATCTAAAGGTCGAGGACATCCGTGGCTTTTTCCGCGGGTTACGGTGATTGATCGCGGACAGAGGCGGGCGGCGGTTCGAGAGCGAGATGCTTCGACTCCGCCGTCCGCGGCGGGAGTCGAAGGATGACACCGTCGCGAGGGTTCAGGACACCGGTCATCACCGGGGACGCGGTGGGCGCTCCCGGTTGTCGCCTGACGCGGGTGCGTCAGGCCGCTGCTAGGGAATGACCACCCGCTCGCCCTCGGTCAACCCGGACGCGACCTCGACCATGCCGCCGCTTCGGAGGCCGATCCGGATCTCTCGCTCCTGCTCCTGGCCGTCCACGAGGACGGTCACGAAGGTGCGGCGTCCCACGGTGCGAAGCGCGCTCTCGGGGATCAGGAGCACGTCGGAGCGGACGGCGGTCTTGATCGAGACATCAGCGTTCATGCCCGGACGGGCTACCAGCCCCTCGGGGAGGGTGAAGCGCACGGTAGCGCGGAACGTCGTAGTTCCGCCGCTCGTCTCGGCCGTGGGCGAGATCCGTTCCAGGCGTCCCTCGATCTCGTCGCTGGGGTAGGCGTCCAGAGTGAAGGTCACCGGCGCGTCGGGTGGGACGTGCGGCAGGTCGATTTCGTCGAGGTCGACCTGGAGTTCGAGGTCGTTCAGGTCGGCGATCTGGGCCACTTCGGCGCCTGTCCCCAACGGGGCACCTTCGGCCGTCTGCACCTGGAGCACCGTCCCGGCGCGTGGGGCCAGGATCATCGCTGCGTCGCGCGCCGCGCGGGCGTCGTCGAGGGCACGCTGAGCGTCGCGAAGCTGCTGCTCGGCCGTGAGCCGGGCCGCGAGCTGCTCGGGGGACGGGTTGTCGCCGGCTCGCTGCTCGGCGAGGTTCAGCGCGGCCTCGGCGGCGTCCACCTGTTCCTCGGCGCGGCGGATCGCCTCCTCGAACGGCTTGGGGTCGAGCTGGACGAGAACGTCGCCTTCTTCCACCGCGTCGCCGGGGGAGACGGCAACGATTTGGACCTTGCCGCTGACCGGGCTGCGGACCGTGATCGAATTGCGCGGCACGAGGCGGCCGACGGTCTCAATCGTCGCCTCCAGGCTGCCTCGCTCGACGACGGCGGTTTGTGGCTCGGGGCGGGTTGCCAGCAGGAACCCGGCGACCACCGCGGCAACCACCAGCACCCCCACCACAACGAGGATGAGCCGTCGAACCGGTCGTCTATTCATAGCGCAGCACCTGTATCGGTCGAATGCGAGAAGCCAACAACCCGGGCGCGGTGCTCACCGCGGCCGTGGCGATGAGCGCGACCAGGATGGTGGCGGCGATGGTGACCGGGCCCAGGTGGAACTCCAGCCCGAAGAGCTGGGTACCGGTCAGATGCACCAGATAGCGCGCCAGCGGGTATCCCACCGCAACGCCGACCGCGCAGCCGGCAGCCGTCAGCCCGAGCGCCTCCGACATGACCAGACGCACGAGGTGACGCCCGGTGGCGCCGATCGCGCGGAGGATGCCGTACTCCCGGCGCCGCTCGGTGAGGTTGATGAGCAGGGTGTTGACAATCCCCGCCAGCCCGACCGCGCTGACGATGATCACCATGGCGTTCAGCATCACCGTCAGGATGTCAATGGCCCGCCGCGAGCTAGCCTGATCTTGATACATCGCCAGCGTCACTGGGGCGTACTGGCGGAACCTCTCCTCCAGCCGGGTCAGGCTCGCATCGACGGCGGCGGGTTGGGAGGACTGGAGTGTGAGGGCGAAGACCGTGGCCCGGCCGCCTGAGCCGATGATGCGCTGAGCATCCGCGACGTCGAGGAAGACTTTCCCGGTCGTCGCCGCTCCCAGGTAGGTGCTCTCGTCGTCCACGATACCGAGCACCTGAACGAGGCTGGATCGATCCCCGATATCCAGGGTTAGGACGTCGCCGACTGATGCGCCGATGGCGCGGGCGAGGTTGCTCGTCAGCACCGCGCCGGTTGGGTTGGCCGGGCGCAGCCAGGTTCCCGCGATGACACGCGGGGTGTAGATGTCGGTGTTGCGCGGCATGCCCCAGACGTCGGTTCGTACCGACCCAATGGACGCGGTGGCGTTCGCCCAGGGCTCGGCTTGCCGCACGTCCGGGTGTTGCTCAAGGGTGGTCGCGAACTCCGGGCGCACCGGGCGGTTGAAGAAGATCCAGCCGTCGGCGCCGTAGAGGTCGTAGAGGTGGTCGACCGTCAGGGTCACGGAGCGGCTCACTGCCTGGGTGCCGAGGAAGGCGGCCACGGCCACCGCCACGACGGTGAGGGTCACCCAGGCCCGCGCCGGTCGGCGTGCGAGGTTGCGCAGGCCCATGGTCGCCACGATGCCGACGCGGGCGAGGGAGCCGGTCAGACTCTGGGTGATGCCGCGGTGGAAGTCGGCGACGACGCCGCGCTGCGCCAGGAGTTCCGCGACCGCCTGACGAGTCGCCAGGGCGGCCGGGAGGACGGCTGCGCCGAGCGTGACGCCGATCCCGACCAGGAGCGCCAGGACCAGCTCGCGCAACGCCGGGCTGAAGCCTGGCAACACCAGGCCCGCCAGCCCGGCGAGATAGCCCGTCAATAACTGCCCACCGACCAAGCCGATGACCCAGCCGAGAACGGCGCCCGTGATGCCGATGGTGAGGGCGAAGAAGAGGTACGGGCGCATCGCCGCCCAGCGTGTGCCGCCGAGCGCTTTGATGATGCCGACCTGCCGGGTCTCCTCGACCATGATGGCGGCGATGGTGTTGGCCACCAGGAACGTGCTGAGCAGGGCCCCGACGACCGAGAACACTTCCAGCAGGAGGAGCAGCGTGCCCAGCTCGCGACTTCCGGTGAACACGTTCGGGTCGCGAACGGTGAAATTGCTCGACGTGACGCCACGCTTGTCGAGAAAGGCGCGGATCTGGTCGGCGGTCTCCGAGGCGCGCTGGGGTTCGGCCACGCGGACCAGCAGGTAGTTGTCGTAACGTCGCCCCAGGATCTGGCGCACGTCGCGAGCCGGCATGTAGGCCGTGGCCTGGTTGAGAATCGAGGCGTCGATGGTGGCCGGGGCGCGCACGAAGCCGCTGACGCGGGCGTAGTTGATCGGGGAGGCCGGCGTCGGCTGGAGCGCGACGAGGTCACCGACCTCCACATCGATCAGCTTGGTGGCGCTGGCGTCGAAGGCGATCTCGCCGGGACCGGGGAAGCGGCCGGAGACGAGTTGCACCGCGTCGAGCCGCATGTTGGTGAAATCTGCCACCCCGACCAGGCGGGTGTTGACCCAGCGGTCGCCGGTGCTGGCGCGGGTGATCTGGACCGCCTGCGTATCAACGGCGACGACGTTGTCCCGGCGCCCGATTAGGTCGACCAGCGTCGGTGAGAGCTGCGCCGCGAAGGCGGTGATGTCCGGCTGGCGGGTGTTGGCGTACGTCTCACGCTGGGCGTCGGCCAGGCTGCGCCCGGTGTAGGAGATGGCGACGACCCCGGCGACGCCCAGGAGCACGCCGAGCGTCGTCAGGAGCGTCCGGAGGGGACGCCGCTGGATATCGCGGAGTGCCTTGGTCAACAGGAGTCGCATCGACTCGCTTCCCGAGGCCACCATCACCACCGGCGGCGCGCGGCCGCGCCGACGGTAGCTTACCAGGGTTCCGGCCGGATCGCTGCGGTGGTGGTTAAGCGTCCCCGCTGGCCGCAACGTCGGGCGCCGCGGCGTGGGGAACCGTCTCGGCGACGCGGCGGTCGGCCACGATGCGACCGTCCCGCATCTCAATCACGCGCGAGCCGCAGGAGGCGATGCTGCGGTCATGGGTGACGAGCACCAGCGTCTTCCCTGACTTCCACATCTCGGCCAGCAGGGAGAGCACCCGAGCGCCCGACGCGCTGTCGAGGTTGCCGGTGGGCTCGTCGGCCAGGAGTAACGGCGGGTCGTTGGCGAGCGCGCGGGCGATCGCCACGCGCTGCTGCTCGCCGCCTGAGAGCTCGTTGGGGAGGTGGTCGGCGAGATGGCCGACGCCGACACGTTCCAGGAGCTCACGGGCGAGGTCGCGCTGTGGCCGCTGACCGACCAGCTCCATAGGCAGAAGGACATTCTCGAGCGCGGTCAGCGTGGGCATCAGTTGGAAGAACTGGAAGATGATCCCGACGTGCCGACCGCGCCAGCGCGCCAACTCCTCCTCGCTCAGGCTGCGCAGGTCCACCCCGGCCACTTCGACCGACCCGCCGCTGGCGCGGTCGATCCCGGAGAGGATGTTGAGCAGTGTGGACTTGCCGCAGCCGGAGGGGCCGAGGATCGTCACCCACTCGCCGGGCTCGACGATCAGGTCCACACCGCGGAGGGCCTGGATGGCACGTCGTCCTGCTTGATACTCCTTGGTCACACCGGTCAGGTGAATGATGGGCGCCGTCATGCCTGCAATTGTGCCCGCTCGTGCGGCAGCAGGCTAGAGCAGCGGGTTTGGCTCAGCCGTTGGGGCGCGGAGTCCGTGAGGGTGCCCGATCCGCTAGCTCTCGTCCGGGCACTGTTCGAGCAGGCGCAGGTCGGCCGGGGTGAGGTTGGCCCGTTCCAGAAGATCAGGGCGCAGCGCGCGGGTCCGGCAGAGGGACTGCTGGCGGCGCCATTCCGCGATGCGCGCGTGATGCCCGCTCAGGAGGATCTCCGGGACGGTGAGCCCGCGGTATTCGGGCGGTCTGGTGTATTGCGGGTACTCGAGCAAGCCGCTGGTGAAGGACTCCTCCTGCAGCGACTCCGGGTCGATCACGCCGGGGACGATCCGGGCGATGACGTCGATCATGACCGCAGCGGCGAGCTCGCCGCCGGTCAGCACGTAGTCGCCGATCGAGAGCTGGCGCGTTCGGAGGATGAGATGGACACGTTCGTCAATCCCCTCGTACCGACCGCAGATGAGGGCGAGGCGCGGGTGCTGCGCCAGCTCCGCGGCGACAGCCTGGTTGAAGGGCTCGCCGGACGCTGAGAGCGCGATGATCGGGGTCGTGTCGATCTCGTCGCCGAGCACGGTCTCGACGGCGCTCACGATGGGAGGTGCCATCATGACCATCCCCGGGCCTCCGCCGTAGGGGTAGTCGTCGACCGAGCGGTGGCGATCGGTGGCCCAGTCCCGGATGTCGTGGAGGTGGACGGAGATCAGCCCGCGCTCGCGCGCACGCTTCAGGATACTCTCGTCGAGCGGGCCATCAAAGATCCCGGGAAAGATGGTGAAGACGTCGAAGCGCACCCTGCGTCCTTCGTGCCGATGAGGCGAGTACCGTCGGCGCCGGCCGCGGCCGTGCCGTCCTTGATTATGCCGGAAGGCGGGTGAGTTGTGCCGCTCCGGGCACCGTCAGTGGTTCGCTTCGGGCGCCAGCGTCGGGCACTGGCGGACAGCAGGCGCGGCGCTCATGGCGCGCTCGAAGGCGCGGACCACCTCAGGGTCGAACTGGGTCCCGGCGCAGCGACGTAGCTCGGCCATCGCGACATGGTGAGGAAGCGCGCGGCGGTACGTTCGATCTGAGGTCATGGCGTCGTAGGTGTCGGCCACGGCGATGACCCGCGAGCCGAAGGGGATTTCCTCTCCTGCCAGGCCGTCGGGGTACCCCGTGCCGTCCCAGCGCTCGTGGTGGTGCCGGACGATGTGGGCGACCGTGCGGTACATGGTCAGGTTGCTCAGGATCGCCGCGCCTTCGGCGGCGTGCTTCTCGATCGCCCGGCGTTCCTCCGGGGTGAGCTTGTCCGGCTTCATCAAGGTCGCGTCCGGCGTGCTGACCTTGCCCAGGTCGTGAATCCGGGCGGCGGCGATGATGCGCTCGGCCTCTTCGAGGGGGACGTTATCCATGTGCTCCAGGATCGCTTCGACGTAGGCGGCGACCCGCTTGGAGTGCTCGGAGGTATAGGGATCGCGCCGATCCAGCGTATCGGCCAGCATCTCGATCGTCTTCTGCGTCTCCTCGTGGATCTGCCGATAGCTGCGGAAGGCCAGGTACGGCCCGACGAGGGGAACGGCGGCGACGATGAGGGCGAGCGGGCTCTCGCGCTCGAGGACCGGGATCAAGCTGCCGAGCGTCGGCAGCGTGATCCACTCCAGGATGACCCCGTAGGCGCTGGCGCGCCACATCTGCCAGGGTGAAGTGCCGACGGCGCGCGAGAGGATGACCGCCATGACCCCGGACTCGATCGTCGTGTAGACGGCGGCCGCGCCGATCGTCACGGTCACATTGCTCCAGGTGCCGATCGGTGAGCGGGTGGGGTCGGCCAGCGCGCTGTAGGCCCAACCGGCGACGAAGGTGGCGAGTGTGTAGTTGCTGACGTTGGTGAGCAGCTTGATGGTCGGCCGCCGGTCCACCAGCTCCACGAAGAGCCCCGCCCCGCCAGCGATCAGCGCGCCGACGATGGGGCCGAGCGACAGCGCGGCCGCGAAGCAGAGGGCAGATGAAACCGAGACGGTGATGCGAACGGACGAGAGCGGCAGTTCGATGTCGAAGAAGTCAGCGAAGATGATGAGGCCGACGAGGACGACAGCGACGAAGAACGTCTCCAAGGTCAGCGGTGGCCGCTGGGCGAGCGGGCCCAGGACGAGGAGCACCGTCACGGTGACGGCGACGAGCCCGATGACAGCGTTGCGAACCCGATCGACTGGTTGCACGGTCCCGAAGCCCGATCCCTCTCGGCCGCCCGCTGTTGGCGCACGTTCACTCCCCACGCGCCAAACCGGGCGGTTCCCTCCACGGTCTCTGGCATTATAACAGTCGATTCTCGCTGTCTCGGGCACCGAGAGGGTCACATGTCGGCGCAAGAGTACCGACCCTGCGGGGTCTGAAAGTACTGTGTTCGTACTGATTCGTTGCTACCGGTTGTCGGGCGGACCGCCGGGTCGGAGGGCCAGCCTGCGGGATAGCCAGTGAGGCCCCGTCGCACTGTCTCGCTGCTGGGTCACCTGGTCACCACCGGCATTCCTGTGTCGAAAAAGACGCGCGGGCAACCAGACTCGAATCGGTCGTCCGACCAGCCTTGGCTGCCCGCGCGGCAGACCCCGCGAAACGGTGTCTCGACTTCCAGCGAGAGTTCTTCCACTCCATGAGTGCGTCGGTCTTCCTTGGACGCCCTCACAGATGTGGAGTCCTTGATTGCTACTTCCAGCGGAAATTCTTCATGGCCCTTGTCTCCTTCTTCGCTGATGACGGCACACCTGGAGAGTTCGCGACTACTACTTCCAGCGGAAGTTCTTCCACTTCACGGGTGAGCTCCTTCCGTGACTCGGGCCTCCACCCGCCGGCGCCGATGACTAGAGTTGACATCCAGTCATTCCGTTCCGTTTCTGAACGCTGGCGCCTACAGGTATTACTTTCGTCCTGGTCCGAGTATAGGACTCTCGCACTCCCCTGTCAATACTTGTCTCCCGACACTCCGGTACCACTGGACTATGCCGTACCGGTGCGTTGCCCGCGGGCGGCGGGTTTGCTAGGCTCTCGCGCAGCGACACGCTCCAGCTATGTATTGGGTGGGGAGAAGGAACGTGCGACACGATCTGCGGCATGTGCTCGTCACCGGCGGCGCGGGGTTCATCGGCAGCAACTTTGTCCGCTACCTCCTGGAGCGCGGCGTGCCGCGGGTCACGGTGTACGACAAGTTGACCTACGCCGGGAACCGGGCGAACCTGGCCGACGTCGAGGGACATCCCGGTTTCCGCTTCGTTCACGCCGATATCTGCGACCGTGCCGATGTCGCGGCGGCGATGCGCGACTGCGACGCCGTGGTGAACTTCGCCGCGGAGACCCACGTCGACCGCTCGCTGCTGGATGCAGACGACTTCCTACGCACGAACGTGGTCGGGACGCATGTCCTGCTTGAGGCGGCGCGCGAACACGGGGTGCGCCACTTCGTCCACGTCAGCACGGACGAGGTCTACGGGGACGTCCCGGTCGGGGAGTCCCGCGAGGAGGATCCGCTCCGGCCGCGGAGCCCCTACTCGGCGAGCAAGGCCGGGGGGGAGATGATGGTTCTCGCGGCCGTGGCGACTCACGGGGTTCCGGCGACCATCACCCGCGGGTCGAACACGTATGGACCCTACCAGTACCCTGAAAAGTTCATCCCCCTGATGATCACCAACGCGATGGAGGGCCGGCCATTGCCGATCTACGGCGACGGACTCCAGGTGCGCGACTGGATCCACGTCCTTGACCACTGCGCGGGGATCGAGACGGTGCTGCTCCGCGGGAAGCCAGGCGAGGCGTACAACATCGGAGGGGGCAATCCTCGACGGAACCTCGACGTCGCGCGGCAGATCCTCGATCTCCTCGGGCAGCCGCACGACTTGATCCAGCACGTCGAGGATCGCCTGGGCCATGACCGGCGCTACGCCCTGGCAACCGGGAAGTTGCGCGCGCTCGGCTGGCGGCCGCAGGTGCCCTTCGAGCAGGGCCTGCGCGACACTGTCGAGTGGTACCGGCAGCGCCGGGATTGGTGGGAGCCGCTACGCGACGCGGCCTTCGCCGAGTACTACGGGCGGAACTACGGCTCACGCGCCGTCCTCAAGACGCCAGACAACCGGTGACGCCCATGCCGGTCGCGATCGAGCTGGCAGTTGCCAAGACGCACAAGTTCGGCACCCGTGAGAGCGGCGACACCGTTGAGCTGGTCGAGCGACCGGGCGGCGGATTCTCAGCCGTGCTGGTCGATGGGCAGGGGAGCGGCGCCGGTGCCAAGCGGCTGAGCCTGCTCGTCGCCGGGGCGGCGGTGCGGCTGCTCAATGAGGGCGTACGGGACGGTGCGGCTGCTCGGGCTGCGCATGACTTCCTCTATGCGATGCGAGACGGCAAGGTGTCGGCTGCGCTGGACATCCTTTCGGTCGACCTCGCCTCGCGCTCGGTGCTAGTCACCCGCAACAGTGAGGTGCCGATGCTGCTCGGGCGGAACGGCGAGTTCGCGCAGATCTCGGAGTCCGGCGGCCGGATCGGGATCTACCGGCACACCCGTCCCCGCGTACTTGAGTATCCGGCGGAGCCGGGCCTGACGGTGATCGTGGTCAGTGATGGCATCATCGGCGCCGGTGGGCGGCGGGGCCAGCCGCTGGATTTCCTTGCGACCGGCGTCCGGGTGGTCGGTCCGGAGACGCCTGCTCAGGTAGTCGCCGACCAGTTCCTCGAAGCTGCATTGGGGGCAGACCAGGGCCGGGCCGGGGACGACATGACCGTGGTGGTATTGCGACTACGCCAGGTCGAGCGGGCTGAACCGATCCGCCGCATGGCCTTGACGGTGCCGCTTGGCTGAGCCGCTACCGCTCGTCGCCGTGGCCCGGTGCCCGGCGGCCACGATGGATCGAGGGATCGCGATGCGGATTGCGGTGGTCGGCGTCTGCGCATCGGGAAAGACAACGATCGTCGATGCATTGCGCCAGGCGGGGTACGACGCGTACGTCGTCGCGCAGGAGCACTCGATTATTCCGGACCTGTGGAGACGGTCGCGCCCTGACCATCTGGTGGTGCTGGAGGCGGACCTGGAGACGATACGCCGGCGCCGTGGTCCGGCGTGGCCCGAGTGGCTGTACCGCACGCAGCGCGATCGGCTGGCGGATGCCCGTGCCCACGCCACTGTGACGGTCGACACGGGAGCGCTCACGGTAGACGACACCGTGCGCACCATCCTTGCGGCGATTCAGTCGCGAGCGTGACCCCTCACTCACTGGCCACCGCGTCGCTGTCGCCACATTTGCTCACCCAGTGGGGTGATCTTGACCTCCATGCCGGTGCCGTCGCTGTTCGGGCGCAACTCCAACCGCGCCCGCTCGAAGTACTGCACCCGAACACCGGCCTCGTCCATCTCCTCCGTGATCGGGAATCCGAAGATCGGGATCCCTCCGTGCTGCTCCCAGAACTCTCGGAACTTTCCAGCAAGCGTGTGGCCGGTCTCAGGAAAATAGCGGAAGGCGGGGTTGTTGGGGGCCTCGACCGGCTCGGTGTCGGCCGGCAGTGCCTCCCGGCCGAGCAGTCCCAAGATGACCGTGCCATCGGGTGCCTGCTCGAGGCGCGCGCGCTCGTAATACTGAACGGTGATGCCGCGATCGTCGACGAACTCCGGACTGAGAGGGCGGCCGAAAATGGTGGCGCCGTCGTGCGCTTCCCAGAAGGCTTTGAACGGGTTGCGCATGTACTGCCCCGTCTCGGCGACGAAGCGCGCCGACGCCTCGGCCGGATCGTCCACCACGGCGAACTTCATGACCTCTTCTGTGGTGGAGCCGTAGACGTCTTCCACGATGATGCGCGCTGTATACGAGCCGGGCGCGAGCGTCGGCTCGGCGAAGAGCGTCCAGGTCTTTGCGGCGCGTGCTCCCTGGGCACGCGTCCCTAATTCTGGGTCCGGCGTCAGGAACGTGGGAATGGTTTCGTCGTTGAGGCGCAGCTCGGCGCGCACAACGTCACCCTCGCTGATGACTTCGGCTGCGATGCGGATGAGGCCGTCGGGAAGGCTGTCTCCGGGGGCTGGACCGGCGAAGGTCACGGTTGGTGCGAGCCGTGGGCCTGCCGCGGTAAAGGACCAGGCGTGGCCGTTGCGCTTGCCGGCCTCGTCGATCATCTCGACCCGCACCTCGTGCTTCCCGCGCCGCAGCACGGCGGTGAAGGTGACGACCCAGACGTGGTCGTTCTGGACGATGACGGCCGGCTCCACGAGGGAGCCGTCGATCGTCATGACCACCCTTTGGATCGGCTGGGCGTTGGAATTGACCGTTGCCTTGATCGTGACCGGGCCCGGGGGTGTCTCCGAGTTGGGCCGCGGGGCGAGGTTGGAGATGACGGGCCGTGACGACAGGCTGAGGAGGTAGACCAGGAGAACCAGGACGAAGGTGACGACCAGCGCGACGATGGCGCGCGCCGCCGCGGAACCCTCCCAGCCGGTCGTGGCAGCCCGAGCGTAGCGGGGTGGACGCAGGAAGCGGGGATGGGCCGGCGTGCGCTCCGGCTCGGGGCGCACCAACGACGGAGCAGCGAGATTGCCGGGATCATCCCGCCAGGGCCGACGCATCCTGCGTACTCCCCCGTCTTGGGGTCAGAGCGGTTGGATGGTGTGGGTTGGCAGTGGGTGTGGTTGATCGCGCGTGCCAACCCACTGAGCACCGCAAGAGTACGCAAGATGGCTGCCAGGGCGTGGAAACGACCACCTCTCAGGCGCTCATCGCCGCCCCACCGAGTCGTGGATCGGCGCCGCCCTGGAGCGCGCCGGTCACCGGGTCGCGGGTTACGGCCTGGACCAGCGGGAAGGTCCAGTACGCTGCCGGGTTCGGCACGATCTGGAACCCGCGTCGGCCCAACTCCTCCTTGACCCAGGACGGAATGCGCGTCTCACAGTCGAGCCGGTGGCTCTGTGCGTCGAACCGCGGGGCGGAAACCGCCTCCACCGGTCCGAGCCCGTGGTCGATCACGTTGAGCAGCACCTGAAGCACGCCGGTGATGATTCGCGTCCCGCCTGGGGCGCCGAGGACGAGCACGGGCTCGTCTCCCTGGAGGACGATGGTGGGGCACATCCCGGTGAGCCGCGCCTTCCCCGGCGCGATCGAGTTCGGCCGGCCGGGGATGGGGTTCGCCGCGTTCATGATGTTGTTGTACGTGAAGCCCAGGCTGGGCGTCACGACGCCGCTGGAGTTCCCGAGGGAATGGGTGATCGCCGCGCAGTTGCCGTCGGCGTCGACCACCGTGATGTGCGTTGTCGACGCTGGCTCCGGATAGAGCGGGACGGTGATCGGCTCCCGGTCACGGATGCGGGCGAACCACTCCGCCGCGCGCTCCCGGGACAGGAGCCAGTCGACCGGCACGTCGACGAACCGGGGATCGGCGCCGTAGGTGTACCAGTCGTGGAATCCGGCCTGCATCGCCCGCGCGACGAAGTCGATGTACTCCACACTGTTTAGACCCAGTGACACGATGTCGCGGTGCTCCAGGATGTGGAGGATCTGCACCAGACACAGGCCGCCGCCGGCCAGGTTGTTGGTGTGGACCGTGTAGCCGCGGTAGGTCGTGGTCAGCGGCGCCTGAACCTGCACCCGGTAGCTGGCAAGATCGTCGGCCGTGACGAACGCGCCGTTCCGCTCAAGATCTTCGGCCATGCGAGCGGCGATCTCGCCGGTGTAGAAGTCCTCCGGCCCGGCCTCCGCCAGGCGGCGCAGTACCTGGGCGTAGTCCGGGTTGCGCAGCAACTCACCGGGTCGCAGCATCTCGGTGTCGTCGCGGAAGTAGATCCTCCGGCTCGCCTCGGTCGCTTTGAGGCGCTCCCGCATCGCGATCCGACCTGGAGGTGCCGGCTGGTTCCAGAGCCGCCACAGTTCGGGGGTGACGGAGAACCCCTCCTCAGCGATGCGGATCGCCGGTGCCAGCGCATCGGCCCAGGAGATCGTGCCGAAGCGGCGCAACGTCTCGGCCATGCCCGCGACCGTGCCAGGCGTCATGATCGAGCCGTAGCCGACATCGTTGACCGCTCCCTGGACGTGGTAGCCGTAGCCCGTCCAGTCCTGCTCGATGACGATGTCCTTCCACATCTCGGGCGTGACCCGTGAGCCGGCGGTGCCGTTGAAGTCGATCACCTCGTGTCGCCCGTCCGCCGCGCGGAGGTTGGCGACGCCGAACCCGGCCACGCCACACATCTGCGGATCGATCACCATCTGGACGAATGCCGCCGTCACGGCGGCATCGAAGGCGTTGCCCCCACGCCGAAGGACCTTGACACCCTCTTCCACCGCGAGCGGTTGCGGTGCGACGACCATGCCCTTCAATGGACCGTCTCCTCTCAGCGCGTCCCGTGTGCCGTCGGATGGGCGCGATGGTAGCACGATTCGATGTTCCGCGGTGTGGCCGCTTGCTACACTGTCGCTGATGTAGCGAGGAGCGTGGATGCCGTCCGACGACACGACAACCCTCAGCCATGTGCGAGTGAGCCGGCGAGCCCTGCTGCTGGGGCTCTCGGTGCTGCTCGCGAGTTGTCGCGCATCGATCCTCGGGAGGGACAAGGCGACGCCTACGGTGCGGCCGACTGAGCCGGGTTCGGCTGGGGCGGGGACGGAATCACCGGGCACCGGTGGCGGCGAGGTGGGAACCGTCCTGGAGGCGCCACCGCCCGCGACGGTCGCCGACCCGAGCGGGGAACAGACCCTGACAATGATCGGATCGCCGGACGGGCCAGCAACGCTCGACCCGGCTCTCGTCCGGGACACCGAGTCGGCCTTCGTGACGCGGCAGATCTTTCGGGGGCTGGTTCGGCTGGATGAACAATTGCAGCCGGTCCCGGACCTCGCGCGGCGGATCGAAATCAGCCCGGATGGGCTCACCTACACGTTCTTCCTCTGGGAGGACATCACGTTCGCAAACGGCCGGCGGATCACTGCCGAGGACGTGCGCTACTCGTTGGAACGGGCGACGGATCCGGCGCTGGCAGGGGGGCACGGGGAGACGCTGCCCGCGGGGACGTACCTGGCAGACATCGCGGGCGCGGCCGACCGGCTGGCCGGACGCGCTGACTCGCTCCGCGGCGTGGAGGTGCTGGACCAGGGGACGGTGCGCATCACGCTGGAGCACCCGACCACGAACTTCCTGCTGAAGCTGGCGGCGACACCGGGCTACGTTGTGGACCGCGAGAACGCCCGCAACGATGGTAACTGGTGGAAGAAGCCGAACGGGAGCGGGCCGTTCAACCTAGCCGAGTGGCGGGAGCAGGAGCGCATCGTGCTGGAGGCGCACCCTGGCTACACGCCGAACCCGCCCACGCTGGAGCGGGTGGTCATCCTGATCGGGACCGAGGCGCTGCAACCGGTCGCGATGTACGAGCAGGGCGAGGTCGATGTGGCCGACGTTGGCCTGTTCGAGATCGATCGCTTGCAGGCGCCGAACAGCCCGCTCCGTGAGGAGTTGCACGTCCAGCCCCTTTTTGCGGTGAGCTACGTGTTGTTCAACCCGAATGTGCCACCGTTGGACAACCCGGACTTGCGGCGGGCGCTGCTCCAGGGATTCGACCGCCACAAGATCGCCACCGTCACCTACGACGGGCACGTGACACCGGTGGACGGCATCCTGCCGCCCGGGCTGCTCGGGCGTGACTGGCCCGCGGAGGTCCCGGCGTACGACCCGGAGGCGGCGCGGGCGCTGCTTGATCGCGCCGTCGGTAGCGAGCGGCCGACGGTGTCGATCTACACTACGGGAGCCCAGGCGCCGGTCGCGATGAAACAGGTGTACCAGCGGGATCTTGGGCTCCCGGTGGAGGTGCTCCAGTTGGACTTCACGGACTACATCAACGAACTGGGGACTCGCGAGATGCCGGCGACGTCGCTCACCTGGGTCGCTGACTTTCCGGACCCTGACACGTTCTTGCGGGCGCTGTTTTACTCGACCAGTCCCGACAATCCGATTGGCTACCGCAACCCGGAGGTGGACCGGCTGCTCGATGAAGCGCGCGGCGAGACCGATCCGGAGCGACGCGCTGCGCTCTTCCAGCAGGTGCAGCAGACGATCATTGACGACGCGGTGGTAGTGCCGTTGTATGCCGAGGCGTCTCTTACCCTGATCAAGCCGTACGTCCATGGCATGACGCTTACCCCACTGGGTATCCTTGGCCTGGAAACCGTCTGGATGACGTTGTAGTGCGGGGCGCGAGACGTCAATGACCGAATCGTGGCAAGCGGACGCGCGGCGAGGCCGCATCGAGGCGCCGCGCATCGTCCCGCTCAGTAGCGACGAGTCGCGCAGGCTCCGGCTCGGGTGGTCGAGCCGATTCCAGGTGCACGACCTTGAGGAGCACCTGCGGGAGTATCCGGGACTGAGCCTCTGGATCCCCAGCACGGGCGAGTACATCATCGGCGGGCCGTGGCGTCACCGGCCCGAGATCGTCGGCGTCCTTGAGCTAGCGGGCGGGGCAAACTCGGTGCCCCTCCTGGAGTCGCTGGTGCAGGTGGCGACGGAGACCGGCAAACGGCTGGTGCTGATGAGCGAGCATCTCGAGACGCGCCACCGGGCGTTCTACGACTCCGCCGGGTTCGAGCTGCTGGAAGAGATCCTCGTCTACGAGCTGTCACCGGTGCGCCGCATTGAGCCCGCGCTGGGGGACTTGCGGTTCGAGCGGGTCTTGCCGGAGGATCGAGCGCGGCGTGACGCCTTGCTGGAGCTCGACCACGCTGCGTTCCCCTGGCTATGGTGGAACAGCGAAGGTGAGTTCGAGAACTACCTGCACTCAGCAGGGGTCGAGATTTACCTGGGCCGGGACGCCAGCGGCGCGGTCGTCAGCTATGTCGGGGTGACCCGGTTCCGCGGCGGGAACTGGGGGCATTTGGACCGGATCGCCGTCGCGCCGGACCGGCAGGGCCGGGGATACGGGTGGCGCTCGCTCGACTTTGCCGTTGCGGTGCTGGCGGGGAAGGGCGCGCGCCGCATCGGCCTGAGCACCCAGGCACGAAACTCAGTGAGCCGACGGCTCTACGAGCGCTACGGGTTCCGGCGTACGATGAGTCATGACTACCGCCTGTGGGGCCGGTGGACCGGCCCACGCGGTGACATGTGACGGCACCGGTGCGGGGGAGAGAGCAGAATGGCGAGCACATATGGCCGCATGTTCCGGGTCACAACCTGGGGTGAGTCGCACGGACCGGCGCTCGGCGCGGTGATCGACGGCTGCCCGGCGGGGTTGGAGATCAGCGAGGAGCTCATCCAGCGCGATCTCGATCGCCGCCGAGTGGGGCAGAGCCAGGTCACCTCGCCGCGGCAGGAGAAGGATCGGGTGCAGATCCTCTCCGGTGTCTTCGAGGGCCGCACGACCGGGGCCCCGATCTCGCTCATCACCTACAACGCCGACGTCGACTCCAGCAAGTACGAGGCGATTCGGGATCTCTTCCGACCGGGGCACGCCGACTACACCTATTGGGCCAAGTACGGCCACCGTGACCACCGTGGCGGCGGGCGGTCGAGCGCGCGGGAGACGTGGGGCCGCGTCGCTGCCGGTGCCGTGGCGCGGGCACTGCTGCGCACCATCGGGGTCGAGGTGTACGGCTTCGTGCGGCAACTGCACACGATCAAGATGGAGACGTTCGACCGGGATGAGATCGACCGAAACCCGGTGCGCTGCCCCGACCCGGTCGCCGCGGAGAAGATGGTGCAGGCCATCCTCGAGGCGAAAGAGGCGAAAGACAGCCTCGGCGGGCTCGTAGAGGTGCGCGCGGATAACGTGCCGCCGGGACTGGGCGAGCCGACGGCTGACAAGCTCGACGCGCTGCTCGGGCAGGCGATGTTCAGTATCCCGGCCGTCAAGGGCGTCGAGATCGGCGAGGGGTTCGGCGCCTTCCTCATGACCGGCAAGCAGCACAACGATGAGTTCTACATCGAGAACGGCCGGGTGCGCACCTACTCGAACCACGCTGGCGGCATGCTCGGTGGGATCTCTAACGGTGAGCAGATCGTCGTGCGCCTCGCAGTCAAGCCGACTTCCTCGGTGTCTCAGCCGCAGCGCACGGTCGACATCCACGGCAACGAGCGCGAGATCCTGGTCGAGGGGCGGCACGATCCGTCGATCTGCCCGCGTGTCGTGCCGGTGGCCGAGGCGATGATGTGCCTGGTCTTGGCGGACCTGTATCTGTGGAATCGAATGGCGCGGGTGTGAGGCGTCATGCGTCATGCGTCATGCGTCATGCGTCATCCGTCCCCCTCACCCCCGGCCCCTCTCTCACCAGGGGAGAGGGGAGCAGCACGGATCACGGAACACGCAACACGCAAGTCGCATGACGGATGACATATGACGTGTGACTGCCTACCGCGCCCCCGCGGTAGCGGCGGCGAGCGTGTCCCAGAATTCGGGGAAGGTCTTGGCGACGCAGCCGGGGTCGGCGATGCGGATGCCCGGGGTGGCGCAGCCCAGGATGGCGAAGCTCATCGCCATGCGGTGGTCGTCGTACGTCTCCACCCGGCCGGGCCGGACGGCGCCGGGGTAGACCACGAGACCGTCCGGCATCTCCTCGACGCGCACGCCGAGGCGGCGCAACTCCGCGACGACGGCGGCGATCCGGTCCGTCTCCTTGGCACGGATGTGAGCCACGTTGCGGATGGCGACCGGCCCCGACGCGAGCGGCGCGATCGCGGCGAGCGTCTGCGCCGTGTCCGAGATGGCGTTCATGTCCACCTCGATGCCCGCGAGGCGCTTCGGGCCGCGCACCTCGGTGGCGTCGGCGGTCATCTCGACCGTGCAGCCCATTCGCTCTAAGACCCCGACGAAGCGCAGGTCACCCTGCTGTGACCGGCTCCCGAGCCCGGGCACGCGCACGCGTCCTCCCGTGACCGCCGCGAGGGCGAAGAAGTAGGAGGCTGCCGAAGCGTCCGGTTCGACCTGGTACTCGATGGCCCGGTAACCCTGTCCGCCGGGCACGACAAAGCGGCGGTAGCCCTCATTGGTCAACGTCGCGCCGAAGGCGGCCATCGTCGACGCGGTGAGGTCGACATAGGGTTTCGACACGAGATCACCCTCAATGTCGATGGTCAGGCCGTCCCTCGTGCAGGGACCGACCATGAGCAGCGCGCTGAGGAACTGGCTGCTCTCGCGGCCATCGAGCCGCGTGTGCCCGCCGCGGAGTCCATCCGCGCGGACCCGGACCGGCGGGCAGCCGGTTCCGTGGATCGACACGGCGTCGACGCCGAGCTGCCGAAGCGCGTCGAGGAGCGGCTGGATGGGGCGCTGGCGCATCCGTTCGACGCCGTCGAGGACGTACTCTCCGCGGCCGAGCGCGAGGAGCGCGGTCAGGAAGCGGGCGGTCGTCCCCGAGTTGCCGATGAAGAGCGATGCCGACGGCGCGGGGATCGTGCCACCGGCGCCGGCCACCGTGAAGGTGCGGTCCTCCGGCGAGGCGGAGACCCGGATCCCAAGCGCGTTGAGCGCCTCGGCCATGTAGTGCGTGTCGTCGCTGAAGAGCGCACCGCGGATGACCGAGGTGCCGTCCGCGAGGGCAGCGATCGGGAGCGCACGGTTGGTGTCGCTCTTGGACCCGGGCACCGCGACCTCGGCGTCGACCGGTGCGCGCACCGGTTGGATCTCGATCTCGTCGGGGTACCGGGGCGACTGCGCCACGCTCGCGGTCCGATCTACTTGAACTGGATATCCCAGTTGTACGGGATGTCGGGCGAGTTCCAGGGAATCCGGTACTCGTCGGGATCGTCCGGGTTGTAGGGCTCGGTCGGGAAGTTGAGTAGATAGCACGGCTCGTGACCGATGTTCTTGAAGCCGTGGAGCACCCCGGCGGGGATCTTCACGACGATGCGGTTGTCGTCGCCGATGAAGAACTCGTTCAGCTCACCGTAGGTCGGCGAGTCCTCCCGGATGTCGTAGAGCGGGACCTTGATCATTCCCTTGACGCAGGTGAAGTAGTCGGTCTGCTTCTTGTGGTAGTGCCAGCCGCGGATCACACCCGGGTAGCTCACCGAGACGTAGCACTGTCCGAACTGCTCGAAGAACGGGTCGTCGCGGCGGATCAGCTCGGTCAACGCCCCGCGCTCGTCCGCGTGCGTGATGAGCCGCTTGACCTCGACGCCGTGGATCACGACCGGTCCTCCCTCTCCTCAGGTATCGCAAGCGATGCCGCGCGGGGATTACTCGCAGCGGCGCGCGGCGCGCCGATTATAGCAAAGGGTGGCCTTACGGCCGCCGGTGGGCGACGAAGAGCATGATGGCGGAGTCGTCGTCGAATGGGTCGAGCTCGTACGAGCCGTAGATCCCTTCAAGGTCGAAGCCTGCCTGATCGAGCAGCCCTTCCATCTCAAAGCGGTGGATGTAGCGCATCGTGTAGCTGGTGACCGTCCGGCGGACCGCGCCACCGGGCTCGGTGTGGTCGTAGTAGAGGGTCGTCTCGATCCGCTGCTCGGCGGGGTAGACGCGGCGCGTGCTGAACCGGTCGACTCGCCCACCGCCGGGGAGCGGCCACTGGCCGTCCACCCGCAGGCCGTCCTCCATGGCGTGGAGGAGGGCGGGGGTGGGATGGAAAAGGTCGAGGATGAGGATGCCGTCCGGGTGAAGCACCCGGTGCACCTCCGCGAGCGCGGTCAACTGTCGCTCGCGGGTTTCGAGGTGGAGGAACGAGTTGATCGCGGCGAAGACCATGCGGAAGTGGGCGGCGGGGTAGGCGCTCAAGTCGGTCATGTCGTCGATGCGCAGCTCGACGCCGGAGATCCCGGCCTCCTCCAGCCGCGCTCGGGCACGGGCGATCATCGCGGGGGAATTGTCGATGCCGTGAACCTGGAGACCGGCTTTGGCGAGCGGCAAGAGGAGCCGACCGGTGCCGCAGCCGAGTTCGAGCACGGGGGAGCCGACGTAGTCGGCGTAGCCCAGGTAGAGTTCGACGTCGGCGTCGAACTCGTCGAACTCGAGGTCATAGAAGGGCGCGATAAGCGCGTACGCGTCTTCCATGCCCGAGATTGTACGGAGCACTCAACGCGGGCGGCAAACCGGCTTCAAACCTGGGAGAATCGGCGCCGCGATGGTAGACTGAGACGCTATGGCGAAGGCGAAGGCGCCGGCGGCGAGTGGGGGCGAGAAGGTCGTCGCCACGAACCGGAAGGCGTACCACGACTACCACATCGAAGAGGAGCTCGAGGCGGGCATCGCCCTGACCGGGACGGAGATCAAGTCAATCCGTGCCGGGCGGGTGAACCTGCGCGACGCCTACGCGCGGATCGAGAACGGCGAGCTGTGGCTGATCGGGATGCACATCTCGCCGTACGAGCATGCGGGCGGGTACTTCCAGCACGACCCGGACCGCCCGCGCAAGCTGCTGGTGCACCGCAACGAGCTCAACTACCTGAGGAACCGCGTCGAGGCGAAGGGGTACACGCTGGTGCCGCTGCGGCTGGTGCTGCGCAAGGGTCTGGCGAAGGTGGACATCGGCGTGGCACGCGGCAAGAAGACGTACGACAAGCGCGAGGCGATGGCCGAGCGGGATGCCCGTCGCGAGATGGAGCGCGCGTTGCGGCAGCGTTAGCTCGCATGGTATACTTTTCTGCGCACTGACGGGGATGTCTGGTTTCGACAGGGCCGTAGGCGCGAGGATTGCAAGCCGAGGTCGCCCCGGGACTCGTAAAAAGGGGCAAAGCCATAAACGGCAACGAGTCTTACGCTCTCGCCGCGTAATTAACTAGCGGCGACGTCCACCCCGACCCCACCCCGGCGGGTTGGGAGTGGGCGCCACAAGGCCGGGGTGCTGCTGGTCCGAGTGTCGGATAGGATCAGCCTAAGACCATCCGACTACCGCGACGAAACCCTGTCGGTGGGGGTTCGGCGCGGGATCCAAAACACCGACTAAGCTTGTAGTAGATCTTCGGCTGAAGGTTCTGGACGGGGGTTCGATTCCCCCCATCTCCACCGAGGAAAGGCCGGGCGTCGCGCCCGGCCTTCGTCATATTCAGCTCTCGGTGAGCCGCGCGAATCCACCGCCCCCACGCTGCCGCTGTCGTGTCGCGCGGAGCGGCAACGGACCGCTCGCTGGTGGTTGCCCCAACGATCGGTCGGCACTCCTTGTCGGGGCGCGTCGATGTCCGCGCGGCTTACCGCTTCGCGAGCCGGAGCGATCGGCGGCAGTCGCTACTCCGCGATCTCCATGAGGTAGTCGTTGCCTTCGCGGCGGACGCGGAAGCGGCTGCCGCCGTATTGAATGACCTGGCCGTCCTGCACGTCGGACGGCAGGTTGACGATGCGCGAGCCGGCCGGGATCCGCAGCGCCCTGGGGCGCAGGTCGCGCTTCCCCGGTTCCGAAGCCCCGAAGGCCGAGTTCTCGCCGCAACGCGGGCAGTACCCCATGGAATCTCCTCTCGCTCCGGTCGTTGCTCTCCGTTCCTCATCCCGCCCTGGGAAAATGGCGAAGACACGGGTGGGGCCGCCGGAGGCACCGACATGCTGGGCGCGCCAACGACGATCGTCGCGCCCTTCGGCGGGATTGTACCCAGGTTGGCCAGGTTCTCAACGCCGTACTTCCCGGCGCCGAGCACGGTGACGTGGGTGGCGAAGTCGGCGCAGGGTACGTAGAGCCGAGACTGACGAGGTGGGATAGTTCCCAGGTGAGGAAGGATCGGGTCGATGAAGACAGGGCGCGGTTTCTCCCGACCGCGCCCTGTGTTTACGTGCATTGCGGGGATGCGTCAGTCCGCCGGGGCCGCGGCGGTGGCGGCCTCAGCCAGCGCGGCGCGGACCAGTTCGTAGTCGTGCTGGTTGATCTTGTGGACGTTGCCCTGGAAGGCGAGCGTCCAATTCTCGGCCGGCCACTTCTGGACATGCTCCATGCCGCGGGCAATCTCCTCGGCGGGGAGATACTGATCCTCGGGGAGGACGATGTCCGGCTCGATTTTGACGCGATACGGGTAGTCCTCGTCCTTCTTCTTCGGGTTGCTGCTCTTCCAGATGATGGTGTGGTCCTCGAAGTATTCCGAGGTCACGGTGGCGATCGCGGCGAACGCCTTTACGCCGGTAACGTAGTAGATGAACTTGTCGCCCGGGCGCATTTGCTCGGCCTTCTTGCGGTGGCGGCTCTTGATTCCCTGGATGGTGAACCCGTGCGCCCTAGTTGTGGCGAAGTTTTCGGGGGAACCGACGATGATCCAGTAGTTCGGTTCGGCCATGACGAATCTCTCCTCTCGTTGCGTCCTGCCCCGGATTATGCCATAGCTGTCCATGAATGGGTGCGTACGAATGCGGTGAGCCGCGGCAGCGTCCAGTGCGGGCAGGGCCGTTTCGCTACGGCGGTTGCGGTGCCTCCCGGTGTCCTGCATACTGACACTAGCGAGTGTCATCACCAGAGGAGTGTGGGCTATGGATAGGGCGGCTCTGCGCGAACGACTGGAAGCGGTCGTCGGCGCGAGTGGTGTGATCGCCGATCCGACCGACCTGCTCGTCTACGAATACGATGCGTCGGATGAGGCCATCGCCGGACGTCACCGCCCGGACTTCGTGGTGCTTCCGCAGTCGACGGCGCAGGTTGCGGAAGTCGTCCGCCTGGCGCGGGAGTATGGGCTCCCGGTCACGCCGCGCGGGGCCGGAACCGGCCTGGCGGGTGGAGCTATCGCCGCGCGCGGCGGGATCATGGTGGTCATGACCCGCATGAACCGGATCATCGAGATCAATGAACGCGACCGCTACGCCATCGTCGAGCCGGGCGTGATTAACCTCGAACTCTCGAACACGACGACGCCGCGCGGCTACTTCTTCGCACCCGACCCCTCATCGCAGCGCGCCTGCACCATCGGCGGCAACGTCGCCAACAACTCGGGCGGACCGCATTGCCTGAAATACGGAGTGACCTCGAACCACATCCTGGGCCTGGAGGTTGTGCTGCCGAGCGGAGAGGTGATCTGGACCGGTGGCCCGGCGCCGGAGTGGCCGGGGATTGACCTGACCGGGACGCTCGTCGGCTCGGAAGGGACGCTGGGAATCGTCACCAAGGTGATGGTGCGCCTGACCCGCAACCCGGAGGCGGTCAGCGTGCTCCTGGCGCCGTTCCCGACCATCGACACGGCATCGAATGCGGTCTCGGCCATCGTCGCGGCGGGCGTCCTGCCCGCGGCGCTGGAGATGATGGACCAGCTTTCGATTCAGGCGGTGGAGGCGGCGTTCCACGCCGGCTACCCGACCGATGCTGGTGCGGTCTTGCTCGTTGAGATCGACGGCCTCTCCGAGGCGGTCGCCGAGAGTGCCGATGCCATTGCCGACATCTGTCGCCAGCACGACGCGATGGAGGTGCGGGTGGCGGAGTCGGCCGAGGAGCGCGAGGCACTGTGGTTCGCGCGCAAGGCCGCCTTCGGCGCGATGGGCCGGCTCACCCCCAACTACTACCTCCAGGACGCGACCGTTCCCCGGACCAAGCTGCCCGAGACGCTGAGCTTCGTCGGTGAACTGAGCCGTGAGTACCGGCTGCGGATTGCTAACGTGTTCCATGCGGGGGACGGCAACCTGCACCCGCTTATCTTGTTCGACCGCTACGAAAAGGGTGCGATCGAGCGGGTACTCAACGCCGGGACGGATCTTTTGCAGTACTGTGTCGAGCGCGGCGGCACCGTCTCCGGCGAGCACGGAATCGGGCTGGAGAAGAAGGATTACCTGACGCTGATCTTCTCTCCGGATGACCTGGCAGCGATGGCAGGGCTGAAGCGCAGCTTCGATCCGCTTATGTACTTCAACCCGGAGAAGGTCTTCCCGACCTCCTTCTCCTGCGGCGAGGTGGCGGCAATCAAGGAGTCCGGCGTCCCGGTAGCCGGTGGACTGGGGCTGGAAGATGTCGTCTGAGCAGGAGCGTGACGTGCCGAACCTCGACGCGCTTCCCGCGGGGGTAGCGCGCTGTGACCCTCAGGACTATGCGGTCGATGGCGTGGTCCCGGCAGCAGCGCTTGCCCCGGCGACGGTCGAGGAGGTGAGCGCCTGCCTGGCGGCCGCCAACGACGCGGGGCTGGCGGTGATCCCCTGGGGCGGCGGCTCGCACATGGGGCTGGGCAACCTGCCGGCCGGCTACGACGTGGCCCTCGACCTGCGTGCCCTGGACGGGGTGGCGCACCACGAGCCGGACGACCTGACCATCTCGGTGCGGGCGGGCTGCACGATCGCCGAGCTTGACCGGCACCTGGCCGAGCACGGGCAGGTGCTGCCGATTGACGTCGCACGACCGGATCGAGCGACGATCGGCGGCGTTGTGGCTGCCGGGCTCGCCGGACCGCGCCGCTTGGGCTACGGCTCGCTACGCGACCTCCTGATCGGCATCACCGTCGTGCTGCCGGACAGCCGGATCGCCAAGGGCGGCGGCATGGTGGTGAAGAACGTGTCCGGCTTCGACATGATGCGCCTCTACTACGGTTCGCTCGGATCGCTGGCCGTGATCACCCAGGTGAACATGAAGGTGATCCCCAGGCCGCGTGCGCAGCGAAGCGTCGTCGCCCGCTTCCCCACGCTGGCGGCTGCGGTTGAGGCGGCCGAGGCGGTGCGCACGTCGCAGCTCGCCCCGACGGCGATCGTGGTACTCGACGAAGGGGCCACGCGTCGCGCGGAGTTGCCGGATGCGCGCTGGTCGCTCTGCCTGCGCTGCGAGGCGCCGCCGGTGGCGGTCGCCCGCCAGGCCGAGCGGATCGCGGCCGCGGTCCGCCATGGTGCGGAAGCGGCCGACATCGTGGAGAACGACGAGACCACCAGCCTCTGGCAGCGGATCGCGCTGGCGCTCGACGCGGCGCCCGCCGCGGACACGATCGGCGTGCGGGTGGGCGTGGCTCCGTCCCAGGTATCGGTCGTTGCCGAGGCTGCGATGAACGAGCTGGCGGCGCTCGACCTCGCCACGGAGATGACGCTGGACATGGGGAGCGGGCTCTGCTACATGCGGGCCTCCGGCGAGCCTGCGGTGCTGCGGCGTGCCTGGGAGGAACTGGCGCCCTTGGGCCTGCACGCGACGCTGCTGACCGCTCCGCACGGGGTCAAGACGGACACCGACGTGTTCGGCCGGCGGCCGGCCGGGTTCGACACGATGCGTGCCCTCAAGGCCGAATTTGACCCGCGCGGCACGCTAAATCGGGGGCGGTTCATCGGCCACCTCTAACACGTAGCACGAGCGACACCAGCCGAACGGGCGTACGGGACGAAGGAACGGAACGATGGCGACCACTGCACCAGCGAGCGAGTTGCGCGGATTCGCGGGGCACGATGTCCCCAGTACGGAGGTTATTCGCTCGTGCGTCCACTGCGGCCTCTGCCTCCCCTCGTGCCCGACCTATGTGATCACCCGGCGCGAGCGCTCGTCCCCACGGGGCCGAATCTGGCTGATGAAGGAGGTCAGCGAAGGCCGGCTGGACCTGCTCGACCCGCTCTTCGAGGAAGAGATGTATCTCTGCCTCAACTGCCGGGCCTGTGAGGCGGTTTGTCCCTCCGGCGTGAAGTACGGTGAGATCCTGGAGGCGTCGCGGGCGCAGATCGAGCAGGCGCGCAAGAGCACTCCCAAGGCACGGGTGCTCCGCAAAGTCGTCTTCGGCGGGGTCTTCACCGACATGCGCCGCTTCCGCGCCCTCAGCACCGGGCTGCGGCTGTACCAGCGCTCGCCGCTCCCCCGCATCGCCAAGCGCAGCGGTGTGCTCAAGCTGCTCGGCCTCGATCAGGCCCACGAGCTGATGCCGCGAGTGAGCGACCGCTTCGTCGTGCCCAAGGGGGAGACGATCCCCGCGCAAGGCCAGTGGCGCGGGCGCGTCGGCCTGTTCACCGGCTGCATCATGAGCACGGCATACGCCGAGATCCACGAGGCGACGATCCGCGTGCTGACCCGCAACGGCTTCGAGGTGACGCTGATCGGCGGGCAGGGCTGCTGCGGGGCTCTGCACGTCCACCAGGGCGATCCCGACGGCGGTCGCGCACTGGCGCGGAAGAACATCGACGCGTTCGACAGCCCGTATCTCGACGCGATCATCGTCAACGCCGCCGGTTGCGGCGCGGCAATGAAGGAGTATGGGCACCTCCTCAAGGACGACCCGGAATACGCCGAGCGCGCGGCGCGCTTCGCCGAACGCGTGCAAGACGTCACCGAGTTCCTGGCGGCGAAGGGGCTGAGCGCGGAGCCGGGGCCGCTCCCGATGACCGTCACCTATCAGGAGCCGTGTCACCTGGCCCACGCGCAGCGGATCGCCAAGCAGCCGCGGCAGTTGTTGAAGGCGATCCCGGAGCTGAAAGTCGTCGAGATGCCGGAGTCGTCCCTCTGCTGCGGCAGCGCCGGGATCTACAACTTGCTCCAGCCGGACATGTCGAGCAAGCTGCTCGCGCGGAAACTCGACAACGCCCTCTCGACCGGAGCTGAGGCGATCGTGTCGGCCAACCCCGGCTGCATGCTCCAGCTCACCAGTGGGCTCCGCGCCCGCGGCGACAATCGGCCGGTGTTGCACCTGGTCGAAGTCCTCGACCGGGCCTACGCCGCGGCCGAGGCGCGCGCCTGATTTGGCGGCACCAGCTTCGAACGGTGGAACGTGCGAACCGGTTATTGGCTCGCCCAGTCGCCCCTGGGAGCGGGGTGGCTGAGCCACGCCCATCGATGCGTGCGGTCGGACGGTCCCGAAATCACCTGCTACACTTCGGCGCGGAGTCGGTCGGGGCGGGATGCCCCACGTGGAGGAGGAGTCCCACGTCCATGACGCTGCGCCGGTCACTTGTGGCTCTGCTCGTCGCCCTCGCCTTGATGATCCCGTTCACAGCACTCGCTGAAGACGCCACGCCAGGTGTATCCGAAGGGGCGGCCACGCCCGCCGCCACGCCTGGCGCCACGCCCCCCGCGACGGGGGACGGGGTCATCTCCGGCACGGTGAAGAACGGTACGCCCGGCGGCGGCAGCGTGGCCGGCCTGGAAGTGAAGCTCACCCGGTACCAGGAGATGCAGCCCACCGACGAGTACACCACGACGACCGGTGAGGACGGCTCCTACCGCTTCGAGAACCTACCGGTGAACGAGGGCGAGGGCTATATCGCGACCGTCAGGTACCAGGGCTATGACTACTACAGTTCGCTGCTGCTGCTGAGCGACCAGCCGCAGACGACTGCCGACCTGACCGTCTACGAGCCGACGGATGACCCGAGCGTCATCGAAATCGCCTCACGCGGCGTGATCATCGCCGGGGCTAACACGGAAGTGGGGGCCCTCGAAATATTCGAGATCGTCTCGCTCGACAACAGCAGCGACCGCGCGTACGTGGGACAGAACGGCACGGTGCTCCGCATCCCGCTGCCGCCCGGTGCGACGCAGATCATCCAGCAGCCGCAGTCCGGCTTCAACTTCGGCCAGCTCCGATACGAGGATGGCTACCTGATCACCACCGGCCTCATCACCCCCGGCAGCCACGATGCCATGTTCTCCTACCTCGTACCTTACCAGGGGACGAAGGCGACGCTGGAGATCGGGACCGCCCAGCCGACCGACGCGCTCAGCGTGCTGATTGAGGATGGCACCTATAACATCTCCTCGCCATCGATGCAGGATGCCGGGACGGCCAACATCGCCGGGACCGTGTACCACGTGATCTCAGCCCAGCAGCCGGTGGTCGGGGACGTCATCGCCGTCACCGTGGACGGCCTGCCGAAGCCCGGCTCTACGGACACCGACCGCGGTCCGTTGTACGCGGGCATCGCCGCGGTGGTGGGTCTGGCGGTTGCAGGCGTGCTCACGTTCCAGGCGGTTCGGGCTCGTCGCCAACCGGCCGAGGCGGCGAGCGACGCCGCACACGATCTGCCCGACGACCCCGAGAGCCTGGAAGCCGAGCGGCTGGCGCTCGCGGCGGAACTGAACAAGCTCGACGAGGAGCGGGCGAGAGGCGAGATCGACGAGGAAACGTACCAGGAGGAGCGAGCCGAGATCGTCGAGGAGCTGCGCGCCATCTCCCTCCGCATGCGCGGCCTGAAGGATTCCGGCGCCTGAGATCCTCAATGGGACGAGGAACGGAATTCGCCGTATCGTGTGAGCTCGGCAGCCGAGCACTGGGAAACCGCCTGTGCTACTATGCGCAGGCGGTTGTTTGTCGAGAGGGAGGAGGACGATTGTGGGTGCGTCGACGGGTGCGAAGCGTCGCCTGACCCCGGAGGATATCTACAACATCACGCTGGTTAGCGACGCACAGATCTCCCCCGATGGCCGATACGTCGCCTACACGCAGACGATCCTCGACAAGGAGAAGAACGACTACCGATCGTCGATTTTCGTGGTGCCAGTCGATGGTGGCACGCCGCGCCGGTTCACGTCCGCCGACGCGCGGGATAGTTTCCCGCGCTGGTCGCCCGATGGGTCGCGGATCGCGTTCCTCTCGAACCGATCCGGCAAGTCTCAGGTCTGGACCATCTCGGTCGATGGTGGCGAGGCGACGCAGGTCACGGATCTTCCCGAGGGCGTGACCTTTTTTGCCTGGTCGCCGGACGGCTCGACCCTGGCCCTGGTGAGCAAGACCGAGGCAGCCCAACTCGAGAAGCGTGACGAGGATGAGGGCGAAGAGGAGAAAAGCGACGTAGTGCGGATCACCCGCATCCGCTTCCGCGCCGACGGTGTCTCGGGCTTCCTCGACGACAAGCACACGCACATTTGGTGCGTCCCGGCTGCGGGCGGCGACCCGTGGCAGGTGACGTCGGGTGATTTCAACGACGCCTGGCCCGTGTGGTCCCCCGGTGGGCACGAGATCGCCTTCGTCTCCAACCGCACGGAGGACCGCGAGTTCAACACGGTGAGCGAGATCTGGGCGGTCCCAGCCCGTGGAGGCGAGGCGCGGCCGATCGCGACGGGTAACGATGCCGACTTCGGCCGGCCCGTGTGGTCGGTCGACGGCGCGGCGATCGCCTTTGCGGGGCATCGTCAGCCGGAGTCGGGCGGCGCCATCGACTCCCAGGTGTGGGTCGCTGACGGTGGAACGATCCGGTGCCTCACCGAGGGGCTCGGGCGCACGGTTGGCGACGCCGGCATCAACGACACGTGCGCTCCGTCGAACCCCGGCCTCGCCTGGACTCCCGATGGTTGGATCTACTTCCAGGTGAGCGACAGCGGGAACACGCACGTGTACCGCGTGCCGGCTGCGGGCGGCGATCCGTCCCTCGTGGTCGGCGGCCAGCGGCGGGTGCTCGACTTCAGCGTGAGCCCGGACGGTAGCCGTATCGCCTTTGTGGCGGGCGACCCGCTCAACCCGTGCGACGTGTACGTCTGCCGCGCGAACGGCTCCGACGAGCGGCGGCTGACGGCGGTCAATGAGGAGTTCTTCAGCTCGGTCGCGCTCAGCGAGCCGGAGGAGTTCCGGGTTCCGAGCCACGCGGAAGACCGGGCGGAGATTCACGGCTGGGTGATGAAGCCGATCGGCTTCGAGCCGGGCCGGAAATACCCGATGGTGCTGGAGATCCATGGCGGGCCGCACGGGATGTACGCCAACCACTACTTCCATGAGTTCCAGCTCCTTGCGGCTCAGGGGTACGTCGTGGTGTACACCAACCCGCGGGGCAGCCAGGGATACGGCACGGAGTACGCCTCCTACACCCGCGCCGCCTGGGGTGAGAAGGACATGCCGGACCTCATGGCGGCCGTCGACTACGTCATCGAGCAGGGCTACGTCGATCCCAACCGTTTGGGCGTCACCGGCGGCTCGTACGGCGGCTACATGACCAACTGGGTGATCGGTCACACTGACCGCTTCAAGGCGGCCGTCACACAGCGCTGCGTGTCTGACCTCTACAGCTTCTTCGGCACCAGCGACATCGGGTTCCACTTCGGCGCGTACGAGTGGGGCGGGGTGCCGTGGGAGGCGCGGGAGACCTACGTGCGCCTGTCACCGATCACCTACGTCGAGAACATGAAGACGCCGCTGCTCATCATCCACAGCGAGGAGGACTACCGCTGCCCGATCGCGCAGGCCGAGCAGTTGTTCATTTCCCTGAAGAAGCTGGGGCGGGAGGTGGAGTTCGTCCGCTTCCCGAACGAGAACCACAACCTCTCGCGCAGCGGCAAACCCAAGCACCGGGTGGAGCGCCTTCAGTACATCCTGGGGTGGTTCCAGCGGTATCTGTGACGTAATACGTCATGCGTCATGCGTCAAACGTCTTCAGCGTTCGGTATTCAGCCCTTCTCCCCTCTTCCCTCGTGAGAAGGGGTCGGGGGTGAGGGGGACGTATGACGCATGACGAATCACGCCTCACTCCCCATCCCGCTCGGCCTGGATGAGGGCCTTGCCGGCTTCGAGGATGCGGCGGCGCTGGTTCTCGGTGAGGTCGCGGAGGGAGAGCCACTTTTCGAGCGCGGCCACGGGGTCGAGGGTCTCGTGGTCGCGCAACTCGATGCGAGGACGGACCTGGAGGTCGACGTCACGCACGACCTTTGCGACGTAGGCGGCGCCGCTCTGGAGGAGCATCCGGCGCACCTCGTCGATGCGCAGCAGCTCCTCCCGCTCGGGCGGCACCGCGATGAAGGCGCGGACGATCGCCCCGTCTAGATCGGCGGCGCGCTGCTCGATCTCGCGCTCGACATCGACCATCGGATCCTCATGCACCGCCTTGATCCGTAGGGTCACGAAGGGGCGTGACCGGACCGGCTGGAACGTCCATTCGACACGTCGTTCCCCGGCGGGGCCGGGCTGGATGTCGACCAGGACGAACCCCTTGTCCTCGCGTTCTTCCCCGAAGTCGATGCGCTCCAGGCTTCCGGCGTAGACGGTTGGCGGGCGCGCCGTGATCAACTGGTGCTGGTGGATATGGCCCAGCGCCACGTAGTCGAAGGCGCGCACGCGCAGCTCGTCCGTGTCGAGCACCAGATCCTCACCGAGCATGATCGACTGCTCCGACCCCAGGCGCGCACCCTCGATACTCAGGTGCGCGAGGAGCACGGCCGGTATCTCGGGATCGAGCTGGTCGACCAGGGCGCTGAGGATCAACGAGGTGGCTTCGGCCGCGGCGCGGCTCACGGCACTTGGGTCGGGGTTGCGCCGCTGCTCGGGGTCGAGCAATCGGTTACGCGAGAGCCAGGGGAGCGTGACCACCTGAAGCGGTCCGCCGCGGGTCTCCAGTCGGAGTACGTCCGGATCGCGCGCGACGTAGATGAAGGGGATGTCGAGCGTGGCATAGATGTCCATCGGCGTGGCGCGGGCGTCGATGCTGGGCAGGTCGTGGTTGCCGACGAGCAGCACGGTCGGGATCTCGGCCGCGGCCAGGCGGCGGATGCGCTTGGCGAACTCCCGCTGGATCGTCGGGCTGGGGTCGCGATGCTTGAAGGCGTCGCCAGCGAAGAGCACAGCATCGACCTGGTGCTCGATCGCGTGGTCGATGACCTGATCGAAAGCCGCGAGGTAGTCACGTACGCGGGTGGAGTACCCCAGCTTCGTGTCCAGGGTGCCGTAGTTCTCCATGCCGAGATGGAGGTCGGCGAAATGCAGGAGTCGCATGTGGCGCTATTCGTCCTCGTCAAAGCTGCGGTAGCGAGCCAGCAACTCGTGGCCGTCGATGGGCCGGATTTTGGAGGAGGCGCGTAGCTCGGCCATCAGGCTCGCGCGGTCGTACTGGCGGGTGCGGAGGAGCATCGGCATCGGGATGGCGTGGCCGACGATGAGGCACTGCTGGCGCGGCTCAAGGCTGGCAAGCATCCCACGGAGCTGGTTGCGGTCACCTACGCCGGTCAGGACGGCGTCGATGTCGCGCTGGTCGGCCAGGAGGCCGGTGATGCGCGTGCCGAGCTGGGAGAGCACGTCGGGGTCAATGCTGGACGGTCGCTGGTCGACGACCAGGAGCGTCACCGAGTACTTGCGCATCTCCCGGGCGATGGTGCCGAAGATCGACTGGCGGGCGGCCTCCGGGGTCAGGAACTTGTGCGCCTCCTCCAGCACGATCACCAGATGCCGCGGCTCCTGGCCGAACGCGCCGTCGGCCTGCGCGGCCAGGGCTTTCTCGGTGTAGCGCTGGTGGATGCGCCGGGTGACGATGTTGGCCACCAGCATGTAGTCGAGCAGCGAGTCGTGGCGGCCGAACTGGAGGATGATGTGGTTGCCCCGCTCGATGTGGTGGAGCATATCGTCCACCCAGGAGAACCCGGCTTCCTCGACGACGTAATCCCGCTTGCGGATCAGGGCCAGCTTCTGGCGCAGGGCGTCGACCGCGCCGGGGTGCGCCCCAGTTTGCTGGCAGAACTCGGCGACGTCCTCGGAATCCATCGCGAGCAGCCGCTGCATCCAGCGGCTCTTGAACGCCTGCTGGAGTTGGTGGGCGACGGCCGGGAAAGTCTCGCGGAGGTTCAACTCGTCGGCCAGGAGCTCGATATCTTCCGGCTCGATCTGATTCAGCCCGATGACGACGTCCCGGCTGCCGCCGGTCCGCTTGTCGAGCGTGTAGACCTTGACGCGCGACTCGCCGAAGAGCTCCACCAGCCCGGCGATCTCCGGGTCGCGCTTCGCGTAGGCATACTCGTCATGCATGTCGAAGATCAGCGCCGATGCGACATCGCTCTTGATTAGGCCGAAGAGCAGGAGGCGGGTCAGCACGCTCTTTCCGGTGCCGCTCTGGCCGAATATCCCGTTGCTCCGCTCGATGAACGCTTTCAGGTCGATCGGGATCGGGATGTCCATGGTGAGCGGGGTGCCGAGCGCGAAGCGCGTGTCGCCCTCCGATCCGAACACGAGGTCGAAGTCCTCTGGCCGGGCTTCGCGGAGGACCGCAAAGTGCATCGGAATGTTGCGTACGGGCCCGGGCGGGGCGCCGGTGAGCTTCGATGCGTTCTCGAGCATGAGGCTGGGGCGCACCTCGACCGTCGCATAGGTGTGCGTTCCGGCCAGGGCCTGGCGCACGAAGGGTGATCCGCCCGCGGGCGGGTGAGCCGTGAGCGATGGGTCGGTCACACGCAGCCGCATGTCGGCGATCAGGCTAAAATAACGGTTGTCGTTCCCTTCGAGGACGACGAAGCTGCCGACGCGCAGCGCCTCGGTGGGGCAATCCGGAGCCAGGCGAACCGTGAGGCCGCCGGTGAAGCTCCCCTCCGTCACGACGCCGAGTGGTTGCGACCGGACACCCATTTCATCTCCCTCGCGGTCGAGCCACGCGTACGTATAGAACGATTGTACCACCTGAGCGGGGATCAGATGCAGCACGAAACTGCCGGGCCAAGCGAGGCGGCTGAGGGCACGGTGTCGCGCCGTCATGACGCGCTGCACGCGCTGCTGGAGGCGATGCAGGAGCAGGGGGCACCCGGAGGGCAGACGCGCCTGCTCCTCGCCGCGATCGACTTCGGTGAGGCGGTGGCGGCCGACCACTGTCGCATGGAAGACGCCTTCGCCTTGTTGCTCGACGCCTGGCGGGAGGCGGACGTGCCGGCCGACCCGGCCGTGCTGGGCGCCACGGTGCGCGGCTACACCGACTATATGGTGCGCCTGCGTGGTTTGGTGCGGCGCGGCGGAACCGGGCCGCTGTCCAGCCACGTTGCGCGACTGGCCGGCCTGCACCGCATCAACCAGGCGGCGACCGCCAGCCTCGATCTGGAGGCGATGCTGCGGACCGTGGTCGATGTCGTGAAGCAGACGGTTGCGGCCGATTCCTGCTCGATCTTCCTCTACGACCAGACGAGCGGCACGCTCGTGCTTCGGGCCACGGTCGGCCTCAACCAGGAGGAGGTCGGCCAGCTCCGGCTGCCGCTTGGGGTAGGGATCACCGGTGAGGCGGCGGCAACGCGCCGCATCCTGGCCGTGGCCGAGGCTCGCTCCCATCCGGCGTACCTGGACCACCCGCGGATCGGCGATCAGATCTATACGTCGCAGGTGTCGGTGCCGCTGGCGCTCGGTGCTCCCGACCGGCTGGTCGGGGTGCTGAACATTCTCTCGGCAGCCCGGCGCGAGTTCGACGCCGACGAGCTGGCGTTCCTGGAGACGGCGGCCGGCGAGATCGCCATCGCCATTGAGAACGCGCGGCTGTACAGCGAGACCGACGCCCAACTCCGCCGCCGGATCAGCCAGCTCGCCACGCTGCAACAGATGTCGCGCATGGTGGCGTCGACGCTCGACCTGTCGGAGGTGTTGCGGCTGATCAGCCGCCAGACGGCGGAGTTGAGCCAGGCGACGGCGGCGGAGATCTACCGCCGGCCGCGGCACGACCCGACGCGGCTCGAACTGATGGCGCGTCACCCGTCGGATGACGCGGCGCCGGTGGCCGACCGGGCGGTCGTCGTGCCGGTGGTTGAGGAGGCGATGCAGACCGGGGCGGCCATCTGGCGCCGGCTGCCGGCGGAGGAACCGAGCACGTTCCTCTACGTCGTCCCGATGGTGACGGCACGCCGGGCGGTGGGGGCGATCTGCGTCTACCTTGGCGAACGCCCGCAGGACGCTCAGGACATGCAAGGGCTGCTCGATGCGTTCTCCGACTCGGCGGCGATCGCGATCGAGAACGCCGAGCTGTACGAGGAGGCGCTGCGGGGCTTCACGCGTGCCTCGACCCTGCTGCAGGAGATGCACCACCGGGTGCGCAACAACCTGCAGATGGTCGCGGCGCTGCTCTCGATGCAGGCGCGGCATGCCGCCGATGAGGGGTGGACCCAGCCGCTGCAAGAGGCCGTCAGCCGGATCCGGAGCATCGCTGCGATCCACGACCTGCTCTCGAGCGGGAACCTGCGCGAGACGACGGTGGAGCGCATCGCCAAGCACGTGGTGGACGAGGCGATCATCAATGTCGTGCCGCCGGGAACACAGGTGAACTTCGTCATCGAGCCGTCGCCGGTGCACGTCCCGTCCCGGCAGGCGACGGTGCTCGCTCTCCTCATCAATGAGTTCCTGGCTAACGCGGTGGTGCACGGTGTGGCTCGGCGCGAGCGCGGTGAGGTCATCATTGGCGTACGGTGCGACGGCGACGAGGCGGTGCTGGAGGTGTGCGACGACGGCGTCGGGCTGCCGGAGGGCTTCGACCCGGTCCGCAGCGCCGGGCTGGGCCTCCAGATCGCCCGGACGCTCGTCGAGGTGGACCTGCACGGCTCGCTCCATCTGCGTGCCCGCGAGGGTGGCGGCACCGTGGCCTGCGTGCGTTTCCCCCTGCCCACCGGCGGTGAATCCGCGTGAGCGCGCGGGGGATGCGTCGGCTTGACCTCGGTTGCTACCGGCTCTCATAATCTGCGGAGTGACAAAGCTGTGACCTGGCCGTCCGTAGCGGACGGCGATTGCCGGGAAGGGAGGCGGAGGGTTGGCCGGAACGGAGACAGCGACTGGTGCGCCCTGGGCGGTGATCCTCGGCGCGTCGAGCGGCTTTGGCGCGGCGACCAGCCGTGAGCTGGCCGCGGCTGGATTCAACATCTGCGGAGTGCACCTGGATCGGCGGAGCACCTTGCCCCAGGCTGAAGCGGTGATCGCCGATGTCCAGGCGGCCGGGCGCGAAGCCGCCTTCTTCAACGTGAACGCGGCCGATCCCGAGAAGCGCGCCGAGGTGATTCAGGCGCTCAAGGATCGTGGGGCGCGCGTCCGCGTGCTGATGCATTCGCTGGCGTTCGGCACCCTGCGCCGCTACATCGAGCCCGATCCCGCTCAGCAACTGACCCAGAAGCAGCTCGAGATGACGCTGGACGTCATGGCCAACTCCCTCGTCTATTGGACGCAGGACATCTTCCACGCCGGGCTGTTCGACCAGGACGCCCGCATCTTCGCCATGACTAGCGAGGGGTCCACCCGCGTCTGGGCCGGTTACGGGGCGGTGTCGGCGGCCAAGGCGGCATTGGAGGCACACATCCGCCAGCTCGCGGTGGAGCTTGCGCCGCACGGCATCGCGGCCAACAGCATCCAGGCCGGCGTGACGCCGACGCCCGCGCAGTCGAAGATCCCCGGTGCGGAGGAGATGCTGGAGGGTGCCAAGGCGCGCAACCCTGGTGGCCGCGTGACGACGCCGGAGGACGTGGCGCGGGCCATCCGCGTGCTCAGCACGCCCGGTATCGGCTGGATCACTGGAAACGTGATTCGCGTCGACGGCGGCGAGGCGATCGTCCCGTAGATCCGCGAGGGTAGTTCCTCCACGGTATCAAGAGTTCTCACTCGAATATCCGGCAGGGCGGCGGCCATGCTGCGGCCGCCGCTCGGCCTTCCGGTAACCCTCGCACGGCTGCCAGATGCGACGGAGGCTGCCCGCGGGCGATTGTGACGGGTAATCCGCTACGACAACCCGACCGTGAATCGCAGCGCGCTGTCCGGCACCTGGAGAACGGCGCCGGAGCCCCACTGCAATGTCTCGATCTCCAGCGTCAGGTGCCGGGCCTCGGGATCAAGCTGCGGGGTGAACGGGCAGATGAGACGCCAGGAGAAGAGCTCGGGTGGCTTGCCACCGCCGCTCCCAGCAGCGGGCCACGCATCGTAGACCCCACCTCGATCGTCCACTGCGCGCCAGGTAAGGCGGGGAAATCCTCCCCGGCCTTCCCAATCCAACCTGGCGACGGCCTGGAATCGATCCCGGTACAACTCGATTGAATAGACGGTAACGCCGATGTCGTGGAACTGCCGGTGCTGTCCAACCGGGATGACGCGCACGACACTGGAGTCAGGATCGCCCATCGCGGTAGCGCCCTGATCAAGCGGGAACGTGAAACGCCACGGACCCCCGAGGATCCCGTCCGCAAAACAGTCGTTGGCGTCCACCGCCCACGAAACTGACCTGGCAAGGAGCATCTCGATCGTGAGGGACTGTGCCGCGAAGTCGAGTCCCGGCGCGACGGTAGCGACCACATGCATGCTTGCGCCCCCGGGGCCGCCACTCCCGCTCGCGGCACGGAGCATGGCCGGGTGGCGCGTCCCTGCGTCGTCAATCGCCGAGAGGGCAGGTATCCCATTGACGATCGTCACTGTTGCGGTGGGGTCTTGCTCCAGGAGCATGACGATGTTGGTCCCGCGATCGTAGTACTCGATCGACAAGAGGGTAGCACGCAAGCCCTCGGTCGCCTGTGTCCGGCAAACCGGGCGCACCTCGCGCAGGTGTGGATGGCGGAGATGTTCATAGTCGAGGGCCGGGTCTGGTGCTGCAGGCATGGCTCACTCTCCGCAAGATGTCAGTTGGCTTTCGTGCCTTGCGATACTATGGACGATCCTAGCGTATGAACAAACGAGCGGGAATCCTATCCGGTGGCGGATTGCGCATCGCAGCTCCGGTGACGGTTGCCCGACTCGGAGCACGACGCTCCAACCTCGGACCTAACTACTAACTTCACCGAGGCGGCGCTCGAGCAGCTCCCAGTCGATCAAGCTGATGATCAGATCGCGGTGCACCTTCGGGCCGAGCACGCCGACGACGATGCTTCCATTGGGGGTGTTCTCCACGGCGATGCTGGTGTCGGTTGTCTCAATCAGCGAGCGGGCCGCAGTCTGCGGCTGCGACGAAGCGGTCGACGGCAGTACCGCTGGTCGCGGGGTCAGGACGACGACAACGATGGTGTCGTTGGAGGCATAGAGCTTGTAACTCGACTGGTCCGGACTGCGAGCGACCGATGCGGCCGCGTAGGGGCCGCCGGGTAGCGCCGCGAGGAATCCGCCGCGAGGGCGGTCGAACGCGGCACGGGGTGGGGCGGAAACGCCGACGGTCAGCACCTGCAATGCCGTGTAGCCGCCGCCGGCCGTCACCGGAACGAGCGGGACCAACCCAACCGTCGACGGCGGCGCGGTGTAGACGACAAGGGCGTAGTTCCCGAAGTTGGCGACGAGCCGGTAGGTAACGTCCGTAGGGGAAGCATCCACGGTTCGAACTCGCTCGTCGACGACGTGATGCAGCGTCGGATCGAGGTTCACGCTCACGAGGTGCTGCCACATCGGTTCTGCGGATATCACGGCCCGCCTGTCGTCCCGGATCGGATCGGCACATGCGGCGAGCATGAGTGTCGCAGTGCAGACGAGCGCGAGTCCGGCGCTCCACCATCGCTGCATCATCGTCACCACTGATACGGTGCGGGCCGTTGGGGCACGCTGCCAGGCGTACCTCAGGTGTAGCGCGTTCCACGTCATGTCGAACCGGGCGCAGCCGACCATAACCGACGTGCGAGCGACACTCGATCCCATCCAGCGCTCGGTTCCTGTTGCTGAATTGTCCTAGGCGTCGAAGACGAGCACATTGTACTTCAGGTTGGCGATGATGCGAAGGATCTTGCCCAAGGGCACGTAGATCCCGGACGTTGATGTGATCTTGAGACGCCTGATTTCCGATGACAGCGAATCCAACGCCTCTGTGGTCGGTGCCGTGGAGGCGTCATGGGCCGATCCCACCTCCCGAGGTTGTCCGTACCCTTGCCGGGAGGGGTGGGGGCGGGTATGATAAAGTCCTGGTCGTGCTAGGCGGGGAACTAGCGGTGCCCTGTACCCGCAATCCGCTATAGCGGGGCTGAGTTCCCTCTCGAGGTCCGGCCTTGTGGGACTGCTCGGGCTAAGTGGTGAGGAAGGTTGGGTCCCACGCGGCAAGGACCCACGAACCCGGTCAGGTCCGGAAGGAAGCAGCCGTAAGTGGCCATCCTTGGGTGACGTGGGGGTGCCTGGCTGGAGCTAACTGGCTCGGTGCAAGCCGGAGGGTCGTGATCGACAGAGGGTGCACGACCTTCTTTGAACACCAAAGCGGACCGTCCTTATGGGCGGTCCGCTTTTCGTTTGCCTCGATGCCCTCGCGACGTGATCCTGGAACGACCTGTGCTCTTGGTGCTCTCCCGTGATCGGGCGGACGGCGCTGTCGATTTCGGTGGTGCCCGTTCGACCACGATGTAGGACCGGTTGCGCGTGGTCCGACCGCTCGGTCGGGAGCCCGGTCCTTCCGACGAAGGGAGACACGCCACGTGCGAAAGCTAGTTGTGAATACCTTCCTGACTCTCGACGGCGTGATGCAGGCCCCTGGCGGGCCGAACGAGGACCCGGAGGGCGGCTTCCGCCATGGAGGATGGTCGGTCAACTACTGGGACGACCGAATGGGCCAGTTCGTGGGCGAGGCCATGAGCAAGCCGTTCGACCTCCTCCTCGGGCGGAAGACCTACGAGATTTTCGCGGCTCACTGGCCCAACGCCGCTGAGGCGGAGGGCGCCGGCCCGCTGAACGCGGCCACCAAGTACGTCGTCTCCACCACCCTGAAGAGTGCGGATTGGGGGCCTGCGGTCCTGATCCGCGACAACGTGGTAGAGCGAATTGCCGAGCTGAAGCAGGGGAACGGGCCTGAGCTTCAGGTACAGGGGAGTTCGCGACTGGTCCAGACCCTGATAGCTCATGATCTGGTCGACGAGTACCGCGTCATGATCTTCCCGCTGACGTTGGGGACTGGGAAGCGGTTGTTCGGCGATGGAGCGCGCCCCGGCAACCTCCGCCTCGTCGACTCCCGGGTATCGACGACCGGCGTGATCATCGCCACGTATGAGCGCGCGGGCGCCGTCACATACGGCTCATTTGCCCTGGAAGATCAGCCAACGGGACAGTAACGCATCGTCGGCCTAATCGCGGCGGTAGGAACGAAGAGCCTCCGCGGACGCTGCCGAGCGGATGCATGATTCGGCAGGGTCCGGGAGGCTCACTAGCTTCCGAACAGCAGGGCGGATGCTACGAGCGCACCCGCTCGCGAGCCTGCGACCGCCTCCTCCGGCGCGCGCCACGACGGCGGCCGCTGGAGGCCGGTTCGAGATAGCGGCGCTTGAGCTCCTCGGCGGCTGCCGCGCGCACCTTGGCCGGGTAGACGGTCCGAGCCCACCAGATGTAGTACGCAGCTTCGGCCAGTAGCGCGAGGAGGACCAGGTAGAGCCAGAAGCGCTTGTAGAAGCCGAAGGCGCTGACGTGGAGGAACCGGAACGTGAAGAAGAAGAGGCCCAATCCGAACAGCACCGCGGCGATGGCGGCGCCGCGCTGGATCTCGTCACGGGCGATCGGGTAGCGCCGGGAAAACCGTCCCACATCGTAGTACGCCAGCAGCGACACGACGAAGCCGATCCCGCAGAGCGCGACAAAGCCGATCGAGAACGGCCCCCAGACAGGCGTATCCCAGAGCGGTGCGTTCAGATAGTCCCAGCTCAGCGGATTGCGCATCCGCGCGTTCCTCGCTCCCCAGCGTTCAGTGACATCGTGTACCGCTACGACCCGTGGGGTGGGCGGTGTGGCGGGCCTGCCTAGCGCCCCCGCTCGCGCCCGACGATGCCGCTACGACACGTCCCCGGTCAGCAAGGTGCGCTTGACCTCCTCGATGGCACGCGTGACTTGAATCCCACGCGGGCACGCCTCGGTGCAGTTGAAGACGGTGCGGCAGCGCCAGACCCCCGACTTCTGGTTCAGCACGGCCAACCGCTCGGCCGCGCCCTGGTCGCGGCTGTCGAAGATGAAGCGGTGCGCATTGACGATCGCCGCGGGACCGACGAACTCGTCGTTGGTCCAGGTGATCGGGCAGGAACTGGTGCAGCACGCGCAGAGGATGCACTTCGTCGTGTCGTCGAAGCGCTCGCGATCCTCTGGCGATTGCAGCCGCTCCGTGGTCGGCGCCGGGTCGTCGTTGATGAGGAAGGGCAACACCGACTTGTAGGCGTTGAAGAAGGGCTCCATGTCCACGACCAGGTCGCGGATGACACGGAAGCCGACGAGCGGCTCAATGGTGATGTTGGTGCCCACGTCGCGGATGAGCACCTTGCACGCCAGCCGGTTGCGCCCGTTGATGCGCATGGCATCGGAGCCGCAGACGCCGTGGGCGCAGCTCCGGCGGTACGTGAGCGTGCCGTCGTGGAACCACTTCACCTTGTTGAGCGCATCGAGGACGCGGTCGGTCGGCTCGACCTCGACCTCGTGGTCCTCGTAGTACGGCTTGCTGTCGACCTCAGGGTTGAAGCGTTGAATTCGCAGGTGTACCTGCATCAGTACTTCCGTTCCTTGGGCTCAAACCGGGTGATGACGACCGGCTTGTAGCGCATCTCGATCCCACCCGACGTACGGTAGGCCAACGTGTGCTTGAGCCAGTTGACGTCGTCGCGCTGCGGGAAGTCCTCGCGGAAGTGACCGCCGCGACTCTCCTCGCGGGCGAGCGCCCCGGCGACGACGGCCTCGGCGACGTCCAGCAGATATCCCGTTTCGATCGTCTCCACGAGGTCCATGTTGAAGGTGCGGCTCTTGTCCCGCACACCGACCCGGCTGTAGCGGTGCCGCAACTCGGTCAGCTTCTCGCGCAGGGAGGTCAAGCCCTCCGCGGTGCGGAAGACGCCGCAGTCGCGGAACATGGCCTCTTGCAGTTCGTCGCGGATGACGTTGGCGTTTTCGGTGCCGTCGCCCTCGAGGAGGGCGCTGACCTCGGCGCGGGCGCGGAAGTCGGGCTCCTTGGGCAGCGGGTGGAAGTCGTTCTCGTTGATGGTCTTCAGCATATGCCGCCCGGCGCGCCGGCCGAAGACGATCAGGTCGACCAGCGAGTTGGTGCCGAGCCGGTTGGCGCCGTGGACGCTGACACAGGCGCACTCGCCGGCCGCGTACAGCCCAGGCAGGACCGTGTTCTCCTCGTCGATGGTGACCCGGCCGTCCACGTCGGTCGGGATACCGCCCATGCTGTAGTGGGCCGTCGGCTGGATCGGGATGAGATCCTTGACCGGGTCGAGGCCCATGTAGGTGCGAACGAAGTCGGTGATGTCCGGCAACTTGGTCTCGATGACCTCGGCGGGCAGGTGCGTCAGATCCAGGTGGACGTAATCCTGGCCGTTGATCCCCCGGCCCTCACGGATCTCCATGTAGATGCTGCGGGAGACCATGTCACGCGGGGCGAGGTCGAGCAGGGTGGGCGCGTACTTCTCCATGAAGCGCTCACCCTTGTCGTTGCGCAGGATGCCGCCCTCGCCGCGGCAGGCCTCGGACAGGAGGATGCCGAGCTTGTAGATCCCGGTGGGGTGGAACTGGAAGAACTCCATGTCCTCCAGCGGCAGGCCGCGCCGGAAGGCGATGGCGCAGCCGTCCCCGGCGAGCGAGAGCGCGTTGCTGGTGACCTTGAAGACGCGCCCGAAGCCACCGGTCGCCAGCAGGACCGCCTTGGCGTGGAAGACGTGAATCTCGCCGGAGTGGATGTCATACCCCACGACCCCGGTGCACACGCCGTCGTCGGTGATCAGCAGGTCCAGCATCATCATCTCGTTGAAGAAGGTGACCTGATGCTTGATCCCCTGCTGATAGAGGGTTTGGAGGATCATGTGACCGGTGCGGTCGGCGGCGTAGCAGGCGCGGCGCACCGGCCCCTCGCCGAAGTTGCGGGTGTGCCCACCGAAGCGCCGCTGGTCGATCCGGCCGTCCGGCGTACGGTTGAAGGGGAGGCCCATGTGCTCGAGTTCGTAGACGGCGTCGATGGCCTCGCGGGCGAGGACCTCGGCGGCGTCCTGGTCAACGAGGTAGTCGCCCCCCTTGACCGTGTCGAACATGTGCCAGATCCAGTGGTCTTCTTCGAGGTTGCCCAGCGCGGCCGCCACCCCGCCCTGAGCCGCCCCGGTGTGGGACCGCGTGGGGTAGAGCTTGCTAATGACTGCCACGTTGGCTTTCCCGGCGAGCTGGGCGGCGGCCATGAGCCCGGCCCCGCCGGCGCCGACGATGACGGCGTCAAATCGATGGTACATGCCTCATCTCCCTGCCGTTACGACGGCTTCGGGGTTGAACGTGACGATCGCGATGGAACCGATAATCAAGAAGATGATCGCGGCGCTCCAGAGAACGGAGTGGGCGAAGACGCGCCACCCACGCGGCCGCACGTAGTCGTCAACCGCGATCCGCGCACCGTTCAGCCCGTGCAGTAGCGCCAGGATGAGCATGAGCCAGTCAAACCCGCGCCAGAATGGCGAGTTCCAGCGGTCGACCACGAAGTCGTAGTTGATCTCGTCGACCGTGTTGACCACATGCATGATGACCACGTGGGTGACAGCCAGCAAGATCAGCAGCAGGCCACTGACCCGGAAGAAGTACCAGGAATACAGCTCGAAGTTGCTGCCCGTGGGGCGCTCGCGGCCGACGCGCGGGATCGGTGCGCGCCGCGCGGATCGTGGGGCGGCACTGACCTGATCCGGACCGCTACCCGTGGGGACTTGAACCACCGTTGAACCTCCCATGCGCCGCGGCCCGACGGCCGCAACCCGGCTAGAAGAGCGGCCGCAGCATCAAGATCGCCGTGGGGATGAAGCTGAGGAGGAAGAGGGCGACCACTGCGTAGAACATCTGCCGCTCGTACTTCCAGCCCTTCGACCAGAAGTCCACCAGAATGATGCGGATCCCGTTCAGTGCGTGGTAATAGAGCCCGGCGACCAAGATCACCTCGCCGGCGCGGAAGATCGGATGGCGATAGATGAACAACAGGTCGTTGAACGCCTCCGGGCCGTAGCCCACAGCGAAGATATCAACGATGTGCAGTAACAAAAAGACCAGCACCCCGAGACCGGCCAGGCGGTGTAGTGCCCAGGACACCATCCCCTGTGGTGGCCGGTACCCGCGATAGTTTGATGCCACTCGCGGTCCCCCTGCTCCAGCGTCCTCTTGGCCCCAGCGCGCGGCCCATGCCGCGCCGCCGGCTCCCATTGCGGCAGCCGTCGCAAATCTACGGCGGTTCGCCGGGCCTGTCAACACGGCTGATTGGTTTCGGCGAGCGCGGGAAGTACCTCTGCTATAATGCCAGCGTCTTGCCTGCCGGCATGGTCGACCGGAACCGGTGGCGGCTCCCTCCGTCCCCAGGGCCGGGTACCCGGAGCCGGCATCTCGCACACCCCTGTGGCTCGCGTGGCCAGCGAAGCGTTGAGAGGGACAACACGTGTCCGAACGGGAAGCCAGGCTCGCACAGCTTCGGCGGCTTGCCGATAGCCTGCTGCCGCGCCTCGCCGAACTGACCGAGCAGATCTGTTTGATTCCGGCCCCGACCTACCACGAGACCGAGCGCGCCCGTTGGGTGGCGCGCGCGTTCGAGGAGCGCGGGCTGGCGGTGGAGGTCGACGACCTCCCGAATGTTTACGCCCGCCGCCCGGGGAGCGGGCGAGGGGCGACGTTGATGTTGGCGGCGCACACCGATACGGTCTTCCCGCCAGGCACCCCGATCACCGTCCAGCGATCCGACGGGGTACTGACCGGACCCGGTATCGGGGACAACAGCCTCGGCGTCGCCGGTCTCCTGGTTCTGGTGGATCTCCTTGAGGCGGCAGGCATCACCACCCCTGGCGACCTGCTCCTGGTCGCGAATGTCGGGGAAGAGGGACTCGGCAACCTGCGCGGCATTAAGGCGGCCGTCGATCGCTTTGAGCCGGAGTTGGGTGGCGTCATCGCGGTCGAAGGGCACAACCTGGGCCGCGTCACCCACATCGCAGTCGGGTCCAAGCGCATCCGGGTGACGGTGACCGGGCCGGGTGGACATAGCTGGGGTGCGTTCGGCGAGCCGAGCGCGATCCACGAGCTCGCGGGGATCATCCAGGAGATTTCGATGATCCCGGTGCCGCTGCAGCCCAAGACGACCTACAACGTGGGGCTCATCGAGGGTGGGGTGTCGGTCAACACGATCGCGCCGCGCGCCTCGGCCGTGATCGACATGCGCTCGACCGACCCCGACCGGCTCGCCTGGCTGGCGCAGGAGGTCACGCGCATCGTCGAGCGCCGCCGGACCGACCGGGTTTCGACCGAGATCGAGGTGTTGGGCGAGCGACCGGCCGGCTCGGTGCCGCCCTCGTCGCCGCTCGTCCGCCTGGCGGTGGAGGTGCTGGAACAGCTCGGCTTCCAGCCGGAGCTGAACGCGTCGAGCACCGATGCGAACATCCCGATTGCCCGCGGGATACCGGCGGTGTGTATCGGCCTCAGCCACGGCGCGCGCGCTCACCGCACCGACGAGGAGATCGAGATCGCGCCGGCGGCGGTGGGGCTGGTGCAACTGGCGCTCATTGCCGAGCGTTTTGTGGGCGAGGCGCAGGGCAGCAAACGCGTCGACGGGGAGAGGCCGTCGCGGTGAGCGGGATCTACGTCGCGCTGGACCTCGAAGCGACGGGGATGGACCCGGAGCGGGACGAGATCATTGAGATCGCGGCGATCAAGTTCCGCAACGACCGGGTGCTCGACCGCTGGGAGAGCCTGGTGCGTCCCCGCGGCCCGATCCCGTTCAACATCACCAGCCTGACCGGAATCGGCGCCAAAGATGTGCGTCGTGCACCGATCTTCCCGGTGGTGGCGCCCCGGTTGCGGGACTTCGTGCGGAACCACCCAATCGTCGGGCAATCGCCGGAGTTCGACATCCAGATGCTTGCCGGGGCCGGGCTGCGGCTGCAAAACCCGCTCTACGATACGTTTCAACTGGCCACCATCTTGATCCCGGACCTGCCGGCCTACAACCTGGCCACCATCGCGGCGCGATTGGGCGTCTCGGTCCCGCACCAGCACCGCGCGATGGCGGACGTCGAGACGACCATGGCCGTTTTCCTGGGCCTCCAGGATATTCTCCTCAGCCACGACGCGGAGACCCTGGCGCGGCTGGCTGAGCTGGCGCGCGTAGCCGGGTCGCCGCTGGCGCGGCTGTTCGCGGAGGCGCGGCGTGAGGTGGCGAGCCTGGACGGCATGGGTCACGGGACCATCGCGGCGCAGTTGATGGCGAAGACCGGGATGAGCCGCGGCGGGCCTGAGGTGCTGTTTCTGTTCCAGCGGGACCGCCCCCAACGCCTGGAGCCGACCGGCTCCGACGAGCCGATCGACGTTGAGGCGCTCCGGGCCTGGACGGAACCGGGGGGTGCACTGGCGCAGACCTTCCCCGGCTACGAGCCGAGGCCGCAGCAGGTCGCGATGCTGGAGGCCGTGGCCGAAGGCTTCAACCAGGGCGGGACGTACCTGATCGAAGCCGGAACGGGGACCGGCAAGTCGCTGGCGTACCTGCTCCCGGCCATTCTCCACGCCGTGACCCGCGGCGAGCCCGTGGTGATTTCCACCAATACCATCGCCCTGCAGGACCAGCTCTTCCGCAAGGACCTGCCGGACCTGCGACGAGCGCTCAAGGAGATGGCCCGCACCCAGCCGGAGCTGGAGCGCGTGGCATCCTTCGAGGCGGCCCTTCTCAAGGGCCGCTCGAACTATCTCTGTCTGCGCCGGTGGTTCCTGGCACAGCGTGAACCGTCCGTATCGCCCGAGCGGGCCACGCTCTACGCGAAGATCCTGACCTGGCTCCAACAGACGGAGACGGGAGACCGCGCGGAGCTGCACCTCTCCCCGGAGGAGCAGGTGTACTGGTTGGCGCTGGCCGAGGAGGAGGGGAGCTGCGTCCCAGGCCGGTGCATCTTCCACCGGCGGAACCAGTGCTTTCTTTACCGGGCGCGCCACAAGGCCGAGAGCGCGCACGTCATCGTCGTCAACCACGCGCTGCTGTTGTCGGATATGCTGGCGGCGAATAACGTTCTGCCGCCGTACCGCCACCTCATCATCGACGAGGCGCACAACCTGGAGGACGAAGCGACGACGCAGCTCGGCTTCAGCATCAGCCGCCACCGCGTCCTCGACTTCGTGTCCCGCTGCGTCACGCGGGACGACGACGGCGCCCTCGGTGGTGCGCTCGGCGGCCTTTGGAGCGTGGTGGCGAACGCCCGCGTGCCGCTCGCCCGCGAGATTGCGGCGTCGCTGCAGCCGCAGTTGGACGGGTTGGTCCGTACCGCGCGCGAGGTGAGCGACGAGATCGAGCGCTTCTTCCACGCGCTCGGGGACTTCGTGGAGCGGTACCAGGCCGGCCAGAGCGAGCACGACCGGCGCCTGCGCCTGACCGACGCCGTGCGGCACGATCCGGGCTGGAGCACGATTGAGGTCTCGTGGGACCAGGTGGCGGGGCGCCTGCGTGAGATCGTCGCAGTGCTGGTCTGGGCCGCGGGAGAGTGGGAGGGGATCAGTGAGGAGGAGATCCCCGAACGCGACGAAGTGGCGACCGAGTTGGAGGTCTTGATCCGCACCGGGCACGAACTGATCGAGCGGGTGCTGGGCGCGATCGCCAACCCGAGCCCCGACACGATCTACTGGCTCACGCGGAACGTCGCCAACGGCGACGTCGCCATTTCGGCTGCGCCGCTGCACGTGGGCGATGTACTGCGCGAGCACCTCTTCGATCGCTGCCGCACGACGGTGCTGACCTCGGCGACGTTGACGACGGATGGCTCGTTCGACTACGTGCGGCAACGCCTCGGTATCGAGGAGGCGAATGAGCTTCAGGTGCCGTCGCCGTTCGACTACCCGGCGACGACGCTCCTCTACCTGGCCGACGACGTACCGGAACCGGGGCAGCCGGGACACCAGCGCCACGTCCAGGAGGCGCTGATCGACCTCTGCAAGGCGACACGCGGTCGGGCCATGGTCCTTTTCACCTCCCACAGTGCGCTCCAGACGACCTACCGGGCCATCAAACGGCCGCTGGAGGCAGAGGGGATCCTGGTGCTGGCGCAACGCATGGATGGGAGCCCGCGCCAGTTGATCGACCGGCTCAAGAGCCACCCGGAGACGGTGCTGCTCGGCACCAACAGCTTCTGGGAAGGGGTAGACATCGTCGGTGACGCCCTGAGCCTGCTGGTGATCACGCGACTGCCCTTCTCGGTGCCGAGCGACCCGGTGTTTGCGGCTCGCAGCGAGCTCTTCGACGACCCCTTCAATGCGTACGCCATTCCGCAGGCGGTGCTGCGCTTCAAGCAGGGATTCGGCCGGCTGATCCGCAGCAGCACCGACCGAGGCGTCTGTGTGGTGCTCGACCGACGAACGGTAAGCCGACGCTATGGGTCATCGTTCGTGCGGTCCCTACCGGACTGCACGGTGGTGGTAGGACCGACGTCCGAGTTGCCGGCGCGCGCGACCGAGTGGCTGCAGGCGCGGTCGGCTTCGGCGTCGGTTTGATCGGGATCGGGCAAAGCCCGAGGGAGTGGAGGCAGCCGCAGATGAGTTCGAGTATCGACCGGAACCTGGCGCTGGAGCTGGTCCGGACGACCGAAGCCGCGGCGCTCGCGGCCGCGCGCTGGATGGGGCGTGGCGACAAGAACGCTGCGGACCAGGCGGCCGTCAACGGCATGCGGACCATGCTCCAGTCCGTCCACATGGACGGCGTCGTGGTGATCGGTGAGGGCGAGAAGGACGAAGCCCCGATGCTCTACATCGGGGAGGAGGTCGGCACCAAGGATCCGCCGCAGGCCGACCTGGCGGTGGACCCGATCGACGGGACCCGGCTGTTGGCGAACGGGATGCCGAACTCCCTGTCGGTGGTGGCGCTAGCGGACCGCGGCTCGATGTACTACCCGCCCGGAATCGTGTACATGAACAAGATCGCGGTAGGGCCGGAGGCGGCGTTCGCCATCGACATCAACGCGCCGGTGGCGGAGAACCTCCAGCGGATCGCGGATGCCAAAGGGATGCGTCTGCGCGATCTGACGGTGGTCGTGCTGGACCGCCCACGCCACGAGCAGTTGATCGCCGAGATTCGCGCGACCCAGGCGCGGATCAAGCTGATCACCGACGGTGACGTTGCCGGCGCCCTGATGGCGGCCATGCCGGGGACGGGCATCGACGTCCTGATGGGCATCGGTGGGGCGCCGGAGGCGGTCATCGCCGCGGCCGCGCTGAAGTGCATGGGTGGCGCGATCCAGTGCAAGCTGTGGCCTCGCAACGACGACGAGCGCCGTGCGGCGCTGGAGGCGGGGCTGGATCTGGAGCAGGTGCTGACCGCCGACGATCTGGTGCGGTCCGACAACGTCTTCTTCGCCGCTACGGGCATCACCGATGGGGAGCTCCTGCGCGGGGTGCACTACACGGCGGAGGGGGCGACGACGGAGTCGCTGGTGATGCGATCGCGCTCCGGGACGGTGCGGCGGATCCAGGCGTCACACCGGCTCAGCAAGCTCCAGGAGTTTGCCGCCGTTCCATTTGACTAGAACAGGACATCATGCTATACTGGTCGCGGCACCGGTGGGATCGGTGCCGCGACCTCATCCCCGCCGCTGGCGATTCCCGTATGGAATGTCCCGAAGGGCACCCTGTAACGCTTCGGAGTCCACTGCGCAACCCAGCCGGGGCCGAACTGCAACCCAGACCCGCGCGACGTGTTCGCCTGTCATTGAGGCTGGAGCACTTCACGAGCACTTATCTTCTGCGCATGAGAGGTCAACCACACGTGGTCACGCGACGTGCGCATGGCTGCCGGACTAGTGGTGCCGGACCGCCTGCAACCTTGCCCCGGAGGCTCGCTCCGCTGGGCGGCACCGTCGTGGCCGCATGTGGGAGTGAGCACCGGTTGTGGCCACGGCCGCGCCGGAACTGAGCGTGCGATCCCCACCACCTGCGCGAGCGCCCGCTCCCGGCCGCCGTCAACCGATTACCACCACGCACCACCACAAGAGATTCAGGGACAACACGCAGCCCGCTCAGCCACCACGGCGGCGGCTGGTGTGGGAAGAGGAACGGAATGACCGTAACCATCAACGAACTTGAGTCGAAAACCATCGATGAGCTGCATGAAATCGCGCGCGAACTGGAGATCACCGGCTTCTCCCGCATGAAGAAGCAGGAGCTGATCAGCCGCGTGCTCCAGGCGCAGACCGAGCAGCAGGGGAACATCTACGGCGAGGGTGTGCTCGACATCATCGAGGACGGATTCGGCTTCCTCCGCGGCGAGCGCTACCTCCCCGGCCCCAACGACATCTACGTCTCGCAGTCGCAGATCCGCCGCTTTGGGCTGCGCACCGGGGACTGGGTCTCGGGGCACGTGCGACCGCCGAAGGAGAACGAGAAATACTACAGCCTGTTGCGGGTCGAAGCCGTCAACGGCATGGATCCGGAGACAGCGCGACGAAGGCCGAACTTCGACAGCCTGACCCCGATCTTCCCCCTCGAGCTGATCAACCTCGAAACCTCGCCCAACATCCTCTCGACCCGGTTGCTCAATCTCGTCGCCCCGATTGGGCGCGGACAACGCGGGTTGATCGTGTCGCCGCCGAAGGCGGGCAAGACGATCCTGCTCAAGGCGATTGCCAACGGCATCACCACGAACTACGAGGATATCCACCTCATCGTCTGTCTCATCGGCGAGCGGCCGGAAGAGGTGACCGACATGAAGCGGTCGGTCGACGGTGAGGTGATCAGCTCGACCTTTGATGAGCCGGTGGAGGACCACACCAAGGTTGCTGAGATGGTCCTCGAGCGCGCCAAGCGGCTGGTGGAGTCGGGCCGGGACGTCGTGATCCTGCTCGACTCGATCACGCGGCTCGCCCGGGCCTACAACCTGGCGGTTCCGCCGAGCGGCCGCACGCTCTCCGGTGGTATCGACCCGGTGGCGCTGTACCCGCCGAAGCGCTTCTTCGGTGCGGCCCGCAACATCGAGGGCGGCGGCAGTCTGACGATCATCGCCACCTGTCTCATCGACACCGGTTCCCGCATGGACGACGTCATCTACGAGGAGTTCAAGGGGACCGGTAACATGGAGCTGCACCTGGACCGCAAGCTGGCGGAGCGCCGCATCTACCCCGCCATCGACATTCAGCGGTCGGGGACCCGGCGCGAGGAGCTGCTCCTCGACGAGCAGACGCTGCGTCAGGTCTGGACGATGCGCCGGATGGTCTCGATGCTGGGCGGAACCGAGGGGACCGAGTTGGTGCTCGGGCGGCTGGCCAAGACGGCCAACAACGCCGAGTTCCTGGCGACGCTCACCAAGGATCTCTAGTCCGAGCGCGGCTCAAGCAGCGAGCAATGGATCTCGAGGCGGACATCGTGCCCGCCTCGAATCATGTTCGGGTAGCGGGAAACTGGCTGCCTTGAAGGGCTCGGCCTATCTGCGGCTGGAGGGTTTGCCAGCGTTGGGCGCCGTGACGCGCGCACCTCGTCACCTCGCGTCCAGCACCCCTCGACGGCATTCACTCCATGAAACGGCCCAAGACGAGGCTGGCGTTGATCCCGCCGAAGCCGAAGGAGTTCGTCATCGCGACCGCGACCTGGGCAGGGCATCCATTGGGTGGAACGTTGTGCACGGCACAGGCGGGATCGGGGTTGTCGAGGTTGGTGGTCGGCGGAAGCCAGCCACGGGCAAGGACAAGGGCGGTGATGGCCGCCTCGATCGCGCCGCTGGCGCCCAGCGGGTGCCCGTACAGTCCCTTCGTCGCGCTCACCGTAGGCTGTTTGGGCGCAGCGCCGAAGACGTGCCGGAGGGCGCGTGTCTCGGCCGCGTCGCCGAGAGGGGTCGAGGTCGCGTGCGCGTTGATGTAGCCGACCTCGCTCGGGGATCGTCGCGCGTCGCGCAGCGCCAGGACCATTGCACGCGCGGCCTGGTGCCCCGAGGGCAGTGGGCGGACCATGTGATAGGCGTCGTTCGTCGCGCCGTAGCCGAGAACCTCGGCGTACGGTTGTGCACCGCGCCGCAGGGCGTGCTCCAAGGACTCCAGGACGAGGATGACTGCCCCTTCGCCCATCACGAAGCCGTCCCGTTCCCGGTCGAAGGGCCGGCTCGCGCCGGCCGGGTCGGCGTTGCGGGTCGACAGGGCCCGGATGAGGTCGAAGGCGCCGAACGTCAATGGCGCCAGCGGCGCCTCAGACCCGCCGGCGAGGGCCACGTCGACCGTCCCGTGCCGGATCGCGCGGGCGGCTTCTCCGATGGCGACCGCGCCCGAGGCGCAGGAGTTCGCGTTCCCGACGATCGGGCCGGTCAGGCCGAACTCGATGGCGACGGCGGCCGCGGGCGCACCGCCGAAGACGGTCAGGGCGAGGGCCGGCTCAACGGCGCGGATGCCGCGGCTGAGGAAGCGCGCATGCTGCTCCTCGCCGAACGGGACGCCGCCGAGTGCGCTGCCGACGAAGACCGCTGCGCGGCGAACGGCACGGTCGCGAGGGGCATCGAGCCCTGCGTCGGCGAGTGCCATCCGGCTTGCAGCCACTGCCAGGTGGGTGCAGCGATCGGCGCGCCGGGCGCGCTCGGCGGACACGTGGTCGGAGGCCACGAAGCCGTCAATCTCGGCCGCGACCTGGGATCGGAACGGCGCCGGGTCGAAGCGGGTGATGGTCCGCACCCGCGGCTGCCCACAGCGCAGCCCGCGCCACAGGCCCTCTCGCCCAAACCCGATCGGCGTGACGGCGCCGATCCCGGTTACAACCACGCGGCGCCCGGCGCCAGGCTCGCTCATCCCGGCACCCCCGCCTTCATCTCGGCCAGTTCCTTGATCCGTCGCAACGTCTTCCCGGCGATGTTCTCCACGAAGAGCGGCCCGATGATGCGCTCGGCGACCAGCCCGCCGATCACAGGCCAGGGAGGGTCGAAATCGTGGACGATGCGGACGGTCAGGCCGTCCGGGCCGGGTTCGAAGAGCCAGGCGACGTCCATGCCCTTCGTGACCCCACCAACATGCCGGAACCTGATGCGCGGGATCGCCGGCTCCCGCACCTGCACCGCGCGCCAGCGAACGGGGATGGCGTCGCGTCGGGCGGCCATCTCGACCAGACGCTCGTGTCCGTCGTCGCGCAGGACACGGACCCAGCGGTAGTGGGGGAGGATGTCGGGCCAGCGCTCGACCGCGGCCGCCAGCTCGTAGACGGTGGTGGGATCGGCGTGGATGACGATATCGTTTGCGGTGTGCATCGGCTCCCCCTACGGTTTCAGCAGTGCCCAGAGGAATCCCGGGTGAAGCGCCGGGCGCGCGGGTGCGAAGTCGCCGAGCACGCCCGTCAGGCGGGCTTCGATATCCGGGCGTTCGGCGATGCGAGCCAGCGCATAGTCAAGCAGCGGCCGTGCCCCAAGGAATCCTTGGATCAGCAGGCACAGCGCGGCCTTGTCGCGGAACGCGGCGCGCCGGGCATCGGCATACCCGGTTGCGACGGTGTCGCCGCGTGCCAGCGCGGACACCAGTGCGTCCGCGGCCAGCGCGGCGCCGCGAAGCGCTCGGAAGATCCCTTCGCCGGTGAACGGGTCGAGGAATCCCGCCGCATCGCCGACGAGCAGGTAGCCGGGACCAGCCACGCGGCGGACGCGGCTCGCCAGCGGGCCGACGCCGCGGACCGGCGTGACGCGCTGCGCACCCTCCAGCGCTTCCGAGACCCCGGGCACTTCGGCGAGGCAGCGCTCGAAGTAGGCCGACGTCGGCTCTCCGGGCGGCTTTCTGCCCAGCGGTCCAACCAACCCGACATTCACGACGCCGTCGCCGACCGGCGCCAGTCCGCAGTAGAGATCTGGACCGACGCGCATGTGCCCGGTGCCGTCGAGGCGGGTGGCACCCGCGTAGCGCGCGACGAGGCCCAGGCGGCGGGGCCAGCGGACGGGGCGGGTGAGGCCCAGCGACCGGGCGATGGTGGAGTGCACGCCGTCGGTGCCAACGACGAAGCGGGCACGGAGCACTGCGTCGCCCCCGTGCGATCCCGTAGCGGACACCGCAACGCCGACGACTCGCCCCTCTTCCACCACAACGCCGCGGACGCGGGTTCGCTCCCACATGCGCGCCCCGGCTGCCACGGCATGTTCGACCAGGATCTGGTCGAGGACGAGCCGAGGGATGCCCAGGCCACGGCGCGGTGGGTCGGATGCCGCGAAGTCCAGGTGGATCTCGCCGCGGGCGGTGCCGACCCGCATGCCGCGCAGCCACTGCCCGCCACGCTCGGCCACCGCGTCGAGGACGCCAAGGTCGTCGAGTTGCTCGACGACTCCGGGACTGAGGTATTCGGCGCACGCTTTCTCGCGCGGGAAGGTGGCGCGGTCGAGGAGGAGCACGTCGCAACCCGCGCATGCCAGATGCGCCGCGGTGGCTGCGCCGGCCGGACCGGCCCCGACGACGATGACGTCGGCATCCAACCGGCTCATGGCGCCACCACCGTCAGGGCAGCCCGGTAGCCGAGGTAGGTATCCGCGGCGACGAGGCGGAGCCCGGCTGCCGCGAGCAGATCGGTCATCTCGGCCAAGGTGTAGGCACGCCGCGCGGACAGCGGCGCGTCGTGGCGCGTGAGCGGGTTCCTCGTCGCGATGCGGCCGAGGAGCCAGGCTCCGGCAAAGCCGATCCGGCTGCGCAACAGGTCGTTGACGATCACCCCCCGGCGGGCGACGCGGGCCATCTCGGCGAGGAGCGGGATCGCGTCGGGCGGGTCGAGGTGGTGTAGCAGCAGCGAACAGTGTGCGACGTCGACGGCGCCGTCGCGGAGGGGGAGACGGCCTCCATCGGCGGCGACGAGCCCGGGGCTCGGTGCTGTGCTGCGCGCGTGTTGGAGGATGACGACGCTGCGATCGACGCCGACGACATGAAGGCGGATCTCCCGGCGGTGCGCCCATTCGATCAGCGCGGCGGGGATGTCGCCCGCTCCCGTGCCGACGTCGAGCAGGAGGAGGGTGTCTCCCGGCGTGGAGGGGGCGAGAAGGCGGGCGAGCGCGCGTTGAGAGAGCCGGATGCCGCCCAGGAAGCGATTAACCCGGGCGAGATCCGCGAGGTTGCCCTGAAGCGCGGTCGGGTCGACAACGGGGAGGTCAAGCAGTTCGGGCCGGTCGGCACTTGGGGTGCGCTGCATCGGCCAGATCCACCGGCTGCGCACGAGCCGGGTGGGGACGTGCAGCGGGCTCTGGCGTTTGGACCCGATGTCCATCAGGCACTCCCACCGCTCGCGGAAGCTGGTCGTTCCCGGTCAGGGTGGCATGTATCGCAGCTTTCGAGCCAGCGGCGCGCTGGGGATTGCCTCCCGCGGGCGCAACCGCCATGATTGCCCGGCGTGGCCGCGATGCCGGCCGAGGAAATGACAATGTGGCAAGGAGGCAAGACCGTGGCTGCTCGCACGCTCCCAGATGGATTCATCGCGCGTGCGCCCGTGCCGGCCGACGCCCCTGCGATTGCCGGGCTGATCGCAGCGTGCCAGGAGGCCGATGGCGACGAGCCGGACGCGTCGGCGGAAGAGGTACTGCGCGACTGGGAAGGGCTCGACCCCGAGCAGGACGCGGTGCTCGTCGTTGCTCCGGACGGCACGGCTGCGGCGTACGCCGATGTGCTCAACCGGCGGTATGTGCAACTCTCGGTGTACGGGTCCGTCCACCCGCGGTATCGGGGCCTGGGACTAGGTAGCTGGTTGGTTCAGTGGGGCGAAGCGTGGATCAGGGAGCGGATGCACCTGGCACGGGCGGAGGCGCAGGTCACGGTGCAGCACTACATCCGGTCGACGAACACGGCGGCGCTCCGCCTGATGGAGCGGCACGGCTACCGCCCGGTGCGAGATATCTGGCTCATGGCGATCACGCTCGATCAGCCCCCACCCGCGCCGGAGTGGCCGGAAGGAATCACGGTGCGGACGTTCGTACCCGGACAGGATGAGCGGGCGACCTTCGAAGCCGTCGAGGAGGCGTTCAGCGATATCTGGGGGCGGCCACCCAGCACCTTCGAGCGCTGGCTTTCGATGACGCAGTCGGAGCGAAAGGACCCTGAGCTCTGGCGTCTGGCGATCGAAACCGATTCCGGGCAGATCGTCGGGACGTGCCTCGGGCAGGAGATCTCCGGCAAGGGATGGATTGGCTCGGTCGGCGTGCGGCGACCCTGGCGGGGGCGGGGGATCGGGCTGGCCCTCCTGCGGGACGTCTTCGGTGTCTATTACCGTCGTGGCGTGCGGGAGGTGGAGCTCAGCGTGGACTCGGAGAGCAGGACGGGCGCCCCTCGGCTCTACCGGCGCGCGGGGATGGAGGTCAAGCAGAACTACATCCTCCACCGGAAGGAGATCCGCCCTGGGATCGACCTGAGCACCACGGCGGAACAGTCGTGACGCGACGTTTGCTCCTTCCTCGCGCGGAAGGCAACCGAGCGACTTGGTGCGCCCAAGGTAGGACCCTGCCTGATTCGGGAGGGAGCGCCGTGGCAAGCCAGGGACGGCAGTGCGCGGGCCACTCCGGTCGGATACGAAATATTCGACCGGAGTGGCCCTTCTTCATGGTCAGTAATCGAAGTGGATGGGCGTGTCGATGATCGTGGGGAGGTCGCGCCGCGCGGCCGCGCGAATCGCCTCGGCCAATGCATCGGGGGACTCGGCGCGGACGCCGGGGATCCCGTAGGCGTCTGCAAGCTTGACGTAATCGGGGTTGACCAGATCCACCGCGATGAAACGACGGTCGAACTCGCGCGCCTGAGTCTCCTTCACCGCCGTGTAGGTTGAGTCGTTGAAGATGACAATGGGCAGGCCGAGGCGGAACTGAACGGCGGTGGCCACCTCCTGCATGGTGAACTGGAACCCGCCGTCGCCCACGATCGGGACCACCATCGCGTCGGGGCGCGCGATCTTGGCGCCGATGGCGGCGGGGAGTGAGAAGCCGAGCGTGCCGTAGCCCGCCGGGAAGAAAAAGGTGCGTGGCTCGTAGACCGGGTAAAGGCGGCAGGAAACGTAGCTCATCATCGTCATGTCGGTGACGAGGATGCCGTCTCGGGGAATCGCCGACCGCAGCGCGTCGACGTAGGGCTGCTGCTCGGCGCCCCAGGCCACGGCGCGTGCCCGCTGGCGGATGTCGGCGACCTGCTCAGGTTTCCAGCTCTGCTTGCTGACTCCCCGTGCTGCCAGGTGGTCTACCAGGGCGCGAACCGTCAGTGCCGCGTCGGCGACGATCGCCTGGGTGGGTGCATAGTTGCGGCCGATCTCCTCGGGGTCGATGTCCACTCGGATGATCGTAGACGGCATGGGCATGCGCTGGTAGTCGGTGTCTTGCGCGCCAAGCTTCGAGCCGATGACCAGGGCCAGGTCGGCGCCGCGCAGCACCTCCTCCACGGGGCTACCAGGCTCCCACAGGTTCCCCAGCGCCATGGGGTGGTCCTCGGCGATCGAGCCCTTGCCCATGATCGAGGTGAGGACCGGCGCGCCGAGGCGCTCGGCCAGTTCCGTAATCGCCTGGTGGGCACCGCTCGCCACCGCGCCACCACCCGCGTAGATCACCACGCGCTCGGCTGCGGCAATGGCACTTACAGCGCGCTCGACGTCCTGCGGGTCCGGAGCGACCGGGGCGATCGGCTCGGGCGATGCCACCTCAATCTCACCGAAGGCGCGGAGGACGTCCAGCGGGACCTCGACGTGCGTCGGGCGTGGCCGGCCGGTCGTCATCTGGCGGAAGGCCTCGGCGATCAATTGGGAAACGGCGGGCACGGTGGTGGCTCGGTCGTTCCACTTCGTGACCGCGCGCATGACTCCGAGCTGGTCTTTGAGGTCGTGCAGGTGACCGAGCATCTTCCCGGCCCACTCCTGCTCTACGTTCGCTGAGACGACCAGCACCGGGATGGAGTCGGAGTAAGCCTCGCCGATCGGCGTCGCAACATTGGTGATACCGGGGCCGGTGATGATAATCGCCACGCCGGGGCGCCCGGAGGCACGGGCGTAGCCGTCGGCCATGAACCCCGCGCCCTGCTCGTGGCGGGCGAGGATGTGGCGGATCGGCGAGTCACGGAGCGCATCGTAGATCTCGAGCGTATGCACTCCGGGGATGCCGAACACGACATCCACCCCATGGGCCTCCAGCGCCCTGACCACCGCCTGACCGCCCTTTACGCGCTCACCCATGTGTCGTCGCCCTCTCCTCCCAAGCGTCGGCTGCTGCGCAGCCGCACGCGCACTACATCCCTGGCATGGCAAGACTGGGCGCCATTCTACGATACGGTGGCGCCGTGCGCCTCACATCATTCGAGTGGGGCGGCCAGGAGTTCGTCCGTCGACGCCCAGACCCGGTCGAGGATGGTCGTCATCTCTTGTCCGTCGACGATGCGCGGGCGGTAGTAGTTCTCGATGAGGACTGGGACGAAACGCAGAGCAGCGAGACGGGTGCCATGGAAGGCGAGGTGCAGGATCAGCCCCTGCTTCGTCTCCAGCGACCACTCCTGATCGAAGACGAAGTTGCCCAGAGAGTAGACGATCGGCTTCCCGCGATAGACCTCCATGCCCTGGACCCAGTGCGGGTGCGACCCGACTACGAGCGCGGCCCCGGCGTCGATCGCCCGCCGTGCGATCAGTCGCTGCTCGTCGCTAGGGGTGAGGGTGTACTCGACGCCCCAATGGATGAAGGGAATGACGAGGTCGGCCTGCTGGCGCGTCTGCTCGATGTCGGCAACGATGTAATCCAGCACCATCGGGGCGGTGCCCGGGCTCGATTCGGTGGCGCCGTACACGTTACCGGTAACGCCGTCGTAGCCCAGGTAAGCGACGCGTACGCCACGGATGTCGAAGATGGCCGGAGCACGGGCAGTGGCGAGGTCGGGACCGATGCCGAAGGGGACGATCCCGGCCCCTTCGAGCGCGGCCAGTGTGTCGACCATCCCGCCTTCTCCGAAGTTCATACTGTGGTTGTTGGCCTGGGAGACTGCGTCGATCCCGGCGAGGCGCAGCCCTTCCACTCCGGCGGTCCGCGTCATGAATGAGAACGTGTACGGGTCGGTGGGCGGTGGGATGGTGTCCGAGAGGCTGCACTCCAGATCCCCCACGGTCAGATCGGCGGCTTTGAGCTCGTCGGCGACGAGGTGGAAGGGCGCGGTGAAGTCGCCCAGGCGCGTCATGATGGTGTGCACCGTCCGCCCAAGGATGATGTCCCCGACCATGGTGATGGTGACGGCTTGGTCGGGCAGAAGCTGTGCCGGGGGGCCGAAGTCGTCCGCCGAGACGGAGTCGGCGCCCTCGACCACGAGGTAGCGGTGGAACGGATACGGTTCCGCCTGGTCCGGGTGGCGCACGGGGTCAAGTCCGTCGATAACCAGGGTTCCGACTCGGAAGTCGACCGTTGAGAGCGGCACCAGCGCGATGCCGCCCGGTTCGCTTGCGAATTCCCCGACGAGGGCCTCGTAGTCGGGTGCGGGGCTGCCGGGTGCGTCCCGCGGCAGTGGCACGACCGGCCTCGGGGTCGGAGAACCCACTTCGGCCCAGTCATGCGTCGCGCCGCTGAGGAGGCTCCGTGCCTGTTCCGCGCTCACGGCGCGCACGGGCAGGCGTGGGGAGACGGCGACGACAAGGGGTTCCTGCGCCACGGTGATTGCATCGTCCGCTGGTGTGGTCGTCAGGGCGACCCGCACGTCAGCCTCGTCGGGGCTGGTTGCCGGATCCAGCCTCGCGTCGCCTAGCGTCTTCTGCAAGGTCGCCAACGCCTCCTGCGCACCGCGGGCGAAGGGGGGAGGGAGTGTGGGGTCGATCCAGATCGAGATGCGAGGCGGCGCCGGTGTTGGTGACGGCGTGGCGGTCGGCGTGGGCGCGGGGGATGCCGGGGGCGTTGGAGACGCCTGGAGCGTTGGTTCCGGCGCCACCGCCGCTCGCGGGCCTGTTGACGACGGGCCGCTGCACGCCGCAGCCAGTATCCCGGCGAGCGCCCTGACTACGGCGGTCACGAACGAGCGGCGGCTGAGCATATCCCCTCGCATCCCCCGTACTATTGCCGCGCGGGGAGAGGGTAGGGTACTCGATTCTCCGGTGTCAAGCGGCGCCGTGTCCGCCTCGGGCGGTCACTTCCCGCTGGTCCCAGCCGGCTCCATGATCCAGACCCGCACCTGGTCCGGGACGAGCTCGGCGAAGCGACGCGCGTCCTCCACCGAACCCACGGCGACACCGTAATGGATCGGGATGGCGATACTTGGCTGCACGCGCCGGGCCGCCTCCGCAGCTTCCTCCGCGGTCATGACGTATTTCCCGCTCACGGGGAGGAAGGCGTAGTCGACCGGGCCGATCTCGTCCATCTCCGGGATCACGTCGGTATCGGCGGCAAAGTAGAAGCTCAGATCCTCGATTTCGAGTACGAAGCCGGTGTGCTGCTCCTCGCGTGGGTGGAAGGGGACGCCGGGCGAGCGGAACTTGTCGATGTTGTAGGCCGGGACCGCGCGAATCTTGAGCGCTCCGATGGTCGTCGTCTCACCGGGAGCGAGAACCTGGAACGGCTGGTCCAGCCGGCTCGCCGCCGCCGGGCTGGCCACGACCGTCGTTCGCTCGGTGCGGACCTTCGCCAGGTCGTCCGGGGAGAGGTGGTCACCGTGGTGGTGGCTGATGAAAAGGACGTCGGCCGGCGGCACGTCGTCCGGCAGGTGGTAGGGGTCGATGTAGATCCTGAGGTCACCGATCTCGATGCGCAGAGCCGACTGGGCAAACCAGGTGATCCGGGGCTCCATCAGACGCTCCTCCTGGATGCTCGAACGGGTTCCCGCCGCCCGGCCAGCGCCTCGAGCACCGCAGCGCGGACGATCCCTGCCAGTCTGTCCAGCAAGCGCTCGCCCTCGGCTGCGCTGGCGCGGGCCGGGTCACCAAAGTAACCGAGTGTGCCGCCGGCTTCGGAGAGCGTCCGAGCGCCCTCGCGGAGCCGGGCGGGGAGATCGATTGGCACTTCAGGCAATTGTGCCATACCTTCGCGCCGGACGGCATCGGGTTGGGCCGCGAGCATGAGCGATGTCTCGAAACGACCGGCGTGTCGCGGCCGGCGGCGGAACTCATCGCCGAGCGCGCTCGCCCAGCGGTCGTCGCGCACGTCGGGGAAGACGACCGGCACCCCGGTCGCGGTGGTTGCGGCGCGGGCGGCGGCCCACACGGCTTCGGCGTGCGCCGGCTCCCGGTGGGCGTTACAGAGGCAGATGCACCGGTATCCCTGGGGCACGAGGTTGAGCAGCACGGAGGTGAGATAGGCGCGGAATGCGTCGGGCTCGGCGGGTGAGGTGCCGGGGAAGCACGTCGCGACGAAGCTGGCGCCGTAGGAGATCGGTGGAAGGACCAGGACGGGCAGTCCCTCCTCGGTCAGCGACGCCGCGGCGCGCCGGGCGATGGCGGTGGCGATGATGACGTCCGTGCCGAGCGGCAGGTGCGGACCGTGCGCCTCGATCGCCCCGACAGGCAGGAGCCCAACCGGGCCTTGCTTCAGAAGATCCGCAGCCTCCTGCCAGGTGAGGGCTGCCAGGCTCTGGGGAAGAAAGGTGGTGGTCATGGTGGTTCCCATCGCTCATCTATGGCGCACGCGAACAGCTCTACAATTGGGGTTCCTTGCGCATAGATGTTGCCACGTTCCCGCCCGAAGCGGGCTTCCAACAGCCGCGTGTGCTATAGTCCGTCAGGCGATATGGCCACCCCGGTGAGGAGCGGAGCGAGGCGGATGAAACTGGTAGTCGCTATCGTCCAAGACTACGACGCAAGTCAGTTGCTGGACGCGATCACGCAGGCAGGTTTTCGCGCGACGCGCATCGGCAGCACGGGTGGCTTCCTCCGCGTGGGCAACACGACCCTCCTGATCGGCGTCGAAGACTACCAGGTCGGCCGTGTGCTGCGGCTCATCGAGACGAACTGCCGCGAGCGGACCGAGGTGGTACAGCCGGAGATCATCGGGGATATCCACGAGTGGTACCCGCCGGAACTGGTCGAAGTGACCGTCGGCGGTGCAACCGTCTTCGTGCTTGATGTCGAGCGATTCGAGCGATTGTGATGGTTGCGACCGGGAAGCCGCTCTCGGCGTCACGATCGCGACGCGGGCTGCGTCGTTGGGTGGCCGGTTGGATGGCCGCCGCCGCGATCAGCTTCGAACTCGTCAACGGCCCTCGCGGCGGTCGGGCGCAACTCACGCCCGTGCCGTACGTCCGCACGCTCCATGCTTCCGCCGACACGGGGCCGTGGGATCCGGGCGAGCTCGTCACCGGTCCCCGCCCTGGTGTGGTCGTGCGGGACCGCCTACCGCACGACGGCATCCCATGTGGACACAACCAAGCGGTCGTCTCCGCGAACTAGTCTCCGACGCTGGCACAACCCAGCAAACCGGCGGCGGGCGCCCGCTACCCGCCGCCGGTAGCGTGTGACGGAGGGAAAGGCTGCTAGCGTGCTGCCGCGAGGTGCCCGCTGACGGGCACGTCCTCAGGGAGCATCGGGCCGAGCAGGCGCTCTACCGCCATGATGTGGCTGCACGTGCCGAGGCCGAGCGCCTCAAAGGAGTGGCACGTACAGGTCCACCGGGCGTCCTCAAGCCGGACGTCGTACACGTCGTGGTCACCACGGAAGACGATGTGGAGCGATCGGATAGCAGCCCGGTCGGGCTCCTCCGCATAGCGGCGCGCCTTCTCGATCTTCCCGATGATGCTCGAGTTCACGAGCTCACTCCTTTCCGCGGCCGGCGGGGTCTCACCCCGGCCTTGCCGCGCGTCACCCGATCGTCCGCGCTTCCAACCCTCGCCAATAACAAACGAGCACCGCGGCGCGCTGCCGGGTGCTCTCCCTTGAGTCTATTCCGATGTCTGGACGACCCTGCATGGCTCTGTCGTCCCTTCGTCGCCACGAGAGGTTGTTCACCGGAAGTATACCCCTGGGCGTTGGGTAGGTCAAAGGTACTGGCCTAGCCCTTTAGTACAATGCCCGGGAATCATCCGACGCGGCCACGGACCAGCAGCGGAAGGACGGACGGGTGAACGCACTACAACCACTCAGCGTGGCGATCCTGGCTGGTGGGCAGAGCCGCCGCATGGGTCGCGACAAGGCGCTCCTCGATGTCGGTGGGCGCGCGTTGATCGAGCATGTGATCGAGCGTGCGCGGCCCGTGGCCAGTGAGATCATGCTGATCGCCAGCGACCGACCAGCCTACGCCCGGTTCGGCCTGCGTGTGGTGCCGGATCGTTACCCGCAGAGCGGGGCGCTCGGTGGGATCTACACAGCGATAGCCGAGGCCGAATATCATCATTGCCTGGTGCTCGCGTGCGACATGCCGTTCGTGAATACTGATCTGCTACGATACATGGCTTCGGTGCCCCGAGACTACGATGTGCTGGTGCCGTCCCTGGCGCCCGAGCGGAGCACGCAGGGCGAGCGGGAGACCCTCGAAACGCTCCACGCAATCTATGGCAAGACGTGCCTCCCCGCGATCGAGCGACAGCTTCAGGAAGGGATCCTGAAGGTCATCGGCTTCTTCAGCCAGGTGCGCGTCGAGCGGATTCCGGAGGAGGTGGTCCGGCAGTACGACCCGAACCTCTTGTCCTTCTACAATGCCAACACGCCGGAGGAGTACGAGTGGGTGCGTCGTCGATACGCCGGGGACGGCCCTGAGGAAACCGGCGATCCAGTGGAGGGGTCGCCTGAGTGAGCGTGACGGGAGGTGTCGATGCGCGGCGGGGGAGCGCGCAGCGGGATCGTCAGTCTCATCACCGATTTCGGTCTCAGTGATACGTACGTGGGGCAGATCAAGGCCTCGCTCCTCACGGTTGATCGGAGCCTGCAACTGGTGGATCTGACCCACCAGATCCCAGCCCAGGATGTGGCAGAGGCGGCGTTTCAGTTGGCGACTGCGTGGGAGGCGTTTCCTCCGGGGACGGTGCACCTCGTTGTCGTCGATCCGGGGGTGGGAACTCCGCGGCGGCCGATCGCATTCGCATATTGCGGGCACCTGTTTGTGACCCCGGACAACGGCTTGGGCACGTTCGTGTTGCGAGATCAGGAGCCGGAGCAACTGGTGGTGCTGGACCGGCCCGAGTTTCACCGGCCACGGGTGTCGAAGACCTTTCACGGGCGCGACATCTTCGCACCGGTGGCGGCGCATCTGGCCAGCGGACGCGAACTGACCGAGGTCGGGAGCGAAGTGCCACCGTCGTCGCTGGTGCGTCTGCCGCTCCCGGCGGTGGAGCGCGATGAGCGAGTTGTTCGGGGGCCCGTCGTCTCGATCGACCATTTCGGGAACTGCCGGACGCTGATCCACCCGGAGGATGTGCCCTGGCCGCGCGATAAAGTGTGGGTCCGGTGTGGCTCAGCCATGGTGCGGGGCATCGTGGAGACGTACGGCTCGGTGCCCGAGGAGCACACCTTGGCCCTGTTCGGCAGCCACGGGGGGCTGGAAGTCGCGGTCCGGATGGGAAGCGCAGCGCGGGCCTGGGACATCACGCGGGGCATGTTCGTCGAGGTGATGCCGGCGGAGTAGGGCGCCACGGGGACCGTTGGTATACTCAGGTGACTGCGACCTCAGGTCGGATTTCGCCGGAGGCGCGCGCAGGGCGACGCCAGGGAACAGAGGAGCAGGACGAGCGGTGGCGAAGAAGACGAAGACGCGACGAAGCGGACGTCCACGGCTGTCAGAAGCCCAGCTTCAGGCGTACCGGGAGCGGCGCGCCATGCTGGAGGCCGCGCCTGCTGAGACGGCGCAGCCGTCGAGCTCGGAGCCGGTGGGGACCATCCGGACGCATTGGGGGCACCTGCCGGACGAGTACGCCATGATCCGGGCCGATCTCATCCGGCTGCTGGTGATCGCCGCCCTGATGGTCGTTATCCTGGTAGCGCTGACTTTCATCCTGAACTGATCCGATTTCGGCGTGGAGAGACATCGACAGCCCCGGCCAACCGGCCGGGGCTGAACCATGTTCACCGCCGTACGCGCGGTGGGGAGATGCCCGTGCGCGTGCAATCCCGAGCGGCGCGAACGACTCGACCGGACGTGGTGCGAGAACGAGGGACGGCCCGCGCTCGGAATTACTCGTCGAGCGGGACGTCGTCTTCCGGTTCCTCGTCATCGATGAAGTGGTCTTCCTCGTCCACGTCGTCGCCGACGGCCTCGATCTCCTCCGGTTCCTCCTCGTCGAGTTCTTCCTCTTCTTCCTCGTCGGAATCGAGCAGGAGGTCCGGCTCAAGTTCGCGCTCGGTACGCCCGGTGTCGCGCAGATACGGCCGCGGCGGCGGCATCTTGACCTGGCGTGGCAACGAAAGGTGCGCGGGCGCTTCGGGGTTGCGGTAGACCTCACGCAGGATGATGCGCACCGTGTTTTCGTTGATGGCGACGACGTACGCCTGGTAGCGGTTCCCGGCCTCCAGGAGCTCGATCAGCCGCTGCGCGATGCGAGGCTCGAGCTGGCCGAGCCGCTCCCCTTCCTGGGTGTAAATGTGCACCGCGCCGTTTTCCGGCCGGATCTCGACCTCTTCAGCGGGTGACACCAGCTTGAGGACCGAGTGCGGGCCGGGGTGGACCAGATCGGTCACGTAGGTCTTGCCCACCTCTTCAACGAAGACACTCGGGCGGAAGCCGGGTGTGGGCGTGACCTGCGGCGCTGCGTCGCCGATGTCTTCTAGCCGCTCGATGTTGCGTCGCGCGATGACATTGCCCGGGTCGATGTCGAGCGAGGCGCGGTAGGCGTCCATCGCCTCCTGGAACCGCCCGAGCTCCATCAACGCCTTGCCGAGGCGGTTGTGCGCCTCAACGTCGCGCGGTGCCTGGGTGAGGATCGCGCGATTGATTTCGACCGCTTCTTCCCAGCGGCCCTCCATCGCGAGTCGCCGTGCTTCTTCGGCCTGGCGCCGTACGGTGCGATTGCGTCCGTCAGGTTGATAGGTCGCCAATACTTCAGACCACCCTCTCTACTCCGGCGCGAGCGTGATCCCGAACTGCCACCGGTTCGCCGAGCAAGTACCAGGGCGAGGCCTCGGTGATCCGCACGTCCACGAACTTGCCCTTCCAGTCGCCCGGCGCCTCGAAGAACACCAGGTCGTTGCCTCGGGTCCGGCCGCGCCAGCGGCCCTTCGCCAATCCGTCGACCAGGATCTCGAACGTGGCGCCCAGGTAACCTCGATTGCGCTCGCCGAGAATCTCAGCCTGGAGCTTCTCCACCGCCTGGTGGCGCCGGCGCTTTTCATCCCAGGGGATGTCGTCCTCCCACCGGGCCGACAGCGTCCGCGGGCGCGGAGAATACATCGCGACGTGGACCTTGTCCAACCGCAACTCGGCCAGGAGGTCAAGCGTGTGCTGGAACTGCTCCTCGGTCTCCCCAGGGAAGCCGACGATGATGTCGGTCGACACCGTCACGCCAGGGATGGTCTCGCGGATGTACGCAACCCGCTCCCGGTAGAAATCGACGGTGTAGGTGCGACGCATGCGCCGCAGCACCTCGTCGTCCCCGGCCTGCACCGGCAGGTTGATGTGCTCGCACGCTTTCGGCAGCGTCGCAACGGCCTGGACAATCCGGTCCGACATGTACTTGGGGTGCGAAGTCAGGAATCGGATGCGCTCGATTCCCGGGATCTCATTGACGGCGGTCAGCAGGTCCGCGAGGTCCGGGCTCCCGGGGAGGTCGTGGCCGTAGGCATTGACCGTCTGCCCCAGGAGGGTCACCTCCTTGACGCCGCGCTCGGCCAGGCGCTGGACCTCAGCCAGCACCTCGGCCATCGGACGGCTGCGCTCCCGGCCCCGGCGATAGGGAACGATGCAGTACGAGCAGACGAAGTTGCAGCCGTAAATGATGGGCACAAAGGCTGTCACGTCGGAGCCTGCCGCGTCGGGCTGGTAGAAGTGCGGCAGCTCCGCGAGATCGGTATCGACGTGAGCCAGCTCCGGCGCGATCTCGACCAGCCGCTCGAACTGGGACGGGCCGTAGAACAGGTCGACATGCGGGAAGCGTTCGGCCAGCGCCTGCTCCTGGCCGGTCACCATGCACCCGGTCAGCGCGATGCGGACGTCAGGGCGGACGCGCTTGAGGCGGGCCAGCGAGCCGAGCTTCCCCGCGACCTTGTCCTCGGCGGCCTGGCGCACGACGCAGGAGTTGACGATGATGACGTCGGCTTCTTCTTCGAGATGCGTCTGTAAATAGCCGGCCTGGCTGAGCATGGCTGCGGCCTTCGCTGACTCGGCCTCGTTCATCTGGCAACCAATCGTCCAGATGCAGTAGCGCTTCGCCGCTTGGACGCTGGCGGGTTCGGGCGCTCGGGCCAGGCGCGGGTTCAATGGAATCACGGGGCTCCTCCGAACGTGCGGGTCGGTCACCGTGCGAGCGATCTCCGGGCGCGAATTATACTCGGTTCATGGCGGCGACTGGGAGCCGTTCCCGGCCCCGCGACCAAAGCGGCGATCGGTCGTCGTGAAGGTGGCTGACTTGCGATGCTCGGCCCGGTAGCCGCACCACGCCGCGCGTCGCGGGACCGCCCGTGGGCTCCTCTTGCGTGCCTGCAACATGCGCAAGAACTCACCGAATGCCTCCAGTATGCGCGAATTGCCGCGAGAGACTGTACGGACACGCTGGCGAGACGGGGCGTCTGTGCTACAATGCGCTCGGAACATCTTGAGACCTCGACCCATGGAGTCGTGCGCTCCGGTGTTGTCGCCTTGGGGGGGTGAGGCACACGCCGGGCTGACTCTGCGGTCCCAGTCCTCAGCCGGTGGATCTACACTGACCACGATCGAAGGGGCACCGACGTGACCCAGCGCAAGTGCGGGACCTGCCGTCACTTTGAAGAGGGAGGATTGGCGGGATCCGGGTGGTGCCGACACCCGTTACGGCAGGACCTCCAGCACATGGTCCTCGTTCGCCGCACCGAGTTGGCCTGCCGCAACGGGTGGGATCACGACCTGTGGGAGCCGCGTGAACCGAGCCAGACCGACGGGAAAGGTGAGGCGAGCGCGCCCGCGACATCGGACCCCACTCCGCTGAACGGTGACGACTCGGCGCGGACCGACACGCTCGAGACCATTTCGATCGCTCCGGTGCGGCCGGTCCCCCGTCCGAGCACGTCCGAATCGGAGCGGACCGCAGAGCCAGTGTTGCCGGGCGTGTCCCGGACGACCGAGGCTGCCGCGAGCTCACCCCGGCGCGACGAGGTTGCGCCGGAGCGCGGGCGTCAGACGCCAAACGGTGAGGCGGCGAGCGCCGAACGCCGTGGGACTGCTGCGGAACCGTCTCCGTCGCGGTTTGGGGCAACCGCTGCACGAGAGACCAGCATTCCACGCTCCAACCGCGTGGGCACCACGCCGCGCCGGACGACGCCGTTGCGCATCAGCGGTACGGCGCAGTGGGCGACCCCGATCGAGGCGGATCCCATCCCCGAGAGCCCGCTGGTTCGCCGGCCGGTGACGCCGCGGCCGGGCACAGGGCGTGCGGCGCCTCCCTCCGTGGGGCCAGGACCGACACGCTCGCGGCCACCGGCACCGCGGCGGGCGGAGGATCCCGAACCTGTCACACCGAGCAGATTTGGCGCAACCTGGGTACAATCACGCAGCGGCTCTACGGAGCCGTTCACGGTCATCCCGGAGGTCGAGCCGCCGGTCACGCCCGTCGCCGAATCGCAGGAACCACGCGCGACGGCGGTGCCGGAAGTGGAAGCGCTGCCGCCGGAGGATGAGCAGCCCACTGAGCAGCCGTCGGCATTGACCGGAACCTCGGCGGCGACGCTGCCGCGTTGTTGCCGAACGTGCCGCGACTTCCGCCCGGCAGAGACGGGAGACCGCGGGTGGTGCAATAATCGATACGCGTTCGAGCACCCGCAGATGGTGCAGGCGGACGACCTGGCATGCGAGAGCACGATCGGGACATGGTGGGTGCCTGCTGATGATTGGTGGCTGCAGCGGGCCGACATCGCGCATCATGCGCGGCCGACGCCGATCGTCGATGAATACCTGCACCAATTGCTCCAGCAGCGAGCAGAGGCGCGGCGGCGGGAAGCGCGCTAGCCGGGACGCGCGGGTGCTCCATCGGGGAACTCACCCCGGCGGCGAGGGCAGGGCGCCGTGGTGAGGAAGGGAAGCTGACAGGGAACTCATGTCCGAATTCGGCGAACTGCTGCGGCATGCCCGTTCTTACAAGGGCGTGAGCCTGCGCGAGGCGGAGCGGGCCACCAAGATCAACCGCCATCACCTTGCCGCCCTCGAGCGCGAAGAGTTCGAGGAGCTTCCGCCACTCATCTATGCACGAGGCATCGTCCGCAACTACGCCCAGTACCTCGGCCTCGACCCGGTCGCAGTGCTGGCGCTCTTCGAGGAGGTTCACGGCCAGCGCAGCGGTGGCTTCCGGGTCGTTCCCGCCGTCAAGCCGTTGAACATCCCCTCGCACTGGGCGCCGAACTTCGCCATCATCGCCTTCATGGTCATCATGTCGGCGGTAATCTTCGCTTGGCTCTACAGCGCCTACTTCGCGCCTGAAGACGCGCCGCCGACCGAGCCGGCTGGCATCGTGGGCCTGGCGTCGCCCACGGCATCGCCCGAAGCGACACCCACCGGGACCGAGGGCGGCTCGATCACCATCGCGTCGCCGACCGCCGAGCCGACGCCGACGCCGGTTCCGACCGAGCCGGCCGTTGTCGAGACACCGACTGAGGAGCCGACTCCGACACCGGAGCCGACGCCGGTGCCGACCACGCACACCTTCGCCGTGACGGCCACCAGCTCCGTGTGGGTGCAGGTGACGGTCGACGGGCAGGTGGTCTTCTCGGACGTATTGCCGGGCGGCGCGACGCGGGTGTTCGAGGGCGAGCAGATGTACGTGACGGCAGGCAACGCGCCGTTCATCCACGTGGCGGTCGACGGGGTCGACCAGGGCCTGCTCGGCGAAACCTGGGACGCGTCGAGAACGTACCCGTAGCGAGTAGTGGCGAGTAGAAGAATACAAGCGGCACCCGGCCTGCGTGGCCGGGTGCTCTTTTTCAGCGTCGCACCGTCAGCGCGCCGCCGGCTTCCCGGTGCCGCGGGGGACGATGACCTGAATCGCCGCCGGGCAGACGGTCATTTCCAGCGGCGTTGTCCCTGCGTAATCTCCATCAAGCTCGACTGGGGCGGGAGGCGATGCCTCCACGCGGACGCTCCGCCCCCGCAGCCGCCGGGCAAAGCGTGACCGGCCGACGTGCCCCACCAGAAACCAAAGGCCGAGGGTCAGTGTAGCCGCGAGGTGCGGCGGATCGAACACGCACACGTCGAGCACGCCGTCGTCCGGCCGGATGTCGTCACCGAACCTGAGCCAGGGATCGAGGACAAAGGCGCCGTTGGCGATCAGCACCATCCGGGCCGCGAACTCCGTCGTCTCACCGTCGACGGTGACGCGGTACTGGATCCGGGGGGCGGTGAGGTGCTTGAGCGCGGGCGGCACGTAGGCCAGCCAGCGCGCCAGCCGCTTGAGGGACCGCTGCGCATCCCGCATGACCAGCGCGTCGTAGCCGCTGCCGGCCATGTGTACGACGACGCGATCCCCCGCGCGAGCGACGTCGAGCGTGCGCCGGTCATGCGGGCGAACGAGGAGGCGTGCTGCCGCCGCCGGTTGCAGCGGGATACCGAGCGAGCGCGCCACGGCGTTGGCGGAGCCGGTCGGGATGATCGCGAGGGGCGTGTTGGTTCCCACGAGGCCGCTCGCCACGTCCCCGACCGTACCGTCTCCACCGACGGCCAGGACTACGTCGGACGACTCGGCCGCCTGCCGCGCGAGGTCGCGTGCCGCGCCCGGGAAACTGGTGCGGAGCACCCGCACGTCGTAGACACGCCCCAACGTGGTCTGGAGCATGGCCTCGAGCTCGTGGGCTTCCCGCCGGCCGGTGCACGGGTTGATGATCGCCGTGGCGCGTGGGCGGGGCGTCAGGCTTCGCTCTGGGGCGTCAGGCTGAACCGCAGGAGGGCGCCGATCTGCCCGAGGTCGCGCATCGGTTCCTGCGTCTCCGGCTGCGTCAGGAAGAGCAGGTTCGCTCCCTGCCGGAACGCGCCCGTCACGATCTCCGGCACCACGTCGTCCAGCGCCTGGAGCGGTCCGCCGCAGAAGATGCACTCTTGACCCGTCCCACCCTCTCTCTGCACCGATCGGCAATTCAAGCACACGGCTCCCGGGGCCTGGTAGCTGTCGTCGACCAGGAGAGTGAGGATCTGGCCCTGTTGCAGCGCCATGAGCGTGGGCTCAAGCCCGGCGACGCCCCGGTCACCGCTCGCGACCTCGTTACGGAGCATCTCGATGGCGCGCAGCTTCTCATCGAGCATCCAGCGCCGGATGATCTCGCAACTCTCCTCGTGCACCTCGTTGATGTTGGCTTCCATCAGGACGCGTACCGTCCCGGCGTGGCGCTCGCGGACGTAGGGGTGAAGTTGTTCGAGGAAGGCGGCGACGACTTCATCCGGGCCACCCAGGATCAGCCAGCGGTACGGCTGCTCCTCGAAGAGGTGGAACAACTCGTCGGCGACCCGCTTGAAGTGGGCGCGCGCGTGCTCGTCGATGTGTCGCTCGTAGCGGGCCTGCGACCAGCCCCCCTGGTCGTGCTGGCCGGGAACATCTTCGTCGACGATCCGCTGGAGCTCTTCGAATGTGCCAAGCCGGCCGTAGAACAACCGCGCACTGTCGCGGGCGATGAGGCAGGTCACGAACGGCTCGAGCTGTTCCAGGATCTTGATGAGCGGGGCGACGTGGGCCTCGAAGCCGATCGAAATTTGGCTTTCCACGTCCCGCGGAAGCTCATGCACCTGCCAGATACCTGCCTGCGAGGAGGCGAAGACCGCCACTCCCCGCCCGAATCGATCCCCTTCGTCGCGGAAGAACTCACGGATCCGCTCGAGGTCCTCCAGAACCGCCTTGCGCTGCGTGGCATCGAAGCGATCGTCCAGGGTGTCGGCTGCCTGGCGAAGCAGATTCTTGAGGCGGATGGTGTAGTCGTCGTCGATCCGCTCCTTGTCGATCCGGAGGATCAGACTGACGATCGGCCACTGGTCGGAGCCGAGCCGGCTCAATGCATCGACGTCTGCACGCGTGATCACGGGGTACCTCCAACCTGACTAGCAGCGCGTCGGGAGTGCGACCTTGTTGGCCGTGTGTGAGTGGTACATCCACCCGTTAGTCGTGCAGCTCCTCCTCTTCGGGGCCGAAGATGCGATCCGTCAGGTAGTTCGCCAGCCAGGTGGCGGCCGCCGCCAGAACCAGGTTCAGAATGCCGCGGACCACGTTCCGGAGCATGATCCCTCCTTTCCCTTTGCCAGCGGGCTGCTGTCGCAACGCCGTGGCAACCCCGGGGACCGGGTGATCGGGGTCTACGCACAACGCTTGCCGAGCGCGACGGCGGTGCCGCGCCGGCGCGCGATCAGTCTAACATGCGCTTTCGGCGTTCCACCCGCGCAAGATGGCCATTCGGGTTGGGCTCCGGGCTCCCCTCGGCCTCCCAGCCTGCCATCGTACCGACCGCGAGCGCCGTGAGCAGGATGAGCACCGCGACGGTGACTAGGTCGGCGAGCGTCAGGGCGTGGAGGAGATGTACCCCGCCGCCCGGCACCTGGGCCGCGGGCCAGACGAGGAGATCGGTGGCCCGAGTGAACCAGCGTGTGAACTCGGAGCGCTCCGGCCCCGGACCCGCGAGGATGACGATCCGGGCGAGCAGGAGCGCAGCCAGGGTGGCGCCGAGTTCGACGACGGCCGCTCGCCCGATTCGGCTAAGCGGACGCGGACCCTTCGGGCGGCGCTGGCGCGGGGGCTGCATCAGCCGCGCTCCGCCGCTGGGCGCGAGCGGAGCAGGCTCGCGACCCGGTCGATGATCACGGCCGCGAGTTCGGCCTTCGAGGTCGGCCCTACCTCCTCTGCGTCCTGGCCCGGCTGCAGGAGATAGGCCCACCCCTCGTCGCTACCCATGCTCGTTCGAGCGTCGTTGGCGACGATCAGGTCGAGGTGTTTGGAGCGGAGCTTGTCGCGCGCGTAGTCGAGCAGGCTGGTGGTTTCGGCGGCAAAACCCACCTTGAGCAGACCGGGGCGGTCGATGGACGCGAGGATGTCGGTCGTCCGGGTCAGGTTGAGGGTCAGGTCGTCGCTCGACTTCTTGATCTTGTGCTCAGCGACGCTGCTCGGGCGGTAGTCAGCGACGGCCGCCGTCATGATCAAGACATCGGCGTCCTGCACGGCCGCCTGGACGGCGTCGGCCATCTCGGCGGCGGTCTCGACGCGGATCACGGATGCCTCGCCGTGGGGCGTCAAGGCGGTCGGTCCGGTGATGAGCGTGACCGATGCGCCAGCGTCGATGGCCGCCGCCACCAGGGCATAGCCCATCTTGCCGCTGGAGCGGTTGCTCAGGAAGCGCAGCGGGTCAAGCGGCTCGCGTGTCGGACCAGCGGTGACCACGACCCGTACGCCGGCGAGCGGCCCATTCGCGCCCAGCGTGGCGCGGATGGCGTCCATCAGCCGCGCGGTCGTCACAAGGCGGCCAGGCCCGACCAGTCCCGAGGCGAGCGGGCCGTCGTCCGGTCCGACGATGCGGACACCGCGGTCGGCCAGCGTCTGCAGGTTTGCCTGGGTCGCGGGGTGCTGATACATATGGTAGTCCATGGCCGGGGCGACGATGATGGGTGCGGGGGTGGCCAGGGCGGTCACGCTGAGCATGTCGTCGGCCAGACCGTGGGCAAGCTTGGCGATCACGTGAGCCGTGGCCGGCGCAATGACCATCACGTCGGCGCGCTCGCCAAGCGAGACGTGGCCCGATTCGGCCTCGGTCCACTGCTCGAACACTTCGGTCCGCACGGGCCGCCGGGTGAGCGTCTCGAACGTAAGCGGCCCGACGAACTCGCGCGCCGCGCGGGTCATCACCACGTCCACCTGCGCACCGGCCAGGGTCAACTCGCGGGCCAGCTCGACTGACTTGTAGGCGGCGATCCCGCCTGAGACGCCGAGCACGATCCGCTTGTCCTTCAGGATGGTCGTCATCCCCGGTGGTCCTTTCGTGCGGGCGCTGCGAGCGGCCGTGCCCGTCCCTCCCGAGCCAGCCGGTCGAAGCGCGCCTTCAGCACGGCTTCGATTTCTGCGAACCCCTCGTTGAGTCGTGGGAACACGAGCCAGGCGACGCCGAGCGCGAACAGACCACCGGTCAGCACCCGCAGCGTGGGCGTGCTCTGTCGCAGGCCGACGAGCTGGGTCAGCCCGTCCACCGCCATCGGGGCGGCGAGGACCGCCCCGAGCCAGAGCGAGGCGGGCCGGATGCGGTGCCGGACGAGCGCGTACAGCACGCCGAAGAGCAGCAGCCCGCCGTAGATCGCCGTATCGCGCTGGCAGTACGCCACCTGGTGGCCGAGGATAAAGAAGCTGTGCTCCGGCTTCTGATGGCAGGTCAGGCTGAAGAATCGGTAGATCCAGCTCGCGGTCGATGTGTGCCCGGTGGCGGCAAGGTACGGCGCCATCAGGGGCGGGACCACGAAGAGCGCGGCAATCCCGTTGAGGAGCCAGACCCAATGCCGTGCCAGGTGATAGATGGCGCGGTCCACGGCGATGATCAGGCGCTCCTGCCCGGGAGAGAGCGTGTGGCTGGCCTGTGGCATGGTGGTGACCCTCACCGTCCTCGCCGCTCGGCGCGCGATCGCCGCGCCCGGATTCTAACTGAGGCCTTTGGGACGCGGCCAGGGGAACTCCGTCCCTCTCGTACACGCCTGGCGCCGGCGGTTGGCCGGGGTAGGGTGGATGGGGTATACTAGGCGATACACATCAACGCGCCCCGTGCGGTCGTGGCTGCCGCGTAGGGGCGATCCGACGCGGGGTGACAGCTCGCGCGGGAGGACAGCTAGCGGCCTTGACAGCCATCCTGCAGCAGCGTAGAATTGGCGTTTGCGGATGGGTGGTCGCTCGCGCATGCGGATGAGTCAGATAACACAGGGTCTGAGACCGAACAATCCGATGCTTCGGGAGGGTGGATGCCGCCTTCCCGGCTTTTCGTCTTCCCGACACACCCACGAGTCGAGCGGTCAACCCGGTCGGTGTGATCTGCCGCGGTAACGGCGACCCGGCAGCACCGAGTCTACGCGACCCCGTTTTTCTCAATCTCACAAAAGGAGCGGTGAATGGCCGTAACTCTCCGGTCCCAAGGCGCCCCGGACGCTGGCACGAGGCAGGTGCTTTCCAACCTCGGCATTAACCGGGTTTCCTTCGCCAGCATCCCGACGGTTCTGGAGATGCCCAATCTGGTGCAGCTCCAGATCGAGTCATTTGAGTGGTTCAAGACGGAGGGGATGCGCGAGCTCCTCGAAGAGATCTCGCCCATCATCGACTACAACGGCAAGATGGAGCTCCGGTTCCTGGAGCATCGCTTTGACGAGCCGCGCTACGATGAGGAGACCTGCCGCGAGCGCGACATGACCTACGCCGCGCCGCTCCGGATTCGGGTCCAGCTCATCATCCGCGAAACCGGAGAGATTAAGGAAAGCGACGTCTTCCTCGGCGACTTCCCGATCATGACCCCGCACGGCACCTTCCTCATTAACGGGGCCGAGCGGGTGGTCGTGTCGCAGTTGGTGCGCTCTCCCGGTGTCTACTTCGACCTGACCACCGACCCGACGACCGGGCGCCAGCTTGCCGGGGCGAAGCTGATCCCCAGCCGCGGCGCCTGGCTGGAGTTCGAGACGTCGAACAAGAACGTGCTGTCGGTCAAGGTCGACCGAAAGCGGAAGCTGCCGGTGACCGTGCTGCTGCGCGCCATCGGCATCGTCGACGACGATGAGATCCGGGAGCTCTTCGCGGACGTCGACGACCCGGAGCACCGCTTCATCGAGAGCACGCTGGAGCGCGACACCACGAAGACGCGGGAGGAGGCCCAGGTCGAGCTTTACCGGCGCCTGCGGCCGGGCGACCCGCCGACGCGGGAGAACGCCGCGTCGCTCTTGGACGGGCTCTTCTTCAACCCGCGCCGGTACGACCTGGCGAAGGTCGGGCGCTACAAGCTGAACAAGCGGCTGGGTCTCGACATTGGGCTCGACACCCGCGTGCTGACACGCGAGGACCTGGTGGAGGTCGTGCGGACGCTGATCCGGGTCAATACCGGGCAGGATTCGCCGGACGACATCGACCACCTGGGCAACCGGCGCGTGCGCGCGGTGGGTGAGTTGATTCAGATGCACGTCCGTACCGGGCTCCAGCGGTTGGAGCGGGGCATCCGGGAGCGGATGACCATTCAGGATATTGAGACGGTCACCCCGAACGGGCTGATCAGCACGACGCGGCCCGTGATGGCGGCGGTTCGCGAGTTCTTCGGCGGCAGCCAGCTCTCCCAGTTCATGGACCAGACCAACCCGCTGGCAGAGCTGACCAACAAGCGTCGCCTGTCGGCGCTCGGGCCGGGCGGTTTGAGCCGGGACCGGGCCGGCTTCGACGTCCGCGACGTGCACTACTCGCACTACGGCCGCATCTGCCCGATCGAGACGCCGGAAGGTCCGAACATCGGTCTGATCGGCTCGCTGGCGACCTACGGCCGCATCAACGCCTACGGCTTCATCGAGACGCCGTATCGCCGGGTCTATCGCCAGCTCAACCCGCAGGAAGATCGGGAGCTGATCATCGGGCGGACCGTGGCGGTCGACGTGAAGCACCCGGAGACGGGCGACGTCCTGGCCGCGGCGGGCACGCAGATCGACGAGGCGCTGCGCGATCGGCTGGCCGAGGCCGGCATCACGATGGTGCGCATTGTCCCGTTCGTCAGCGACCAGATCGAGTACCTGTCCGCCGACCGGGAGGATCAGTTCGTCATCGCCCAGGCGAACGCGCCGCTGAACGAGCGCTCCGAGTTCATCGAGGACCGCGTCTCGGCGCGCTACGGCGACGGGTTCGTGTCCGAGCCGCCGGAGCGGATCGACTACATGGACGTGTCGCCGAAGCAGTTGGTGTCGGTGGCGGCGGCGCTCATCCCGTTCCTTGAGCATGACGACGCGAACCGGGCGCTGATGGGTGCCAACATGCAGCGCCAGGCCGTGCCGCTGCTGCGGCCGCAGGCGCCGATCGTCGGCACCGGTGTGGAGTACCAGGCAGCGCGCGACTCGGGCCAGGTCGTCGTGGCCGAGAAGGCGGGTGTGGTGACCTCGGTCACGGGCCGCGCCATCACGGTGCGCGAGGACGACGGCACCGAGCGGGTCTACAAGCTGCGGAAGTTCATTCGCTCGAACCAGGACACGTGCATCAACCAGCGGCCGAGCGTCAACAAGGGTGATCGCGTCGAGCCGGGCCAGATCATCGCCGACTCGTCGAGCACCGACAACGGCGAACTGGCACTGGGTCAGAACGTCCTGGCCGCGTTCATGTCGTGGGAGGGTGGCAACTTCGAGGACGCCATCCTGATCTCCGAGCGGCTGGTCCGCGACGACGTCTACACCTCGATCCACATCGAGAAGTACGAGACGGAGGCGCGGGATACCAAGCTCGGCCCGGAAGAGATCACGCGGGATATCCCGAACGTCGGTGAGGACAGCCTGGCGAACCTCGACGAGAACGGGATCATCCGGATCGGCGCCGAGGTGCGGCCGAACGACATCCTGGTCGGTAAGGTGACGCCGCGGGGTGAGACCGAACTCTCCGCGGAGGAGCGGCTGCTGCGCGCGATCTTCGGTGAGAAGGCCCGCGAGGTGAAGGACACGAGCCTGCGGGTGCCGCACGGCGTGCACGGCAAGGTGATCGACGTCAAGCGCTTCAAGCGTGAGGACGGCAGCGATCACGAATTGCCGGCCGGCGTCAACGAGATGGTCCGCGTCATGATCGCCCAGAAGCGGAAGATCTCCGAGGGCGACAAGATGGCCGGGCGGCACGGCAACAAGGGCGTGATCTCGCGCATCCTGCCGATCGAGGACATGCCCTACCTGCCTGACGGCACGCCGGTGGACATCGTGCTGAACCCGATCGGCGTTCCGTCGCGTATGAACATCGGTCAGGTGCTGGAGACGCATCTGGGCTGGGCAGCGGCCGCGCTCGGGCTCAAGATCGCCTCGCCGGTGTTCGACGGGGCGAAGGAGTACCAGATCCGGGAGATGCTGGAGCGGGCCGGCTTGCCGAGCGACGGCAAGGTCGACCTGTACGACGGGCGCACCGGCGAGAAGTTCGACCGGCCGGTGACGGTGGGCGTGATGTACATGATGAAGCTGGCCCACCTGGTGGAGGACAAGATCCACGCCCGGTCCACGGGCCCCTACTCGCTGGTCACGCAGCAGCCGCTGGGCGGTAAGGCACAGTTCGGCGGGCAGCGCTTCGGCGAGATGGAGGTCTGGGCGCTGGAGGCGTACGGCGCGGCCTACACGCTCCAGGAGATGCTCACGGTCAAGTCGGACGACGTCGTGGGCCGTGTCAAGACGTACGAGGCGATCGTGAAGGGCGAGCCGATCGTGGAGGCCGGTGTGCCCGAGTCGTTCAAGGTTCTCGTCAAGGAGCTGCGAAGCCTGGGCCTCTCGGTCGAGGTCATCAACGAGGACGAGGAAACGATCGACTTTGCCGAGGATACCTCGCGCGACTTGCTGACGAATCTCGATCGGATCAATCTGAGCGGGTTCGAGCGGTCCGAGGATTAGTGGGACTGGTGAGCGACGAATCATGCAGACGATGAGCATTGGCAGGCGGTCGCGAGACTCGCATCAGGGGCTTGACGTCAACGACTTCGACGCGATTCGCATTAGCCTGGCTTCGCCGGAGGCGATCCGGAGTTGGTCGCACGGCGAGGTCACCAAGCCCGAGACCATCAACTACCGGACGCTGCGGCCGGAGCACGGCGGGTTGTTCTGCGAGCGGATCTTCGGACCGACCCGCGACTTCGAGTGCTACTGCGGCAAGTACAAGCGGGTGCGCCACGCCGGCACGATCTGCGACAAGTGCGGCGTCGAGGTGACCCGCTCCAAGGTCCGGCGCGAACGCATGGGCCACATCGAGCTGGCCGCGCCGGTGGCGCACATCTGGTACGTGAAGGGCACGCCGAGCCGCCTCGGCCTGCTCCTCGACATCTCGCCGCGCAACCTGGAGCGCGTGCTCTACTTCGCCTCCTACCTCGTGACCGAGGTCGACGAGGAGAAGCGCGAGGCGCTGATCCGCGAGATCTATGAGGAGCTGGAAGCCGAGCTGGCGGAGCTCGACCGCGAGCTCGAGGCTCGGACTGCCGACATTACGTCGGCGATCGAGGCGGAGCTGTCGCACCTGCGGGCCGGGGCGGAGTCCCTGGGTCAGTCGGTCGAGCAGCGCCTGGCCGAGCAGAAGGAAGAGCTGGACCGGGAGGCGACGGCGGTTCGCGAGCGGCTGGAGGGCCTGCTCGGCGAGGCCGCGCCGGAGGAGATCGTCTTCCGCGGGCGCACGATCGTGCGCGAAGGGGAGGCGGTCAACGAGGATCGGCTCCGGGCCCTCTCCGAGGCCGTCAACGAAGAGCGTGAGGAGCTGGAGCGCCAGGCCGAGCACGATGTGACTAGTGGTCAGGCGCTCGCGGAGGCGGAGCAGGATCAGCTTCAGTACGACGCCGACGAGCAGACGCGCCAGATCGTCCAGGAGTACGAGCAGCAGAAGCAGGCGCTGCGGGCTGAGGCTGAGTCGATGGTCCGCGCGATCAGCGAGCTCAAGCCGCTGCAGGTGCTGACCGAGACGCAGTACCGCGAGGCCATGGAGCTGGCGCCCGGCGTGTTCAAGGCCGGGATGGGCGCCGAGGCCGTCTACGAGGTCGTGTCCAAGATGGACCTGGACAAGCTCTCGGCCGAGCTGCGCCAGGAGATCCACTCGGTCAGCGGCCAGCGGCGCAAGAAGGCTGCGAAGCGACTGCGCGTCGTCGAGGCGCTGCGCAAGAGCGGTAACCGGCCGGAGTGGATGATCTTCACGGTCTTGCCGGTGATCCCGCCGGATCTGCGCCCGATGGTGCAGCTCGACGGTGGGCGCTTCGCGACGTCCGACCTGAATGACCTGTACCGCCGCGTCATCAACCGGAACAACCGGCTGAAGCGACTGCTGGAGCTGGGCGCGCCGGACATCATCGTGCGCAACGAGAAGCGCATGCTCCAGGAGGCGGTGGACGCGCTGATCGACAACGGGCGGCGCGGCCGTGTGGTGTCGGGCAGCGGCAAGCACAAGCTCAAGAGCCTGTCCGACATGCTCAAGGGCAAGCAGGGCCGGTTCCGCCAGAACCTGCTGGGTAAGCGGGTCGACTACTCGGGCCGCTCAGTGATCGTGGTCGGCCCGGATCTCAAGCTGCATCAGTGCGGTCTGCCCAAGCGGATGGCGCTGGAGCTGTTCAAGCCGTTCGTGATGCAGAAGTTGGTGGCCCAGGGCTACGCCCACAACATCAAGGCCGCCAAGCGACTGGTCGAGCGGGTCGACCCGCACGTGTGGGACGTGCTGGAGCAGGTCATCGCCGACTATCTGGTGCTGCTGAATCGGGCGCCGACGCTGCACCGGCTGGGTATCCAGGCGTTCGAGGTCAAGCTGATCGAGGGCTCGGCCATCCAGTTGCACCCGTTGGTCTGCGCGGCGTTCAACGCTGACTTCGACGGTGACCAGATGGCCGTGCACGTGCCGCTGTCGGCGGCGGCGCAGCAGGAGGCGCGGGAGCGTATGCTCTCGACCCGCAACCTGCTCGACCCGTCGGACGGCGACCCGGTGATCACGCCGACCCAGGACATCGTCTTGGGTTGCTACTACATGACGCAGCCCCGGCCGGGCGCGCGCGGCGAAGGAAAGGTCTTCTCCGGGCCGCACGAGGTCGAGCTGGCCTACCGTACCGGCGTGGTCGACTTGCAGGCGCAGATCAAGGTGCGTCTGGATCTGAACGGCTCCGGCCCGCAGTTGGTCGACACCACGGTCGGCCGGGTGCTGCTGAACGAGGTCATCCCGGACGAGCTCGGCTTCTGGAACGAGACGATGGACCGGAAGGCGCTGCGCCGGCTGGTTGCCGCGTGCTACCGCGAGCTCGGGCCGGAGGCCACCGCCGAAATGGCGGACAACATCAAGACGATCGGCTTCAACTACGCGACCAAGGGCGGCCTGACGATCGGGCTGACGGACGTCCACATTCCGGAGAGCAAGGAAGCCATCATCGCCGCGGCCGACGCCAAGGTCGAAGAGGTCGAGCGCCAGTACCGCCGCGGTCTGATCACCGACGCCGAGCGGCACCGCGAGGTGGTCAACATCTGGAACGACGCCCGCGACGAGTTGGCGAAGGCCGTCGAGGCCGGACTTGGTGCCAACAACGCCCTGTACATGATGAGTACATCGGGGGCGAAGGGTAACATCAACCAGATCAGCCAGATGGCCGGTATGCGCGGCCTGATGCTCGACCCGGGTGGGAAGATCATCGACCTCCCGATCCGGTCGAACTTCCGCGAAGGCCTGAGCGTGCTGGAGTACTTCATCTCCACGCACGGTGCGCGGAAGGGTCTGGCCGACACCGCGTTGCGCACGGCTGACTCCGGTTACCTGACGCGGCGCTTGGTCGACGTGGCTCAGGACGTGATCGTCACGGTGGACGACTGCGGCACCGAAGAGGGCATGCGCATCGAGGTCGACTCGATGCCGGACACCGAGTCCTTCATCGGGCGGGTCGTCGGCCGGATGGCGGCGCAGCCGGTGGTCGATCCGAACACCGGCGAGGTCTTGGTCGAGCGCAACGGGGAGATCACCGAGTCGATCGCCCGGGATCTGGTGGCGCGCGGCATCCCGCGTGTGGATGTGCGCACGCCGATGCAGTGCGAGGCGGAGCACGGCGTTTGCCGCTACTGCTACGGGCGGAACCTGGCCAGCGGCCAGCTCGTCGAGCTGGGCGAGGCGGTCGGTATCATCGCCGCCCAGAGCATCGGTGAGCCCGGCACGCAGTTGACGATGCGGACCTTCCACACCGGTGGTGTCGCGGGTGAGGACATCACGACGGGTCTCCCGCGCGTGGAGGAGCTCTTCGAGGCCCGCGAGCCGAAGGGGAAGGCGATCCTGGCGGAGCACGACGGTGTGGTGCACATCGTCGAGGACGAGACGGGCCGCCGCATCCTGCTCAGCCGCGAGGAGATCGTGACCGACGTGCTGGCCCTGCCGGAGGGCTACCAGGTGCTGGTGGCCGACGGCGAGACCGTCGCGGTCGGGCAGGTGCTGGCCTCGCCGCCCGAGGGCGTCGAGGGCGACCCGGTGGTCGCCAGCATGGACGGTGTCGTCTTCCTCGACGGGCAGGAGTTCGTCCTGCGCCACGAGGAGACGCAGACGACCGAGTATCAGGTGCCGGCGTCGGCCCACATCCGGGTCAACGACGGTGACTCGGTGACAACCGGGACGCAGTTGACCGACGGGAGCCTCGACCCGCAGCAGATCCTCCAGACCATGGGGCGCGCCGCCGTGCAGCGCTATCTGGTCGACGAGGTGCAGAAGGTCTACAAGTCGCAGGGCGTGGTGACCAACGACAAGCACATCGAGGTCATCGTGCGCCAGATGCTGCGGAAGGTTGCGGTGGAGGATCCGGGCGACACCGACCTGCTGGTCGGCGAGTTGATCGACCGGTTCACCTTCAACCGGATCAACGAGGAGATCATCGCCGAGGGTGGCGAGCCGGCGACGGCACAGCAGGTGCTGCTCGGCATCACCAAGGCGTCGCTGGCCACCGAGAGCTTCCTGTCGGCGGCCTCCTTCCAGGAGACCACGCGGGTGCTGACCGAGGCCGCGATCCATGGCAAGGTCGACTACCTGCGCGGCCTGAAGGAGAACGTCATCATCGGCAAGCTGATCCCGGCCGGCTCCGGGTTCTGGGCGCGCAAGCGCAAGGCTGAGGGGCTGACGGCGCCCGACGAGGCGACGCTGGCCGCGATGCAGGAGGAGCAACTGCACGAGCCGGCCTCGATCGAAGAGGTCGAGGAGCAGCTTGAGGGTCAGGCGTCCGCCCTGCCGGCATCGACCGGCGTGGCCGTGGCTGACGTGCCCGAGGCGCAGTTGCCGGCCGGTATGGGCGACGAACCCGCCTCGGTGTCGGCGGAGCCGGAGGCTGAGGCGGAGAGCGACGCCGACGAAGGCGAGGGCGGGGAGGAGTAGTCCTCCCCGCTCCCCGCGACCGCGCAACCCGCGCGTGTTTCCTTGACAGGTCGCGGGTTGCTTGCTAGACTGTGTGCTTGTGGCCGTCCACGGACGGCCACTCCAGTGAGGAAGAGACTTCCTCAAGGACAGCCGACGCCGCAGCTGAGGAGCCCACCTCCTCAGAGCACGGCGACCCGATGAGAACGGCTGTCTTGAGAAGGGGTAACGGACGTGCCGACGATCAACCAGTTGGTCCGAAAAGGGCGGAAGCGGGTCATCAAGAAGACCAAGGCGCCGGCGCTGCGCTACACCAACAACGCGCTGGGCCGGTATGCTGGTCGTCTGCGGCGCGGTAAGGGGTCGCCCCAGAAGCGTGGGGTGTGCACCCAGGTCCGCACGATGACGCCGAAGAAGCCCAACTCGGCGCTCCGCAAGATCGCCCGTGTGCGCCTGAGCAACGGTATGGAAGTGACGGCGTACATTCCGGGCGAGGGGCATAACCTCCAGGAGCACTCGACGGTGCTCATCCGGGGTGGTCGCGTCAAGGATCTGCCCGGGGTGCGGTACCACATCATTCGGGGTGCCCTGGATGCCCGCGGTGTGGAAAACCGCAAGCAGGGGCGGTCGAAGTACGGAGCCAAAAGGCAGAAGTCCTAGGCAGCGGCGGGGCTACGCTTCGGCGCGGTAACTCCGACGCTGCCGAGGTCTTCGGTTAGATCGTTCGGTACGAAAGCGGCCTCACGACGTGCAACGCGTGCTGACCGCTTTTTCGTGTGATCAGCAGCCGAAATGCCTCTGGCGCCTTGGGTGGTGCCGGGGTGGTGAGTGCTCCACGGGCCGCCGCGTGGCGAGTCCGGGCGATGGATGAGTGGCGCGCGCGCCACATCGGGTACGCGGGAGGCGACAGACAGATGCCGAGACGGGCCAAGGTCGTTCGACGGGAAATCCCCCCCGACGCGCGGTACGGCAGCGAGCTGGTGCAGCGCTTCATCAACAAGGTGATGCAGCGCGGCAAGAAGGGTTTGGCCGAGCGCATCGTGTACGACGCGCTGGACATCATCAAGCAGCGCACGGGGCGTGATCCCGTCGAGGTGTTCCAGCAGGCGATCCGCAACGCGACCCCCGTGCTCGAGGTCAAGCCGCGGCGCGTGGGTGGCGCGACCTATCAGGTTCCGATCCAGATCGAGCCGGCCCGGCGGTTGTCGCTGGCGATTCGCTGGTTGCTCCAGTCGGCGCGTGCTCGCACGGGGCGCTCAATGGCCGAGAAGTTGGCCGCCGAGTTGATTGACGCGGCGAACAACACCGGTGCCACGATCAAGCGGCGGGATGATACCCACCGCATGGCGGAGGCGAACCGAGCGTTCTCGCACTATCGTTGGTAACAGCCTCGTTTCGGCGCCGGACGCCGGGGCGGACAGAGAGACGACACTATAGATCATGAGTACCACTGTAACGCAGACAGCTCAGCAGCAGCGTGTGGAGCTGGCGAGGACCCGCAACATCGGGATCATCGCGCACATCGACGCGGGTAAGACGACCACGACCGAGCGCATCCTGTTCTACACCGGGCGCGTTCACCGGCCCGGGGAGACCCATGAGGGCTCCGCCACCATGGACTGGATGGAGCAGGAGCGCGAGCGGGGCATTACCATCACCTCGGCGGCAACCACCTGCTTCTGGCGTGATCACCGGATCAATATCATCGACACGCCCGGCCACGTGGACTTCACCGTGGAGGTCGAGCGCTCGCTGCGCGTGCTCGACGGCGGCGTTGTCGTGTTCGACGCGGTTGCGGGTGTCGAGCCGCAGTCGGAGACCGTGTGGCGGCAGGCCGACAAGTACCACGTGCCGCGCATCTGCTTCGTCAACAAGATGGACCGCACGGGCGCGAATTTCGCCCGCACGGTCGAGATGATCAAGGATCGCCTCAAGGCCAAGCCGGCGGTCGTCCAGTTGCCGATCGGCAGTGAGGCGGACTTCGTTGGTCTCATCGACCTGCTCACCCGCCAGGCGTACATCTACCGGGATGACCTGGGCCAGCAGATCGACGTGGTGGACGTCCCTGCCGACATGCAGGAGGCGGTCGAGCAGGCCCGGCAGGAACTCGTCGAGCAGATCGCCGAGACGAACGAAGAGCTCACGCTGCGCTACCTCGAAGGTGAGGAACTCAGCGTCGACGAGCTGAAGGCGGCGCTGCGCGCGGCGACCATCTCGGGTGAACTGGTCCCGGTGCTGTGCGGCTCCGCGCTCAAGAACAAGGGCGTGCAGCGCATGCTCGACGCCATCGTCGACTACCTCCCGTCTCCGGCGGACATCCCGCCGGTCCGGGGCACCAACCCGAAGACGGGCGAGGAGGAAGTGCGCACCGTGGACGAGGGCCAGCCGCTGGCGGCGCTCGCGTTCAAGATCGTGGCGGACCCGCACGTCGGCCGCCTGGCTTATGTCCGCGTCTACTCCGGTCGCCTTCAGTCAGCCACGTACGTCTACAACTCGACGAAGGGGGTCCGCGAGCGCGTCGGCCGCCTCCTTCGGATGCACGCAAACCACCGGGAGGAAGTGTCGGAGGTATCGGCGGGCGACATCTGCGCCATCATCGGCCTGAAGGAGACGTTCACCGGCGATACGCTGTGCGACGCGGATAAGCCCATCCTGCTGGAGGCGATCCAGTTCCCGGAGCCGGTGATCGCGGTGGCGGTCGAGCCGAAGACGCGCGCTGACCAGGACAAGATGGGCATCGCGCTGTCGCGACTGGCCGAAGAGGACCCGACCTTCCAGGTTAGCACCGACCCCGACAGCGGGCAGACAATTATCCGCGGCATGGGCGAGTTGCATCTCGAGGTGATCGTCGACCGAATGCTGCGTGAATTCCGGGTCGGCGCGAACATCGGCAAGCCGCAGGTGGCCTACAAGGAGACCATCGCGAAGCCGGTCCGGGTCGAAGGGCGCTTCGTGCGGCAGACGGGCGGTCGCGGCCAGTACGGGCACGTCTGGCTGGAGCTTGAGCCGCTCCCGCGCGGCGAGGGCTTCGTGTTCGAGGACCGCATCGTCGGCGGCGTGGTACCGAAGGAGTACATCCCGGCGGTCGAAGCCGGTATCCGCGAGGCGATGGAGTCGGGCGGCGAGGCCGGGCACCCGATCGTCGACCTGAAGGCGGTGCTCGTTGACGGGTCGTATCACGAGGTTGACTCGTCCGAGATGGCGTTCAAGATCGCCGCGTCGATGGCGCTCAAGGAGGGCGTGCGGCGTGCCGGGTCGGTCGTGCTCGAGCCGTACATGAAGGTTGAAGTCACGACCCCCGAGGAGTTCATGGGCGACGTGATGGGTGACCTGAATGCCCGTCGCGGTCGGATCGAGGGCATGGAGATGCGGGCCGGCGCCCAGGTGATTCGCGCCTTCGTTCCTCTCGCGTCCATGTTCGGCTATGCCACGGACCTTCGGTCGATGACCCAGGGCCGGGCGACCTACAGCATGGAGTTCGATCACTATGAGCCGGTGCCGGAGAACCTGGCAGCGGAGATGAAGGCGAAGGCCCAGCGCGACTAGGACGGCAGGGGCGGCCGAGAGGCGGTTGCCCGCAGGGACTGGAGGAGAGTTGCCGTGGCGAAGCAGAAGTTTGAGCGGACGAAGCCGCATGTGAACATTGGGACGATCGGGCACGTCGACCACGGGAAGACGACGACGACGGCGGCGATCACC